>MTEW01004894.1_pt4 | contig 129872 bp, 120 predicted proteins | sample 1042681 | NCBI WGS metagenome assembly MTEW01 (sample SAMN06185811, study PRJNA358809) | soil metagenome | isolation source: soil biostimulated with citrate as carbon source | place: India | collected 2015-05-23 | reverse complement strand
GTCCCCCTCGCCCCTACACACTCGGCGATGAGCCCGCGCTAATGCGCATGCCCTTCTGCATCGCCATGCCCTTCTGCATCGCCATGCCCTTCCTCCTGGCTAACCTCCGTCTCATGCCCATGGCCCTGGCTTTCCCCTCCACCGTGCTGGTGTCCGTCGCTGGCATCCACCAGTTGGCGATAGCCGTCCGCGTCCAGTTCAGGTAGTCGCTGAAGGAAGGCCACCATGCCCCAGATGTGCTCGTCGCCCATGCTCTTGCCCCAGGCCGGCATGCCGGTGGCCTTGATGCCGTGCTTGATCACCCAGAAGGCCGCTGCGGGGTCGCCGTCCACGCCTTGTTGGCTGAGGTTCGGTGGAGCGGGGTAGAGGGCCTGGCTCAGCTCGGTGGCGGGGAGGCCAGGTGCCAGGTGGCAGCCCACGCACATTGCGTCGTAGTTACCGGCACCGGCGCGCATCAACCCGGCGTCATCCAGCGGAGGAGCCTGGATGTCGCGTGACCGGACTTCGATGGAGCGCTCGCGCGCGGCGGTAAGGAACCTGTGCACGAGAGCGTAGTGCGGGTCGTCTGCGGCGACGTTCACCACGCCGCTGTAAACCACGCCGCCCACGCCGGCGGCTACCACCAGGCCAGCGAGGGCCAGGGTTTTTATTGTTCTATTCATGATTGGGTTCTCAGAACCAGAAGCGGATACCGGCGACGAAGCGGGCTTCGTCATTGTCGTCGCCTTCTTCGCGGGCGAAGTCGGCGGTGTTGCCGTAGTTCCGATTCCAGTTCACGCCCACATAAGGTGCGAACTGGGGCGTGAACTCGTAGCGCAGGCGCAGGCCCAGTTCGGTATTGCCCAGCCCCGAACCGACACCACGCTCGTGGTCATTGCGGCCGTAGACGTTGACCTCGGCCGCGGGCTGCAGGATGAGCCTGTTGGTCAGCAGGATGTCGTACTCGGCCTCCAGGCGCAGGGCACTCTGGCTACTCTCGCCGAGGTAGGCGGTGGCCTTGGTTTCCAGTCCGTACAAGGGCATGCCCTGGACGCCGAAGGCCGCCCAGGTTTGCGGCGAGCCGGGCTTGAAGTCCTGGCGCACGCCGGCCACCACTTCCCACCAGGGGCTGATGGCACGGCCATAGAGCGCGTGGAGTTCGGCTTCCTCGGTGGTGCCGTTGCCGCGTTCGCCCTCCGAGCGGAACCACAGCCTGTTGATGTCGCCGCCGATCCAGCCGGAAGCTTCCCAACTCAGCACGCTGGCGTCGTCGGCGTCCTGGTACTCCAGCTGGTCCATCAGGAAGAAGCTGTTGATGCCTCCCGCGTGCATGGTATGGGCCGGCAGCGCGGGAAAGGCTGCTGCGCGGTCGGCAGCGGTCGGTGTGGGAATGGGACTGCGGCTGCCGTATCCGTCGGTTTTGGCGGGCTGCTCGCCATGGTTCATCTGGCTGTGATCCATGGCGCCGTGGTCCATCTGCTCGTGCTGCATCTGGCCGTGATCCATGCTGCCGTGATCCATCTGGCCATGGTTCATCTGCCCATGGCCCATGGCCCCGTGATCCATGGTTTCGGCGGCCTGCGCACCCCCTGCGACGGCAACGGCCATCGCCAGGGTGAGCAGGGTAGGGCGCTTGAGGCTATCGATCATCGCTGTTTTCCGTTTCGGGCTTGGCGTCCTTGTGCATGGCGCCGTGGTCCATCTTGCTGTGATCCATGCTCTTCATCTGGCTATGGTCCATGCCCTGCATCTGGCTGTGATCCATCTGGCCGTGGTTCTTCTGGTCAGGGTTCATCTGGTCATGGGGCACGCCCTGTTTCTCGGCTGCGCCGGCCTTCTGGTGTGTCGCGTGGTCGTTCTCTCCGGCCCAGGCAGTGGGCACCAGCAGGGCAAGGGTCAGGGCGGCGGCGAGGGTTTGCAGCGATCGGTTCATGGTTTTCTCCTTCATTCGTCCACGCGGACTTCGCGGAACATGCCCATGTCCATGTGCAACAGCAGGTGGCAGTGATAGGCCCAGCGGCCCAGGGCGTCGGCGGTGACGCGGTAACTGCGCCGGGTGCCGGGAGGCATGTCGATGGTGTGCTTGCGCACCATGAAGTTGCCCGCCTCGTCTTCCAGGTCGCTCCACAGGCCGTGGAGGTGGATGGGGTGGGTCATCATGGTGTCATTGACCAGGGTGATGCGCAGGCGCTCGCCGTACTTGAGCAACAGCGGTTCGGCATCGGCGAAGGGAATGCCGTCGAAGGACCAGGAGAAACGCTCCATGTGCCCGGTCAGGTGCAGTTCGAGGGTGCGGCCGGGCGTGCGGCCATCAGGATCGGGGAAGGTGCTGCGCAGGTCGGCGTAGGTCAGCACGCGGCGGCCGTTGTCGCGCAGGCCGATGCCGGGGTCCGCGAGTTTCGGTACTGGCGTCATGGTCTGCATGTCCACCAGCGGGTTGTTGGCTTCGGACGCGGGGTGGGCCTGCATCTGGCCGCCCATCTGCGAGTGATCCATACCCTGCATGCTCGAGTGATCCATTCCGGCCATCTGTGAATGGTCCATGCCCGGCATCTGGCTGTGATCCATCCCGGCCGTCTCGCCCTGGCCCTTGGCGCCATGCCCCATCGCGCCATGGTCCATGCCCATGTCGGCCATGCTGATCAGGGGGCGCGGGTCCGGTTGCGGCACCGGCGCACTCAGGCCTTCGCGAACGGCGAGGGTGCCGCGGGCATAGCCGGAGCGGTCCATGGATTGGGCGAAGATCGTGTAGGCCTCGTCGCCTGCAGGCTCCACCAGCACGTCGTAGGTCTCGGCGACGGCGATGCGGAACTCATCCACGCTCACCGGTTCCACCGGCTGGCCGTCTGCGGCGATCACGGTCATTTTCAGGCCGGGAATGCGCACGTCGAAGTAGGTCATCGCCGAGCCGTTGATGAAACGCAGACGGACCTTCTCGCCCGGCTGGTACAGCCCGGTCCAGTTGCCGTCCGGCGCCTGGCCGTTGAGCAGGTAGGTGTAGGTGGCGCCGCTTACGTCCGCGAGGTCGGTGGGGCTCATCTTCATTTCCGCCCACATCTTGCGGTCGGCCATGGCGGCGGCCCAGCCGTCCTTGCTGACGTCATCGATGAAGTCACCGACGGTGCGCTTGTGCTGGTTGTAGTAGTCCGATTGCTTCTTCAGCTTGGCAATCACGCGCGCCGGATCTTCGTCGGTCCAGTCGCTCAGCATCACCACGTAGTCGCGCTGGTACTGGTAAGGCTCGGGCTCCTTCGGCTCGATGACGATGGGGCCGTACACGCCCACCTGCTCCTGGGCGCCGGAATGGCTGTGGTACCAGTAAGTGCCGTGCTGCTTCACCTGGAAGCGGTATTCGTACATGCCGTCCGGCGCGATGCCGGCGAAGCTGAAGCCCGGCACGCCGTCCATGTTGGCCGGGAGGATCATGCCGTGCCAGTGGATGGAGGTGTCTTCGTCCAGGCGATTGCGCACCCGCAGGGTCACGGTGTCGCCTTCGCGCCAGCGCAGCAAGGGGCCGGGGAGGGTGCCGTTGATGGTCTTGGCGATACGCGCCTTGCCGGTGAGGTTCACCGGCGTCTCGCCAATGAACAGGTCGAACTCGGTACCACTGAGCACCGTCGGTTGGCCTGGGCTGGTCACCGCCCAGACGGGGGTTTTCCACAGCCCGAGGCCACCGAGTATGCCGCCGGCGGCCAGGCCTTTGACAAAGGTCCTCCGCGAGGTTTTGCACTGCATGCCGTTTCAATCCAGTCAGTCGAAAGTGGCGCCGCGCAACCCGTCGTTGCGCGCTTCAAGTGCAAAACTGCCACATCGGAAAACGGCAGGTGATTACATTTCTGTCAGCTTCCCCGGCCCGACGGGCATGGCTGGTCTATCGTTTCCGAACGGCAGCGGTAGGGCGCAGGCCTTTGCCGGGTTCAAGGACAACCAACCCGTTTGCGGGAGACGCAACATGGCCAACCGCACCCGTTTCAACGCCGTTCTGCTGGCCTTGCTGGCTTGCAATCCGGTCTTCGCCGCGACGGACGCCGGCATCTCCGCCGCCGAAAGCGGCGATACCCCCAGCGCGGGCGTTTCTGCCGTGCCCGATTCGCCGCCCGAAGCCGCACCGGCGCAAGCGGCAGCTCCCGCCGCCCAGCCGACCGCGCCGCAGGCCGTGTTCAAGACTGAAGAACTCGACCAGATGATGGCGCCCATCGCTCTCTATCCGGACTCGTTGCTGGCGCAGGTGCTGATGGCTGCCACCTATCCGGGCAACGTGGCGGACGCGGTCGCCTGGTCCAAGGCGAATCCGGACGCGAAGGGCGACGACGCCGTGAAGCAGGTGGCCAACCAGCCGTGGGACCCCAGCGTCCAGTCGCTCGTGGCGTTTCCGCAGGTCCTCGCTACCCTGGGTCAGGACCCAGCCTGGGTGCAACGCGTGGGCGACGCCTTCCTCGCCCAGCCCAACGATGTGATGGATTCCGTCCAGCGCCTGCGTCGCCAGGCCCAGGCCGCCGGCAACCTGCAATCCAACGAGCAGCAGACGGTAACCGTGCAGGCGGCTCCACCACCCAGTTCCACCACCACCGTGGTGCAGCCGGCAGCCAGCACCCAGACCATCGTCATCGAGCCTGCGAACCCGCAAGTGGTCTACGTCCCCAGCTACAACCCGACCGTGGTCTACGGCACCTGGTCCTACCCGTCCTATCCACCTCCCTACTATCCACCACCGCCAAGCTATGGCTATCCCATCGCCACGGGGTTGGCGGCGGGCCTGGCCTTTGGCGTCGGCGTGGGCATCGTCAACTCCCTCTGGGGCGACTGCGACTGGGGCGGCGGCGATGTCGACATCGACGTCAACAAGTACAACAACATCAATACCAACCGGCAGATCAACCGTAACCAGAACAAGTTCGTCCACAACCCGATCAACCGCCAGGGCGTGCCCTATCGCGACAACCTCAATCGCCAGCAGAACGGCTTGCGCCTCAATGGCAGCCAGCAGCGCGAGGCGGCGCGTGGGTATGACGCCAACCGCACCGCGGAACGCCAGCGTGCCCGTCAGAGCCTGCAGCAACGCGGCATCGAGGCTCCGGCCCGAACCAACCAGCAGGCGCGCGAACGCGCCCAGGCCGCCACGCGCGACATGCGCAATGATCCGCAGGCACGCCAACGTGCCGAGAGCGTCCGGCAGCAGCGTCAGGCGGGAGATGCCAACCGCCAGCAACGTCCACGTGCGCAGAACAACCAGCAAGTGCGGCAACAGGCGCGGCAGCAGCACAATGCCGCCCGCCAGCAGGCGCCGCGCAACAACGCCTTTGCCGGCGCGCGGCAGCCATCCCAGACGCGCGCGGCGACCAGTCGGGGTGAGTTCAGTCGGGCATCAGCCTCGCGTCCGCAATCCCAAAGGGCTTCTGCCGGCCGGCAGGTGCAACGTCCAGCCCACGCACCGTCTCGTGGCGGTGGTGGTCGTCGGCGCTGAAAGGAGACAGCACATGAATCGCGCAATCCGCATCTTCGCCCTGCTGTCGCTCGCCGCCTGCGCCATGGGCGCGAGCGCAATCGAGCGTTTCAAGACTCCGGACGCCGCAGCCGATGCCTTCGTCGCCGCCCTCGGAACCGAAAAGGCCGATGCCAATCGCCTGGCTGCGTTGCTGGGAGCCAACTGGCAGGAGTACATCCCCACCAAGGGTATCGAACGCAAGGACGTCGATGCCTTCATCGCCTACTACCGGGAAAAGCACCGCATCGACACCACCACCAAGGGCCGCGCCCATGTCGTCGTCGGTAACGATCCCTGGACGCTGCCGATCCCTATCGTCCAGGGCAAGGAAGGCTGGAGCTTCGACGCCAGGGCCGGCGGCGAGGAAATTCGCCTGCGCCGCATCGGTCGCAATGAGCTGTCGGCCATCGAGGCGGCGGAGGCCTATCACGACGCACAGATGGACTACGCCGAGGTCGATCGGAATGGTGACGGCATACTGGAGTACGCTCAGAAGTTCATCAGCAGCGATGGCCAGCATGATGGCCTTTACTGGGCCGATGAAGACGGTAGCGAGGAGAGTCCGCTCGGCCCGCTCTTTGGTGGCCAGACCAAGGGTGATGACTGGCACGGCTATCACTTCCGCATCCTCACCGCCCAAGGACCCTCGGCCCCCGGTGGGGCTTACGGCTACATGCTGGGCAACGCCATGAGCCGTGGCTTCGCCCTGGTCGCCTGGCCCGCCCAGTACGGCGACAGCGGAGTGATGAGCTTCATGATCAGCCACGAGGGGCAGGTGTTTCAGAAGGACCTGGGCCACGACAGTGAGAAGATCGCCAAGGCCATGAAGATCTTCGATCCGGACAGCAGCTGGGATGAGGTCAAGACCAACGACACGCCGGACTCGTGATCGCGTAAACGGCCTGTCGTCCCAACGAAAAAGCCGCAGGGGCCAATCAGGCCCCTGCGGCTTTTCTCAATAAGGTCGGGCGTCCTTGCCCGCCCACGCTCAGCAGGTAGCGAGCGCGGGGGTCACTCCAGCAGGAACCTTGGCCTGGGCCGGGGTCCGGGTGGCGGCCCACTTCACCAGCAGGGTCATCGCGATGAAGCCGAGGCAGATGAGTACCGGGTAGGCGACCATGATTTCGCCGAGGGAGTATTTCCAGCTCAGCGGACGGGCGATACCCAGCATTGCGCCGTAGAACCAGGACACCCCGGAAACGACACCCGAGAACAGCGCGAGGCTACGGGCATTGATCTCCATCTTCAGCAGGCTGCCGGCCTTGTCCATCGCAGGCATTACCACACTGTGCAGTACCCAGCCGTTGAGGGTCAGCAGGGCGACCACAAGGACCTTGGCCTGGAGTTTCGGGTTGAGGAAGTACATCGCACCTTTCTGCGAGTAATCCAGCGCGACGATGCCGATACCGGTCACCCAGAGTGCCGCCAGGGCGAGCAGTACAGTCTTCTTCAGGGTATGCAGATGTTCTTTATCGGCCTCGGTGGAGTCGCGGCCCTGGAACAGTTGCTTGACCATGGCGATATCGCTGGTCAGGACCAGGCCGATGGCCACGCAGCAAGCGATGAGGTGGGCGTAGACGACGCCCATGCGAGTCAGCTCCATGGTTGCCGGCTGCTGGAACAGGGAAGCAACAAGATGAAAAAGCTCCATGGTTTACCTCTTTCTAACTATTGGGCGCTGTACTGATGCAACAGCGGCATTGGAATTGTGGCTATCTCAGTTCGCCGTGACCGCGAACTTTTTTGGGGACGAAAAATCCCCGGTACATGAACTCATGCACTGTGGAGTTGTTCAGGATTTTGAGTCGATGTCAGGCGCGCTAATCAGTGGTGTTGATGTCAGGGCGCGTCCTGATCGCCGGGGCATAATAATCGCAACCTGCGGATTTTGATCAAAAAACGATCAAAAGTCCGACCGGCGGCAGTGCGGGAGATGGTTATAACGACTCGAAAAAATTGTGAGATCGCCTCTAAAACGGTGGTTTCAGATAGCCATGAAGATGATGGGGACAATGCGGAATCTCGATGAGCGGTAGGTGGTAATTAAGCCACTATGTGGCCAATTTGACATTCTTTGTCTGAGGGCGAGGCCTGCGGGGTGAGGCGTAAGAAAAGCCTTCACCGTACGTCGCCATGGTCTCGGCACGCCGACGCGTGGCAGTCCGGAATCAGATCGACAATTGATCAAAAACTATACTGATCTAGCGGGGGTAAAGGCTGGGGGACCATGCAGGAGGGCTCGCCATGCGTATCCTCAAAACGGTCATTTTCTTCCTGGCCTGCACTGTAAGCGGGCTGGCCCTCGCGCAGCAGCCCGGGCCCGCGTCCAGCAGTTCTGGCGAAACCCTGCTCGCCTGGAACGGCGGAGGAAACGGGGGCGGACGCCACCACAAACAATTCCGAGGCTACGGCCACAAGCACGGCTACAAGCACTACTACCACCGCCGTCACGACCATTACGGCTACCGCCCGCGGGTGATCTACGCGCCGCGCTACTACGGCGGCTACTACTCGGGCGAACGGCACTATTACTACCAGCGCTACGGCAGCCCGCGGATCGTGATTCAGTACCACGACCCACGGTTGGGGATCTTCATCGGATCGGATATCGGGGGGTATTGAGCAGCATCCCTGAACGGCTGGTCGGCACTTGCTGGCCAGCTGCTTGTGCTAATTGCTCTCCGTAGGAGCGCGCTTGCTCGCGAAGCTTCGGAGCCCGACCTTTTCGCGAGCAAGCTCGCTCCTACAGGGCGGCGGGAGATCGGAAATTGTTGGGAAGGGCAGAGCGGGGGGAAAACAGGCGCCGCCGAGCGGCGGCGCCTGGAGCCATCAATCCTGACGGCTGGTGACTTCCAGCAGGTGGTAACCGAACTGGGTTTTCACTGGACCTTGCACGACGTTCAGCGGGGCGCTGAATACGACGGTGTCGAATTCCTTGACCATCTGGCCACGGCCGAAGGAGCCGAGGTTGCCGCCGTCGCGGCTGGAGGGGCAGGTGGAATGTTGCTTGGCGATTTCAGCGAAATCTGCGCCGCCTTCGATAGCAGCTTTGAGTTCGTTGCACTTGGCTTCGGTGGAAACCAGGATGTGGCGGGCGGTAGCGCGTGCCATGGAGAGTACTCCTCGTTCGTTGAGGGGGCAGAGCCTAGCGGATTTGGCTGCTGATTCAAGGTGCCTGGTGGGTCGGAGTGCAGTTGGGGTGGGGATTGACCTGTTCGGCGGACCGATTAGCGAATGAATTCGCCCCCGCCGGTTGCTTCCCTCACCCCCGTCCCCTCTCCGGGAGGGAGAGGGAAGTAAAGCGGCGGGGGAGGGGGCTCGGACGCGCATCAGGCAAAGACGAAGTCGTCAGCGGTGATGTTCGCGGCGGGAACGCCGATCAGCGTGATACTGCCGATCTCGCCATTGACGTCGGCAGTCACCGTGATCTGGGTGCTGCCGAACGAGTCCGCGATGGTGAGGTCGGCGAAGGTCTGACCGCTGGCGCTGAGGTCGATTTTTTCGACACCGTCTTCGAAGTCGAATATCTCGTCCTGCCCCCAGATCGCGCCGAACTTGAACTGGTCCGTCCCTGCTGGTGGCTCGAAGAACACGTCACCCACCATGAAGTCGTTGGCGGCGCTGCTCACCAGCACGTCATCGCCGATACCGCCCTGCATGACCGCGCCGGTTTCGCCTGACGTCAGGGTGTCGTTGCCGGCGTCACCGTTGAGGTTGGTCTGGAAGCCGAAGGGGTCGGCGCCGCCGAACAACTGGTCGTCACCATCGCCGCCGTTGGCATTGGCGAGTTCCTGGACGATGAGGGTGTCGTTGCCGGTGCCACCGAACAGCTCGTCGAAGCCCGGTCCGCTGTCGATGACGTCGTCACCACTGCCGCCGTCGAGGAAGTCTGCGCCTTCCAGACCGAATATCTGGTCATTACCGCCCAGGCCGAAAATACGGTCATCGCCGTCGGTGCCGATGAGCACATCATTGCCTTCGGTACCGGCGACGATGAACACGGTATTTCTACCGAAGTCGTCCTGCGTCAGGTTGTGCGTGCCCTGCAGGCGCAGGGTGAAGTCGAGGCTGTCGAGCAGTCCGTCGTCATTCTCGTCGGCGATCAGCCAGGTGTCACCCTGGCGCAGGGTATAGAACAGGTCGGTCACGCCGTTGCCACCGCCGACCAGCACGGCCCCCAGTTGCGGATTGATGTTGACCTGGCCGCGGAAGAAGAACTCTCCGTTGAGCTCCAGGGTGTCGCCGCCCACGGCGCCGGCGCCCTGGAAGTCGGTCAGGGTATCGAAGGTGGCGAAGGGCGAGCTGGGGTTGAAGCCGGTGAAGAATTCGAACTCATCGTCGCCCGCGCCGCCGGTCAGGCTGTCCTGGCCCGCTTCACCCATGATCAGGTCATTTCCGGCGCCGCCATTGAGGATGTCGTTGCCGGGGCCGGCGAAGATCTCGTCGTTACCGTCTTCGCCGAAGATTTCGTCGTTGCCGTCTCCGCCGAAGAAGTCGTCGCTGCCCACGCCGCCATTGAGAACGTCGTTGCCATCGTCGCCGTCGAGGGTATCGTTGCCTTCGCCACCATTGACGATGTCATTGCCATCGCCACCGGACAATGTGGTGTCGTTGCCAGCGCCGCCGTTGAGGATGTCATTACCCGCGTTGCCCACCAGGAGGTCGCGGTCCGCTTCGCCGTTGAGTATGTCGTTGCCGGCTCCGCCGGTGAGGCGGTCGATGCCCGCGCCGCCATTTAGGGTGTCGTTGCCGGCGCCGCCATCGACGATGTCGTTGCCGCCGAGGCCGTTGATCACGTCGCCGCCGCCGAGGCCGAAGATGGTGTCGGGATCGTTGGTGCCATTGATCACTTCGCCGGCTTCAGTGCCGGCAATGACGAAGGTGGTGGCGCCGAAGTCGCTCCTGACCAGGTTGTGGATGCCATCCAGTTGCACGGCGAAGTCGGTGGCGTCGAAGATGCCGTTGTCGTTGGAGTCGGCGAACAGCAGGGTGCTGGCGGCGCCGATGGCGTAGAAGACATCGGTGAAGCCGTTATTGCCGAAGCCGAGGCTGCTGCCCACCGTGGGTACGCCGTTGCGGGCGCCCTGGAAGACCAGGCGGTTGGGGAAGCTGGAGAGCCGCAGGATGTCACCGCCGATTACGCCTGCGCCCTGGAAATCGGTGATGTGGTCCAGGTTCAGGGAGCTGGATTCGTTGCCGGTTTCCACTGACCAGAAATAGCTGTCGACGCCGTCGCCTCCGGTGAGGACATCGGCGCCAAGGCCGCCGGTGAGGGTGTCGTCGTTGTTGCCGCCGAGAAGCGTGTCGTTGCCTGCGCCGCCGACGAGGTCGTCGATGCCGTCGCCTCCGTCGATGGTGTCATTGCCGCCGGCGCCGAGCAGGAAATCGTTGCCGCCTTGTCCGTTTATAAGGTCGTCTTCTTCCGTGCCGAATATGAAATCGTCTCCCGGAGTGCCAGGGAAAGTAGCCATGGATCATTCCTCCCATAGGGGAAAGAGCGAACCGTTACGGCAGGTTCGAGGTTAGGTATAGACAGGCCAGTCCGGGCGGCCTGAGCGGCTGGACACCCGGTGTGGCGACCGACGGGCAAGCCATGTGACGCCTCATATCAACGCGCCCGATGGGCTCGGGTGTTGCCGGTCGGCAAGTGCACTTTTGCGGTGCACTGTCGTGAAGTGTCCTGTTACATCTGCTCGTCGTGGGCTTCGACCACCAGCCATTCAGCCAGTTCAAGCAATTGTTGGCTGGCGCCTGGACGCTCTGGGTAGACCAGGAAATAGGCACCCCCAGTGGGCACCCGGAGATCGAAGGGCGCCACCAGGTGGCCATTGTTGAGGTCTTCGCGAATCAGTGACCAGTCCCCCAGGGCGATGCCCGCGCCCTGGGCCGCTACGGAGAGGGCCAGGTCCATGGTGTCGAAATGGTGCCCGCCGAGCAGCGCTCCGGGGGCGTAACCGGCAGCGCGCAGCCAGCCTTCCCAGTCATGCTTGTCCCGCCCGGGATGCAGGAGGACGTGGTGTTCCAGGTCTGCCGGCGTTTCGAGGGGCGACGAGCGTTCGAGCAGTTGCCGGGTGCAGACGGCCGTCAATTGCTCATTGAACAGGTGGTGCGAGGTGACGTTACTGCCCGGGGCCGTGCCATAGATGATCGCCGCATCGAACTGGTCGCGACGGAAGTCCACGCCGTAGGCGATGGTGGTGGTCAGCTCCACGGGGACGTCGGGGCGCTCGGCCTGCCATTTCATCAGGCGCGGCAGCAGCCAGCGCATGGCGCAGGTGGGGGCCTTGAGTTGCAGGGCCTTGCGCTTGGCGCCCACTTCTTCCACGGCTTCATCGATCAGTGCGAACACCTGCTGGATGCGCGGGAATAGGTCGCGGCCCTGCTCGGTCAGGGAAAGCCCCCGCGCCTGGCGCAGGAAAAGAGGGTAGCCGAGATGGCTTTCCAGCCCGGCGATCTGTCGGCTCACCGCGCCCTGGGTGATGTGCAACAGCTCGGCTGCGCGGGTGAAGTTGCAGCACTGGGCGGTGATCAGGAAGGTATGCAAGGCGGGCAGGGGAGGCAGGCGTTTCATTGTCTGAGCCATGACTTTATGACATGGCTAGTATGACGATTTTTGCCTTGTCAGGCACCCTTGTCGACGGCTCAATAGGCGCCACTTATGGTCCTCCAGCCGATTATGGCTCTTTGTGCAGGGAGTGGCCGTCATTAGTTCCTCTCATGGAGTCAACACAATGTCGAATACCCTCCCGACCTTCCCCGAGACCCTGGCCGGCATTTACATCAACGGTCAATGGCTGCCTGGTGGCACCGTGCTGGAGGTGGTGAACCCCTCTACCGAAGCGCCCCTGGCGAGCATCGGCACGGGCGATGCCAACGACGTCGACCAGGCTGTGCAAGCCGCCAGCCAGGCGTTCCCGGCCTGGGCGCGCAGCAGCGGTGCCGAGCGCGGCGCGGTGCTGCGCCGTATTGCCGAAGGCGTGCGCCAGCGCCGTGAGACCCTGATCCAGTTGCAGTCGCTGAACAATGGCAAGCCGCTGTTCGAAGCGGCCATCGACGTCGATGATGTGATCGGTACGTTCGAGTACTACGCGGGCCTCGCCGAAAGCCTGGATGCCCAGCAGGACCGTTCGGTGGAGCTGCCGACCGAGGACTTCGCTGCTCGTCTGCGCCGCGAACCCGTTGGTGTCGTGGGCCTGATCGTGCCGTGGAACTTTCCCATGGTGACCACGGCCTGGAAACTCGCCCCGGCGCTGGCCGCTGGTTGCGCCGTGGTGCTCAAGCCCTCTGAGGTGACGCCGCTGCCGGAGCTGGAACTGGCCCGCATCATCGCCGAGGCCGGCCTTCCGGCAGGCGTGCTCAACGTGGTGTGCGGCACCGGCCTGGCGGTGGGTGCGCCGCTGTCGTCCCATCCCAAGGTGGCCAAGGTGTCCTTCACCGGCAGCAATGCGGTGGGTATGCAGGTGATGCAGCGCGCGGCGGAAACCGTCAAGGGCATCAGCCTGGAGCTGGGTGGCAAGTCCTCGCTGCTGGTACTGGAAGACGCTGACCTGGACCTGGCCGTCGAACTGGCTTGCGGTGGCGCCTTCTTCAACGCCGGCCAGATGTGCTCGGCCACCAGCCGCGTGCTGGTTGCAGAGCCGCTGGCGGCCGACTTCCTCGCCCGCGTGCAGGCTCGCGCCGAAGCGACCCAGGTGGGTGATCCCTTCCGCGAGGGCGTTGAGATGGGCGCCCTGGTGAACCAGGCGCAGTATCAGCGCGTGCGCGGCCACATCGAGCGCGGCATCGCAGCCGGTGCACGCCTGATGTGCGGCGGCGAGCGTCCGGCCGAGCTCGAGCGCGGTTTCTTCCTCAAGCCCACCGTGTTCACCGATGTGCCCAGGGACAGCGCCCTGTGGAACGAGGAAATCTTCGGACCGGTGCTCTGCGTGCGCAGCTTCGCCACCGAGGAAGAGGCCATCGCACTGGCCAACGACAGCCAGTTCGGCCTGGTGGCCAGTGTGGTGAGCCGTGATCTCGATGCCGCCGAGCGTGTGGCCAACGCCCTGCAGGCCGGCATGGTGTGGATCAACTCGCCGCAGGTGATCTTCCCGCAAACCGCCTGGGGTGGTTACAAGCAGAGCAGCATCGGCCGCGAGCTTGGTCCGTGGGGCCTGGCTTCGTTCCAGGAGCTGAAGCACGTGGTGCGCGCGGTCTGACGTCCGCACGCAATCCTCTTGTGGGGGCTTGTGTCCGCCCATTGGCCTCGGCCATGGCCAGGCGCACACTGGCGGGTGAATCTGGAAATGGAGTGCTGAACATGGACCTTCAACTTGAGAACCGCAGTGCCCTCGTATGTGGCGGAAGCTCCGGGTTGGGATTCGGTGTGGCCGAGGCCCTGGCGAGGGAGGGCGTGCGCGTTTGCCTGGTGGCGCGCAATCTGTCCAAGCTTGACCTGGCCGTGGAGCGCATCCGCCGTAATGGTGGCGAGACGCAGGCGGTTGCAGTGGACCTGAACGACCTGGGTGCCGTGGACATGGCCATCGAGCAGGTGGTCGCGGCCATCGGCGCGCCGGATATTCTGGTCGCCAACAACGGTGGGCCTCCGCCCATCAATGCCGTGGAGTTCGATCCGCAACTCTGGCACCGCCAACTGGACGCCATGCTGCTGAGCACCATGGCGCTGGTGAACGCATTCCTCCCCGGCATGCGCCAGCGGCGTTTCGGTCGCATCCTGATGATTTCGTCCACCAGTGTCGTGGAGCCTATTCCCGGCCTGGTGCTGTCCAGTGCTCTGCGCAGCGCCCTGGCCAACTGGGCCAAGACCCTCTCCACCGAAGTGGCCGCCGATGGTGTGACGGTGAATACCCTGATGCCCGGTTCGTTCTGGACCGAGCGCACCGAAACCCTGTTGCTGCGTGCAGCCGATCGCAGTGGGGCGTCGGTTTCCAGCCTGATGGCCAAGGAGCAAGCGGCGATTCCGGTGGGGCGCTATGGCGCGGCGGAGGAGTTCGGGGCGATGGCGACTTTCCTGGCCAGCCCGCTTGCCAGCTATGTCACCGGGACACTTATTCCGGTGGATGGGGGTGTTCTGAAAGGTTGATGGGGCAGGTCTTCGGCCTGCTTGGCGAATGAATTCGCCCCCACAAGAGCGTTCCTGTGGGGGCGATTTCAATCGCTAAGGGCCGCGAAGCGGCCCCTCATCACTCACCACGCGCACGACGGCTCGAAGCTGTCGGCCCGCGCCATATCCCACATCCGTTCGTAGAAGTCCGCTTCGATCTTTTCCTTGAGCAGGTCGCCCGGATTGAGGAAGAGGTGAATCTGCGAAAACAGGCGGATTTCCTTGTCCGAAACGCGCCGCACCAGATGGCGGGGTTCCAGTTGGTTGGGATGGTCCAGGCCCGCAGCGGCGAGCATCTCGGCCAGGGCCTTCAAGGTGTTGCGGTGGAACATCTGCACCCGCTGGGCCTTGTCCGGGACCACCAGGGCGCGCTGGCGCAGCTTGTCCTGGGTGGCCACGCCGGTGGGGCATTTGTTGGTGTGGCAGGACTGCGACTGGATGCAGCCAATGGCGAACATGAAGCCACGTGCCGAATTCGCCCAGTCGGCGCCGATGGCCAGCACGCTGGCGATGTCGAAGGCACTGATGATCTTGCCGCTGGCACCGAGCTTGATCTTGTCCCGCAGGTTCAGCCCCACCAGGGTGTTGTGCACGAAGAGCAGGCCTTCACGCAGGGGGACGCCGATGTGGTCGGTGAATTCCAGCGGCGCCGCGCCGGTACCGCCTTCCTTGCCGTCGACGACGATGAAGTCGGGGAGAATGCCGGTTTCCAGCATGGCCTTGGCGATGCCCATGAACTCCCAGGGATGGCCCAGGCAGAACTTGAAACCCACCGGCTTGCCGCCCGACAGCTCTCGCAACTTCGCGATGAACTGCATCATTTCGATGGGGGTGGAGAAAGCGCTGTGTCGCGAAGGGGAGATGCAGTCTTCGCCCATGGGCACGCCACGGGTGAGGGAGATTTCCTCGGTGACCTTGTGCTTGGGCAGGATACCGCCGTGTCCGGGCTTGGCGCCCTGGCTGAGCTTGATTTCAATCATCCGTACCTGCGGGCTGCGGGCTTGGGTGGCGAAGCGCTCGGGGTCGAACTGGCCGTCGCTGGTGCGGCAGCCGAAGTACCCGCTGCCCAGTTCCCAGACGAGGTCGCCGCCGTTTTCGCGGTGGTAGGGGCTGATGCTGCCTTCGCCGGTGTCGTGGTAGAAGTTGCCGAGCTTGGCGCCACGGTTGAGCGCGCGGATGGCGTTGGCACTGAGCGAGCCGAAGCTCATGGCAGAGACGTTGAAGACCGACGTCGAATACGGCTGGGTGCACTGCGGTCCGCCGACCACCACGCGGAAGCTGGCCGGGTCGCTGAGCGGTGCCGGGCGCATGGAGTGGCCGATGAATTCGTAGCCGGCGCGGTAGACGTCGATCAGCGTGCCGAAAGGTTTGTCGCCACCTTCATTCTTGGCCCGCGCATAGACCAGTGAGCGCTGGGCGCGGGAGAAGGGGAGGCGGTCGTCGTCGGCTTCCAGCAGGTACTGGCGGATCTCCGGGCGGATGCCCTCGACCAGATAGCGGATGTTGCCGAGGATCGGGTAGTTGCGTCGCACCGCATGGCGCGATTGCAACAGGTCGAACACCCCCAGGGCGCTGAGTACTGCGCCCAGCAGCGTCAGGGGCCATACCCATTCGTGGCCGATGAAGGGCAGGCTGATGAGAGTGAACAGGATGCAGAAGGCGAAGAAGGCGTAGCGGCTCAATAGCGAAAGGCTCATGCGGACTCCTTGTTTGCAGGTACCGGCACAGCGTAGTGCGAATGCGCGGGAATTGCCTTGCCGGGGCTCAAGATCGGGATTCCTGGGCGCTTCCTGCAGGTTGCTCTGAGGATCGAAGCCCAATACAGCAAGGCTGGACTCCGCATCGCTGGGCCTCGCTGCGCTCGGACCAACCTACGGTTTGCAGTCGGAGGGCCGTTGTACAAAGGCTGGAGTGCCGGAAAAAGAAAACGGCCCGCGAGGGGCCGTTTCCTGTACAGCGAGGTCGTTAGCCGCCGAGGTAGGCGTCGCGGACCTTGGGGTCGTTGAGCAGGTCGTCGCCGCTGCCTTGCATGACGATGTGCCCGTTCTCCAGCACATAGCCACGGTCGGCCAGCTTGAGCGCCTGGTTGGCGTTCTGTTCCACGAGGAAGATGGTCACGCCGTCCTTACGCAGTTGCTCGATGATGTCGAAGATCTGCTGGATGATGATTGGCGCCAGGCCCAGCGAAGGTTCATCGAGCAGCAGCAGCTTGGGCTTGCTCATCAGCGCGCGGCCGATGGCGAGCATCTGCTGTTCGCCGCCGGACATGGTGCCGGCGCGTTGCTCGAAGCGTTCCTTCAGGCGTGGGAAGAGGTGCAGCACCTTGTCCATCTGCTCCTGGAAGTCGCCCTTGGCGGTGAAGAAACCGCCCATGGCCAGGTTCTCTTCGACGGTCAGGCGGGCGAACACGCGGCGGCCTTCCGGCACGACGGCAATGCTCTTGCGCATGATGTCGCAGGATTCCTGGCCGACGAGTTCTTCGCCTTCATAGCGAATGCTGCCACTGGCGGCACGCGGCGAGCCGCAGAGCGTCATCAGCAGGGTCGACTTGCCGGCGCCGTTGGCGCCGATCAGGGTGACGATCTCGCCCTTTTTCACATCCATGCTGACGCCGTGAAGCGCCTGGATCTTGCCGTAGAAGGTGGAAACCTTGTCGAAAGTAAGCATGGTTCAGGCCTCCCCCAGATAGGCTTTGATCACGTCGGGGTTGTTGCGGATGTCTTCCGGCGTGCCGTCGGCCAGGGGGGTTCCCTGGTTGATCACATAGATGTGGTCGGAAATGCTCATTACCAGCTTCATGTCGTGCTCGATCAGCAGCACGGTCACGTTGTGCTCGTTACGCAGCATGGCGATCAGCGCCTTGAGGTCGTCGGTCTCACGCGGGTTGAGGCCGGCGGCCGGCTCGTCGAGCATGAGGATGCGCGGGCGCGTCATCATGCAGCGGGCGATTTCCAGGCGACGTTGCTGACCGTAGGCCAGGGTGCCGGCCGGGCGGTTGGCGACCTCGGTGAGGTTGACCTTTTCCAGCCAGTGGGCGGCGTACTCCATGGCCTCGCGCTCGCTGCGACGGAAGCCCGGAGTCTTCAGCAGGCCGGCAAGGAAGTTGGTGTTGAGGTGGCGATGCTGGGCGACCAGCAGGTTCTCCACCGCAGTCATTTCCTTGAACAGGCGAACGTTCTGGAAGGTCCGAACCACGCCCTTGCCCGCGATCTTGTGGCCCGGCAGGGCTTCGATCTGCTCGCCATCCAGGCAGATGCTGCCGGAGGTCGGCTGGTAGAAGCCGGTCAGGCAGTTGAACACGGTGGTCTTGCCGGCGCCGTTCGGGCCGATCATGGAGACGACTTGTTTTTCCTGTACGGTCAGCCCCACCCCGTTGACGGCCAGCAGGCCGCCGAAGCGCATGGTGAGACCGCTTACTTCGAGAATCGGGCGGCTCATTGTTTCAGCTCCAGGTGGGGACGTTGCATCGGCATCAGACCTTGCGGACGCCAGATCATCATCAGCACCATCAGGGCGCCGAACATGAGCATCCGGTACTCGCTGAACTCACGCATGAGTTCGGGGAGCAGGATCATCACGATGGCTGCGAGGATCACACCCAGCTGGGAGCCCAGGCCACCGAGCACGACGATGGCGAGGATGGTCGCCGATTCGATGAAGGTGAAGGACTCGGGGGTCACCAGGCCCTGGCGCGCGGCGAAGAAGCTGCCGGCAAAGCCCGCGAAGCAGGCGCCCAGGGTAAAGGCGGAGAGTTTGATGACGGTGGGGTTCATGCCCAGTGCGCGGCAGGCGATCTCGTCTTCACGCAGTGCTTCCCATGCACGACCCAGCGGCATGCGCAGCAGGCGGTTGATCACGAACAGGGTCAGCAGCACCAGCAGCAGGGCGATCAGGTAGAGGAAGACCACCTTGTTCACCGAGTTGTAGGCGAAGCCGAAGTACTCGTGGAAGGTCTGCAGACCTTCTTCGGCACGGCGCTCGAAAGACAGGCCGAAGAAGGTTGGCTTGTCGATGTTGCTGATGCCGTTCGGGCCGCCGGTAAGGCCGGTGAGGTTACGCAGCAGGATGCGGATGATCTCGCCGAAGCCCAGGGTCACGATGGCCAGGTAGTCACCACGCAGGCGCAGCACCGGGAAGCCGAGGATGAAACCGAAGAACGCCGCCATCAGGCCGGCGATCGGCAGGCACACCCAGAAGCCCAGGCCGTAGTAGTGCGAGAGCAGTGCGTAGCTGTAGGCGCCGACGGCGTAGAAGCCGACATAGCCCAGGTCCAGCAGGCCTGCCAGGCCGACCACGATGTTCAGGCCAAGGCCGAGCATCACGTAGATCAGGATCAGCGTGGCGATGTCGACCGCGCCGCGCGAACCGAAGAACGGCCACACCAGTGCCAGGACGATCAGGCCGAGGATGAACCAGCGCTGAGTCGAGGGCAGGGTCAGGAAGTTGCTGGTCTTCTTCGACATGCCCGGCAGCTTGGGTGCGGAAGCCCAGGCACCCTGGATCTTTTCACGCATCAGTTGCCAGAAGAACATGGCCACGGCGCACGCCGCGATGGCCAGGAGGGTTGGGGTGTCGGCACCGGTGACCACCAGGCCCACGCCAACGACGCTGAGTTTCAGGCCGAGGATGGGGTAGGCGACGGCCAGCACCAGCAGGGCGCTGAAGAACGCCGTTTTGAGTCGAGTGTTCATACCTTCTCCACCTCCGGACGGCCAAGGATGCCGGTCGGCCGGAACAACAGGACCAGAACCAGCAGGCTGAAGGCCACGACGTCCTTGTACTGGTCGCCGAAGATGTCGGCGCCGAAGGCTTCGGCTACACCCAGCACCAGGCCACCGAGCATGGCGCCCGGAATGCTGCCGATGCCACCCAGCACGGCTGCGGTGAAGGCCTTGATACCGGCGAGGAAGCCGATGTGCGGGTTGATCACGCCGTATTGCATGCCCAGCAGCACCGCGGCCACGGCGGCCAGGGTGGCGCCGATGACGAAGGTCAGGGCGATGATGTTGTTGGTGTTGATGCCCAGCAGGTTGGCCATGCGGATGTCTTCCGCGCAGGCGCGGCAAGCGCGGCCGAGACGCGAGCGGGAGATGAACATCGTGAGGCCGTACATGACCAGGAAGGTGACCACGAAGATCAGGATCTGCATGTAGGAGATCACCACGCCATTCATGGTGCTCTCGCCGAACACGAAGTTGCCCGGAATCAGGTTGGGAATCGCCTTGTCCTTGGAGTCCTGAGTTAGCAGTACTTCGTTCTGCAGGAAGATCGACATGCCGATCGCGGAGATCAGCGGGATCAGTCGGTTGCTGCCGCGAAGGGGACGGTAGGCGACCCGTTCGATGCTGTAACCGTAAGCGCTTGCAACGATGATGCTCGCGGCGAAGGCCGCGACGATAACGATCGGAAGGCTTTCCAGACCGAGCATGGTGAGCCCGGCAATCACGATGAAGGCTACGTACGAGCCAATCATGTAGACCTCGCCATGGGCGAAGTTGATCATGCCGATGATGCCGTAGACCATGGTGTAGCCGATGGCGATCAGGGCATAGGTGCTGCCAACGGTGAGCCCGTTAACCAGCTGTTGCAGATAGTGGTAGAGATCAGGCATTCCCTAACTCCTCGGGCATCACGAAAAGCGGCGCTTGTGGCGCAGCGGAGCCCGTAAAACACGGATAAACAAAGCCCACTGCCTAAGCAGTGGGCTTTGCGTTCAGGCGGGAAGCTTATTTAGCTTCGGTTTTGCTGCCGTCCTTGTGCCACTCGTACACCACGAAGCTGAAGTCCTTCAGATCGCCCTTCTCGTCGAAGGCCAGGTTGCCGGTCGGGGTGGCGAAGGAGTTGGCGCGCAGTGCGGCAGCTACCTTGGCGGTATCGTCTTCGCCGGCTTTCTTGATGCCTTCGGCGATTACTTGTACAGCGGCGTAAGCCGGGAACACGAACGGACCGCTCGGGTCTTCGTTCTTGGCCTTGAAGGCATCTACCAGGGCCTGGTTCTTCGGATCCTGGTCGAAGGACTTCGGCAGGGTTACCAGCAGACCTTCGGAAGCCGGGCCAGCGATGGCGGAGAGCTCTTTGTTGCCCACGCCTTCCGGACCCATGAAGCGTACTTTCAGGCCTTTTTCAGCGGACTGGCGCAGCAGCAGGCCGAGTTCCGGGTGGTAGCCACCGTAGTAGACGAAGTCCACACCGGCTTGCTTCAGCTTGGAAACGATGGTGGAGAAGTCCTTGTCGCCGGCGTTGATGCCTTCGAACAGGGCGACTTTCACGCCTTTGCTTTCCAGGGTCTGCTTGACGGCAGTGGCGATGCCTTCGCCGTACTGTTGCTTGTCGTGGATGACGGCAACGGTCTTCGGCTTGATGTGGTCGGCAATGAAGTTGCCGGCGGTCGGGCCCTGCAGGCTGTCCAGGCCGATGGTGCGGAACACCAGCTGGTAGCCACGGGAGGTGATGTCCGGGCTGGTGGAAGCCGCGGTGATCATCAGGATGCCTTCGTCTTCGTAGATGTCGGACGCAGGCTGGGTGGAGCTGGAGCAGAGGTGGCCAACTACGTAGTGGATACCGTCGTTGACGATCTTGTTGGCTACGGCAACAGCCTGTTTCGGATCGCAAGCGTCGTCATAGACCACGCCTTCGAGCTGAGCGCCGTTCACCCCGCCGGCCTTGTTGATCTGCTCGATCGCCATCTTGGCGCCGATGAACTGCATCTCGCCGTACTGGGCAACCGCACCGGTCACCGGGCCAGCCAGGGCGATCTTGATGGTGTCAGCTGCTACGGAGTAGCTGGCGACACCGGCGAGAGCCATGGCGGCGAACAGTTTGGAAATCTGCTTGGTAGCCTTATTCATAGTGCTCCACTCTTGTGTTTTTCGTTGTTGTTGTCCTGTTTGCCGAAGCTACGGGACAAGGTATTGCACCCCGCCGACACGCCCCGACAACTGTACCGGAACAGTGTAGATTGCTGATTTACGGCTTGAAAAGTCGGGCATTGATGGCGGAATGATCTTGTGTCGCTTAATTGAAACAAACGTATAGAAATACGGCGTGTCTTGTGCATGGCTGGCAACGTCAAGCAGGGCTTGTCTGAAAGTTGACCGGCGCTATCATTGCGCGCCCCCAAATCCTTTCGTTACCAACCAACTCAATACAAGCCATGAACGATAACGCTAGCACCCTCTATGCCAAGCTGCTCGGCGAAACCGCCGCCATCACCTGGGAAGAGCTGCAGCCCTTCTTCGCCCGCGGCGCCCTGCTCTGGGTGGACGGTGCCGCGGACCTGGTCGGCGTTGCACTGGCCGTAGCCGAAGACGACAAGGCACAGGTCGCAGCGCTTCTGGCGGCTGGCAAGCTCAGCAAAGTCGAGGAGTCGCGCGCCCAGGATCTGCTGGCTCGCGATCCGAAGCTCTGGGCCGTGGTGGTAGCGCCCTGGGTCCTGATCCAGGAGCGGGACGAGGCGCCGAGCGTTCACTGAACCGGCGTCTGATGGATACCAGGGAAGGCGTCCAGGAGTGTGCCGCCGCCTGATCGTGCACCGGTCAGGGGCGGCCAGCGAAACTGGTGGAGCGGGCTAGACTCAATCCACCTTCTTCTCTTTGATAACCACAGGGAGCGTAACCATGTTCGAACCAGGCCATGTACATCGGGCCAGCGTGCCCGGTTTTCCGGGGCAGCAATTCTCCATCGACCTCTACTACGAAGCGCGTCCGAATGCGAAGGAAGGCACCATGCTGCACTTCCGCATGGTGGGCGAAATCGAGGGCAAGCCGTTCTCCGAAGAGTTCGAGATGCATCGCGATACCGCGTTCAACTTCGCCAGCATCGTTTCCAAGGTGGCAGTGAAGAATGGGCTGCATCCGAACACCACGCTGATCATGCGTAATCACAAGGAATACGACCTGATCTTCGAAGACATCCGCCGCGTGCTGGGCGCCGAGCCCGGTGAGACGGTGAACCTCGACCATCTCGAGAAAGACGGCTTCTGACCGATTAGTCCGTAGGATGGGGCGGGCGGCGTTCCGCGAGCTTGCGATACCCGTGCGGACAAGGCTGCTGGGTATCGCAAGCTCCCCCATCCTGCGTCGCTATTCAGCTCGGGCTATTCCTGTGGGGGCGAATTCATTCGCGAAGGGCGGCAACGCTGCCCTGTGGATTTCGAAGGGCAGCCCTTCGGACCGCTAAGCGATTGAAATCGCCCCCACAGTTTTGCCCGCTTATGCACTGACCCAGCGCTGGCGCATCCAGCCGCTCAGGGCATCCACCGCCAATACCAGGATCAGCATTGCCAGGATCACGCTGGCCGCCTGGGCTTCCTGAAACAGCGACAGGCTCACGTAGAGCATCTGCCCCAGCCCGCCGGCACCGACGAAGCCGAGCACGCTGGCCATGCGGATGTTGTTCTCCCAGCGATAAAGCATGTACGCCACCAATTGCGGCCAGACGCCCGGCAGGGTGCCGTAGCAGAAGGCGGCGACGCGTCCGCCGCCATTCAGGCGAATGGCTTCGGCGGGTTCGGGCGGAGTGTTTTCCAGGGCTTCGGCGAACAGGCGGCCCAGCACCCCAGCGGTATGCAGGGCCAGGGCCAGGGTGCCGGCATTGGGACCCAGTCCGGCGGCCAGCACCATCAGCGCCGCCCAGACCAATTCCGGGACCGCGCGCAGTGCGTTGAGCAGCAGGCGCGCGGCACCTTGGGCCAGGCTGCCGAAGCGCCCGGCGGCCGGCAGCGCGATGAGCAGGCCCAGCAGCGCTGCCAGCAGTGTGCCGAGTGCCGACATGGCGAGGGTTTCCAGGGCGCCCCGGCCGATGGCCCTGAGGTGCGCCCCGGAGAAGTCCGGGCTCAGGAAGCGCATGGCGTAGCTGCCCATCTGCTCCAGGGCGTCGCCGCTGACGAGGGCGCCGAGGTCTATGCCCAGCCAGACGAAGGACGCGATGGCCGCCGCCAGCAGGGCGAGGATCACCAGGATGTTGCCCGTCCTCACGCGAACCTCCCGCGCAGGAAGCGGCTGAGCTGGTCGGCCAGCAGCACGAGGACGAGGAAGGTCAGCAGCATGCTGGCGACTTCGCCGCCGGCGAACATGCGCATCGACAAGTCCATCTGCTGGCCCAGGCCGCCGGCGCCGACGAAGCCCATCACCACTGAGGCGCGCACCGCGCACTCCCAGCGGTAGACGGTGTAGGAAATCACTTCCGCCGCGGCGTTGGGCAGCACGCCATAGGCGAATGCGGCCAGGCGCGGGCTGCCCGCCGCAAGCAGCGCGCGACTGGGGCGCGGGTCGACGGACTCGAAGATTTCCGCGTAGACCTTGCCGAGCATGCCGCTGTAGGTGATGGCGATGGCCAGGACCCCGGCGGTGGGGCCGAGGCCCACGGCGCGGACGAACAGCAGTGCCCAAACGATTTCCGGCACGCTGCGCAGGAAGATCAGCAGCCCGCGCACCGGCCAGCGCAGCGCTTGCGCCCACCAGGCCGGGCGCCCGCCATGGTGCAGGGCAGACAGCGATAGCGCACGACTGGCCCAGAGGGAGGCGGGCAGGGCGATCAGCAAGGCCAGACTCATGCCGGCAGTGGCGATTGCCAGGGTTTCCAGCGTGGCGCGACCCAGTAGCTGAAGGAATTCCGCGCCGTGTTCCGGTGGCCAGAACGCGGACAGGAATTGCCCCATGGTGCGGGCGTTGCCTTCATCCAGCAGCACTGCCGGGTTCAGCTCGCTCAGTTCGAGTCCGGGCCAGAGCAGCGCTACGGCCAGCAGGGTGAGCAACAGCCGAGGCAGCGCCGCGGGGTCGCGGGGGGCCGATGTCAGCATCGCGGAATGTGCAGCACGGGGGCCGCCGCCACTGGCGGCGAGGAGGGTGCATCGCCGCGCAGTTGCTCATTGGCGTAGAGGGCATCCAGGTCCGCCTGGCTGACGGCTTCTCGCGGGAGATCGAACGCGACGCGACCGTCGCGGATGCCGACGATGCGTGGGAAATGTGCCAGTGCCAGTTCGACGGCGTGCAGGCTCGCCAGCAGCGTGACGCCACGGCGGCTGGCGTCGGCGCAGAGCACGCCGAGGGTGTGATCGGCCAGTACCGGGTCCATCGCGGAAACCGGCTCGTCGGCGAGGATCAGGTCAGGCGCCTGGTAGAGCACGCGAGCGATGCCGACGCGTTGCAATTGACCGCCGGAGAGTTGGTCGCAGCGATCGAAGAGCTTGTCCGCCAGGTCCAGCCGGGCCAGGGCGGCCTGGGCGCCAGCGCTGTCCATGGGGTGCAATAGACTGAGCAATCCCTTGGCCAGGGACCATTGGCCGAGCTTGCCGGCCAGCACCGCGGTGACCACCCGCTGGCGGGGAGGCAGGGGGGGCGCCTGATGCACCAGGCCGATCCGTGCGCGCAGGCGCTGGCGCTCGCGCGCGGAGAGCGACCAGGGTGTGGCGCCGAGCAACTGGAGCTGCCCGGCGGCGGGTACGAGGTGGGTGGCGAGCAGGCGCAGCAGGCTGGTCTTGCCGGCGCCCGACGGGCCGATGATGGCGACCCGCTCGCCGTTGCCGATGCTGAGATCGATACCCAGGAGCGCAGGCTGGCCATTGGCGTGGACCAGGTCCACGCCGTGCAGCGCAAGACTCACTTCAACAAGCCGGCCGAGCGTGCGGCTTCCTCGATGCCCGCGTAGTTCTCGGGCTTGGTCGGAATGAAGCGGGAAGCGGCTTGCAGGTCGAGGATCGCCTTGTGCTCCGGGTTGGCCGGATCGAGTGCGAGGAAGGCCTGCTTGATCTTCTCGGCCAGGGCCGGGTCCAGGGTCCCGCGCACGGTCCAGTTGTAGTCGTAGTAGGTCGGGGTGGTGGCGAAGACCTTCACCTTGTTGGTGTCGACCTTGCCGGCGTCCACCAGTTTCTGCCAGACGCTGGCATTGAGCACGCCGCCCTCGACCTTGCCGGCCTGGACCCAGGCCACGGTGGCGTCGTGGGCGCCGGAGTAGGCGACGCGGGAGAAGAACTGCTCGGGCACGATGCCGTCCTTCTGCATGAAGTAGCGCGGCATCAGGCTGCCGGAGGTGGAGGACACCGAGCCGAAGGCGAAGGTCTTGCCCTTGAGGTCTTGCAGGGACTTCACCGCCGGGTCGGCGCTGATGAACTTGCTGGTGAACTTCTCGTCCTGCTCGCGCTGTACCAGGGGGATGGCGTTGCCGGTCTTCAGACGGGTCTGCACGAAGGTGAAGCCGCCGAGCCACGCCATGTCCAGGCGGTCGGCAGCCAGGGATTCGACCACGGCGGCGTAGTCGGCCACCGGAACGAACTCCACTTTCATCCCCAGTTGTTGTTCGAGGTAAGCACCGAGCGGCTTGAACTTTCGCAGCAGTTCGGTGGGGGCTTCGTCGGGAATGGCCGAGACCCTGAGGACTTCGGCGGCCTGGGAAACAGCAGCGGAAACGGACAGTGCGATGCCTGCCACGAGGGCGAGAGAGCGTTTGAACATAGGATTCTCCGGTTCAATAGCGGAAAAGGCAGGCGGATTATAGTGAGCGCCCGTGGGCTTGGAAGCTTCACGTTGCTGACCATGTGTTTAAGATGTGCGTTTCGCCAACTGCCTGGAGCTCCGGCATGACCGATTCCCTGCCTTCCATCGCCTTCGCCGGTATCGGCCTGATGGGCCTGCCCATGACCCGTCGCCTGCTCGCCGCCGGTTACCCGCTGACCGTATGGAACCGCTCGCCGGAGAAGTGCGCGCCTCTGGTGGACCTGGGCGCGCGCCGCGTGAAGACCCCAGCCGAACTCTGCGCCGAGGCGGATATCGTGATGCTCTGCCTGGCGGATACGCGTGTCGTGCGCAAGGTGGTGTTCGGCGAGGGCGGCATTGCCGAAGGCGCCAGGCCGGGACAGGTGCTGGTGGATTTCTCCAGCCTCGAACCCGCCGCCACCCGTGAAATGGCCGCTGAACTGGAAGCCAGTACCGGCATGCGCTGGATGGATGCACCGGTCTCCGGCGGCACGGCCGGTGCCGAGGCCGGCACCTTGGCGATCATGGCCGGCGGTCATGAGGACGATGTGGAGCGCGTGCGGCCGATCCTCGGGCACCTGGGGCAACGTCTGACCCGCATGGGTTCGGTGGGGGCAGGCCAGGTGACCAAGGTCTGCAACCAGATGATTGTGGCGTGCAACGCGCTGGTGATCGCTGAAGTAATCGCCCTGGCGGAAAAGGCCGGCGTGGATGCCAGCCTGATCGCGCCGGCACTGGCAGGTGGTTTCGCGGATTCCAAGCCGCTGCAGATTCTCGCGCCGCAAATGGCCGCCAGCCATTTCGAACCCATCAAATGGCATGTGCGCACGCTGTTGAAGGATCTGGATACCGCCGTCCGCCTGTCCCGTGAGCACGACTCGGCAACACCGCTCAGCGGGCTGGCGGCGCAACTGATGCGCTTGCACGGCAGTCAGGGCAATCTGGAACGTGATCCGGCTACGCTGGTGGAAATGTATCGGGAGAATGATTGATGAGAATCGCCGCCAACCTGTCCCTGCTGTTCACCGACCGCCCATTGATCGAGCGCGTCATTGCCGCCCGCGTCTGTGGATTCGACGGCGTCGAGGTTCAGTTCCCCTACGAGTTGCCGGCGATCCGCATGAAGGAAGTGCTGGAGGCTGCCGGCCTGCCGCTGATCCTCTTCAACCTGCCGGCTGGCGACCTCATGGAAGGTGGCCCCGGCCTCGCCGCCGTGCCGGAGCGCCAGGAGCAGTTCGACGATGCCCTGGCCCAGGCGCTCAGCTATGCCGCCATGACCCGCCCGCGTTTCGTCAATGTGCTGGCCGGCCGTCAAGCCGAGGGTGTCAGCCGTGATCGCGCCCTGGCCTGCCTCGCCGCCAACCTGCGCAAGACAGCCGAAGCCTTCGCTGTGCTGCACATCGGCGTGGTCTGCGAGGCGATCAATCCGCTGGATATGCCCGGCTTCCTGATCAACACGCCGGAGCAACTGGACCTGTTGCTGCGCGATGTCGACCACCCCAATCTCTCCGCCCAGTACGACCTCTACCACATGGCCCGACAGGGCGTGGATGCGGCGGCGGGCATTCGCCTGCTGGCGGGCCGGATCGGCCACGTGCAGTTCGCCGATTGCCCCGGTCGCGGTGAACCGGGCACGGGCAATACCGACTTCGGCCCGGCCCTGCGCGCGCTGCAGGATGACGATTACCCCGGCTGGCTGGGCGCCGAGTACAAGCCCACCGGCATCACCGCCGACACCCTCGGCTGGTTGCCGGACTGGAAGGCCAGGCTGGCCTGACCAACGAACACGACGTTTGTAGGGGCGAATTCATTCGCCAAGGGCAGCCTAGCTGCCCCAATGCATTGCAGGGCAGGCCGTTGGCCTGCTTGGCGAATGAATTCGCCCCTACAGGAAACCCAAATGCATTTTGTAGAGACGACGATGACCGACCCCATCCGCCTGACCCAGTACAGCCATGGTGCTGGTTGCGGCTGCAAGATTTCCCCCAAGGTGCTGGAAGTGATCCTCGCCGGCAGCGGGGCGCAGAACCTCGACCCGAAACTCTGGGTAGGCAACGCCTCCAGGGACGATGCGGCAGTCTATGCGCTGGACGACGAACGCGGCGTGGTTTCCACCACCGACTTCTTCATGCCCATCGTGGATGACCCCTTCGATTTCGGCCGTATCGCCGCCACCAATGCCATCAGCGATATCTACGCCATGGGTGGCGACCCGCTGATGGCCATCGCCATCCTCGGCTGGCCGGTGAACGTGCTGCCGCCGGAAGTGGCCCGCGAAGTGATTCGTGGTGGCCGCTCGGTGTGCGACGAGGCGGGCATTCCGCTGGCCGGCGGACACTCCATCGATGCTCCCGAGCCGATCTTCGGCCTGGCCGTCACCGGCGTGGTGGACAAGCGCAACATGAAGCGCAACGACACCGCCACCGCAGGCTGCAAGCTCTATCTGACCAAGCCCCTCGGGATCGGCATCCTCACCACGGCGGAGAAGAAGGGCCGGCTGCGGGAAGCCGACGTAGGCCTGGCCCGCGACTGGATGTGCACGTTGAACAAGCCCGGCAGCCGCTTCGGCAAGCTCGCCGGGGTCAAGGCGATGACCGATGTCACCGGCTTCGGCCTGCTTGGCCATCTGGTGGAAATGGCTGACGGCAGCGGCCTGACCGCCCGTATCGACTACGCCAAGGTGCCCAGCCTGCCAGGCGTGGAGTACTACCTGGAACAGGGCTGCGTACCCGGCGGCACCCTGCGCAACTTCGATAGCTACGGCGACCGCCTGGCGCCTCTCGCCGAAGTGCAGAAACTCTTGCTTTGCGACCCGCAGACCAGTGGCGGCCTGCTGATCGCGGTCGCGCCCGAAGGTGAGGCGGAGTTCCTGGCCGTGGCCGAAGAGCTTGGGCTGCAACTGGCGCCCATCGGCCAACTGCACGAGCGACAGAGTCTCGCGGTCGAGGTGTTCTGATGCGCCCGGATACCTCGAACTACCGCGAAATCTTCCTCAACGACGCACCGATGATGGATGCCCGGGCTCCCGTGGAGTTCGTCAAGGGCGCCTTCCCGCACACGGTCAACCTGCCACTGATGAGCGACATCGAGCGGCAGAAGGTGGGCACCTGCTACAAGCAGCACGGCCAGGACGCCGCCATCGCCCTGGGCCACCAGTTGGTCAGCGGCGCCACCAAGGCCGAGCGTATCGAGGGATGGGCGGCCTTCGCCCGCGCCAATCCCCACGGGTATCTCTACTGCTTCCGTGGCGGCCTGCGCTCGCAATTGGTGCAGGAGTGGCTGAAGACCGAAGCCGGCATCGAGTATCCGCGCGTAAAGGGCGGCTACAAGGCGATGCGCACCTTCCTCCTGGATACCACCCAGCAGGCGGTGGAGCAGTGCGACTTCGTACTGGTCGGCGGCCTGACCGGCACGGGCAAGACCGACGTGATCGCCCGACTCTCGAACAGCCTGGATCTGGAGGGCCACGCCAACCATCGGGGTTCGAGCTTCGGCAAGCGCGCCACCCCGCAACCGGCGCAGATCGACTTCGAGAACACGCTGGCCATCGATATCCTCAAGAAGCGCGCCGCGGGCCACGAGCAGTTCGTGCTGGAGGACGAGGGGCGCATTGTCGGCAGTTGTTCAGTGCCACTGGAGCTGTACCAGGGCATGCAGGCGTATCCGCTGGTCTGGCTCGACGACAGTTTCGAGGATCGGGTGGAGCGCATTCTTCGGGACTATGTGGTGAACCTGTGCGCCGAGTTCATCGCTACCCATGGTGAGGAACAGGGGTTCACCCGCTTCGCGGAGCGCTTGCGCCAGAGCCTGGACAACATCGTCAAGCGCCTGGGCGGCGAGCGTCACCAGCGCATGGCGGACTTGATGGATCAGGCCCTGGCCGAACAGCAGTCCACCGGCAATGTGGAATTGCATCGTGGCTGGATCGAGGGATTGTTGCGCGAGTACTACGACCCAATGTACGCCTTCCAGCGCGAAAGCAAGGCGTCACGGATCGAGTTCGCCGGCGAGCAGGCGGCGGTACTCGAATACCTGCGGCAGCGCCAGCCCGCGCGGCGCTGACCTCGGCTTCAGGCCGGATTGGAGTCCTTGGGCCGCAGCGGCAGCACATTGCTGCCGCTCAGCCCATGGGAACGGCGCAGGAAGTCTTCGATGGCTTCGAGCGATTGCGGGCGGCTGAGCAGGTAGCCCTGCACGTAGTCACAGCCGTGGCCGCGGAGGAATTCCAATTGCTCGCGGGTCTCCACCCCTTCGGCCACCACGTGCAGATGCAGGGTGTGGGCCATGCCGATGATGGCCTGGACGATCTCCATATCCGCATGGCTGCCGGGGATGTCCATGACGAAGGAACGGTCGATCTTGAGCGTATCCAGGGGCAGGCGCTTCAGGTACGCGAGGGAGGAATAGCCGGTGCCGAAGTCGTCGATGGAAATACTCACGCCCAGGCTGCGAATGCGCTCCAGCAGGTGCAGCGCCTGATTGACGTTGCCCATCAGGGCGTTCTCGGTGACTTCCAGCTCCAGCCGTTGCGGCCGTATCCCGCTTTCTTCCAGGGCTCGTTGCACCTCGTCCGCCAGTTCATGGCGGCTGAGGTTGAGCGCCGAACAGTTCACCGCCATCCGCAAATCACGGAAGCCCTTGGCGGCCAGGCTGGCCAGGTCACGGCAGGCACGGCGCAGTACCCAGCCATCCAGTTCGGCGATGAAGCCATTGGCTTCGGCTACACCAATGAAGCGGTCGGGTGAGAGCAGGCCGAGTTGCGGATGCTGCCAGCGAACCAGCGCTTCCAGCTTGGTCACCTGGCCGCTGTTCAGGTCGAGGATGGGCTGGTAGTTGAGGAACAGGCCCTGGTCCCTGGCCAGTGCCAGGTGCAGTTCCTCTTCCAGTTGCAGTTCGAACGACGCCTTGTGCTTCAGGTGATGACTGAAGAAGTGGAGGTTGTTGCGGCCGCTGCTCTTGGCCTGGTAGAGCGCGAGGTCGGCGTGCTTGAGCAGTTCCTCGCAGGTTTCGCCATCGTCCGGGAAGAGGCTGATGCCGATACTGGTGGTCATGGTGACGTTGCGCCCGGCAAGGGTGATGGGTTCTTTCATGCGTTGCATGATGCGCTGGGACAGGGCCTTGGCTTCGGTCAGGCTGCCGAGGCTGGCCAACACGCAGAACTCATCCCCGCCCAGTCGCGCGAGGACATCCTCACGGCGCAGCACGCTGCGTACCCGTTCGGCCACGACCTTGAGCAGTTCATCGCCGGCGTCGTGCCCGAGGCTGTCGTTGACGCGCTTGAAATGGTCGACGTCCAGGAACATCACCGCCAGGGGTTGCTTGAACTGGGCGTGCTGCTGAAGTTTTTCGACGAAGAACTCGTTGAAGGCACGACGGTTCGGCAGGTTGGTGAGGGCGTCGTAATGGGCGACGTTCTGCAGCTTGACCTTCACCTGTTCCAGTTCATGCAGCAGATTGCTGACATGCTGCAGATCGCGCTCCTTGCGTTGCAGCTTCTTGTCGGCCCAGGCCACGCCCAGCGCGAACAACAACACCATCCCGGCGATGACCGCGAGGCTGAGACCGAGCTGTACGGCGTTGTCGGCTTGCTTGAGGTGAAGCTCGGTCCCTGCGGGGACCGCCAGTTGCAAGGCCAGCATGCCGGTGAAGTGCATGCTGCAGATGGCGCCGCCCATGGCCAGGCTAGCGGGGATTTTCAGCAACTGGTGGCCTTCGCTGCGCTCGCGGAAGAAGGCGGAAAGCAGCATGGCTGCCAGGCTGGCGGCCACGGCGACTCCAACCGATACGGCGACCATGACGGGGTGGTAGTACTGGGTCGCCACCGAGCGGATCGCGGCCATGCCGCTGTAGTGCATGAGGGTGATGCCAAGGCCGATGGCCAGGGCCGCTGCCAGGTAGTGGCGGGGTTCGACGTTGGGCCGGCCGAGGGTGTACATGCCCACCAGCGACGCGGAAACCACCATGACCAGGGAGAGCGTGGTGGTGGGGATGTCGTAGTCGATGGTGATCGGCGCTTCGAAGGCCAGCATGGCGATGAAGTGCATCGCCCAGATACCGCCCCCCAGGCACCAGGCGCCCAGCCAGCACCAGCGTCGTCGGGTTTCCGGTTGCTGCGCATGGGCTACGCGCTCGGCCATGTCGAACGCGCAGTAACCGGCGCCCGAGGCGACGAGGAAGGCCAGCAGCACCAGCCAGCTGTTATGGGTACAGGCCAGCAGGATCTGGCCGTCCGCAGGAAGATCGGTACCGAAGCGCAGACCCAGCCAGTCCATAGAAGGAATCCTATGCAGACTATTGAATATCGAGGGGAGGGGAGTGCTTGGTGGCACCGTGCCTTCAGTATAGTCAGCGCGCAGAGGCTTCCTGAGACGGACGTACCTGCGCGCCGAACGGTCGTCTGCCGCGGATGGCCGGCCGGCCGGTCACTTCGCCCCGGCAGCATCGGGTTACATAAATCACACGAATTTTCGCAGACAGTGGCCGGCCGCACGCTCTAGATTGCCGGATAGACCCCGGCTAGCGGTTGTTCGGGCGCACAACAAGAACGAGACCGACTCATGCAGCAATCTCCCCAAGCGGCCAATGCCTGGCGCGTGCTTTTCCTGCTCTTCCTGGCCAACCTCTTCAATTTCTTTGACCGGACCATCCCGGCCATCATCATCGAACCGGTGCGCCACGAGTGGAGCCTGAGTGATTTCCAGCTCGGCCTGATCGGCACCGCCTTCACCCTGGTCTATGCAATCGCAGGTGTGCCACTGGGGCGCATGGCCGATACCGGTGCGCGGAAGAAGATCATGGGGTGGGGCCTGGCCGTGTGGAGCGGTCTGACCGCCGTGAACGGACTGGCTTGGAACTTCTGGAGCTTCCTGCTGGTGCGCATGGGGGTGGGCATTGGCGAGGCGAGCTACGCGCCGGCGGCCAACTCACTGATCGGTGATCTCTTCCCGGCCCACAAGCGTGCCCGTGCAATGGGAATCTTCATGCTGGGCCTGCCGCTTGGGCTGGTGCTGGCGTTCTTCACCATCGGTGCAATGGTGAAGGCTTTCGACAGCTGGCGGGCGCCGTTCTTCATCGCCGCCGTGCCGGGGATCATCCTGGCGATCTTCATGTTCTTCATCAAGGAACCGGCCCGGGGCGCCGCCGAGGCCGTGCAGGTATCCACTGCCGCCCCGGTGGATAAACCGCTGCGCCGGGTGCTGGCGATCCGTACGTTCTGGTGGCTGACCGTTGCGGGCCTGACCTACAACTTCGCCACATACGCGACCAACTCCTTCATGGTGCCGATGCTGCAGCGTTACTTCCTCATGCCGCTGGAGCAGGCGGCCATCGCCACCGGCATCATCACCGGCCTGACCGGGCTGGTTGGCCTGACCCTGGGTGGCTGGGTGGCGGACAAGGTGCACCAGAAATCCGAACGCGGTCGCTTGCTGCTGGCGGCGTTCAGCATGGCGGTGGCGGCCATCTGCACCGGCTACGCGCTATTCGCCGGCCGTATCGAGATCGGCCTGTTCGTGGCTGTGTTCAGTCTGGGCTGGCTGTTCGCGTACAACTTCTATACCTGCGTCTATACCGCCATCCAGGATGTGGTCGAGCCGCGCCTGCGGGCTACCGCGATGGCCCTGTTCTTCGCCGGGCTCTACCTGCTCGGTGGCGGTCTGGGTCCGGTGGTGGTAGGGCTGCTGTCTGACCACTACTCCCAAGCGGCGATGCTGGCGGCCGGTGCCAGCGAAATGAACGAAACCTTCAAGGCCGTGGGGCTGCACAACGCCATGTTCCTCGTGCCGGTGGCCCTCACCCTGACCATGCTGGCGCTGTTCCAGGCGGCGCGCTGCTTCGTGCGTGATGCGGCGAACATGCGCCAGGGCATGCTCGCCGCGGCGGCCTGACGACAGCCCGGAAAACAAGAAGGCCCGCATCGCTGCGAGCCTTCTTTTTGGGCGATGGCTGATCAGCCGGCGACCAGCACCCGGATCGACTCCAGTCGCAGCGCGGCCTTGTCCAGCAGTTGCTGGCCTTCGTCACGCTGATTACGAACAGCTTCCAGTTCGCTGTCGCGCACGCTCGGGTTGACCGCCTGGAGAGCGGTGAGGCGGGCGAGTTCTTCGTCCAGCTCGGCCTTCAGGCGGCGCTTGGCCTCGGCCACGCGCTCGGCATGGCGTGGGGCGATCTTGGCTTCGCCGGCGTTGATCTGCGCCGCGAGCACATCGCGCTGGGCCTGGACGAATTTGTTGGCGCTGCCGCGCGGCACGCTTTCCAACTGGTCGTTGAGGGTGTCGAAAGCCACCTTGGACGCCAGGTCGTTGCCATTGCCATCCAGCAGGCAGCGCAGGGCCTTGGGCGGCAGGAAGCGGTTCAGTTGCAGGGCGCGCGGGGCCACGGCTTCGCTGACATAGAGCAGCTCCAGCAGCACGGTGCCGGGCTTGAGCGCCTTGTTCTTGATCAGCGCCACGGCGGTGTTGCCCATGGAACCGGAGACCACCAGGTCCATGCCGCCCTGCACCATGGGGTGTTCCCAGGTGAGGAACTGCATGTCTTCGCGGGACAGGGCCTGGTTGCGGTCGTAGGTGACGGTCACGCCTTCGTCGTCGCCGAGGGGGAAGCCTGCGTCGAGCATCTTCTCGCCGGGTTTGAGCACCAGGGCGTTTTCGGAGTGGTCTTCACTGTCGACCCCGAAGGCTTCGAACAGGGACTCCATATAGATAGGCAGGGCGAACTGGTCGTCCTGGTCGAGAATCTCCTCGACCAGGCGTTCGCCTTCGCCAGCACCGCCGGAGTTGAGTTCCAGCAGACGGTCGCGGCCATTGTGCATTTCGCCTTCCAGGCGCTTGCGCTCGGCCTCGGCTTCCTTCACCAGGGCATCCCAGGCACTGTCGTCGCCGCCTTCGAGCATCGGCAACAGGCGCGGGCCGAACTTGTGCTGGATTGCGCTGCCGGTGGGGCAAGTGGCGAGGAAGGCGTTCAACGCCTGGTTGTACCACTGGAACAGGCGCTCCTGCGGACTGGTTTCCAGGTAGGGCACGTGGAGCTGGATGGTGTGCTTCTGACCGATACGGTCGAGGCGACCGATGCGTTGTTCCAGGAGGTCCGGATGAGCCGGCAGGTCGAACAGCACCAGGTGATGGGCGAACTGGAAGTTGCGGCCCTCGGAGCCGATTTCGGAGCAGATCAGCACCTGCGCGCCGAACTCCTCATCCGCGAAATAGGCGGCGGCGCGGTCGCGCTCGAGGATGCTCATGCCTTCGTGGAATACGGTGGCGGGGATGCCGGAACGCACGCGCAGGGCGTCTTCCAGGTCCAGGGCGGTTTCCGCGTGGGCGCAGATCACCAGCACCTTGAACTTCTTCAGCATCTTCAGGGTGTCGATTAGCCATTCGACGCGCGGGTCGAAGCGCCACCAGCGCTCGGATTCGTCGCCCATGTCCTGGTGGGACTGGAAGCTGACTTCCGGGTAGAGGTCCGGGTGCTCGCCGATGGGCAGCTCCATGTACTCGACCGGGTTGGGCAGAGGATAGGGGTGCAGCTGGCGCTCGGGGAAGCCCTGCACGGCAGCGCGGGTGTTGCGGAACAGCACGCGGCCGGTGCCGTGGCGGTCCAGCAGCTCGCGCACCAGGCGCGGCGCGGCTTCCTCATCGCCGCCGGCAAGCGCTTGCAGCAGACCTTCGCCCTCTTCGCCGAGGAAGCCCTTGATGGTCCCTTCGGCCTTGGCGCTCAGGCGGCCTTGGTCGAGCAACTCCTGGACGGCTTCGGCGACCGGACGGTAGTTGGCGCTTTCGGCGCGGAAGGCCTCCAGGTCGTGGAAGCGGCTTGGGTCCAGCAGGCGCAGGCGCGCGAAGTGGCTTTCCAGGCCCAGTTGTTCCGGGGTGGCGGTGAGCAGCAGGACGCCAGGGATGACCTCGGCCAGTTGCTCCACCAGGCGGTACTCGGGGCTGGCCTGTTCCGGGTGCCAGACCAGGTGGTGGGCTTCGTCGACGACCAGCAGGTCCCAGCCGGCGGCGAAGGCGGCATCCTGGGCGCGCTCGCTGTCTTTCAGCCATTCCAGGGACACCAGGGCCAGTTGGGTGTCTTCGAAGGGGTTGCTGGCATCGCTCTCGGCGAAGCGCTCGGCATCGAACAGGGCGACCTGCAGGTTGAAGCGACGGCGCATTTCCACCAGCCATTGGTGCTGGAGGTTTTCCGGTACGACGATCAGCACCCGGCTGGCGCGGCCGGAAATAAGCTGGCGGTGGATGACGAGGCCAGCCTCGATGGTTTTGCCCAGGCCCACTTCGTCGGCCAGCAGTACGCGCGGCGCAACGCGGTCGGCCACTTCACGGGCGATGTGCAGTTGGTGGGCGATCGGCTGGGCGCGCGCGCCGGAAAGGCCCCAGAGCGAGGATTGCAGGAGGCGCGAGCGGTGTTCCAGCGTGTGGTAGCGCAGGGCGAACCATTTGTGCGGGTCGATCTGCCCGGCGAACAGACGATCATTGGCCAGACGGAACTGAATGAAGTTGTTCAGCTGGGTTTCCGGGAGGATGCGCGGCTCGTTCTGGGCGGTGATGCCGTGGTAAATGAGCAGCCCATCGATATCCTCGACTTCCTGGACGTTGAGCTTCCAGCCGTCGAAGTGGGTGATCTCGTCGCCCGGCGCGAAGCGCACGCGGGTCAGTGGTGCATTGCGCAGCGCGTACTGGCGGGTCTCGCCAGTGGCCGGGTAGAGCACGGTGAGCAGGCGGCCATCCGATGTCAGGATGGTTCCGAGCCCAAGCTCTGCTTCGCTGTCACTGATCCAGCGTTGCCCCGGTTGATACTGCTGCGCCATGCGTGTCTCCCTGAATTGAAAAAAGCCGCGTATGTTAACGGAACCGAGGGCGCAGGGCGACGCCGGATACGGGCCGACTATCCGCAAAAGTGTAGCGAGCGCCGATAAAGAAACGCCCCAGGGCGGCCGACAGACTGACCAAAGGAGGGCGTCATCATGCTGCCACCGATTCCGCAAGGCCTGGTTCCTGTCACGGCCCAGCAGGACGTGGTCAAGCCGCGCCCCGACATCCCACCCGTCACCCCGATGCAGGAGAGTGCGCAGGAAAGCGCCGTGGGCCTGGAAAAGCGCCATCCCCAGGAAGCCGAGGAGTTGCTGCGTGAAGAGCAGCGACGCCGTCAGCGGCGCGGCTATTCGCCCCAGGAACTCGCGGCCGGGGAAGTTTCAGAAGACGACCAGGCGGTTCTCGAAGAACTGCCGCGCCAGGGGTTGTGGGTAGATGTGGAGGTATGAGGCGCGCAGAATGAGGCGTCTTCTTTCCTGAAACCGATACCAGTGGACCTGTTCGACGATATTCCACTCCAACTGCCAAACGCCGAACTGCGTTACGAGCCGCATTTCCTTTCCCGGGATGAGGCCAGCGACTGGTTGACGCGTCTGGTGGCCGAGACCGCCTGGGAGCAGCCGCAGGTTTATCTGCATGGCCGCTTTTACCCGGTGCCTCGGCTGGTGGCCTGGTACGGAGATGCCGAGGCCCGCTACCGCTATTCCGGGTTGACTCACGAGCCATTGCCCTGGACGCCTTTGTTGGCGGAAATTCGCGCGCGGATCGTGGCGGCCGTGGGGCAGCCACTGAATGGCGTGCTGCTCAATTATTACCGCGACGGCCAGGACTCGATGGGCTGGCACAGTGACGATGAACCCGAGCTTGGGCGCAATCCGTTGGTCGCCTCGCTCAATCTGGGCGGCACCCGTCGCTTCGACTTGCGGCGCAAGGGCAGTAACCGCATCGAACACTCCCTGGAACTCGGCCATGGCGCACTACTGGTCATGAGTGGGCCGACGCAGCATCATTGGCAACACCAGGTGGCGAAGACCCGTACCCCTTGCGCCCCCCGGCTCAATCTCACCTTCCGTTGGATTCGCTGATGAGCAACGACGACAACCTGATCGACTTCGGCGCCGAGCGCGACAAGCGCATCCATGATGTCCATGACAAGCGCCTGGACGACATGCGCAAAGCCTTCGAGCAAGCCATGCCGCTGTCCAAGGGCAAGAAGGGCGGCAAGAAGCCGAAGAAGCGCTGAGCTTCTTTCGAGTCGCCCTGATACCGCTCCAGTAGGGTGCGCCGCGCGCACCGGCGGTTAGACGTGGCGCCGAAGCTGATGCTCATGCCGGTGCGCATAGCGCACCCTACGATCTAGACCGAGCTAAAGAACTCGGCTTCGCTCCCACAAGCCCTCCATTCCGCGACTTAGACCCCCTCGAAAATTGACTTGGATCAGTCTCCGTCAAGCCTGTTCTCGGGGGCTCGTAGCCTATTGATCCAAGTCAATTTTCCCTTCCTGCCGAGCGGGTAACTTGAACCCATCGAAGCAACAACGCCACAACGCAGGAGGCAGATCATGTTCATCGATACAGTTGTTCTCGCCGGTATAGGCACCGTCGGTCTCATGGTCGCTTTCTTCGCCGGTGTTGGTTACTTCATCTGGAAGGACTCGCACAAACGCAATCCGCGTTGAGTTTTCTGGGTTTACAGGCACGCAAGGCACCTCGGGCGACTTCGGTCGCCCATTTTTTTGTCCCCACTTTTCTTCCTCCGCGGCCCGCGCCAGACTGGCGCCATGCCGATCCAGACCCTTTCCCGCCTCAATGACCTCGACCCGCAGCAATGGGATGCTCTGCTGCCGGACGATCAGCCTTTCCTGCGTCATGCCTTTTTATCCACCCTGGAAGAAAGCGGCAGCGTGGGGGGACGTAGCGGCTGGCATCCTGCCCACCACGTGTTGCGTGGACCGAAAGGCAAGTTGCGCGCCGCACTGCCGGCTTACCTGAAAAGCCATTCCTATGGCGAATACGTATTCGACTGGGCCTGGGCCGATGCCTGCCAGCGTGCGGGTATTCCTTACTACCCCAAGCTGCTTGCGGCCGTGCCCTTTACCCCGGTAGGTGGCGCGCGAGTGCTGGCCGTTGACGATGCGGCGGCCGGCGAGCTACTGGATGCGGTCGTTGCCGATGTCGCCGCCGACGACCTGTCCGGCTTGCACATCAATTTCACCGATGCCTTTGCCGACCACCATTTGCGCGGGCGTGAGGGCTGGCTGGAGCGTCTGGGCTGCCAATTCCATTGGCGTAACCACGGGTATCGGGATTTCCAGGACTTCCTCGATGCCTTGAGTTCGCGCAAGCGCAAGCAGATCCGCAAGGAACGCGAACAGGTGGCGGGGCAGGGCATCGAGTTCGAATGGCGCCAAGGCCGGCAACTGGGCGAATCAGACTGGGATTTCGTCTACGCCTGCTACGCCAATACCTACCGGGTGCGCGGCCAGTCGCCGTACCTGACGCGCAAATTCTTCAGCCTGCTGGCGGAGCGGATGCCGGAAGCCATCCGCGTGGTGCTGGCGCTGCAGTCCGGCCGGCCAGTGGCAATGGCATTCTCGCTACAGGGTGGCGACACCCTCTACGGGCGCTATTGGGGTTGTCTTGCGGAGTTCGACAGGCTGCATTTCGAAACCTGCTTCTACCAGGGCATCGACCAGGCGATTGCCACGGGACTTCAGCGCTTCGATGCAGGCGCTCAGGGTGAGCACAAGTTGATTCGGGGATTCGAGCCGGTGATCACCCGCTCCTGGCATTGGCTCGCCCATCCCGGCTTGCGGGCTGCGGTGGGCGATTTCCTGGTGCAGGAGCGGGGTGGCGTGCTGGCCTACGCCGAGGAGGCGCGAGACCTCCTGCCGTTTCGGCGGGATTGATCAGCCGATCTGGGGGACGTCGGGCGTAGCGGTGCTGCCGCCCCACTCGAGGAAGCGAAGCTTGTGGACTTCGCCGTCGCTGTCTTCGTAGACGAGCGTGACGGGCACTACGCCGGTTTTCTGGGAAGTGTCGGTGCGATGCAGCACTTTCTGGATATCGACTTCCATCCCGTAGTGGTAATCCACCGGTGCAATGCCGGAACCTTGATTCTGAGGGCCATCCTGGGCGAATACGCTGGGCGCGAGGCTAGTGAGCAGGGCGCTTACAACCGAGGCCATTTTCATAGGCTTTTATTCCTCTGTTGGGTTTCGCTTACAAGGGACTTTATCTGACCGACTGAAAACGGTTAGTTCAGCGCGCGCCATCCCTGCACCCCGTCTGAACGTTTTTTGATCACTCGCAATGGCCCGAATTTGAGGGGCTGCGACCGTTTGTCGCAGCTCCTGAAAAATCTTCGATCATGGTCTAGCGGTACCAAAGTCCACGCGTTGCGCGCCGGGTACCCGGAGGACGCCCGGCTCCTTTCGCTCAGCTGTTGCTGGTATGGCTGCCCCATTCGAGGAAGCGAACCTTGTGCAGGTCGCCCTGGCTGTCTTCGTAGACCATGGTCACCGGAACCACGCCTGCGCGCTGGGTTGCGTCGGTGCGATACAGGACGCGCTGGACGTCCAGTTCCATGCCGTAGTGATAGTCGACTGCGGGAATGCCGGCGCCTACGTCGCGCTGGTGATCCTGGGCGAACACACTGGGAGCGAGGCTGGCGAGAACGGCGCTGACGGCGGATGCGATCTTCATGGGCTGATCCTCTCGGGTTCCGTGGTGGGTTTCAGGTGAAACCGGATACGGGGCCCATAAGACCAGCCGGCTGCGTTCGATTGAAATCAAAGCGCCTTGTAGTGGAGATCAGCCGCGTCGATGAAACGATGCGGCCGGAACTCATTCCACGCCGACGAACCCACCTGTCTGGTGTTGCCAGAGCCGCGCGTAGAGACCGCCGTGCTCCAGCAATTGCGCGTGGCTACCGCTTTCCACGATTCGCCCCTTGTCCAGCACCACCAGGCGATCCATGCGCGCGATGGTGGACAGTCGATGGGCGATGGCGATGACAGTCTTGCCGCGCATGAGGGTTTCGAGGCTTTCCTGAATGGCCGCTTCCACTTCGGAATCCAGTGCTGAAGTGGCTTCGTCGAGGATCAGGATGGGGGCGTCCTTGAGCAGAACGCGGGCAATCGCGATGCGCTGACGCTGGCCGCCGGAAAGTTTCACGCCACGTTCGCCGACATGGGCGTCGAATCCGTGTCGGCCGTTGGCGTCCGAAAGCTGAGGGACGAACTCGCCCGCGCGGGCTTTGCACACCGCTTCCAGCAGTTCGGCATCACTGGCGCCGGGACGGCCGTAGAGCAAGTTGTCACGGATCGAACGGTGCAGCAGCGAGGTGTCCTGGGTGACCATGCCGATCTGCGCCCGCAAGCTCTCCTGGGTCACCCGGGCGATGTCCTGACCGTCGATGAGGATGCGCCCGCTTTCCAGGTCGTAGAGGCGCAGCAGCAGATTGACCAGGGTGGACTTGCCCGCGCCGGACGGGCCGACCAGTCCGATCTTTTCGCCAGGCCGCACGACCAAGTCGAGTCCTTCAATCACGCCACTGCCTTTGCCGTAGTGGAAAGCGATGCGCTCGAAGCGCACCTCGCCCCGTTCCACCCGTAGCGGCTCGGCCTCCGGGTGGTCGGTCACCTGGCGCGGCACGGCGATGGTCTGCATACCGTCCTGCACCTGGCCGATGTTGTCAAAGATGCCGGTGACTACCCACATGATCCAGCCGGACATGCTGATGATGCGGATCACCAACCCGGTTGCCAGGGCGATGGCGCCGACGCTGATCAGCCCCTGGTTGCACAGCCACAGGGCAAGACCGCACGTGCTGACGATCAGCAGGCCACCCATGATGGTGACGGTGGCGTCCATGGCGGTGATCACCCTCGCCATCGCCTGGGATTTGCGCGTCTGGTCGCCGATCGCTTCGCGGGCGTAGTCCTCCTCCTCGCGGGTATGGGCGAAGAGCTTGAGGGTGGTGATGTTGGTGTAGCCGTCGACGATGCGACCCATCAGCCGCGAACGGGCGTCGGAGGACTCCACGGAGCGCTGCTTCACCCGTGGCACGAAGTAGTGCAGCGCGTAGAGGTAACCCGCTATCCACAACACCAGGGGAATCATCAGGCGCCAGTCGGCTTCGGCGAACAGCACCAGCGAACTGATCGCGTAGATCAGCACGTGCCAGAGGGCGTCCACCGCTTGCACCGCCGAGTCGCGCAGGGAGTTCCCGGTCTGCATGATGCGCTGGGCGATGCGCCCGGCGAAGTCGTTCTGGAAGAAGCCCAGGCTCTGTTTCAGCACATAGCGATGGTTCTGCCAGCGGATCAGGTTGGTCAGGCCAGGCGTGATGCTCTGGTGCACCAGCAGATCGTGGAGGCTGTTGAACAGCGGCCGCAGGATCAGCGTCACCACGGCCATCCAGGCCAGTTCCGTCCCGTGCAGTTGGAAGAGTGCGCCTGTCGGAGTGACCTGGATCAGGTCGACGATACGGCCGAGGAAGCTGAACAGCGCCACTTCGATCAGGGCGACGATCAACCCTACCAACAGCAAGGCGCTAAAGATCGGCCAGACCTGGCGCAGGTAATAGGCGTAGAAGCGCAGCACGCTGCGCGGGGGCATTTCGTCTGGCGCCTGGCGAAAGACATCGATCAGGCGCTCGAAGCGTTGGAACAGCATGGCGAATCCATCCGAAGGTGGAGCGATCGGCCCGGGCTTCCTGTCCGGGCCGAGGGCGTCAGAGCCGTTTGGCGGAGAGAATCACCACCGGTTGCAGCGGAACGTTCTGGAACATGCCGCGATTGCCGGTGGGAACGTTGGCGATCTGGTCCACGACATCCATGCCGCGCACCACCTTGCCGAACACCGCATAGCCGAAGTCGCGGCTGCCGTGGTCGAGGAAAGCGTTGTCGTTGTGGTTGATGAAGAACTGGCTGGTGGCCGAGTTCACCGCTTGGGTGCGGGCCATGGCCAGGGTGCCGCGCTGGTTGCGCAGGCCGTTGTCGGCTTCGTTCTTGATCGGATCACGGGTGTCTTTCTGGTTCATGTCGGTATCGAAACCGCCGCCCTGGATCATGAAACCGGGAATGACGCGATGGAACACCGTGCCGTTGTAGAAACCGGCATCCACGTAGTCGAGGAAGTTCTTCACGCTGACCGGGGCCTTGTCGGCTTCCAGTTCCACCTCGATTTCCCCGGCGCTGGTGGTCAGCAGCACATGGGGCTTGTCGGCAGCCATCAGGTTCAGGGAGACGAACAGGGCGCACGCGCCCAGCACAAGTTTCTTCAGCATGGGATTTGTTCCTTGTTGCGCTCCACTTCATCAATGAAGTTGAGCAGGGTGGCGTTGAAACGTTCGGGTTGATCCAGGGGAGTGGCGTGACGGGAGTTCTCGATGATCACCAGGCGCGCGTTCGGCAGTTCCTTCACGTAGGTCTCTTTCTGGGCCACCGGGGTGTAGTCGCTATCGGCGGTGATCACCAGGGTCGGGCACTGGATTCGCTGCAGGCGATCACGCACGCCCCAGCCAATGATTGCGTCCAGCGCGGAGAGATAAGCGCGCTTGTCGTTCTGCGGCCAGCGCTCCTCGATTTTTCGGCGCAGGTCGGCCTGCTCGGGCAGCGGAAAGAGAAGGCCGCCGAGCGCCTTGGCGATGCTTTCGAGGCTGAGCAGGCGCGAGAGTGTCCAGCGCTTGGCGATCGCCAGGAAATCCTTCGGCGTACGGGGTTTCACCTCGGGGCCGCTGTTGACGATGGTCAGGCTGCGCAGCAGCTCCGGGTGATCGACGCCGAGCTGGAAGCCGATCATTCCGCCCATGCTGATGCCGACCAGATGCACGTCGATCAGCTTGAGGTGCTCGATCAGCGCCGCCACGTCATCGGCGAAGGCGGCGATGCTGTAGCGCTCATTGGGCTTGTCGGAGCGGCCGTGGCCGCGCACATCGACAGCGATTACCCGGTAATGGGCGGCGAGGACGGGGACCTGGTATTCCCAGTCGCGGGTGCTGGAACCCAGGCCGTGTACGAGCAGCACGGGCATGCCACGACCGTAGTCCTCGTAGTGGAGCTGGCAACCGTCGTTCTCGAAATAGGACATGCGACCTCCTGTCAGGCGCTGGAAAGCGGAGCGGCGAAGGGGGCATCCAGGGGCGCGGAGTCGAAGGTCTTGATCAGTTCGACCAGGATCTGCGACGCCGGGCCGAGGGCCTTGTCCTTGTTGGCATAGAGATAGAAGGAGGGATGGCGACTACCACCTTGCTCCATGGAAAGCGGCTTGAGCTGGCCCTCCTTGAGCTCCCGCTCGATGAGATGGCGCGGCAGCCAGGCGAAACCGAGGCCGCTGCTGACGAAGTTGGCGGCGGTGGACAGGCTGCCAACGGTCCAGCGTTGCTCCGCCCCCAGCCAGCCAACGTTGCGCGGCTGGGTCCGGCCGGTATCGCGAATCACCACCTGCAACTGGCTTTCCAGGTCCTGGAAGCTGATCTCCCGTTGCAAGCGATGCAGAGGGTGGTCGGGGTGAGCGACGGCGACGAATTCTACCGAGCAGAGTCCGGCACCCAGGTAGCCCTGGATATCCAGTGTGGTGATGGCGAGGTCGGCCGAACCTTCCAGCAGCACGTCCTCCACGCCGGACAGCACTTCTTCCCGCAGGCGCACGCGGCAACCGCGACTCTGCGGCATGAAGGCGGTGAGGGCGCGCACCAGGCGGGCATTGGGATAAGCCGCGTCCACCACCAGGCGCACCTCGGCTTCCCAACCCTGTTCCATATGGTGGGCGAGTTCTTCCAGTTGGCTGGCCTGCTTTACCAGCTGCCGCGAGCGACGCAGCAGCACTTCACCGGCTTCGGTCAGCACTGCCTTGCGGCCTTCGATGCGCAGCAGCGGAACGCCCAACTGCTCCTGCATCCGCGCAACCGTATAGCTGACCGAGGATTGCGAACGATGGGTCGCTTCGGCGGCCTGGGCGAAGCCGCCGTGGTCGACCACCGCTTGCAGGGTTCGCCACTGGTCCAGTGTTACGCGCGGGGCTTTCATGCGGAGCTGCTCCTCTAGCTGCTTATGCCGGCAAATTGCGCGCGCTCATGGCGCTATTCCGCTTGCGGCGCTCTGTTAAGCTGGCGACCTCTGCACTGGAGATCGCCCATGAAAAAGCTGTGCTGTGCCTTGTTCGCCCTGCTGCCAACCCTGGCCTTCGCTTACCCCATCGAAGTGGAGAAGCAGTACAACGGCGCCGAACTCGTCTACGACACCACGGACATCGACAACAACCTGGCCGCCATCAACATTCAGAACGTCGGTGGAACCCCGGCAGAGTGCAAGGTGGTATTCGTGAACGGCCCGGAGACTCCCAAGGTACGCAAGGCTGTAATCGAGAACGGCAAAAGCGCTTACCTGACCGCCAATTTCAGCCGCGCGATCATCAAGCTGCGGATCAAGCTGACGTGCAATCCCAAGTAGTCAGAACGCGAATTCGGGCACAGCAAGCAGCCTAGTGCCCCTCGTATTACAAATCAACTTTCTTGATATTTTGAAGCGGATATTTCCGCTTTTTCATCGATTAGTGACGATCTAATCTGCGCCCCATCGACGCAATCAACCCCCGATGGAGGTAGCAAATGTCCCGTGTACTCGTCATCGAAAGCAGCGCCCGTCAGCAAGGTTCGGTTTCCCGCCAGCTCACCCAGCACTTCATCGCCAAGTGGCAAGCCGCCCACCCGGCAGATGAAATCGCCGTTCGCGATCTCGCCATCGAGCAGGTACCGCACCTTGACGGCGATCTGCTGGGCGGCTGGATGAAGCCCGCGGACCAGCAGACCGACAGCGAGAAAGCCGCCCTGCAGCGTTCCAACCTGCTGACCGAGGAACTCCTGGCTGCCGATGTACTGGTCATGGCCGCCCCCATGTACAACTTCGCCATCCCCAGCACCCTGAAGTCCTGGCTGGACCACGTGCTGCGCGCCGGCGTCACCTTCAAGTACACCGAAACCGGCCCGAAGGGCCTGCTCACCGGCAAGCGTGCCTTCGTCCTGACCGCTCGGGGCGGCATCTACTCGGGTAGCCCGATGGACCATCAGGAACCCTACCTGCGCCAGGCCATGAGCTTCATCGGTATCCATGACGTGACCTTCATCCACGCCGAAGGTTTGAACATGGGGAACGAGTTCCAGGAAAAAGGCTTGGCGTCGGCCAAGGCTCAACTGGCCCAGGTTGCCTGATTCACCGCTTCGCTCTCCGCTCCTCCAGGTGCGCGGACGCTCCGCCAGCGCACCTTGCGGGTCCGGGTTCCAGAAACATCGTCAAACGACGAGTGCGGCGCTACGAAAGCGGTGAGTCGCGTCGGGAGAGTCAAACAGGTTGGTACGGGACGAAGCGAGGCGGGGGGACGGAGGGCAAGGCTTTGCTTCCGTTAAGACCTCATCTGCTAACGGCTGCAAAGCGTCCCGCAGGTTGGGCTCTCGCGCCACAACCTGCGAGATGCGCGCGTGTCAGCAGACCTTGGCGATGGCAGCGGCCAGGTCGGCGATGCGGCTGTGATCCAGCCCCGCGACGTTGGCCCGTCCTGTGCTCACCATGTACACGCTGAACTCCGCACGCAGGCGGGCCACCTGCTCAGGCGAGAGGCCGGTGTAGGAGAACATGCCGCGTTGCGCGCCGATGTGGGCGAAGCGATCCGCGAGGCCGTACGGCTGCAGAGCTTCCACCAGGCCGGCGCGCAGCTCTGCGACGCGTGAACGCATGACTTCCAGTTCCGTCATCCACTCGGTCTTGAGCGTGGCGTCACCGAGGATGGTGGCGACCACCGCGGCGCCATGTGCGGGCGGGGTAGACCAGAGGTTGCGGGCGAGGAAGGCCAGTTGGCTGCGAACGTCGGCCAGCTTCTCGGTGTCGGCGGCGCAGACGATCAGCGCGCCGGTACGCTCGCGGTAGAGGCCGAAGTTCTTCGAGCAGGAGCTGGTGATCAGCACTTCCGGCAGGGCCTCGGCGAACAGACGCACGGCCCAGGCGTCTTCTTCCAGGCCGTCGCCGAAGCCCTGGTAGGCGAAGTCGATCAGCGGCAGCAGTTCGCGCGCCTTGACTACTTCCAACACCCGACGCCAGTCGTCCTGGGAAAGGTCGAAGCCGGTGGGGTTGTGGCAGCACGCGTGCAGCAGCACCACGTCACCGCTGGGAACCTGTTCCAACGCTGCGAGCATGGCGCTCACGTCCAGGCGGTTGGCCGCATCCACGTAGGGATAATGGCTGACCTTGATACCGGCGCCGGCAAAGATGGTTTCGTGGATCGGCCAGGTCGGATCGCTCAGCCACACGCCACGGCCCGGCAGGTTGCTGGCGATGAACTCCGCCGCCAGACGCAGTGCGCCGGTGCCGCCCGGAGTCTGGGTAGCACCGGCGCGGCCTGCAGCCTCGAGCGAGTTGCCGGTACCCAGCACCAGGTCCAGCAGCAGTCGGCCGAAGGCCGCGTCACCATGGCCGCCGATGTAGGTCTTGGTGGTTTCGGTGTCCACCAGGCGCTGCTCGGCGAGTTTCACTGCGTGGGGAATGGGCGTCAGGCCCCGGGCGTCCTTGTAGACGCCCACGCCAAGGTCGATCTTGGCCGGGTTGGGGTCCAGGCGGTAGGCGTCCATCAAACCGAGGATGGGATCGCCGGGCACCCGGCCTACCTTGGCGAAATGGCTCATTTACGGCCCTCGGCGGTCTCCGCGACCTGGTCGGTACGAGCGGACATGATGAAGTCGTTGCGATGCAGGCCCTTGGCCTCATGGCTCCACCAGGTCACGGTGACCTTGCCCCACTCGGTCAGCAGACCCGGGTGGTGGCCTTCTTCCTCGGCAATGGCGCCAACGGCATTGGTGAAGGCCAGGGCGTAGCGGAAGTTCTTGAAGCGGAACTCCTTCTCCAACTGCATGACGCCGTCACGCACTTCGATGTTCCAGTCGGGGATCTGCTTGATCAGCACGGCCAGTTCTTCGTCGGATACCAGCGGGGCATCGGCGCGGCAGGCTTCGCAATGGGCTTGGGACAGGGCGGTCATGGGGGGCTCCAGTATTTTTGTAGGTTGGGCAGAGCGAATCGAGGCCCAACGCGTGGGTGGTTGGGCGTCGCGGCGCTCAGCGGAACGCCACCCGGCCCAACCAACGTTAATTCCGTGTGACTCAGGCAGCCTTCGGCTTCGGCGGGAACTTGGGCGCGTGCAGGCCCATTCCCATCGCCTTGTGCACCAGCGCCATGATGTCTTCATGGGCCAGGTCGAACAGGCGCTTGAGGTCCGGCAGCACAAAGTACAGCGGTTGCAGGATGTCGATGCGGTAGGGAGTGCGCATGCATTCCAGCGGGTCGAAAGCCTGGTACTCGGGCTCACCCGACAGAGCGTAGACGGTCTCCTTCGGCGAGGAGAGGATGCCGCCGCCGTAGATCCGACGACCCTGCGAGGTTTCCATCAGGCCGAACTCGATGGTCATCCAGTAAAGGCGGGCGAGGTAGACGCGTTCTTCCTTGGTGGCCTTGAGGCCGAGCTTGCCGTAGGTGTGGGTGAACTCGGCGAACCAGGGGTTGGTCAGCAGCGGGCAGTGGCCAAAGATCTCGTGGAAGATGTCCGGCTCTTGCAGGTAGTCCAACTCTTCCGGCGTGCGGATGAAGGTGGCCACGGGGAATTGCTGGCTGGCCAGCAGTTCGAAGAAGGTCTGGAACGGGATCAGCGCCGGAACGCGGGCAACGCTCCAACCGGTGGTCGCCTGGAGCACCTTGTTGATTTCGCCCAGTTGCGGAATGCGGTCATGGGGCAGACCGAGCTGCTCGATGCCGTCGAAATATTCCTGACATGCGCGGCCTTCGATCACTTTCAACTGGCGGGTGATCAGGGTGTTCCACACCTCATGCTCGGTTTCCGGGTAGTGGATGAAACCGTTGGCATCGGGTTCGCGGGCCACGTACTGCGTCGCTTTCATTCGGCCTCCTGGCGGCGGGGCTTCGTTGTTGTGTTGCCATATCGATAGCGCAGACCGGGCCACAACGCAGTAGGGACAAGGCTTGCATAGGTCCGGGAAGGGATGCCAAAGCGTAAGTAAATATTTACAGCGGCTGCAAGGAGGCCAGATATCGCCTTGTCGGAGCGGCGATATGTCACATATTCTTGACGGAAAAGTAGGGTCGAGAACGGATTCTTTCGTCGATTACCCACGGAAAAACCCGACACAGGGGTGCCTGATGCGTATCAAAGTCCATTGCCAGAACCGCGTGGGAATCCTCCGCGACATCCTCAACCTGCTCGTCGATTACGGCATCAACGTCAATCGCGGTGAAGTCGGCGGCGACCAGGGCAACGCCATCTACCTGCTCTGTCCGAACATGATCAACCTGCAGCTGCAATCGCTGCGGCCGAAGCTCGAAGCCATTCCAGGCGTGTTCGGCGTCAAGCGCGTGGGACTGATGCCCAGCGAGCGCCGCCATCTGGAGCTGAACGCGTTGCTGGGCGCGCTGGACTTCCCGGTGCTGTCCATCGATATGGGCGGCTCCATCGTCGCAGCCAACCGTGCGGCGGCCCAACTGCTAGGCGTGCGTGTGGACGAGGTGCCGGGAATTCCGCTGTCGCGTTATGTCGAGGACTTCGACCTCCCGGAGCTGGTGCGTGCCAACAAGGCCCGGATCAATGGGCTGCGAATCAAGGTCAAGGGCGACACCTTCCTCGCCGATATTGCGCCGTTGCAGTCCGAGCACGATGAAAGCGAGGCCCTCGCTGGCGCGGTGCTGACACTGCATCGCGCCGACCGGGTTGGCGAGCGCATCTACAACGTGCGCAAGCATGAACTGCGAGGCTTCGACAGCATCTTCCAGAGTTCCAGGGTGATGGCCGCGGTGGTCCGGGAAGCCCGGCGCATGGCACCGCTGGACGCGCCGCTGTTGATCGAGGGCGAAACCGGGACCGGCAAGGAGCTGCTGGCCCGTGCCTGCCACCTGGCCAGCCCGCGCGGGCAGTCGCCGTTCATGGCGCTGAACTGCGCCGGCCTGCCCGAATCCATGGCCGAAACCGAACTGTTCGGCTACGGCCCCGGTGCCTTCGAGGGCGCCAGGCCCGAGGGCAAGCTGGGCCTGCTGGAACTCACCGCTGGCGGCACCCTGTTCCTCGATGGCGTTGGCGAGATGAGCCCGCGTCTGCAGGCCAAGCTGCTGCGCTTCCTGCAGGACGGTTGCTTCCGTCGGGTGGGCAGCGATGAAGAGGTTTACCTCGACGTGCGGGTGATCTGCGCCACCCAGGTGGACCTGTCCGAACTCTGCGCCAAGGGCGAATTCCGCCAGGACCTCTACCACCGACTCAACGTGTTATCGCTGCACATCCCGCCATTGCGCGAGTGCCTGGACGGCCTACTGCCCCTGGTGGAGCATTTCCTCGATTCGGCCAGTCGGCAGATCGGCTGCAGTCTGCCGAAACTGGCGCCGCAAGTGCTGGACAAACTCGGCCATTACCACTGGCCGGGCAATGTGCGGCAACTGGAGAACGTGCTGTTCCAGGCGGTTTCGCTATGCGATGGCGGGACCGTCCGTCCCGAACATATCCGCCTGCCGGACTACGGCGCGCCGCAGCCCTTGGGCGACTTTTCACTGGACGGCGGGCTGGATGTGATCATCGGTCGCTTCGAAAAGGCGGTGCTGGAACGCCTCTACGCCGAGCATCCGAGCAGCCGCCAACTGGGCAAACGGCTCGGGGTTTCCCACACCACCATCGCCAACAAATTGAAGTTGCACGGATTGGGCAAGGACGAGAGTTAGACCATCGTTCAATGGTCCGGAGAGGTGTCGGAGCGTAAAAAGGGACCTGTCTGAATCTTGCGTGATGCGGACACAAGCGTTTCTGACATTCCTCTCCCGGAATGATTGGGCGGGCGACCAGATGGTCGCCCCTTTTTTTGCCTGCGATTTTTGGTGGACGACGTGGCTAGGCAATGACGTAGGTTGGGTAGAGGAACGAAACCCAACAAGCGTGGCAAGGCTTCACGCCAGCTTCAACAACCCCATCCCCACCAGCAGCAATCCCAATCCGAGCCAACCGCGACCCACCAGGCGCTGGCCGAACAGCGTCCAGCCCACTGCAACGGTGGCGAGGATGCCGAAACCGCCCCAGATGGCGTAGACCAACGACAGTTCGATGCCGCGTACCGCCTGCGCCAAAGCGGTGAAGGCCATCAGGATGCAGAGAATCGCCGCTGCTCCCAGCAGCCGACGGCGGAAACCGTCGGAATACTTCAGCAGCACGTTGGCCAGCACCTCCAGTGCGATGGCGGCGCCGAGCCAGGCGAAGTGAATCCAGGTTACGCCGTTCATGCCAGCACCTCCTGGCCGCAGGCTTCGGGTGCGGCACGGGTACCGGATTTGATCAGCAGGATGCCGGCGATCATCACCGTCAGGCCTAGGGCTTTGTACAGGCCGATGCTCTCGCCCAGCCAGGTCACGCTGACGAGGGTGATCAGCACGATGCCAATACCTTCCCAGAGGGCGTACGCCACGCCGACCGGCACTTGCTTGATGGCCAGCGACAGGAAGAAATACGACAGGCCGATCAGGCGGTACATCAGCAGGTAGCCGAACACGGGGGCGTGCTCGGCGGCGAACTTCATCGAAGTGGTGCCGACGACTTCAAAAAGAATCGCGGCCAATAGATAGAACCAGGAACGCATGGTGCCCTCCCATGGGCATGCAGAGCCCTCCGCCCGGAGGCGAACGACGTATTTGCAGGAAATCCTGACCCTGGAATGTCGGGGGATGCCCGACGCTTCCACGGCAATGCGGAAGGGGGAGGGGCTACAGGTCGCCGGTCCAGTGGCGCTCGCGGGAAGCGAGGAGGGCGAAGTGGAAGGGGTGAAGGAGTGTGTTCAACATAATGAACACAATATTAGCTGGTCGGATCTGTTTAAGGCAAATTTCAGGGTGTGGCGGCGTGTCGCGTTCAATTCCGTGTTCGTTATTTTGTTCGTTCGCGTTGGGCTCTCTTCCTGTAGGGGCGAATTCATTCGCCAAGGGCTGCGTAGCAGACCCTACGTGGGATGGCAGACCTTCGGCCTGCTTGGCGAATGAATTCGCCCCTACAAGTTGTGTCCCCCGGCGGCTTACCCAACTTCCCGACTCAACCAGTCGAAGAAGGCCTTCACCGGCGGATGCCGTTCGCGGCCCGGCACGCACAAGGTCGAGTAGCCCGCGCCGGCCACGCTGACTTCCGGCCGGAAGGGCACCAGCAGGCCGCTGGCCAGGCTTTCCGAAACCAGGATCGAGCTGGCCAGCACCAGACCCTGGCCTGCGATGGCAGCCTGCAGGGCGTAGTGTTCTTCGTCGTATTCGCGCTGCGGTGCGCTTGCCAGCAGATGTTCCGCTCCAGCCGCCTGGCACCAGGCCTTCCAGCCCAGCTCGTAGAGCAGGGCGTTGCGCCAGCGCACCGTGATCAGCGTCGGCAATTCGTTGCCGAGTCCGGCCACCAGGGCGGGCGATCCATAGACGCCGAAGCATTCGTCCAGCAGACACTGGCTGTGCAGGTTGGGGTAATCGCCCATGCCGTAGCGGATCACGAAATCGACGCTGGCGTCCTGGTGCAGGTCGATCAGGCTGTTGCTGGTGTCCAGGCGCACGTTTACTTCCGGGTGCTCGGCGTAGAACCGGCCAAGTCGCGGGATCAGCCAGAGCGCAGCGAAGGCCGGGGTGGTGGACAGGGTCAGATTGCCGCTGCTGCGTTGCGGGCGTAGCTGGTCGAGGGTCTGGGTGACCTCCAGCAGGGCGCCATGCAGGCTACCGAACAGGCGCTGGCCGCAAGCGGTCAGGCGCACGCTGCGGGGTAGACGGTCGAACAGTGGCACTCCAAGCCAACGCTCGAGGCCGCGAATCTGGTGCGACACTGCCGTGGGCGTCACCGCGAGTTCTTCGGCGGCGGCCTTGAAGCTGGAAAGGCGTGCGGCGGATTCGAAGGTGCGCAGGGCCGTCAGGGGCAGGCTGGAAAACATGAAAAGCTCCATGGGTGAATCCAATTCATCCAAATGAAGTAATCCTCATTTGTCCGAAATGGCTGGCGTAACTAGCTTAGTGCCTGAGTTTCCGCCAATTCATGTGCTTCTGGAAACACAGTCATCAAGGAGATTGAGATGAGTACCATTCTTTCCGTGCAAGGTAGCCCGCGTGGCGAGCGTTCCCATTCCCGTCGTTTGCAGGAGTCCTTCCTCAAGGCCTGGCAGGCGCGGCAGGAACACCCTAAGGTGCTGCGCCGTGAAGTGGGGCGAGTGGCCATTCCCGCCGTCACCGAAGGCTGGATCGCCGCCGCCTTCCATCCGGAGCCCGGGGCGCGCACCGAGGTGATGAAGGCGGACCTGGCGGTGAGCGACCTGCTGGTGGACGAGCTGTTCTCGGCGGACCGCCTGGTGATCTCCGCGCCCATGTACAACTTCGGCGTGCCCAGCGGGGTCAAGGCCTGGGTGGACCAGATCGTGCGGATTCGCCGCACCTTCGACTTCGACCCGGAGAAGCAGGGCAATCCCTATACCCCGCTGGTGCTGGGGCGCAAGGCGCTGATCATCACCACCCGTGGCGACCACGGCTACGGCCCCGGTGGCACCAATGCCCATATGAACCATGCCGACGCCTACCTGCGCACGGTGCTGGGTTACATCGGCATCACCGACGTCACGGTGGTGGCGGTGGAGAATGACGAGTTCGGAGGCGAGGCATTCGAGCAGTCCTATCAGCGTGCCGAGCGGGCCTTGGCAGACCTCGCGGAAACCTTCTGAGGAGGCGGCCATGGCCTGGATATACCTGCTGACGGCGGCGTTCTTCGAGGTGCTTTTCGCCATGGGCATGAAGTACGCCGAAGGCTTCACCCGCCTCTGGCCCAGCCTGTTGGTGGTGGTGGCCGCAGTGGCCGGGATCTGGTTCCTGACCCTGGCCATGCGCGTGCTGCCGGTGAGCATCGCCTACCCCATCTGGACGGCCATCGGCACGCTCGGGACGGTACTGCTGGGATTCCTCTTGCTGGGAGAAGCGTTGACGCCGACGAAGCTGGTGTCGGTGGTATTGATCGTCGCGGGAGTGGCAGGGCTTCGATAGGTTGGTGCCAAGCGCAGCGCGGCCCAACATAGGAGCTCAGCCGAAACACGATGTGTTGGGCTTCGCTTCGCTCTGCACCAACCTACGACGGGACTGCGTCCCGTTTGGTAGCTACCGCCTGCTCACCTGCACGGCCGGCGCCAGGTCCTGGCACTGGGTGTTCAGGCCAGGGGCGAGATAGGGCTGCAGAATCGGCGCCATGCCCTTGAGGACCTGCACGGGCAGGGCGGAGGTAAAGCTGAACTTGTCGGCCTGGCTGCCTTCGACGAAGGCGGTGAGGGTGCCGAAGTGGCGCGGCCCCAGATAGAAGACGAAGGTCGCGGTGCGATTCATCGCCTTGGAACTCTTCACCGTGCCCCAGCGGGTCACGGTCTGGATGCGGTTGTCGCCGGTGCCGGTCTTGCCACCCAGGACCAGCGGCTGGCCGTCTGGCAATGTGAAGCTGCCTTGCAGGCGCCGTGCGGTGCCGCCTTCCACCACCTTGGAAAGGGCATCGCGCAGGGTGGCGGCCACTTCCGAGGTCATCACTCGCTTGCCCTCGCTGGTCTGCTGGCCCACCAGGGTTTCGTAAGGGGTATCGGCAGCGAAGTGCAGCTGCTCGATGCGCAGGGTGGATTGGCGAACACCGTCGTTGAGGATGATGCCCATGAGTTCGGCGAGAGCGGCAGGGCGGTCGCCGGAGCTGCCCAGCGCGGTGGCGAGCGAAGGGACGAGGTGGTCGAAGGGGTAGCCCAGGGATTTCCAGTGCTCGTGAATGTCGAGGAAGGCTTCCACCTCCAGCATGATGCGGATGCGCTTGTCGCGAGCGTATTTGCGCTTGGATTTGAACAGCCAGCCATAGACTTCGCGGCGTTCGTCGCCACTGGCTTCCACGGCCTCGCGGTAGCTCGCCTGCGGATGCGCCTGCAGGTAACCGAGCAGCCAGAGTTCCAGCGGGTGAACGCGGGCCACGTAGCCCTGGTCGTTGAGATCGAAGGCGCCGGGACCGTAGCGTTTGTAGAGGTCTTCCACGCGCTTGTCGGTCAGCGCCGGGTTGGCCTTGGGCACCCGCTCGCGCATGAACGCCGCGAAGGTGGCGAGGTCGGCCTGAGGTTGCAGGTAGCGGTGGATGGCGGCCATCCGTGCACCCCAGGGGTTGAGGCCGTCGAGGAAGGTCGACATGCGTTGCTCCGCATCCTTGCCCTGGTACTTGTTCCAGAAACGGCGCAGATAGGTCTGGCTTTCGCGGGACACGAACAGGTCCAGATAGCCCTGGCGGCGCGGGTCCTTGTCGTCGGACAGGAGCTGCATCTTGCCGCCGTCGGGGCGGTACATATCGTGTCGCACGATATCGCGCATCAGGCGCACGAACGGCAGGTTGATGGATTCTCGCAGCGCATCGCGCAGGGTGGGGCGACGATCGTTGTCTTCCTTGCGGAAGTTGTTGAAGGTGTGCAGCCCGCCGCCGGTGAAGAAGGCTTCATAGGGGCTGGCGGAGTACTTGCGGTCCAGGGCCGCCTGGAGCATGGCGTCGAGGTTGCGGTCCTTGGTCATGATCAGGTAGTCGATGGCCCACTTGGTGATGAAGTCCAGTGGGTCGACCGGAACCTTGCGCAGTTCCGCGACTGGCAGGCCGGCGTAGCGCTGGTGCAGGGTGGCGATGTTTTCCAGGTAAGTGGCGAGCACCCGCAGCTTGGCGGTGGAGCCCAATTCCAGCTTGCTGCCTTCGTTGATGTCGAAGGGCTGGTCGGTGTTGTCGGTCTGCACGCGCACGCGGTTGCCCGACGGGGTGCGCTCGAAGAGGGTGAAGCTGTAGCGCACTTCGCGGGTTTTCTCCGGGGACAGCAGGCGCTCGCCGTACAGCCCGACCTGCTCGGCGAAGGCCGGGTCGGCCAAGTGGCGCAGGTAGTCGGTTACGGCGTTCTGCAGTTCGCTCTGCAAGGTGCTGTTGGCGGTGAGGTCGAGGCGGTCGAGGTCGTAGAGCGGCATCTTGAGCATGCTCGAGAGGCGGCTACGGGTGACGCTGATGCCTTTGTTCGCTTCCACTGCCTGAAGCGCCGGTTCTTCCACCCAGTTACGGAAACGCAGCCGGGCACCCAGGGCGGCATCGCGTAGGGGCGTATCGATGATTCCCGCGCCGGCCAGCACGCGGATATGGCTGTCGGTCAGGGTGTTCAGCTCTTCATGGGCGCTGGAGAGGTAATAGGAAGGACGGCGCTGGGCGATGAACAGCGAGAGCACCTGGCGCATGGCCAGGCCACGTTCGGCCAGGTCACTGTCCTTGTTCCCCAGTATCTGGTTGACCCGGTTGAAGTCGGCGCCGTACCAGACGCGCAGCCCGTCGGCGATGCCATGTACCTCGCCATGCCCCGGCGCGGCCGAGAGCGGCACGCTGTTGAGGTAGTCCATGACGATGCGTTCGCGTGCGGCAAGGGTTTCCGGGCCGCTCTGGTACGCGCGCACGCTGGCGGAGACCATCTGGCGAATCTTTTCCGAGGCTGAGGCGGTGCGGCCGTACGGCGAATGACGGTATTTCTCCAGTTGAGTGGCCAGCGTACTGCCGCCGGCCGACTGGCCATCCAGGTCGATGGCTTTGCCCACTTGGGTCAGTGCCGCCTTGGAGAAGCGCGGCCAGTCCACCGCCGGGTTGGCCAGCGGTGTGTTCTGATCGAGCAGTTTGCGGTTTTCGATGAACAGCAGGCTGCTGACCAGAAGCGGAGGGATGCTGGCGAAGTCCGGGTAGCGCTGCTGTGGATAACTGAACTGATAGAAGGGCAGGCCACGGCAGTCGCAGATGCTGATGCCGGCCTGGCTTTTTTCCCGATAAGGCGGGAACAGCCCGCGATCGGCATAGTTGATCAACTCGGGCGAGAAGCGCGTCTGCTGCTCAATCGCATAGCCGCGTTTTTCCAGGCGTTCGAGCATATCTGGCAGGAAGGCATAGCCCAGCCGGCGGTCGAAGGGACCGTCGCCGGGATAGCGGATTGCCTTGCTCGGGCCATCTTCCAGCTTGTAGCTCAGTGTCGCGGCGTAGCGGCTGAGTTCTCGTGCCTGAAAGCGCGACGTCTGCATTTCATGAGTGGCAGCGGCAGCGACGATTCCACTGGTCACCAGAAAAATGCTCCAGAACAGGAGACGATGCCTGCGGCGTGGCGGCTTTTCCGGCGGAACGCCGGAGGCATTGAGACTACCTGGGGGTACCTCTTTCCTCGTTTCGTCGGATTGCCATATTGCGCCCATAGTCCACCGGCCTGGCCTGTCACCGCTCTTGATTGCAATGTTAGTAGGTCGTCGGCTGGCTGCATGGTGGAGTTGCGGTAAAACGCAAGCGAATCAATGACAGGCGACAATCGGATGCAACTCGACCCCAGCTGGCGGGCCAACGTTTCAAGTTGGACACGTCCAGCGAGAGAAAGTCGCAGCGAAGGCAGGCACTTGGCCATTGAACGGGCCTATGAAAAATCGAAAGCAGGATGGGTTGAGCCTGCGAAACCCATGGGGCCGGTCGCGACGGACGGCGATTCCCATCCGCTCTACTGGCACTTCAGTGCACCAAAAGTAGGCATGACGTTGCCTTGTCTTTGTGCAAGACTCGCCGCCGATCTCGGACGCGTCTGCGCCCGCCGGACCGTTCCGCCCCACAAGGACGGCACTTCCAGGCGGCCAAGGGTCGTTACAACGACCCGGCTTTTCGGCTACGCGGCTGACTCCTCGACAACTACAAGATGAGGTACCACCCCATGTCGGTTGCTGATCATCAGCCACAACATGAATCGCTGCACCGAGACCTCGGTGAGCGTCACATCCGCCTGATGGCCCTGGGCGCCTGCATTGGCGTCGGCCTGTTCCTGGGTTCGGCCAAGGCCATCCAGATGGCCGGCCCGGCCATCATGCTGTCCTACATCATCGGCGGACTCGCCATCCTGGTGATCATGCGCGCCCTTGGTGAGATGGCTGTGCATAACCCGGTGGCCGGCTCCTTCAGCCGCTACGCCCAGGATTACCTCGGCCCGCTGGCGGGCTTCCTCACCGGCTGGAACTACTGGTTCCTCTGGCTGGTGACCTGCGTGGCGGAAATCACCGCCGTGGCTATTTATATGGGCGTCTGGTTCCCCGAGGTGCCGCGCTGGATCTGGGCCCTGGCGGCATTGATCAGCATGGGTAGCATCAACCTGATCGCCGTGCGCGCTTTCGGTGAGTTCGAGTTCTGGTTCGCCCTGATCAAGATCGTCACCATTGTCGCGATGGTGGTGGCCGGCACCGGCATGATCGTCTTCGGCTTCGGCAATGACGGTATCGCCACCGGTATCTCCAACCTTTGGGAGCACGGCGGCTTCATGCCCAACGGCGTGCAGGGCGTGCTGATGTCGCTGCAGATGGTGATGTTCGCTTACTTGGGCGTGGAAATGATCGGCCTTACCGCTGGCGAAGCGAAGAATCCGCAGAAGACCATTCCCCAGGCCATCGGCTCGGTGTTCTGGCGCATCCTGCTGTTCTACGTCGGTGCGCTGTTCGTGATCCTCTCCATTTATCCCTGGAACGAGATCGGTTCCCAGGGCAGCCCCTTCGTGATGACATTCGAGAGCCTCGGCATCAAGACCGCCGCCGGTATCATCAACTTCGTGGTGATCACCGCTGCGCTATCGTCCTGCAACGGCGGCATCTTCAGCACCGGCCGCATGCTCTACAGCCTGGCCCAGCAAGGCCAGGCGCCGCGCGCCTTTGCCGTCACCTCCAACGGCGTGCCGCGCCGTGCGCTGCTGGTGTCCGGTGTCGCCCTGCTGCTGGGCGTGCTGGCCAACTACCTGGTGCCGGAGAAAGTGTTCGTCTGGGTGACCTCCATCGCCACCTTCGGCGCCATCTGGACCTGGGCGATGATCCTGCTGGCGCAACTGAAGTTCCGCCGCAGCCTCACCCCGGCCGAGCAGGGCAAGCTGCAGTACCGCATGTGGCTGTTCCCGCTCAGTTCCTACCTGGCCATGGCCTTCCTGGTGCTGGTGGTGGGCCTGATGGCCTACTTCCCCGACACCCGCGTTGCGCTCTACGTGGGGCCAGCCTTCCTGGTGCTGCTGGTGGTGCTGTACAAGGCGCTCAACCTGGCTCCGGCCAAGTCGGACGCGCCCATCGGCGACGCTGCCTGATCGTCGTCGCTCCACCCTCGGGCCCGCCATGTGCGGGCCCGATGCTTTTTGGCGGCAGCGGATTGCCGGAAGCGACTAGGCTAAATCCATCCACTTGTTCTGGAGATCATCGCCATGGCCGGTTCAACTGCCATTCCCTGTCTGCGTTACCGCGACGCGCCTGCCGCCATCGGCTGGCTCTGCCACACCTTCGGCTTCGTCGAGCATATGGTGGTGCCCGAGCAGGACGGCAGCATCTCCCATGCCCAACTAAGCCTTGGCGACGGCATGATCATGCTCGGCTCCGTGCGCGACACCGATTACGGCCGCCTCATGCGCCAGCCCGATGAGACCGGCGGGCTCGGCACCCAGAGCATCTATCTGGTGGTGGCCGACGTCGACGGTGTGCACGCCCGCGCCGTGGCCGCTGGCGCCACCATCGTGCTGCCGCTGAAGGACGAGGATTACGGCGGACGCAGCTTTACCTGCCGCGACCCGGAAGGCCACCTGTGGAGCATTGGCTCGTACGATCCCTGGGCTTGAGCCGCTCGGCCCATTGCCGGAAGATCGCGTCCCAGCTGCCGGCAATCCCGACTGAACGGAATTTCCGAGGAATACGCCATGCAAAGCATTACCTTCCCAGACGGCACCCGGGTGCCCGCCATTGGCCAGGGCACCTGGCACATGGGCGAGAATCGCAGTGAGCGCACACGCGAAGTCGCGGCGCTGCGCCAGGGGCTGGAGCTGGGTCTGCGCCTGATCGATACCGCCGAAATGTACGCCGAAGGCGGTGCCGAGGAAGTGGTAGGCGACGCCATCGACGGCCTGCGCGATCAGGTCTTCCTGGTCAGCAAGGTCTACCCCTGGAACGCCAGCCGCAAGGGCACCGCCCTAGCCTGCGAACACAGTCTCAAGCGCCTGGGCACCGACCATCTCGACCTCTACCTGCTGCACTGGCGCGGTGAGCATCCGCTGGAGGAAACAGTGGAAGCCTTCGAGCGCCTGCGCGAACAGGGCAAGATCGCCCGCTGGGGTGTGTCCAACCTCGACCTCGACGACCTGCACGAACTGCCCGCCGGATGTGCCGCCAACCAGGTGCTGTACAACCCCGAGGCGCGTGGCATCGAGTTCGACCTGCTGCCCTTCCAGCAACAACAGGGCATGCCGCTCATGGCCTATTGCCCGGTAGGGCAGGGCGGCAAACTGCTGCGCAATGCGGCGATGCAAGAGGTCGCGCGTCGCCACCAGGCCAGCACCGCCCAGGTGGCCCTCGCCTGGGCCCTGCGCCAGGACGGCGTGATCGTCATTCCCAAGGCCGTCGACCCGCTGCACCTGAAGCAGAACGCCGAAGCCCACAAGCTCCAGCTCAGCGCCGATGACCTCGCCCTGATCGACCACAGCTTCCCGCCACCGCGGCGCAAGCGTCCGCTGGAAATGGTCTGAGGCCTACACGGCGCCACTCGGCTGTAGGAGCCAGCTTGCTGGCGAAATGGCCGGCATTCGCTAGCAAGCTGGCTCCTACACGGGTGTCACTCGGCGGTGAGTCCGGCCTGATGGCAAGATAATTCCTCGGACCAGATTCCTATTGTCGGACAGCTCTCATAGACTCTTGCCCACTTCTTTCCAGGGAATGGCCTTGATGAAACGCACGCTGTGGACGTTGTTGGGCTTGGTTGGGCTGGTCGCTACCGCATGGGCGGAGGAGCCGACCGCGCAGGATCCCTTGCTCGACATCCCCGCTGCGGCGAGCGCTTCCGGCAGCGAAGCCCGCGGCGTGCTGCGTGCGCGCAACCAGGCGGTGCTGGCCAGCGAACTGGCCGGGCGCATCGTCGAGATGCCCTATGCCGAAGGCCAGGCGTTCAAGAAAGGCGAGGTGCTGGTGCGCTTCGACTGCAGCGCCTATCAGGCTCAGCTCAACGCCGCCAATTCCGCCGTGCGCGCTGCCCGCGAAGAACTGAAGAACAAGCAGCAACTGGCCGCCCTGAACTCGGTGGGCCGCTTTGAAGTGGCCCTGGCAGAGGCACGCCAGGCGCAGTCCCAGGCCGAGGCGCAGGTCTACCAGGTCCAGGTGCAACGCTGCCAGGTCAAGGCGCCGTTCGACGGCCAGGTAGTGGCGCGCAAGGTCCAGCCCCATGAGAGCGTCGCCAGTGGCGCGCCCCTGCTGGACGTGGTGGACAACCGCACCCTGGAGATCCATCTGCTGGTGCCGTCCCGCTGGCTGAGCAGGCTCAAGCCCGAGCAGACCTTTGAATTCGTGCCCGACGAAACCGGCCAGCCGTTGCAGGCGGTGGTCAAGCGCCTGGGCGCGCGCATCGACGAAGGCAGCCAGACGCTCCTCCTGATCGGTGGACTGCCCGCCGACGCACCGGGCCTGCTGGCTGGCATGAGCGGCACTGCGCGCTTCCCGGAGAAGCCATGAACGCAGCTGCGCCGGGTGCGGTCGAGCGCGTTTTCGCGCTCTTTCTCGGCCTGCAGCAACAGGCCCGTCAGAAGGCCACTACCGAGCAACTGGCCTTCGCCATGGTCAACGACGGCCAGGCGCTGTTCGGCTTCCGTCATGCGGCCTTGCTGATTGCCGGCAAGGTGCGGGCACTGACTGGCATCAGCCTGGTGGAGCCCAACGCCCCCTTCGTGGCCTTCGTCGAGCGAGCCGCCGGACGATTGCTTGGCCAGGGGGCGCTGGACCAGACCGGCAACGTTGATGCCGCTTCGCTCGACGAACAGGCCCGCGCCGATTGGCAGTCGCTGTCCGCGGCCCACGCGTGCTGGGTTCCGCTGAAGGACCGTGGTGGTGACGTCTTCGGTGGGCTCTGGCTGGCCCGTGAGCATCCGTTCAATGACGCCGAGCTCGCGCTGTTGACTCAGCTCGGCGACACCTATGCCCATGCCTGGCTCGCCCTGCAGCCGCGCAAACCCTGGCGCCTGCGCTGGCCGAAGAAGAAGCTGCTGGCCATCGCCGGAGGCCTGTGTCTGTTGCTCCTGATTCCGGTACGCCAGTCGGTGCTGGCACCGGCCGAAGTGGTGCCACAGGGCGGCCGGGTGGTGGCTGCGCCGCTGGACGGGGTGATTGCCGAGTTCCTGGTCAAACCCAACCAGAATGTGGCTGCCGGTGACCTGCTGGTGCGCTTCGACGCCACCAGCCTGAAGGCCCAGGCAGACGTCGCCGAGCGCGCCCTGGGCGTTGCCGAGGCCGAGCTCAAGGCCAACACCCAGCGCGCCTTCGCCGATGCCGAATCCAGTTCGCGCATCGACCTGCTGGCCGCGCGGGTGGAGCAGAAACGCGCCGAGCGTGACTACGCCCGTGAACTCCTGGCCCGCAGCGAAGTGCGCGCCGAGCGTGCCGGCATCGCGGTGTTCGCCGATGCCGAGCGCCTCACCGGCAAGCCGGTACAGACCGGCGAGCGGCTGATGCAGATTGCCAATCCGGCCCAGGCTGAACTACGCATCGAACTGCCGGTGGGGGATGCCATCGCCCTGCAACCCGGCGCCGAGGTGGCGCTGTTCCTCGACAGCGACCCGCTCAACCGTCGTGCCGCGCGCCTCGAACGGGCCGCATACGAAGCCCAGAGCACCGCTGCCGGGCAACTGGCCTACCGCCTCGATGCGGCCTTCCTCGATGCGCCGCCGCGTATTGGCCTGCGTGGCACCGCCAAGCTGTTCGGAGACCGCGCGCCGCTGGCCTATTACCTGCTGCGTCGGCCTCTGGCCGCCGCACGCCAGAGCCTGGGCTTCTGATGCTGCCGGCGCTGCGTCCTGACCTTCAGCTGTCACCGGCCGCGCCTGGCCTGGACGGCGCTCCCCAGTGGACCCTGGCCGACCCCTTGCGCGGTCGCTACTTCAAGATCGGTGCCGCCGCCGTGCGCCTGCTGCGTCACTGGGCAATCGGCGAACCGCAACGGGTACTGGAGGCCGCCAACGCCGAACCCGGCCTGCCTCTGGGGGAGCTTGAACTGGATGAACTGCTGCGTTTCCTGCGGGGGCACGACCTGATCGCGGCCCTGGATGAGGAGCAGCGCGCCAGCTATGGACTGAAGGCCGGCGCCGCGAAGCAGAGTCTGTGGAACCGTGTGCTGCACCAGTACCTGTTCTTCCGTATTCCCTTGTGGCGGCCCGACGCCTTCCTCAATCGCGCCTGGCCGGTGCTGGAGCGCAACGGCCCATGGATGCTGCGCTGGGGGCTGCCGCTGGTATTCGCCCTCGGGCTGTTCCTGGTGGCGCGCGACTGGCAGCGCTTCAGCGCCACCTTCCCGCACCTGTTCAGCCTCGGTGGGGCGGTGGCCTTTGGCGTGGCCCTGACCTTTGCCAAGCTCTGCCACGAATTCGGCCATGCCTTCATGGCCAAGCGCGCTGGCTGCCGGGTGCAGAGCATGGGCCTGGCCTTCATGGTGCTGTTGCCGATGTTCTATACCGATGTCAGCGACGCCTGGCGGGTCAATGACAGGCGCTCACGGTTGTTGATCGGTGCCGGCGGCGTGCTCGCCGAACTGGTACTGGCGGTGTTGGCGCTGCTGGCCTGGTCGCTGTTGCCGGACGGCCCGCTGCGTACCTCGGCCTTCATGCTGGCCAGCGCCACCTGGGTCACCACGCTGCTGATCAACCTCAACCCCTTCATGCGTTTCGACGGCTACTTCCTGCTCAGCGATCTCTGGGGTGTGGATAACCTCCAGACGCGGGCCTTCGCCCTGTGCCGCTGGCATCTGCGCGAAGCGCTGTTCGGCTACGGCGAGCCGGTTCCGGAACCCTGGTCGCCGGCCATGGCCAGGCGCCTGCTGATCTGGGGCTACGGCTCCTGGCTGTGGCGCGCGGTGTTGTTCTTCGGTATCGCCCTGGCGGTGTATCACCTGTTCTTCAAGGTGCTGGGCATCTTCCTGATGCTGGTGGAGCTGGTCTGGTTCATCGGCCTGCCGATCTGGAAGGAGCTGCTGGAGTGGTGGCAGCGCCGCGACCAGGCGAACCCGCGCAAGGTACTGCTGACCGGCAGTGGACTGCTGGTTCTGCTGGCCCTGCTGGTGCTGCCGTGGCGCAGTTCGGTCGAGGTCCCCGCGTTACTCGAAGCCTCCCGTGCCACGGCCCTGCATGCGCCTGTGGCCGCACGGCTGAAAGCGTTGCAGGTGAAGGATGGTCAGACGGTGGAGCAGGGCACGCTGCTGCTGGAACTGGAATCCCCTGACCTGGATTCGCGCCAGTCCATCGTTCGCCGCGAAATCGAAATCCTCCAACTGCAACTGCGCCGCCAGGCCGGGCGCAGTGAAACCGCCGCCGACGCCGGCATCCTCGAACAGCGTCTGGCCGAGGCCGTGGCCGAGTACCGCGGCCTGGCTGCCCAGCGCGAACGCCTGCAATTGCGCGCACCCCAGGCTGGCGTTGTGCGCGACCTGTTGCCCGATCTCACGGTTGGGCGCTGGCTAAGCCCGCAGGAGGCCCTGGCGCGCGTCGTGGAACCCGGCCAGCGACTGCGCGGCTATCTGGCCGAAGAGTCTCTCTGGCGCGTGCAGCCGGGGGCGGAGGGCCGCTTCATCGCCGACGACCCGGCGCGTCCCGCAATTGCGGTACGGCTGGACGAGGTGGATGCCACCGGCGTTGCCTATCTGGAGCTGGAAGCGCTCAGTTCCGACCATCACGGCCCCATCGCCGTGCGCCGCGATGCCCAGCACCGCGCCGAGCCGGTACAGGCCCAGTACGGCGTGCGCCTGAGCCTGCTGGACGACCCCATCCACCCGGCCCAGCCGCTGCGCGGCGTGGTGGTGCTGGATGGGGAAGGGCAGTCGGTCCTCGGTTTCGCCTGGCGCCGGCTGGCGGCGCTGGGGGTGAGGGAAAGCGGTTTCTGAACAACAGCAGGGAACAAGGACGATTCAATGCCGATGCCGCCACTACCCATCTGTTCGCGTCTGCCTCTGTCATTTGCGTTGGCGCCCCTGCTGGAAGCCCTGGGGCGAATCGACGACGCTGCGTGGCAACGCCACTTCAATACCGGCTATTACGACGGCGACTGGAGCGGTGTTGCCCTGATCGCCCCAGACGATGCGCCGCTGCCGCTGGCTCCCGGACAGGGCGCGCCGGTTCGCAGTGGCTGGTGGCAGCGAGAGGCTGCCTGGAACGAGCTGCTGGATGCCTTCCATACCACCGTGCGCAGTGCGCGCCTGCTGCGCCTGGGGCCGGGCTCGCGCATCCACGAGCACTGTGACCCTGACCTCGGTATGCCCGGCAGCGACCTGCGCCTGCATGTGCCGCTGCTGAGTCCGGAAGGCGTGGAGTTCCTCGTTGATGGCCTGCAAGCGCCCATGCAGCCGGGGCAATGCTGGTTCCTCGATCTGTCCCGCCCGCATCGTGTGGATAACCCCGGGCCGGGCGAGCGCATTCACCTCGTGCTGGATTGCCAGCCCAACGATTGGCTGCTTGGGCTCATCGAGCAGGGCCTGCCCGACACACCCGCGCTGCGGCCGGGGAGGGCGGAGCAGGCCTTCGCACGCTTCCGCGAACTGGTGGCGCGGGATGCGCAGCTGGCCCGGCGCCTGCGCGCATTGACCGACGTGGGTGAATTTCAGCGTGCGGCAGTCGCCTTGGGCGCCGAGCACGACCTGTATTTTTCTGAAGCGGAAGTCCTGACCGCGATGCGCCAGGGCAAGCGGGCATGGAACGATCAATGGCGAGCATGAACCCGGAAGATTTCAGCGGCTGGCTGCCCATTCGCACCTGGCAGCACGAGGGCGAGTGGCGGGTGGACTGGTGCTGGTTTGGCGAGCAGCGGTTGACCCGGCCCTTCTTTCGCGACGACGTGGATCAGGCCCTGCGCCTGCCCTTCAACCAGGCGTTTCGGCGCGAGACCAGCCTCCAGGCGCTGCTGGACTGGCAGGCCGCAAGCCCCGGCCTGGCGCCCGCTGCCTTCATTTTTCATGCCTCCCGCTGCGGCTCTACGTTGATCGCGCAGATGCTGGCCTGCCTGGACAGCCATGTGGTCCTGTCCGAGCCTTCGCCTCTGGACAGCCTGCTGCGTGGCCACTATCAGGACGGACTCGCCGGTTGTGCCCAGGAGGCTGCCGTTGTCGCGATGCTGTCGGCATTGGGTCAGGCCCCATCGCCTTCGGCGCGGCATCTGGTGATCAAATTGGATGCCTGGAACCTGTTCGAATTACCCATCCTGCGGCGCTGCTTCCCGGAGACGCCCTGGGTGTTCCTCTATCGCGATCCCCTGGAGATCGCCGTGTCGCACCTGCGGATGCCCGGCATGCACATGATTCCCGGACAGCTCGGGGTTTCACCGCTGAACGAGGCGGGGGAAGTCACGGTGCCACGCGAGGACTACATCGTCCGGCGGTTGGGCCGCCTGCTGGAGCAGGCGGCCGTGGTGTGCCGGGAATACGGCGGGCTGGCGCTCCATTACAGCGAGCTGCCCCACGCTGCGGTGGGCCGGCTGCGCGAGCGGTTGCGGCTGGCGCCCGATCAGCTGGAGGTGGTCATGGCTGCCAGCCGGCAGAATGCCAAGCGGCCGGGTGAGACCTTCGCGGCGGACACGCAGCAGAAACGCGATTCGGCCCCCGCCGCCTTGCGCGATGCAGTGTCTCGCTGGGCGGAAGGTCCTTATCAGGCGCTGGAGGCGCTGCGCCTGGATCAGTCGCGAACGGGGTCACGGCGCATCTGCAGCTGCACCTCGTCCGCGTTTGCAGGCAGGGTGCGGAATCCCAGGCGTTGGTAAAGGCGGATAGCCGGGTTGTGCGCCATGACCGCCAGCTCCAGCGTTTTGCATTGCCGGTCTGCGCGGCGGGTGAGATCCCCCAGCAGCCATTGGCCGTAGCCACGCCCCCGGTAATGGGCTTCCAGGCCGATTTCCAGTACGCGAATGGTGCTGGCGCCTTCATGAAGGGTAATGAGCCCGATGGGCGCGTCATCCAGCAACAGCAGTTCCGTAGGGGCTTCGGGATAGTGGCTGGCGAAGACGCGTTGCTGGAGCTGCCACTGCTGTTCGAGGAGGGCGGGGCAGGCGGCAATCATGGCCGGGTCCAGCCCGCGCAACTGGGCGAAGAGCTGACGCATCCAGGGCTCGTCGGCCGCAGTGGCGGCCCGCTTGGTCAGCCTGTCAGCCGTCTTTATCTCGATCATGCGCTGCTGTAATTTCCTCTACCGCTCAGGCCAGTGCCTGAATTCCTAACGATCAGGGAGTGACCAGATGTTCATCGAAACCCAGGGCCTTACCGCAAAGATGTTCGCCTCTGAGGTTGGCCAGGTCTTCACCGCCGAGACGGTGCCCGAACCTGTGCAGTTGACCTTGCTGAGGCTGGTGGAAGGCAGTGCTCCCAACCCGGGATTCCGCACGCCGTTCTCGCTGATCTTCACCACGCCGATGAGCGTGCTCCTGCTGGAAGCGCAGTACCGCCTGAAGAGCGCCAGCGGGCGGGAATACCTCTTGCACCTCAGCCCCATCGTTTCTCCCCTCGACGGTCAGCGCCACTACCAGGCCCAGTTCAACTAGGCCTGGCAGCGGGCAACCCGAGTCAGTTGCGACTCGGGAACACGCCCTGGGTGCAGATGCACTGGGTCAGTGCCAGGAACGGCTGAACCACGCCCGTGGGCAGGTTCTGGCCGCTGAGCCCCAGCGTTACCTGGAGGCTCGCCTGCACCGGCAGCTCGACGCTTCCTGGCGCCGGAGCGTAGATCTGCACGGTCACACCGGTACGGCCTGAGGCGCCCTGCGCCTGGGCCAGGGTGGCGTCTGCCGCAGGCTGCTCGGAGGCGGCCGCCGTCGTGGACGACTGCAGAACCACAGTCGCCTCGGCAGTGGCGCCGTGGGTGTGGGTGGGCAGGTTGAGCGTGGTCAGCGTGACGTTTTCCGAACCAGCCATCTGGCCGAGCGGATGCTGGGCACTTTGCCCTACCGCTGCCCGACCGTTGAGATTGGGCAGGCCGAAGGTCTGGATGCCATTGCCGCCATAGGTGACGCCCAGCAGGGCGAACAACGCCTGGTTCTGCTGGATCGACAACAACTGGCCGCTGCAGGTCATCCAGTTCCGTGGTGCGAAGTTGCCGGCGAAGGGCGCGACCACACCGAGATAACTTTCGATATCCATTCGTGAGTCCTCGCGCCGTCAGTTGCGGGAGGGGAAGACCCCTTCCATGCAGATGATGTAGTTGATCACGGTGAACGGCTGCACGATGGGGAAAGGCTGGTTACCGCCGGCAGCCTGGACACTGACGGTGGCTGCGCTGGTCAGGGGAAGGTTCACCGAGCCGGGGGCCGGGGCGTAGATCTTCACGTCCACGGGCGTGCGGCCCGAGGCGCCATTGGCGGCGGCCAGCACGCTGTCCGCGGCCGGCGTTGCCGAAGTTGCCGCAGCGGTGCTGGCGGGCAGGGAGGCGGTGGCGGTCGCGGTAGCGACGTGGGTGTGGGCGGGCATCTGCGCGGTGGTCAGGGTGACTGACTCGCTGCCGGCCATCTCGCCCAGGGTGTAAAGGGAGGTGCCGGCGGACTGGCCGGCGCCGACGGGCACGCGACCTTGCAGGTTCGGCAGGCAGAAGGTGGTCTGGCCGTTACCGCCGTAGACGGTGCCGAGAAGGGAGAACAGGGCGCTGTATTGGGAGATGGAGATCGTCTGCCCCTGGCAGAACGCCCAGCCACGGGGAGCGAAATTGGGGGCCCAACCGCTGATGGAGCCGAGATAGGACTGGTCACTCATGAGACTGATTCCTTCCTTGCGTGTGTGAGGCTTTATTGGAATAGGCAAGGAAGTACTGGCAATAGAATGGCACTTCCCTGCGCGCGGTGAACAATAGACGAAGTTTCCTTTCGCCTCATGTTCTTTAGCACAGCGACACGTCGATTCTGTGACTCAAACGAAGTAAAGCGGGGCGCTTTAAGACTTCCTGGTCATTGATGGCAGCCTGATGGCTGAAAGCCATTTCCAGAGTAGGAAAAAGCAAATAACATCGTCGGACTAATCAGGCAGTGCAGAGTCACCGACAGGGAGCGCACAGCATGTTCTGGTCGAACAAGAATAAAGTATCCGGCCGCTCGTCCCAGGCCGACGTCCGTTCTCCCCTGGCTCTGCCCCTCGAACCTCGCATGATGTTCGACGGCGCTGTCGCCGCTACCGTTGCCGATACCGCAGCGAGTCAGCCCACCGACACCCCTGATGCGCAGGCCCCCGCTGCAGCCGAGAGTTCGTCCCATGACGGCCTGGCCGCCACCCCCACTGGAGGCACCAGCGACCAGCGCCAGGAAGTGGTGTTCGTCGATAACGGCGTCAAGGACTACCAGCAACTGGTTGCGGCCATCAAGCCGGGCACCGAAGTGGTGGTGCTCGATAGCAGCAAGGATGGCCTGCAGCAGATCGCCGACTACCTGGACGGCCGCAGCGGCATCGATGCCATCCATATCATCAGCCATGGCTCGGAAGGGCAGGTGCTGCTCGGCACTTCGGTGCTGGACACGGGCAGCGTCCAGCAGCGTGCGGACGACCTAGCCGCCATCGGCGATTCGCTGAAGGCGGACGGCGATATCCTGATTTATGGCTGCGACGTGGCCAAGGGGTCCGGCCAGACCCTGATCCAGCAGATCGCCAGCCTCACGGCAGCCGATGTGGCGGCTTCCAGTGATGCCACCGGGGGGCTTGCCAAGGGTGGGGACTGGTCGCTCGAGGCGCAGGTGGGAAGCCTGGAGAACGCTTCGCTCTGGCAGGACGCGGCGCCCGGCTATGACGGCCTGCTGGCCACCGTTACGCTCGATTCGACCTGGCTGGCCAATAATGCTGACGAGTGGAGCTACTCGGATAACCAGGTCGCTGGAGACCTTCAAAGCGACGGTACTGGAATCTATTTCTTCGTCGATACGAATGCTTTCAACACGGCTCCCGTTGAATTCACCATCAGCAGCAGCGGCGGGCCGTTCAATCTTGACAGCATCACCGTCCGACCTTTCAACGACAACAATGATTACCAGTTCGAGATCTACCCCACCGGCAACTATGGCGCCAAGGTCACTAGTGTTCTGATCGGCAATCAGGCCAACCAGTCCATCGTCATCAACACCAACCTGGCGAACGTCACGTCCTTCACCATACGTTTTGTTGATACGGGCGCCTTCCAGGGTTCGCCTGCCAACATGGACTTCCTCAGCTTCACGACTTCCCCCGCCAATGTCGCCCCGACCCTCGGCAACCTCAACGGCGACAGCGTGGCCTGGGCCGGCGTTGGTAGCACCGTGACCCTCGATGTCAGCGGCAACGCCACGCTGGCGGATGCCGAATTCGGTGCGCTCAACGGTGGCAATGGCAACTGGGCTGGCGCCAGCCTGACTCTGCAACGTCCCAGCGGCGCGGTTTCCAGCGATATCTTCGGCTTCGATACTTCGGGTGCGCAATTCAGCGTCAGCGGCACCAGTGCGAGCGGCAACCTGCAAGCCGGTGGTCAGACCTTTGCGACCTACACCAACACTGGCGGTGTACTGACCGTCACCTTCACCAGTAGCACCGCAATAGCCACCACCGCGCTGGTCAACGATGTGGCACATCGAGTTACCTACCGCAGCGACACCCCGGCCGGCGATGCTACGGTGCGTTTCACCCTGAGCGACGGCACCTCCAACGCCACGGCCAATACCACGGTCACCAGCGACACCATCTACATCACCAACACCACCGACACCGCCACGATCGACGCGGCTAACGGCGTGAGCATCAGCGAGGCGGTGGCCATTGCCGCTCAGGACGCCACGGGCAGCCAGACGCTGATCTTCTCCAGCGGTTTCAACGGCCCCGTATCCCTGGCCGGCAACCTCGCCATCAATGAAAGCCTGACCCTGAACGCCGATTCGGCCTCGGGCCTGACCATCAACGGCGGCAACACCATCACCCTGGGTGGTGGCACCACGCTGGGCTTCACCCATTCCACCGGCACCGTCACCATCGCCGCCACGCTCGGCGGCAGCGGTGCGTTGAGCAAGGCCGGCGCGGGCACGTTGGCGCTGTCGAGCGTCAGCAACGAAGCGAACATGTCAGGTGGCATTTCCGTCACCGGCGGCACCTTGCAGGTGCAGAGCGACGATCACCTGTCCTCCGGCACGCTGACGCTCAACGGCGGCACGCTGACCAACAACACCTCCGCGATGACCATCGACAATGCCATTGCGCTGGGCGCGGCTGGCGGCACCTTCAATATCGGTGGGGGCAGTGGCGCCACCACGGTCGTGCTGTCGGGCGCGATCTCGGGCAGCGGTAGCCTGACCAAGAACGGCCAGGCCATCCTGGAGCTCAGCGGCAACAACAGCTACACCGGCGCCACCAACGTGACTGCCGGTACCGTGATCGCGAGCCACGCCAATGCGCTTGGCACCACCGCTGGCGCTACCACGGTGACCGCCGGCGCGACCGTGCGCCTAGCCGGAGCGCTCACGGTGGCCGAGTCCTTCAGTATCGCTGGCACCGGCAAGTCGGTGTCTGCCGTCAACTACGGCGCGCTGCACCTGAGCAGCGGCAGCACTGCCGTAAGCGGCACAGTGACGCTGACGGCAGCTGCCGACATCAGCGCGGTCTCCGGCAGTACTTTGACCCTCGCCGGTGCCCTGAATGGGGCGTTCAACCTGAACAAGACCGACGCCGGCACGCTGGTCCTATCCAATAGCGGCAACGAGGCGGGGCTCACCGCCGGCACCACCATCACCGCCGGTACGCTGTCGATCGCCAACGACGACCACTTGGGTTCCGGTCAGGTCACGCTGAACGGCGGCACCCTGGCCATCACCGGCGCCACCACGATCGATAATGCCATTGCGCTGGCTTCCGCTGCGGCCATTTCCACCAGCGCCAATGCCACTCTCAGCGGCGTTCTCAGCGGCAGCGGCAGCCTGACCAAGACCGGCGCCAGCACGCTGACCCTGTCCGGCAGCAATACCCACAGTGGCGCCGTCAACCTCAGCGCGGGCGGCCTGACCCTGAGCGGCGGCTCGGCGCTTGGCAACAGCAGTGCAGTGACGCAGTTGGGCGGCACCACGCTCACCGTCTCCACCGCCGAAACCATCGGCTCCCTCGCAGGCACCGGCAGCGTGGTGCTCAACGCCGGGCTGAGCACGGGCGGCGACAACACCAGCACGAGCTATGCCGGTGTTATTTCGGGCTCGGGATTCGGCATCACCAAGCAGGGCAGCGGCACGCTGACGCTGACCGGCAACAACAGCTACACCGGCGCCACCAACGTGTCGGCGGGCGGACTGACGCTCAACCGCGTCGGCGGCGCGCTGAATGACAACACGTCGGTGGTGGTGGCGTCCGGCGCGACCCTGACCGTCGCGGCCGACGAGACCATCGACGCCTTGTCCGGCGCCGGAACCGTGGCGCTTGGCACCTCCGCGCTGACGGTCGGCATCAACGGCACCAGTAGCACCTTCTCCGGCGCCATTACCGGCTCCGGCACCCTGACGCTGGACGGCGGCGGCACCTTCACGCTGTCCGGCATCAACAGCGGACAGAGCTGGGGGATGCAGGTGTTGAGCGGCGGTACGGTTTCCATCGCCGGCGACGCCAACCTGGGCAGCGGAACCCTGCAATTGAACGACGGCACGCTGTCGGTCACCAGCACCGGGACCATCGACAATGCGATCACGCTGGGCGCGAGCGCCGGCAGCGTCTCAGTGGGTTCCGGCCTGGCCGTCAGCCTGAGCAGCGCGATCGGCGGCACAGGTGCCCTGACCAAGACCGGTAGCGGCACGCTGACCCTGTCGGGCGGCAACAACTACTCGGGTACCACCACCGTTTCCGCCGGTACCTTGTCGGTAAACGGCAGCACTGCCAGCGCGACCACTGTGGCCAGCGGCGCCACCCTGGCCGGTAGTGGCATCCTGGGCGGCAACGTGACGGTCCAGAGCGGCGGCACCCTGTCGCCGGGCAACAGCGCCGGCACCCTGACGGTGAACGGCAACCTGCAGATGAACGCAGGCAGCACCCTGGCAGTCGAGATCAACGGCACCACGGCTGGCACCCAGTACGACCAGGTTGTGGTGAATGGCACTGTGAACGTTTCCGGCGCGACCCTGGCTGTGACTCACGGATATGTGCCGGGCAACGGCGATACGTACACCATCATCTCCAACGATTTAGCCGACGCTGTCACCGGTACCTTTAGTGGCCTGGGCGAGGGCGCTACCATCATCGCCGATGGCAACAGCACGGTACTGACTGCCAGCTACGTCGGCGGCACTGGCAACGACTTCACCCTGACGGCGCCGACCAATGCGGCGCCGGTGGTCGGCAACCTCAACGGCGACAGCATCACTTTCACTCAGGGCAGCGGCACCGTCCTGCTCGATAGCGGGAGCACTGCCACCGTCGCTGATACCGATTCGACCGATTTCGATGGCGGCAACGTGACCGTGTCCATCGTCACCAATGGTGTGGCTGGCGAAGATGTGCTCAGCATTCGCAACCAGGGCACGGGCGTGGGACAGATCGGTGTCTCCGGCAGCAACGTGACGTATCAGGGAACCATTATCGGCAGCTTCTCTGGTGGAAGCGCCGGGACCGATCTGGTGATTGCACTGAACAGCTCGGCCGATGCCGTGGCCGTGCAGGCATTGATACAAAACCTCAACTACAACAACACCAACGCTACCAATGGCATTGGCGAGGCCGCTCGTACCGTTCGCATCACGGTCAACGACGGCGATGGGGCCACCTCCAGCAATGCCGATGTCACGGTCGCCGTGGTCGAAACCGTAGCCCCTACTACCGTCAGCATCGTGGTGACGGACACTGTCCTGAGGGCTGGCGAAACCAGCACCGTCACCTTCACCTTCAGCGAAGCGGTGACGGGCCTGGACGCCGCCGACTTCACTGTGGCTAACGGCGTTCTCAGCAACCTCGGTACGTTGGACGGTGGCATTACCTGGACGGCCACCCTGACGCCCGATAGCAACGTCGAGGACGCCAGCAACCTGATTACGCTGAACAATACCGGCTACACGGACCAGGCCGGTAATGCCGGTGCCGGCACCACCGATTCCAACAACTTTGCCATCGATACCCAGCGCCCAACGGCCACCATCGTGGTAACCGATTCTGCGCTGAAGGCTGGCGAGACCAGCACCGTCACCATTACCTTCAGCGAGGCGGTTTCGGGGCTCACCACTGTCGACTTCACCGTGGAGAACGGCACGCTCAGCGATCTGAGTTCGTCCAATGGCGGCCTCACCTGGACCGCCACACTGACGCCCGATAGCAACGTCGAGGACGCCAGCAACCTGATCACCCTGAACAACACCGGTTACACCGACCAGGCAGGCAACACGGGTTCCGGCACCACCGACTCCAACAACTACGCCATCGACACGTTGCGCCCCAGCGCGACCATCGTCGTGTCCGACACTTCGCTGACGGCGGGCGAAACCACCACTGTCACCATCACCTTCAATGAAGCCGTGTCGGGGCTGGACCTGGCCGATTTCACCGTCGCCAATGGCAGCCTCAGCGACCTGAACTCTGCGGATGGCGGCCTCACATGGACCGCCACCCTGACCCCGGGAAGCAGCGTCGAAGACAGCGGTAATCTCATCAGCCTGAACAACACTGGCGTGATCGACGGCGCCGGCAATACCGGAACAGGCAGCACCGACTCCAACAACTACGCCGTCGACACCCTGGTGCCGGTGAACGCAGTGCCAGGTGCTCAGGTCACCAACACCGTGACGCCGAGCGTCTTCAGCGCCGGCAATGGCAATGCATTGACTGTGTCCGAGGGCGGCAACCTCACCACGGTGGTCTCGGTGGCCAGCGGCACTCTCAGCGCTACCACCGGTGGCGGCGCGATCATCAGCAACAATGGCACCGGCAGCGTGACCATCAGTGGCACGGCAGCAGAAATCAACGCCGCGCTGGAAGGGTTGGTCTACACCCCAGCGGCAGCGGGCAGTTTCAGCATAGGTATCCAGTCCACCGATACCGCAGGCAACAGCGACAGTGACACGGTGGCGATCACCGTAAACAACTCCACCCTGGTGGTCACGTCCAACCTTGATACCGGTGCCGACCAGACGGGGGGCGCCGGCTATGCTGCCGACCTGGCCGACGGTAATGGCTTGAGCATTCGCGAGGCACTCGTCTGGGCGCGCGGTGGCGACACCATCACCTTCGACTTGAATGGTGCGCTGGTCGGCAACCAGGGCGGCACCATCGTCCTTGGCGGCAGCCAGCTCGACATCAACTACAGCAACCTGCGCCTGGATGGTGACCTGAACGACGACGGCATCGCCGATGTGACGCTATCGGGCAACAATGCCAGCCGCGTAATGGCTGTGGGCGCAGGTGTCACCGGGGTCGAGATCAGTGGCCTGACCCTGACCCAGGGCACCACCGGCAGCGGCGGCGGCGGTTTGTTCGCGGGTTTGAATAGCAGCCTCACCATTCGCGACTCGGTGATCAGCAACAACACCGATTTAGGCGGTGGCGGTGGCGGTCTGTATGGCACCACGGTGTCGGTGACACTGATCAACAGCACCATCAGCGGCAATACCAGCAACACCTTTGGCGGTGGTATCCGTGTCGTCGGGTTCGGGGGCGCGTTGACGATGATCAACAGCACCGTGACCGGCAACACCACCACCGGTTCCGGAGCCCATGGCGGTGGCCTGCAATTTGGCGGTACTGCCGGACTGACCATCATCAACAGCACCTTCAGCGGCAACGCCGCGCTCGGTGCCAACTCGTTCGGCGGTGGTATCCGTGTCACCAGTGGTACGTCCTTCATCTACAACACCACGGTGGTCGGCAACGCCGCGTCCGGCAGCGGTGGCGGTATCCACGCAAACGGCACCGACACCCTGATCAACACCGTGGTCGCCGGCAATACGTCCGGTGCCGGTGCCACCGCGGCAACCGGCGGTTCGCCGCTGGCCACAGGCGGCATCGCGGACGACGTAGCCTCGACAGTCGAGACAGCCACCAATAGTTTCTTCGGTAGTAACGTCAGCATCATTACTGCCAGCGGCGTGCTGAACAACCAGGGCACCGCCAGCCTGCTGTTGGGCAACCTGACCAATAACGGCGGCACGGTACTGACCCACAAACCCCAGGCAGGCAGCTCGCTGCTCGATGGCGGCAGCAACGCGGGACTGCCGGCAGACACCTATGACCTGGACAAGGACGGCAATACCACCGAGGCCTTGCCCCTCGACGCCGTCGGTAACGTACGGGCAACCGGCAATGCTGTCGATATTGGTGCCGTGGAGGCCAACGCAGCTCCTGTGCTGGATAGCGTCAACGGTGGAGGCACCTTCGTTGAAGGTGGCGCGGCGATCGTGATCGATGCCGATGCCGGCGTATCCGATGCCGACCTGGACCTGCTGAACGGTGGCAATGGCAACTATGCCGGTGCCTCGCTGATCCTCGTGCGCAGTGGCGGCGCCAATGCCAGTGATCTGTTTGGCTTCCTCAATGGCAATGGCATCACCCTGGTAGGCAGCAGCCTGGTCAAGAACGGCCAGGTGATTGCCAGCTTCGACACCGGCACGAGCGGCCAACTGACCCTGACCCTCACCGATGCCAACGGTCAGATCCCGACCACGGCGGACGTGAACCACATCCTGCAGCAACTGACTTATGCCAACCGCTCCAGTGATCCAGCAGCCAGCGTGACCTTGAGCTGGACCTTTGCCGACGAATTGGGGGCCACCGCTGTCGGCAGCAGCGTGGTCAACATCGTTACGATCAACAATGCACCGACCGCCACTGCCACCGGCGGAACGCCGACCTGTACGGAGAACGGCAGTGCCGTCGACCTGTTCAGCGGTGTCAGCATCGGCACGGTGGAGGCTGGCCAGAACATTACCGGCCTGACCTTCACCGTCAGCGGACTGGTCAATGGTGCTGGCGAGATCGTCAGCGTCGATGGCACTGACATAGCACTGGTCAATGGTGCTAGCGGGGTTACTTCGGTCAATGGCATCAGCTACAGCGTCAGCCTGGTGGGTGGCACCGCCACTATTACCCTGAGCAGCAGTGGCATCAGCGCTGCAAGCGCCCAGACCGTGATCGACGGCATGACCTACCGCAATAGCAGCGAGGCACCTACTGCCGGGAACCGCGTGGTTACCCTGACCGGTATTCGCGACAGCGGTGGTACCAGCAATGGCGGGGCGGACAGCACCAGCCTGGCGATTGCTGCCACCGTGAACGTGGTGGCAGTCAACGATGCACCGATCATTACGGCACCAGGCTCCATCGGCGTCACCGAAGATATCGCCCAATCTCTCTCGGGCATTTCATTCAGTGATGTGGACGCCGGTACCGGCAACGTGACCGTGACCTTCAGCGTGGCCAGCGGCAGTTTGAGTGCGCTTAGCGGCAGTGGCGTCACCGTGGCAGGCGCCGGCACAGGGACGCTGACCCTTGTTGGCCGCGTCAGCGATATCAACGCCTTCATTGCCACCAACGGCGTGAGCTTCACTACTGCAGCGAATGCCTCGAGCAACGTGACGCTGACTATCGGCATCGACGATGGCGGCAACGCTGGTACCGATCCGGGCAACTCCGGTACCGCTACCTCCGAGGCTGCCAGCACCACCCTCACATTGGCGGTGAGTGCGGTGAACGATGCACCGGTCAATAGCCTGCCGGTTGCGCAGGGCACCGATCAGAATGCGAACCTGGTGTTCAATGCCGGCAACGGCAACCTGATCAGCATCAGTGATGTGGACGTCGGCAGTGGCCTGCTCGAAATCACTCTCACCGCCACCAATGGCCTGATCACCCTGGGCGGCGTTTCCGGCCTCAGCTTTACCGTTGGCGATGGTACGGGCAACGCCACCATGACGTTCACCGGTTCCATGGTGGATATCAACAACGCCCTGAACGGCCTGACCTTCAGTCCAACCGCTGGCTACAACGGGCCTGCCAGCATCCAGATCACCACCAGCGATCTGGGGGGAAGCGGCAGCGGTGGTGTCCAGGCCGACACCGATACCCTTGCCATCACCGTCAACCCGATCAACCCGGTGATCACCGACATCAGCGTCAGCAACCCGGATGGCAGTTACAAGGTGGGCGACGTCATCACGGTCACCATCAGCTTCGACATGGCCGTGATCGTCGACACGTTTGGTGGCGTACCCTCGCTGCTGCTGGAAACCGGCCTGTTGGATCGCGCCGCTACCTACGTTTCCGGCTCGGGCAGCAACACCCTGACCTTCAGCTACACCGTACAGGCGGGTGATATCAGCGCTGACCTGGACTACCAGTCCACCGGCGCCCTTGCCCTTAACGGGGCGACCATCCGCAGCGCCAGCAGTGAGGACGCCATTCTCACCCTGCCGGTCGTGGGCGGTACCGACTCCATCGCCGGGCAGCACGGCATCGTTATCGATGGCCTCGTGCCGCAAGTCACCAGCGTCAGCGTGCCGGTCAATGGCACCTATGTGGCGGGGCAGAACCTCGATTTCACCGTCAACCTCAGTGAAGCGGTGACCGTCGACACCACCGGCGGCACGCCTCGCATTGCCATCACCATGGAGGGCGGCGGCACTGTATTTGCCAACTACCTCAGCGGTTCTGGCACCACGTCGCTGGTGTTCCGCCTGACCGTCAGCAGTGGCCAGCTCGACACCAATGGCATCAGCGTCGGCGGCACTGTCCAGGCCAATGGCGGGACGCTGCGCGATCCGGCGGGCAACAACCTGAATCCGGCGCTCACCAACGTAGGCGATACCAGCAACGTGCGAGTGGATGCCGTGGCGCCCACGGTGGCCAGCGTCTCCGTCCCGGTGGGGGTGCCGTACAACGCGGGTGACACCCTGACCTTCGTGGTCAACGCCAGCGAGGCCGTCTTCGTCAATGGCACGCCGCGTCTCGCTCTGGATATCGGCGGCACCACGGTGTTCGCCGACTACGTCGCCGGCTCCGGTAGCAATACCCTGGTGTTCCAGTATCTCGTCCGGTTGGGCGACAACGACGCCAATGGCATCGCGGTAAACGGCTTGATGGCCAATGGCGCTACCTTGCAGGATGCTGCCGGCAACAGCTTGGAGCTGACGCTGAACAACATTGACGGCACCAGCGGCGTGATAGTCGACACCGTTGCACCGTCCCCGAGCGGCATAGTTGCGATCGATCCTTCGCCTACCAATGCCGGGACCGTTCGCTACACCTTGACATTCAGCGAGAACGTCAGCGGTGTTGATCTCAGCGACTTCGTCCTGGTGGGCGCCAACGCTTCCGGCAGCCTGAGCAGCCTGGTTCGGATCGATGCACGCACCTACCAGGTCACTGTCAGCAACGTGGCCGGCACCGGCACCCTGGGCCTGAACCTGAACGCCTCCGGTACCGGCATCGTCGACCAGGCGGGCAACGTCATTACCGGCGGCCTGACGGGTGCGGTGTACAGCGTCGACCGGGACGCGCCCACTGTCACCCGCGTCAGCGTGCCCATGGGCGTGCCCTACAACGCCGGCGACACCCTGACCTTCGTGGTCAACGCCAGCGAAGTGGTGCTGGTCGACGGCAGCCCGCGGCTGGCCCTGGATATCGGCGGCACCACGGTGTTCGCCGACTACATGGCGGGCTCGGGTACCACCACCCTGGTGTTCCAGTACACCGTGCGTCCGGGTGACAACGACGCCAATGGCATCGCCGTCAGCGGCCTGGTTGCCAACGGCGGCACCGTGCGGGATGCGGTCGGCAACGACCTGAACCTGACCCTGAACAATGTCGGCAACACCAGCAGCGTGATCGTCGACACCACGGCGCCCGGCGTCAGTGCCACCGTCACGCCGCTGCCCACGCCCGGCAGTGTGCAGTACACCGTGACCTTCGACGAGAACGTCAACGGCGTCGACCTTGGCGACTTCTATGTGGTCACCACAGGCAACGTCACCGGCACCCTGCAGTCGCTGGTGCAAGTGGATAGCCGGACCTTCCTGGTCACGGTCAGCAACGTCGCGGGTGCCGGTACCCTCAGCCTCGGGCTGAACACCACTGGCACCCTCATCACCGATACCGCCGGCAACCCCATGCTCAGCGACCTGTCGGCGCAGACCTACAGCGTGCCGCAGAGCGATGGTGATCCGGAGTTCCGCGCCAATCCGCCGGTGTTCGTGCCAGTGGAGCCGACGGTACCCTTCGACCCGGTGCAGCCCAATGTGCCGCCGCCGCCCTTCACCTCGCCGCTCATTCCGCCGCCGCTGTTCGAGCAGCCGACTCTGGGCAGCGGCATTCCGACCCTGGGCAACATCTTCATCAACCAGGGCGCCCTGGCGCCCAGCTTCATCGCCCAGGTCTTCTTCAGCAGCGATAGCTTCGGCGACGGGTCGGGCAGGGGCTTCCTCGGCTTTGGTGGCGGCGATGCCAACGTGTTCGGCAGCAGCAGCCTGTCGAGCTTCTTCGACAAGGACGTGCCGCAGGACGGCGAGGAGATGAAGCTGTTCGACGGCAAGCAATGGAGGGGCGGCTCCGGGGGGAGCGGCCAGGGCATCTTCGGAGCGCCCACGCTTGGCCAGCAGTTGCAGGACATGCAGGACAAGGAACATCGCCAGGTCCGCGACCTGGCCATGGCACTGGGACAGATCCAGGCGGATCGCCCGCAGGCTTGAAGAACGACGAATTAGAAAATCTGTAAGTGCCGTGTCTAGGGGGCGGCCCAAGGATGAGCAAAGCAGCGAAGTTTTTCAGCGTAAGTGTGCTGGCGCTGGCGGTCACGGGTTGCGCGGTGACCAGCGAGCCCATCGACCGTAGCGTCAGCGAGCAGCGTGCGCGCCAGGACCTGGCGACCATGTTCAAGGACCAGGAGCCCCTCAGCGGAGCCCTGACCCTGCACGAGGCCATGGCCCGCGCAGTGAAATACAACCTCGAGGCGCGCCTCAAGGTGATGGAAGAAGCCCTGGCCAAGCGCCAGGTGGATCTGGCCAGCTTCGACATGCTGCCGCGCATGGCCATGGAAGCGGGCTACGCCGGGCGCAGCAACGTCAGCGCCTCCAGCAGCCAGAGCGTGCTGACCAACACCCAGTCGCTGGAACCGTCTACCTCCCAGGATCGCGACCGTGGTGTCGCCGACCTGACCATGGTGTGGAACGTGCTCGACTTCGGCGTCAGCTACGTCAGCGCCAAGCAACAGGCCGACCAGCGCCTGATCGTCCAGGAGCGGCGCCGCAAGGTGGTTCACACCATCATCCAGGACGTGCGCTCGGCCTACTGGCGCGCCGTGGCGGCCGACCGCCTGCTGAAACAGATCGACAGCCTGATGGCGCGCGTCGATGAAGCTCGTACCAGCAGCCAGCGCATGAGCTCGGAGCGCATCGGCGACCCGGTACAGGCCATGAGCTACCAGCGCGCGCTGATCGAGGCCACCCGCCAACTGGAAGAGCAGCGCCGCGCGCTGTCCCTGGCGAAAACCGAACTGGCCGCGCTGATCAACCTGCCGCTGAACACCGACTTCACCCTGGCCTCCACCGATGACTACCCGGTGCCGGAACTCAAGGTGGACATGAACCGCCTGGAAGAAGAAGCCCTGGCCAGCCGTCCGGAACTGCGCGAGCAGGACTACCAGGCGCGCATCAGCGCTGCCGAGACCCGAAAGGCCATGCTGCGCCTGTTGCCGGGCCTGGAGTTCTCCGCTGGTGGCCATTACGACAGCAACTCCTTCCTGGTCAACCAGAGCTGGGCCGACTACGGCGTCAAAGTCACCTGGAACCTGTTCAACGTCCTCTCCGGCCCGGCCGCCATCGATGTCGCCAAGGCCGGCGAGTCGGTCGCCGCTGCCCGTCGCCAGGCCATGTCCATGGCTGTGCTGGCGCAGCTCTACGTGGCCAACGCCAACTTCCACGAGGCCCAGCGCCAGTTCCAGACCAGCGAAGAACTGGCCAGGCTCGACGGACAGATCGCCGAACAGCTGCGCAATCGCTACAAGACCCAGAGCATCGGCGAGCTGGACCTGATCCAGGGCGAATTGAACACCCTGCAAGCGCAGCTCAAGCGTGACCTGTCCTACGCCGAACTGCGTAACGCTTACGCCCAGCTGTTCGTCAGCGCCGGCGTCGATCCGCTGCCCGAATCACTGCCGGACGACAAGCTCGCCACCATCGCCAGTGCGCTGGAAAGCGGCGAGTCGCGCTGGGAGAGCGGGGACATCAGCACTGCCAAGTAAGTAGACGCAGGTTTATAGCGAAGCCCAACAGGACATCCTGGTCCTTGGGCTTCGCGGGGGGGCTCTGCGCCCAATCTGCGCGATGACCAGGCTCGACTTCTTATTGCGAGGCGGCAAGGACGCATTACATCCATGCCGTTTTCAACAATGCCGGCGACGGCCTTGCCCGGCTGGTCAGTTTTCGCCCTTGATAAGCTTTCGCTCGCGGCAAGGAAGGCGTATGTTCGCCGGCTGCTTTGCGAGGCTCCAGATGATTCCGCTCCATTTCCTTTCCTGCCTGCCGAGGCGGCCATGAAGCTGTCCGGTCGTGGTGTCGCGCTGTCACTGACAGCGTCCGTCCTGTTTGCCCTGATGCCCGGCTATGTGCGCGAACTGGCGCCGCTGGATGGCGTGCAGATTTTTGCCCAGCGGGTCCTCTGGTCGATTCCGGCGGTGCTCCTGTTGCTGGCACTGACTCGCCAGTGGCCTACCTTCATCAGCGTCCTCGGGCGTCTTCGGCGTGAACCCCTGCTTCTGGCCTCCTTGCCGCTGGCGGCCGTGTTGATCGGCCTGCAGTGGGGGCTTTTCCTCTGGGCGCCGCTGCAGGGGCGCATGCTGGAGGTGTCCCTTGGGTATTTCCTGCTGCCTCTGGCGATGGTGGTGGCAGGAAGGGTGTTCTATGCCGAGCACTTGCGGCCGCTGCAGTTGCTGGCGGTGCTCTGCGCGTTGGCAGGAGTGCTCCACGAGCTCTGGCTGACCCGGGCGTTTTCCTGGCTGACCCTGGTCACCGCGCTGGGGTATCCGCCGTATTTCATGTTGCGCCGCTGGATGAAGTTGGATGCGTTATCCGGTTTCATCCTGGAAATGGCGGTGCTGGCGCCGCTGGCCATCTGGCTGATCCTGAATTTCTTGCCGCCGGGGGCCTTCAGTCAGGCGCCGCAACTCTGGTGGCTGATTCCGGGCCTCGGGCTGTTGGGCACCCTGGCCTTTGCCGCGATGATGGCGTCCAGCCGACTGCTGCCGCTCGGGTTATTCGGGATTCTCAGCTATGTGGAGCCGGTGCTGCTGTTCGCGGTGGCTGTGGCCTTCCTCGGCGAGCCGTTCAATCCCGCACAGCTGTGGACCTACCTGCCGATCTGGCTGGCGGTGCTGCTGATCGGCTGGGATAGCGCCAAGCTGCTACGCAAGCAGGCCCGACAGGGCTTCTAGCACGTGGTCCCGCAGCAGCGGGGCCAGGTTCTCCGGATGGGGCTCGCCGGGCTCCAGCCAGGCCAGTTCCTCCAGTTCGGCTGCGGCCTCCACACCGTGGGGCAGGTGGGCGATGAAGATTTCCGCATCTACCCAGGTATCCGCCTCGTTGGCGGCCGGCGCGTTGAACCGGCCCAGCGGAGTCAGGGCCGACGCTTCCAGGCGTAACTGCAGCTCTTCCCAGAGCTCACGCTGCAATGCTTGCAGCGCACTTTCCCCTGTCTCGCGCTTGCCTCCCGGCAACATGAACGCACGGGTGCCGCGCTTGCGCACCAGCAGCAGTCGATTTTCTTGGTCCAGCAGGCAGGCGGCGGCGATGTTCAGCGTGGTCACGGTGTGTCGGCTTCCGGAAGGAGTTGGTAGTGCAGCTGCACCACGCCGGTGGGGAAGCTGCGCTGCTCGCGAAGCTGGAGGCGGCGTCCGAGTCCGGTGGCGAACATCGGGATACCCGCGCCCAGAATCAGCGGTATGAAACTGACCACCAGTTCGTCGAGCAGCCCGGCAGAGTAGCAGGTCCCCGCCAGCGAGCCACCCCCTGCCAGCCAGATGCGTTTACAGCCAGCGGCAGTCAGCTGGTCGATGGCCTGGGCCGGGGTGTCGTGACTGATCTGCACCTCGGGCGCCGCGGGCTGCAAGTCGCTCCGGCTCAGCACGATGCAGGGCTTGGCCGGGTAAGGCCAGTCGCCCCCGAAAGCCTGGATGGTTTCGTAGGTCGCACGCCCCATCAGCAGGCCGTCGATGCTGTCGTAGAAGGCCTGGTAGCCGTGGTCCTCGCCGGACGCCGCGATGGGGTCCAGCCAGTCGACGCTGCCATCGGGACGAGCGATGTAGCCGTCGAGGCTCGCGGCTATGTAGTAAATCAACGCTGCGCGCATGTCGAGGCTCCGGGAATGGGTGGGAAAAGCGTATACCCGCTGGGCGATTCCGTCGCTGTATCGCTCGGAAATCGGGCGTTTGCTCGCAACTCCGGGTAACCTATGCAGCTGTTTACGCTTTCGATCGAGGTAGCCCTGTGTTTTCCCAATTCGCCCTGCACGAACGTCTGCTCAAGGCCGTTGCCGAACTCAAATTCGTCGAGCCGACTCCGGTGCAGGTGGCGGCCATTCCGCCTGCCCTGGAAGGGCGCGATCTGCGGGTGACGGCCCAGACCGGTAGCGGCAAGACCGCTGCCTTCGTCCTGCCGCTCCTCAACCGCCTGATCGGCGAAGCCAAGCCACGCGAACGCATTCGCTCGCTGATCCTGCTGCCGACCCGCGAGCTGGCCCAGCAGACCCTGAAGGAAGTCGAGCGCTTCTCCCAGTTCACCTTCATCAAGTCGTGCCTGGTTACCGGTGGCGAAGACTTCAAGGTGCAGGCCGCGCTGCTGCGCAAGCTGCCGGACATCCTGATTTCCACCCCCGGCCGCCTGATCGAGCACCTCAATGCCGGCAACCTCGACCTGCGTGAAGTGGAAGTGCTGGTGCTGGACGAGGCCGACCGCATGCTCGACATGGGATTCGCCGAAGACATGCAGCGCATCACCGAGCTGTGCAGCAGTCGCGAGCAGACCCTGCTGTTCTCCGCCACCACCGGCGGCAACGCCCTGCGCGAAGTGGCCAATAACGTGCTGCGCGATCCGTTGCACCTGCGCCTGAACAGCATCGACCAGCTCAGCGAAGGCACCCGCCATCAGATCATCACGGCCGACCATCCCGAGCACAAGGAACAGCTGGCGCGCTGGCTGCTGGCCAACGAGACCTACCAGAAGGCGATCATCTTCACCAACACCCGCGTCCAGGCCGATCGCCTTTACGGCCATCTGGTGGCCGGCGGCTACAAGGCCTTCGTGCTTCATGGCGAGAAGGATCAGAAGGACCGCAAGCTGGCCATCGACCGCGTGAAGCAGGGCGGCACCAAGGTGCTGGTGGCGACCGATGTCGCCGCCCGCGGCCTGGATATCGAAGGCCTGGACCTGGTGATCAACTTCGACATGCCGCGTTCCGGCGACGAGTATGTGCACCGCGTCGGGCGTACCGGCCGTGCCGGGGGCGAAGGCTTGGCGATCTCGCTGATCTGCCACAACGACTGGAACCTGATGTCCAGCGTCGAGCGCTACCTCAAGCAGAGCTTCGAGCGCCGGGTCATCAAGGAGCTGAAGGGTACCTACACCGGTCCGAAGAAGGTCAAGGCATCCGGCAAGGCCGCCGGCGCCAAGAAGAAAAAGACCGACAAGAAGGGTGACAAGAAGGCGCCAGCCAAGGCCGCCGCACCCAAGCGCAAACCGAGCAAGCCTCGCGAAGAGTCCCACGTCGTCAGCAACGACGGCCTGGCGCCACTCAAGCGCAAGAAGCCGGCGGCAGAATAAGTCTTGTCATTCGACCTTGCCTGGCCAGTCCAGGCATTGCTCGTCATTTACCTGGTGATGAGCCTGGTCTGCTTCGTTGCCTATTGGCGCGACAAGCGTTTCGCCGTGGCCGGGGCGCAGCGCACTCCTGAATCCCGCCTCCACCTGTATGAACTTCTTGGCGGCTGGCCGGGCGGCCTGTTGGCCCAGAGACTCATCCGCCACAAGAACCGCAAGGTCGCCTACCAGGTGAAGTTCTGGCTGATCGTGGCTACGCATCTGGGCGCGTTGGGGTATTGGGTCATTCGCTGATGGGGCAGGGCGGAGCGCGGCCCGCTTGGCGAATGAATTCACCCCCACAGGAAAAGCGTCGAGGTCCAGGTAAGGCACGTACTGCTCCCTCTCCCGCTTGCGGGAGAGGGCTGGGGTGAGGGCGCTTTTTACGGGACCAGCACGATTTTCCCGTCGCGCTCGCCAGCGGCTGCCGCGGCAACGGCTTCCTTGATTTGACTGATGTCGTAGGTTGCGGCGATGCGCGCCTTGAGCTTGCCGGTAGCGATCAGCTGGATCAGCTCTCCGAATAGCTGCATCTGCTGCTGCGGGGTCGCCTGGCGGAACCAGCGCGCCAGCCAGAAGCCCTTCAGCGTGACGTCGCGGAACACGAAGGAGCCGGGGTTCACCTGGCACGGCTCGCCACTCATGCGGCCGTAGTTCACCAGCACCCCACCTTCGGCGAGGCTGGCTGCGAGGTGATCCGTGGAAGCGCCGCCCACGGCGTCGATCCCCAGTTTCACCGCTGCTCCGCCAGTGGCTTCACGGACGCGCTTGGGCAGGTCGGGGCCGTCCACCAGGACGACGTCGCCGCCTTCGGCTTGCACGCCGGCCACTGCCGATTCGCGACGTACCACATTGATGGTTTTCAGTCCGCGAATCTTTGCCAGCTGGACCAGGTAGCTGCCCACCCCCGAGTTGGCAGCGTTCTGGATCACCCAGTCGCCCGGCTGCAGGTCGACGAAGTCGCGCAGCATCAGGTAGGCAGTGGGCGGGTTGACGGTGAGCATCGCCAGTTGCTGCGGATCGGCGCTGGGCAGCGGGATCAGCTGCTTGGCATCAGCGACCAGATGGGTGCGCCAGGTGCCGCAGCCCACCGGCAGCAGCACGGTCTGGCCAGGCTTGAGGTTCGTGACGTCGGCGGCCACTTCGAGCACTTCGCCTACGCCTTCATTGCCGCCGATGGCAGGCAGCGGCGGCAGCATGCCGTATTCCCCGGTCAGGGTGAGCACGTCGGACGGGTTGATGGGCGCCGCCAACACCTTCACCAGCGCCTGGCCGGCGGCCACGGGCGGGAGTTCCAGTTCCACGGCTTCGATCACGTCCTGGGGCACCGGGCCACGGGTTTTGTATTCGGCTTTGAGCATGACGCTTCTCCTGGCGGCTTGAGGGGAGGTTGAGTCTAGCCGCAGGCGGGCGAGGGCGACTGAATCCAGCAGTATTCCCACGACTGATCGGGTGGCGCGATGAGGACGTTGGAGGTCGTTCTGATGCTGATGCCGGCCGGGGCCTTTGCTAGGTTCGGCGGCGAAGCCGGAGTCGGAGCTTCGCCATGCTCACGCAAGTCATCAAAAGGAATAAGAAGAAGATGAATATCGCCAAGACGTTGATGTCCGCTGCACTGTGCCTGGGGTTGGCCGCTGGCGCCCAGGCCGCGACCGAACTCAAGCACTGGCCGGAGCCGGCCGCGAAGCAACTGGATGCGCTGATCGCCAAGCACGCCAACCAGGGCAACTTCGCCGTATTCGACATGGACAATACGAGCTATCGCTACGACCTGGAGGAGTCCCTGCTGCCGTTCCTGGAGATGAAGGGCGTGCTCACCCGCGAGAAGCTCGACCCCTCGCTCAAGCTGATCCCCTTCAAGGACGTCAACGGGCACAAGGAAAGCCTGAACAGCTATTACTACCGCCTCTGCGAAGTGGACGACCTGGTCTGCTATCCCTGGGTCGCCCAGGTGTTCTCCGGTTTCACCCTGCGTGAGCTCAAAGGCTATGTCGACGAACTGATGGCCTATGGCAAGCCGATCCCCGCCACCTATTACGAAGGGGATGAGGTGAAGACCATCGAGATCAACCCGCCGAAGATCTTCACCGGGCAGAAGGAGCTGATCAACAAGCTCAGCGAGAACGGCATCGAGGTGTACATCATCACCGCCGCGCTCGAAGAACTCGTGCGCATGGTCGCCTCGGACCCCAAGTACGGCTACAACGTCAAGCCGCAGAACGTCATCGGCGTCACCACCCTGCTGAAGGACCGCAAGACCGGTGCCGTGACCACCAGCCGCAAGCAGATCACCGATGGCCAGTATGACGAGAAGGCCAACCTCGACCTGGAGCTGACGCCGTATCTGTGGACTCCCGCGACCTGGATGTCCGGCAAGTACGCGGCGATCCTCACCTACATCGATGAATGGAAGAAACCCATCCTGGCGGCCGGCGATACCCCTATCAGCGATGGCTACATGATGTTCCACGGCACTGACGTGGCCAAAGGCGGTATCAATGTGTGGGTCAACCGCAAGGCCAAGTACATGGACCAGATCACCGCCATGCAGAAGCGCAATGCCGAATCCCAGGCCAAGCAAGGACTGCCGGTGACGGCGGACAAGAATTGGGTGGTGGTGGTGCCGGAAGAGATCCAGTAGTAAACGACACCTGCGAAACGGCCGCCCGAGGGCGGCCGTTTCGATTCATGCACTAGAGTCATTCCTGTCGGCTTGATTGGTGAGTCTGGCTGTCCTGGCTGGACAGTGAAGCCATGTGGCATGGCTGTTACGCTGCCGGGCCTTGCTTGAAATCCATCACGGAGTGATCGATGAAGTACCTGGCGCTCGCCCTCAGCCTGAGCCTCGCCGGCCTGCCATCCGCCGCCATGGCCTGGTCCAACCATGCCCTGGGCACTGCCCTGGCGCTGGCAAGCCTGCCGCAGGTCAAGGACGCGCCGCCGGTGCCGGTGGAGAGCCTGGAATCCTTCCTGGAAGAGGAGGGTGTGGCCCTCGAGCAGTTGCTGGACGAGCAGGAGGAGTTCTTCCGGGAAACCCTCACGGACTACCCGGCCCGCCCTGACGACCTGCGTTGGGTTCCGACCCACGGCGGCGACCATCGCAAGGCCTTCCTCATGGCGCTGCGGGTAAATCCGGAGATCAAGCTGGCGTACTTCGTTCAGGCCCTGCCCGGCATGGACTGGAACGGACGCACGCCGCTCGATGCGTCCGACGTACTGGTGTTCCGCAAGCTCAACCTGTGGCGTGAATGGCGTTTCTACCAGGTGCAGCCGGGCGAAACCTTGCCGGCCCTGGCGGTGGTCGCAAGCGCTGCAGATGAGCCGGATTACGGCCATGACATCAATCTGTTCAGCGACAACCCCGGCGAAGTCGGCTCCCGCTACAACTTTGGCAAGCAGCCTTTCGGCGACGCCCGATTCGAATACTCGTCCCAGGCGCCGTTCCACATCGGCTACTACCACGAAGACGAAATCATCTACCGGGCCGCACCCTATCTGGCGCGCACCTATCCCGAGGTGCGGGTCTATCAGTACCTCGGGCTGGCACGCTTCGCCTTCGAGAGCGGCCACCCGTACTGGGGCTATCGCTTCCTCGGCTGGGGGCTGCATTACATCCAGGACCTCACCCAGCCCTATCACGCCAAGGCCTTGCCGGGTCACGGCACGCTCCGGTTGTTCTGGGTCGCCCTGAAGGCCGCGGTGGGCCTGGACAGCGATAAGCTCGCGGCCATCGAACAGGTGGCCAACCGGCATACCGAGGTGGAGCAGTATCAGGCCGACTGGCTGCGCAAGTTGCTGCGCGAAGGCAGCAACGACAACCCGTTGTTGCGCGCATATGCCGACACCCGTGTCGACGCGGACTACCCGACATTCGACGGGGAATCTCTGCGGTGGGTGGTGTCGCAGGAGTCCTACGATGCCGCCGATGATTTCGACCAGCGCATCGCGAACTGGCTGGCGGGTGGTCAGTCGCAGGTCGGGTTCAGCCAGGGCAACCAACTCGCAGCGCTGCCTGAGGATGTCCAGCTCAATCAGATACTGGTGCGATTGATCCGCCACTTCGGCGCTCACAGCCGCAACGCGACCCGCTCGACCTTGCCCTGATCCGATCGAATCAGCCGGGACTGATCAAGGGCGCCCTTGCGGATGAACAGGCGTGATACTGTGCTGCGATTCGATATTTCCGGCTCCAGGTAGATGGGGTTGGAACAGGCTGGCAAGAGCCCTTTCAGCTCAGGTTCGGAAACCGCAAGAGAGATCCATGGAGTCCGCAAAGCCCCGCAACAAGCCGCTCAAGCGGCCCTCACAGGCCCGCGCCCGATTCACGGTGGAGGCCATCTACGAAGCCTTCGTTCGGATTCTTCGACAGCGCGGCTGGAACGGCGTGACCACCCGCGCCGTCGCCCTGGAAACCGGCGTCGCCGTCGGCACGCTCTACGAGTACTTCCCCAGCAAGGAAGCCTTGCTGTCCGGCTATGTCCGCCATCAGCTCGACCTGCTCCTGCAACGTCTGGAGCGCGAGGTGGTGCTGGCGACGGGCGTCGATTGGCAAACGCGGGTACGTCGCCTGGTGCGGCTCTCCTGCGGCCATTCGCCGGAGCAGGCGAGGCCCTTCTTCGATACCGAGTTGATGGAACTGGAGCGCCTCATCGCTGAACCCTGGCACCACCAGCGGGTGTATCAGGAAGTGGCGGGCAAGTGGCGCGAAGCAGTCGCCGCCTGTTCCGATATGCCGCGCCAGCCGCGTCCGGAAAGCATCGATGCCTTGTTCGTGGCCGTATGGGGCGGACGCCGTTATGGCCTCACCGCGCAGTTGACGGCACAACAGGTAGAGGCCTGGCTGCTGGAGATGGAAGAGCTTTGCTGCGCGCGCATCCTGATGGAAACGGCGCGTGCCGAGGCGGAAACAGCGCCCCAGGTCTCGACCTGAACCCGAAGAGGCCAGACGAAAGAAGGGCGGCCAAGCCGCCCTTCTTGTGTGAGCGCGATCCCGCCGTTCAGTGATACTGCTGCAACCGCAGTTCGGTGCTTTCCGGCAGCACGGCGCGTTCTTCGCTCGGATTCTCCAGTTCACTCTCCATGGCATCCTGTTGGCGCGCCAGCAGGCCGAAGAGGGTGGTAATGGGGTGCAGCGGGCGCTTTTGAGCGACCTGGCCATTGCTGTCGACGGCCTGGGTGGGCGGCGGCAGCGGTTCGGTACTGACCCGGAAGTCGCTGATCTCGATCACCCCTCGGCCCTCGGCCAGGAGGTGGAAGGAGAAGGCCTTGCGCGCTTCGGGGTTGTCGAAGGCGAACTTGACCTTGAGCGGCTTGCCCTGTTTCAGCAGCGGCATCTCCGGAATCGGCAGTGTCACGTCACGCTCGAACTCCTTGGCTTTCAGGCGCAACTGAGCGCCTTTCTTGTCCATGCTTACAACCTTGATGGTCATTTGGACGTTGGTCCGGCTGTCTTTCGGCAGTTCCATGTATTGGGCGCCGATCAGGTTGTCCGCCCAGTCATCCTTGGCCTTCTCTTTCAGGCGAATACGCTCGCGGGTGGCGAACTGGTATTCCTGGCCGAGATTGCCACCTTGCAGTGACTGGTCGATCAACGCTGCGCGCTGGGACACCAGACGGGCCTTCTTGCCGCTGAAGCTGCCCTGGTAGCGGGCCTCGTCGGCGATGAAACCCTCGCTCTGGTAACGCCGGCAGACCTGGCGGAAGTCGCACTCGGTGAAGGTCTGCTTGCCGTCGTGGTAGCGCAGCTTGCCGTTGGTGTAGGACATGATCTCGCGGCCCGTTTCGTAGTCGCGGAACAGCGAGCGACCGGACAGGTTCTGCGGCACCCGGTAGCCGAAGTAATCGAGGATCGAGGCGGTCAGGTCGACATGGCCGTAAACACCGCTCTTGATCGGTGGCAGCGAGGCCTGTTCGGGGGCCAGCACCAGGTTGAAGCCCCACGCCGAGGCGAGGCGAACGTTCTCGATGCCGTGGGACTCATCGGAGGTGACGATCACCAGAGTGTTCTTCAGGACGCCCTGTTTCTCCAGGCCGGTGAGGAAGGCATCCACCGCGTCGTCCAGGTAGGCGATAGCCGCCTTCTTGGAGTCCGGATAGCGCATCAGGTATTCGACCGGCGCGGAGTAGGGCTGGTGGGTGCCGACGGTGAGCAAGGTAAGCATCCACGGTTTCTTCTGCTGGCGCAGTTGCTTCACGTAGGTCTGCGCGCCCTCGAAGAAGGACTTGTCATCCATCCCCCAGGGGAATTCCAGGTAGGCCTTGTTGCGGAACCAGTCGCGTCCAAGGGTCTTGTCGAAGCCCATCTGCGGCATGATCTTGTCTTTGGCCATGAAGCGCAGCCCGGCGCCCTGGAGGAAGTGAGTACTGAAACCGTGCTGGTGCATTTGTGCCGGCAGGCAGGCCTTGGCCCGCGCGGGGTTGTTCAGTAATTCCAGGCCCTTGGGCGTGCCCGAGTCCAGTTTGCTGTAGTCACCGCAAAGCATGGCGTACAAGCCGCGGATGGTCTGGTGACTGTGCAGCACGTAGTCCGGCGTGGTCATGGCACGCTCGGCCCAGGCGCTGAGCTTGGGCATCAGCGAATCCTGGTAGCTGCTGTTGATCGCGGCGCGGTTGGCAGCGATGTAGGCACCGGGGATGCCTTCCAGGGTGATCACCAGGACGTTGCGCGCACGGCCAGGGCCGGCGAGCAGCGGCGTGCCATCGAGGTCCAGGCGGGCCAGCCCGGCGATATCCGGCGGAACCTCGGGCTTGTCTCCATCGAGCCAGTCCTCGACGGCCAGTTGGCTGACATTCACTGCGCTGGCCATCAGCTTGTGCGGCAGGTTGAATTGTTGCCATTGGTCGGCGTCGCTGGGCTGCACGTATTGCAGGGTGACGTGCCCCATCAGCAAGGCCGCCGGTGTGGCGAACCACTTCCAGTTCAACGGACGGTGCCGGCGCCGCCAGCACAGCAGGCAGGCCAGCAGGCTGGCACCCAGCGCCAGGCCCAGGTACGGGTGGGTGATGCCGCCACCCTGGGTTGAATGGCTGACGAACTGCGGGTCGAGCAGGTACTTGAGGTCACCGGTTTCCGGCATGCGGCCAACGGCGCCGATCAGTTCGGCGTTGCCGAGGATCATCAAGCTCCAGAGCAGCATCAGCGGAAGGGCCAGCAGCAGCGAGCGGCCATACAGGAGCACGATCAGGAAACTGCCGAATGCGAGGTCGGAGAGATAGCCGAAGGGATTGGACCAGCCCAGCCAGTAGCGGCTGGCGAGAGGAATCACCAGGAACAGCACGCCAAGTGTTGCGAGCGAAAGGGACTGCGACAGCCAACGGCTGAATGGGCGCACAGGAACTCCTGAGATGTGACAGTGAGAATCCATCGGTTGATGCCGGAATACATGGTTCGCGCTTGCGAGGACATGATTCTGAAACATCGTTGTGCTAGCGACCAGTAGACAGTTTTGCAGAATGAAAATTCAGGACGCCCTTTACAACGCATCGGGCGATGAAAGGCTATTTTCCCGAGCTTCGTGGTGTCTGCTCCAGGCTGCGGCACTCGTGGTCCGCAAATCAGCCAGCAGGTAGAATGCCGCCTCGACTTACAGAGGTTGCGAAGATGGCACTTATCGGGCGTTTCAATTCACTTCAGGTGGCCAAGCACACCGACTTCGGTCTGTACCTGGACGGCGGCCCGGACGGCGAAATCCTCCTGCCCAAACGCTACGTGCCCAAGGACCAACCCACTGAGGTGGGCGACTGGCTGAATGTCTTCCTCTATCTGGACAGCGAAGACCGCCCGGTGGCGACCACCCTCAAGCCCAAGGTGCAGGTCGGTGGTTTCGCCAGCCTCAAGGTGGTGGAGATCAATCGCGTCGGCCTGTTCCTCGACTGGGGCCTGCCCAAGGACCTGCTGCTGCCTCACTCGGAAGAGAAGCGCCCCCTGCAAGTCGGCGACTACTGCGTGGTGCACGTCTACCTCGACAAACGTACTCGCCGCATCACCGCCACCGCGCGACTGGATCGCTACCTGGACACCACGCAGCCCCAGTACAAGCCGGGCCAGGAAGTGGACCTGCTGGTGGTGGAGAAAACCGATCTGGGCTTCAAGGCCATCATCGACGGCAAGCACTGGGGCCTGCTGCACAAGAACGAGGTCTTCAAGTTCGTGCGCAACGGTATGCGTGAGAAGGGCTACATCAGGGAGATTCGCCCGGATGGCAAGATCAGCCTGACCTTGCAACCGGTGGGGGTGGAGGCTGTCAGCGGGCTGGGTGAGCAGATCATCGCAGCCTTGCGCGCCGAAGGCGGAGTGCTGAAGCTTTCCGACAGGAGCCCGCCGGAACTGATCAGCCAGCGCTTCGGGGCCAGCAAGGGAAATTTCAAGAAGGCGATCGGTGGCCTCTACAAGCAAGGCCTGATCCGCATCGAAGACGATCGCATCGAGTTGCTCTGAAGGCCGCGCACACCGCGGCCTGGAATACTAAACCCCCGGTCAGGAGTTCGCTCCTGCCGGGGGTTTTGCATTTCAAATGTCTTGCAAGTTGCACGCTCAACATGGCCCGAATCGTGCGCAATGCATGGGAAAATCTGTTCAAAAAAATTGCAACCGACTGATTTATTTGGCGTTTCCGTTGTCATAGCGCTGGCATGCACGCTGCAAATCGGGGTGCAGGAGCAATCACTTTTCTTGGAGAGAAGACATGGATCTGGATTTTGACAAGCTGATCGGCGCCTTTCCGGAATACGAATTGAGCACCAAGCCTCGCCCTGATGGGGGCTTCGTGCTGACGCTCGAGCGCGAGGGGAAATTCTTCCAGCGCGTGGTGGCGGCGACGGCGCAACTGGATTGGCTGGTCAGCACGCTGCAGCGCGACCTGGCGTTGGAGCACGGCGAAGTTCCGCCGGTTGAGTCACTGAAGGTACTTCATAGAAAGCCCTTGCCGAGCTATCTGCGCGCCTGAGGCCGGTAGGCCGCGACAAGGCAGTCGCGGCCGAAATTGCCAGGGATCAGGTCTCGACTCCGGAGGGTGGCAGCATGGCGTCTTCTTCCTGGTCCTTATTCTTGTTAGATGGCGCGCGCGGTTGCTCGTCGCGGGCCTCGTCCTTTTTCGGTTCGCCCAGCAGTTCCTTGGCCGAAGCCTGGGCTTCGTCCACTTGCTTGTTCAGTTCGTTGACCGCTTCGCCGATGGCTTCCCGGGCGATTTCCTGGGCGGCCGCCTCGGCTTTCTCCGCCAGTTTGTTGGCCGATTCCTCGGCCAGATCGCAGCCGGCGAGGCTGGCCAGCAGGCCGGCGCCAAGCAACAGGGCGGTGAGGCGGGGGGCAGGTTTCATGCGATGTTTCTCCAGTTGCGACACGCGGCCGCCATCATTGCCTACGGCAAGCTCTGAGGAAACCAGCCAATCAGGCAAATCTGTATACGGACGTTTCTGACCTTTTGCGCAGCAGAAAGCCCCGGGGTCCACAGCGGCGACTGAATAGAGCCCGGGGCTTGGGGTCGGCGCACGCCGGCCTCGAATAGACTGACCGGCAGATTGGGGCCGGGTTCCGCGCGACAGCGCAAAGCAGGTTCTTTTCACTAGGCTTAGCGGGGCAACGCATGCTGAGTCGAGGTCGAAATGGGCACGCTCCCGGGGTTGGTCAAACTCTGCTCGCTGATGCTGGCGCCGGCCTTGGTCCTGGCGCAGGACGTGAGTTTCGACGATATCCAGCCCATCCTCCAGGCGCGCTGCGTGATGTGTCATGCCGGCGACGGCGCGCCACTCGGCCTACGCCTGACAAGCCTGGACGAACTGCTCAAGGGCAGCAGCATTCGCCAAGTGGTGGTCAGCGGCGATCCGGCGGGCAGCGAACTGATCAGGCGTCTCAAGGGACAGAGCCAGCCGCGTATGCCGATGACCGGGCCACCTTTTCTGAGTGATGCCGAGGTCAGCTTGGTCGAGGACTGGATAGCCGGTGGATTGCAGCCCGGCACCCGACCAGCGGATGCCATCCTCAATCCGAAGCCATTACTGCGCCCATCTGAGGGGCAGCCGGTGACCTACGAGCATGTGGCGCCGATCTTCGCCAGCCGTTGCGTCAAGTGTCACTCCGCCTACGGCCTGATGGGCTCGGCTCCGGAAGGCCTGCTGTTGAACGCCTACGCCGCCATCCTCGATCGCCATGAACGCGTGCGCGTGGTCCCCGGTGCTTCGGGCGCCAGTGAGCTGGTGAGGCGTATCCGTGGCCAGTCGCAGCCTCGGATGCCCTATGACGGGCCGCCCTTTCTCAGTGATGAGGAAGTCCAGTTAATCGTCGAATGGATCGATCAAGGCGCGCGCGATAGCAACGGCCAACCGGCACCCAACCCAGTGGGATCGCGGGTTCGGCTTCAGGGTGTGCTGGGGGCAGGTTGGACCCTGGATTCGCTACAACTGGTGGTCGGCCCCGGCACCCGCATCGACAAATCGCCCGGCGTCGGGGACGTCGTGGAAGTGCGCGGGCGCTGGGGGCAGGACGGGCGCGTGCTCGTTGATCGTATCCGTCGGCGCTGAACAACGTCTCGCAGTTGCGTTACCCCTTTATCGATCAGGCCTCGGAAGGGGTCATCGCCTTGCGCTGTCGACGACCGCGCAGCAACTCCGCGCCGCTGACCAGCACGATGCCGCCCAGCACCAGGGTGGCGCCGATGGCAAAGGACAGGTCGATCGTCTCTCCCAGCACCAGCACGCCGAAGGTCACACCGAACAGTGGGGTCATGAAGGACAGCACCGACAGACGGGTGGCCAGGTAACGCCGCAGCAGCCAGAACCACGCGAGGTAGCTGATGAGCGCGATCACCACCACCTGGAAGGCAAGGCTGACGACGGCCTTCTGGGTCAGTTGCATGTCGGTCTTGCCGGTGCTGAAGGCCACGACGGTCAGCAGCAGGACGGCGCCGAACAACTGGTAGAAGAGGGTTTTCACCGGGTTGGCCTCGGACAGCGACGAACCACGGATTACCAGGGTCGTGGCGCCCCAGGCTGCGGCGCCGCACAGGGCGTAGGCATCGCCCAGCAGTACGTTGCCGGGTGCGTCGGCGGGCTGGCCGAGGAAAGCGGTAGCAATGCCGCCGAATGCCACCATGACGCCGAGCCATTGCACGGGGGAGAGGCGTTCCTCCGGCAGCATCAGGTGCAGACCGAGGGCCGCGAACATAGGCGCGGTGTAGAGGAACACCGACAAGTGCGAGGCGCTGGTGTGGTTGAGCCCCTCGCCTATGAACAGGAATTCCAGCGCGAACAGCGTGCCGACAGCGATGCCGGGCAACAGGGTTCCGTCGGTGAAGGCGCCGCGACCTTCTTTCCACAACACCAGCGCGCCCAGCACCAGCGCCGCTCCGCCGGAGCGGATAGCCAATTGCAGGATGGAAGGCACGTCGTCGATGGTCAGCTTGATCGCCACCTGCTGGAAACCCCAGCAGATGCAGAGGACGAACATCAGTCCACAGGCGAACCAGTCCAGGGGAAGGCGGGAGGGTTTCATCGTTCGACTCGCAAGGCAGAGGGGCGCGGCAGAGGCCGCCAATGGGCGCAGGATCGGTCCTCGGGCGCCTTGCATTCAAACGATGATTTGTCATCATGCTTTGACTAGAACTCAAAGCGAACCCGCCATGCGTCTTCCTTCGCTCATCGCCTTGCGCACCTTCGAGGTCGCCGCCCGCAGCCGTAATTTCACCGAGGCCGCCCAGGAGCTTTCCGTAACGCCGGGAGCGGTGAGCCGGCAGATCCGCCTGCTGGAGAGCGAGCTGGGCGTGAGCCTGTTCGACCGCACGCGCAACACCGTCACGCTCAATGACAACGGTCATCGCCTGGCCGCCACCGTTACCCAGGCCTTCGAGTTGCTAACACGCGGTGCCGACGAACTGCGTGGCCAGGACGAGGGCCCCATCCACATCACCTGTGCGCCGTCGATCGCCAGCCATTGGCTGATGCGTCGGCTCAACCAGTTCGCCGCCAGCAACCCCGACATCACCCTCAGCCTTGAGGCCACCGAGCAACTGGTGGATCTCGAGCGGGGCGAGGCCACTCTGGCTATTCGCTTCACCACCACCGAAACGCCCATGCCCGCCAGCGAACTGCTGTTTCTGGAAGAGTTCTTCCCCGTCTGCAGTCCCGCATACCTAGAGCAGTTTGGCCCGATACGTGAGCCACGGGACATGTTGGGCGCGCGACTTATCCACACGCACTGGAAAAACACCGCCAACCTGCATCTGCCCAGTTGGGAAGACTGGTACGACACCTTTGTCGGCGAGCCGGGGCCGGTCAGGGGAGGGATGCGTTTCGGACTGATCGGTCATGCCATCCAGGGCGCGGTGAGCGGGCAGGGGTTCGCACTGGGGTCAACGGCCTTGGCCTGCGACGACATCGCCAACGGCCGGCTGGTGTTGCCCTTCGGCGAAGAATGTCGCCTGCCGACGCCCTGGGCCTATCGATTGGCATGGAGCCGCCGGTCGCCACCGCCGGAAAAGGTGCGTCGCCTGATCGACTGGCTGCTGGCCGAGGCGCGAGCGAGCACGGTGCCGGATCAGGGCTGAAGGGAAGGGGTGTGAAGCGGCGGATGACGCTGGGCGTTGCATCCGTCGCCGCGGGGTGCTGCTACATCATCTTGCGCAATTGATGCAGGCGGTGTTGCAGGTGCTCGGCCCAGTCTGGCGTGGCCTGGCCCGTGCCGGCAGTTTTGAGCATCGGATGGTGGCTGACGACGCGGGCGAGAATCGGTTCCTGGGTGGGTTTCACGTCGACGAAGAACACATGCTTGCCTTCGTCCAGCGTGCGCTGGAAGCGCTTCACCACGGCATTGGGCGTCTGGATTCCGAACAGGCTGCCTTCCCACACGCTGAAGCCGAACAGGGCGATGGCGAGGAAGATAAAGGGAATCCAGCCGGCGGCGGTACCGGTCCATCCGCTGAACCAGGCCACCAGCATCACTACGGCCGCCAGGGCCACGCCGATGCCGACGCCGACCAGGCCGGAATGCACCATGTCGCGCTTCATCACGGAGGAGACGTCGTGGAGATGGTAATGCTCGACATCGGCATCGCGGTCACTGAGCACATGGATCTGCTCGTGGTCGATGCCCTGGGCTTCGAGTTCGTCTTCGACCCTTTCCAGGTCCTTGAGGTTGTCGCTGATGTAGTAGTGCCGCTGCATGGGACACCTCCCAGCTGGCTGACGCCGGCCCCCAGCCGACCGTTACCCCCAGTTTCCGGCCGCTGTCGGCCTGTGTGGAAGTTTAGTCGGGAGAGATTCGCTGCAAGCGGCATCCGCCCATCGGCAGGGCGGCGCGGTGGCGCCGGGCGGAAGGTCTTGCACCTCTCCGCCCCGGTACGCCCAGAGGGTCTTACTTGTTGCCGATGCGGATATGGCGGCTCGGCGCGACCTGGGCGCTGACGCCCTTGGCGATTTCCTGGATCTCGCCACCCTTGTTCAGGAAGGCGGCAATCTGCGCTTCCAGGGCTTCGCTGCTGGTGGTGGCTGCCGGCGGCTTGGGGGTGCTGCTGTGGGAGGTCTTGATGCGCATGTCACTTCTCTGTACGTGATGACCTGAGTGGGCCATTTGGAACGACTGAAAAAAAAAACCGGCCCGAAGGCCGGTTCTTTTATCGGCTTGTGCTTACAGCACTTGCACTTCGTCGGCTTGCAGGCCTTTCTGGCCCTGCACAGCGATGAAGGAGACCTTCTGGCCTTCCTTCAGGCTTTTGAAGCCGGCGCTTTGGATAGAACGGTAGTGAACGAACAGATCGGGACCGTTATCGGTGGTAATGAAGCCGAAGCCCTTTTCATCGTTGAACCACTTGACGGTGCCGGTTTGGCGCTCGGACATTGGAATGTCTCCTAGAAACTGAGTTATTGCTGGGCTGGACCGTTCCAGCCTGTCACTGAGTGCAGAAAATCGGCAACCGATGAAAAAGGGACCGCTAAAGTACAGACCGTTTTCCGGTGACACATGCATCACAGCGCTCGACACAATACCTGTGCTTTCGAGGAATGCCTAACCTTTTATTCGCCAGCCGTCCGATCGGGACGTCCGCAAAACGGTCTTCGCCCTCCGTTACCGTCCCTGGGGCAAAGCGTTGCTGGCGCCTTGAGAAGCGATATCCCGGCCAATCTGCCGGTCGGTGAACTAGGCTGCTTAAGTCGCCATCGGAGGGCCTTATGTTCCGCACCGTCGAAACCCAGTTATCGCACCAGGCCGTTACAACCGAACTCAAGGCCGAGTTCCAGCAATACGACTTCGAGCGTCTGCGCACCTTCTGCGTGCTGGTGCTGGGCGTCGGCATCGTGCTCTGGTTCCTTTTCGACCTGGTGGTGAGCTTCGAGGGCGGGCAAGGCTTCACGTTCAAGTCCATTGCGCTGTTGGCCGTGCTGGTAGGCCTGGCTGCGTGCGTCCCGCTGGTTCGCAAGGCGTGGCATTTCTACGTGCTCAATCTGGTCTACGTGGCCTTCTACTGCATCAGTGCGCGGCTGGTCATTGCAGGCATTCCCCTTGACCTGCAACCGCTCTGGCTGACCTTGACCGCTTCCAGCGTGGTCTTCTTTTCCTCGGTGCTGCCGCACAACAACTACAGCTTCTTTTCCGCGCAGGCGCTCACCTGGGGATTGCTCAATCCCTTCGTCGCCGGCATTCCGGTGCTCGAACTCAAGGGCACGCTGATCCTGTTCTACGTGCTCATTTTCGCCTCGATCACCTCGTACACATACGTGCGGCTGCGTCAGGGCAAGCTGCACAACTACCTGATAGCCAAGTTGTTGATGGAGCAGGCCTATGTCGATGCCTTGACGCAGATCCCCAATCGGCGCGCCTTCATGACCCGCACCGCCTCCCGCCTGGAGGCGAGCAGCGCCGACCAGATGCGCTACCTGGCCATGGTGGATATCGACTACTTCAAAAAGGTCAACGACAGCTACGGCCACGACATTGGCGACGAAGTGCTGCGTCGGGTGGCCGGCAACATTCGCGAGGTGCTGGGCGACTTCGAATTCGCCCGCCTGGGTGGTGAAGAGTTTGGCGTCTACCTCTGGGACATCACGCCCGATGAGGTCCAGCGGCGCATGCAGCTCCTCCTGGCAGCTGTGCGGGAAGCCCCGGCGGCCCAACCGGTGACGATCAGCATCGGTCTGGGCAGGCTGGATGCCGGGGACAGTCTCAACCAGGCCCTCATCAAGGCCGACCAGGCTCTCTACGACTCCAAGCACAACGGCCGCAACCGCTGTACCTATGCTCCGTGAGCGACGGGGGCGGTCTGGCCCTCCACCACCTGTTCCAGCCAGTCCATGAATGCCCGCACCCGCCGGGGCAGCCGGCGGTGCGCGTAGAGCAGGGTCACCTGCAGTGGCGGCGCCTGGAATTCCGGCAGGAGCGCCACCAGTTCGCCGCTTTCAAGGAGTTCGCGCACCCCGTGCAACGGCACCTGGATCAGACCCAACCCGCCCAGGCAGGCGGCGCTGTAAGCCTCGGCATTGTTCACGGTCACGCTGCCGGCCATCGGCAGGCAATGCACCCTGCCGCTGGCCAGGTACTCGAAACCCGCTGGCCGGTTACCGAGTACCGACACGTAGTGCACCAGCCGATGGTCCGCCAGATCCTCCAGCGAGCGCGGTACACCATGAGCCGCGAGGTAGGCGCGGCTGGCGACATTGACAACCGGGAAGGCGCCGAGGGGCCGCGCTACCAGCGACGCGTCCAGCAATGGCCCGACCCGCAGCACCAGGTCGAAGCCCTCGCGCACCAGGTCGACTCGTCGGTCGGTACTGCTGACCTCCAGCTCGATTCCCGGATGCAGGTCGGCAAATTCGGCCAGGCGCGGCATCACCACCTTGCGTGCCAGGACGGTGGGCATGTCCACCCGGACACGGCCGGACAAGCCCGTGGCGTCCTCGCGAAACAGACCTTCCAGTTCGTCCATCTGCGCCAGCAACTCGCGGCTACGCTCATACAACAACAAGCCGTCCTGGGTCGCTCGCACTTTGCGCGTGGTGCGTTGCAGCAGGCGAGTGGCCATGAGCTCCTCCAGCGCCTGAATCTGGTCGGACACGGTGGAGCGGGGCAGGCCGAGGCTGTCGGCGGCTTGTGTGAAACTTGACAGCTCGCTGACCCGTACGAAGGTTCTCAGCAGCTCCAGCTTGTTCATACGTGTGGCGCCTCTCTCCGGATTGTTCGTATTGGGCGATCAGTAATTCCGAATACAGATTATTTATCGGCCTTTATCCGGACAATAAGCTCCTCACCACATCCACGACCTGCCATCCAGGAGCACTGCAAATGACCCGCAAGATCGCACTCATCACCGGCGCCAGCCGCGGCCTCGGCAAAAGCATGGCGCAGCACCTGGCGGCCCAGGGCATCGACATCATCGGCACCTACCACAGCAAGCTGGAGGACGCCGAATCCCTCAGCCGCGAAATCATGGACCTTGGCGGACATGCCGCCATGCTCCAGCTGGACGTGAGCAAGAGCGCCACCTTCGACGCCTTTGCCGCCAGTCTGGGCCGGCTGTTGAAAGCCGAGTTCGGGCGCGACGATTTCGACTTCCTGGTGAACAACGCGGGCATCGGCATCCATGCCAGCTTTGCCGAAACCACCGAGGAGCAGTTCGACCAACTGGTGAATGTGCAACTCAAGGGTCCGTTCTTCCTCACCCAGAAACTCCTGCCGCTGATTGCCGACGGCGGACGCATCCTGAACATCTCCACGGGGCTGGCGCGCTTTGCCCTGCCGGGCTATGCCGCCTACGCGGCAATGAAAGGCGGCATCGAAGTGCTGACCCGCTACCAGGCCAAGGAACTGGGTGCGCGCGGCATTTCGGTGAACGTGCTGGCTCCGGGCGCCATCGAGACCGATTTCGGCGGCGGTGTGGTTCGGGACAATTCCCAGGTCAATGCCTTCATCGCCGGCAATACCGCCCTCGGACGCGTCGGCCTGCCGGAAGACATTGGCGCGGCGGTGGCCATGCTGCTCTCCGACGCCGGTCGCTGGATCAACGGGCAACGCGTGGAAGCTTCGGGAGGGATGTTCCTGTGAGGGCGAGGGGGCTTATTCCTTCCCGGACTTGATCAGGAACCAATCGGACTTTGCGCAGCGATGACCTGCCTTGCCGGGTGATGGAGGGTGGTCATACTCCTAACCTTTGGCGACGGCGGCAGCGGTCGCTGCCGTACGCTCGTCCCACACCGGCAATAGAGATCGGCGCGCCCTGCCGCTTCAGCAACCGGAGGACGATTGCCATGCGTTCGGTTAAGAAGATCCTGGTCGTCATTCCGCTGTCGGCCGAGTCCGAAGCCCTCGAGCGGGGCCTGCAGATTGCCCAGAAACTCGGCGCCACCCTCAATCTCCTGCTGTGCGATCCGAGCGATAGCTCCTCCGGCGTGCTCGACCAATACCTGGTCGGGCTCCTGCGCTCGGGCGTGCACGCGCGGGGGGCGGTGGCGCGGGTGGATTTCGGCCGCGCGAGCAATGCCATCCTGGAAGCCTGCCGCGCTCAGTCCTGTGACCTGGTGATCAAGCAGCACCGTGCCGCTGGTCGCCTGAGCCAGCTGTTGATGACCCCCGATGACTGGCACCTGTTGCGCCAGGTTCCGACGCCGCTGCTATTGATCCGGGGCGGCCGCGTCTGGGAAGGCGGCACCGTTCTCGCCGCAATGGATGTCGAACACCAGGACGCGGCGCACGTCACCTTGCAGGGCAGTGTCATGGAACACGCCAATTTCCTTGGTGGCCTGTTCGGCGCGACCTTGCATGTGGTGAGTGCCTATTCGCCCACCCGCCTGCCCCAGGCCGATCCGGAGCAGACGCTCGACCAGGTCGTCGCCCGGCATTGTCATGAGCAGTGCCGCTGGTTCATGGAAGAATACGAACTGCCTGAGCATTGCCTGCACCTCGGCGAAGGGCCGGCGCGAGCCTTGATTCCGCAGATCGCCCATCAGCTCGAGGCGGGGCTGACCGTACTGGGTACCGTCGCCCGCCAGGGGCTGGCAGGCGCGTTGGTGGGCAACACGGCGGAGGCCGTGCTGGACCGGCTGGAAGGCGATCTGCTGGTGATCAAGCCCGAGGCCGTATCACAGGAGGAAGCAGCGCCCGACGGTCATCGCGCTGCGTGATGACCCCGAAAAGACGACGCCCTCCATCAGGAGGGCGTCTTCATTGCGCTGGAAGCATCAAGGATTCGGCGCATGACTGCCGAGGAGGCTGGCACCGGATTTCTTGCTGCGCTTGGCAGAACGTTTTTCCATAAGGGTCTTTTGCGGCTTTTTCTTCGCCGCGCGTTTTGCATCGAGACCTTTGCTCATGATGATTACTCCGCTAGGGGGTGAATGGATCAGCGCATCCCTGCCTTGAAGCGCTCAATGGCCATTACCACCTCCTGGGCTGCACGAGCCTGTTGGTTTACGGAACCGATGAACTCAGCATAGCCGCCTGGCGGGCCATTGCATGGCCGGGCAAATGCTCGACTGCTTAACACTTCATCCACCAAGCGGTGACATCGACCGGCCGCCGCCGCATCATGCGGGACCAACGCTGGCCGGCAACCGAGAGCCCAATGCCCGAACGACTGGGATACGCCGCGCAGTCCATCACTGGCTGCGTGCGTGAACACAACGAAGATGCGCTGCTCTGCGCCCCGCAACTGGGGCTCTGGGCCGTGGCGGATGGCATGGGCGGCCACCAGCGCGGCGAAGTGGCCAGCGCGGTGGCGGTTTCCACACTGCGGGACGCGACCGCCGCCGGGCAGGACCTCGAGGCTGCGGTGCTGCTCGCCCACGCGGCCGTCATCGCGGCGGCAGGCGGCTCCGGCATGGGCACCACCCTGGTCGCGGCGAAGTTGGACGGACCCGCATTCGACCTGGTCTGGGCTGGCGACAGCCGCGCCTATCAGGTGAGCGCCGCCGGCATCGCGCGCCTCAGCCATGACCACAGTCTGGTACAAGCCCTGATCGATGCTGGCGAGCTGACACCGCAGCAGGCTCGCAAGCATCCCCGGCGCAATGTCGTGACCCAGTGCCTCGGCCAGGTCCACCAGGACCTTGAAGTCGGCCGCGTGCATGGCACTTTGGCGCCAGGCGAATTGCTGCTGCTCTGCAGCGATGGCCTGAGTGGCGAACTGGACGACGAACAGATCCAGGCCCAGTGCGCCCGCGCGGAAACCCTCGACGACCTGGTCGCACAATTGCTGGAGCGAGCTTGTGATGCCGGCGGTCGGGACAACATCTCCTGCATCGTGATCGGCCTGATGCAACTGGAAACCTCTTTGCCGGCACGAAGGTCCAATTCGTTCCTGAGCCGGCTGCTCAAATCCCGAAGACCCTGAACATGAACGACAACCTTCTCGATATTCCCGGCTATCTCGTGCACGGACGCCTGGGCAAAGGCGGGATGGCGGAGGTCTACCTCGCCACCCAGGAATCCCTCAACCGCAAGGTCGCGGTGAAGGTGCTGGACCGGCTGGACGACGAAACGCTGGTCGACCGCTTCGTCAGGGAGGCGCGTACGCTGGCGTCCCTGCACCATCCGTCGATCGTCACCATTCACGCGATCGACCGCCTGCCCGACGGACGGCCTTATCTCGCCATGGAGTTCCTTCCCGGTGGCGACCTCAGCCGCCACAAGGGCCAGGTGCTGGAACCGCTGGAGGCCCTGCGCATCGTCCGGCAGATCGCCAGCGCCCTGGCGGTGGTCCACGACAAGGGGCTGATCCACCGCGATATCAAACCGGCCAACATCCTCTTCCGCGACGATGGCACGGCGGTGCTCACGGATTTCGGCATCGCCAAGGACCTCGACCTCGACACCGAACTGACCCAGTTCAACGTGGCCGTCGGCAGCCCAGCGTACAGCAGTCCGGAGCAGGCCCAGTGCCAGCCGCTGGATGCCCGCAGCGATATCTACAGCCTGGGGGTGATCCTGCTGGAACTGCTGACCGGGGAGAACCCTTATCGCGGTGCCAGCTACGCCGATACGGTGCTCAACCACGTGCAGATGGACCCGCCCTTGCTGCGCCGCGGGCTGTCCGACTACCAGCACCTGATCGATCGCATGCTTGCCAAGGAGCCGGAAGAGCGCTTTGCCGATTGCCGTGTGCTGCTGGAAAGCCTGACGGAGCTGTGTGAGCTCGACCTCGATTTCACTCGCATCGCACCCGCCGTGCAGCTTGACGCGCCCGCGAAACGCTCAGCGGCTCGCCGCAGCTACCGCGGCCTGCTCTGGGGGCTGGCCGGGCTGGTGATGCTGGCAGTCTCCACCGGTGGCGGCTACTACGTGGTGCTGCGCATGAAGATCGCCGACCTGCTGGAACTGGGGGAACAGCGCCTGGCCGAAGGCAAGCTGATGGAGCCGTCGGCCGACAATGCCGACTTCTATTTCCATGAAGTGCTGCGCCTGGACAGCGACAATGCCAAGGCCGGTGATGGCTTGCAGCGTGTACTTGCTGCGCGGGTCGCGCGCATCCTGGCGCTGGCCGAACAGCGCCTTGCCGAGGACCAGTTGATCCAGCCGGAACAGGACAGTGCGGTGTACCACTACCAGCAGGCGCTGATCCTGGAACCGGGCAACGAGCAGGCGCTGGCCGGACTGGAGAAGGTGGCGCAGCGCTTCGTCGAGCACAGCGAGGAGGCTTATGGCCGCCGCGAGTTTTCCCTCGCGCTGGAATACATCGATGCCGGCCTGCAGATTTCGCCATCGAACCCGACCCTGCTCGAACTTCGTGCAGTCCACGAGCAGCGCGTACGCAAGGCCAAGACCGCGCGGGTCGCGGCGACCCGTCAGACTCGAGCGCAGCAGCCGGCGCGGCAGCAGGAAGAGAGCAACCCCATCAAGAAGTTCTGGAACCGTCTCTTCAATTAACTGCCAACTCCAGCAAGGTCAGGATTGCAGGCACATAGCTATCATTGCCGTGTGCCCTGCCTCCAAGGACCCCAAATGCTACGGATTCACTTCGCGGATAACCGCCAGGCGCCCATCTGGCTGGCGGACGAGCGCTTCACCATCGGCCAGGACAGCCGCAACAGCCTGGTTCTGGCCGAACCGGAGATCAGCCTGTTCCACGCGGAAATCCGCCAGGATCACGGCCAGTACTACCTGAGCGATTGCGGGACGCCCGGCGGCACCTTCGTCAATGGCGAGCGCATCGGTGCACGCTTCCAACTGCGCTCCGACGACGTCGTGCGTATCGGCCAGCTCGAACTCCTGCTGGTGGACCCGGCCAAGGCCCGCCCCAAGGCACAAGTCTCGGCGCGCTGGTTCCTGCAGGTGATCAAGGGCGAGCACGAGGGGCAGAAGTACCACGTCACCGGCTCCCTGACCTTCGGGCGCTCGGTGAAGTGCGAGCTGTGCTTCAGTGACCAGGAGCTGTCGCGCCGGCACTGCGAATTCTTCCTCAAGGACGATGTGCTGGAGGTCAAGGATCTGGCCTCCGCCAACGGCGTTTTCGTCAACCAGCAGAAAGTCAGCACCGCCGTGTTGCAACCGGGTGACCAGATTCGCATGGGTTCGGTAACCCTGCTGGTGATCGGTCCCAAAGTAGCGGCACCCCAGGCGGTGGATGAGGACGCCACGCTGTTCATGCCCGTCGCGCAGATTCCCAAGTCCGCGGTGCCTCCTCGCCCGGCGGCGCGCCAGCCTGTGGCCAATCCGCTTCGCGCAGCGGCACAGCAACAGGTCGCGCCCACGGAAACCGCGCAGCAGTCGCCGAACAAGATCCTGATCGGCGCATTGCTATTGGTCGTGACCGTAGCAGCCGCCTTCGCCGGCAAAACCCTGCTGTAGGACGAATTCATTCGCCACGGGCTGCGCAGCAACCTCGTAGGTTGGTCCGAGCGCAGCGAGGCCCAACGTTTCCGGCATCGGCTACGAAGCATTGGGTTTCGTTCCTCTACCCAACCTACGGATATCTGCGCGGATCAGACGGTAATGCCGAACACCTCGGCCAGGTGCGCTTCATAGCGCTTCACATCCGCTTCGATGTTCGGCTGCTTCATCACGTCCACGCAGAGGAAGGTGGGCAGGGCGCTCATGCCGAGGAACTGGTTGGCCTTGTGGAAGGGGAAATACACGGCATCCACGCCCTTGGCCTCGAAGAAATCGGTGGGGTCGTCGAAGGCCTGCTGCGGCGCGTTCCAGGTCAGGGACAACATGTACTGCTTGCCGTGAATGAGGCCACCGCTGCCGTATTTCTGCGAGGCATCCGAGCGGGTGCGGCCGTCGTTGGCGTAGAGGCTGCCGTGACCTTCGGTGAACACTTCGTCCAGATAGCGCTTCACGGTCCAGGGCGCGCCCATCCACCAGCCCGGCATCTGATAGATCACCACGTCGGCCCACAGAATTTTCTGCACCTCTTCGGCAATGTCGTAGCCGGCGTCGATCTGGGTTTCTTTGACGTCGAAGCCTGCGCGGTCGAAGAAGGCCAGCGCGGCATCGTGCAGGGTTGCGTTGTAGCGGCCGTCCGAGTGAGCGAATTTCTTGCCGCCGTTGAGCAGAAGGACCTTTTTCATGGCAGTAGCCTCCGGTAAGTCGATGTGGCGGCAGACTACCGGTCGCGCCCTCACGGAAACACCGGTCTGGGCGCAATTGATACTTGCTGGAAAGTCATGAATTCTCGCGATTGCTTTGCGATAGGGTTGATAAAACTCATTGCACCTGCGAGGCACTTCCATGACCCAGCCCTACGGCTTCATCCTGCATGCCCACACCCGCCCCGAGAAAGCCGACGAGTTCGAAACGCTGTTCCGCGCTTATGTCGAACCCAGCCGGGCGGAGGAGGGCTGCGTCGAGTACCACATGCTGCGCGACGCCCGGGACCCGCACCTGTTCATCTTTTTCGAGGTCTGGCAAAGCCGTCTTGCCTTCGAGGCCCACTGCGCGCTGCCGCACATGCGTCGCTTCCATGAGAGCCGTATGGATTACCTGCAGCGGGACTTCGATATTCGCGAGATCCATATGCTCGGCCGGTCGTCCGCCAGAGGCTAGATCCCGCTTCGAATCAAGCGCAGATACTCGGGCTGGCCTCCAATGTCGTTGTGGCCGGTCCCGGGGATCACCTCCCGCCGTGCCACGCCCGAGCGGAACTGGGCGAAGAGTTTCTCGCTGCTCCAGCGTGGGATCACCTCGTCATCCTCCGCAACGATCAGCAGGGTGGGCACGGTAATGGCCGGGGCGTAGCGCCAGGACTCGTACTTGTCCTGAAGCATCCAACGCACCGGGAACATGGGGAACTGCCGCTGGGCCAGTTCGAGGATGCTGTTGTAGGGCGTGACCAGCACCAGCCGCGCGACCTGGCGCTGGCTGGCGAGATGGATGGCCACGCCGCTCCCTAGGCTGCGGCCGACCACGGCCACGTCGCTGTGCAGGGCGCTGACCTTGTCGAACAGCTCCAGGGCGTCGTCCAGGATGGCGGTTTCGGTGGGATGGCCGGTGCTGTCGCCGACCCCCCGGTAATGCAGCAGGTAGAGGGCGTGATCGGGAAAGGCCTTGGCGAAGTCCGGCAGGCTGCGGGACACATCTTCCGCATTGCCGCCGAAGTAGATGAGCGCCTTAGGACTGGCCAGCGGTCGCACCGTGACGGCGATCTGCTGGTCCGTCACCGGCAACATCAGGAGCCGGTCGGGGCCGCCGATGGCGCGGGGCTGCGGAAAATAGAGCAACGAGCGCTGGAATGCGAAAAGCAGCGCGCCTGCTCCCAGGTAGAGCGCCAGCGCCAGCACGGCGACGCCGATCAGGCTGCGGGTCATGCCGAGGTCTGACAGCGGTCGGTAAGGCGGCTCTCGAACACGGCGGGTGCCCTCTTTGCCGGGGAGCGGTTCATTCACCTTAGTCGAGGCAAGCTTGCCTAAGCTGAAAGAGCATGCCCACGCGAGGTGTCCCCATGGAACGCAAACACGCTCTTGAAACCTACAAGCACCTGAAGAAGCAGCATCCGGCGTATTTCCAGGCGGTGGAGACCCTCGGCGCCGTGGTACGCCAGGCCGGCCCCCTGGATGAACTCAGCCTGCAACTGATCCAGCTTGCCGCGGCGGCGGCGAGCCATTCCGAAGGGGCTGTCCACAGCCATACGCGACGGGCGTTGGAGGCCGGTGCCAGTCCTGCGCATATCCACCATGCCCTGCTCGCGCTGACCAGCACCATCGGCTTTCCCACGGTGGTCGCCGCCCTGAGCTGGGCGGGCGATGTGCTGGAGAGTGAGGAGTAGGGCGCATGGCGGGCGCCGGCTCTCGCCGTGACACTCGAAACTTCGTGTAGGAGCGAGCTTGCTCGCGAAAGGTCGAGCTCAAAAGGTTCGCGAGCAAGCTCGCTCCTACAAATGCTGGCTATTGGGAGGGGCTCACTTCCGGCTCCTGCTGCTGCAGCATCCACATCTGCGCATAGGTGCCGCCGGCTTCCAGCAGTTCGCGGTGGGTGCCTTTCTCGAGTACGCGGCCGGCATCGATGACGAGGATCTGGTCGGCATCCATCACCGTGGACAGGCGGTGGGCGATAACCAGCGTGGTGCGGCCAACCTGGATGCGGTCCAGGGCAGTCTGAATGGCTTTTTCCGATTTGGAGTCCAGCGCCGAGGTGGCTTCGTCGAAGATCAGGATGGCCGGGTTCTTCAGCAGGGCGCGGGCGATCGCCACGCGCTGCTTTTCCCCGCCGGACAGCTTGAGGCCGCGCTCGCCCACCGGTGTCTCGTAGCCGTCGGGCAGGCGCAGGATGAAGTCGTGGATGTGCGCGGCGCGGGCGGCGGCTTCCACCTCCTCGCGGCTGGCGCCGGGGCGGCCGTAGCTGATGTTGTAGTAGATGCTGTCGTTGAACAGCACGGTGTCCTGCGGAACGATGCCGATGGCGCTGCGCACCGAGCCCTGGGTCAGCTCGCGCAGGTCCTTGCCATCGATGCGGATGTGCCCGGAGTCGATGTCGTAGAAGCGATAGAGCAGACGGGCGAGCGTGGACTTGCCAGAGCCGGAATGGCCGACCACTGCCACCGTGCCGCCCGGCGGAATCTCGAAGTCCACGCCGTGGAGAATTTCTCGCCGCGGGTCGTAGCCGAAGTGCACGTTCTCGAAGCGCACGCGGGGCTGCGTGGTCTGCAACGGAACGGCATCTGCTGCGTCCTGCACGTCCTGACGTTCGTCCAGCAGGCCGAACAGCCGTTCCATGTTGGTCAGCGCCTGCTTCACCTCGCGGTACATCATGCCCAGCATGAACAAGGGGGCGGAAAGCTGCAGCAGGTAGGTGTTCACCAGCACCAGGTCGCCGATGGTGAGCTCGCCCGCGACCACCCCGGCGGCAGCGCGCCACATCATGGCGGTGACGCCGATGGCGACGATGGCGGTCTGGCCGAGGTTGAGCAGCGCCAGGGATTTGGTGGCCTTGACCCGTGCGTTCTCCAGGAAGCGCAGGTTCTCGTCGTAGCGCGCCGACTCGTGGGCCTCGTTGTTGAAGTATTTCACCGTCTCGTAGTTGAGCAGCGAATCCACCGCGCGTTCGTTGGCGCGGGTGTCCGCTTCCACGGAGGCGCGGTAGAAGCGGGTGCGCCATTCGGTGACGGCGAAGGTCCACAGGCCGTAGGCCACCAGGGTGCCGAGGGTGATGAAGGCGAAGCCCCAGTCATAGGCCCAGACCAGTACCGCCGTTACCAGCAGTACTTCCAGCAGGGTCGGGACGATGGTGTAGAGGGTCCAGTCCAGCAGATCGGAAACGGCGCTGCCGCCGCGCTCCACATCGCGGGCGACGCCACCGGTGCGACGGCTGAGGTGGAACTTCAGGCTGAGTCCATGCAGGTGTTGGAACACCTTCAGGGTGATCTGCCGCGAGGCACGGGCCATCACCCGGGCGAACACCACCTGGCGCAGTTCGGTGAACAGGGTGACGCCGATACGCGAAGCGCCGTAGGCCACCAGCAGGGCTACCGGCAGTACCAGCAGGCTGGGCTCGACGTTGAGCTGGTCGACGATCTGCTTGAGGGCGATGGGAATATAGAGGTTCGCCAGCTTGGCCGCGACGATCAGCCCCAGGGCCAGGGCGATACGGCCCACGTATGGCCGCAGGTAGGGCAGCAGCGTCGTGATCACGGCGACATCGCCACGGGAGCCGGTCTTTCGCGCAATGGGGGCCGCGCCGGCCTGTTTGTCTTCGGCCGCATCCTGCGGTGCCGGGTTGTTATCCAGGGCTGCCATCGCCCACCTGCCTTCTGTTATCGAGATGTGGCGACCTTACTCCAGCGGCGGACGCATCGCGACGTCTGCTGGGCGATACAACTCATTGGCGCAGTCGATATCGGGGGAGCCCAGCCGGGCACCTCACGCCATCGGCGGCAGCCGGCGTTTCACCGGGGTCTTTTTCACGATGGCGGTATTGGTTTCGGCGTAGACGTTGATTCGGTCCAGCAGGGTGTCGAGTTGTTCCATCGAGCGCACGCAAAGACGGGCGATGAAGCAGTCTTCGCCGGTCACCTTGTCGCACTCGGTGAATTCCGGAATGTCCTGGATGCGGCGTTCCACCTCCTGCAACTGACCGGGCAGGGGACGGACTCGGACGATGGCCTGGAACTGGTAGCCGAAGGCTTTCGGGTCCACGTCCACCGTGTAGCCCTTGAGCACGCCGCGTTCTTCCAGCTTGCGCAGGCGTTCGGCGACGCTGGGGGAGGAGAGGCCGCTGATTTGCGCGAGGGCCTTGAGGGAGCGGCGGGAGTCTTCCATCAGGGCGGCAAGCAGCAACTGGTCGATGTCGTCGGTCATGGATGCCTCGTTAGGTCAACCGAAGAAAATGCCTTGATAGTAAAGGTAGATCGTTATTCAAGCCTTCGCTTTCGCATGGAATCGCTCTGATGTGGCTCGGCATACTGTGTCCCATGCAGAGGAGCCACATCATGGAAAAATCGATTCAACGCGGTTCGCTGGAAATGGTCGCCGCCATGCTCATCTCCGGCACCATCGGCTGGTTGGTGATGCTGTCGGGGCAGTCGGTGCTGGATGTGGTGTTCTGGCGCTGCCTGTTCGGCGCAATGACCTTGCTGGTCATCTGCGCAGCGATGGGCTTCCTGCGTCCTGGCATCCTGACCCGCGCCACCTTCCTGCTGGCGGTGCTCAGCGGCGTGGCCATCGTCGGCAACTGGGTACTGCTGTTCGCGTCCTATTCGCGTGCGTCCATTTCCATCGGCACGGCGATCTACAACGTCCAGCCGTTCATGCTGGTGGGGCTGGCGGCGCTGTTTCTTGGCGAGAAGATCACCGCGCAGAAGCTGGCATGGCTGGCGGTGTCATTCGCGGGGATGTTGGCCATCGTCAGCGCCCACGGCGAGCAGGGCGAAAGTGGCAGCGATTACCTGGCGGGCATTGCCCTGGCCCTGGGCGCGGCGCTGCTGTATGCGATTGCAGCGCTGATCATCAAGCGGCTGAGCGGGGTGCCGCCGCACCTGATCGCGCTGATCCAGGTCACCACCGGTGTGCTGTTGCTGGCGCCCATGGCGAACCTGTCCAGCCTGCCGCAGGGCACCGATACCTGGTCCATCCTGCTGACCCTCGGGGTGATTCACACCGGCGTGATGTACGTGCTGCTTTACGGCGCCATTCAGAAACTGCCGACCGCCCTGACCGGCGCGCTGTCGTTCATCTACCCGATCGCGGCGATCTTCGTCGATTGGTTCGCCTTCGGCCGACACCTCGAACTGCTGCAGTGGGTGGGCGTGGCGGCGATTCTGGTTGCGGCGTTGGGCATGCAGCAGGGCTGGAGCTTCCATCTGCGCCGGACGGTACAGGCCGAATCGTAGGTCGGCGCCCTGCGAAGCGCGGCCCAACGATTGGTTCCATTCCCGCATCGTTGGGCTTCGCTGCGCTCAGCGCAACCTACGGGCGCGGCATGCTCAATGCACTTCTTTCGATGCCTGTCCGAACTGGAGGTCAGCCGTATTCAGTCGTTCCAGTTCACGGCGCACCATGTTGGCGAAGGCCGATGGCTTGAGGTGGTACAACTCGGTGGCGACCCAGGCGAGCCAGCGCGGGCCCATGGCTTCGCGCTGCGCCAAGAGCCGCAGCGCTTCGTCACGGGCCTGACCGGCATGCTCCTCGTGGAACTGCTGGCGGCTGGCCGGATCAGTTGGCTTGCAGGCCGACATAGACGTTCTGCACGTCGTCGTGGTTGTCCAGGGCCTCGAGGAAGGCTTCCACTTCTTCCAGTTCGGCACCGGACAGGCTCACCGGGTTCTTCGCCTTGTAGCCCAGGTTGGCCGACTGCACGGTGAAGCCGAAGTCCGGCAGCGCCTTGCACACGGCATCCAGGTCGGTCGCTTCCGTGTAGAACAGCGCGGTGCCTTCGTCGTCGGCTTCGAAGTCCTGGGCGCCGGCCTCGATGGCGGCCAGTTCCACATCGGCATCGGCGCTGGCGGGTTCCGCCTCGATCATGCCCAGGTGGTCGAAGTCCCAGGAAACCGAGCCGGAGGTGCCCAACTGGCCCTTGCGGAACAGCACGCGCACTTCGGCGACGGTGCGGTTCACGTTATCGGTCAGGCACTCGACGATCACCGGCACGCGATGGGGGGCGAAACCTTCATAGAGGGTGCGCTCGTAATTGACCACTTCACCGGAAAGGCCTGCGCCTTTCTTGATGGCGCGCTCCAGGGTGTCTTTCGGCATCGAAGCCTTCTTGGCCTGGTGCACGGCGAGACGCAGCTTGGGGTTCATGTCCGGATCGGCGCCGTTACGCGCGGCGATCATGATCTCTTTCACCAGTTTGCCGAAGATCTTTCCTCGGGCATTGGCGGCGGCTTCTTTGGGTTTGGCTTTCCACTGGGCGCCCATGGCGGCTCTCTCGCTGGTTCATTGGGAAACGGGTGCCGATTCTACTGGGGCGGCGGGGGAGGCTGCCAGCCAACTCGTCAGCCCGCCAGGCCTTGCGGAGAATCTGGCACCAATTGGCCATTATGGTTAGATTGCATCTCACCAGGCCAACAGGCGCCAGGCGGCGTAAACGCCCCTGCGAGGTGGAGTCCGAATGCAGTTGCCCAGCAGTTCCAACGCGCCGGAAGGCGCCAGAGATGAGCGATTCAACGGCCTGGTCCGCATGGCCAGACGACACTTCGATGTCAGGGCCGCCCTTCTGATCACTGGCGACAGCGACCTCCAGCAGGTCCGCGCCTGCGACGGCTGGACACTGGCAGCGCCGTTGCCGGATGGCCACCTTCTCCCTTCCTTCGCCCCCCAGGGTGATGCGCTGTTCGTGGTGCCGGATATCAGCAAGGAGGAGGGCTTGCGCAATCACGGCCTGGTGAAGGCCCTGCCCGATCTGCGCTTTCTCGCCGCCTGCCCCTTGCCCGGGGAAGATGGCGCGCCGTTCGGCATGCTCTACCTGCTGCACGACCAGCCCCGCGACCTGGATGTCGACCAGCAGCAGGGGCTGCGGGACCTCGCCGAGCTGGCGGCCGGCGTGCTGGCGCGGGAAGCCTCGGATCGCCGGGAACTCGAGCGCCTGAGGGAGAGCGAACGTCGTCTGGCACCCGCCATCGACGGAAGCGGTACCGGCATCTGGGACCGCAACGCGGTGACGGGCGAAATCCATTACTCCACGGGCTGGAAAGCGTTGCTGGGGTACGCCGACCACGAGGTCGGCAATCGCATCGAGGAGAGTTACACCCGCGTCCACCCGGATGACCTGGCGTACGTGCAGGCGACTATCCAGGCCCATTTCGAGCGGCGCACAGAAGCCTATGAAGTGAAACACCGGCTGCGTTGCAAGGACGGCAGCTACAAGTGGGTGTGCAGTCGCGGCAAGGTGGTCGAGCGTGATGAGAAGGGGAAACCGCTGCGCATGGTGGGCACCACCACTGACATCACCGCCATGCGCGCCTTGTCCGAGAAGATGCAGCAGACCGCCGCGCTGATGACCGACCTCACCAACGAGATTCCGGGCATGGTCTTCCAGTACCGGCGGCGGCTGGATGGACACTCGTACTTTTCCTATGTCAGCGCCGGCGTCCGCGAAATCTACGGGCTGACGCCGGAACGGCTGGAGCAGAGCGCCGAAGTGCTGCACGCGATCATCCACCCGGACGACCTGGCGCTGTACCTGGACTCCCTCGAAACTTCTGCGCGGGACCTCAAACCCTGGCACCTGGAATACCGCGTGCTGTTGCCGGGTTGCGAAGCGTCCTGGCGACAAGGCGACGCGCGGCCCCGGCCGCTGGCGGACGGCAGCGTGCTCTGGCACGGCTTCATCACGGATATCACCGAGCGCAAGCTGATCGAAGCGGAACTGCAGGTGTTCGCCACCACCGACTCGCTGACCCAGCTGTCCAACCGCCGGTATTTCATGCAGCAACTCGAAGGCGAACTGGCACGTGTGCAACGTTCGGCCGGCTACTGCGTGGCAATCCTGATGTTCGACCTTGACCACTTCAAGGCCATCAACGATCACTGGGGTCATTCGGTAGGGGACCTCGCGCTGCGGCACTTCTCGGCGATCCTCTGCGCTCAGCTGCGTCGGACCGACGCCGCCGGGCGCATGGGCGGTGAAGAGTTCGCGGTGGCGCTGAGCAATGCCTCAGTCGAGGAGGCCATGACCTTCGCCCAGCGTGTCCAGCAAGAACTGAGCAACACTCCACTTCCCCACGGCGACGAACGCTTGTCCCTGGCCGTCAGCGTCGGTATCGCCACCCTCCATCCCACTGATTCCAGCGCCGAGGCCACCCTGTCACGCAGCGACATGGCGCTGTATCGCGCCAAGCGCGGCGGTCGCAATCGCATCGAATGCCATTGAGTGAGCCAGGTCGAGGCGGCGGCCATAGTCCGGGCTGACCGCCGAAGCCCAGCTTGACCGTTTCTCGCAGCGACAACGCCAGCGATACGGCCCTGACGCGCGACTGGATGGAAAGGGGGAACCGGACGGCGGTAGCCGGTAACAAAACCTTATCCAGGGTATTGCAGGGTGAAGCGCCGTGCGGCGGATTTTCTTTCACCTGCGCGCCGCAAATCGCCACGGAGAGTGCACAGGATGGGGCGGAATCGCGCATCATTGGGCGCAATCAGCTTGAGGGAGGTTTCCATGGAGGTCATGTCATCCGTTCTGCGTCTCTGCGCGCTGTCGCTGGGGCTGGCGGTGGCCAGCGTCGCGGGGGCGAGCGAGGAGACGCAACTGGTCGATTCCATCAATACCTATCGCGGCCAGGTGCAGCCTTGTGCCGGCCAGGCGTCGATGGAGCTGCCCCCGCTCAAGGCCGACCCCCGGCTGATCCTGCCGGCCGGAAGTATTGGCGACCTCCAGCAAGCGCTTTCTCGAACGGCTTATCCGCTGGTGAACGTGCAGGCCATCAACCTCTCCGGCCCGCGTGATGCCTCGGCGGCCATGAAGGCCCTGCAGGAAAGCTTCTGCCAGGTGGTACTCGACCCGCAGTTCGTCGATGTTGGGGTGAGCCGCGAGGGGCTGGACTGGCGCATCGTGCTGGCCCGGCCGCTGCTGGCGGGTGGCCTGGGGGATTGGCAGGCGGAAGGGCAGAAACTGCTGGCGCAGATCAACAGCGCCCGCAACCAGGCCCGTCAATGCGGCACCCAGTCGTTCCCCGCTGCAGCACCGCTGACTTGGAACGCCACCCTGGCCGGCGCCGCCCTGGAGCATACCCGCGCCATGGCGAACCAGAACTTCTTCGACCATAAGGATCGCGACGGCCGCACCCCCGGCGACCGCGCCGAGCTGGCCGGTTACTCCGCCCAACTGATCGGCGAGAACATCGCCGCCGGCCTGGACACCTCCAGCAAGGTGGTCGATGGCTGGCTGGCCAGCCCCGGCCACTGCGCCAATCTCATGAATGCGCAGTTCCGTGAACTGGGCGCCGCCTACGCGGTGGACCCGAAGAGCGATGCGGGCATCTACTGGACGACGATGTTCGGGACGCCGTAAACGCGCCCTTGCCGTCCTTCAGCCCTGGACCAGATGCGCTGCGAAACCACTTTCGGGCACACCACTGGTGGCATCCAGGCAGTGTGAAACCTGTAGGAGCGAGCTTGCTCGCGAACCTTCCGAGCCGACCTTTCGCGAGCAAGCTCGCTCCTACACAAATCATTGAAGGCAGAAACGACAACGGGAGCCCTAAGGCTCCCGTCGAGGTGAATCATCAGTGCGGCTGGTTCAGGGTCAGGCGCATGTGACGGTTCACGTCCTTGTACAGCAGGTAGCGGAAGCGACCCGGGCCACCGGAGTAGCAGGCTTGCGGGCAGAAGGCGCGCAGCCACATGAAGTCGCCGGCTTCCACTTCGACCCAGTCCTGGTTCAGGCGATAAACCGCCTTGCCTTCCAGCACGTACAGGCCGTGTTCCATCACGTGGGTTTCAGCGAAGGGAATCACGCCGCCCGGCTCGAAGTTGACGATGTTGACGTGCATGTCATGACGCATGTCGGCCATGTCTACGAAGCGGGTGGTGCTCCAGCGGCCTTCGGTATCCGGCATCACCTTCGGCTCGATGTCCTGCTCGTTGGTGACGAAGGCTTCCGGCAGCGGTACGCCGTCGACTTTCTGGTAGTGCTTGCGGATCCAGTGGAAGCGGGTGTGCTGACCGGTGGTGTTGCGCACCTTGTAGTCGGCACCCGGCGGGATGAAGGCGTAGCCGCCCGGCAGCATGGTGTGAACCTGGCCTTGCAGGGTCAGGGTCAGCTCGCCTTCGACGATGAACAGCACCGCTTCGGCGTTGACGTCCTGCTCGGGCTTGTCGCTGCCGCCGTTGGGGGCGAGTTCGACGATGTACTGGGAGAAGGTTTCGGCGAAACCGGACAGCGGGCGGGCGATGACCCACATGCGCATGTTGTCCCAGAAGGGCAGGTGGCTGGTGACGATGTCACGCATCACGCCCTTGGGGATAACGGCATAGGCTTCGGTGAACATGGCGCGGTCGGTGAGCAGCTCGGTCTGTGCCGGGTGCCCGCCGTGCGGCGCGTAATAGGTGGATTTAGCCATGGGGTATTTCCTCATTGTTGTCTTGCTGCCTGCGCGTGGCGCCGAGGCTACAAACCGTGCAGATCGGTGCGCCATGGGGGCGCTGCCGTCGCTGAAAGCCACGATATCCAGCGGCGATTTCATGCACAAATTAAATGTTGGAATCCACCGTATTCATTTTTTGAATGCGGTCGCTGGCTGGGCTCAGCTCCGGGTGTCCTGGGCCAGGACCCGTGTCAGTACGCGCGCCAGCTCCTGCACCATCGGGTCCGCAGCAGGGCGGTGGAGCAAGGCCACTTCGAACATGTCCACAGCGGGCAGACCGGTGTTCTTTGGTACGACCGCGTGGCCCGGCGTGACCGCACGCAGCGGTAGCAGGCCGATGCCCATGCCGTCGGCAATGGCCGACTGGATGCCGGAGAGGCTCGAACTGGTGAAGCTGATGTGCCAGCGTCGACCCACGGACTCCAGGGCGCTGATCATCTCGTCGCGGTACACCCCGCGCGGCGGGAAGGTGACGATCGGCAAGGGGTCGAGGTCGATACAGGGGTTGTTGGCGCTGTCCACCCAGCGCGTTTTTTCCGGCCAGCAGGCCACCGCCTCGCGGCTGTTCTGGCGCTGCTTGAGCAGCACCAGGTCCAGCTCGCCTCGGTCGTAACTGGCACTGAGGTCGCGGCTGAGTCCGCTGGTGACCTCCAGCTTCACCTGCGGGTAGCGCCGGTTGAAGGCGGCCAGTTGCTCGGTGGTGCGCCCGGTGGCGAAGTCGTCCGGCACGCCGATGCGCACGGTCAGGGCCACGGTGGCACCGGAGAGCGCTTCGGCCATTTCGTCATTGAGGGCCAGCAGGCGTCGTGCATAACCCAACAGGGTGTCGCCAGCATCGGTGGGCAGCACATCGCGGTTGCCGCGTTCCAAGAGGCGATGGCCGGCCATTTCTTCCAGACGGCGAATCTTCTGGCTGATGGTGGATTGGGTGGAGTGCAGGCGGGTGGCTGCGGTGGTGAAGCTGCCGCAGTCGGCCACCGTGACGATGGCCCTCAGCAGGTCGAGGTCGAACAGGCGGCTATTCGATTTCTCACTTTCGCTCATGGTGGTATCGAACTTATGAATGATCGTTCAGGTTTTAGCAGCTCACCCTCGCGTCGGCAATCCAGCTGGTATCGCCAGCCTGGAAACAAGTAGGCCTGGGTGCACCGCAGTGCCCCAGGCCCTGGTTCCGGCAAGCTCAGCGGGATTCGATCCTGCTCAGCGAGTGGCCGGCGACGAAGATGGACGCCGCGAGCAATCCCAGGTCCTTGAGAAGGAACTGCCCAGGCGCAACGCTGATGCCGGGGAATCCGACGCTGGGCTCGATCACACCGGGGGTCGAGAACATGAAGCTCAGCGTGGTGAAGAACAGCCCGGCGGAAAGGGCCCCTCCCACCAGCGAAAGCTTCGGCGACAGCAAGCGTCCCGCAATCAGCAAGCCGATGGACACTTCGAGGAACCCGAGCAGGGTGGAGAAGGTTCGCACGCTGAACAGGTCATAGAGCCAGCCCAGCAGTGGACTGTTGCTCACGAGCGGGACCAATCCTTCTGCTTCGTACTGGGTGAACTTCATGCCGCCGAACCAGAAATAGATGACGGCGAGGGCGAAGTAGGTGCCGTAGGTTCCGACAGCAGTGGTGTAGGACCCGAGCGACAGTGGGTTGGTTTGGGCGTGGCTGGCTTGGCGGGTGATATCGAGCGTTTTCATGATCTGGCGTCCCGTAATTTGGCTAAGGGCGTCCCGGCACTCTGGTTTGAGCGGCCTTGGGACGAGGGTTCAACGTGCAACCTGCGTGGGAACGAGCGAGTCGTCGTTCCGTGCCCCTCACACCAGGGGCCATCACTTTCCGATGAGTTATCTCCTCCTGATCCCACGCGGTTTGCGTTGGGCGTGGAGAGAGTGTTGCCGGGTACGCCAAGCGTTTGGGTCCAGAACGTATGAGGTTTGGTGCAGATCGTCTAAAGCGAACGAAAATCTCGCGCTGGGCGCCCCGCTGGCGAAGTGCCCAGCCCTGGGCTTCGCTTTCCGGTAATGGCACCGACACATCGGTCTGGTCTTGAGAGGAGCATTGCCATGAGCGGACAGAGCGAACTGCTGGAACGGGTACTGACGGCGCATGGTGGGCGCGAACGTTGGAACATGTTCACCCGGGTGGGTGCCAGCATCGTGACGGGCGGATCGCTCTGGGGCATGAAGGGGCTGACGCAGGACAGCGAACCGCGCCGCATGACCGTCTGGTTGCATGAGCAGAGGGCCTCGGTGGTGCCCTTCGGCGCGCCGAACCAGCGCACGGCATACACGCCCGGCCGGATTGCGATCGAAACCACCGATGGGCAGTTGCGGGCGGAACGGCTCGATCCACGGGCGTCGTTCCAAGGGCACGGGGAGACGACACCCTGGGACCCACTTCATCGCGCCTACTTCAACGGCTACGCGCTGTGGTCATACCTGACCATGCCGTTCCTCTTCACGCTGCCGGGCGTGAAGGTCGAAGAGGACACGCCGTGGGACGAAGACGGTCAGTCATGGCGGCGTTTGCGGGTTCAGTTCCCGGAGAACGTCGCGACCCATTGCCCGCTACAGGATTTCTATTTCGGCAAGGACTTCCTGCTGCGTCGCCATGACTATCAGCTCGACGTGAGTGGCGGTTTGCCCGCCGCCCAGTACGTCCACGATTACATCGAGGCCCAGGGATTGTGCATGCCGGGCAAGCGACGGGCCTTCCGGCGCGATGCGAACAACCGGGCCATCGAAGCGCAGTTGCTGGTCGCCATCGATATCAGCGAACTGCACTACGCGTGACGTGCCCGTCAGCCAGCCGGCGAAGAAGGCGATCAGAGATCGACGCTCTGGCTCCAGGGGTCGCTGCTCTTGCCGCGTCTGTCGGCTTGCCGACGATCCTCCTCGAAGCGAATGGTTTCGCGGCGATCCCCCATCTTGCGCCGATCACCGCCTTGACGTGTTTCGATCTGGAACTTCGCCTTCCCCCGGGCGGAGGGTTCGGAGGGATCGATGGGCTTCATGCTGAGCTTGTCGAGGTTCGGTTTGTCGTTCGTATTCATCGCTTCACTCCGGTGGGACGCCAACTACCAGAGGGTAGATCGGGGATCGGCCCCACACGTGGGGGATGGAATGAACGGACGATTGGGGCGCCTATTCGTCGCCTTATTCATTCCATTCGACATCGTGCTCGCCGAGGTACGCATCGACTGCCGACCCGACGGTCGGGTGAAACACCTCGGCACCGATCTCATCCAGTACGCCCAAGCGGTGCATCTTGTCCTTGACCGGGTCTTTCATTTCGGCAAAGCGCAACTCGATCCCCCCTTTGCGCAGTCTCCGCTCCAGCTCCACCAGCATGTCGGCCGAGGTGACGTCGACGCTGGTGACCGGTTCGGCAGCCACCACCACGCGGCGCACCGGGGTGGGGGACCGGATGATCGCTTCTTCTATGCAGCGCTGGAACTGCTCGGCGTTGGCAAAGAACAGCGGCGCATCCCAGCGGAACAGCAATAGCCCCGGCACCTGGCGCGCGTCGGGATAGCGCGAGATGTCGTGGTAACCACGGATGCCGTCCACGCGGCCCAGGATCGCGTGATGAGGGCGCCAGCCATCCCAGAGAAATTCGATCACTGCAATCAACACAGCCAGGCCGATGCCCGGGACCGCACCGAGCACCACCACGCCTATCAGGCAAACGATGGACAGCCAGAACTCCCAGCGCTGGATGCGGTGGATACGACGCAGATCCCTGAATTCGAACAGTCCGATGGCGGAAGCGATGACCACGGCCGCGAGTGCGCTTTCCGGCAGGTGCTGGAGCAAGTTGGGACCGAGCAGCAACAGCAGCGCCACGCCCAGGGCGCCGAATACCCCGGTGAGTTGGGATTTTGCACCTGCCGACTCGGCCACGGGCGTACGTGAGGAACTGCTGCTGACCGGAATTCCCTGGAACAGTCCGGTCGCCAGATTCGCCACGCCCAGGCCGATCATTTCCTGGTTCGGGTTCACGCGGGTTCTGGTTTTTGCCGCGTAGGTACGCGAAAGCACGCTGGTATCGGCGAACGCCACCAGCGCTACGGTGAAGCCGCCGATCAGCACGGCGGTCAGGTCCTTCATCTCGATGAGAGGCAGGGCGAAGCTCGGCAGTCCCTGGGGTACCTCACCGACTACCTTCACTTGGTGGCTGGCTTCCAGGCCGAATGCGCCCACTACCAGGGTGGCCGCCACGACTGCAATGAGAATGCCGGGTACGCGCTCGAAGCGCTTGAGCAAGAGGATGACGACCAGGCTGCCGGCGCCGACCGCGAAGGCGTACCAATTGGCCTTGCCGTCGACCAGTGCCTGGAACAGGCTCACCACATCACGCAGCGGACCAGCACTTTCAATGGAGATACCGAACAGCTTCGGCGTCTGGCTGATCAATACCGTCAGTGCGATGCCGTTCATGTAGCCGTAGCGAATCGGCTTGGACAGCAATTCCGTTACGAAGCCGAGCCGCAGCAGGCCGGCGCTGATACAGACCACGCCTGACACCAATGCCATGGCACTGGCCAGGATGATCGCACGCTGCGGGTCGCCGCCAGAGAGCGGCAGCACGACGGCAAGGATGATGGCGACCAGTGCCGAGTCCGGCCCGAGCACCATGAAGCGACTGGGGCCGAATAGCGCGTAGGCGAGCAGGGGGACGATGGTGGCGTACAAGCCGTAGATACCGGGAACGCCCGAGGCCTCGGCATAGGCAATGCCGACGGGAATCAGCATGGCCGTGAGGACCAGGCCGGCCAGCAGGTCCTTGGGTAACCAACCGAGTTGGTAGTCGTGCAGGAGCTGCAACCCCGGCATCCAGCGACGCCATCCCTCGGGTTCAGGAGCCGGGGTGCCCGGGGGCGACTCCGGCTCGGCAGTGTTGCTGGATGGGGGCTGGTTCATGAACCGTTCCTGCCTCGTGTTGGCCTGCTGACGGAATGCGATATGTCACGCATGCAAAGGTAGACCCGCGGGATCAGTCTCACCTGACGACGCGATGGGCAGTGCCTAGACTCATCAGGCACACGCCTCGTCGTATTCGCGGTGGGCAGTCTGGCGTGCCGTCGTCACTACAACCGGGCCATACCGGGAGGAGGCGGGCGTGAACAAGCATCCAATGGCGGGCATCTCGCGGCGGCATTTCCTCGGCGGCGGCGTGGTGCTGCTGGGTGGCGGATGGCTGGCAAGGTCCGCCTTTGCCCAGCAAGCCTGCGCGGTGACCCAAGGCGATATTCTTGGTCCGTACTACCGCTTCGGTGCGCCATTCCAGGCGCGTCTGGCGGGGCCCCAGGAGCCGGGGGAGCGTCTGGTGGTGACGGGCACGGTGTTCAGCTCCGATTGCCGTACGCCCGTCCCGAACGCGCTGGTGGAAGTCTGGCAGGCCAACGGTGCGGGCCTTTACGACACCGAAATACCCGGCAACTACACCGACAAGGGCAACTTCAAGTTGCGCGGCATGCTCTACACCGACGCACAGGGCAAGTACCGCATCGAGACCGTCATGCCTGGCCGCTACCCCGTCCCACCAAACCTGCCAGGACTGGAAAAGTACGGCGGGATCATGCGCCCCGCCCATATCCACTTCCGGATCATGGAAGCGCTCCATGTCCCGGTCACGCTGCAGCTCTATTTCAAGGGCGACCCCTTCATCGCCGGCGACCCCTGGGCCCATGATCGCTTCACCAACACCATTGAGCTGGAACAGGACGGCGAATTGCGCAGAGGCCTCTTCGATATCGTGCTGGCCCGCGGCTTCGGCTGAGTCATGCCCCAGGTGCAGGCGGTATTGCTCGATATCAGCGGTGTGCTGTGCGATGGCGACCAGCCCATTCCCGGCGCCGTGCAGGCCGTACGCCAGTTGCAGGACAGAGGCTACCCCCTGCGGCTGATCACCAATACCTCGCGCCAGGGCCTGACCTCCATCCAGCGGCAACTCAAGGCCATGGGCTTCGAGATACAGCCGGAGCAGCTCTTCACGGCGCCCAGGGCCGTGCGTCGTTACCTGCAGGACCACGGGCTACGCCCGTTCTGCCTGATCCATCCGGGGCTGGAAGAAGAATTCGCCCAATGGCTCGATCTGGCCGACCCGGATGCCGTGGTCGTAGGCGATGCAGAAATGCGCTTCGACTACGAACACCTGAACCGCGCCTTCCAGTTGCTGATTGGCGGCGCGCCATTGATCTGCATGGGCGACAACCGCTACTTCCGTGCCCACGGCGCCTTGCATCTGGATGCCGGGCCTTTCGTGCGAGCCCTGGAATACGCCGCAGGCACCACGGCATTGGTGCTGGGCAAGCCATCTGCGGACTTCTTCGCCAGCGCGCTGGACGATATGGGCGTGCGTGCCGATCAGACATTGATGATTGGTGACGATGTGGTGGCCGACATCATCGGAGCCCAGGCTGCCGGCCTGCACGCTTGTCTGGTGCGAACTTGCAAATATCGGCAAGGGGATGAGTCCCAAGCTCCGAAGGCCTGGGTGGCCGCGGACCTGGCGGAGGCGGTGGCGCGGTATTGCTGAGCGGCGGGTTGGGCCTTTCCGTCACGAAACTACCTGTCGGAATTCCTGTTCATTCTTTCTTGGTAATAGGTCAGAAAATTCATGAAGTAAGGTGAGATTTCTGGTTCTTGTTCGGCCTATTTCGGGTGCTCATATTCATTCGCTCTTTGGAATGGAGCCAGAGCGATGAATGGTCGAGAGAAGCTTCTGAAACGATTTCGGGCCGTGCTGCAAGGCACAAAATCTATGCGGTCTTCTCGAATGTCCGCCCACAAAGAGGAGACTGCCTGATGAACGTCGAGAAAATTGACCTCTATGGCAATGGCAACTTTTTCGTCCGCCAGTTTCTCCCTGCGGATGAACCCGTGAGGAACGTGGTCGTCATTTGTGGTGGCCTCGGGATTAACGCCGTTTTCTATCAATCATTCGCACGCTGGCTTGCTGAGCGAGGTTCTTGCGTAGTGACGTTCGACCATCGTGGTCTGGGTCTCAATGCGGTTCCCGAGACGGCGATGGATAGCATTGATGTGGAAACCTGGTTCAGCCAGGATCTGAGCACCATCCTGTACCGGTTGCGCCTGACGTATCCCGATCTATCGCTTTGCTGTATCGGGCATAGCTTCGGTGGCGCGACCTTGGGAGCATGTCCTGCCATCGGCGTCGTAGATCGCATTGTGCTGGTTTCGGCGCAAAGCGGTTACATGGGTAACTTCGGGCTTCGTATCAGGGCACTGCTTGGGATGTATGTCTATGTCCTGATCCCGTTGCTCGTTCCATTGCGTGGCTATTTTCCTGCCAAGAAAATTGGAGCAGGTGAGAACATTCCACGCAGGGTAATTCACCGTTGGCGGCAATGGGTGCGGGCGCCTGGGTATGTTCAGGATGATCTGAGTCTGAATCGCGAGGGTTACAGGAAGTTCAAGGGTACCTTGGCAGCGCTGGCATTCAGCGACGATCAGATGGCGCCCTTGCGTACCGTTGTCGAGGTCGTCGATTACTACAGCCACGCTTCCCACTCATCGTTGCAAAGCATCTCCCCTGAAGAGACGGGTATGAGTGATATAGGGCACTTCAAGATGTTTTCCCGCGCCGCTGCGGACACCATCTGGCCACTGATACACAAGAGCCTCACCTCCACACCTGAATGGCTTGGTGGTATCCGGCACTGATCTCTCCTGGCCATCAATCGCTGTTGGGGCACTGCCCTCTATGTGTCCTGAATGCGCACTTTGCTCCACCCAGCCTATGGTCGAAATGTAGGCTGGATGGAGTATTTCATTGAGAAATCCACCTCGCTACCTGGGCTGGGGGCGACGCGTGGCATTGTTTCGCTCGGACCAACTTTACGGGGTGTGCTGGTCAATCCGTAACCCGGGGAGGGCACCGTGAACTGGAGGATCCCATCACCCTCGATGCGATGGGTTTCGTGCCTCAACCCATCCTACGTGGGGCGTGATCAGACTTTGGACGTAGGTTGGCGCGGGCGGCGTTCCGCTAGAGCGAAGCGAAACCCAATGTGAAGTGGCTGATGCGGACGGCATCCATCCCAAGTGTTGGATCGATGAAGCCGTCGCGGGCTGTCACAGAATTACGTAAACGTGGAGCTCGAACTCGAGTAGCTTTACGCCGTTTATGTAATCGAGAGTTGAACAATGGATATCTTCGACCGTTTGAAGGCCGCCGCGCCTGCCGACTGGAACAGCTATGTAGATCATGCATTTGTGCGCCAGATGTCAGCCGGGACGCTGCCGCAAGCTGCGTTTCAGACGTATCTGGTGCAGGACTATCTGTTCCTGATCCAGTTCGCCCGGGCCTGGGCACTGGCCGCCTACAAGAGCCGCACCCCAGCGGACATTCGGGCGGCGCAGGCGGGGCTGGCGGCGATCCTCGACGAGACCGACCTGCATGTGCGGTTGTGCGCGCGGTGGGGGCTTTCGCAGGAAGACATCGAGTCGGCGCCGGAGCATCAGGCGACCGTGGCGTATACCCGCTTCGTACTGGATTGCGGCGCTGCAGGAGACCTGCTGGAACTTCATGTGGCCCTGGCACCCTGCGTGATCGGCTATGCCGAGATCGGCCGCAACCTGACGCCCGATGGCGTTGCAGCACTGGGTGACCATCCCTATCGCGAGTGGATTGGCGAGTACGCAGGCGAGGTGTACCAGGGCGTGGCCGCAGCGGCGCGCAAACACCTCGATGAACTGGCGGCGCGCAGCATGACGGAGCGACGTTTCGAGGAACTGGTGGACGTGTTCGCGAAGGCATCGCGCCTGGAAGCGGACTTCTGGCAAATGGGCTTGGCAAGCGCGCAAGCCTGATCAGAGATATGGCAGCCACTGATGCGGCTGCCATCCAAGCAGCTTCAATCGTCTCTGACGAACCTCTCCCGAAAACCTGTCGTGAAATGAAAAGTGCCTGACAGCCAAAGCGAAGTCGGGACGAACCGTCATTCCTAGGATCTTGAGCACCAGGCCGGGGCTGCATCACGCAGCAACCTCGCCTCTGCACACCAGTGTCCCTTGGCGCCTGTCGAGGCCGGGATTCCCTGGTTCCCATAATCCGCAGCGTTGCTCGAATCAGGAATACAGATGCGCCAGAACATGCCGATCACCCAACGGGAGCGCAGCGTTCCCGATCACCAGCATCTGACTTCGGCCACCGATTGCCGCGGAATCATCACCTACTGCAATGACGCGTTTATTGCTGTCAGCGGCTTCAGCCGCGAGCAACTGATCGGCAGCCCACACAACCTGATACGCCACCCGGACATGCCCGAACAGGTATTCGGGCAAATGTGGGACTACCTCAAGGCTGGCAAAAGCTGGATGGGCATCGTCAAGAACCGCTGCAGCAATGGCGATTTCTATTGGGTCAACGCCTATGTCACGCCGATTCTCGAGGCGGGGCAGGTGGTGGGTTACGAGTCGGTGAGGACCCGTCCTGACACCAGGCAGGTGCGCCGCGCCGAGCGGCTTTATGCGCGACTCAATCGCGGGCGGGCGGCGAATTCCCCTGGAGAGCGACTGGTCGTGGGTGCGCGCTTCCTGCTGTTGCCCGTGCTTGGCGCGCTGCTGGGCACGGCCCTGTACGCCAACGGGCATGCGGGATTCGGCATTGCCAGCGCGCTGCTGCTTACCTTCGCGCAAACCCTGGCCACCCTGGGTTTCGTGAAGCGTGCCTTATCGCGGGTGGCACAGGCCGCGCCCAAGGCTTTTGCCAGTGACTTGGTGGCCCGCACCTATACCGATGACACCGGTGCTGTGGCCAGCTTGCAGCTGGCGCTGATCAGCGAGGGCGCGCGGATTCGTTCCGCGCTTTGCCGGCTGGGCGATTTTGCCGACCTGACCGCCAGCCAGGCCTCGCAGAATGGCCAGTTGGTGCAACAGGCCGAGCAGGCGCTGCAAGCACAACGGGTCGAAGCGGAAATGGCCGCCACCGCCATGCACGAGATGGCCACATCGATCGCCCAGGTCTCCAGCCATGTGCAGCAGACCGCCCAGGAGGCCCGCCAGGTCAGCCAGCTTTCGCTGGAGGGCTCGCGACAGGCGCAGCAAAGCCGAATGGTGGTAGAGAAGCTGGCACAAACCGTGGACCAGATCAGTACGTCGGTGACCGGGCTGGCCACCGAAGCCGAGTCGATCCAGCAGGCGGCGGACATGATTCGCGCCATCGCCGAGCAGACCAACCTGCTGGCCTTGAATGCGGCCATCGAAGCCGCACGTGCCGGCGAGCAGGGACGTGGCTTCGCCGTGGTCGCCGATGAAGTGCGCGCCTTGGCGTCCAAGACCCAAGAGTCCACCGAGGCCATCCAGCGCATTATCGCCAACCTACAAAATGTGGCCGGCCAGGCCGTGACGATCGCACAGCAGGGCAGCAGTGAAGCGCGTAGCGGGGTAGAGCGGGTAGCCGAGACGGAAGCCGCCCTCGATGGCATTACCACTGCGGTCGAGCGCATCCACCTGATGGCCGAACAGATGGCCAGCGCAGCCGGGGAGCAGAGCCAGGTCGCCGAGGATATCTCGCGGCAGATCGGCACCATCTCCCAGGCCGCCGAGCACAATGCTGTCATCACCTCGCGCTCCTCCCAGCTGGGCAGCGAGCTCGCAACCACCGCGCATTCCCTGCACGCGCTGGTCGCGCGTTTCAATACCTGAGGAGGCAGGAACATGTGAGTGTGCCGCTGGCACGCGCGCTGACGTAGGTTGGTCCGAGGAACGAGGCCCAACAGCGGAGCCCGGTCGAGGCTCCGGCATTGGGCCTTGTTCGTCGGCCAGCGTGGCCCGGACCAACCTACAGGTGCGTTATCCGATTACCGGTGGCGGGCGCTGTAGCAGGCTCGGGACATCACCCAAGTGCAGCCACGCCTTGCCTTGCCAGTGCAGCACTTCCAGCCGTCGCGCCTGCCACTGGATCACCTCGCGATGAGGGCGCTGGCCATCGAAGCGTTCCTCTTCCCGCAGGCGAGGAATTACCTCGCGGGTCAGCCATTGGCGGATGCAGCGGTTTTCCGGGTGGTAGTAGAGGATCAGCACGGCATAGACGCCGGACTCGCTGATTAGCAGCTCCTGCTCGAAGTCGCCATGGCTGTTACGCATCCAGGCGCGCAGCAGCTGGTCCTCATCCAGATTGCGACTCACGCGCTCGACCAGGGGCGAGTGGTTGATCAGCCGGGCCAGATCGCCGACAGCAAACCAGGGTTCCTCATCCAGC
>MTEW01004459.1_pt2 | contig 132360 bp, 98 predicted proteins | sample 1042681 | NCBI WGS metagenome assembly MTEW01 (sample SAMN06185811, study PRJNA358809) | soil metagenome | isolation source: soil biostimulated with citrate as carbon source | place: India | collected 2015-05-23 | reverse complement strand
TGATTTCTTCTTCGCTCTTCAGCTCGATGTAGGCATCGATGAAGTCGTCGGAGAACACGCCGCCCTTGGTCAGGAACGCGCGGCCCTTGTCCAGTTCTTCCAGAGCCTCTTTCAGGCTGCCGCAAACCTGCGGGATTTCCTTGGCCTCTTCCGGCGGCAGGTCATACAGGTTCTTGTCAGCGGCATCGCCGGGGTGAATCTTGTTCTGGATACCGTCCAGACCGGCCATCAGCAGAGCTGCGAAGCACAGGTAGGGGTTGGCAGCCGGGTCCGGGAAGCGCGCTTCGATGCGGCGGGCTTTCGGGCTGTTCACGTACGGGATACGGATCGAGGCGGAACGGTTGCGGGCGGAGTAGGCCAGCATTACCGGAGCTTCGAAGCCGGGAACCAGACGCTTGTAGGAGTTGGTAGCCGGGTTGGTGAAGCCGTTCAGGGCCTTACCGTGCTTGATGATGCCGCCGATGAAGTACAGGGCGGTGTCGGACAGGCCGGCATAGCCTTCGCCAGCGAAGGTGTTCTTGCCATCTTTGGAGATGGACATGTGAACGTGCATGCCCGAGCCGTTGTCGCCGTACAGCGGCTTCGGCATGAAGGTCACGGTCTTGCCGTAAGCGTCGGCAACGTTGTGCACGCAGTACTTCAGGGTCTGAACTTCGTCAGCCTTGGCAACGAGGGTGTTGAACTTCACACCGATCTCGTTCTGGCCGGCGGTGGCCACTTCGTGGTGGTGAACTTCTACCACCAGGCCCATTTCTTCCAGGGCGTTGCACATGGCGGTACGGATTTCGTGGTCGTGGTCGACCGGCGGTACCGGGAAGTAGCCGCCTTTGACGCCCGGACGGTGGCCCTTGTTGCCGCCTTCGATGTCGGCGTCGGTGTTCCAAGAAGCCTGCTCGGAGAAGATCTTGAACATGGAACCGGAGATGTCGGACTTGAACTTCACTTCGTCGAAGATGAAGAACTCCGGCTCCGGACCCACGAATACGGTGTCACCGATACCGGTGGTCTTCAGGTATTCCTCGGCGCGACGGGCAATGGCGCGCGGGTCGCGATCGTAGCCTTGCATGGTGCTCGGCTCGATGATGTCGCAGACCAGGATTACGGTCGGCTCTTCGGTGAACGGGTCCAGGACGGCAGTGCTGTCGTCCGGCAGCAGGATCATGTCGGAAGCTTCGATACCTTTCCAACCTTCGATGGAGGAACCGTCGAACATCTTGCCGTGCTCGAAGAAATCGTCATCGGCGTCACGAGCCGGCATGGTCACGTGCTGCTGCTTGCCTTTGGTATCGGTGAAGCGCAGATCAATCCACTTCACGTCGTGTTCTTTAATCAGTTGAAGCGACTTCGACATGTTGTCCTCCAGGTGGTTGGGGGCAGAAACCTTGCCTCCCATAAATTCGGGCTGAAGCCGGGGCGGGATAGTCCGCCAGGGCGACCTGCCTCACAAGGGAGCAAATTGCGTGCCAGTGCCCCGGAATGGGCAGATGGCCCAAAACTCGCGCCTGGCGGGGGCTGCGCTCCGTTTGTGAACAGTTTTGCGCACTGTTTTCGTGCTCTGCATGGTGCGCGTGATCCGTTTTGGTGCACGCAAAGCTTTCCTGAATGATTTTGGTCAAAGCTTGAACAATTTCCGCTATAATCCGCGCCCCTCTTTTTCGGCCGCCGTCGCAAGCGCTGTTTTCATGAAACTCATCGTCAAAGTCTTCCCGGAAATCACGATCAAGAGCCGGCCGGTGCGCAAGCATTTCATCCGCCAGCTCTCGAAGAACATCCGCGCGGTCCTTAAAGATCTGGACCCGGAGCTCGAGGTGACCGGCGTCTGGGACAACCTGGAAGTGCAGACTCGGCAGACCGAGCCGAAGCTGCTGCGCGAGATGATCGAGCGGCTGACCTGCACCCCGGGCATCACCCACTTCCTGGAAGTGCACGAGTACCCGCTGGGCGACTTCGACGATGTACTGGAAAAGTGCAAGCTGCATTACGCCGACCAGATTCCCGGCAAGATCTTCGCCGTGCGCTGCAAGCGCGCAGGCAAGCACACCTTCACTTCCATGGAACTGGAGCGCCACGTCGGTAGCCGCCTGCGCCAGGAGTGCAACGCGGCCGGCATCTCCCTGAAGAACCCGGAAGTGGAAGTGCGGATGGAAGTGCGCGACCAGCGCCTCTTCGTCATCCACCACCAGCATGACGGCATGGGTGGCTACCCGCTGGGCTCGCTGGAACAGACTCTGGTGCTGATGTCCGGCGGCTTCGACTCGACCGTCGCCGCCTACCAGATGATGCGTCGCGGCCTGATGACCCACTTCTGCTTCTTCAACCTCGGCGGCCGTGCCCACGAACTGGGCGTGATGGAAGTGGCCCATTACCTGTGGGAGAAGTTCGGTCGCTCCCAGCGCGTGCTGTTCATCAGCGTGCCCTTTGAGGAAGTGGTCGGCGAAATCCTCAGTAAGGTCGATAACAGCCAGATGGGCGTGGTGCTCAAGCGCATGATGCTGCGTGCCTCCACCCACATGGCGCGCAAGTTGACCCTGGATGCACTGGTGACCGGCGAAGCCATTTCCCAGGTATCCAGCCAGACCCTGCCCAACCTCTCGGTGATCGATTCGGCCACCGATATGCTGGTGCTGCGTCCGCTGATCGCCAGCCACAAGCAGGACATCATCGACACCGCCAGCCGCATCGGCACCGCCGAGTTCGCCAAGCACATGCCCGAGTACTGCGGCGTGATCTCGGTGAACCCGACCACCAAGGCCAAGATCGGTCGCATCGAACACGAGGAAGAGCAGTTCGACATGGCCATCCTCGAGCGTGCCCTGGAGCGCGCGCGCCTGGTGCCCATCGACCGGGTGATCGACGAACTGGGTCAGGACGTGGCGGTGGAAGAAGTACGCGAAGCCCTGCCGGGGCAGATCGTCATCGACATCCGCCATCCCGATGCGCAGGAAGACGACCCCCTGGAACTGCCGGGCGTCGAAGTGCAGGCGCTGCCGTTCTATGCGGTCAATAACCGTTTCAAGGAACTGGACGCCAATCGCCAGTACCTCCTGTATTGCGACAAGGGCGTGATGAGCCGCCTGCATGCTCACCACTTGCTCAGCGAGGGGCACGCCAATGTGCGCGTTTATCGCCCGGCCTAAACAGCCCGGACTGTTCGGCGGCAGCATCCGCCACCGCCCTCCCGATTGCCGGCCCTGAGTCGCACTTCATTCATCTGTGCCGCCTAGAATTCGCGGCAAACCGAATCCTCTGATCGAGATACAAACGTGATCGAAAAACTCCGCAATATCGCCATCATCGCCCACGTCGACCATGGCAAAACCACCCTGGTGGACAAGCTCCTGAAACTGTCCGGCACCCTCGACCGCAAAGAAGCGGAAAGCGAGCGCGTGATGGACTCCAACGACCAGGAAAAAGAGCGCGGCATTACCATTCTGGCGAAGAACACCGCCATCAAGTGGAACGGCTATAACATCAACATCGTGGACACCCCCGGCCACGCCGACTTCGGCGGTGAGGTTGAGCGCGTGATGTCCATGGTGGACTCCGTACTGCTGGTGGTCGACGCCCAGGACGGCCCCATGCCGCAGACCCGTTTCGTGACCCAGAAGGCCTTCAAGGCCGGCCTGCGTCCGATCGTGGTGGTGAACAAGATCGACCGTCCAGGCGCGCGTCCTGACTGGGTCATCGACCAGATCTTCGACCTGTTCGACAACCTCGGCGCCACCGACGAGCAGCTGGACTTCCCGATCGTCTACGCCAGCGCCCTGAACGGCATCGCCGGTCTGGACCACGAGAACATGGACGACAACATGGACGCCCTGTTCCAGGCCATCATCGACCACGTCCCGGTACCGGACGTAGACGTCGACGGTCCGTTCCAGATGCAGATCTCCCAGCTGGACTACAACAGCTTCCTCGGCGTAATCGGCATCGGCCGTATCGCCCGTGGCCGCGTCAAGGCCAACACCCAGGTAGTCGCCATCAGCGACGACGGCACCCGCCGCAACGGCCGTATCCTGAAGATCATGGGCCACTCCGGCCTGCAGCGCGTTGAAGTGGCCGACGCCGAAGCGGGCGACATCGTCTGCGTCAGCGGCATGGAAGAGCTGTTCATCTCCGACACCCTGTGCGATCCGCAGAACGTTGAAGCGCGCCCGCCGCTGACCGTTGACCAGCCGACCGTGAGCATGACCTTCCAGGTCAACGACTCGCCGTTTGCCGGCAAGGAAGGCAAGTTCGTCACCAGCCGCAACATCAAGGACCGCCTGGACAAGGAACTGCTGCACAACGTTGCCCTGCGCGTTGAAGCCGGCGAATCTGCCGAGAAGTTCAAAGTCTCCGGTCGTGGTGAACTGCACCTCTCCGTACTGATCGAAACCATGCGCCGTGAAGGCTTCGAGATGGCCGTTGGCCGTCCGGAAGTGGTGATCATCGAAAAGGACGGCGAGAAGCAGGAGCCTTACGAGAACGTCACCATCGACATCGAAGAGCAGCACCAGGGCTCCGTGATGGAACAGATGGGCCTGCGCAAGGGCGATCTGACCAACATGATCCCCGACGGCAAGGGCCGCGTGCGCCTGGAATACACCATCCCGGCGCGTGGCCTGATCGGTTTCCGCAACAACTTCCTGACCCTGACCTCGGGCACCGGCATCCTGACCTCGACCTTCAGCCACTACGGCCCGATCAAGGCCGGCGAAGTCAGCAACCGTCAGAACGGCGTACTGGTCTCCATGGCCACCGGCACCGCCCTGACCTACTCGCTGGAAACCCTGCAGAGCCGCGGCAAGCTGTTCCTCGCTCCGGGCGACGACATCTACGAAGGCCAGCTGTGCGGTATCAACAGCCGTGACAACGACCTGGTGATCAACCCCACCAAGGGCAAGAAGCTCGACAACATGCGTGCTTCCGGCAAGGACGAAGTCATCGCCCTGGTTCCGCCGATCAAGTTCACCCTGGAACAGGCGCTGGAATTCATCGCCGACGACGAACTGGTAGAAGTGACTCCGAAGTCCATCCGCCTGCGCAAGAAAATGCTGAACGAGAACGACCGCAAGCGCTACGAGCGCACCAAGGTCTGATCTCCGATCAGTGAATGAAAAGCCCCCGCCGGAGCGATCTGACGGGGGCTTTTTCTTTGCCGCCCAGCTAGCCATGCGGCACATCAGTCCTGGACGAATTCTCCTTCACACAGGCAATAGCGAAATTTCCACTGCACGCTAAGTTGCCATCCTGCATACCCCCATACGGATGACTGTTTCCATTCGCATCGGTTTGAACCCAATCGATTGCGAAGGACTGCCCGTTGCTCTTTTCTCGATTTACTGCCTCCGTTTTCATGCTGGTGACTTGCACGCCGTTGGCTGTACTGGCGGAAGTCTCGCCCGGCGACCGCGACCTGATCCGTGAGCGACAGGAGCGTCTACTGCAGGAACAGCAGAAGCGCCTGGAAGAACTCCAGCAACTACCCGGTAGGTCCTTCGAAAGCGCTCCGGAGCAGGTACTGGAGGAGGGGCACTGTTTCGAGATCCGTCGGCTCGATATCCAAGGCGCAACGCTTCTGACGCAAGGCAAGCGAGATGAACTGCTGGCCCCCTTCATTGGCCACTGCCTCGGTGTCCCCCAGCTCAACGAACTGCTCAAACTTATCACCGGCCACTATCTGGATCGGGGCTACGTCACCACCCGCGCCTATCTGCCGCAGCAGGACCTCTCCACAGGCAGGCTCAAGATCATCGTCATCGAGGGCAAGCTGGAGGGACTCGACAGTTCCGAGCTCGCCAGCGATCGCGAGCTGGCCATGTCCTTCCCCGGCCGCACCGGTGAGGTACTCAATCTGCGTGAACTGGAGCAATTGGTCGACCATCTGAACCGCCTGCCATCCCGCCAGGCGCAGTTGGAGCTGGTGCCCAGCGACCAGGTGGGTGGTAGCCGGATGCACCTCAAAGGCAGTCGCGAAAAGGCCTGGCGTGCCTCGGCCACGCGCAACAACGATGGCGACATCAGTACCGGCGAGCAGCAGATGGGGCTGGGACTGGACTGGGATAGCCCGTTCGGACTGGCCGACCAGCTGAGCCTGCGAGCCAACAGCGATGCGGTCACTGACCAGTGGCGTCATTCCGATAACCAGAGCCTTTACTACAGCCTGCCCTGGGGCTGGTGGACCTTCAGTTACAGCTACAGCCAGAGCTACTACCGCACTCGCAATGACAACGCAGGCTTCGACTTCGCCCTGGACGGTGACAGCAAGACTCACCAACTGCGCGCCGAGCGCGTCCTGCACCGCGACAACGTGAGCAAGACGGCTTTCAACCTTGGCCTCAGCCATCTGCGCACCCGCAACTACATCGACAACGCCCTGGTGGACGTTTCCAGCACCCGCCTCACCGAAGGCCAGCTGGGATTCAACCATGGCCGCCGCATAGGTACCGCCTTCGTGAACCTGGATGCCGGCCTGCAGCGCGGCAACGGCGCGCTGGACGCTCAGGCATCGGGCGATCCCCATGGCAGCGAGCCTGTGGCCCGCTACAACAAGTACAGCCTCACCCTCAGCTATTTGCATCCCTTCCAGCTCTGGGGCGAGAGCCTCAGCTTCGACAGCCTCGCCTATGGCCAGCGAAGCGAAGACGTGTTGTTCGGCCCCCAGCGCATCAGCCTCGGCGGCCTCAGCTCGGTACGCGGCTTCAAGGATCAGTCCCTGTCCGGCGACAGCGGCGGTTACTGGCGCAACCTGCTGCGCTGGCGCCGCACGATCACCTGGGAACCGCTGCGCCCCTGGCTCCAGGAGTACGGCGCAGCACTGGCCTACGACCTCGGCGTGATCCATGGCAACCAGCACAACCCGGAGGCGCGCGGTCGCATGAGCGGCAACGCCATCGAGCTGAACCTGCGCGGGCAGTACCTCGCCACCTCGGTGACCTTCGCCCGCTCGTTGGAACGGCCGGATCTGATCGAGCGCCGCGAGAGCCCGATCTACTTCCGCGTCGACGCCTTCTTTTAGCCGGTCGGCTTACCAGAACTTCGCGCCCGTTCCGGAGCTTTCCGAGCGGACGGATTTAGCGTTTCGCGGTCACCTACCGGCCGCTGGAGAGGAAATACATGGATGTTCGCAGCCCCCTCAACCAATGCATCGCCCTGGCCCTGGCCGGCATCCTCTTCCTCAATCCGATCATCGTGGCGGCGGCCGAATTGGCGGTGGATGCTTCCGCCGGCGGTAATACCCAATTGGGCCAGGCCGGCAATGGCGTACCGGTGATCAATATCGCCACGCCCAACGGCAGCGGTCTGTCCCACAACCGATTCACCGAATACAACGTCGGCCAGCAGGGCCTGATTCTCAACAACGCCACCAACAAGACCCAGTCCACCCAACTGGGCGGCCTGATCATCGGCAACCCCAATCTCCAGGGGCAGGCTGCAAGCACCATCCTCAACGAAGTCACTGGCGGCAACCGCAGCCAGCTCAGAGGCTACACCGAAGTCGCCGGCCAGTCGGCGCGGGTCATCGTCGCCAACCCCCACGGCATCACCTGTAACGGTTGCGGCTTCATCAACACGCCGCGCGCCACCCTCACCACCGGCAAGCCGCTGGTCGAAGGCGGGCGGCTCGATCGCTTCCAGGTGGACGGCGGTGATATCGCCATCGAAGGCGCCGGCCTCAATGCTGGAAACGTCGACCAGTTCGACCTGATCACCCGCAGCGCCAGGCTCAATGCCGAATTGCATGCGCAGAAACTGAGCATCGTGGCCGGCCGCAACGACGTGCAGGCCGACAGCTTGGTCGCCACACCGCGTGCCGACGATGGTAGCGCCAAGCCTGAACTGGCCATCGACAGCTCCGCCCTGGGCGGGATGTACGCCGGAGCGATTCGCCTGGTGGGTACCGAGGCGGGCGTTGGCGTGAAGCTGGCGGGCGACATGGCCGCCAGTGGCGGTGATATCCAGATCGACGCCAACGGTAAGCTGACCCTCGCGCAGACGGCGGCCGCCGGCAATTTGCAGGTCACCGCACAGAGCGCCGAACTGCTCGGCAAGACCTACGCCGGCGGCAGCGCCAGAGTCACCACCCGCGAAGACCTGAGCAATCGCCAGAGCCTGGCCGCGCGTGGTGCGGTGCACCTTTCCAGCGGTGGCCAACTGCATAACAGCGGCATCGTCGAAGCTGGTGTCAACCCGGACAGCAGTCGCAACGCCACAGGCGATCTGTCTGCCTCGGCAAAGGACTTGCGCAACAGCGGCAGTCTGGTGGCCAGTCGCAACCTCGAAGCCAGCGCCAACCAGACTCTGGTCAACCAGGGCGGCACCCTCAGCGCCGAGGGCAATGCCAGCGTCTCCGCCGGCAAGCTGGACAACCGCCACGGCCGAGTGCTGACCAAGGGTGACCTGGCGCTCAGCGCCGTCGAACTGGACAACCAGGCTGGGCTGGTAAATGGCGTCAACCAGGTGCAGATGCAGCTTGGCCAGCTGGACAACCGGGGTGGTGAGCTGTCCAGCCAGACCAGCGTCAAGCTGCAGGCCGGCAGCATCGACAACCGCAGCGGCAAGGTCATCGGCGAACAGACGCTGCATCTGGAAGCCAGCGGCGCGGTGGACAACCAGGGTGGCAGCCTCGGCGCCAACCAGCAGTTGCAGGTCAAAGTCGCCAGCCTGGAAAACAGCCAGCAGGGCAAAATCAGCAGCCAGGGCGACCTCGATGTACAGGTGGCGGGCAAACTCGACAACCACGACCAGGGCCGGATTGGCGCCAATGGCGCCGCCAGGGTTCAGGCGGGCTCCCTGGACAACCGCGGTGGTCAACTCACCAGTGGTTCGACCCTCGATTTGCAAGCCGGTCTTGTGGATAACCGCGCTGCAGGCCGGATCGCCAGCAATGACAAGCTGACGGCCAGCGTCGCCGGGCTGGACCAGCGAGACGGCGGCAAGCTGTACAGCAACTCCGAGCTCGACCTGGACCTCAATGGCGGCACCTTGAGCAACAGCGGCGGCCTGCTCAACGCGCCCGGCCAGTTGTTGCTGAAGAACCTGGGTGATGTCAGCAACCAGGGCGGCGAAATCTCTAGCCAGCAAGCCTTCACGCTAGCTGCGCGCAGCCTCGACAACAGCAGCGGCAAGCTACTGAGCGCCCAGTCCCTGACCCTGCGCATCGACCAGGCACTGAAGAATCTAAAGGGCCTGATTTCTGCCGCTGCGCTCGACGTTCGCAGCGCCTCTTTGGCCAACGACGGCGGTCTGCTGACTGGCACTGGTGACCTGCTGTTGAAGGTTGGCAGTCAAGTTGGCAACCGTAGCGGTGAAATCTCCAGCGGGGGTCTCACCCGGCTGGAAGCCGCCAGTCTTGATAACCAGGGTGGCGACCTGTTGGGCGACAACGGCCTGGTGGTGTCCCTGGGCGGGGCCCTGGATAACCAGGGAGGCACGCTCGGCGCTGGGCGCGACCTCGAACTGCAGGCCGCAAGCGTCGACAACCGTCGGGGCACCCTTGTGGCGGATGGAGCACTGAACACTCGTGTCAGTGGCCAGCTCGACAACCAGGAGCAAGGCAATCTGCTCGCAAAGGGGCCTCTGACGATCCAGGCCAGTCGCCTGGACAACCGCCTCGGTCAGGTCAGCGGCCAGGGCTCGGTCACGATTGACGCGAGCCAACTGGACAATGGCGGTGGCAGGCTCGTGGCGAATGGTCCGCTGGTACTCCGGGCCAACCAGCTGGACAACCGCCAGCAGGGTACGATCAGCAGCAAGGCCGATCTCAGCTATCAGGGCCAACGCCTGGACAACCAGGGTGGCCGCATCACTGCCGCCGGTCCTCTGTCTGTTGAGGCCGAGGAGGTACACAACGCCCAGGGTCGTATCGCCAGCCAGGGTGACCTGAGCGCGACTCTCGGGACCCTGGCGCAGCAGGCTGGTGAACTGGTCGCCCAGGGATCACTTCACCTTCAGGCTCGCAGTCTGGACAATCACCAGGGCGGCCTGGTGGGCAGCACAAAGGCGCTGACACTCGAGGTTGGCGATATCGACAACCGTGGTGGCGAGCTGTCCAGCCAGGTAGGCATCAGCCTTATCGGTCAGCGTCTCGACAACAGCGGCGGCAAGCTGTTGGCCGGCAACCAATTGACCCTCGCCGTGGATCGATTGGTCAACCAGGCCAAGGGCCTGATCTTCGGCCGTCACGCCACCACCCTCGACGCCCACAGCCTGGACAACAGCGGCGGCACCTTGGCCAGCGCCACGTCGCTGGTCATCGCCCTGGCGCCCCAGGCCGACGGGCTGGAAGGTGGGCTGGAAGGTGGGCTGGTCAATCGCCAGGGGCTGATCAGCAGCGAAGGCACTCTGGTGCTCCAGGCCAGCAGGATCGACAACCAGGAGGGCGCCCTCTCAAGCGCCACTGACCTCGGGCTGGTCAGCGCTGGCCAGCTGGACAACCAGGGCGGCTCCATCGTCAGCGACGGCAATCTCGCTGTAGCCAGCGCCAGCCTCGACAACAGCGAGGCGGGGGTCCTCAGCGTCAAGGGCAATGCACGTATAGACACCGGGGCGCTGAACAACCGCCAGGGCGGCCAGCTCACCACTGCCGGCGCCCTGGAACTGGACGCCGGCCAGGTCGACAACAGCGCCCAGGGCCGTATCGCCGGTGGCCAAGGCCTGACTGCCAAGGTTTCCGCGCTGGACCAGCACGACGGCGGCGAGCTGTTCAGCAAGGCCGATCTCAGCCTCGACCTGCAACAGGGGCTGTTGAACAACAGCAGCGGCGGTCTGATAAACAGCCCCGGCCGGCTCCTGCTGCAGAATCTGGGGCAGGTCATCAACCAAGGCGGCGAAATTTCCAGCCAGCAGGGCTTCACCCTGGCCGCCCGCCAATTGGAAAACGCCGGCGGCAAGCTGCTCAGCAACCAAGCGCTGGTGCTGCGCATCGCCCAGGCCCTGGATAACGTCAAAGGAACGGTCTCCGCCAAGGGGCTGGATCTGCGTGCGGGCAGCCTGGACAACCGCGAAGGGCGGCTCCACAGCCGTGACCTGTCCACGCTCGTGGTGACCGGCCACTTCGACAACCAGCATGGAGCCGTGTCGGCCAGCGGCCAGCTCGACCTGACTGCCAGCACACTGGACAACCGTGTTGGCGAAATCGCCGGCAAGGCGGATGTTCAGGCGAGCATCGGGACCCTCGACCAGCGCGGCGGGTTGCTGATCGCTCAGGGTGCGTTGTCCCTGAAGGGACAGCGCCTCGACAACCGCGACAACGGCCTGGTCGGTGCCATGCAGGGCCTGTCCCTCACCATCGATGAAATCGACAACCGCGGTGGCGAGATCTCCAGCCAGGAGGCTGTCCAGATCGTCGGCGAGCAGCTCGATAACAGCGATGAAGGCCGGCTGCTGGCCGGGACCCGCCTGGGCGTTGCCGTCGAGCATGTGATCAACCACGCCAAGGGCCTGATTTCCGGCAAGACCGGAGTGGACCTGACAGGTCGCAGTCTGGACAACAGCGGCGGCCGCCTGCTCAGCCAGCAGGCCGTGGCCATCGCCCTCGGTGAAGTGCTGACCAACCAGCAAGGCCTGATCAACAGCGAAGCGCGTCTCGACCTTGCTGCCGGCAGCCTCGACAACGGCGGCGGCCGTATTTCCAGCGCGGGCACCCTGGACATCCTCAGTCGTGGTGCGCTGAGCAACGATGGCGGCCAACTGCTGACGGACAGCACCTTGACGCTGGCCAGCGACAGTCTGAGCAATCTTCAGGGAGTACTGTCCGCCAAGGGCAAGACCCAGCTCACCACCGGCCGCCTCGACAACAGCCAGGGGCAACTGACCAGCGCTGATGCACTGGACCTGGCCACGGCTGAACTCATCAACCACGGCGGCCGCATCGGCAGCCAGCAGGTTCTCACCGTCAGCGCCAGCGGCCTGGCGCAACAGGGCGGCCAACTGTTCAGTAATGCCGGCCTCAGCCTCGACCTCCAGGGCGGTGACCTGGACAACCGCCAGGGCCTGATCAACGCTCCCGGCCAGTTGCTGCTGCAGAACCTTGGCAAGGTCGACAACCAGGGTGGCGAAATCTCCAGTCAGCAGAGCTTCATGCTGGCCGCGCGCAGCCTCGACAACACCAGCGGCAAGGTGCTCGGCGCTCGGGCGCTGACCCTGCGCGTTGACCAGGCACTGGCCAACCTCATGGGCCTGATCGCCGCCGCCCGCCTCGACGTCCATGCCACCAGCCTGGCCAACGCGGGTGGCACCCTGACCAGCCGCAGCGATACCCGGGTGACTATCAGCGGCGCCCTGGCCAACCACCAGCATGGCCTGATCAACGCCGCCCAGCAGCTCACCGTGAAGGCCGGCAGCCTGGACAACCGTGGCGGCAGCCTGTTGGCCGGCAGCGCCCTCGATCTGCGCGCCCAAGCCATCGATAACCGCGACAACGGCCTGATCAACAGCCAGGGCGAACTTGGCGTTGAGACCCTGACACTGGATTCCAGCCAGGGTGGCGAAGTCTCCGCCAAGGGCGCCCTGAGCCTCTTGGTCGATCGGCTGATCCAGCGCCAGGGCCGCCTTATCGGTGCCTCCGGCCTGAACCTGGACCTCAACGGCGGTGACCTGGACAACCAGGGCGGTCTGATCCTCGCCCAGGGCCCGCTCAACCTCCAGCGCCTGCGCGACCTGGCTAACCAGGGCGGCGAAATCAGCAGCAGCGAGAGTTTCGTCCTTGCCCTGCGCGACCTCGACAACAGCGGAGGCAAGCTTATCAGCAGCGGTCAGCTCGGCCTGAGCGGCGCGCAGCTGCGCAACCAGGGTGGGCTGATCTCCGGTTGGCACGGCCTCCGCGTCAGCGGCCAGAGCCTCGACAACCGCAACCTAGGCACCCTCTCCAGCCGTGACGGCAACCTGTCCGTTACCTTGAATGGCGCCCTGCAGAACAGCGGCGAAGGTGCCCTGGTCAGCCAGGGCCGTCTGGACCTCAAGGCCGCCAGCCTGGACAACAGCAACAACGGCATCCTCTCCAGCGGTGGCGACCAGCAGCTCGATGTCGCCACTTTGCTGGACAACAGCGCGGGCGGGCAGATCGACAGCGGCGCGAAATTGACCCTGAAGGCCACCAGCCTGAACAACACCGCCGGTACTCTGCAGGCGCAACAGGCGCTCACCCTGAAGGCCGCCACGCTGAACAACAGTGCCGGCAATATCGCCGGCGACGCCGCGCTCACCCTCAACCTCCTCGGCGTCTTCGCCAACGCTAACGGCAAGCTGGCCAGCGTGGGTCCTCTGCTGCTGCAGGGCGCCACCCAGGTCGACAACCAGAACGGCCAGATCGTCAGCCAGGGCCTGCTGACCCTGCTCACCGGTGACCTGGACAACAGCAATCGCGGCACTGTCGCGGCCAATGACGCCCTGCTGCTGATAGCTACTGGCGCGGTGCAGAACGACAACGACGGTCTCATGTACAGCCGCGATGCTGGTGTGCGCATCCAGTCCGTCAGCATCGACAACAGTCTGGGCACCGTGCAGGCCAATGGCGATCTGGAGATTGTCAGCGGCGCCTTCTCCAACCTCGGCGGACGGGCCATCAGCCAGGTCGGCAACCTGGATATCAACGCCGACACCTTGGACAACCGTGGCGGCACCCTCGCTAGCTTGCAGGGCTGGGTAAAGGCCCGCCTGAGTGGCTGGCTCAACAACAGTCTTCACGCTGACAAGGGCGGTGTACTCCAGGGGCAATCCCTGGAGCTTGCAGCCGCCTCGGTGGCCAACCAGGGCGGGCAACTTTCGGCCCGCTCCGGCAACGCCCTGCTGAGCGTCGCCAGCCTGGACAACAGCCAGGGCGCGCTCTTTGCCAAGCAGCTGCTCAAGATCGACGGCAATAACCTGACCAACGCCGGGCAGATCGCCGCCGGTACGGTGGACTTCAGCCTGGCCGGGGCGTTGAACAACCAGGTCGGCATCATCGAAAGCGACAGCATCCTGACCTTGGCCGCTGCCTCCCTGGACAACCGCAGTGGCCAGCTGCGCGCCCTGGGCACCGATGGCCGCACCCAACTGACCGTGCAAGGCCTGCTGGACAACCGCAACGGCACCCTGGAAACCGCCAACCTTGACTTCGGCCTGGCGGCGGGCAGCCTGCAGAACGCCGGCGGCACCCTGCTACACGTCGGCGGTGGCGCCTTCGACATCGCCTTGCCCAACGTCGCCAATGCTGGCGGCAGCATCGTCACCAACGGCGGCCTCACCCTCGCCGCCGACAGTTGGACCAACAGCTCCATCATCCAGGCCGGCCGCCTGACGGTGAACGCCGGCCAGTTCCATCAGACCGCCAGCGGCCAATTGCTGGCCAGCAACACCTTCGTCGGCAGCGGCGGAAACTGGAGCAACGATGGCCTGATCGCCAGCGACGGCGCACTCAGTCTCAACCTTGGCGGTACCTACAGCGGCAGCGGACGGGTCACCAGCCTGGGCGACCTGAGCATGAGCGCCAGCCAGTTGATCCTGCCCACGACCGGACGCATCACCGGCGGTGGCAGCACCAATGTCTGGGTGGGCGGCCTATTCAGCAACAGCGGGGTGATGACCTCGGCCAGCGGCCTGATGGTCAACGCCGGACAGCTGAACAACTACGGCACCCTGGGCAGCGCAGAGCAACTGCGACTGACGACGCCGGCCCTGCTCAACGAGAACGGCCTGATCTTCAGTGGCGGCGACATGGCCCTGCGGGTGGGCAGCTTCACCAACCGCTATGCGGATGTGTACAGCCTCGGCGCGCTAGATATCGCCGCGAACGACGAAGGCGCGTTCAGCTCTCTGTTCGAAAACATCTCTGCAACCCTGGAAAGCGCCGGCGATATGAGCCTGGCGGCGTCCAGCATCATCAACCGCAAGGATGCCTTCCAACTGGGTCGCGAGCTGGTTTCTAGCGTCGTCGCGCTGACCTGCCACAGGTGCCGAGGCAATACCTGGGACATCAGTTTCGTTGCCAAGGAACAGTACCAGTCCACCATCCTGGTGGACTCGGCTGCGTCGCTCATGTCCGCTGGTGGGAATCTGGTCGTCGCTTCCGACACTTTCCAGAACCTGCAGAGCCTGGTTTCTTCGGGGGGCAATCTCGACATCACCACCGGCGTCTTCAGCAACCAGGGCGCGGCTGCCGGCATCATCGACCGTACCCGGGTCTACAACACCGGCGGGGTATCCAATGGGACCGCTTCGCGCCTGATCATTGAGGTGCTGTTGCCGTTCAACCAGCGCAACGATCCGGATTTCCCAGGCCTGCGTATCGCTGACGCATCTGGAGAAATTCGTATCGTCCTGCCCGAAGTGAAGAAGATCGGCAAGGACGATCCACCGGCTGCCTACTATTCGTTCCTCGATGTCATCGGCAGAACGGTCAATCTCAATACGAACTACCCCGTATACAAGGACCAGGTCCTTGCACCACCATCGCTGTACGACCCCAATAGGCAGGAGCCGCTGCCCGCTGAGATCACGCAGTGGGGCGTCGAGAGCGATTCGGAGATCAGCCGGAACACGGGGGTTGCCGCGCAGGCGACAATCCAGGCTGCAGGAAGCGTTCGCATTCAGGCCGGTGAGCGGCTGGAGAATGGTGTCATCGCACCTTCCCAGCAGTACATCGCCGGCGCGAACAGGGTTGGCGCCACATCGCCCCAAGGAGCCGGCGCTGCCACCTCTATTGTCATCAATGGCCAACTCCCTCCAGACCTTGCCCAAAAGCAGGTCAACCCCCTCGTTCTGCCGGGTTTCAGCATCCCCTCAGGTTCCAACGGGCTGTTCCGACTCAGCGGCACCAATGGCAGCGAGGCCCAGGCCGACCAGGCCGCGCAAGGCCCGCAGAACTGGACCGTGGGTGGCGCCAGTATCAGCCTGGCCGAACGCGAGCAGGTGCTGACCGACACCCAGGCACGCCAGGTGCAGGTCAATGACGCCGGACAGACGATCATCGGCGGCCGCCAGTTGGAGTTGGGCGATCGCCTGCAAGCCGAGGACGCCGGCATCGGCGCCATCCAGATCGAGGCGGGCAATGCACCTTCCGGTTTCACGGTGCCTGATCGTTCCGGCGCTGCCGGCGGTACCAGCCAGGGCGGCGGCATCGCAGAGCAGCGTCCCAGCGGTGGCAGCCAACCGCAGGACCAGAGCATCGCCCGTGTTCAGGGCCTGCCGGACAACCAGGCACCCTCCAAACCCCACAAGTACCTGATCGAAACCAACCCGGAACTGATCAACCTCAAACAGTTCCTCAGCTCCGACTACCTGCTCGGCAACCTCGGCTACGACTCGGATCAGGCACAGAAGCGCCTGGGCGACGGCCTCTATGAGCAACGCCTGGTGCGCGAGGCCATCGCCGCCCGCACCGGCCAGCGTTTCCTCGAAGGCCTGACCAGCGACGAAGCGATGTTCCGATACCTGATGGACAACGCCATCGCCAGCAAGCAGCAGCTTGGCCTCAGCGTCGGCGTGGGCTTGTCCGCTGCTCAGGTGGCGGCGCTGACCCACGACATCGTCTGGCTCGAAGCGCACGAGGTGAACGGCGAGCAGGTGCTGGTGCCAGTGCTCTACCTGGCCCAGGCCGATGGTCGCCTGGCACCCACCGGTGCGCTGATCCAGGGCAAGGACGTGGCACTGATTTCCGGTGGCGAGCTCAGCAACCAGGGCACCCTGCGCGCCAGCAACAACCTCAGCGCCACCGGCGGCAATATCGCCAACAGCGGTCTGATAGAAGCAGGTAACCGCCTTGACCTGCTGGCCACCGACAGTATCCGTAACGCCCAGGGCGGCATCATCGCTGGGCGCGATGTCAGTGCCATCGCCCTCACCGGCGACATCATCAACGAACGTAGCCAGGGCTCGTTGCTGAATGTCGGTCCCACCACACGTCAGGACAGCGTCATGGATAACGCTGCCCGAATCGAGGCGGGTAACAATCTCAGCCTCTCGGCCGGACGCGACCTCGCCAACATTGGGAGCGTACTGAGTGCCGGCGGTAACGCCAGCCTGAGTGCGGGGCGCGATCTGCTCATCGCCTCCGCCACCGAGGTGGATACCGCCGAAGGTCATGCCAAGAAGTCGCGCTGGACTGAAACCGACATCAACCAGCATCGCAGCGAGGTGCAGATTGGTGGCGACCTCAAGATCGAAGCCGGCCGCGATCTGGCGGTCGTTGCCAGTCGTGTCGGCGCCGGTGGCGATATCGACCTGGCCGCCGGGCGTGATCTCGATATCGCCTCAGCCGCCAACGAAAGCCACTACGAGTACCACTACAAGGGGGGTGGCAAGAAGCTCGATATCCAGAACGACCAGGTCCGCCAACAGGGCAGTGAAATAACCGCCGGTGGCAACCTGAGCGTCCTCAGTGGGCACGATCTGAGCATTACTGCCAGTCGCCTGGAAGCCGGTGACGAGGCTTACCTCTATGCCGGTAATGACTTCAGCTTGCTGGCGGCTGAAGACAGCGACTTCGAGTCGATTTATTACCAGAAGAAAAAAAGCGGATTGTTCTCCAGTTCCAGCAAGGCCACCTACACAGCAGATGGCATGACCACGGTGCGGGGTAGTTTGCTCAGTGCGAACACCGTGACGGCAGGCGCTGGCAACGACCTCAATGTAGCTGGCAGCGATGTCGTTTCTACCGACCAGACCACCTTGTTTGCTCGTAACGACGTGAACATCGACGCCGCTGCGGAAACGATGACCCACGAGTACTTCGAGCAGAAAAAGAAGTCTGGCCTCATGGGTAATGGCGGTATAGGCGTGACCCTAGGGAATACCGGGACCAAGAGCACTTTGCGGGACTCGCAGGGAACGTCGGTGGCCAGCACCATTGGCAGTGTCCTGGGCAATGTGGATATCAGTTCAGGTAAGGACCTAAGCATTACCGGGTCCGAACTGGTGGCGGGCAGGGACATCAGGCTCACGGCGCAGAAAGTCTCCATCACCGCTGCGGAAAACGAAAGCCGCAGGGAACAGACCTTAGAGAGCAAGAAAAGCGGCCTGATTCTAGCGTTGTCGGGAGCCCTGGGAAGTGCCATCAACACTGCCTATGAAACCAACCGGCAGGCACGCGATGAGGAGGATAGCCGTCTATCTGCCTTGCAAGGCATTAAGGCAGGGCTGACAGGTCTCCAGGCATGGCAGGCCGTGCAGCAGGCGGGAGGTATGACGGCAGAAAACGCCGGTCAGCTCGTTGGTATCAGCCTTTCGCTCGGATCACAGAAGTCGAGCTCGAAGCAGACTCTGAAGAAGAACGAGAGCCAGGGCAGCAGCCTGACGGCCGGCAATGACCTGAGCATCATCGCCACGGGAAAGGGCAATCCCGGAGCGGACGGTGATATTCGCGTACATGGCAGCAAGCTCCAGGCGAACAACAATCTGCTGTTGGCGGCCAATCGCGATATTACCCTGGAAGCCGCCGCCGATACCCAAAAACTAGAAGGCAACAACAAAAGCAGCGGCGGTGCGATTGGAGTCAGTGTGGGCGTTAGCGATGGCGGCGCCGGACTGAGCATCTTTGCCAATGCCAACCAGGGCTCCGGCAAGGAAAAGGGAAATGGCACCAGTTGGACCGAGACCACCCTGGATGCCGGCAACAAAGCCAGCCTCGTCAGCGGGCGTGATACCAGTCTGATAGGGGCACAAGTCAGCGCCGATCAAATTATGGCTAACGTAGGGCGCGATTTTACCCTGGAAAGTCTTCAGGACAGCGACCATTACGAGTCTAGGCAGAAGAACGTGAGCGGCGGTGCCAGTTTCACGTTCGGCAGCATGACCGGTAGCGGCTACGTCAGTATCAGCCAGGACAAGCTCAAGTCCGAATTCGACAGTGTGCAAGAGCAAACCGGCTTGTTTGCGGGAAAGGGTGGCTTCCAGGTTGACGTGGGCAACCATACCCAGCTGGACGGCAGCGTCATTGCCAGCATCGCCGAGGCGGACAAGAACAGGCTGAGCACGGGAACCATTGGCTGGTCGGGAATTCGCAACGAGGCCGAGTTCACCAGCCAGCATGTGGGAGCTAGCATCAGCGGCGGTGGATCGGTTGGGAGCAGCTTCACTGGCAACATGGCCGGGGGAATGCTAAGTGGCAGCAATCGCAATGGGGAGGACAGCAGTACCACCTACGCTGCCATTTCAGATGGCGAGTTGGATATTCGTGACCCCGAACGCCAGGTGCAGGACGTCAACACGCTCAGTCGCGACGTCGAGCATGCCAACAATGCCCTCAGTCCGATCTTCGACAAGGAGAAGGAGCAACAGCGTCTTCGGCAGGCGCAGCTGATCGGTGAAATCGGTCAGCAGTCGATGGACATTGTCCGTACGCAGGGGGACATCGTTGCGACCGAGAAGGCCCGCAAAGAGCTCGTCCGTGCCGGCAACCCCAACCCGACTCGGGAGCAGATCAGCGAAAGCGCCGTTTACCAGGCCACGATGGAGAAGTACGGTACCGGTAGCGATCTGCAGCGTGCCGCCCAGGCTGTGACGGCCGCCCTTCAGGGCTTGGCCGGCGGTGACATCGGATCAGCCCTGGCCGGGGCATCGGCGCCCTACCTGGCCAACACCATCAAGAAAGTGACGGACGGCAACGATTCCGCGCGGCTGATGGCTCATGCCGTGCTGGGGGCTGTTGTTGCTCAGGCCCAGGGAAACTCGGTCGCCGCCGGGGCGGCGGGCGCCGTTGCTGGCGAGGCCCTGGCGCCGATACTCACGCAGCAGATCTACGGCAAAAATAGTGAAGACCTGACCGAGGAGCAGAAGCAGACCATTACTGCGCTCTCCACCCTGGCGAGTGGGATCGCCGGTGCGGTGCTAGGCAATGGCAGTGCCGATGCACTCGCAGGAGCGCAGGGTGGCAAGAACGCCGTCGAGAACAACGAGTTCGGTGGGCGGCTCTATGCAGACCGGCAGTTCGAGAAATACATAGCGGAAGGCGGTTGTGGAGGAGCATCGCGTCAGGATTGCCGCAAGGGCTACGAGAACAAGCTGCTGGCAGAAGATCCAGCTCAGACTCTCTTGGCCGCGGCAATTATTCCCGCCGTGGTTGTTGGTGTGGTGTGGACTCCCGCCCTTGCGGCGACTGCGCAGGCAGCAGTAGCGGCCTGCCGTATCAACCCGATCGCGTGTATTAACCAGACCACCATTGAGGCGCTCGAGATAGGCGTGGGTGAGGCGCTGCCGGGGGGGCTGGCCGTTGGTGCTGGCGCGAAACTCACGATTGAGCAGGCTGCTAACGTGCGTGCCTTGATGGAGGTTGCGGAGCAGTCTGGGACCAAAGTCAGCGCGGACGCGCTTAAGGTTGTGCTGGCGCAGGGGAGTGGCGGTGCAAAAGGTGGTAAGACGGTTCCTGATTTTTATACCAGAGTATCTGGAGAGTCCATTCCTTCTACAGGGTATAGGTATGTTTCGTCTGATGCTCCATACCTCCATGATTTACTCTCCTCGGGCACAATTCCCGCGAACAGTCGAGGCACTTATATTTCTTTTGATAACCTTGGCTTCGGGGCTGCTGGGAAATTGCAGGTTCCGCATGATGCTGCGATTAAAATTGAGTTTGATACAAGGCAAATACTGGATGACGTTAAAATTCCTCAAGGACAATGGGGTAAGGCTGATTATCTTGAGCCTATCACTACAGACTTTCCACAATTTGGGCATGGCGGAGCAACTCAGGCGGTTACCACAAAACCGATTCTCGTTAATAAGGTGATTGATACAATTACCGGGAAGGTGCTTTATGAGCGTGGAAATTAGACATGATTGGGAGGTCGCCTTCAGAGGACTAGAGCGATTCTTTGATGAAGGCATGACTTTATGGCCAAAAGATAAGTTTTTCTTGTTGTTTCCAAGTGAAGAGGTCGCAAATAGTAGTTATGTATTTGGTCAGTTGATTGCTCTCGAAAAGCAGGGGGCTATCTCTTTTGTGGGTACTGATGAGCTATATGTTAAGGTTCTGAATATTTAGTTGGTACAAAAACGGAAAAGGGGCACGGAAAAGGGGCAGATTTATTTTCTCTACTCTAATTTTTATCAGGGAGAGCGAGCAGGCTCTAGTTCTTCATAGAGGGAGAAGCCATGCCCAGGGTGGGGCGGGTTCTGTTGCCAAACTATCCACATCACATTGTGCAGCGAGGCCACAACCGACAAGTCGTGTTTGCCGAGGACGCTGATTTCGAGCGTTACCTGGCTGATCTGCGCGAGTTGAAGGACGCTTTCGGGGTAAAGGTCTACGGAGGAAAAGGGGACAGATTTATTTTCACTACTCTAAAACTGACTAGTGGGACGAGATTAGAGTACAAAAAATAGATCTGTCCCCTTTTTCCATTCAGGCGGCGGCAATTGGCGCGCTCTTACCGGTGGCCTTCGTTGGGGTGACAGTGACCCCCGCAGCCTTGGCATCTGCTCGTGCAGCCGCTGCAGCCTGTTCCTCCAACCCGGCGCTGTGCGCCAGCGAAGTCACTGTGTGGCTGGCCGAGATGGCGGCTGGGGACGCATTGCCGGCTGGGCTGGCGATTGGCGCAGGTGCCAAGCTGACGGCAGAGCAGGCGCCGCAGCTGCGTGCCCTGATGGAAGTTGAGAAGCAGACCGGGACGAAAGTTGGGGCGGAAGGGATTGGGGTTGCGCTCGGGCAGGGGAGTGGTGCAAAAGGGGTAAGTAAATTACCTGTTCCCGACGACCTTCCAAAAAAGATACATATAGGGCAGCAGGGCAAACATATCAAAGGTCACAATAATTTTGAGGAAGGGCGTAGTTACTTTAATGATGGCGTCGACCCAGCGGAGCTTTTGGAGGGAGTCCACAGTGGTAAATATCCGGTTGTTGGTGCTGGGGCTCGTGGTAACCCAATTGTGGATTTTGGAAGGCCGATTGGGGTAGATGGACGGACAGGGCAGTCTGTTACCAGAGGCCAGATTCACTATGGGAAAAACGGTGCTCACATTGTTCCAGACGCGAGGAATTGAGATGATATTTTCTGCGCAATTACCCGATTGGCTCGTGGCATGCTTTCGAATTGCGCTACTTGGCGAGATTTACCCTAATATTAGAGCTGTTGCTGTCGGATACAATGAAAATGGCTCAGTATTGATTCGGTATTATCTTGATCGTCAGCCAACGGATTTTGATCTGGAAAGCTTGGAAGTCGTAGCTACAAATCTTGATTCAATGGGCGGAAAAAAAATTTCTATCAATAAAATTGATGTCGAATGTGTTCATGCGGAGGGCTCTAAGCGAGATTTGGAGCCGCTTAGTGGGTTTGTTTATTCTAGACGAGAGTATGTTTGAGTTTATTTCAAAATATAATTATAAAAATAATCTGGTGCAAAAGTGCAAAAAACCGAGAAAAGGGGGGGGATTGTTATTCTATAATCCCTTGGGAATGGAGAGAGCGTTATAGATCTTCATGGACGGAGAAACCATGCCCAGGGTAAGGCGGGTCGGGTTCTGTTGCCAAACTACCCGCATCACATTGTGCAGCGGGGTCACAACCGGCAAGTTGTGTTTGTTGAGGACGCCGATTTCGAGCGTTATCTGGCCAATCTGCGCGCGTTGAAGGATGCCTTCGGCGTCAAGGTCTATGCGTTCTGCTTGATGACCAACCATGTGCACCTGCTGCTGGCTCCGGAAAAGGGGACAGATTTATTTTCCTACTCTAATCCCTTGGGAATAGAGAGCACGTTCTAGGTCTTCATGGAGGGAGGAGCCATGCCCAGGGTCGGGCGGGTTCTGTTGCCAAGTTATCCACATCACATCGTGCAGCGTGGCCACAACCGACAGGTTGTGTTTGCCGAGAATGCGGACTTCGAACGTTACCTAGCCGACCTACGTGAGTTGAAGGATGCCTTTGGGGTGAAGGTGTATGCGTACTGCCTGATGACAGACGAAAAAGGGACAGATTTATTTTTCCTACTCTAAATCTGACTCGCGGTGTGAGATTAGATTAAAGAAAATAAATCTGTCCCTTTTTTCAGTAAAAATTTGAGTCGGAGAGGGCTAGATGTGAGAGCGCCGGACGGTGCAGGGCTACGGTAAAGTAGTGATGGCTAATTCTCTGGCTTCTTAGATCCGAAGGTGCAGCTATTGAAACTTGACAGTAATTCTGATTTTGAGGTTTTGGGATTTAGCGATAGTCGCTATGAGAAGTTGACTGTTGAAATTAAATATAAGGGAGAGTCGGTGGCTCAAATTAATCAGGACCAAGGAATGGATAGGTTAGAGCTTGAGGTGTTTGCCGACTTGGATAGCTCAGTTCTAAAGGTTCCGCTGGCTGGTTTCTTGGGGTCATTAGTTTTGGCGAAGAGGTCAATTGAAGGGGAAAAGGGGACAGATTTATTTTTCCTGCTCTAAATCTGACTCACGGGGTGAGATTAGAGCAGGAAAAATAAATCTGTCCCCTCTTTTAGTAAGGTCTAAGTGATGGATATTTGGGAAATATTGCAGGATGAGCTAGAGCGCTATAAAAGTAGCACTCTTGCAGTTCGGCACTGCCTGAGCGCTTATGAGTCAAAATGTACTGAGCTAATTAAAGAGATTCCTTGTAGGTCTTTTGATCAAGCGCAGGATTGCTTTGATGCGCTGTATGCTATTCAGAATAAGTTGGCAGTTGCTAAATATAAATATGAATTCAGCCTGCCTGACAGGCTTGATATTTTTGTATACCAGTTTGAGCGCGATGACATTAGCTCTAGGGAGTATTGGTATGGGAAGTTCAAAGAAGGTCAGGAGTGGGCTCATGATGAATAGCAGAAAAAGGGAAAATTTATCTTTCCTACTCTAATTCAGAAAAGGGGACAGATTTATTTTTCTATTCTAAACCTGACTCACGGGGTGAGATTAGAGTGCAGAAAATAAATCTGTCCCCTTTTCCATTAGTGCTGATGGCACTAGGGTTTATAGACCCCCGACTGCGAAACCAAATACACCTATTCAACTTAATCCGACCGGAATGCAAGCAAACTTCCAAGAGCTGAGTAGCGGAAAGGTTGTTAGCAACGGTCACTTGAGTGTTACTGAATAAATGAAAGCTATTTTGAAATCAATAGATATGAATGGGCTTGTTGGGTTTGATGACTTTCAGCCGGAGGATGAGAAGGATTTTGGAGTCTGGTTGACAGTTCAAGGCGGGCCGGATGATCAAGATGGCGGGCATCTGTTTCAAATATTCAAATGCACTCCAAATTGGCTTAAAAAAGAATGTTTGTCTCTTGGTGCTGTATGGGGGCGCCATATGTTGATTGTTTGCGAATATGATAGTGGTCTTATTGTAAAGAGTATTTCAAAATACATTGAAAGTTGCACTGGCGATGATTTTTGGGGGGTTGCTCAAAAAATTTCTCGTATAGGTGCGTGGGAATTCGAAGATTACCAACCGTAAGGGAAAAAGGGGACGGCGGATTCAACCAGCGAAAAGGGGGCAGATTTATTTTTCTTACTCTAATCCCTTGGAAATAGAAAATACGTTCTAGGTCTTCATGGAGGGATAAGCCATGCCCAGGGTGGGGCGGGTTCTGTTGCCAAATTATCCACATCACATCGTTCAACGGGGCCATAACCGTCAGGTTGTGTTTGCCGAGAATGCGGACTTCGAACGTTACCTAGCCGACCTACGTGAGTTGAAAGATGCCTTTGGGGTGAAGGTGTATGCGTACTGCCTGATGACCAACCATGTGCACCTGCTGCTGGCCCCAGATGATTCACTCGGCGGACTCAGCCAGTTGATGAAAACCTTGGCCGCTCGCACCACACGCTACCGCAATCGTTTGGAAGGTCGCTCCGGAACTGTGTGGGAAAGCCGCTACAAGTCGAGCATCGTGCAGTCCGATAGTTATCTTTTGGCCTGCAGTCGATATATCGAACTGAATCCAGTGCGGGCATGCATGGTGGCGGAGGCTGGGGATTATCCCTGGTCGAGCTACACCCTCCGTATTGATGCCGCGCTTGAGCAGAACTGGTTGGACGAAGACCCATGCTTCAAGGCGCTCGGTGTTACCGCTGAGGAGCGGCGCCACCGGTATGCCGATTTTGTAAGGCAAGCGGTTCCTTCCGAAGAGCTGAGCCTTATCCGAGATGCCATTCAACGCGGCCAACTTACCGGGACCAGCCGTTTCGTGGATGAAGTCGAGCGTATTGCCGGAGTGCGGATTGAGCGCAGGAAGCAGGGCAGACCGAAATTAGAGTAGGGGAAATAAATCTGTCCCATTTTTTACTCCTTTTTTACTAGGTTTATTTTGATAAGACTCTTAATCCACTACGGCTGGATTGGATAAAAATGATGAATGATTGTAATTGGGAAGAAATTCATGGGTTTAGCTCATTGAATGAATATCATAGATTTGTAGAGTGGATTGAAAGGCAGGTAGAGCAAGATATTTGTGAAGAAATTATTGAGGAGGGAGCGCATCCTGGTGAGTGGGATGATCGCCGGTTTAGATGCAAATGCTCGGATAGAATTTGGAAACTATCCTGTCCTGATCCTGGGTATTTTTCGGGATCTTGGTTGCCTGTTTGAGTTGCGGAGGTTCAGGCTGAACCAGAGCGGGGAAGAGGGGGCAGATTTATTTTTCCTACTCGAGATAAGAGTAAGAAAATAAATCTGTCCCTTTTTTTGCTGCTGACTCAGCGAAAGTTAAGACAGTTACTACGGTGATAGTGAAATGACCTCTGTAAAATCAAGTGCGAAAGCCTTTGTTTCCGAAGGCGCATTGTCGGAAATAGTTGTAAAAATCATGGATGATAGTGTGGTTGAATTTCTCGTAGGGCTTGGGTTTGTCGCTGTGCCAGGCAAGGAAAAAGAAACACTTTCGTTAATTGCTCCAAATCAAGAGTTTAAGGTGGAGGTATTCTCTAGATTGCGAGATGAGGGTATTTGCTTCTCCGTTGGCCCGGATTGGTGCCCGGCCGAAGTATTCGAATTTTTGATGGATCAAAAAAAGCTGACTGGATTTTATCGAAAAATAGTTTGGGAGGAGCCGAGCACGCCAAAAATAATCGAAAATTGTTAATTGTGTAATATTTGGTTCCTGGGGTGAGAAGGGGCAGATTTATTTTTCCTACTCTAATTCCTTGGAAATAGAGAACACGTTCTAGATCTTCATGGAGGAAGAAGCCATGCCCAGGGTGGGGCGGGTTCTGTTGCCAAACTACCCGCATCACATTGTGCAGCGAGGCCACAACCGACAAGTCGCGTTTGCCGAGGACGCTGATTTCGAGCGTTACCTGGCTGATCTGCGCGAGTTGAAGGACGCTTTCGGGGTAAAGGTGTATGCGTACTGCCTGATAACAATCATGTGCATCTGCTGCTGGCCCCCAATGACTCGCTCGGTGCACTCAGCCAGTGATGAAGACCTTTTCCGCTCGCACCATGCGCTATCGATTCTTTCGGAAGGCCGCTGCAGCGCATTTACCCACTATTTCTATCTTCACAACTACGGTGCGGACGTCATTGGTAGGTGGCCTTTGCAAAGGACTGTAATTATCAGGCCTTCATCGAAGGTCGGTGGGTAAATAAGCTTCTGCTTTTGTCTGAAATTTCTAGCCTGTTTTTGATTGTGCGGATTTTTCTTACTAGATGCTAAGAATAGTCTGGTTTGTGGTGCGTGCTTTCTTGAATTCCTGTGCTGTTACTATCGCTGGGCTGTTTTTGACAGGCGCTTACAGTTAAAGGATATGGCGAGTGAAAGCACTTAAGTTAACAATTCTTGCAGGCTTCCTAGTAATCGGCTCCGGTTGCGCGAGCGGGCTAAATAGCCAGCAAAAGACAGAGTTGAGAAATTTCGAATCACGAGGTCTGTCTGTTGAGGAGAAAAATCCTGGCGCAGGTGCGGCATTGGGATTGTTACCAGGCGGCGGGTCATTTTATGGTCGCGAGTATGGATTCGGTGCAATAAACCTACTGCTTTGGCCAATCTCCATTCTCTGGGACCCCGTAAGTGGGTATAACGCGGCTGAGTCAATAAATTATTACTCCACCAAGGAGCATGTTCGACAGTTGCGTAAAAATGAATTGGATGGCTTGGATGAAGAGCTGAAGAATGGCTCGGTTGACTTGAAGGCGTACGCTCTCGAGAAATCAAAAATTGACGCTAAGTATTTAATTGACTGATATTTTTATATTGTGCGTTGCTTCCATGGATTTTGCGCCCGTAGAGTCATGCGGGCGTCTTTTTTGGGTTATACCCCAGCGTAAAGGGAGAGAAGATTTATTTTTACTCTTAGCCTGGCTCGCGGGGTGAAATTAGAGTGCAAAGAATAGATCACCTATTTTTTGCGTAAATCGGATGATCAAGGAATGAATTTCAGAGCCTCCCCCATCACCCCGCTGATAACCGTCAGAAAAATACTCGCCCCCGGACTCATTCTGGCGTTATTGGGCTGCGGTGCGGGATACACCGTCGCGGCCGCTGATAAGCCCAATCCCCTAGGCTCCATGCACAGACTGCTCCTGTCATTCGCAGAGAAGGCGGAAGAGAGTGCTACCAGTGACTCAGCCAAGGCCTCGGCACTAAAGAAGAAGGCTGCCGCCCTCGACTCGCTGGGTCATTCAGAGCAGGCGCTGTTGGCCGTGGATCAAGCCCTGGCTCTTGGCACTGCCTCGCAACGGAACAGCATGTACTCCACCAAAGCGTCGATATTGTTCAGCCTGAATCGACCTGATGAGGCCATTGATGTCCTGACTCCATTATTCGCCTCCGAGCAACAGAGAAGCAGTGACGATACGTCTGAAGAAAATTTGTCTCACGAGTACATCGTTGCGGCCTTCAGCCATATGCAACTTGAGGACTGGAATGCCGCAGTCACTGCCTTGGCCAGTGCCAAGCCGTCGATGCGCGATGACAGTTTTGCCGCTTATAGGGCGCTGATGTACACCTACATCATGTCCAGAGCGCCGGCTACCACGCCCAATAAATGGTTGGCTGAACAGGCGACGCGATATTCCGTCGAAGACAAGGGCCACTATGGCTCGCTGTTGCGAATTTGGCAGGGGGAGGGTGCATTTGAAGAGCTATCCAACCGACTTCAAGTTCTCAGTGGTATCCACCACCAAGACGCTATGGCTGAGTCGATGTTCCACCTGATGGCACATGCCATGTATGTGGAGAAGGATCCACAGCGGGCGGCGGATATTCTCCGTCGCATGAACGATTTGGCGCCCTATGGAAGTATCGAGTGGCTGTATGCCAAGCGCTTGGCTAAGCAGAGCAACTGAGGACGATCCTGCATGCTCTTTCCATGCCGCATCGTTCACGACAATGATACTTTTCTCCCTTTTTCTCCCTTTTTCTCCCGGTCGTGCCCTCTAGGCCGACCGCCGAGAACCTTTCAGAGCGTCGTCTTATCTCTCCGGCGACTCTGAAACGCTCCAAGTAAATTCACCAATTCCCACAACCTTTGACGAACTTTTCACACGTTCATAGTCATATTCCCTGCTTTTCGATCAGATGGACTGGTCAAGGCTCGACTAGGGCGGATGTCTATGAAGTTCGATCTACACAAGGCTGGAGAGCGTCGGTTCGACTGGGCCGGGCTCGGCTGGCTCTTCCTCTTTTTCTGGTATTTCTCGGGTGTCACCCAGTTTTTGATCCAGGTGACGGGCACCAGCGGTTTCAGCGGATTCCGCCAAGCCTTCCTGCTTAGCGGCCTGTGGCTGATCCCGGTGCTGCTCTTCCCGGGGCGCACCCGGGCTCTCTCTGCGGGATTGGGGCTGGTGCTCTGGCTCGCGTCGCTACCGGCTTTTGGTTACTTCCTGGTCTACGGCCAGGAATTCTCGCAGAGCGTCATCTTCATCATGTTCGAATCGAACGTGGCCGAAGGCTCGGAGTACATGGCGCAGTACTTCGCCTGGTGGATGGTCCCGGCGTTTCTTGCTTATGCGCTGGGCGGCGTATTGCTGTGGACGCGACTGCGGCCGGTTCATCTGCCCCGTAGCAAGGCGCTGCTTGCCAGCCTGGCGCTGCTGGCTGCGCTGGTCGGTTATCCAGCGGTCAAGCAGGGGCTTGGCAACGATACCTTCGAGGCGGCGCGCGACAGTTTCGAGAAACGCATGGAGCCGGCAGTGCCCTGGCAGTTGCTGGTCGGCTATCGCCAGTACCGCCAACAACTGGCGGACATGCATGACTTGCTGGAAAGCAGCGCCAATATCGCGCCCCTGGCCAACCTGAAGGACGCCAATGCCGGGCTGCCGGCGACCCTGGTGCTGGTAATCGGAGAATCCACCAATCGCCAGCGCATGAGCCTCTATGGTTATCCGCGCGCGACTACACCGAAGCTTGACCGTATCCGCGACCAGCTGGACGTCTTCGACAACGTCATCACGCCGCGCCCATACACCATCGAAGCCCTGCAGCAGGTGCTGACCTTCGCGGACGAGCGTAATCCGAACCTCTACCTGACCAAGCCTTCGCTGCTGAACATGATGAAGCAGGCCGGGTACAAGACCTACTGGATCACCAACCAGCAGACCCTGACCAAGCGCAATACCATGCTCACCACCTTCTCTAAGCAGGCGGACGAGCAGTTCTACCTGAACAACAACCGCAACCAGAACGCGCGCCAGTACGACGACGATGTGCTGCCGCCGTTCGAGAAGGTGTTGGCTGACCCGGCGCCGCGCAAGTTCATCGTGGTGCACCTGCTGGGTACCCACATGAGCTACCAGTACCGCTATCCGCCGGAGTACGACCGCTTTACCGATCGACAGGGCGTTCCGGACTCCGTCACCGACGATCAACTGCCCACCTATAACAGCTACGACAACGCCGTACTGTTCAACGATCACGTGGTTTCCAGCCTGATCGAGCGATTCTCCGGAAGCAACGCCAACGGCTTCCTGCTCTACCTCTCCGACCACGGCGAAGCGGTGTTCGACCCTGAGCAGCCGGACGTCCTGGGGCGCAATGAGGCGGCGCCAACCGCGCCCATGTACACCATCCCCTTCATGCTCTGGCGCTCGCCACAATGGCGCGCAGCTCATCCACAGGAGCTATCCACCAGCCTGAAGCGGCCCTATAGCAGCTCCAGTTTCATCTATACCTGGGCGGACCTGGCCGGGATCGGTTTCGATGACTTCGACCCGAGTCGCAGCGTGGTCAACGCCGCCTTCCAGGCGCGCCCGCTGCTGATCGGCAACCCGTATCAGCCGAAAACCCTGATCGACTTCAGCCTGATCAAGCCCAAGGCCAAGACGCCGGATATGGAAGTGGTCAGCGGGGAGCGTGAACCGGCCGGCAGAAAGGCTCCACCGGGTTGACCGCCGGGGCGTTTTTGTCTGTAGTTCGCCTTCGCCGGACTACGGCGCCCCGTCACTCCCTTTGAAGGACATCCCATGGCCGGAGCCAGCCTGCTGACCCTGATCGACGACATCGCGACGCTACTCGATGACGTTTCGGTAATGACCAAAGTTGCCGCGAAGAAAACCGCTGGCGTGCTGGGCGATGACCTGGCGCTGAATGCCCAGCAGGTCAGCGGCGTACGCGCCGAGCGTGAGTTGCCGGTGGTCTGGGCGGTGGCCAAGGGTTCCCTGGTGAACAAGGCCATCCTGGTGCCTGCGGCCCTGCTGATCAGCGCCTTCATCCCGTGGGCGGTGATCCCGCTGCTGATGCTGGGCGGTGCCTTCCTCTGCTTCGAAGGCTTCGAGAAACTGGCGCACAAGTGGCTGCACAGTGAGGCGGAAGACGCGCAGCACCACGCGGAACTGGCCGAGGCCGTGGCCAATCCGGAAGTGGATCTGGTCACCATGGAGAAGGACAAGATCAAGGGCGCCATTCGCACCGACTTCATTCTTTCCGCCGAGATCATTGTCATTACCCTTGGCACGGTGGCCGATGCCGCTTTCGGCAAGCAGGTGACGGTGTTGGTGGGTATCGCGCTGATCATGACCGTCGGCGTGTATGGCCTGGTGGCCGGCATCGTCAAGCTGGATGACCTCGGCTTCTACCTGGTGCGCCAGGCCAGTGCGACGGCCCAGGCCATCGGCCGCGCCATCCTCGCCGCCGCACCCTGGATGATGAAGGGGCTTTCGGTGCTGGGTACCGCTGCGATGTTCCTGGTGGGCGGCAGCATCATCCTGCACGGCATCCCAGCGGCCCATCACCTGTTGGAACCGGTGCTGGCCAGCGTTGGCGGCTTCGCCTGGCTGGTGCAGCTACTGGTGGACGGGCTGGCCGGCATCGCTGCGGGGGCGCTGGTGCTGGCGGGGGTGAGCGTGGTGAAAAAGGTATTGCGCGCCGTCAGGGGCTGACTCATCGCCCCGAAGCGGGTTCACGGTGCGCGCGGCGCACCCTACGGGATGGATCCACGTCGCGGGGCACAAACTGCTCCCCTCGCCCTTCAGGGAGAGGGGCCGGGGGAGAGGGTGAGTCGCTGCCCGAAGGTCGATTGGGGCTGCTGCGCAGCCCTTGGCGATTGAAATCGCCCCTACAGAAAAAGCGCCGTGGTTCGGCGCAGCACGGACGGCTCCCCTCTCCCTCCGGGGGAGGGTTGGGGTGAGGGCAAAGCTGGACCCCGGTTCGCCGGAAGGAAAGAAAGATTGCTTTTACCCTAAAGCGATCAACCGCCGATCCGGCGCGATTTTCGGGCTTTGGGCTAGGCTGAAAATCCGTACCCTGGGTTTGCCAACATGCTCGACATCCCCCCTGAGGACGACTTCTGGCGGGATGCCAAACAGGACAAATCGGGAACGCCCGAACTCGGCGCGGCTCTGGAGGCGCGTGCCCGCAGTGGGGCGCCGATGCGCGGCTTCAGCCTCAAGAGGTGCCAGTTGGCCGGTCTCGATCTGGTGCACCGTGGCAGCCACACCGGGTACGACCTTTCCGGAAGCGATTTCTACCGCGCCAACTTGCGCGGCGCCCATCTGTTCGCCACCAACCTGCGCGGCGCCTCGCTCATGAAGGCCGACCTGCGGGATGCCAACCTGCACTGCGCCGATTTGCGCGATGCCAATCTGCTCGGTGTGAAGCTCGATGGCGCCCGCCTGGACAACGTGGTCTGGGACGAGCGCGTGCTACAGGAGCGCGAGGCCCGCGACGCGTGCAGAAACCGGCAGCCGGCGCTGATGCTGGACTTCTTGCAGCAGGCCGAAGAGGTCTATCGCAACTTGCGCATTCATCTGGAGAAGGCCGGATTATTCGAAGAAGCGGGGCGCTTCTTCTACCGCGAAATGGTCATGCGCCGACTGCAGATGCCACGTTGGTCTGCACGGCGGATGTTTTCCTGGCTGGTGGACCTGTTCTGCGGCTACGGCGAACAGCCCCTGCGCGTGGTGCTGTTTTCCCTGGGCTTCGTGCTGGTCTGCGGTCTGCTCTTCTTCGCGATGGGCATCCACCACGGTGCAGTCAGGCTGGCCTTCACCCTGGATCAGGACCTGCTCACCAATCTTTCGGAACTAAGCGCCTGCATGTACTTCAGTGTGGTGACCTTCACTACCCTTGGCTACGGCGATATCGCGCCCCTCGGCCTGTCGCGACCGCTGGCCGCTTTCGAGGCCTTCGTCGGCAGCTTCACCATGGCGCTGTTCGTGGTGGTGTTCGTGAAGAAGATGACCCGCTGAGGCTGAAGGCTCAGTCCTTCGGCTTGAACGCGCAGTAACCCGGGCGTGGCCCGATTCGCGGGTGGTTGCGGCAGGTGTCCGGGCGCTTGTCGTACACGGTGCACAGACGGCTCTTGCGGTCGAGGAAGTAGCAGTCGTTGTTGCCCATGCGGGTGAGGGTGAAGATGCCGGACTTCTGGTTGAAGCGCTCTACCACGCCATCCTTCATCAACCGTTTCGCGATGTTCTTCGGCGGCTCACCACGCTCGAAATCGGCGACCAGTTCCAGGCGGATCAGGTCATTCAGGCGTGCTTCGACCGGCATGGTGCAGCAGCTGGAAACGCATGCGTGGCACATGGTCTTTTCGTATTTGATCCAGGTGTCCGTCCGGTCGAGGTCGGCACCGACGATCATCATGGTCTTCATGGTCGGCGAGCAGGCTAGGGTAGAAGGGCGGGCATCATAGCCGTGTCGGTGAAAAAGTGAACAGTTTCCCGTCGGGGAATGCGAAATTTCCCTTTGTCTCGCCAGATTTGTATCGCTACGTGACTGGGTTGTAGGAATCTTCTGTGTCTGTGAGCCAGGACTCAGGCGTCTCTATGAGGTCGATGCCGGTTTCCTGTAGCTTCCGGGCGGTCGTGGCTGCGATGGATGCGGCCCAGAGTGCTCAATCATCCGAGTAATCGCTGCATGCAATGGATCTTCATGCTGGTTGGCCTGGCCTTCGGGGCCGGGATTGATGAAAGCGTCACCGGAGCCCTGCTCGGTGGCCTGATGGGGCTGGGACTGGGGCAAGCCATTCGGCTCCAGTGGTTGACGCGGGAGAACGCCGAGCTGCGCAAGTCGCTCGCCAGTTTCGCCGCACGGTTCGACAAGGGCACCCAGGCCATCCATGAGCGCCTGCTCAAGGTGGAGCAGGGCAGGGTGCCACCGGCCGAGGGTGTGCCGCCTCCGCCTGTTCCCGAACCCGTGGCGCCTTCGGCAGAAGCGGTGCCCGAGGTTGTGACCGAAGACGATTCCGATCTGGTCTGGGAGCTGCCGGCGGATGTGCCGACCGAGCCCGTTGCTGCCGCCACGCCAGCGCCCGAACCTGCACCCGCTGCTGCGGCATCCGCCGATGCCTGGGGCCAGGAAGCCCGTGCGGGAGTTTCTCCCAAGGCTCCTCCGATCCCCCCGAAACCCCGCGAACCGTCCCTGTTCGAAAGGGGGATCGCGGCAGCCCGAAACTGGCTGTTCGGCGGCAATACCGTGTTGCGCATCGGCGTTGTGCTGCTGTTCCTTGGCCTGGCCTTCCTGCTGCGCTATGCCACCGAAGGCATGGTAGTGACTGTGGAGCTCCGCTACGCCGGCGTGGCCCTGGCCGCCATCGCGCTGCTGGGCCTCGGCTGGTGGCTGCGCGGGCGCAATCCCGGTTACGGGCTGATGCTTCAGGGCGCGGGGATCGCCGTGCTCTACCTGACGGTGTTCGCCGCCATGCGCCTGCATCCCTTACTGGACCCGAAACTGGCCTTCGGCCTGCTGGTGGCGGTAACCCTGTTTTCCGCCATCCTCGCCGTGGCCCAGGACGCCCTGGGCCTGGCTGCCGCCGCCGCGCTGGGCGGTTTCGCCGCGCCCATTCTCACCTCCAGTGGCAGCGGCAACCATGTGGCGCTGTTCAGCTACTTCGCGCTGCTCAATGCCGGCATCTTTGCCATTGCCTGGTTCAAGGCCTGGCGCCTGCTCAACCTGATCGGCTTCGTCGGAACCTTCGGGATCGGTTTCGCCTGGGGACTGCGTTCCTACCAGCCGGAGCTTTTCGCCAGCACTGAGCCTTTTCTGGTGGTGTTCTTCCTGATGTACGTCGGCATCGGCCTGCTGTTCGCCCGGCGCAAGCTGGCTGAGGCGGCGGATGCGCCAGAGGATCGTGATCAACTGCTGCGCTGGTCGGCGCGTCAGGGCGACACGGTGGACGGCACCGTGCTGTTCGGCCCGCCGATCATCGGCTTCGGCCTGCAGGTGGCGCTGGTCCGCCATATCGAGTTCGGCGCGGCCTTCAGCGCACTGGCACTGGGGCTGTTCTACATCGTTCTGGCCCGGGGCCTGGCTGCCCGTACCGCCGGCCGCGCCCTGTTGCTGGTGGAAACCTGCCTCGCCCTCGGTGTGGTGTTCGGCAGTCTGGCCATTCCGCTGGGGGTGGATGCGCGCTGGACTTCCGCCGCCTGGGCAGTCGAGGGCGCCGGTATCTACTGGCTCGGCCTGCGCCAGGGCCGGCCCCTGGCGCGAGCGTTCGCGCTGTTGCTGCAGTTCGGTGCCGCGGTTGCTTTCCTGGGTGGGTTACGCGCCGGCACCCATACGCTGCTCGACGGCTCGCCCCTGGGTGCCCTGATGCTGGGAGCGGCGCTGCTGTTTGTGTACTGGCAACTGAGCCGGGCACCGGACGAAGCCGCTACGGGCCTGGAACGACGCCTGGTTCCGGCACTTGCCGGTGCGGGCCTGGCGTTCCTGTACCTGATGGCGCCGCTCGCCTTCGCGGCGGAAGGCACCGCCATTTCCTGGGCGCTGGCCGGCCTCGCGACGCTCTTTGCCGGGTTGCGGCTGGGCTCGCGCACCTTCCTCTTCAGCGCATTCGCCGTGCAACTGCTGGGGGGCGCGATCTTCCTGCTCGATCTCGATGGCTCAGGCCTGGGCAGCGGCTCCATTCCCGGTTGGCGCGGACTGATGGTGGCGTCCTTGATCGGCCTGGCGCTGATCGCCGGGATGATCCTGGCTGCTCGCCACCCCTTGGCACGCAGCGATGCGCGGCTGCTGCGCGGCTTGTCGCTGGTGCTGCTGGCGGGACTGGCGTTCGTCAATCTCGCGGTGCTTTTCGTGCTGCCCTGGCGCACCGCCGCTGCGGTCTGGGCCGGCAGTGGGCTGTTGATCCTCTGGCTCAGCCTGCGCCTGCAACAGCGCGCAGGTTTCTGGTTTGGCCTGGTCCTGCAGCTGCTCGCAGGCATGAGCTTCCTCGCGGTGAGTCCGCTCCTGCTGGGCGAACTGAGCCCCGAAGGCCTGCGACCGCTGGGCCATGCCGGCTTCTGGACGCCGGCCGTGCTGGCGCTGGCGGCCTTCGTCGGTGCCTGGCGCCTGCAGCGTGCCGCGCGCACGGAAGCAGCAGTGGGTGGGCTGAGCCTCGCCCATCTGGCCCAGTTGCTGCTGGCCTGGAGTGCCGGTTGGTGGGCGCTGGCCTGGTTGGCGGAGATCGCTCGTTTCGCAACGCCTGAACTGCAAGTCCCCTTGGCCCTGTTGCTGGCGGCGGGCAGTGTGGCGTTCGCCGTCTGGCTGGCTGGGCGCGAACAGTGGCGAGCATTGGCCGTGCTCTGCCTGGTGCTGGTGCCGGCGGGGGTGGTGGCGCTGGCCGTTGCCTGGGAACCGCACTATCACCCGGCGGCAAACTTTGGCTGGGCTGGATGGGGCGCATTGTTCGTCGTACACGTGTTGGCCCTGCGCAGGCTGGATGCGCTGTTGCCCGCAGGGGCGCGCAGTGCCGCCCATGTGTTGGGCTGCTGGTTGTTGCTCGGCGTGCTGGCGCTGGAGTTGCGTTACTTGCTGATGCTGCTTTCCGAGCAGTACAACGCCTGGCGCTGGCTGGGTTGGGCACTGCTGCCGAGCGCCTGGCTGTTGCTAGTGGCCTTACGCCCGCGCCTGCCCTGGCCGGTGGTGGCCTATCCGCGTGAATACCGTCTGTGGGCGTCGTTGCCACTGACCCTGCTGATGCTCGCCTGGTTCTGGATCGCCAACGCCTGGAGCGACGGCGCCGCCGAACCGCTGCCTTACCTGCCGTTGCTCAACCCACTGGAGCTGGGGCTGCTGTTCGCGCTGTTGGGTGTCTGCCTCTGGCTGCGTGATTGCCTGCCGCAGTTCGGTCTTCACGCATTGCCGGATTGGCTGCCCCAGGGCGTCGCCGGCATATCACTGTTCGCCCTGGCGACCGCGGCCGTGTTCCGCTGCGCGCACCATTGGGGTGGCGTGCCCTATCAACTGGACGCGCAGCTGGATTCCATGCTGGTGCAGGCCGGCCTTTCCATTGTCTGGACCAGCATCGCCCTGGGCCTGATGGTTGGCGGTCATATGCGGGCGCGGCGCGAACTCTGGCTGGTGGGTGCGGCGCTGATCGCGCTGGTGGTGGCCAAGCTGTTCTTCGTTGAACTGGGCAATCGCGGTGGCCTGGAACGCATCGTGTCTTTCATCGGCGTCGGCGTCCTGCTGCTGGTCGTCGGCTACTTCGCACCGCTGCCGCCACGGCGCGCGGAATCTGAACAGGAACAGGTCAACGCATGATCGGATCGTCTTGTCTGCGCCGCCCCGCACTGGCCTTGCTGGCCTGCCTGGGTTTGCTCTGTCAGCCACTGTTCGCGGCCGAGCAGTTGGAGGACTTCACTACCCGCGTCGAACTGCGCCTGGACGGGCAGGGCCCCTGGTATCGCATGGAGCTGCCGATGGCGCTGCACTTCGCCGCGCGTCATGCCGACCTGCATGACCTGCGCGTGTTCAACGCCGAGGGCGAGTCCCTGGCCTACGCCCTGACTCGCAGCAGCGCCAGCGAACGTCGTGCCCGTCACGAGCACGCAGTGCGCTGGTTCCCCCTGCGCGGCCCGGCGGATGGCAACGGTGCCCTGCCCGGCGTGAGGATCGAACGCAGCACGACCGGGACGGTCGTGCAGGTGGTGCCGGAGAATCCGGCGGCCGAAGGTGAGCAATTGCGTGGCTGGCTACTGGACACCAGCGGCGTGCAGGCGCCACTGGAGAAGCTCAGCCTGGACTGGAGCAGCGCAGCAGACGGCTTCCAGCATTTCAGCATCGAGGCCAGCGATGACCTGCAACATTGGGAGCCCTGGGGCGATGGGCAGGTGGCGCGCCTGTCGTTCGCCGACCAACGCATAGACCAGCGCGAAGTGACCCTTCCCGGACGCTCCGCACGTTACCTCCGACTGCTCTGGCAGAGCCCCCGGCGCGCAGCGGACCTGACTGCGGTGAAGGTGTTCAGCGCCAGTCGCGAAAGTCTCCCGGCGGCCATGGCCTGGTCCGCGCCGCTGGAGCCGGTCAGTAGCAAGGATGGCCAGTACGTCTGGGAATTGCCGCTGGGACTGCCCATCGAGCGTCTGCGGATTGCCGTTGAGCGGCCCGGCAGCTTGCTGCCGGTGCAGGTGGAAGCTCGCCGCGACGGTGCCCCGCAGTGGCAGCCGGTAATGTCCGGCCTGCTGTATCGGTTACCCCAGGAAGGCAAGGAGGTCGCTCAGGAAGAGTTGGACCTTCCCGGCTGGATGGCGATCAAGCAGTTGCGCGTGACGGTCGACCAGCGTGCGGGCGGCTTCGGCCAACAGGTGCCCCGCCTGGAGGCGGGCATGCACGCCACCCAGGTGGTCTTCCTCGCACGGGGCAATCCGCCGTTTACGCTCGCCCTGGGCAATCCCGAGGTCAGCCGCGCTGAATTGCCTCTGTCCACGCTGGTGCCGGGGTTCGACAACTCCAGCCTGGACAAGATGGGGCGCGCCGAAGCGGTGGCGATTCCCGAGCAGACGGGCGTTCATGCGGTTGAGCGGCAGACCGCTGGTCAGATTCTGTGGAAGCGCGTCGGGCTTTGGGCGGTGTTGCTGCTTGGCGTCGGGCTGTTGGGGGCCATGGCGTTCAGTCTGCTGAGGCGTCCGGAGGCGCGGTCCTGATGATATGCGAATGACCATGCGGAGATAGTGGCTTTTTGATGTATCTTTGTCCGGTCATTCCAAAGGCCGCAGCAGGCGGCTCCACGTCAGGTCAGGACGATCAGGTGCCCAGCCTCCAGCCGCTCCACCCGGAACGCTTGTCTCTTCGCGCCGTGCTCCCCGGAGCCCGGCGATGAACGCCTGCCTGGCCAGTGGCTGGAGCCTCAATGGACCGGTGGCGCTGACCATTGGCGTCGGTATCGGAGTGGTGTTCATCGCCCTCTGGGTTCGCCGCCAGCGTCATTTCCCAGGCCGCGAGAGCTTCCTCGTCCTGCATGCCGGCATCTGTTGGTGGCTCGCCGCTGCCGGCCTTGAGCTGGCCGCGCAGGGACCTCAGTGCAAGGTGTTCTGGGCCAGCATGGCCTGGCCGGGCATCATCGGTGTGCCGACTTTCTGGGCCGTGTTTCTCTGGCAGTACGTCAACAGCATCCGCAAGCCGCTCGGCCTGCGCGCCTTCCTGCTGCTGGGTATTGGGCCGCTGGTGGCCTCGGCCATGGCCCTGAGCAACCCCTGGCACCAGTTGTTCTACGGCCCCGGCACCCTGCCGGTGGACGATACGCTGGGCGCGGCGATCCGCTACGACCATGGCCCGCTTTTCAAGGCGGTGGCCGTCTACGTCTATATCTTCATGGTGTTCTGCCTGGCCTTGGTGACCCGCGCCGCGCTGGCCAGCCAGGGCGTGCATCGCCGCCACTACCTGGCATTCGTGCTGGTCACCTGCGTGCCCTGGACCGCCAACCTGAGCTACGTGGTTTACGGCTGGACCCTGTTCGGCTTCGATCCGACGCCCTTCAGCTTCGCCTTCACTCTGGTGGCGTTCACCTGCCTGATTCTCGGCGTGCGCCTGTTCGACCTGGTACCGGTGGCGCGCCACCTGCTGCTGGAGGAGTTGCCTGACCCGGTGCTGGTGGTCGACCCGAAGCGTCGTGTGATCGATGCCAATCCCGCTGCGTTGACGCTGGCCGGGCAACCCGGAGGTTGGCAGGGCATGACGCTTTCCCGGTGGCCGGTGTACGGCCTGGAGCTGGAAGCGATGCTGGCGGCGGGGGAAAAGGAAATGCTTCTGGTGCCGGCCAGCTCCTCGCGCTATTTCGAGGTCCGCTCCCGCGATATTGAACGGGTCACCCGCAGTGGCACGTCCATCCTGGGGCAGATGCTCTACCTGCGTGACATCACCGAGCGCCATTGCAGTGAGCTCAAGCTGGCAGAGGCGCTGGCAACCAGTGAAGAGCGCCTGCGCACCATCACCCGCCTGCACGAGCAATTGCAGGAGCAGGCGCTGCGGGACCCGTTGACCGGCCTCTACAATCGCCGCCACCTCAGCGAACTGTTCGCCCGCGAGCAAGCCCGCAGCCAGCGCGAGCGCACCCCCATCGCCCTGGCGCTGATCGACCTGGACCATTTCAAGCAACTCAACGACCGCCACGGCCACCTGGTCGGCGACGATGTGTTGCGCGCTGTGGCCATCCACCTCACCGGCAACCTGCGCGGCAGCGATGCGGTGTTCCGCATTGGCGGCGAGGAGTTCCTCCTGCTCCTGCCCGGCGCCACCGGAGATGAGGCGTATGCGCGGCTGGCGGCGCTTTGCCAGGCGCTTGCCGGCCAGCCGCTGCCTACGCGGGAAGGACCGCTGTCGGTGACGCTGTCCGCCGGACTGGCGGTCTGGCCGATGCAGGGTCAGGCCCTGGAGGAGCTGATGCAGGTAGCGGATGCGGCGCTTTACGAGGCCAAGCGCAATGGCCGTAACCAGGTGAGCCGGCTCGCCGCGAGTGATGTCGATTGATGGCTGAACCAGTGGCCGACACCGGCGTCAGATATTTTCGGGGCCTCCATGGCCCGCATCCATTGCCGTTTCAGCGCCTTCCATCCCGCTGAGAGGCAATGCCATTCGACTCGCGCTAAACTGCGCGCATTTTTCCACCCTCCGGAGCCATTCCATGTCCCGCGTTACCCTGAGTCGCTACCTGATCGAGCAGACCAGAAGCCACAACACCCCTGCCGATCTGCGCTTCCTCATCGAGGTTGTCGCGCGCGCCTGTAAGGAAATCAGCCATGCGGTGTCCAAGGGCGCGCTGGGCGGCGTGCTCGGCAGCATGGGCACCGAGAACGTGCAGGGCGAAGTGCAGAAGAAGCTGGACGTGATGTCCAACGAAATCCTGCTGGAAGCCAACGAGTGGGGCGGTCACCTGGCCGGCATGGCCTCCGAGGAAATGGACAACGCCTACCAGATCCCCGGCAAGTACCCGAAGGGTGCCTACCTGCTGGTATTCGACCCGCTGGACGGCTCCTCCAACATCGACGTGAACGTGTCCGTGGGCACCATCTTCTCCGTACTGCGCTGCCCGGAGCAGTACCTGTCGCAGAACGACAGCCTGGACGAGAAGGCCTTCCTCCAGCCTGGCACCAAGCAGGTGGCTGCCGGTTACGCCATCTACGGTCCGCAGACCATGCTGATGCTGACCTTGGGCGACGGCGTGAAGGGCTTCACCCTGGATCGCGAGCTGGGTTCCTTCGTGCTCACCCACGACAACATCCGCGTACCGGAAACCACCGCCGAATTCGCCATCAACATGTCCAACCAGCGCCACTGGGAAGCCCCGGTGAAGCGTTACGTCAGTGAAATGCTGGCCGGCAAGGAAGGCGAGCTGGGCAAGAACTACAACATGCGCTGGATCGCCTCCATGGTGGCCGACGTGCATCGTATCCTCACCCGCGGCGGCATCTTCATGTACCCCTGGGACGCCCGTGAGCCGGAGAAGCCCGGCAAGCTGCGCCTGATGTACGAGGCCAACCCGATGTCCTTCATCATCGAGCAGGCCGGCGGCGCCTCCACCGATGGTCGTCGGCGCATCCTCGACATCGAGCCGACTTCCCTGCACCAGCGCGTGCCGGTCTTCCTGGGTTCCAAGGAAGAAGTCACCCGCGTCACCGGTTACCACCAGGAGTAACCCATGCAGCCCTGGCAACCGCTTCTGGACTGGTGGTTCGGCCCTGAGGCCGCCGCCGGCCAGACCGCCGCGGCGCGCCAGGGGCTCTGGTTTGGCAAGAAAGACCATCAGGACGCCGAGGCCCGCGAGCGCTTCGGTGGCCTGGTCGAACAGGCACTGGAAGGCGGCCTTGCCGACTGGACCGCAGAGCCGGACGGTTGGCTGGCGCTGGTGCTGCTACTGGATCAGTTGCCTCGCATGCTGTTCCGCAACGACCCGCGAGGCTTCTCCGGCGACGCCCGCGCCCAGGCGCTGGTCGCCGAGGGTCTTGCTCGCGGCCTGGACCGGTCTCTCAGCCCTATTCGCCAGGTGTTCATCTACCTGGTACTGGAGCACGCCGAGGATCTGGCCAGCCAGGAGCGCGCCCTTTACCGTTACCGCCTGCTGCTGGATGGCGCCGATGCCACCGAGCGGGCGCTGTTCGAAAACTTCCTCGATTTCTCCGAGCGCCATCGGGTAGTCATCGCCCGCTTCGGCCGCTTTCCCCATCGCAACGCGGTACTCGGTCGCGTTTCCAGCGACGAAGAAAGCGCTTTCCTGCGGGAACCCGGTTCGCGCTTCTAGAATCGAAGGGAACAATCTTGCGACCCGCCCTCTCTGGCGGGTCGCGTTCCATCCGCCAAGGAGTGCTTCATGTCGCTGCGTACCCTCGCCCTCTTGTCCTGCTGCCTGGTGCTGGCCGCCTGCAACAAGCTCAACCAGGAGAACTATTCCAAGCTCAAGTCCGGCATGACCAAAGCCGAGGTGGAGCAGTTGCTCGGCAGCCCGACCGAATGCTCCGGCGCCGTGGGCTTCACCAGCTGCACCTGGGGTGACGAGAAGACCTTCGTCAGCGTGCAGTACGCCGGGGAGAAGGTGCTGATGTTCTCCGGCAAGGGACTCAAGTGAAACGCGCCGGCGCGCTGCTGGCGGCCCTGTTGCTGGCCGGATGCGCCAGCCATGGCGAAGCGCCCGTGCCGCCGCGCACCGTGTCGGCGGTCGACCTCACGCGCTACCAGGGCACCTGGTACGAGCTGGCGCGGCTGCCGATGTTCTTCCAGCGCGATTGCGCCCAGTCCGAAGCCCATTACGGCCTACAAGGCGACGGTAGCCTCGGCGTGCTGAACCGCTGCCGGACCCTCGATGGGGGCTGGAAAGAGGCACAGGGCAGCGCCACGCCCCAGGTGGAAGGGCGCACCGATAAGCTCTGGGTGCGTTTCGACAACTGGTTCTCCCGGCTCCTGCCAGGCATCGCCAAGGGTGACTACTGGGTGTTGTACCTGGACGACGACTACCGCACCGCCGTGGTGGGCCATCCGGATCGCAAGTACCTCTGGCTGCTGTCGCGCACGCCAGTGGTATCGGAGAAGACCCGCGAGCAATTGCTGGAGGTGGCGGAAGAGCAGGGGTATGACACCGACCTGCTGATCTGGCGCACGCCGGACAGTTCCCTCAACGATTCTCCGCACCATCCGTAGGTTGGCGCCAAGCGCAGCGCGGCCCAACATCGTTTCGCACGATGGTGTTGGGCTTCGCGTAGCTCAGCCGCAACCTACGGAAGTTGGCGCCCGGCGTTAGCGCAAGACGTCCCGCAACACCCCGGCAAACGCCTGCGCAGTCTCTGCTTCGGCCGCATGCCGGCCATCGCGCACCGCCCAGTTCCCACCCACCATCACGTCGCGCACCTGCCGATCGCCGCCGGCAAACAGCCAGCGGTTGAGCAGGGCATCGCCTTCGGCGGTGGCGAGGTAGGGGTCGTTGCCATCCAGCACCAGCCAGTCGGCGCGTTTGCCGATTTCCAGGGCGCCTACTGGTTGACCGAGGGCCTGGGCGCCGCCCGCCAGGGCCGCATCGAACAGGGTACGGCCGACCTGGGGCTGATCGGCGCGATAGAGGCGGTTGCGACGCTGGTCGCGCAGGCGCTGGCCGTACTCCAGCCAGCGCAGTTCCTCCACCACGCTGACCGACACATGGCTGTCGGAACCGATACCAAGGCGACCGCCTTGGGCGAGGAAGTCCACCGCCGGGAAGATACCGTCACCCAGGTTGGCCTCGGTGGTGAGGCAGAGGCCGGCCACTGCGCCGCTGGATGCCATGGCGGCTACTTCGTCCGGCTCTGCATGGGTGGCGTGGACCAGGCACCAGCGCTCATCCACCGGGGCATTCTCGTAAAGCCACTGCAAGGGACGGCGGCCGCTCCAGGCCAGGCAGTCGGCCACTTCCTTCTGCTGTTCGGCGATATGGATATGGATGGGCCGCATGCCCTGTTCCGCAGCCAGTACCGCGTTGATCTGGTCAGGTGTTACCGCGCGCAGCGAGTGGAAGCACAAGCCCAGTTGCTGGTTGGGCTGGCGGGCGATTTCCGCGTGCAGGCGTTCCTGCAGGGCCAGGTAGCTGTCGGTGCTGTTGATAAAGCGACGCTGTCCGTCATTCGGTGCCTGGCCGCCAAAGCCGGCGTGGCTATACAGCACCGGCAGGAGGGTGAGGCCGATGCCGGCATCGCGGGCGGCCTGGCTGACTCGCAGGGAGAGTTCGGCGGGATCGGCATAACGGCGGCCATCGACATCGTGGTGCACGTAGTGGAACTCGGCGACGCTGGTGTAGCCGGCCTTGAGCATCTCGATATAGAGCTGCCGGGCGATGATCCCGACCTGTTCGGGCGACAGCCGGCCCACGAGTCGGTACATCAGGTCGCGCCAGGTCCAGAAGCTGTCATTGGGATTGCCTGCAACCTCCGCCAGTCCCGCCATGGCGCGCTGGAAGGCATGGGAGTGCAGGTTAGGCATGCCCGCCAGAACCGGGCCTTGCAGACGTTCGGCTCCCGCCGCGTCGGCATCGGCCAGGACCTGCTGGATCAGGCCATCGGAGGAGACTTCGAAGCGGACGTTGCGCGCCCAGCCCTGCGGCAGCAAGGCACGTTCGGCGAAGAATGCGGACATGGTGAGGGCCCCTGGATGGGTGGTTTTATTTGTATATACATATACAGACGTTTGCGTGTAACGTAAACTCACCGTCAGTCGCGCACTTGTCTGGAGTTGTCGAATCCGGTACATGCCGGTGACGGGCGCCACGTTCCGGGCACCGCCAGTCCTGCCTCTTCGCCGACAAGGAGAATCCCGTGTCCAGTTCGCCTACAGCGTCTTCCTCGCTGGCCGCCCAGATGGGGGAAACCCCCGCCCCGCTCTATGCCCGCGTCAAGCAGATGATCAGCCAGCAGATTCAGAGCGGCGCCTGGCCGCCGCATTATCGGGTGCCGTCCGAGAGCGAGCTGGTCAACGAGCTGGGGTTCAGCCGCATGACCATCAACCGCGCCCTGCGCGAACTGACCGCCGAAGGTCTGCTGGTACGCATGCAGGGGGTCGGCACCTTCGTCGCCGAACCCAAGGGCCAGTCGGCCCTGTTCGAAGTGCACAACATCGCCGAAGAAATCGCCGCCCGTGGCCATCGCCATCACTGCGTCGTGGTCAGTCTGGTCGACGAAGTGGCGGGCCCGGAGCGGGCGCTGGCGCTCGACCTGCGCGAAGGACAACGCGTATTCCACTCGCGCATCGTGCACTTCGAGAACGATGTGCCGGTGCAGATTGAGGACCGCTTCGTGAATCCCGCGGTCGCCCCCGATTACCTGAAGCAGGACTTCACTCGCCAGACGCCCTACGCCTATCTGTCCCAGGTCGCACCGTTGACCGAAGGCGAGCACGTGGTGGAAGCCATCCTGGCCGACGCTGATGAATGCAAGCTGCTGCAAATCGAGCGCGGCGAGCCTTGCCTGCTGATTCGCCGGCGTACCTGGTCCGGACGCAATACCGTGACCAGCGCGCGCCTGCTCTATCCCGGTTCCCGCTACCGCCTCGAAGGACGTTTCGGTTCATGACCCAATCCCGCCTGCTGCGTGCCGCCGACTACCCCCGCATGCCGTGGAAGAACGGCGCCGGTTCCACCCTGGAAATCGCCCGCGATGCCGGCGACGGTCTCGACGGCTTCGGCTGGCGGTTGTCCATTGCCGACGTCGGCGAGTCGGGCGGTTTCTCCGCCTTCACCGGCTACCAGCGGGTGATCACGGTGCTGGAAGGCGCCGGCATGCGCCTTGCGGTGGATAGGCAGCAATCCCGTGACCTGACCGCCCTCGACGCCTTCGCCTTCGATGGCGGCAGCACGGTGCATTGCGAGCTGATCAACGGGCCGATCCGCGACTTCAACCTCATCTATTCGCCCAAGCGTTACTCCGCTCGTTTGCAGTGGCTGCGGGTGGACGGCGGGTTCGAGCTGTTTACCTCTGCCAGCACCGTGCTGCTGTTCGCCGCCGAAGCAGGAACGAGCCTGGTGATCGATGGCCAGGCATCCGAGGTGCTGGGCCGCCATGACTGCCTGCATATCGAAGCATCCGGCGCGCTGGCCGAGCTGAAGCTGGATGGCAAGGGCGCCTGCTGCCTGATCGAGTTGACGCCGCGCTAAGGCACACGGCCCGATTCATTTGTAGGGGCGAATTCATTTTGTAGGGGCACGACCGCGCCACAGGGTCTACACCTAATCCTGTCGCCCGCCACGCCAATCGGAGCTGCCCCATGCCACGCCACAGCGTCCTCGCTGCCATCGCCCTGTTGCTGGTGCTGCCTACCTCCGCCTCAGCTGCCGAATGTCCTTATCCCAAACCGGTGGTGCTGGCCGGGCTGAACTGGGAAAGCGGCATGTTCACCACCGAAGTGCTGCGTTACCTGCTGGAGAAGGGCTACGGCTGCAAGACCGATGTGCTGCCGGGTAACACCCTGACCATGGAGAACGCCCTGCGGCAGAACGATATCCAGGTGATCGCCGAGCAGTGGGCCGGACGCAGCGAGTTGTGGCGCAAGGCTGAGGCAGCGGGCGAAGTGTTCGCCGTGGGCGAGCCGGTCAAGGGCGCCACCGAAGGTTGGTGGGTGCCGGATTACCTGGTGAAAGGGGAGGGCGCGCCCGCTGCCGGCCTGCGCTCGGTGAGCGACCTGCCGCGCTTCAAGGCTCTGTTCAAGGATCCGGAGTCGCCCGGCAAGGGGCGCTTCTATAACTGCCCAACCGGCTGGACCTGCGAAGGGGTCAACACCCAGAAGTTGAAGGCCTACGGCCTGGAAGACAGCTATGTGAACTTCCGCACCGGAACGGGTCCGGCGCTGGATGCGGCCATCACATCGGCGATCCGCCAGCGCCAGCCGATTCTCTTCTACTACTGGTCGCCCACACCGCTCATGGGGCGTTACCAGCTCGTGCAGCTGGAGGAGCCGCCTTTCGACCAGAAGGCCTGGGAAACTCTCATCGACCCGAATAACCCCAAGCCCATCGGCACCCGCTCGCTGCCGGCGAAGATCTCCATCGGCGTGTCCCGCGACTTGCATGAAAAGGCACAGCCCCTGGTGGATGCTTTCGCCAAGCTGGAAATCCCCCTGCCGCTCTTCAACGGCATTCTGGCGCGCATGGCGGAGGAGCATGCCGAGGCTGCGCCCGTGGCCGTCGACTTTTATCGCCAGCATCGCGATGTCTGGTCACGCTGGGTGCCGGCGGACGTCGCGCAGCGAATCGATGCTTCCTTGAAGTAGTTGTTACCTAAGGCCCCAGTTCGGGGCGCGCCTGCTTCGAAAGCGGGCGTTTCCCCACTGAGGTAACAGTTTTTCCGCTGTCCGCTTCTTCACTTGTCTATACATCTTGTCGCGCTGCGACCCTTGTGCCGCAAGGCTTTCCCCTCCCTTTGCGACTCGCCTCGCCGGTTTTGGCCTCTTGCTTGCATATGCTTGTATGTACAAGTTTATATGTGTGCAGATGTGCACTGCTTTTCCCGCGCAGTCAGGCAGTAACGTTGCCACCGCAACCACCCTACGAGGAGCCAGGCATGACCAAATTCCGTGACACCGAAATCCGCGCCCCGCGTGGCAACAAGCTGAACGCCAAGAGCTGGCTGACCGAAGCGCCGCTGCGCATGCTGATGAACAACCTCGACCCCGAGGTGGCGGAGAACCCGAAGGAACTGGTGGTGTATGGCGGCATCGGCCGTGCCGCGCGCAACTGGGAGTGCTACGACAAGATCGTCGAGACCCTGAAAGAGCTGAACGAAGACGAGACCCTGCTGGTGCAATCCGGCAAGCCGGTCGGCGTTTTCAAGACCCACGCCAACGCCCCGCGCGTGCTGATCGCCAACTCCAACCTGGTACCCCATTGGGCCACCTGGGAACACTTCAACGAGCTGGATGCCAAGGGCCTGGCCATGTACGGCCAGATGACCGCCGGCAGCTGGATCTACATCGGCAGCCAGGGCATCGTCCAGGGCACCTATGAAACCTTCGTCGAGGCTGGCCGCCAGCACTACAACGGCAACCTGACCGGCAAGTGGGTCCTGACTGCGGGCCTCGGCGGCATGGGCGGCGCCCAACCCCTGGCCGCCACCCTGGCCGGCGCCTGCTCGCTGAACATCGAATGCCAGCAGACCAGCATCGATTTCCGCCTGCGCAGCCGCTACGTCGACGAGCAGGCCACCGACCTGGACGACGCCCTGGCGCGCATCGCCAAGTACACCTCCGAGGGCAAGGCCATCTCCATCGCCCTGCTGGGCAACGCCGCTGAAATCCTCCCGGAACTGGTGCGCCGTGGCGTACGCCCGGACATGGTCACCGACCAGACCAGCGCCCACGACCCGCTCAACGGCTACCTGCCGATCGGCTGGACCTGGGAACAGTACCGCGACCGCGCGCAGACCGAGCCGGCTGCTGTGGTCAAGGCTGCCAAGCAGTCCATGGCCGTGCACGTGAAGGCCATGCTGGACTTCCAGAAGGCCGGCGTCCCGACCTTCGACTACGGCAACAACATCCGCCAGATGGCCAAGGAAGAGGGCGTGGCCAACGCCTTCGACTTCCCCGGCTTCGTCCCGGCTTACATCCGTCCGCTGTTCTGCCGCGGTATTGGCCCGTTCCGCTGGGCCGCGCTGTCCGGTGACCCGCAGGACATCTACAAGACCGACGCCAAGGTCAAGGAACTGATCCCGGACGACGCCCACCTGCACCGCTGGCTGGACATGGCCCGCGAGCGCATCAGCTTCCAGGGCCTGCCGGCGCGTATCTGCTGGGTTGGCCTGGGCCTGCGCGCCAAGCTCGGCCTGGCCTTCAACGAAATGGTCCGCAGTGGCGAGCTGTCCGCGCCCATCGTCATCGGCCGCGACCACCTGGACTCCGGCTCGGTCTCCAGCCCGAACCGCGAAACCGAATCCATGCAGGACGGTTCCGACGCCGTTTCCGACTGGCCGCTGCTCAACGCCCTGCTGAACACCGCCAGCGGTGCCACCTGGGTGTCGCTGCACCACGGCGGCGGTGTGGGCATGGGCTTCTCCCAGCACTCGGGCATGGTGATCGTTTGCGACGGTACTGATGAAGCCGCCGCGCGCATCGCCCGCGTCCTCACGAACGACCCAGGCACCGGCGTCATGCGCCATGCCGATGCCGGTTACCAGATCGCCATCGACTGCGCCAAGGAACAGGGCCTGAACCTGCCGATGATCACCGGCAAACGCTGAGGTCGAGGCCCATGCGCAGATGTCAGCTCCAGGATCGGAGCCTTGCGCATGGGCCCTATGCCCGCAATGGAGGCGCCGCAGAGCGCCAGGCAGGCAAGACAGTTCTCGAATCTGCACACGGACAAAAACAAGAGATCGTCACTACAGCCGTATCGGAGAACAGTTAGATGACCCAGTCCCACGAGCCTTCGGCCAAGCCCCTGATCGAACGTCGCTCGATTGATTACATTCCCGAGGCCGAGCGCCATGGTCGCCTCTACAGCCAGTTCACCTTGTGGCTGGGCGCCAACCTGCAGATCACCGCCATCGTCACCGGCGCGCTTGCCGTGGTGCTGGGCGGCGACGTGTTCTGGTCGCTGATCGGCCTGTTCATCGGCCAACTCTTCGGCGGCGCCGTGATGGCGCTGCACGCGGCCCAAGGACCCAAGCTCGGTCTGCCGCAGATGATCTCCAGCCGGGTGCAGTTCGGTGTTTATGGCGCTGCCATCCCGATCGTCCTGGTGTGCCTGATGTACCTCGGCTTCACCGCCACCGGCACCGTGCTTTCCGGCCAGGCCATCGGCCAGTTGCTGAGTGTCAGTGACAGCGCCGGCATCCTCATCTTCGCCGCCGTGATCGTCCTGGCCACCGCGTTCGGCTACCGCGTGATCCACTACATCGGCCGCATTGCCAGCGTGCTCGGCATCATCGCGTTCATCTACCTGTTCAGCCGGGTGATGGTCCTGAGCGACATCAGCGAGCTGCTGCAGAACCGCCATTTCAGCTGGTCCAGCTTCCTGCTCGCGGTCTCCCTCGCCGCCTCCTGGCAGATCGCCTACGGCCCCTACGTGGCCGACTACTCGCGCTATCTGCCCAGTGGCACCTCGTCCGTGAAGACCTTCCTCGCCGCCGGCCTCGGCTCGGTGATCGGCGCTCAGGTCGCCATGGTGCTCGGGGTGTTCGCCGCCGCCATGGCCAACGGTCAGTTCGCCGGGCGCGAAGTGGCCTACATCGTCGGCCTGGGCAGCACCGGCGCTGTCGCTGCGCTGCTGTACTTCAGCATCGCCTTCGGCAAGGTGACCATCTCCACCCTGAACTCCTACGGCAGCTTCATGTGCATCGCCACCATCATCAGTGGCTTCCGTGGGCACATCGAAGTGTCGCGCGCCCAGCGCCTGTGCTTCGTGATTGGCATCGTGGGCGCCTCCACCCTGGTTGCGCTGCTCGGCCAGCATTCGTTCCTGGGCGCGTTCAAGTCCTTCATCCTGTTCCTGCTGGCCTTCTTCACGCCCTGGAGCGCGGTGAACCTGGTGGATTACTACTTCATCACCAAGGAACGCTATGACGTACCGGCACTGTCCGACCCCAACGGTCGCTACGGCCGCTGGAACATGCCGGGCATCATCGTCTACACAATCGGCGTGCTGGTGCAGATGCCCTTCATCTCTACCAAGCTCTACACAGGGCCCATGGTGGCGCACCTGGGCGGCGTGGATATCTCCTGGATCATCGGCCTGGTCGTGCCCAGCGTCCTCTACTACCTGGTCGCTCGCCGCAGTGGCCGGTCGGTGCCGGAGCACATGGTGCTGCCGGCGGATTCCATGAACCTGGACAAGGCCGCCAACGGCGCTTGAATCGGGTATTCGAAACGGGATGCGGTGTGATCGCCGCCTCCACTTTTTAAAAGCACGTCGCCAGCGGAAGGCGGCGGCGTACAAGGCCGAAAAGCGGCCAAGGAGAACTTCGATGAATATGAATCTGAAACCCGGCCAACTGACCCTGGCCGACCTGCGCAAGGTGCACCAGCAGCCCCTGCGGTTGACCCTGGATGCCAGCGCCGGAAAGGCCATCGACGCCAGCGTTGCCTGCGTCGAGAGCATCGTTTCCGAAGGCCGTACCGCCTACGGCATCAACACCGGCTTCGGCCTGCTGGCTTCGACCCGCATTGCCCCGGCCGACCTGGAAAAGCTACAGCGTTCGCTGGTGCTGTCCCACGCTGCCGGTGTGGGCGAAGCGCTGGATGACGCCATGGTGCGTCTGATCATGCTGCTCAAGGTGAACAGCCTGGCGCGTGGGTTCTCCGGCATCCGTCGCAAGGTGATCGACGCGTTGATCGCCCTGATCAACGCCGAGGTCTACCCACATATCCCGCTGAAGGGCTCGGTAGGCGCTTCCGGCGACCTCGCGCCCCTGGCGCACATGTCGCTGCTGCTGCTCGGCGAAAGCAAGGCGCGCCACAAGGGCCAGTGGCTGCCGGCCACCGAGGCCCTGGCCGTTGCCGGACTGGAGCCGCTGACCCTGGCTGCGAAGGAGGGCCTGGCCCTGCTCAACGGCACCCAAGTCTCCACTGCCTACGCCCTGCGTGGCCTGTTCGAGGCTGAGGATTTGTTCGCCGGTGCCACCGTCTGCGGCGGTCTCAGCGTCGAAGCCATGCTCGGTTCCCGCGCACCCTTCGATGCGCGCATCCATGCCGCCCGTGGCCAGCGCGGCCAGATCGACGTGGCGGCCGCCTACCGTGAACTGCTCACCGCCAGCAGCGAAATCGCCCGCTCGCACGAGAAGTGCGACAAGGTGCAGGACCCGTACTCCCTGCGCTGCCAGCCGCAAGTCATGGGTGCCTGCCTGACCCAGCTGCGCCAGGCTGCCGAGGTGCTGGAGATCGAATCCAACGCGGTCTCGGACAACCCGCTGGTGTTCGCCGAAGAGGGTGATGTGATCTCCGGCGGCAACTTCCACGCCGAGCCAGTGGCCATGGCCGCTGACAACCTGGCGCTGGCCATCGCGGAGATCGGCTCGCTGTCCGAGCGTCGTATCTCGCTGATGATGGATATGCACATGTCCCAGTTGCCGCCCTTCCTGGTGGAAAACGGCGGGGTCAACTCCGGCTTCATGATCGCCCAGGTCACCGCCGCCGCCCTGGCCAGCGACAACAAGGCGCTGGCCCACCCGGCCAGCGTCGACAGCCTGCCGACTTCGGCCAACCAGGAAGACCACGTGTCGATGGCGCCGAACGCCGGCAAGCGTCTCTGGGCCATGGCCGAAAACGTGCGCGGCATCCTCGCCATCGAGTGGCTGGGTGCCTGCCAGGGCCTGGACTTCCGCACCGGCCTGAAGAGTTCGCCGAAGCTCGAAGAAGCCCGCGGCCTGCTGCGCGCCAAGGTCTCCTACTACCAGGAGGACCGTTTCTTCGCCCCGGATATCGAAACGGCAAGCGACCTGCTGGCCAGCGGCTGCCTGAACGCGCTGGTCCCGGCAAAGCTGTTGCCGAGCCTGTGAACCTGAAGTAGGGAGCGGGAGGGTGGGGCGCAGCTGTCCTGCCCTGGTCGGGAAAGACCGCAACTGCCTGAGGTACCCGGGACGATCACGAGTCGTCACCGGTCGTCAAAACAACAATTGCCAGTCACTGGCACCGGGAGCCGGCACAACCGGCTTCTGTCGATGAACGAACTGCCTTAACCCTTACCAAGTTTCAGGAGCGTCGGAACATGCAATTCAAGAAGCGAGTGTTGGGCCTCATGTGTGCAGCGGGTCTGCTGGCCGGGGCGGCTTCCGCCCAGGCGGCGGGCTGGTGTGAATCCGGCAAGCCGGTGAAGTTCGCCGGGCTCAACTGGGAAAGCGGCATGTTGCTCACCGACGTGCTGCAACTGGTCCTGAAGAACGGTTACGGCTGCGAGACCGACAGCCTGCCGGGCAACTCCATCACCATGGAGCAGGCCCTGGGCAACAACGACATCCAGATATTCGCCGAGGAATGGGTCGGCCGTAGCGACGCCTGGAACAAGGCCGCGTCCGCCGGCAAGGTGGTGGGCGTGGGTGCCCCGATCGTCGGCGCTACCGAAGGCTGGTACGTACCGCGTTATGTGATCGAGGGCGATGCCAAGCGCGGCATCGAGGCCAAGGCGCCGCAGCTCAAGTCCATCGCCGACCTGGGCCAGTACGCCGAAGTCTTCCGCGACCCGGAAGAACCGGGCAAGGGCCGCTTCTACAACTGCCCGGCCGGCTGGACCTGCGAGCTGGACAACAGCGAGATGCTGAAGAGCTACGGCCTGGAATCGAAGTTCACCAACTTCCGCCCCGGCACCGGCCCGGCCCTGGATGCGGCCGTGTTGTCGAGCTATCGCCGTGGCGAGCCTATTCTTTTCTATTACTGGTCGCCGACGCCGCTGATGGGCCAGGCGGACCTGGTCAAGCTGGAAGAGAAGCCCGGCGTGGACAAGAGCGTGACCATCCAGGTCGGCTTGTCCAAGACCTTCCATGACGAGGCCCCGGAACTGGTGGACGTGCTGAAGAAGGTCAACCTGCCGATCGACCTGCTGAACCAGAACCTGGCGAAGATGGCCAAGGAAAAGATGGCCTCGGCCGACCTGGCCAAGGTTTTCCTCAAGGAGCACCCGGAGGTGTGGCACGCCTGGGTCAGCGAGGATGCGGCGAAGAAAATCGAAGCCGCCCTCTGAGGCCGGGCAGTCCCCTTATCACGGCCCGCGCCTCGGATAGAGGAGCGGGTTCACCCCCTGACCGGAGCGAGCTATGTTCCCCGAACGCTTCACCTTCTCCATCGCTGACTGGGTCAATGGCTGGGTAGACAGCCTGGTGACCAACTACGGCGATGTATTCCGCCACATCTCCGACACCCTGCTCTGGGCCATCGTCTATCTGGAAGGCATCCTGCGCGCGACGCCCTGGTGGCTGGTGCTGATCGTCGTCGCCGGGATTTCCTGGCACGCCACCCGGCGCATCCTGCCGACGGTGGTGATCACCGGCCTGCTGTTTCTCGTGGGCGCCGTGGGGCTCTGGGACAAACTGATGCAGACCGTGGCGCTGATGCTGGTGGCCACCTTCATCTCGGTGCTGATCGGTATTCCGCTGGGCATTCTCGCCGCCCGCAGCGACCGCCTGCGCGCGGTGCTGATGCCACTGCTGGACATCATGCAGACCATGCCTAGCTTCGTGTACCTGATCCCGGTGCTGATGCTCTTCGGCCTGGGCAAGGTGCCGGCCATCTTCGCCACCGTGATTTACGCCGCGCCGCCGCTGATCCGCCTGACCGACCTCGGCATCCGCCAGGTGGACGGCGAGGTGATGGAAGCCATCAACGCCTTCGGCGCCAACCGCTGGCAACAGCTGTTCGGTGTGCAATTGCCGCTGGCCATGCCGAGCATCATGGCCGGTATCAACCAGACCACCATGATGGCTCTGTCGATGGTGGTGATCGCGTCCATGATCGGTGCCCGTGGTCTCGGCGAGGACGTCCTGGTGGGCATCCAGACCCTCAACGTCGGCAAGGGCCTCGAAGCGGGCCTGGCCATCGTCATCCTGGCCGTGGTCTTCGACCGCATCACCCAGGCTTACGGCCGTTCGCGGCACGCAGCCAGCAAATGAGTGGCGAGAACATGAGCAAGATCGTCGTCAAGAACGTATTCAAGATCTTCGGCCAGCGCGCCGACGAAGCCCTGGCGCTGATCCAGCAGGGCAAGAGCAAGGCGGACGTGCTGTCCAACACCGGCTGCGTGGTCGGGGTCAACGACCTGTCGCTGTCCATTGGCGCGGGCGAGATTTTCGTGATCATGGGCCTGTCCGGTTCCGGCAAGTCCACCCTGGTGCGCCACTTCAATCGCCTGATCGACCCCACCAGCGGGCAGATCCTGGTCGATGGCGAAGACATCCTGCGCTACGACATGGAAGAGCTACGCGAATTCCGTCGCAAGAAGATCAGCATGGTGTTCCAGAGCTTCGGCCTGCTGCCGCACAAGTCAGTGATCGACAACGTCGCCTACGGACTCAAGGTGCGCGGCGAAACCAAGGAATACTGCCTGGAGCGCGCCCAGCACTGGATCACCACCGTGGGCCTGAAGGGCTACGAGAAGTCCTACCCGCACCAGTTGTCCGGCGGCATGCGCCAGCGCGTCGGCCTGGCCCGGGCACTGGCCTCGGACACCGACATCATCCTCATGGACGAAGCCTTCAGCGCCCTCGACCCGCTGATCCGCGCCGACATGCAGGAACAACTGCTGGAACTGCAGAAGACCCTGCAGAAAACCATCGTCTTCATCACCCACGACCTCGACGAGGCCGTGCGTATCGGCAACCGCATCGCCATCCTCAAGGACGGCCAACTGATCCAGGTCGGCACGCCGAAAGAAATCCTCCATCAGCCGGCCGACGATTACGTCGATCGCTTCGTCCAGCGCCGCGTGGCCAATCTGTAAGGAACAGCTGAATGTCGTTACCCGAGAAAGTCCTGCTGGGCGATTCGCCGTTGAACTGGCGCCAGGTGGTGGCCGTGGCGCGCCACGGCGCGCGCCTGGAGTTGGCGCCGTCGGCCTGGGCGCGCATCGACAATGCCCGTGGCATCGTCGAGCGGATCGTCGAGCGGGGCGAGCGCGCCTACGGGATCAGCACCGGTCTCGGCGCACTCAGCGAAGTGGTGCTGACCGCCGAGCAGTTCGCCACGATGTCCCGCAACACGCTGCTCAGCCACGCCTGCGGCGTTGGCCCCGTGCTGGCCGACGAGCAGACCCGCGCCATCATCTGCTGTGCCATCGCCAACTACAGCCACGGCCGCTCCGGTCTGCAGCGGCAGGTGGTGGAAGCGCTGCTGGCGCTGCTGGAGCGCGGCATCACCCCGCAGGTGCCGTCCCAGGGGTCGGTGGGCTATCTCACCCACATGGCCCACGTCGGCATCGCCCTGCTCGGCGTCGGCGAAGTGAGCTATCGCGGTCGCGTGGTATCCGCCGCCGAAGCGCTGGCCGCCGAGGGCCTCGAACCCCTGCGCTTGGGCGCCAAGGACGGGCTCTGCCTGGTCAACGGCCTGCCCTGCATGACCGGCCTGACTTGCCTGGCCCTGGACGACGCGGAACGTCTGATGCGTTGGGCCGATGTGATCGGCGCCATGAGTTTCGAAGCCCTGCGCGGGCAGATCGCTGCCTTCGACCCGGACATCATCGCCCTCAAGCCGTACCCCGGCGTGCAGGCGGTGGGCGCCAACCTGCTGGCCCTGCTGGCCGGTAGCGAAGTGATCGCTGCAAGCAAGGGCATCCGCACCCAGGACGCCCTGAGCATTCGCTCCATCCCGCAGGTGCATGGCGCCTGCCGTGATCAACTGGCCCATGCCGCGAAGCAGGTGGATACCGAACTGGCATCGGCCAACGACAATCCTCTGCTGCTGGGGACCCCGGACAGCTACAAGATCGTTTCCCAGGCCAACCCCCACGGGGAGTCGGTGGCCATGGCAGCCGACCTGCTGGCCATCGCCGTGGCCGAGCTTGGCGGCATTGCCGAACGCCGCCTGGATCGCCTGGTGAACCCCCTGGTCAGCGGCTTGCCGGCCTTCCTGGTGAGCCAGCCCGGGGTCAACTCTGGAATGATGATCGCCCAGTACGTCGCCGCCGCCCTGGTCGGGGAAAACCGTCAGCTGGCGCAGCCGGCCGTTGTGGATAACTTCGTCACCTCCGGCCTGCAGGAAGACCACCTGAGCCTCGGCACCAGCGCCGCCCTCAAGCTGGGAAAGGCGGTGGAGAACTGCCGCCGAATCCTTGCCATCGAATATCTGTTTGCCGCCCAGGCTTTCGAATTCCACAAGCCCAGGGGCTTCGGTGTCGGTACATCGGCCGCGTGGGAAACCCTGCGCGAACAGGTGCCGGCTTATGACCAGGACCGTTGGCTGGCACCGGATATTGCTCGTGTCACCGACCTGCTGCGTGACGGTGCTGCGCTGGAAGGGATTTCCGTTCGCACCGGAGGCCTGCAATGAAACACCTCTGGCACAACTGCCACGCCGCCACCATGCGAGGCGGCAAGTACTCGATCATCGAAGACGCCGTACTGCTGACCTACGCCGGGCGCATCGAGTGGATCGGCCCGCGTGCCGAACTGCCGTCGATCCCCTATGACGTGGAAGTCGACCTCAATGGCGCCTGGGTCACTCCGGGGCTGATCGACTGCCACACCCATCTGGTGTTCGGCGGTGACCGTAGCCGCGAGTTCGAACAGCGCCTGGAAGGCGTCAGCTACGCCGAGATTGCCGCCCAGGGCGGCGGTATCGCCAGCACTGTGCGCGCCACCCGTGAGGCCAGCGAGGATGAGCTGCTGGAGAGCGCCACCCGCCGTGCCCGCCAGTTGCTGCGTGACGGCGTGACCACCCTGGAGGTGAAGTCCGGCTACGGCCTTGACCTGGCCAGCGAGCGCAAGATGCTGCGGGTCGCCAGGCGCCTGGGCGAGACCTTGCCGATCACCGTGCGCGCCACCTGCCTGGCGGCTCATGCCCTGCCGCCGGAATATGCAGGGCGTGCCGACGACTACATCGAGCACATCTGCAATGAGATGCTGCCGGCGCTCGCCGATGAGGGGCTGGTGGACGCGGTGGACGCCTTCTGCGAACACCTGGCGTTCTCCCCGGCCCAGGTGGAACGCGTCTTCAAGGTCGCGAAGACACTCGGTTTGCCGGTGAAACTGCATGCCGAGCAGCTGTCCTCCCTGCATGGTTCCGCCCTCGCCGCACGCTATCAGGCGCTGTCGGCGGACCACCTGGAATACATGACCGAGGACGACGCCATCGCCATGGCCGAGGCCGGCACCGTTGCCGTGCTGCTACCGGGCGCCTTCTTCCTGCTGCGGGAAACCCAGCTGCCGCCCATCGATGCCCTGCGCAAGCACGGCGTGGCCATGGCGGTATCCACCGATCTCAACCCCGGTACATCCCCGGCGCTGTCGCTGCGGATGATGCTGAACATGGCCTGCACCTCCTTCCGCCTGACGCCGGAGGAGGCGCTGGCCGGCGCCACGTTGCACGCCGCGAAGGCCCTGGGCCTGGCCGACAGCCATGGCAGCCTGGAGAACGGCAAGGTGGCCGACTTCATTGCCTGGGACATCCAGCGCCCGGCAGAACTCGCCTACTGGCTGGGCGGCGACCTGCCCAAGCGGGTGATTCGACACGGACAGGAGATCGACTGTGGATAACGTTCTCTCATTCAGCCGCGGCAACGTGCCGTTGCTGATCAGCATGCCGCACCCCGGCACCCTGCTGACCCCGGCGGTGGAAGCCGGGATGGTGGAAGCCGGCTGGGACCTCACCGACACCGATTGGCATATCCCGCGTCTCTACGACTTCGCCACCGAGCTGGGGGTAAGCACGCTGGCAGCGCAGTATTCGCGCTACGTCATCGACCTCAATCGCCCGTCCGACGACAAGCCGCTCTATGCCACCGCCACCACCGGCCTGTACCCATCGACCCTGTTCGATGGCGAGCCGTTGTACCGCCAGGGCGAGGAACCTTCTCTGGCGGAGCGGGCGCGTTACCTGGCGGAAATCTGGACGCCCTATCACCAGACCATCCATGACGAACTGACGCGGATGAAGGCCGAGTTCGGCTACGCCATGCTGTTCGACGCCCACTCCATCCGCTCCTTCGTGCCGCGACTGTTCGATGGCCGGCTGCCGGACTTCAACCTCGGCACCAATGCCGGGGCCAGCTGCGATCCGGGCCTGGCCGATGCGCTGGTCGCGGTTTGCGCCGAGGCGGAGGACTACAGCCACGTGCTCAATGGCCGCTTCAAGGGCGGCCACATCACCCGTCACTACGGCCAGCCGGACCAGCACATCCACGCTGTGCAGCTGGAGCTGGCGCAGTGCACCTACATGGACGAGCAGGTGCCCTTCGACTATCGCGAGGACCTCGCGGTGCCGACTCAGGCGGTGCTGGAGAAGCTGTTGCAGGCGATGCTGGCGTGGGGTCAGGAGCGCTACGGCCGTTGAACTCCCCGACCGTCAACGGCGAGTGCCCTCGTTGCCTCACAACGCGCGGAGGAAATCCAGCATCAGGCGGCTGACTTCCTCCGCCCGCTCCTGTTGAATCCAGTGCCCGGCGCCATTGAGCAGATGACAACCCCGTAGCCCGGGTAGCGTTCGCGGGAACGCGGCGATCAATTGGGGAATCACCGGGAAACCGAGTACCGAGTCCCGGGTTCCAGCCATGAACAGCGACGGCTGGCGGACGATGCACCCGCGCCACGGTGCCATGAGCTCGCTGGAGAGGCGCATGGTCCGGTACCCGTTCAGCCCGCCGCGAAAACCGCTGCGCCGGAATGCCTGCACGTAGTAGTCGAGGTCGTCTTCAGTGAGCCAGGCCGGTAGCACGTCGGGTTCTTTCATGTGCCCCAGGAAGCCCTGGCCGGGCTGCAGGCGACCGAATGCCGGCAGGCCCTGCCAATCACCGGAACCGCAGAAGAGCAATCGGCGGAAGGTTGCGCTGATATCCCGCTCCAGCTCGGCTTCCGCCACGCCGGGGGCCTGAAAGTACTGCATGTAGTAATCCTGGATGCCGCGGTCGTCCAGCACCTTCAGGATGTCCGTCGGGTCGGGCGGCGCGAAAGGCACACTCATGCCGATCACTGCACGAAACAGGTCCGGCCGCAGCAGGGCGGCGGCCCAGGCCACCATGGCTCCCCAGTCGTGCCCGACGATGACCGCCTGGCGCTCTCCCAGTACCCGTATGAGGTCCACCATGTCCCCGACCAGATGCAGCCTGGAGTAGGCCTCCACGGCTTGCGGAGCGTCGGTTCCGCCGTAGCCGCGCATGTCCGGGGCGACCACCCTGAAGCCGGCCGCCGCGAGGGCATCGAGCTGGTGCCGCCAGGCATACCACAGCTCCGGGAAGCCGTGGCACAGCAGCACCAGAGGCCCTTCGCCCTGCATCGCGACGCGCATGCGGAGGCCGTTGACGGTGAGGATTTCCAATGTCGGCGCGCCCATGTCCAGGTCTGCTCAGGTAAGCAGCGCCATCAGCCTGGGCAGGTTCACCGCCGCCTGCTGCCGGGCGAGGTTCAGTTCGTGGAGCAGGGCGTGGCGCTCGCTGTCGTCCGGCCGAACATCGCGTACCACGGTGGTCATCAGGAACAGGCGGGAGCTGAACAGCCATTGGGTCAGGGCCTGGTTTTCGCGCCAGCGCTGGAAGTTGCCCAGGTAGACGGCCCAGACCCTTAGCCAGTCCTCGGGAACCCGGGGCACCGGGACTGGCTGGCAGCAGGCGTTCTTCGCCGCGTCGTCGGCGAGGTGGCATTCGACGTAAGCGATCAGGGCTGCGGAGAACACGGGCTGGTTGTTGCTGACGAAGGTCAGGTTGATCCGATTCCCGTCGAACACTTGCGCCACGTCCCAGCCACCCACACCGTGGGCGCTGCAGTCGATGTACAGGGCTCCGATGGGCACCTCGAGGCTGCCGCCCTCCAGCAGGATCTTGCCCGGCTCGATCGCCTGGACATGGCCCAGCCTGACCTTGTTCGCGATGCTGCGCAGGGCGCCAAGTTCGGCCCGGGTGACGGTAGCGCCGCGATAGGCGCCAGGGGTGACGGACGGATCGATCCGTAGCAACTGGCCCGACTGTTCAAGGCGGTCGAACAGGTCAGCGAGCGAGGTGGCGGTGGCAAGGGCCGAGTACTGCGCGGTGACGCCACGCACGCACTGCTCGAAGAATTCGAGGCCGGGTTGCAGGGTGGCGCGATCCACCAGCCAGGGATCGCCGGGCATGATCCAATGGATCGCCCCCGGCGCCACGCCGTTCTGCAGCAGCCACAGGCAGGTATCGATGCCGGTCTTGCCGGAGCCCACCACCACATAGGCGGGATGCGGCTGGCGGATCTGTGGCAGCTCGTTGGGTGGCACGCAGGTTACCCCGGTAGCCACGCGGTATTTCGGCGGATGAGTGGAAGGCACCTGGGTCTGGGCATGGGTGGCATCGACCAGTTTCCGCCGTACCTGCACCTGATATTCGTGGCCGCCAAGCAGGGAAACGAAGCGATGATCCCCCGCGCGATCCCCGACGTAGTCGCACATGGGGAAGTAGCGCACACGCCCCGACGGCAGGAACCGATGGTTCATCACCTGCTCGTAGTAGCTGAGGATTTCCGTGCCGGAGGCCAGTTCGTAGAGGTTTTCCCCCAGCGCGGAGCTGTCTTTCCTGCCACTGCCCAGCTCACGGGAATTCACGCCGTAGCAGGCCGAGGGCTGGTGAAGCCGGACGAAGGGGTAGGCGTCGTTCCAGTGCCCGCCGGGCTGGGCGTGGCGGTCCACCATCAGCACAGTGGCGTCGGATTCGCTGAGCAAGGTGTCGACGAAGGCCATCGCCGCGGCGCCGGCGCCGATCACCAGATAGTCGGTTTCCAACAGGTCCGCGTGCATGGCGACTGTCCTCCGCAAGTGGAAGCCCCCAGAACCCCAAGGCTAGCCCCGTGAACCCGGCGCTCCAGATCAAGAGCTGATTGCGACGATAGCCAAGGGCTCTAGCGCTGCAACCCCAGGTGACGGATCACCACCACGTCGGCGGTGACCCGGTCCCACACATCGTCCAGTAACTCCGCCGGGTAGAAGGGCAGGGCGGCCAGTTCGTCGCGGCTGATCCAGCCCACCTCCCGGATCTCGAACTCGTCTCCACCCAGGCCGTTGAGGTTCGCCAGGCTGAGTTCGCCGCGCCAGGCGTCGATCCGGTAGAACAGTTCCATGTGGAAGCGTCCCATGGCCGGTTCAGCGAATTCGCGGACGTAGACCAGCGGGCCGACGTCGACGTCGAGTCCGGTTTCTTCCCTGAACTCACGGCGCACCGTATCGCGGGTGCATTCGTCGCTGACCGATTCGAAGCCGCCGCCTGGCGGAATCCAGTAGGTATCGTCGCCGACCACGTGCTTGACCAGCAGGATGCGGCCTTCGTGTACCAGCAGGCCGGCAGCGCGAATGCGATGGGTGAGTGGGGCGCTCATTGCCAATCCATCCGGGCGAGCTTCCACTCACCGTCGTCCCGCCACCACTCCAGCTTCACCCCGTAATGGCGCGCGCTGTCGGGAATCAGCCCCTCGGCCCCGGTCAGGGCCACCTGGGCGTCCGTGTAGCCCTTCTCGCTGTAGGTCGGGTCGAGGCTATTCGCCTTGCTGAGGGCGAGCACGCTGACATTCTTGTGGCGCATGAACAGCAGGCCCATGGTGCGCTTGGCCCAGTCGCGATCGTTCTGTTGCTGGGCAATGAACTGCGGGTGCAACTGCTCCAGCACCGCGGCGGTTTTCTTCGCTTCGAGGTTGTCCTGCAGTTGTTGCACCGCCGCATCCAGCTCCGCGGCCGGGTCGTTCCGGCCACAACCGGCTAGGATTGCCAGAACGCATAATGTCGGCAGAGCGAACTTCCTGAGTAGCATGCTGAACTCCTTTTTCCTCGTTATGATGCCCGGCAGATTAAAAGGCCGGACTCGCCCAGGAGTCGACCTTTCGCACAGATTCGGGAGCCAAGAATGCAGACTTTGTATCCGGAGATAAAACCCTACGCCCGGCACGAGCTGGCGGTGGATGCGCCGCACGTGCTCTACGTGGACGAAAGCGGCACGCCGGAAGGGTTGCCGGTGGTGTTCATCCACGGTGGCCCGGGAGCCGGCTGCGACGCCCTGAGCCGGCGCTTCTTCGATCCGAACCTGTACCGCATCGTCACCTTCGACCAGCGTGGCTGCGGCCGCTCGACGCCCCACGCGAGCCTGGAAAAGAACACTACCTGGGACCTGGTGGCGGACCTCGAACGCATTCGCCAGCACCTCGGGATCGACAAGTGGGTGCTGTTCGGCGGCTCCTGGGGGTCCACCCTGTCCCTGGCCTATGCCCAGGCGCATCCGGATCGGGTGCTCGGCCTGATCCTGCGCGGGATCTTCCTGTGCCGTCCGCAGGACTTCGCGTGGTTCTACCAGGAAGGCTGCAGCCGCATGTTCCCTGACTACTGGGAGGATTACCTGGCGCCGATCCCGGCCGAGGAACAGGGCGACCTGATGCAGGCCTTCTACAAACGCCTGACCGGCCCTGACCAGATCGCCCAGATGCACGCCGCCAAGGCCTGGTCCACCTGGGAGGGCCGCACCGCTACCCTGCGCCCGAGCGCGCCGGTGGTGGAGCGCTTCAGCGAGCCGATGCGCGCCCTGTCCATTGCCCGTATCGAATGCCACTACTTCGTCAACAACGCCTTCCTCGAACCCAACCAGTTGCTCCGCGACATGTCGCGCATTGCGCATCTACCCGGTGTGATCGTGCACGGCCGCTATGACGTCATCTGCCCCCTGGACAACGCCTGGGCGCTGCACAAGGCCTGGCCGAACAGCGAGCTGCAGATCGTTCGGGACGCCGGCCACGCCGCGGCCGAGGCCGGCATCACCGATGCCCTGGTACGCGCCGCCAACCAGATGGCGCGCCGCCTGCTGGAGCTGCCGCCAGAGGAAGACGCCTGATGAAGGCACTGCTGCAACGGGTCAGTGCCGCCCGCGTCGAGGTGGAAGGTGAAGCGGTCGGGGCCATCGACCAGGGCCTGCTGGTGCTGGTCGGCGTCGAGCCCCAGGACACCGAGGCCAGCGCTGACAAACTGCTGCACAAACTGGTCAACTACCGCGTATTCGCCGATGCCGAGGGCAAGATGAACCTGTCCCTCGGCGCGGTCGGTGGCGGGCTGTTGCTGGTATCCCAGTTCACCCTGGCCGCCGATACCAAGAGCGGCCTGCGCCCCAGCTTTTCCACCGCAGCCTCGCCGGCACGCGGTGAGGAGCTGTTCGATTACCTGGTGGAGCAGGCCCGCCTCAAGCATCCACAGGTCGCCACTGGCCGCTTCGGCGCCAACATGCAGGTGCACCTGGTCAACGACGGACCGGTCACTTTCCTGCTCGAAAGCTGAGCTGGCCCGATATCTGCTTCCTGCGGCTCGCCATCCACGAAGATGCGGTTTAGGATGCGCGCCATGCCCCGTCGTTCGTGGGCTGCACAACAACAACGAACTGCCCCATTGGCAGGCTCTTGAAACGCTACCTGCGTGGCCGAGGCGTCGTCTCGACTGCGTTGTCGACGTTTTTCAACGAGCCGCCCCATTAGGAGAAAGAATGAAAAAGTTTCTCGCGTCACTGCTGTTCGCCGCCAGTGCACTGACTGGCCTGGCCCACGCTGGCATGGTCGATGATGCAGTCAAGCGCGGCACCCTGCGTGTCGGCATGGACCCGACCTACATGCCCTTCGAAATGACCAACAAGCGCGGTGAGATCATCGGCTTCGAAGTCGACCTGCTCAAAGCCATGGCCAAGGCCATGGGCGTGAAGCTTGAGCTGGTATCCACCAGCTACGACGGCATCATCCCGGCCCTGCTGACCGACAAGTTCGACATGATCGGCTCCGGCATGACCCTGACCCAGGAGCGCAACCTGCGCATCAACTTCTCCGAGCCCTTCATCGTGGTCGGCCAGACCCTGCTGATCCGCAAGGAGCTGCAAGGCAACATCAAGTCCTACAAGGACCTGAACGATGCCAAGTACCGCATCACCTCCAAGATCGGCACCACTGGCGAGATGGTCGCCAAGAAGCTGATCTCCAAGGCCCAGTACCACGGCTTCGACAACGAGCAGGAAGCGGTGATGGACGTGGTCAACGGCAAGGCCGACGCCTTCATCTACGACGCCCCGTACAACGTGGTGGCGGTGAACAAGGCCGGTGCGGGCAAGCTGGTGTTCCTGGAGGAGCCCTTCACCTTCGAACCCCTGGCCTTCGGCCTGAAGAAGGGTGACTACGACAGCATCAACTGGGTCAACAACTGGCTGAACCAGATTCGCCACGACGGCACCTACGATCGCATCCACACCAAGTGGTTCAAGAAGAACGACTGGCTGAAAGAGATGGAATAAACCCGCACCGGCCTCAGGGCCGCGTTGGTTGCGACAGGCCCGGCCCACAAGGCCGGGCCTGCCTTTTGTTACCCGCCATGAGCGAGATTTCCCGTGACTAGAAAACATCGCCGTAACTGGCCCTGGCACATCCTGACCGGTCTGATCCTGGTCGTGATGGGCTGGGGACTCTGGTACTCCACCTCACTGATTTCCTATGAATGGCGCTGGAATCGCGTGCCCCAGTACTTCGCCTACCAGGCGGAGGAAAGCCAGCGCGCTGCCGATTACGGCACTGTCAGCGCCATTGCCGACGCCGGCGACAACGCCCGCGTGACCCTGACCGCCGAGGGCGGTGAGGAACAGGTGCTGGAAGTCGCTCGCGACAGCCTGCAGGTGAGCCAGGGCGACGATGTTTCCGAGGGCGACCAGATCGGTGTGACCCGCCACTGGGCCGCCGGCCCGCTGCTCTGGGGCCTCTGGACCACCCTGTGGATTTCCGTGGTATCCGGCGCTTTCGGCCTGGTGATCGGCCTGTTCACCGGCCTTTGCCGCCTGTCCAGCAACCCCACCCTGCGCGACTTGTCCACCGTCTACGTCGAACTGGTGCGCGGTACGCCGTTGCTGGTGCAGATATTCATCTTCTACTTCTTCATCGGCACTGTGTTGAACCTCTCCCGCGAGTTCGCCGGCGTGGCGGCGCTGGCGCTGTTCACCGGCGCCTACGTGGGTGAAATCGTCCGCGCGGGCGTGCAGTCCATCGCCCGTGGCCAGAACGAGGCGGCGCGCTCCCTGGGCCTGACCGCTGGCCAGTCCATGCGTCACGTGATCCTGCCGCAGGCGTTCAAACGCGTGCTGCCGCCCCTGGCCGGGCAGTTCATCAGCCTGGTCAAGGACACCTCGCTGGTGTCGGTCATCGCCATCACCGAACTGACCAAGAGCGGCCGCGAGGCAATCACGACCTCCTTCTCCACCTTCGAGATCTGGTTCTGCGTCGCTGCGCTGTACCTCGTCATCAACCTGCCGCTGTCGCAAATCGCCAGCCGTCTGGAGCGGAGGCTCGGGAAAAGTGATTGAAGTCCGAAACCTGGTGAAAGTCTTCGATGCTCGCGGCCAAGAGGTGCGGGCTGTGGATAACGTCACCACGCAGGTAAAGCGTGGCGAAGTGGTGGTGGTGATCGGCCCCTCGGGGTCCGGCAAATCCACCTTCCTGCGCTGCCTCAACGGCCTGGAGGAGCTGGATTCCGGTTCGGTGAGCATCGACGGCGTCGACCTCGCCAACCCGAAGACCGACGTGAACGCCTACCGTCGCGAAGTGGGCATGGTGTTCCAGCACTTCAACCTGTTCCCGCACATGACCGTGCTGGAGAACCTGTGCCTGGCGCAGAAGGTCGTTCGCAAGCGCGGCAAGGCCGAGCGCGAGGCCAAGGCGCAGGCGCTGCTGGCCAAGGTCGGCATTGCGCAGAAGGCCAACGAGTACCCCTCGCGCCTGTCCGGCGGCCAGCAGCAACGCGTGGCCATCGCCCGTGCGCTGTGCATGGAGCCCAAGGTGATGCTGTTCGATGAACCCACCTCGGCGCTCGATCCGGAAATGGTCGGTGAAGTGCTGGACGTGATGAAGCAGCTCGCCCAGGAAGGCATGACCATGGTCTGCGTGACCCACGAAATGGGCTTTGCCCGCGAAGTGGCCGACCGGGTGCTGTTCTTCGATCACGGCAAGCTGCTGGAAGACGCGCCACCCGCGCAATTCTTCGACAAGCCCCAGGACCCGCGCGCGCAGAGCTTCCTGCGGCAGGTGCTCTGATCGATCTCTCTGGTTTTGGCTTTTTTTGGGGGCGAATTCATTCGCTAAGGGCAGCAACGCTGCCCCCTACAGGCCCGTAGGGCAGTCCTTCGGCCTGCAAGCGATTGAAATCGCCCCCACAGAAGGGTGTCGATTCTGGGGGGCTCAGTGCAGCGGCGTCGCCGGTTGCAGCTCATTCTCCGCCAGCCAGTCCTGGGCCAGTTCGCGTAGCCGTGCGGCTTCGAACTGGTGCCAGGCTTCCAGCAGCACCGGGTATTCCATCAGCACGTGGCGGAAGGTGCGCGCGGGCTTGCGGCTTGCCAGGGCCTGTTCCAGGGCGGAATAGGCGTGGGGATGGACCACCTCGTGGAGGAACTCCTGCATCAGCCGCAGTTCGTCGGCCTGGCCGAGCGGTTCAACCAGCAGGAAGCGCTCCGGCTCCTCGCGCAGCAAGGCTTCCAGTTCGGGATCGGCGTCTTCTTCGGGAATCAGCAGCACCTTGCCGCTGAGCAGGTCGAGGTAATGGTCGAGTCCAAAGGTGTTGAGGGCGAAGGCGAGTTGGTCGAGGTCGATGGTCAGCGGGCGCATGGCTCAATCTCGATAGCGGAGGGGATGTTGCCAGCCTACGCCAGCGCCGCGCCTCAGAACAGCCGGGCGAGCAACGCGGTTACGGCCGTCTCCACCCGCAGGATGCGCTCTCCGAGTTGCACGGGCTGCAGGCCGGCCTCGTGCAGTTTCTCGACCTCGTAGGGAATCCAGCCGCCCTCGGGGCCAATCGCCAGGGTGATGGGCTCGTCCACGGCGCGAGGGCAGGGCGGGTGGTCACCGGGGTGACCTACCAGGCCCAGGGTGCCGGCGGCGAGCTGCGGCAGGCGATCTTCGACGAAGGGCTTGAAACGCTTCTCGATGACGACTTCGGGCAACACGGTGTCCCGTGCCTGTTCCAGGCCCAGGATCAGCTGTTCACGGATGGCCGCCGGTTCGAGGAAGGGGGTCTGCCAGAAGCTCTTTTCGACCCGGTAGCTGTTCAGCAGGACCAGGCGCGGAACGCCCATGGCGGCAACCGTCTGGAACACGCGGCGGAGCATCTTCGGTCGGGGCAGGGCCAGCAGCAGCGTGATGGGCAGCTTGGCGGGCGGCGGCTGGTCGAAGCTGACTTCCAGCTCCGCACAGCTGGCTTCGAGGCTCAGCAAGCGACCCTGACCCATCTGGCCCCCGAGGCGACCCACCCGCAGGCTGTCGCCGGCCTCGGCTCGGTGGACTTCATGCAGGTGCTTGAGACGGCGGCCTTCCAGGCGTGCCCGGTCCGCCGCGATGAAGTCGGCGTCTTCGAGAAGCAGCAGGTTCACGGGCGGGTAGCGGGCGGCTGGTCGCCGGGCTCTTCGGCGTCGTCTTCCGGGTGATCACCGCGCTTGCGGATCATGCCACCGAAGAACACGCCGACCTCGAACAGCAGCCACATGGGCACGGCCAGCAAGGTCTGGGAGAAGATGTCCGGCGGGGTCAGGACCATGCCTACCACGAAGCAGCCGATGATCACGTAGGGGCGGATGCGCTTGAGGTAGTTCACATCCACCACGCCGATCCAGATCAGCAGGATGACGGCCACGGGAATCTCGAAGGCGACGCCGAAGGCGAAGAACAGCGTCATCACGAAGTCGAGATAGCTGCTGATGTCGGTCATCATCGACACGCCTTCGGGCGTCACGCTGGCGAAGAAGTGGAAGATCAGCGGGAACACCAGGAAATACGCGAAGGCCATGCCGCCGTAGAACAGCACGATGCTCGAGACCAGCAGGGGCAGGGCGATGCGCTTCTCGTGCTTGTACAGACCGGGTGCGATGAAGCCCCAGACCTGGTGCAGGATCACCGGCATGGCGAGGAACAGCGCCACCACCATGGTCAGCTTGAACGGCGTGAGGAACGGCGAGGCCACATCGGTGGCGATCATGGTCGCGCCTTCCGGCAGGTACTGACGCAGGGGCGCCGATACCAGGGTGTAGATCTTCTGGGCGAAGTAGAACAGGCCCGCGAAGATCAGGAAGATCGCCGCCACGCAGCGCAGGAGGCGCGTACGCAGTTCAGTGAGGTGCGAGACCAGGGGCATTTCCTGGTCTTGTTCCGGCTTCTGGTCGCTCATGGGGTGCGGGACGGCTGCTGCGGTTCAATGGGGGCCTGGGGCGATGGCTGAGACGTCGACGCTGCACTGGGGGCCTGGCCAGGCACGGTCGGGGCGGCCGGGTTGGGGGCTGCAGCACCTGGAACTGTCGGCGCCTTGGCAATTGCCGGTGCCGGCGTTGCCTGCGCGGTTTGTGCAGGTGCGGCGACGGGTGCCGGGCTTTCCGGTGCGGTCTCGCTTTCAGGCTCTGCCTCGGAAAGCAGGGATTCGACCGTGGGAGGCACGATGCTTTCCTTGATCTGCTTTTCCAGCGCCATGATGTGTTCGTTATGCAGCTGGCGACGGATCTCGTCGGCGCCGATTTCGCGCTCGACCTCCGTCTTGATCGCGTTGAAGCTGCGCTTGAGCCGACCGATCCAGAGACCCGCGGTGCGCGCCGCGCCGGGCAGCCGCTCGGGCCCGAGCACCAGGAGGGCGATCAGGCCGATCAGCAGCAGTTCACCGAAGCTGATACCGAACATGGGTCATCAGTCCTTGCGGGTCACCGGGTCCTGCACCTGCTGCGCCTGGCCGTCGATGGTGTGCGGCTGGTTCAGCGTGGCGCCGGGTTGCTGGGCTGTGGTGGGCTGCTCGGGGGCCTTGTCGGCTTCCTCGGTGTTCATGGCCTTGCGGAAGCCCTTGATGGCTTCGCCGACGTCGGAACCGAGGTTCTTCAGGCGCTTGGTGCCGAAGACCAGTACGACGACGATGAGAATGACCAGCCAGTGTTTCCAGTCGAAGATGCCCATGGTGTGTTCCTCTTGATTGTCTTTGTCAGGCGGAAGGCTGGCGAGCGGCCTTTTCGGCGTGCCCGGACAGGCCGAAACGACGGTCCAGTTCGTCCAGTACGGCCTGGGGGTGCTGGCCGAGGGCGGCGAGCATGACCAGGCTATGGAACCAGAGGTCGGCGGTTTCGTAGATCAGGTCGCTGGAATCGCCGCTGACGGCGGCGTCCTTGGCGGCGAGGATGGTTTCCACCGCTTCTTCGCCGACCTTTTCCAGAATCTTGTTCAGGCCCTTGTGGTACAGGCTGGCGACGTAGGAGCTGTCGGCGGCGGCGTTCTTGCGCTCCTCCAGCACCTCGGCCAGGCGGGCGAGGGTATCACTCATGGTTGTGTCCTGCGGCATAGATGGCATGCGGATCCTTGAGTACGGGGTCGACGGTCTTCCAGCCGCCATTCTCGAAGACACGGTAGAAGCAGCTTTCGCGGCCAGTATGGCAGGCGATGCCGCCCAGCTGTTCGACCATCAGGATGACGACATCGGCGTCGCAATCCAGGCGCAATTCGTGGAGACGCTGCACATGACCGGACTCCTCGCCCTTGCGCCACAACTTGCCACGGGAGCGTGACCAGTAAATGGCACGGTTCTCGGCGGCAGTGAGGGTGAGGGCTTCGCGGTTCATCCAGGCCATCATCAGCACGCGGCCCGTCTTGTAGTCCTGGGCGATCGCCGGGACCAGACCATCGGCGTTCCAGTGAATCTCTTCCAGCCAGTCTTTCATTGCGTCTTCCACAACTGTGCCGGCCTCAGGGGCCGGCGCTCGGATTCGAACTAGTGTGCCAGTGCCATTCGGGGCTGGCTATCGGCGCAGCACCAGATATAGACCGCCGGCCAGCATCAGCCAGCTCGGCCAGGCCTGCAGGTGCTGCTCCAGACCCAGGCTGGCGGCGCCCAACAGCAGGCCGACGCCGAGCAGGCGCAGGGCCAGGCCATCGTTACGCTGCTGCCAGGGCGGCGGCGGGTCGGCAGCGTGCGGCTGGCTCATGCGCTCCAGAAGATCGCGGGTCATCCCCGCCAGGTGGGGCACCTGCTCCACCTGGGATTGGAGGTTGCTCAACAGGTTCCTTGGGCTGACACGTTCGCGCATCCAGCGCTCGAGGAACGGTTGGGCGGTGGTCCAGAGGTCCAGGTCCGGGTAGAGCTGGCGGCCCAGGCCCTCGATGTTGAGCAGGGTCTTCTGCAGCAGCACCAGCTGCGGCTGGACTTCCATGTTGAAGCGGCGCGCGGTCTGGAACAGGCGCAGCAGCAACTGGCCGAAGGAAATGTCCTTCAGCGGCTTCTCGAAGATGGGTTCGCAGACGGTGCGGATGGCCGCCTCGAAGTCGTTGACCTTGGTTTCCGCCGGCACCCAGCCGGAGTCGATGTGCAGCTGGGCCACGCGCCGGTAATCGCGCTTGAAGAAGGCGATCAGGTTACGAGCGAGGTAGTCCTGGTCCTCGGGGGTGAGGCTGCCGATGATGCCGCAGTCGATGGCGATGTACTGCGGGTTCCAGGGCTGGCGGGTGGCGACGAAGATGTTGCCGGGGTGCATGTCGGCGTGGAAGAAGCTGTCGCGGAACACCTGGGTGAAGAAGATTTCCACACCGCGTTCAGCCAGCAGTTTCATGTCCGTGCGCTGGTCGGCGAGGGTGACGAGGTCCGTCACCGGGATGCCGTAGATGCGCTCCATCACTAGCACCTTGGGACGGCACCAGTCCCAGTAGACCTGCGGCACGTAGAGCAGCGGCGAACCATCGAAGTTGCGGCGCAGCTGGCTCGCGTTGGCCGCCTCGCGGAGCAGGTCGAGTTCGTCGTAGATGGTCTTCTCGTAGTCGTCCACCACTTCCACCGGGCGCAGGCGGCGGGCGTCGGCGGAGACGCGCTCGGCGAGCCGGGCAAGGATGAACAGCCAGGCGAGGTCCTGGCGAATGATCGGCCGCAGGTTCGGGCGGATCACCTTCACCACCACTTCTTCGCCGCTTTTCAGTTGTGCGGCGTGAACCTGAGCCACCGATGCCGAAGCCAGCGGCTCCACGTCGAAGCGGGCGAATACTTCACTGACGCTGGCACCGAGTTGTTCCTCGATGCGTGCGACGGCTTTCTCCGGGGCGAAGGGGGGGACCCGGTCCTGCAGGCGCGCCAGCTCATCGGCGATGTCCGGCGGCATCAGGTCGCGGCGGGTCGAAAGCAGTTGGCCGAACTTGATGAAGATCGGGCCGAGGTCTTCCAGGGCGAGGCGCAGGCGCTCGCCGCGGGTCAGGCTGAGTTCCTTGCGCGGCAGCCAGCGCCAGGGCAGGACGTGGCTCAGCGTGCGCAGCCACCAGGGCAGCGGCAGTTCGAGCAGCAGGTCATCGAGGCGGTAGCGGATGACGACCTGCTGGATGCGCAACAGGCGGCGGGCGGCGAGCAGCTTCATGCGTTGGGTTTGATTCTCTGGTTCAGGCGTTCGACGCGGGCGTCGAGGCGATCGAGGGCGAGCTTGAGGCGATCCAGTTCAGCGAAGCGTGCGTCGGCTTCGCGGCGGCCCACGAGGGTGCGCGACTCTTCGGCCAAGTAGTCGGCGAGGTTCTGGCGCAGGCTGTCCAGGCCCTGGCCTGCCCAATTGGCGCGCAGCTTCAGGTGGCCGGCGAGCAACTGGGTGCCGACCGGACCGAGCCAGCGGGACAGCTCGTACTCCCAATCCAGCTCGAGGTCCTGGAGGATGGCAGCCAGTTCCAGCAACACGGCGCTGTCGCCTTCGAGGGTGACTTCCGGGCTATGCAGCACGGCGGTCTTTTCCCGCGTGGTGGCCAGCTTCAGCAGGCTGCTGGCCGGCGCGCGCAGGCGGCAATCGGCGGGAGCGGACCAGTGGGCGGACAGCTTCAGGCCGTCGCCGCCGGGGAGCAGGAAAAGGGTCAGGGCCGGGCTTTGGCAGTCGACTTCGATGACGCTGCCTTCAAGGGATGCCATACGCGGCAGCGCCGTGCTGTCCAGTGTCAGCACCCGGTTCAGGCCGAGCTCGATACCGGCCAGCAGCGCCTGGGTCAGCATCAGGGCTTGATGCCGCGATGCAGGGCGACGATGCCGCCGGTCATGTTGTGGTAGGTGACGCGTTCGAAGCCGGCTTCGACCATCATCGCCTTCAGGGTTTCCTGGTCGGGGTGCATGCGGATCGACTCGGCCAGGTAGCGGTAGCTTTCGGAGTCATTGGTGATCAGCTTGCCCATCAGCGGCAGCAGGCTGAAGGAGTAGGCGTCGTAGGCCTTGGACAGCAGGCCGCTGGTGGGTTTGGAGAATTCCAGCACCAGCAGGCGACCACCTGGCTTGAGTACGCGCAGCATGGAACGAATGGCGTCGTCCTTGTGGGTGACGTTGCGCAGGCCGAAGGCGATGGTGACCACGTCGAAGTGGTTGTCGGGGAAGGGCAGCTTCTCGGCGTCGGCCTGGACGAAGCTGACGTTGCCGGCCACGCCGCTGTCCAGCAGCTTGTCGCGGCCCACCTTGAGCATCGAGGCGTTGATGTCGGCGAGTACCACTTCGCCGGTCATGCCGACCAGGCGGGAGAACTGGCGGGTGAGGTCGCCGGTACCGCCGGCGATGTCCAGCACGCGGTTGCCCGGGCGAACGCCGGACAGCTCGATGGTGAAGCGCTTCCACAGGCGGTGGACGCCCCCGGACATCAGGTCGTTCATCAGGTCGTACTTGGCCGCTACCGAGTGGAAGACTTCGGCGACCTTGTCGGCCTTCTGGCTTTCGGGAACCTGCTGATAACCGAAGTGGGTCGTGGGTTCGGCGTCGTTGCCTTTGCGCTGATCGTTCATGTCGCTGCCACCGGAATTGAATGGCGGCCATTCTAATGCCCGCGTCGGGCTTTGTCTTGACGCCCGACGGCGGCGGACGCGGTCAGGGGCCGCGGGCACTGGTATATTCACGCGACCAAAGGTCGCAGTTCAGGAACCCCCCATGTCCCGCATCCAAGTCGAACGTTCCCATGCCCTCGGTCGCGAAGCCGTCCGTGGGAAAGCCGAGAAGCTGGTCGAGCGCCTGGCGCGCGAATACGACGTGCGTTACCAATGGCGCGGAGACACCCTGGAGTTCAAGCGCAGCGGCGCCGACGGACAGATCGAGGTAAGCGATTCGAAGGTGCGCGTGGAGGTCAAGCTGGGCCTGCTGCTATCGGCCTTGAGCGGCAGCATCAAGCGCGAGATCGAGAAGGCGCTCGACGAATACCTGGTGTGATCGGGGCCCCTTCCCAGGGCCGCCTTGCGGTCCTTCACGAATGAATCCCCTCCCACTGAAATAGCCTCTTTCGCGGCTAGTATGCTGTTTCTAATTTTCCTCGCTACCTTGCGCTCAAGCCCTGAAAAAGGGCGAGTCATCTACCATTCCGCGTGAGGTGCACCATGGCCAAAGTAGCCGTCAAGAAGAAACTCGAGAAAGCCGAAAGCAAGTCCACTGTCGTCAGCGACGTGAAGCTCTACGCCCGCAAGATCTGGCTGGCTGGCCTGGGTGCCTATGCCAAGGCCGGCGCCGAAGGCGTCGACTACTTCAAGGAGCTGGTGAAGGCCGGCGAAGGCGTCGAGAAGCAGGGCAAGAAGCTCGTCGATGAGCAGGTCGAAGCCGCCAACAGCCAGTTCGACAGCGTGAAGAACAGCGTCACCGGCGTGAAGGAAAAGGTCGAAGTCCAACTCGACAAGATCGAGAAAGCGTTCGACAACCGAGTCGCCAGCGCGCTCAACCGCATTGGTATTCCCTCCCGGCAGGACGTTGAGGCACTCTCTGCTAAGCTTGATGAGCTGAGCGCGTTGCTCGAGCACGTCGCGCGAACCAAATAAGGAGAGCAGGATGGCTGGCAAGAAGAAAACCGATAAAGACACCAACTCCTGGATCGGCGAGATCGAGAAATACTCGCGCCAGATCTGGCTGGCTGGCTTGGGGGCCTACTCGAAGGTCAGCAACGACGGCTCCAAGCTGTTCGATACGCTGGTCAAGGATGGTGAGAAGGCTGAAAAGCAGGCCAAGACCGAAGTCGACAAGCAGGTCGACGCGGTCAAGTCGAAGGTCGGCGCCCGCGTGGGTACGGCCAAGTCGAAAGTCGATGAGGTCCGGGGCAAGGCGATCGGCAAATGGGGCGAGCTGGAGGAGGCTTTCGACAAGCGTCTGAACAGCGCCATTTCCCGTCTCGGCGTACCCAGCCGCAGTGAAGTGAAGGACCTGCAAGGCAAGGTGGATACCCTGACCAGGCAGATCGAGAAGCTCACTGGCGTGTCGGCGAAATCGGTGAAGCCCGTTGCTGCCAAGACAGCCGCCAAGCCGGCTGCCAAAGCTGCTGCGAAACCTGCCGCCAAGCCCGCCGCCAAAGCTGCTGCAAAACCGGCTGCGAAAGTCGCTGCTGCAAAACCGGCGACGAAGGCCGCTGCTGCCAAGCCTGCTGCTAAACCGGCAGCCAAGCCTGCGGCAAAAGCTGCGGCGAAACCTGCCGCCAAGCCGGCCGCTGCGGCCAAGCCTGCTGCTAAACCGGCTGCCAAGCCTGCTGCTGCGAAGCCGGCTACCGCCGCCAAGCCCGCTGCAGCGAAGCCGGCAGCTGCGAAGAAACCGGCCGTGAAGAAACCCGCCGCGCCCAAGGCTGCCAAGCCTGCCGCACCGGCTGCTGCTCCTGCAGCACCGACCGCAGCAGCGACTACCCCGGCCCCCAGTGCAGCACCAGCAGCACCGGCACCGGCACCGGCAGTACCGGCAACTCCGCCGGTCAGCCAGTCCTGAGCTGTATCGGTATGACGAAAACGCCCGGCATTGCCGGGCGTTTTCGTTTCAGGCCTCCCGGTAGCGCCGGGCGAGGTTCTCCGCAGCGTGGCGGGAGCCAGGCCGCAAGTGCGGAGCGACCAGCATCATCACCTGATAGACGACCAGGCGTATCTCGCCTCCGCTGCCCAGCACCCGCTGGTAATCGAGGGAGAACAGCAGGGTCAGGGTGATCTGCTCTACCAGTTGGCCAAGAGCCTCGGTATCGCTGACCAACTGCTCTTCGGACTTCAATCGAGCCAGCAGGGCGGCCAGGGTGCGCTTGAGATGGTTCAGCCAGTTGCGCATGCCACGGGCCAGCTTGGGCAGGCGGCCGGCCAGGTTGGACAGGTCCTGGAACAGGAAGCGGTACTGCGACAGGCGTTCCACGATCAGATGCAGGAACAGCCAGTAATCCTCGGCGTCGAGTTGCGCATCGGCCGGTGGATCGAGCAGCGGTGCCAGCTCTTCCTGGAAGCGCTCGAACAGCGCCATCACCAGCGGTTCCTTGCCGTGGAAGTGGTAATAGAGATTGCCGGGACTGATGCCCAGTTCAGTGGCGATCTCCAGGGTGGTGACGTTGGGTTCGCCGTTGAGGTTGAACAGTTCGAGGGCGCATTCGAGGATGCGGTCGCGGGTCTTCATCCAGGTTTCTTGTCAGGCATTCAAAGAGAAAGTGAGGACCGGCCGGCATTTCGCCTGGCCGGTCACGCATGTTTTTCAGCGCACGTGAACGTAGGTTCCAGGCGCAGCCTCCATTGGGGGGTAGTCCTGATTGCCCAGCGCCATGATGGTTTCCCGTTGCTCGCCGGAGCGCTCTTGAATCCAGCCCAGCCAATGGTTCCACCAACTGCCTTGCACGTGCTTGGCGTCGTAGTACCAGGCACGCGGGTCGGAGCTCAGCTTGCCGTTCTCGTAGAAATTGGCCTTGGGGTTTCCTGGTGGGTTGAGAATGCTCTGGATGTGGCCGCTGTTGGACAGCACGAAGCGACTGTCGCCGCCCAGCAGCATCGCGGAGCGGTAGACAGCATCCCACGGGGTGATGTGGTCGTTGATGCCCGCCACGCTGAAACTGTCCACCGTGACCTTCTGCAGGTCGATGGCGGTCCCGCAGATTTCCAGGCCACCGCTGCGGGTCAGCGGGTTGTGTTTGAAGAAGTCCAGCATGTCGCCGTGCAGGGCGGCGGGCAGCCGGGTGTTGTCGTTGTTCCAGTAAAGGATGTCGAACGCCGGGGGTTCGCGGCCCAGCAGGTAATTGTTGACGAAGTAGTTCCACACCAGGTCGTTGGGACGCATCCAGGCGAAGATCTTCGCCATGTCCTTGCCGTCCAGAACGCCGGCCTGGTACGACCGGCGCTTGGCGGCTTCCAGGGTCTGCTCATCGGCGAAGAGCGCGGCGGGGCTGTCCACCTGGCTATCCAGCAGGCTGACCAGGTAGGTGGCACTGGTGACCTTGCGCAACTGCCGGCGCGCCTGGAGGTGTCCCTGCAGTGCGGCAATGGTCAGGCCGCCAGCGCAAGCCCCCGCCAGGTTGACTTCCTTGCTGCCGGTGATGGCGCGGCAGGCTTCGAAGGCCTCTTCGAGGGCCTGCACATAGGTCGACAGGCCCCATTCACGGTGCCGCGCATCCGGGTTGCGCCAGCTCACCATGAACACCTGCAGGCCGTTCTTCAGGGCGTACTGGACGAAGCTCTTATCCGGAGCGAGGTCGAATATGTAGTACTTGTTGATCTGCGGCGGCACCACCAGCAATGGGCGCAGGTACTGCTTTTCGCTCATGGGTTTGTACTGGATCAGCTCCAGCAGTTCGTTGCGGTAGACCACTGCACCCGGCGTGGTCGCGAGGTTGCGGCCGATCTCGAAGGCATGCTTGCTGACCTGGCTGGGCATGCCGTCGTTGTGCAGCAGGTCGTCCACCAGGTGACTGACGCCCTTGATCAGGCTGAGGCCGCCGGTATTGAACAGCTCCTTCACGGCCAGCGGGTTGAGCAGGCTGTTGGTGGGCGACAGTGCGTCGCTGAGTTGGGCCATGACGAAGCGGGCGCGGGCGCGGTCGTCGTCGCTGAGGTCGCTCTCGTCGATCCAGGTGCTGAGTTGCTTCTGCCAGGCGAGGTACACCTGCAGGCCGCGACGGTAGAAGGGGTTGTGCTGCCAGGATGGATCGGCGAAGCGGTTGTCCTGTGGATTGGGCTGATAAAGGGTATCGCCCAGCAGCACACGACCGACCTGGCCGCCGAAAGCGAGCATGTGCCGTGCGCTGTGCACCGGATGACGCAGGCCTTGTAGCGCCAGGTTGCGTACGGTGGAAAACAGATCCTTGCCGCGCAGGCCGACAATGGCGTTTTGCGCGTTCATGAAAGCGGCTGGTACCGGCAAGGTGCCCGGAACTTGTTTTTCTCGCATGGGGCAGCGCTCCGTATTCGGACCGTGGTTCAGGAGGTCTACAGCAAGGGTTGTACCATCAGGAGCCCGAAGTGCATTCCAGACTATCGCGGGCAGAATTCAAGTTGATTACAACGCGCACCGCTCTGGTTCGGGCGCCTGGCCGCCGCCCCACAAGGGAGCGGCGCCGTTTCAGCCGCTGCGTAGCGGCAATGCCTGTGGATGGATCACGGCACGATGACGCTCCTCGGCGAGGAACTTCATGATGATCGGAGCCACCGTTTCGGCACGGGTCACGAGGAACAGATGACCGTCGTCGATGACATGGAGTTCCGCATTCGGAATCCGCCAGGCCAGGAGGCGCATGTTCACCAGGGGAATGATCGGATCGTCGTCGCCTGCCAGCACCAGCGTGGGTTGGCGAATGCGGTGCAGCCAGTGGATGCTGGTCCAGCCGAGGCCGGCGAACAATTGCCAGTAATAGCCCATCTTGCCGGACGAGCGCACCTTGCTGGCGTGAGCCATGGCCAGGCCCGGATCGCGGCGGAAGGCGCCTCCGTAGATGTCCGGTGCGATATGCACGCCATAGGACGGCTGTATGTAGCGTCGTGGGCTCGCCATGCGCCAGAGCACCCTGGGCTTGCCGGGCACCATCACGGCGCCGGCGGAGGTGGCGGCGAGAATCAGTTTCTTGCAGCGTTCCGGGTAGTCGTGGGCGAACTGTTGTGCCAGTGCACCGCCCCAGGACACGCCAATCGCGCTGACCTGACCGTAATCCAGGTAATCCAGCATGCGCGCGGCGAGCTTGGCCAGGCTTGAAAAACGGTAGGGTGAACGTGGAGTGGAGGAACCGCCGACACCGGGTACGTCGAAGGCGATCACTTCCAGGTCCGGGTCGAGGGCCTGGACGAAGGGAAACACCAGTTCGAGGTTGGCGCCGATGCCGTTGAAGATCAGCAATGGCGTCATGTGCGACTGCCCCGGGCGAACGGCGGTTCGGATGGTCTGGCCATCCAGCTCGATCGTGCGGAATACGAAAGGTAGCGGCATGCGCAAAGCCCTATTGATTAAAACACCGGGGGAAGCGTTCGCGAGCGCCCCCCCGAATCCGCCAGGCTGTGTCTGCCCAGCACCGCCGGCAGATGCCGGCGGCGCATAGGGCACTTCCTGGTGCCATGGGCAGTGTTGCGCAGGGCGCAGTGTCATCGCTCGTGCACATAGGTGCCGGGCGCAGCTTCACCGGCCGGGAAGGCCTTGTTGCCCAGGGTGAAGTTGGCTTTCTTGGTTTTGCCGGAGCGCTCGCCGATCCACTGCTGCCAGTGCAGCCACCAGGAGTCGGCGTGCTTGGTGGCGTTCTCCAGCCAGACTTTCGGGTCTTCCGGCATGTCGCTGCTGGTGGAGAAACGCGCCTTGGGGTTGCCCGGCGGGTTGAGGATGCTCTGGATGTGGCCGCTGTTGGACAGCACGAACTCACACTTGCCGCCCAGCAACCGCGCCGAGCGGTAGCAGGCTTCCCAGGGGGTGATGTGGTCGGTGGTGCCGGCTACGCAATAGAAGTCGCAGGTGACCTGTTTGAGGTCGATTGGCGTGCTGCAGACTTCAAGTGCATGGGAGCGGGTCAGCGGGTTGGTCTTGAACATCTCCACCAGCTCACCATGCAGTGCGGCGGGTAGGCGCGTGGTGTCGTTGTTCCAGTAGAGGATGTCGAAGGCTGGCGGTTCGTTGCCCAGCAGGTAGTTGTTGACCCAGTAGTTCCAGATCAGGTCGTTGGGACGCATCCAGGCGAAGACCTTGGCCATGTCCTTGCCTTCCAGCACGCCAGCCTGGTACGAGCGGCGCTTGGCGGCCTCCAGTGTCTGCTCATCGGCGAACAGGGCGACCTGGGTGTCGAGGTTGAAGTCGAGCACGCTGACCATCTGGGTGAAGGCGTGGACCTTGTTCTCGCCGGTGGCCTGGTAATGGCCGAGCAGAGCGACGGTGGTGATGCCGCCGGAGCAGGCACCGAGGATGTTGAGGTCCTTGGCGCCGGTGATCTTCAGAATGACATCGATGGTTTCCTTGAGGGCCTCGATGTAGGTGGACAGGCCCCATTCGCGCTGCGCCTTGGTCGGATTGCGCCAACTGACGATAAAGGTCTGCAGGCCGTTGCGCAGGCTGAAACGCGCCAGGCTTTTCTCCGGCGACAGGTCGAAGACATAGAACTTGTTGATCTGCGGCGGCACCACCAGCAGCGGACGTTCATGCACGCTTTCGGTGATGGGTTTGTACTGGATCAGCTCCAGCACGTCGTTGCGGAAGACCACTGCGCCTTCGGTGGTGGCGAGGTTCTGGCCGACCTCGAAGGCATCCATGTTCACCTGGCTGGGCATGCCACCGTTGTTCACCATGTCCTTGGCCAGATGGGAGAGGCCGTCCAGCAGGCTCTTCCCGCCGGTCTCGAAGAAGCGTTTGACCGCAGCCGGGTTGGCCATGCTGTTGGTGGGTGCCATGGCCTCGGTCATCAGGTTGATGACGAAGTGTCCGCGGCTGGCGTCCTGGCTCGACAGGTTGCTTTCCGCGATCCAGCTATGCAGTTCCTTGCGCCAGGCGAGGTAGGTCTGCAGGTAGCGTCTATAGAGCGGGTTCTGGCTCCAGGCCGGGTCATTGAAGCGGCGGTCATCGGCTTCCGGATGCAGACCGGATTGGCCAAGCAGAACGTTCTTCAATTCCAGGCCGAAATGGGCGACGTGTTTAGCACTGTGGAAAGGCTGCTTGATGGCCTGCAACAGCACCATCCGCGCTGAAGACAGCAGGTCCTTGCCGCGGATCCCTATCACCGGATTGAGATTCAGGGTGTTATCCGAAGCTTGGCGCTGCAGGTCTTCATTGTTCTTGTTGCTCATCTACGACGCTCCATTGTCCTGAGTCGAACAGCGCTCTGGCGGAACAGCGCGCTGATACGCTCGGGTTACCGGGAAGGCGAAGCGAACTTCGCGAATTTCTCTGTATCTGGCGATGCCAAATGCATGGAACTTGCCAGAACTTGGTTACCCGAGTTTGTCAGTTTGCGCAAGCGGACCGCAGAGAGTTCGCTGCAGCGGGAGTATGTCGCGAGCATTTAGAAAAAGCGCCCTAACCTTGGGCGGTCAGGGCCGGATTGGGGCGCGTTGCGCACCGCTTCAGAGCATGAGCTTGACGACGGATTCGTCCGGGTCGCGTGAACGGCCGGCGGCCGCAAGCTCTTGCAGATAGTCGTTCCACAGCGCTTGCTGGCGGGTGGCGAGTTCGTAGAGGTAATCCCAGGTGAACAGACCGCTGTCGTGGCCGTCATCGAAGGTCAATTTCAGGGCATAGTTGCCGGCCGGCTCGAGCTTGGTCAGGCCGACGTTCAGCTTGCCGTACTGCAAGATGGGTTTGCCGTGGCCCTGTACCTCCGCCGAGGGTGAATGCACGCGCAGGAATTCGGCGCTCAGCGTGTAGCTTTCATCCGGACCGTACTTCAGCGTCAAGGTCCTGGAGGCCTTGTGCAGTTCGATACCGCTGGGGATGCGCATGTCGGGGTCTCCAAACGAAGATAGCCGGCGTGCCGGCTATCTTCAGTGTGCACCTGTCAGAGGATGTAGCGCGACAGGTCTTCGTCCTGGGCCAGTTCGCCGAGGTGGCCGTTCACGTACGCGGCATCGATGTGGATCGGCGTCTCGTCGTGTTGCGCAGCGAGATCGCCGGCGCTGAAGGACACCTCTTCCAGCAGACGCTCGATCAGTGTGTGCAGACGACGGGCACCGATGTTCTCGGTCTTCTCGTTGACCTGCCAGGCTATCTCGGCGAGACGCTTGATGCCGTCCGGGGCGAACTCGATATTCAGGCCTTCGGTCTTCAGCAGTGCGCTGTATTGCTCGGTCAGCGATGCATGGGGTTCGGTGAGGATGCGCTCGAAGTCTTCCGGCGACAGGGCCTTGAGTTCGACGCGGATCGGCAGGCGGCCCTGCAGTTCCGGCACCAGGTCGCTGGGCTTGGACAGGTGGAAGGCACCGGAGGCGATGAACAGGATGTGGTCGGTCTTCACCATGCCCAGCTTGGTGTTCACGGTGCAGCCTTCGATCAGCGGCAGCAGGTCACGCTGGACGCCCTCGCGGGAGACATCGGCGCCGCCCACGTTGCCGCGCTTGGCTACCTTGTCGATCTCATCGATGAAGACGATGCCGTTCTGTTCCACGGCTTCCAGCGCAGCGGCTTTCAGCTCCTCCTCGTTGACCAGGCGTGCGGCTTCTTCGTCGCGCACCAGCTTCATCGCTTCCTTGACCTTCAGCTTGCGGGTCTTGCGCTTGCCCTTGCCGAGGTTGGAGAAGAGGTTCTGCAGCTGGTTGGTCATTTCCTCCATGCCGGGCGGGGCCATGATTTCCACGCCAGCCGGGGATTCAGCCACTTCGATATCGATTTCCTTGTCGTCCAGCTGGCCTTCGCGCAGACGCTTGCGGAAAAGTTGGCGGGTATTCGAATCCTCGCGGGGTTGCTCGTCGCCGAAACCGGAACGGGCCTGGGGCAGCAGGGCATCGAGGATGCGTTCTTCGGCTGCGTCTTCGGCGCGATAGCGGACGCGGTGCATTTCCTGCTCGCGCATCATCTTCACGGCGGCATCGGCCAGGTCGCGAATGATCGACTCGACGTCGCGGCCGACATAGCCCACTTCGGTGAACTTCGTGGCTTCGACCTTGATGAACGGCGCGTTGGCCAGCTTGGCCAGGCGACGGGCGATTTCAGTCTTGCCGACACCGGTCGGGCCGATCATCAGGATGTTCTTCGGCGTTACCTCGGCGCGCAGTTCTGCCGGCAGTTGCATGCGGCGCCAGCGGTTGCGCAGGGCGATGGCGACAGCGCGCTTGGCGTCGTCCTGGCCCACGATGTGGCGGTTGAGTTCGTGGACGATTTCGCGGGGCGTCATGGACATGAATGTTGCTCCAATGCGGGACGGCAGCCTTACTCGGCGCTGTCCAGCTCCTCGATGGTCAGGGTCTGGTTGGTGAACACGCAGATGGAGCCGGCGATGTTCAGGGCGGTCTCGGCCACTTCGCGGGCGGACAGTTCGGGATTGTGTTGCAGCAGCGCCAGGGCGGCGGCCTGGGCGAAGCCGCCGCCGGAGCCCATGGCGATCAGGCCGTGCTCGGGTTCGACCACGTCACCATTGCCGGTGATGATCAGGGAGGCATCCTTATTGGCCACGGCCAGCATGGCTTCCAGGCGGCTCAGGGAGCGATCGGTACGCCAGTCCTTTGCCAGTTCGACGGCCGCACGGACAAGGTGGCCCTGGTGTTTTTCCAGTTGGCCTTCGAAGCGTTCGAACAGGGTGAAGGCGTCGGCGGTGGCACCGGCGAAGCCGGCCAGGACCTGGCCGTGGTAGAGGCGACGGACCTTGCGGGCGTTGCTCTTCATGACGGTATTGCCGAGGGAAACCTGGCCGTCGCCGCCCATGACGACTTTGCCGTTGCGGCGGACTGAAACGATGGTGGTCAAGGGGAGAGTCTCCACGCAGCGGGGCGAAAATGCCCGAATGGAGACTCAGATGGGGGGCCTTGCCCAGCTTTTCAACCGGGCAAGGACGATTGGCAGTCTGTTGAAAAAACTACCTGCGTTTTTCAATCAGCCGCCCGCAGCTCAACGGCTCTGGCGCTGCTGTAACAGCAGGTTGCTGAAACCGCTGCCGGCCAGTTGCTTCTGCGCCGAGGCGAGTTGCTCGCGGTTGGCGTAGGGACCGACCAGGACGCGGTACCAGGTTTCCTCGCGCACGGTGCCGGATTCCACCTGGACGTTCTGCCCGAGGAGGATGATCTGCGCCCGCACCCGGTCTGCGTCGTCACGCTTTCGGAACGAGCCGGCCTGGAGGAAGAACTGGTTGGTGACCGGCGCCTTGGCCACCACGGGCGGGGGCGGCGGGGTTTCGCCGTTGAGAGCAGCCTGGGCGCGCGCAGCGTCGATCTTGGCGGCTTCTTCCGGCGTGACCGGCTTCTGCGCAGGCGGCGTGGCTGGTGTCTCCTTGGCCGCCGCTTCCGGCGGAACTATCACTTCCGACTCCGGCAGCAGGGTGTAGAAGTCGTACTTCGGCTTCGTCGATTCCTGGGCGGGCGGTGTCGCCGGCTTGGCCTGGACCTTGCCGGCATCACTGTTGGCCTTGCTGCTGGAGGTTCCGTTCGCGGCCTGCTCGGGCTTGGTCCGGCGCACTTCGTCGCGACCGGGCTCGAGCTGGTTGAGGAAGACCACGAAGCCACCGATGACCAGTCCGATGGCCAACCAGACCCAGCCGGGCACCGGTTTCTTGGCCGGCGCCTGGTAGCGGCTGGCCCCGCGCTTGGGTGCAGGTTTTTTCTTCGCCATAGTCCGTTACATGCGTTCCAGGGTTTGCAGGCCGAGCAGTTCCAGGCCTTGCTTGAGGGTGCGACCGGTCAGCGCGGCGAGGCGCAGGCGGCTCTGCTGGGTGGCCTGGTCCTCGGCAGCGAGGATCGGGCAGTTCTCGTAGAAGCTGGAGAACAGGCCGGCCAGATCATAGAGGTAGGCGCAAAGGATGTGCGGCACACCCTTCTCGGCCACATTGCCCAGGGTGTCGGCGAACTGCGCCAGCTTGGCGGCCAGGGCCTGTTCCTGCTCGGCGGCAAGGATGATCTGGCCGTCGATCTCGGAGAAGTCCTTGCCAAGCTTGCGGAACACGCTGGCCACGCGGGTGTAGGCGTAGAGCAGGTAGGGCGCGGTGTTGCCTTCGAAGCTCAGCATCAGCTCGAAGTTGAAGCTGTAGTCGCTGGTGCGATGCTTGGACAGGTCCGCGTACTTGACCGCACCGATGCCCACGGCGCGGGCGATCTGGCGCAGTTCAGCTTCGTCCAGTTCCGGGTTCTTTCCTTTCACCAGGTCGTAGGCGCGCTGCTCGGCTTCGTCCAACAGGTCGATCAGCTTCACGGTGCCGCCATCGCGAGTCTTGAACGGGCGGCCATCTGCGCCATTCATGGTGCCGAAGCCCATGTGCTCCATCTCGAAGCTGTCGGGTACGAACCCGGCAAGGCGGGCACAGGCGAAGACCATCTGGAAGTGCAGGGCCTGGCGTTGGTCGACGAAGTAGAGCGCACGATCAGCCTTGAGCACGCCACTGCGGTAGCGGGTCGCCGCCAGGTCGGTAGTGGCGTAGAGGTAGCCGCCACCGGCCTTCTGCACGATCAACGGCAGGGGGTTGCCTTCGGCGTTCTTGAACTCATCCATGAACACGCACAGGGCGCCGTCGCTCTCGGTGAGCAGACCCTTGGCGCGCAGGTCGGCGACCACGTTGGCCAGGTCGTCGTTGTACGCGCTCTCGCCCTTCACGTCGGCCATGGTGAGTTTCACGCCCAGGCGGTCGTAGACGGCCTGGCAGTGGCTCAGGGAAATTTCGTTGAAGCGGGTCCACAGCTTCAGGCAGTCGGGGTCGCCCGCCTGCAGCTTGACCACCAGCTCGCGGGCGCGGTCGGCGAACTCGGAGGATTCGTCGAAGCGCTTCTTGGCGGCGCGGTAGAAGGATTCCAGGTCGGACAACTCGGCATCACTGCCGACCGGCTGTTCCTGCATGTAGGCCAGCAGCATGCCGAACTGGGTGCCCCAGTCGCCCACGTGGTTCTGGCGGATCACGATGTCGCCGAGGAACTCCAGGACGCGGGCCACGCCGTCACCGATGATGGTGGAGCGCAGGTGGCCGACGTGCATTTCCTTGGCCAGGTTCGGCGCCGACAGGTCGATGACCACACGCTGCTGCGGGCCGTTCTTGCGTACGCCGAGATGCTCGTCGGCCAGTGCGGCTTCCAGGCGCTGGGCCAGTGCCTGGGTGTTCTGGAAGAAGTTGAGGAAGCCGGGCCCGGCGATCTCGACCTTCGCGACCTGTTCATCCTGGGGCAGGGCGTTGATCAGCTTCTCCGCCAGGTCGCGCGGCTTCATGCCGGCGGGTTTGGCCAGCATCATGGCGATGTTGCTGGCGAAGTCGCCGTGGCTCTTGTCCTTGGTGTTCTCCACCTGGATAGCCGGGCTGAGGCCCTCGGGCAGCACGCCCTCGCTGGCGAGTCGGGTCAGGGCTTGCTGGATCAGCTGGCGAATGGTGTCTTTCATCTTCTGCTCTTCCGGCCGCCCGGGAAGGGCTGGCGCTGGTTGAAAACTGTGCATTATCGGCGGGCTGCGGCCGCAGCTTCAAGTTTTAAGCGGCGGCCTGCAAGGACCAGTGGGCAATATCGGCCAGGTGGTCGTTCTAGAACAGATCGATGGGGTCCACATCCAGCGACCAGCGCACTGCGCGGCCGCCGGGGAGTTGCTCCAGGGCCTGGCTCCAGGGCGTCAGCAGTCGGTGCAGCGGCGCCCGGGCGTTGGCCTGGAGTAGCAGTTGCGCCCGATAGCGGCCGGCGCGGCGTTCCATGGGCGCGGGCACGGGGCCGAGGAGTTCGACGTTGTTGAGTCCCATCTCGGCCAGTTGTTGTTCGGCTTCCCCGCAGGCGCTGTCGAGGAATTCTTCCGCCTGCCCCGGTTTGTGCGCTTCCGCGCGCAGCAGGGCAAGGTGAGCGAAGGGTGGCAGGCCGGCGGCGCGGCGTTCGGTCAGGGCTTGTTCGGCGAAGGCGAAATAGCCTTGCTCGGTGAGTTGCACCAGCAGCGGATGCTCGGCCAGGTGGGTCTGGATGATCACCTTGCCCGGCTCTTCGGCGCGTCCGGCCCGGCCTGCTACCTGGACGATGAGCTGGGCCATGCGTTCACTGGCGCGGAAGTCCGCGGAGAACAGGCCACCGTCGGCATCGAGGATGGCCACCAGGGTCACGCGGGGGAAGTGGTGCCCCTTGGCGAGCATCTGGGTGCCGACGAGGATGCAGGGCTCGCCGCGCTGGATCGTGGCGAACAGCTTGTCCATGGCGTCCTTGCGCGAGGTGCTGTCGCGGTCGATACGCAGCACCTGCGTCTTCGGAAAGAGGATCGCCAGGCGTTCCTCGGCGCGCTCGGTGCCGGCGCCAACCGGGCGCAGGTCGACCCGGCCGCAGTCGGGGCAGCAGGCCGGTTGGCGCTGGGTGTGGCCGCAATGGTGGCAGCGCAGTTCGTTGTAGCGCTGGTGCAGGGTCATGCGCGCGTCGCAGCGCGGGCATTGGCTGATCCAGCCGCAGTCATGGCACAGCAGGGTGGGGGCGAATCCGCGGCGGTTGAGGAACACCAGCACTTGCTGTCCTGCGGCCAGGGTCTGGGCGATGGCCTGTTGCAGTGGCATCGAGATGCCAGAGTCCAGCGGCAGGCTCTTTACATCCAGGCGCAGGAAGCGCGGCTGCTTGGCGCCGCCCGCACGCTGGGTGAGGCGTAGCAGGCCATAGCGGCCGGCGTGCGCATTCTGCAGGCTTTCCAGGGAAGGCGTCGCCGAACCCAGCAGGATCGGGATGTTTTCCTGGCGGGCGCGTACCAGGGCCAGATCGCGGGCGTGGTAGCGCAGGCCTTCCTGCTGCTTATAAGAAGCATCGTGTTCCTCGTCGATGATGATCAGGCCCGGGTTCTTCAGGGGCGTGAACAGCGCCGAGCGCGTGCCGATGACGATATCGGCCTCGCCGTCGCGGGCGGCCAGCCAGGCGTCCAGGCGTTCGCGGTCGTTCACCGCCGAGTGCAGCAGGGCGATGCGCGCATTGAAACGTCGGGAGAAGCGTTCGAGGGTCTGCGGGCCCAGGTTGATCTCGGGAATCAGCACCAGCGCCTGTTTGCCGGCTTCGAGGGTTTGGCGGATCAGTTGCAGATAGACCTCGGTCTTGCCGCTGCCGGTGACGCCCGCCAGGAGCAGGGCGTTGAAGCTGCCGAATGAGGCATGCACTGCGTCGAAAGCGGCGCGTTGCTCGGGGTTGAGCGGCAGCTCCGGTTGCGCCAGCAGCGGGCCATGGCGTTCGCTGGGCGCGTGGCGGCGCACTTCCACCCGGGCGAGGCCCTTCTCCAGCAGGATTTCGAGGCTGTCCTTGTTCAGTTGCAATTGCGCGAGCAACTGGTGGGCAACGCCGTGAGGATGCTGCGCCAGGGTGGCCAGGGCTTGGCGCTGGCGCGGCGCACGGGCCAGGCGTGGATCATCGAGGCTGGCTCCGGGCGTCGCGTGCCAGAATCGCTCCTGGCGGGCTTCGGCCGGCTCGCCCTGGCGCAGCAGAACCGGCAGCGCCCAGCTCAGGGTGTCGCCGAGGCTGTGCTGGTAATACTGGGCGGTCCACAGGCACAGCTTGAACAGCGCCGGCGGGAGCGATGGGCGACTGTCCAGCAATTCCAGCGCGGGCTTGAGCTTGTCGGCCGGCACCTCGCTCGTCTCGGCCAGCTCAACCAGCACGCCGATAATCTCGCGGCGACCGAAGGGCACCCGTAGGCGCACGCCCGGTTGCAAGGCAGCGCGGGGTACGCCGGCGGGCGCACGGTAGTCGAACAGGCGGCGCAGCGGGGAGGGCAGCGCGAGGCGCAAGATGGGGGCGTCAGGCAAGCGGCGGTCCTGTCGGAAAAGGCGCGATCTTAGCACGGCGCAGCGCGACAGCCGGCGCGGCCGGCAGGTTGCAACGCACACTCACTCTGGTATCATCCGCCGCCTGTTTCCGTGCGGTACTCGACATAGGGTCGGGTGGCGGCACGCCAGACCTGAGGATCAAGCAATGAAACCGGAAATCCATCCCGAGTACGTAGCGATCGAAGCTACCTGCAGCTGCGGCAACGTCATCAAGACCCGCTCCACCCTCGGCAAGAACATCAGCCTCGACGTATGCTCCGAGTGCCACCCGTTCTACACCGGCAAGCAGAAGGTCCTGGACACTGGCGGCCGTATCGATCGCTTCAAGCAGCGTTTCGGCGTATTCGGCACCAAGTAAGAGCCGATACAGCCCGGGAAGGCCCGATGGCCAAGTCCCCGCTGACGAAAAAGGCGCCTCTGATAGGCGCCTTTTTCTTTTTCTGGCTCCTGGGTTTCTCCCTACATGCTGCCTGCCCGGTTCCCGGGAAGCTTCCTACTTATCAGGTCCGAAAAGTCATCGACGGGGACACCCTGCGTCTGGTTGATGGACGAAGCGTTCGTCTGATCGGTCTGAATGCGCCTGAGTTGGCTCGCAAGGGGCGGTCGGCTGAGCCTTACGCCGCAGCCGCGCGGCAACGGCTCGCAGGGCTGGTGCAAGCCAGTGGCGGACGCGTAGCGCTTCGGCTGGGACGCGAGCCGAAGGACCGCTACGGTCGAACCCTGGCCCATCTCTACGACAATCGTGGGCGCAATCTCGAAGAGTTAATGCTCACCGACGGGCTGGCGTTTCGTATCGTCATCGCTCCCAATGCGGCCCTGAACGACTGCCATGCACTGGCTGAGCGAACGGCTCGTCGCGCGCGGCTAGGGCTTTGGCGCCAGGCGCCTCAGCAGACGCCCTGGCAACTGCGCCGAAGCGGATTCGCGCTGGTACAGGGGCGACTCGCCGGGGTGGAGCGCAATCGGGGTGGAGTCTGGCTGGAAATGGAAGGACCGCTGGTGCTGCGGATCAAGCTCAAGGACCAGCACCAGTTCAATGTCGCCGCGCTGCAGCGGATGGTCGGTAGGCAAGTGGAGGTGAGGGGTTGGGTCATTGACCGTGCACGCGGCGGCGGCGTAAATACGAAGGTTTCCCGCTGGATGCTTCCCCTTACCCACAATGGAATGCTCGAGGTGATCCGATGAGATTCCCTGCGCTCGCCATGGCGCTGCTTCTCGCTACTTCCCTGCTGGCTGGCTGTGCAGTCAATCCCGCCACCGGCAAGACCAATTTCGTGATGATGAGCGAGCAGCAGGAGCTGGATCTCGGTCGCCGCTATAACCAGGAAATCATCAAGCAGAACCCTCCCTATGCCGACCAGAAACTGCAGGCGTACGTGCAGGAGGTCGGGCAGCGCGTCGCCAGTCACAGCCATCGCAGTGCTATCCCTTATCGCTTCACCCTGGTCGATTCGCCGGATATCAATGCCTTTGCCCTGCCGGGCGGCTACATCTATATCCATCGCGGCCTGCTGGCGTACCTGAACTCGGAAGCGGAGCTCGCCGCTGTGCTGGGACACGAGGTGGGGCACGTTACTGCCCGCCATAGCGTGCAGCAGCAGAGCCAGTCCACCGCCTGGAACATCCTGGGTCAGGCGGTCGCCATCGGTACTGGCGTCGGCGCCGCCGGTGATTTGACCAATGTGCTGGGGACCGCCTTCGTGCGCGGTTATGGTCGCGACATGGAACTGGAGGCTGACGGTCTCGGCGCCCAGTACCTGGCGCGCAGTGGCTATGATCCCCAAGCCATGATCGAGGTGGTGAAAGTTCTGAAGAACCAGGAGGAATTTGCCCGTAGCCAGGCGCAGCGCAAGGGGCAAGCTGCGCCACCGTCTGGCTATCACGGGCTGTTCGATACCCACCCGGACAACGATACCCGGCTCAAACAGGTAGTGGGGCCGGCGAAATCGCTGGCTGGCAATAATCAGGTGGTGAACCGGGAGGTCTTTCTCAAGCATCTCGAGGGGCTTCCGTTCGGTGATTCGGCAGAAACCGGTGTGCGTCGTGGGCAGGATTTCTATCACGCCGGACTGGACTTCACCTTCCATTTCCCCGATGGCTGGGGCCTGGTCAATCGTCCGGATGCGGTGATCACCCACAGCGCCGACCAGCAGGCCTTCATCGCCATGACCATGGATGGCAGCAAGCCCAGCCTGGCGCCCGCGGACTACCTGCGGCAGAAGGCAGGTAGTCAGCGCCTGTCCATGGAAGAGTCGCTGCAGCAGGCAGGCCTCCAAGGCGCCACGGCCGTGCTGCCAGGGAGTCCTGCGCGACGTGTTGCGGTGATCTACAAGGACGACAAGGTTTATCTTTTTGTGGCAGCGATCCGCAACAAGGCCTCCCTGGAAAGCGAAGACAACAAGTTCCTCTCCGTGATTCGTAGCTTCCGTCCGATGAAGAAGGAGGAGGTGGCCCTGGCCCAGCCGCTGCGCCTTCATCTAATACAGGTGAAAGCCGGCCAGACCGTTGCCAGTCTGGCCCGGGAAAGCAAGTTACCCGGATCTCAAGTGGATCTGGAAAATCGTATCCGATTGCTTAATAATTTGTATCCAATCGGCGAGCCAAAGCCCGGAGATTGGCTAAAAGTCGTACGTTAGAGGGGTTGACGCCGGGTGACTGAACGGTCTTGTTAGCCCCATGTATCTTGCGTATGCTCGCCCGTCACGTCTGTCACAAGCAAAAGCGGAAATGCCAAAATGTCTGATCTGAAAACGGCCGCTCTCGAATACCATGCCCAGCCCCGCCCCGGGAAACTCAGCGTCGAGCTGACCAAGCCGACCGCCACCGCCCGCGACCTGTCGCTGGCCTACAGCCCGGGCGTCGCCGAGCCGGTACGCGAAATCGCGCGTGATCCCGAGCTGGCCTTCAAGTACACCGGCAAGGGCAATCTGGTAGCGGTCATTTCCGATGGCACTGCAATCCTCGGCCTGGGCAACCTCGGCCCGCTGGCCTCCAAGCCGGTAATGGAAGGCAAAGGTGTCCTGTTCAAGCGTTTCGCTGGCATCGACGTGTTCGACATTGAAGTTGACGCTGAAAGCCCCCAGGCCTTCATCGACACCGTCAAGCGCATCTCCATCACCTTCGGTGGTATCAACCTCGAAGACATCAAGGCACCCGAGTGCTTCGAGATCGAACGCACCCTGATCGAGCAGTGCGACATCCCCGTCTTCCACGATGACCAGCATGGCACCGCCATCGTGACTGCCGCTGGGATGCTCAACGCCCTGGAAATCGCCGGCAAGACCCTGGCCGAAGCCAAGATCGTCTGCCTCGGCGCCGGTGCGGCCGCCATCTCCTGCATGAAGCTGCTGGTGAGCATGGGCGCAAAGGTCGAGAACATCTTCATGATCGACCGCAAGGGCGTCGTCCATGCCGGTCGCGATGACCTGAACCAGTACAAGGCCGTCTTCGCCCACGAAACCGACAAGCGCACCCTGTCCGAAGCGCTGGATGGCGCTGACGTTTTCGTCGGCCTCTCCGGTGCCAACTTGCTGAGCCCGGAAGACCTGAAGCGCATGGCGGCCAACCCGATCGTCTTCGCGTGCTCCAACCCGGACCCGGAAATCAAGCCGGAACTGGCTCACGAGACCCGCAACGATGTGATCATGGCGACCGGTCGCTCCGACTACCCGAACCAGGTCAACAACGTGTTGGGCTTCCCCTTCATCTTCCGCGGTGCCCTGGACGTACGCGCCACCCGCATCAACGAAGAGATGAAGATTGCCGCTGCCCTGGCCCTGCGCGATCTGGCCAAGCTGCCGGTGCCGAAGGACGTCTGCGACGCCTACGGCGTGGACTCCCTGGAATTCGGCCGTGAGTACATCATTCCGAAGCCCATGGACAAGCGTCTGATCACCGTCGTTTCCGATGCTGTGGCCAAGGCCGCCATCGAATCCGGCGTAGCGACCCTGCCTTACCCGAAGCACTATCCGCTGAACTCGGTGGACGAAGTGTTCAACGGCTAAGTCCGGATACAAAAAGAAGCCCCGCAATTGCGGGGCTTTTTTTATTGGCTTGTCCCGTCCTGAATAAGGTTTACACCTTTGCCCTTATTTTTCAGGACTAGACAGGCTGTTCTCAGAACAGGTCAATGGGAGCGGCTTCGTCGGCTGGCAGCGGGCTGCCCGGAATGGCCAGACCGGGTTCGAGTTCGCTCATGGGTGGCGGTGTGTCCTCGCTCTTGAACAGTTCGAAGAACGCATCCGGCGTGCCGGGACTGGCGGCGCGGCCACTGAGCGGATCGATGCGCAGGGTCAGCAAGCCAGCAGGCTCGGACTGGACGTGAGGCGGCTTGTCTTTCAACGCGGTGCTCATGTAGTTCATCCAGATCGGCAGTGCCACGGTGCCGCCATACTCGTGGCGACCTAGGCTCTCCGGCTGGTCGAAGCCGACCCAGACGGTGGTGACATAGTCAGCGTTGTAGCCGGAGAACCAGCTGTCCTTGGACTCGTTGGTGGTCCCGGTCTTGCCGGCGATATCAGTACGACCCATGGACAGCGCCCGGCGGCCGGTGCCTCGCTTGATCACATCCTGCAGCATGCTGTTCAGGATGAAGGTGGTGCGCGGGTCGACGATGCGCTCAGCGACGGCTGGAGCCTGGCTCTGAGGTGCTGCTGCATCGGCAGAAGCAAGCAGGGTGTCCGGCGCTGCATTGGCTTGTGCCACCTCGGTGGGTTGCACTTCCCCCTCCGGAACGCGTGGAGGATTGGCAACGAACAGCGTCTTGCCGTCGCGGCTCTCGATACGCTCGATCAGGTAGGGCTGAACCTTGTAACCGCCATTGGCGAAGGTGCTCCAGCCCCCAGCGATCTCCAGCGGTGTGAGGTTGGCGGTACCGAGGGCCAGGGACAGGTTGCGCGGCAGGTCATCCTTGTTGAAGCCGAATCGGCTGACGTAATTCAGCGCGTAATCGATTCCGACTGCTTGCAGGACACGGATCGAAACCAGGTTGCGTGACTTGTAGAGGGCTTCGCGCAGGCGGATCGGGCCGAGGAAGGTGTTGTTGTCATTCTTCGGTCGCCAGGCTTCTTCCATGCCCGCTTCCTGGAAGACGATCGGGGCGTCGTTCACCAGGCTGGCGGCGGTGAAGCCGTTATCGAGCGCGGCGGCATAAAGGAAGGGTTTGAAACTGGAACCCGGCTGGCGCTTGGCCTGCGCTGCGCGGTTGTAGTTGCTCTGTTCGAAGGAGAAGCCGCCCACCAGGGCGCGAATGGCGCCGTCGTTCGGGTCCAGCGAGACGAGTGCGCTCTGCGCCGCCGGCAGTTGGACGAAGCGCAGGCTTCCATCGGCTTGGCGTTGCACGCGGATCAGGTCGCCTACCTGGGTGACATCGGCAGGCTGCCGAGGACGAGCGCCCAGGCTGTTGGTGTTTAGGAAGGGGCGGGCCCATTTCATGCTGTCCCAACTCACGGCTTCTTCCTGGCCGCTGCGGGTCAGGACCAGGATGCCGCTCTTCTCTACCTGGGTGACGATGGCCGGTTCCAGGCCGCCAAGGGATTTCTGCTTGGCCAGTTCTTGCAGCCAGGTCTCTTTGGTCATCCCCGGCAGGCGGGTTTCGGGGCCGCGGTAGCCGTGACGCTGGTCGTAATCGATCAGGCCCTCGCGCAAGGCGGAGTTGGCTGCCTGCTGAAGGTCGCTGGGAACGGTGGTGGTGACCCGGAAACCTTCGGTATAGGCGTCGCTGCCGTAGCGCCCAACCATTTCGGCACGGGCCATCTCGGCAATATAGGGCGCGGCGAGTTCCGGGGTCGGAACGTGGTAGCTGGCGTCGATCGGCTCATTGATGGCTTGTTGATAGCGGGCTTCGTCGATGCGCCCCAGCTTGTACATGCGACCGAGGATCCAGTCGCGACGCTCTTTGCTGCGGGTCGGATTGACCAGCGGGTTGAAGCGGGAGGGCGCCTTGGGCAGGCCTGCGATCATGGCCATCTGTGCCAGGCTGATTTCGCGAATGGACTTGCCGTAATAGACCTGTGCGGCAGCCTCGATACCGTATGCGCGGTTACCGAGGTAGATCTTGTTCACATAAAGTTCAAGAATTTCGTCTTTGCTGAGTTCCCGTTCAATTTGCAGGGCCAGCAATATTTCATTGATCTTGCGAGAGAAACTTCTTTCGCTGGTGAGGAAGTAGTTCTTCGCCACCTGCATGGTGATGGTACTACCGCCCGTCTGGATGTGGCCGGTCTTCAATAATTGCGTGGCAGCGCGCATCAGGCTGGTGAGGTCGACGCCATAATGGTTCGCGAAATTGTCGTCCTCGGCAGCCAGCAGGGCCTGGATGAAATCAGGCGGAATGTCGGCGAAACGCACGGGAGAGCGGCGCATCTCACCGAATTCAGCTATCAGCTTGCCATCGCTGCTATAGACGCGCAGCGGTATCTGGAGCTGGATCCGGCGTAGCGAGTCGACGGAGGGAAGGCTGGGGCTAAGATAGAGGTAAGCGCCGCTGAAACTGAGCAACAGGCCACAGAAAACGGCAACGAAAGACCACCAGAAGAACTTCAGCAGGCGCATCAAGGCTTGTGGATTTCCAGACAAAAGAATGAGTTAAACGAAAGGCGATGATAAAAGGCAAAAGCCGATCACATTATAAGCGTTTTTTTTCCGGGGGAGCCATTTGCGCTTCTGTCAAGACTGCTATTTAATGTGGAAAAACATAAATCGTCCGTAAGTGTCGGACGCTGATAGGAAATCGGTCGTGCTAGGGCTCTTCAATAAGAAAGCGAATTCGCTGTTGGGGATCGACATCAGCTCGACCTCAGTCAAGCTCCTTGAATTGAGTCGCTCGGGAAGCCGCTTCAAAGTGGAGTCCTATGCCGTCGAGCCACTCCCTCCGAACGCGGTCGTCGAAAAGAACATCGCTGAGCTCGAGGGCGTCGGGCAGGCGCTTTCCCGCGTGGTCACCAAGGCGCGAACCGGCGTCAAGGCCGCTGCGGTCGCCGTGGCCGGTTCGGCCGTGATCACCAAGACAATCGAGATGGAAGCCGGTCTCTCCGATGATGATCTGGAGAACCAGCTGAAAATCGAAGCCGACCAGTACATTCCCTATCCGCTGGAAGAAGTCGCCATCGACTTCGAAGTACAAGGCGCCTCGGCGCGTAATCCGGAGCGGGTCGACGTTCTTCTGGCTGCTTGCCGGAAGGAAAACGTCGAAGTGCGGGAGGCCGCGCTCGCCCTGGCAGGTCTCTCCGCCAAGGTCGTCGATGTTGAAGCCTATGCGCTGGAGCGCGCCTATTCGCTGCTTTCGGCCCAGCTCGGCGAATCCCACGACGAGCTCACTGTGGCTGTGGTCGACATCGGCGCAACCATGACCACCCTCAGCGTGCTGCACAGTGGTCGCACCATCTATACGCGGGAGCAGCTTTTCGGTGGGCGTCAGTTGACCGAGGAAATCCAGCGCCGCTATGGGCTTTCGGTCGAGGAAGCTGGTCTTGCCAAGAAGCAAGGTGGTCTTCCGGATGACTACGACAGCGAGGTTTTGCAACCGTTCAAGGATGCTGTCGTTCAGCAGGTATCCCGTTCCCTGCAGTTCTTCTTCGCCGCGGGTCAGTACAACGACGTGGATTACATCCTCCTGGCCGGCGGTACCGCTTCGATTCCTGATCTGGATCGGCTGATTCAGCAGAAGATCGGTACTCCGACTCTGGTTGCCAACCCCTTCGCCGATATGGCGCTCAGTAGCAAGGTCAATGCGGGCGCCCTGGCCAGCGATGCCCCTGCCCTGATGATTGCTTGCGGCTTGGCGATGAGGAGTTTCGACTGATGGCACGCATCAACCTACTCCCCTGGCGTGAGCAGCTACGCGAGGAGCGCAAGCAGCGGTTCCTGGTTGCGCTGGGAACCGTACTGGCGCTGGGCGCTGGCGCGGTGTTCCTCGGTGACCAGTACCTGAACAACGCTATTGAGAATCAGCAGGCACGCAACGACTTCGTTCGCAAGGAAATTGCCGTCCTGGACGCCAGGATCAAGGAAATCAGCGAGTTGAAGACCCGCCGCCAGCAGCTTCTCGAGCGGATGAAGATCATCCAGGATCTGCAGGGCAACCGGCCGATCATCGGTCGTGTATTCGATCAGTTGGTGCGGACGCTGCCCGATGGTGTCTTCTTCACCGGCGTGAAGATGACTGGCAAGAACATCGACATCGTCGGTGCGGCCGAGTCGAATAACCGGGTTTCCAACCTGATGCGTAACCTGGATGCCTCTGAGTGGCTGACTGCGCCGAACCTCACGGGAGTCAAGGCGATCACGGCTGGCGCGGTAGATCAGGCCAACGTATTCCAGCTGACTGTCCAGCAGACCCAGCCGGGCTCTGAGGAAGAAAACGGCAAGCCTGGAGCCGCGAACACCGCCAACAAAGGAGCCGCGAAATGAGTTTCTCCGACTCCCTGGAAAGCTTGCGCAAGATCGATCTCGCCGATCTTGACGTCAACAACCTCGGTTCCTGGCCCATAGCGGTCAAGGTCATTACCTGCATCCTGCTGCTGATTCTCGTGCTGGTACTGGGCTACAACTTCCACCTCAAGGAGCTCGAGCTCCAGTGGGACTCAAAGCGCGCCGAAGAAGTGACGCTGAAGGAACAGTTCGCCGCGAAGGCGTTCCAGGCTGCAAACCTGGAAGCATACAAGGAGCAGATGAAGGAGATGGAAACCTCCTTCGGTGCTTTGCTGCGCCAATTGCCCAGCGACACCGAAGTGCCAGGCCTGCTGGAAGACATTACCCGTACCGGTCTGGGGAGCGGCCTCGAGTTCGAAGAAATCAAGCTGCTGCCGGAAGTGGTGCAGCAGTTCTATATCGAGCTGCCGATCCAGATTTCGGTGGTGGGCGGCTATCACGACCTGGCCACCTTCGTCAGTGGCGTCGCCAGCCTGCCGCGAATCGTGACGTTGCATGATTTCGACATCAAACCGCTATCCAACGAAAGCGGTTCCAAGCTGCGCATGTCGATCCTGGCCAAGACCTACCGTTACAACGACAAGGGGCTGCAGAAATGAGTAGTCCTCGCGCCCGTCTGGCGCTCTGTGCCCTGATGCTGGTCGGGCTTTCCGGTTGCGGTGTCGGCAACGACTTCGGCGATCTGCAAGCCTACATGGACGAAGTTCGCGCTCGCCCCAAGGGCTCCATCGAACCCTTGCCGAAATTCCAGCCCTATGAGGCGTTCACCTATAGCGCTGCCGCTCTGCGCAGTCCCTTCCAGCCGCCGATCAAGATCGATCTGGCAAAGCAGCAGAAGGGTTCGAAGGACATTCACCCGGACGAAACCCGGGTCAAACAGTTCCTCGAAGGCTTCAATATCGAGTCCTTCGAGATGGTGGGCACCTTGTCCAACGGCTCGGGGACCTTTGCCTTGGTCAGTGGTGCGGGAGGGGTGCACCGGGTCAAGGTTGGGGATTATCTGGGACGTAACCATGGCCGTGTCGTGGGGATCGACGAAGCCAAGGTCGACGTGATCGAGATCGTCCCGGACGGGGAGGGTGGATGGCTGGAGCGTCCACGTAGTCTCGCGCTCAGGGAGCGCTCTTGAGGGCGAGGTTAACCACCGATGAAGAATAACTACCGGTCTGCACAACGGAACCAGATGATGAAAAGCTCGCTATCGCGCCTTGGTATCACGCTATTGGCCGCCCTGCTGTCGCCAGCGCTATTGGCTGCGAACCTGCAGGCACTGGATGTCGCGGCTCTCCCAGGCGACAGGGTTGAACTCAAGCTGGCATTCGACGAGCCGATTACGGCTCCGCGTGGATACACCATCGAGCAACCTGCGCGTATCGCTTTGGACTTGCCGGGCGTGTCCAACAAGCTGGGTTCCAAGAACCGCGAGTTGGGTGTGGGGAACGCTCGCAGCGTGACCGTCGTGGAAGCCAAGGACCGCACGCGCCTGATCATCAACCTGTCCACCCTGGTGCCGTACAGCACTCGTGTGGATGGCCGTAACCTTTACGTCCTGGTAGGCGATTCCGCAGCTTCGTCCGCAGCATCGCGCACCGTGGCGTCCGCTCCAGCTCCGATGGCCACGACCCTTAGCGCCTCCCAGCCGGCCAAGAGCTATGGCAGCACTGGGCGCGCCATCGAGAACATCGACTTCCAGCGCGGCGAGCAGGGCGAGGGGAACGTGGTCATCACCCTGTCCGATCCCAGCGTCAGTCCGGATATCCAGGAACAGGGCGGCAAGATTCGCCTGGACTTCTCCAAGACCCAGATTCCCGAACCGCTGCGTGTGCGCCTCGATGTGAAGGATTTCGCCACTCCGGTGCAGTTCGTCAGCGCTTCCGGCTCCGGCGCCAATGCCAGCATCAGCATCGAGCCGACGGGTTACTACGACTACCTGGCCTATCAGACTGACAACAAGCTGACCGTCAGCATCAAGCCGCTGACCCAGGACGACGTGGAAAAGCGCAAGACTGAGCGTTTCGCCTACTCGGGCGAGAAGCTGTCGCTGAACTTCCAGGATATCGACGTACGTTCCGTTCTCCAGCTGATCGCCGACTTCACCGACCTCAACCTCGTGGCATCGGACACCGTGCAGGGCAACATCACCCTGCGCCTGCAAAATGTGCCCTGGGACCAGGCGCTGGACCTGGTGCTGAAGACCAAAGGTCTGGACAAGCGCAAAGTGGGTAACGTGCTGCTGGTTGCGCCTGCCGATGAGATCGCTGCCCGCGAACGCCAGGAGCTGGAATCGCAGAAGCAGATCGCCGAACTGGCGCCCCTGCGCCGTGAGCTGATCCAGGTGAACTACGCCAAGGCAGCAGACATCGCCAAGCTGTTCCAGTCCGTCACCAGCGGTGACCCGACCGCGGCCGGTGCCGACGAGCGCGGCTCCATCACTGTGGATGACCGTACCAACAGCATCATCGCCTACCAGACCCAGGACAAACTGGAAGAGCTGCGTCGCATCGTGACCCAACTGGATATCCCGGTTCGTCAGGTCATGATCGAGGCGCGCATCGTCGAAGCCAACGTCGACTACGACAAGGCTCTGGGCGTCAACTGGCGCGGTGCGAGCATCGGCGACAACAACTTCGTCGTCGGTGGCGGTGGCCTCGGTCGTCCGGCTGCCAACCAGGCGGGCAACGTGAACCTGGCCAATGCTCCGTTCGTCGACCTGGGCGCTGATGGCGCGACGTCGAGCATCGGCATCGGCTTCATTACCGATAACACCATCCTCGACCTCGAGCTGTCGGCGATGGAGAAGACCGGTAACGGTGAAATCGTGTCGCAGCCCAAGGTGGTTACCTCCGACAAGGAAACCGCCAAGATCCTCAAGGGCCAGGAAGTGCCTTACCAGGAAGCCAGCTCCAGCGGCGCCACCAGCACGTCCTTCAAGGAAGCGGCGCTGTCCCTGGAAGTGACTCCGCAGATCACGCCGGACAACCGCATCATCATGGAGGTCAAAGTCACCAAGGACGCACCGGACTTCGCCAACGCGCTGAACGGCGTACCGCCGATCAACAAGAACGAGGTAAACGCCAAGGTACTGGTCAATGATGGTGAAACCATTGTGATAGGTGGGGTATTCTCCAACACCCAAACCAAGGCGGTGGACAAGGTGCCCTTCCTCGGCGACCTGCCCTTCCTCGGCCGCATGTTCCGTCGCGACGTGGTTCAGGACAAGAAATCCGAGCTCCTGGTATTCCTCACTCCCCGCATCATGAACAACCAGGCCATTGCGGTGAGTCGCTGATATCGGTGCGAAATTTGATTCTGATTGGCCCGATGGGGGCAGGAAAAAGCACCATCGGGCGTTTGCTTGCTAAAGAACTGCGACTTCCCTTCAAGGACTCCGACAAGGAAATCGAACAGCGCACTGGAGCGGATATCCCCTGGATATTCGACGTCGAGGGCGAGCAGGGTTTCCGCGATCGCGAACAATCGATGATCGAGGAGCTCTGCGGTCATGACGGCGTGGTCCTGGCGACCGGTGGCGGCGCGGTTCTGCGTCCGGCCAATCGCCAGGCCCTGCGTGGCGGGGGGCGAGTCGTCTATCTGCACACCTCGGTGGAGCAGCAGATCGAGCGCACTTCGCGGGACCGCAATCGGCCGCTGTTGCGTTCGGCTGATCCCGGTAAGGTCCTGCGCGACCTGATGGCCATTCGCGATCCGCTCTATCGGGAGATCGCCGACATCATCATCGAAACCGATGAACGGCCGCCGCGCATGGTGGTTCAAGAAATACTGGCGCGCCTCCAGGCACTTCCGCCCCGTTAAAGCGCGGGCGGAACTGCGCTATCCTTTAGCCCTTTTTATATCGGGGGCCCCATGCGGACACTTCAAGTCGATCTTGGCGAGCGTAGCTATCCCATCCATATCGGTTCCGGGCTGCTGTCGCGCCCTGAGCTTTTCACGCCGCACATCGCCGGTCGTCAGGTGGCCATCGTCACCAACGAGACCGTGGCACCCCTTTATCTCGAAACGCTGACCCAGACCTTGCAGGGCTACTCGGTGCTGCCGGTGGTATTGCCCGATGGCGAGGCGCACAAGAACTGGGAAACCTTGCAGCTGATCTTCGATGCCCTGCTGGGCGCCCGCCATGATCGCCGCACCACCGTGATCGCTCTGGGCGGCGGGGTCATCGGTGACATGGCCGGCTTTGCCGCTGCCTGCTACCAGCGTGGTGTGGACTTCATCCAGGTGCCTACGACGCTTTTATCCCAGGTGGATTCCTCGGTTGGCGGCAAGACCGGTATCAACCACCCGTTGGGCAAGAACATGGTGGGTGCCTTCTACCAGCCCAAGGCGGTGATCATCGACACCGACAGCCTGCGTACCCTGCCGGAGCGCGAGTTGTCCGCTGGTCTGGCCGAGGTGATCAAGTACGGCCTGATCTGCGACGAACCTTTCCTGCCGTGGTTGGAAGAAAAGATGACTGCTCTGCGCGGTCTCGATGCGGCCGCACTGACCGATGCCATCGAGCGCTCCTGTGCCGCCAAGGCGCGGGTGGTGGGCGTGGATGAGCGCGAGTCCGGGCTGCGCGCGATCCTCAACCTGGGCCACACTTTCGGCCACGCCATCGAAACCCACATGGGTTATGGCGCCTGGTTGCATGGCGAGGCGGTATCGGCGGGTACCGTCATGGCCCTGGAAATGTCCTGCCGCCTGGGCTGGATTTCCACCGACGAGCGCGACGCGGCGATTCGCTTGCTGCGCAGTGCCGGCTTGCCGGTCGTACCGCCAATGGACATGACGCCGGAACATTTCCTCCAGCACATGGCCGTAGACAAGAAGGTACTCGATGGCCAGCTGCGCCTGGTGCTGCTGCGCCGGATTGGCGATGCCGTCGTGACTGCCGATTATTCGCGTGACGTGCTCGAGGCCACCCTGGCCGCCGACTATCGCGCCCTGGCCGACAAGCTTGGAGAGTAAAGGATTCCCATGAGCAGCCTGCACGCCGACGAGGCCTACCTCGGTCACTACCAGTTCACCCATGACCCGTTCGCCGCACGGGTGCCTGGCTTCAAGTTCTTCCCGGCCCAGCGCAAGCCGGTGCTGGGTCAGCTGCACCACCTGGCTCGCTACAGCCAGTTGATGCTGGTGGTGAGCGGCCCGCACGGCAGCGGCAAGACGCTGCTGCGTCAGGCCCTGGTGGCGAGCACCAACAAGCAGGCGGTTCAGAGCCTGGTGGTTTCGGCGCGCAGTTCGGTCGAAGCGGGTGGAATGCTGCGTCAGATCGCCCAGGGGTTGAATGTTGCACAGGCTGACGTGCGGTCGATTCTCGCCCAGGTCGGCCAGCTCGCGCTGACCGGCCAGGAAGTCTACCTCCTGGTGGATGACGCGGAGGAACTGGACGACGCTTCCCTTGACCATCTGCTGGCTCTGGCCGAGGGCAGTGTCGAGGCGCGTACCCACGTATTCCTGTTTGGCGAGGATTCGCTGCTGGCTCGCCTGGATGCGCTGGCCGAGGGCGAGGAGCGCTTCCACGTCATCGAGCTGCAGCCGTACACCCCGGAAGAAACCCGCGAGTACCTCGCCCAGCGCCTTGAAGGTGCGGGGCGTGGCATCGACGTGCTCAGCGATGAGCAGGTCGAAGACATTCACCTGCAATCCGGCGGCTGGCCAGGTTCGATCAATCAGGTAGCGCGCGATCTCATGGTCGAGGCCATGCTTGCGGAGCGCGGTGCCTCGCGGAAATCCGCAGGTGGCTTCAATCTGCCGAAGAAGCACCTGCTCGCCCTCGCCGTAGTCGGGATCGGTGTGATTGCTGCCTGGATGATGCAGGGCCGTAACGAAAATAGCGCCGAGTCCGCGTCGGCAACCGCGGCCCAGTCCCAAGGGCAGGCGCCTGCAGGTCAGCCCGCCGGCGAAACGGATTCCGGTTCGCCGGCCGTCGAGTTCGCGGGTTCCTCGCAACCGCTGCCCTTGCCGTTGGTGGGTGAGGCACAGCCGGTGATTCGTGAGCCGTTGGCCCAGGCCGCCGGTCAGGGTGAGCCGGAAGATGGCCCAGCGCCTGAAGGGGCCGCCAATGTGCCGCCTACCGTTACCACCAGCGCGCCGCCTCAGGGCGCGAGTGCGAGTCCGGTGCCGGCAGCGCCGGTAGAGCCGATCGCGTCGGCGCAGCCATTGCCCCAGCCGACACAGCCTATCGCGGCTGTGCCTGCCGCGCCGGTTGCGGCCCCGAAACCCGTCGCATCGGCAACTGCTCTTGCCCCTGCGCCCACCGCCGCTACCAAGCCGGTGGCCACAGCCAAACCCGCCGCCGCACCCGCCCCGGTCGCCAAGCCGGCCGAGAAGCCTGTGTCGGTGCCAGCAGTCGCGTCGACCGGTGGCGCATCGGGTAATGGCTGGTACAGCGGTCAGGCCGGAAGCCACTTCGCCCTGCAGGTGCTCGGCACCAGTTCCGAGGGCAGTGCCAAGGCCTTCGTTCAGCAGAACGGTGGCCAGTACCGCTACTTCAAGAAGCAGCATCAGGGCAAGGCGCTCTATGTCGTGACCTACGGCAGCTTCCCCAGCCGCACGGCAGCGCAGGCTGCGATCAAATCTTTGCCAGCCAAGGTCCAGGCTGGTAAACCCTGGCCGAAGACTTTCGCCAGCATCCAGCAGGAAATGGCTCGCTAGTATCCTGCGAGCCTGATCCCCCGCCTTTTGACCGGGCGGTCGCTAGCACGACCTCCCGGTTCCTTCATTCATTTTTGCGACATTGGCTTTCATAGGTTGGCCACGAAGATTTGTGGTCGACCAAAGCGCTATGTACAATGACCTCCCTTTGCCCTACGCAAAAGCTGGCGTCAAGTCCGGCGCGTATGGTAAGGAGTTGAATTACAAAGCAATTCTGCCTTTTTCTGAAGGCAACCCTGGTGAGAGTTCCCCTATGAAAGCAGGTCTGTACCATCCTGATGAATTCAAGGATAACTGCGGTTTCGGCTTGATCGCCCATATGCAGGGCGAGGCGAGCCACAATCTTCTTAAAACCGCCATCGAAGCCCTGACCTGCATGACCCACCGCGGCGGCATCAACGCCGACGGCAAGACCGGCGACGGTTGTGGTCTGTTGATCCAGAAGCCCGACCTTTTCCTGCGCGCCATCGCCAAGGAAACCTTCTCTGTCGAGCTGCCTGCCCAATACGCAGTCGGCATGGTCTTCTTCAACCAGGACCCGGTTCGTGCCGAAGCGGCTCGCGAAAACATGAATCGCGAAATCCTCGCTGCCGGCCTGCAACTGATCGGCTGGCGCAAGGTGCCGGTGGACACCAGTGTCCTCGGCCGCCTGGCCCTGGAGCGCCTGCCGCAGATCGAGCAGGTGTTCATCGGTGGTGAAGGCCTGGGCGACCAGGAAATGGCAGTCAAGCTGTTCAGTGCCCGTCGCCGTTCCTCCGTGGCCAATGCCGCGGACGCCGACCACTACATCTGCAGCTTCTCCCACAAGACCATCATCTACAAAGGCCTGATGATGCCGGCCGACCTGCAGCAGTTCTACCCGGACCTGGGTGACGAACGCCTGCAGACCGCCATCTGCGTCTTCCACCAGCGCTTCTCCACCAACACCCTGCCGAAGTGGCCGCTGGCGCAGCCCTTCCGCTTCCTCGCCCACAACGGCGAGATCAACACCATCACCGGTAACCGCAACTGGGCGGTGGCTCGTCGCACCAAGTTCGCCAACGAGCAGTTGCCCGATATCGACGAGCTGGGCCCGCTGGTCAACCGCGTTGGTTCCGATTCCTCCAGCATGGACAACATGCTCGAGCTGATGGTCACCGGCGGCATCGACCTGTTCCGTGGCGTGCGCATGATCATCCCGCCGGCGTGGCAGAACATGGAAACCATGGATGCCGACCTGCGCGCCTTCTACGAATACAACTCCATGCACATGGAGCCCTGGGACGGCCCCGCTGGGGTCGTGCTCACCGACGGCCGTTATGCCGTCTGCCTGCTCGACCGCAACGGCTTGCGGCCGGCCCGCTGGGTCACCACCAAGAACGGCTACATCACCCTCGCGTCGGAAATCGGCGTGTGGGACTACAAGCCGGAAGACGTACTCGCCAAGGGCCGCGTCGGTCCCGGCCAGATCCTCGCGGTAGACACCGAGACCGGCCAGATCCTCAACACCAACGACATCGACAGCCGCCTGAAGTCGCGCCACCCGTACAAGCAGTGGCTGCGCCAGAGCGCCGTGCGCATCCAGGCCAAGCTGGATGACGACCATGGCGTGGCCAGCTACGACAGCGATCAGCTCAAGCAGTACATGAAGATGTTCCAGGTCACCTTCGAGGAGCGTGACCAGGTACTGCGCCCGCTGGCCGAGCAAGGCCAGGAAGCGGTCGGCTCCATGGGCGACGATACCCCCATGGCCGTGCTATCCCAGCGCGTACGCTCGCCGTTCGACTATTTCCGCCAGCAGTTCGCGCAGGTCACCAACCCGCCGATCGACCCGCTGCGTGAAGCCATCGTGATGTCCCTGGAGATCTGCCTCGGTGCCGAGCGCAACATCTTCAGCGAGTCGCCTGACCATGCCACCCGCGTGATCCTCAGCAGCCCGGTGATCTCCCCGGCCAAGTGGAGCGCGCTGATGAGCCTGGACACCCCGGGCTTCGAACGGCAGATCATCGACCTGAACTACGACGAGAGCCTCGGCCTCGAAGCGGCCGTGCGCAACATGGCCGACCAGGCCGAAGAAGCCGTGCGTGCCGGCAAGGTGCTGCTGGTCCTGACCGACCGTCACATCGCCCCCGGCAAGCTGCCGGCCCACGCCTCCCTGGCCGTCGGCGCCGTCCACCACCGTCTGGTGGAAAAGGGCCTGCGTTGCGACTGCAACATCCTGGTCGAGACCGCCACTGCCCGCGACCCGCACCACTTTGCCGTGCTGGTGGGCTTCGGCGCGTCCGCTGTGTACCCGTTCCTCGCCTATGAAGTGCTGGCTGACCTGATCCGTACCGGCGAAGTGCTGGGCGACCTGTATGAAGTCTTCAAGCACTACCGCAAGGGCATCTCCAAGGGCTTGCTGAAGATCCTGTCGAAGATGGGCATCTCCACCATTGCCTCCTACCGTGGCGCCCAGCTGTTCGAAGCTGTCGGCCTCTCGGAAGAAGTGGTGGACCTCAGCTTCCGTGGCGTGGCCAGCCGCATCAAGGGTGCGCGCTTCGTCGACATCGAGTCCGAGCAGAAGCTGCTGGCCTTTGAAGCCTGGAACAACCGCAAGGCCATCCAGCAAGGCGGCCTGCTGAAGTTCGTCTACGGCGGCGAATACCACGCCTACAACCCGGACGTGGTGAACACCCTGCAGGCTGCCGTGCAGCAGGGCAACTACGAGAAGTTCAAGGAATACACCGCGCTGGTGGATAACCGCCCGGTATCGATGTTGCGCGACCTGCTCAAGGTCAAGACCATCGATCAGCCGCTGTCGCTGGACGAAATCGAGCCGCTGGAGTCCATCTTCAAGCGCTTCGATGCCGCGGGTATTTCCCTGGGCGCGCTGTCCCCCGAGGCCCACGAGGCCCTGGCCGAGGCGATGAACCGCCTGGGCGGTCGCTCCAACTCCGGTGAGGGCGGTGAAGACCCTGCGCGCTACGGCACCGTGAAGAGCTCCAAGATCAAGCAGGTGGCGACCGGCCGCTTTGGTGTGACCCCGGAATACCTGGTCAACGCCGAAGTGCTGCAGATCAAGGTCGCCCAGGGCGCCAAGCCCGGTGAGGGTGGCCAGCTGCCTGGTGGCAAGGTCAACGGCCTGATCGCCCGACTGCGCTATGCAGTGCCCGGCGTGACCCTGATTTCGCCGCCGCCGCACCACGACATCTACTCCATCGAAGACCTGGCCCAGCTGATCTATGACCTCAAGCAGGTCAACCCGCAGGCCCTGGTCTCGGTGAAGCTGGTGGCTGAAGCCGGCGTCGGCACCATCGCCGCTGGCGTGGCCAAGGCCTATGCCGACCTGATCACCATCTCCGGCTACGACGGCGGCACCGGCGCATCCCCGCTGACCTCCATCAAGTACGCGGGCAGCCCGTGGGAACTGGGCCTGGCTGAAACCCACCAGACCCTGCGCGGCAACGACCTGCGCGGCAAGGTGCGTGTGCAGACCGACGGCGGCCTGAAAACCGGCCTCGACGTGATCAAGGCGGCCATCCTCGGCGCCGAAAGCTTCGGCTTCGGTACCGCACCGATGATCGCCCTGGGCTGCAAATACCTGCGTATCTGCCACCTGAACAACTGCGCCACCGGCGTCGCCACCCAGAACGACAAGCTGCGCAAGGACCACTTCATCGGTACCGTCGAAATGGTGATGAACTTCTTCACCTACATCGCCGAAGAAACCCGTGAGTGGCTGGCCAAGCTGGGCGTGCGCAGCCTGAGCGAGCTGATCGGCCGTACCGACCTGCTGGAAATGCTGCCGGGTGATACCGAGAAACAGGGCTACCTGGATCTCAGCCCGCTGCTGGGCAGCGACCACATCCCGGCCGACAAACCGCAGTTCTGCGAAGTGGAGAAGAACCCGCCCTTCGATCCGGGTCTGCTGGCCGAGAAGATGTGGGACATTTCCAAAGCGGCCGTCGAAGGCAAGACCGGTGGCGTCTACGACCTGGATATCTGCAACTGCGACCGTTCCATCGGCGCGCGGATTTCCGGTGAGATCGCCCGTCGTCACGGCAATCAGGGCATGAAGGACGCCCCGGTGACCTTCCGCTTCCGCGGTACCGCGGGCCAGAGCTTCGGCGTGTGGAACGCCGGTGGCCTGAACCTGTACCTCGAAGGCGATGCCAACGATTACGTCGGCAAGGGCATGACCGGCGGCAAGGTGGTGATCACTCCGCCAAAGGGCAGCCCGTTCAAGAGCCAGGAGTCGGCCATCGTCGGCAACACCTGCCTTTACGGCGCCACTGGCGGCAAACTGTTCGCCGCAGGTACCGCAGGCGAGCGTTTCGCCGTGCGTAACTCCGGCGCCCACACCGTGGTGGAAGGCACTGGCGACCACTGCTGCGAATACATGACCGGCGGTTTCGTCTGCGTTCTCGGCAAGACCGGCTACAACTTCGGTTCCGGCATGACGGGCGGCTTCGCCTATGTGCTCGACCAGGACAACAGCTTCGTCGACCGGGTCAACCACGAACTGGTGGAAATCCAGCGCATCAGCAACGAGTCCATGGAGGCCTACCGTAGCCACCTGCACAGCGTGTTGGTCGAGTACGTGAAGGAAACTTCCAGCGACTGGGGTGCCCACCTGCTGGAAAACCTGGACGATTACCTGCGCAAGTTCTGGCTGGTCAAGCCGAAGGCCGCGAGCCTCGCTTCGCTGCTCTCCAGCACCCGTGCCAACCCGCAATAACAACAGCGCCTGAAGTGGTTTGATGAGGTTTTTTTAATGACTGAACGTCTGAACAACGACTTCCAGTTCATCGAGGTCGGGCGCAAGGATCCGAAGAAGAAACTGCTGCGCCAGCGCAAGAAGGAATTCGTCGAGATCTATGACCTGTTCAAGCCGCAGCAAGCGGCTGACCAGGCTCACCGCTGCCTCGGCTGCGGCAACCCGTATTGCGAGTGGAAGTGCCCGGTGCACAACTTCATTCCGAACTGGCTGAAGCTGGTGTCGGAAGGCAACATCCTGGCCGCCGCCGAACTGTCGCACCAGACCAACACCCTGCCGGAAGTCTGCGGCCGCGTGTGCCCGCAGGACCGCCTCTGTGAAGGCGCCTGCACCCTTAACGACGGCTTCGGCGCAGTGACCATCGGTTCTGTGGAGAAGTACATCACCGACACTGCCTTCGCCATGGGCTGGCGTCCGGACATGTCCAAGGTCAAGCCCACCGGAAAGCGTGTCGCCGTGATCGGTGCCGGTCCGGCCGGCCTGGGCTGCGCCGATGTGCTGGTGCGCAACGGTGTGACCCCGGTGGTCTTCGACAAGAACCCGGAAATCGGCGGTCTGCTGACCTTCGGTATCCCCGAGTTCAAGCTCGAGAAGCATGTGCTGAGCCGTCGCCGTGAAGTCTTCACCGGCATGGGCATCGAGTTCCGCCTGAACACCGAAGTGGGCAAGGACGTGACCATGGACCAACTGCTCGAGGAGTTCGATGCAGTCTTCATGGGCATGGGTACCTACACCTACATGAAGGGCGGCTTCCCGGGCGAGGACCTGCCGGGCGTGCACGACGCGCTGGACTTCCTGATCGCCAACGTCAATCGCAACCTCGGCTTCGAGAAGTCCCCCGAGGACTTCGTCGACATGAAGGGCAAGCGCGTGGTGGTCCTGGGTGGTGGCGACACCGCGATGGACTGCAACCGCACCTCCATTCGCCAGGGCGCCAAGGCCGTGACCTGTGCCTATCGCCGTGACGAAGAGAACATGCCGGGCTCGCGCAAAGAGGTGAAGAACGCCAAGGAAGAGGGCGTGAAGTTCCTCTTCAACCGCCAGCCCATCGCCATCGTCGGCGAAGACAAGGTGGAAGGCGTGAAGGTGGTCGAGACCCGTCTCGGCGAGCCGGACGCCCGTGGCCGTCGCAGCCCCGAGCCGATCCCGGGTTCCGAGGAGATCATTCCGGCTGAAGCCGTGCTGATCGCCTTCGGTTTCCGCCCGAGCCCGGCCCCCTGGTTCGAACAGTTCGAGATCAGCGTGGACAGCCAGGGTCGCGTGGTCGCGCCCGCGCAGTCGCAGTTCAAGCATCAGACCAGCAACCCGAAGATCTTCGCCGGTGGCGACATGGTCCGTGGTTCCGACCTGGTAGTGACTGCGATCTTCGAAGGCCGTACCGCTGCCGAAGGCATCCTGGACTACCTGGGCGTCTAAGCTGCTGCGCTCGGCCAGGCGTTGTTGAAAACAGGCTCGGAATGCTCATTTACAACTGTAAACTCCGCTTCCTCGCCTGTTTTCGCCTAGCCTGACCTTCGCTCGCGACGCTTAGAAATACCGGACGACGCGTCAATTCGTCGCGATGGACAAAAGGCACGGCACCCGCCGTGCCTTTTGCATTGGGCTCTGCGAAAATGCCCGCACTTTTTCGTTGGACACTGCCATGACCGTCTTGAAGAACGACCGTTTCCTCCGCGCCCTGCTCAAGCAGCCCGTTGATGTCACTCCCGTCTGGATGATGCGCCAGGCCGGTCGTTACCTGCCGGAATACCGTGCCACCCGCGCCAAGGCCGGTGACTTCGTCAGCCTGATGAAGAACCCCGAACTGGCTTGCGAGGTCACCGTCCAGCCGCTGGACCGTTACCCCCAGCTGGACGCGGCGATCCTCTTCTCCGACATCCTTACCATCCCAGACGCCATGGGCCAGGGGCTGTACTTCGAGACCGGTGAAGGTCCGCGCTTCAAGAAAGTGGTGAGCAGCCTCGCGGACATCGAAGCCCTGCCGATTCCCGACCCGGAGCAGGACCTGGGTTACGTGATGGACGCCGTCCGCAAAATTCGCCGGGAGCTGAATGGCCGAGTGCCGCTGATCGGCTTCTCCGGCAGCCCCTGGACGCTGGCGACCTACATGGTCGAAGGCGGCTCCAGCCGTGACTTCCGCAAGTCCAAGGCGATGCTCTACGACAATCCCCAGGCCATGCACGCCCTGCTGGACAAACTGGCCCAGTCGGTGACCGTCTACCTGAACGGCCAGATCAAGGCTGGCGCCCAGGCGGTGCAGATCTTCGACTCCTGGGGTGGCAGCCTCTCGGCGGCGGCCTACCAGGAATTCTCCCTGGCCTACATGAAGAAGATCGTCGACGGTCTGATCCGCGAGCACGACGGCCGTCGGGTACCGGTGATTCTCTTCACCAAGGGTGGCGGCCTCTGGCTGGAATCCATGGCCGATACCGGCGCCGAAGCCCTGGGCCTGGATTGGACCTGCGACATCGGCAGCGCACGTGCCCGCGTTGGCGACAAGGTCTCCTTGCAAGGCAACATGGACCCCTCCGTGCTCTACGCCAACCCGGCCGCCATCCGCGCCGAAGTGGGTCGTATCCTCGCTGCCTACGGCAAGGGCTCTGGCCACGTATTCAACCTCGGCCATGGCATCACCCCGGAAGTCGACCCGGCCCACGCTGGCGCCTTCTTCGAGGCGGTGCATGAGCTGTCGGCGCAATACCATTGCTAATCATCTAGGGTCGCGAAAGCGACCCTTTTTGTTTGTGTCTGACCTCGCTCTCGTCACGGGCGTTGCATAGAATCCGCTACTAGTCAGGCTTTGGAGGTGTGGCATGCGGCGCGTGGTTTTCAATCAGAAGGGCGGAGTGGGCAAGTCCAGCATTGCTTGCAACCTGGCGGCGGTGAGTGCTTCACAGGGGTATCGCACCCTGCTGATCGATCTGGATGCCCAGGCCAACTCCACGCACTACCTGACCGGTCTGACCGGTGAGGATATCCCCATGGGCATTGCCGATTTCTTCAAGCAGACGCTGTCGGCCACCGCCTTCCGCAAGGGCAAGGTGGATATCTACGAAACGCCCTATGACAACCTCCATGTGGTCACTGCCACGGCAGAGCTGGCCGACCTGCAGCCGAAGCTGGAGGCCAAGCACAAGATCAACAAGCTGCGGAAGCTGCTGGAGGATCTGAGCGAGGATTACGACCGCATCTATCTGGATACGCCGCCGGCTTTGAACTTCTATACGGTTTCCGCACTGATCGCTGCCGATCGCTGCCTGATTCCCTTTGACTGCGACAGCTTCTCTCGCAATGCGCTCTATGGCCTGTTGGCGGAAATCGAGGAGTTGAAGGAGGACCACAACGAGGGGCTGGAAGTGGAAGGCATCGTGGTCAACCAGTTCCAGCCGCGCGCCTCCTTGCCGCAGCAACTATTGGATGAGTTGGTGGAGGAAGGGCTGCCGGTACTGCCGGTTAACCTGATGATGTCGGTGAAGATGCGCGAGTCGCACCAGGCCTGCAAACCGCTGATCTTCCTGGAGCCTCGGCACAAGCTGACCCAGCAATTCGTGGAACTGCACGATCTGCTGGAAAGCTGAAACCGACGGAAGTGAAGGTCACCCTGTTCGCCCCGGCTTGCCGGGGCGAATACGTTATTTGACCAGCAAAAGGTCGCAGGGCGGGTTCTGCAGGTAGCGCAGCGCAAGGCTGCCGAGCAGTGCCTGGGAGATCAGGCTGCGGCCGTGACTGCCCAGGGCCAGCAGTTGAGGACGTTGCGCGGCGATGGCGTCGTCCAGCGCGCGGGGCAGGGCGCCGCGCACCACCTCTAGCTGCACCGCCGGTACAGAGTCACCAAGTCCGACGAGCTCGTCCAGCAGCAGCCGCTCCAGCAGTTCCCGTTGAGTGGCGAGAAAGTCAGCTGACTGGCTGCTTTTCGAGAGCAGGCGAGTGCCCAACTCCATCACATTGAGCGCGACCAGGCTGGCATCGTGCGGCAGCAGCGCATAACCCTTGCGCAGGGCGTCGCAGGCGCATAGGGAGAAGTCCAGCGCGACGGCGCCTTTCTGATAGGGCCTTTCCGGTTGCTCGCCCACTACCAGCAGCAGAGGTATTGCCAGATGACGAGCAACGCGCTCCAGCGTCGTGCCGATGAACAGTTCCGGTGCATTGTGATGGTGCCGGCCCATCACCAGCAGGTCGGCACCGCTGTCACCCATTTCCTCGAGGATCTGCTGGGCGGGGCGGCCCTTGCGTAGCAACAGTCGGCAGTCTTCGGCGCCCAGTTGCGCCAGGTGCTCGTTGAAGTGCTGCTGCGCGGCATCGCGCAGGTTGCCCTGCAGGGCATGGGGCAGATGGTCTTCGAGCACATGCAGCAGGGTGAGCGCTGCGCCGTGTTGGCGGGCTAGCTGGATGGCGCGTTGCAGGGCGATGTCGGCTTCAAGGCTGAGGTCGTGGGCAACCAGAATGTGCTTGAGCATGGTGTGGGCCTCCTCTGAGGTCCACACTCTGTGGCCTTTTCCCGGGCTGCGGATTGATCCAGGGCAAGGCCGTCAGTAGGCCCGCATCTGGTAGAGCCCGCGACTCTCGGCGACCACTTCGCCACTGACGTCCAGTAATTGCAGCTCCAGCCAATATTCCGCCTTGCCGTTGGCCTCGGCGTCCCGCTGGATGCGGGCGATTTCCACCGGGTCGATGCGGGCGTCCACTGTGATGTCACCCTCGGCCGGGCGGCGGAAGCGCAGGTTCATCTCTTTCACGACGGGGTAGAAGCGGCGGCTGTCGAAGCTGGTGAGGAACAGGGCGCCCCCGGGCATTTCGGCCAACGTGAAGATCGCTCCGGCATACAGGGTGCCGATGTGGTTCTGGTTGCCCTCGAAGGGCATGCGCAGGCGCACATGCCCCGGCTCCAGGATCTCGGCCTGGAGGCCGCTACGTTTGACGAAGGCGATGTGTTCCTCGGTCAGCTGGCGAACCAGCTCGATTGGCATGGACATGGCGGGCTCCGGCGTGGCGATTCACAGAGCCTAGCGGCCTTGACTGTCCCGGCAATGACCGGGACGGCCAGTCGAATTGACCGAAGCGATCAGATGCCCTGCGCGCCGAGCCAGCCGAGCAGTTGCGCAAGGGGCAGCGCGCCGCTCTGGCGGGCGACTTCCTTGCCATCCTTGAACAGGATCAGCGTCGGAATGGAGCGGATCCCCAACTGGCCGGCCAGATTGCGATTGGCTTCGCTGTCGAGCTTGCCCAGGCGGCAGCGGCCCAGGAGCTGGCCAGCGGCCTGGTGGCAGATGGGGGCGAAGGATTTGCAGGGACCGCACCAGTCCGCCCAGACGTCCACCAGCAGGGGCAGATCGCCCCGCAGCTGCTTGGCGAAGTCGGCTTCATTCAAGTCGAAGGGGGCTGCAGGAAGCACGGCGCTCTTGCAGTGGCCACAGCGCGGAGAGTCGCCCAGGCGGGCAGCGGGGATACGGTTCAGGCCGGCACAGTGGGCGCAGGGGATCAACAGCGGGTCGGTCATGATGGGATTCCGGTGGCGGACTCCGCTTATCTGGAGTCGCGCCGGGCGGAAATCAAGGCAGTCAGGCCAGCGACTTGTAGATGTTGAAGGCGCTGATCAGGGTGATCAGGCAGCCGACGATGATCAACAAGGTGCGCGGCGACAGCTTCTTGCACAGCAGGGCGGCAAGGGGCGCCGCGAAGAGGCCGCCGAACACCAGGCCGGCAACCATCTTCCAGGTGTCCGGGGCGCCGGCCAGCAGGATGAAGGAGGTGGCGCTGGAAATGGTCAGGAAGAACTCCGCGAAGTTCACCGAACCGATGGTGGTGCGCGGGTCGGTACCGGAGCCGATCAGGCTGCTGGTGACCACTGGCCCCCAGCCACCGCCACCGGCGGCGTCGACGAAACCACCGAACAGGGCCAGCTTGGCGACGTGCTTGGGCGCCCTGCGCTTGGCGACGTGACGATAAGCCTTGCTCAGGATGTACAGGCCCATCAGCAGCAGGTAGGCGGAAATGAAAGGCTTGAGCGCCGCACCGTCGAACTGGGTAATCAGCACGGCACCCAGCACGGCGCCGATGATGCCCGGCAGCAGCAGGCGCAGGAACAAGGATTTGCTCACGTTGCCGAGCTTCACATGGGAGATGCCGGACAGGCCGGTGGTGAAGACTTCGGCGATGTGCACGCTGGCGCTGGCTGCGGCGGGTGAGGCGCCGGTGGTGAGCAGGAAGGTGGTGGCGGTGATGCCGTAGGCCATGCCCAGGGCGCCGTCGATGACCTGGGCGAAGAAGCCCACCGCGACCGCGCTCCAGAAGCCCTTGCTGGTCAGCGCGTTCTCGATGATCTCCAGGCCGCTGTTACCACCGTTATCGAAGAACAGGCGCCAGGCGAGGAAGCTGAGCAGGCCCGCCAGGATGAGGATCGCCGCCCACATTGCAGCCCGCAGGACCGGATGGTCGTCGGGGTGGGAAACGAAATCTTCGACTGGCGGGATCCCCAGCGCTTCGTGTTCGGTGTTGATCGAACTCTGGCTGAGATCGAGGTCGCGAATCTTCATGCGGGCACAGCGCCTGACAGTGGGTGGTAGAACAGGCTGGAATAAGCAGGGGGCTGAAGATAATTGGCTTTTCTTAGAGAGTCTAAGAAGATTTGTGCAGGTTTATATTCCATTTTGTGCGAGCTAACGTCAGCGATCCGTCGTCGGTCGCGCTGTATGTCCCCGTTTCCCGGCAACTGTATGCCCGAGTTGCGAGCAGCCTGGACTAGGCTGGAGCTTTCCTACAGGAGAGCGGGTGTCATGCGCATGTTGGGTGTGCTGGGCGGAATGAGCTGGGAGTCCACCGTGACCTATTACCAACTGCTCAATCGGGGTGTTCGTGACCGCCTGGGTGGGCTGCATTCCGCGCCGCTGTTGCTGCATTCGGTGGATTTCGCGCAGATCGCCGCGCAGCAGAAAACCGGCGAATGGGAAGCGGCCGGCGCGCTGCTCGCACAGGCCGCGCGAGGTCTGGAAGGGGCGGGTGCGACGGCGCTCTTGCTTGCGACCAACACCATGCACAAAGTCGCTGCGGACATCGAGCAGGCTGTGGATATCCCGCTGTTGCACATTGGCGATGCCGTCGGTCAGGCACTGCAGGGACAAGGGGTGGAACGCGCCGCCCTGCTCGGTACCCGCTTTACCATGCAGGAGGCCTTCTATCGTGAGCGCCTGGGGCAGCATTTCGGCATAGAAGTGTTGGTGCCGGATGACCAGGCCATCAGCGAAATCGACCGGGTAATCTTCCAGGAGCTGTGTGTCGGCCAGTTCCTCGCCGATGCTCGCGCGTTTTACCTGGACCAGTTGGCGCAGTTGAAAGCACGAGGTGCGCAGGCCGCCATCCTCGGTTGCACCGAAATCGGTCTTTTGCTGGACGGCTGCGAGTCACCCCTGCCGCTGGTGGACAGCGCCGAGCGGCATGTGGCGATGGGGCTGAAGTGGATGCTGGGCCGTTAGTCCTGCTTCGTAGGGGCCAGCTTGCTGGCGAAGAAACCGCTGTTCGCTAGCAAGCTAGCTCCTACAGACATGCGGTTCAGGATGAGCAGCTGATTTCCAGGTGCTTGCCCCATTCCGGCGGGCGTTCGGCAAAGCGCTCCATGCCCGGTTGTTCGTCGAACGGACGCGAAAGCACCGCGTGCAGTTGGCGCACTTCGGCGTAATCGCCTTGCTGGGCGGCCTCGATCGCGCGTTGGGCCAGGTAGTTGCGCAGGACGTACTTGGGATTCACCGCATGCATGCGCGTGCGGCGTGCTTGCTGGTCGTCGCCATCCTGCGCCGCGCGGGCCCGGTAGTCCGCTGCCCAGGCATCGAAGCCGGCGAGGTCGACGAAGTCGTCCCGCAACCGGCTCAGCGCCTGTTCCGGGGCTTCATCGCCCAGTCGGCGGAAGAACTGGCTGTAGTCCACGGCGCTACCCTGCATCAGTTGCAGCAGACGTTGTACCAGCGCCTCGTCGGCATCTCCGGCGGAGGTGAAGCCCAGTCGCCGGCGCATCAGGTCCAGGTAGTGAGCCTGGTAGAGCGGCAGGAACAGGTTGAGGGTTTCCCGCAGCTGTTCCACGTCGATGTAGGGCGTCAGTGCCTGGGCCAGTGCTGCCAGGTTCCAGTGGGCGATGGGCACCTGGTTGCTGAAGCTGTAGCGGCCGCCGTCATCGGAGTGGTTGCAGATATGGTTGGCGTCGAAGTCGTCGAGGAAGGCGTAGGGGCCGTAGTCGAAGGTGATGCCCAGGATCGACATGTTGTCGGTATTCATCACGCCGTGGCAGAAGCCGTAGGCCTGCCAGAGGGCGATCATCTCGGCGTTGCGCTCCAGCACTTCGCGGAAGAAGGCGGCCCAGGGCTGCTCCTGTTCCAGGCAATGGGGGAAATGGCATTCGAGGACGTGCCGGCCCAGCACTTCGAGCTGCTCGTGCTGACGCGTGTAATAGAAGTATTCGAAGTGGCCGAAGCGCACGTGGCTGGGCGACAGGCGCAGCAACATCGCGCCGGTTTCGCGGGTTTCCCGGTACACCGGCGTCGAGGAACCGGTGACGCAGAGCGCACGGCTGGTGGGGATACCCAGCGCATGCAGGTACTCGCTGGCGAGAAATTCGCGAATCGAACTGCGCAGCACGGCGCGGCCATCGCCCATGCGTGAATAGGGTGTCTGGCCGGCGCCCTTGAGGTGCAGGTCCCAGTATTCGCCCCTGTCGTTGAGCACTTCGCCCAGGAGCAGGCCGCGCCCATCGCCAAGGCGTGGGTTGTAGACGCCGAACTGGTGGCCGGAATAGACCATTGCCCGTGGCTCGGCATCCGCCCAGACCTTGTGTCCGGTGAACACTTCGGCGAACACCGGGTTGTCGGCTTCAGCCGGGTCCAGATCGAGGAGGGCCATGGCCGCGGGGCTGGATACCACCACGCGCGGCTCGGCGAGGGGCTCGGGCAGCACCTCGGTCGAGAAGGCGTCGCCCAGGCGGGCGAAGCGGTTGTCGAAGCGCAGTTCGTCGAGTTTTTTCATGGGTTCAGCTTGTCACGCTGCCGTGCCGACAGGAAGTGCACAGATCATCTGGCCTCCGGAACCGGGGCCTTGCCCTTGATCGTCACTTCTGCGACTTCGCCCTCGATCTGTTTCTCGGCGGGGCGGGTGAGGGTGATATCCATCTTCGGCGTGCTGGACGTGTTGATGTCGTGTTCCTTGAACAGCTCATCGATGCGACGGTTCAGCTCATCGGTCGCCAGGCCACGATCACCCAGCTCGCGAACGTAGATCTTCAGCTCGTGCTCCAGGGTGCTGGCGCCGTAAGTCTTCAGTTGTACGGTAGGCGCCGGGTCGCGCAGCACGCGCGAGTTCTCCTGGGTCGCCTGCAGCAGCAACTTGCGCACCAGTTCCAGATCGAGATCGGAGCTGCGGTTGACGTTGTACACCAGCACGATGCGGGTAACGGTGTCGGTCAGCGTCCAGTTGATCAGCTGGCTGGTGAGGAAGATCTGGTTCGGCACGATCACTTCCTTGCGGTCGCTGTCGGTGATGTGCGTCGCGCGGATTCGGATGCGGTTCACCGTGCCGGTGACGGTGCCGATGGTCACCAGGTCGCCGATACGCACCGGGCGCTCGAACAGCAGGATCAGGCCGGAAATGAAGTTGGCAAAGATCGCCTGCATGCCGAAACCGATACCGACGGAGAGCGCGGCGACCAGCCATTGCAGCTTGTCCCAGCTGACCCCGAGGGTGGACAGCGCGCTGACGAAACCGATGCCGGCGATGGCGTAGGACAGCAGCGTAGTGGTGGCGTAGGCGCTGCCTTGGGCAAGCTTGAGCCGCGACAGCACCAGCACTTCCAGCAGGCCCGGCAGGTTGCGTGCGAGGGCCGTGGTAATACCCGCGATGATCAGTGCACCCAGTACGTCCAACAGGCTGATCGGTACCAGGGTGGCGGCGTCGCCGGTGCCGCTGGAGTACTGGTAGAGGGTGACCTGGTCGAGGTAGGCGAACACGCTGATGAGGTCGGCCCAGACCAGGTACAGGCAGGTGATGAACACACCCAGCAGGGCGAGGCGGATCAGGCGCAGCGATTGCTGGTTGACCTTCTCGATGTCGAGGGCCGGCTCTTCCACCACGACTTCTTCGCCCTCGGCGTTTTCCTTGGTCTGCGCCTGGCGCTTGGCGAGCACGCGCTGGTAAGCCAGGCGCCGCGCCGCGACGGCGAGGCCACGAACGAAGGTAGCTTCAACCAGCAGCAAGAGGATCAGCAGGTAGAGCGTGGTGATCAGGCGGTCGGTGAGCTTGAGCGAGGTGTAGTAGTAGCCGAAGCCCACCGCGACGATGAGCGCCAGTGGCAACAGGGTGAAGGCGACGCCGATCAGCAGGCGGAACGGCGAAGTCTGCTCGCGCATCGGTTCGGCGAGCAGCAGGTTGCTCAGCACCAGGGTCATCAGGGCATAGCAACTGAGGACCACGATCACGCCGATGATGTCGTCGGCCAGGGCCGCCGGCTGGTGTTCGGCCACGGTGACGATGGCCACCAGCGCCATGACCACTCCGCCGAGGCGCCGTATCTGGCTGCGGAGGAAGGCGACCTGCGGGCGATCCCAATGGAAGTGCAGTTCGGCGATGCCGCCCGGCGCGAGGATGCGATAGAGGGTGTAGAACACCATCCAGGCCTGGGCCATTTCTATCAGGGCTGCACCCAGCGTGGCGTTCTGGCCGCGGGCGTCGATCTGCAGGGCGAAACCGCAAAGCACGAGGAACAGGCTGACCGGCAGGGCCAGCAGCACCGTGAGGAACAGCGCCATCGGCGTATGCAGCTGGCTGTCACGCTTGAAGTGGCCGACGTCCTGGTTGATTTCGTTGAGCTTGGCGTAGAGGTAGCGGCGCTTCCACAGCAGGCCGCCGATCAACAGCAGCAGGGGCAGGAACAACCAGGGGCGGTCCAGCAGGCCTTCGCCCAATTCGCGCACGCCCGAGCCCCAGGGCATTTCGCCCAACTGGCGTTCCAGCAGGTGCGGGGCGGATTTGAGCCAGTTGAGGTCCAGCGGCTTGTTGCTGGGAATCCAGAACATCTGCTCGTCGAGGGTGTTGCGCAGGGCCTGGGAAGTCTCCTGCAACTGCTTCTGGTTGAGCTGCAGGGTGATGGATTCGTTGAGCAGGTTGTTCAGCTCGCGGCTCAGGCGGTCAAGCAGTTCACTGCGGGTGGAAATCAGAGTGGTCAGGGTGGTGCGCAGTTCTGGCGTGATCTGTTCCGGCGGCTGATCGGCGAGCAGGCTGTCGACGTAGGCCTGGGGATTGCCGAGCTTGTCGCGCTGCTGATTCAGCTCGAACTGGTAGAGACGGATGTCGGCGATCTCATCGGCCAGGTTCGAGTCGAGATGCAGCTGGGGCAGGGCCTGCTTCTGCTGGTAGAGAATCTTGGCCAGCAACAGGCTGCCCTTGAGCACGCTGATTTGCTCCTCCAGGGCCTGGTCGGCCTGGCTGAGATTGTCCAGTTGCTGGCGGGTCTGCAGATTCTGCTGGGTGAGCTCATTGAGGCGGTCGGTGGAACGCAGCAGGTAATCGGACATCTTCAGGTTGATGGCGCTTTCCTTCGCCACCACGCTGTCCGGCGTGCCCTTGTCGGCGTCGCGGGCAAGTTCCGCCACCGTCTGCTCCGAGCTCTCCCGGCGCATCCCGTTGATCACCGACTGCAAGTCCTGGGTTTCCTGTTCCAGGCGACGGATGCGCTCTATGAGCAGGTCCCTGCGGCTGTTGCCGAGGTCCTGCAACAGGCTGTTGCCGGCGAGTTCCTCGCGGCGCAGTTCGGTCTGGGCGGCGAGGGCGGCAAGCTCGGCATTGAGCAGGGTGCGCTGCTCTTCGGTGATGGCCTTGCCCGCTTCCTTGCCGGATTTGAGCGTGGCGTTGATCTGTTGGGTGCGCGACTGATTGCTGCTGATCTCGGCCTGGGCCCGCTCCGGGCGGGTTTGCGATGTGATGATCAGGCTGTTGGCTTCGGTGAGCTCCTTCTGCAGCTCCGCCAGTTCACCGCTGCGCGTGTCCAGCAGCTTTTCCAGCTGTCCGAGATCGGATTTGCCATAGCGCTCCTTCACCGGCACCGCCGGGCTGGTCTTCAGCCGCGCGAGCTCCCGTTGGGATTCGCCGACGAGACGGGGAGCGCTCTCCAGTTGGCGCTTGAGGGCGGCAAGGGCCTGCTCGCTCTCCTGTTGGCTGGCGACGAAAGACTGGGTCTGTTCTTCGATCGAGGGCTTGGCCGCGGTCTCGGCACCGGCGGGCTTGCTCTCGGCAGGCGCGGCAGCCGGCTTGGGCAAACCGGGCGTAGCAACGGTGGCGGCTTGCAGGTAGGCGGGCGTCAGGCAGAGGCCCAGCAGGGCGGCAGCGAAAAAGGTGCGCAAGGAAGCAATCATCGCGATCGGGCAGCTCGGGTTCAAATGGGGCTAATGATAAGCCACGACGGCCTTTGCGGGGCTGCCGGGCACGAGCGGTTGTGATCCGGGGTCGCCCTGTTGGCGAACCCCATCGTTTCCGTGGCAGGGGCCTGGACCTGAAAGTGCCGTCCTTGAGCGTCCCCTTAGAGGAACAGCCCCGGTCGGCTCTGACCTTCGGGGAATTTGACGCCCACTTTGCGCACCTTGTTCCCTTCCATCAGAGCAACGGTCCAGGTCAGGCCGTTCCACTCCACCTGGTCGCCCACCACCGGCTCGCCGCCGATTTCGTGGGCGATGAAGCGACCCAGGGCCAAGTGGCCGTCCTGCTCGCCAAGCTTGAGGCCGTAAAGCGAAGCCACCGCCGACAGCTGGGCATCCCCCTCCAGCACGAAATCGCCGAAGAAACGCAGGTCGAGGCCGCGTTGCGGTGCCTGGCTGAACAGCTTGCCCAGGGCCGGGAGGTCATGCTCATGGCCGACCACACAGAGAATATCGCCGGCTTCCAGGGTGGTACTGCCTGATGGGTGCAGCAGTTCCTTGCCCCGGAACAGTGCCGCGATGCGCGTGCCGTCCGGCATCTTCAGTTCACGCAAGGCAGCGCCGATGCACCACTTCTCGGCGCCCAGGCGGTAGACGAACAGCTCCCACTCGCTGGTGGTATGGACCTCCAGGCCGGCGCGGGAGATGGGCGCGGGCTCCGGCGGCACGGTGACGCGCAGCAGCTTGGCGGCCCAGGGCAGGCTGGTGCCTTGCAGTACCAGCGAGACCAGCACGATGAAGAAGGCCACGTTGAAGAACAGCTGGGCGTTGGGGAGTCCGGCCATCAGCGGGAACACCGCCAGGATGATCGGCACTGCGCCGCGAAGGCCGACCCAGGCGATGAAGGCCTTCTCGCGATCATGGAAGGCGCGGAACGGCGCCAGGCCAAGGAAGATCGACAGCGGGCGGGCGACCACGATCATCCACAGCGCCAGGCCCAGGGCCGGCAGGATGATCGGGAAGAGCTCGTGGGGCGTGACCAGCAGGCCCAGCACCAGGAACATGCCGATCTGCGCCAGCCAGGTCAGGCCATCGAGGATGTGCAGGATGCCGTGGCGCGAGCGGATCGGGCGGTTGCCGAGGAACAGGCCGAACAGGTAGACGGCAAGGATGCCGCTGCCGTGCACGGCGTTGGTCAGGGAGAACACCAGCAGGCCGCCCGCGACCACCAGCAGGGGGTAGAGGCCGTTGGCCAGGGTCAGGCGGTTGATCATTTGCAGCATCAGCCAGCCGCCGGCGAAGCCCATGACGGTGCCGACGCCGAACTGCTGGACGATGTGGACGACGAAGGTCCAGCTGAATCCGCTCTGGCCCGTGGCGAGCATCTCGATCATGGTCACCGTGAGGAACACGGCCATGGGGTCGTTGCTACCCGACTCGATTTCCAGGGTGGCGCTGACGCGTTCGTTGAGGCCGCGCCCGCCGAGCAGGCTGAACACCGCTGCGGCGTCGGTGGAACCGACGATGGCGCCGATCAGCAGGCCCTCCAGGGTGCTCAGGTTGAACAGCCAGGCGGCTGCGACGCCGGTCAGGCCGGCGGTGACCAGCACGCCCACCGTCGCCAGTGACAGTGAAGGCCAGAGCGCCACGCGGAAGGTCGCCGCGCGGGTACGCATGCCGCCGTCGAGCAGGATGATCGCCAACGCCAGGTTGCCGACCAGATAGGCCTGGGAATAGTTGTTGAAGACGATGCCGCCTGGGCCGTCGCTGCCCGCGAGCATGCCGACGACGAGGAACACCACCAGGATGGGGACGCCGAAGCGCGATCCGAAGGCGCTGACCAGAATGCTCATGCCTACCAGCACCGCGCCGATCAGGAACAGGCTATTGACGGTGGTGGCATCCACTGGCGGCTCCTAGCAAATGGGGATTGGGAACGCATGCAGGGACGCATGCCGAGGAATTCTAACCTGCCGGTGGGAAGGCTCTGCAAGATTTCATGCAGGGTTCTTGCCAGCGTCGGGAAGCCCTTCGGCAGGAGAGCGGGTTCGAGGTTCCGGAGAGGGGAGAATGCGGATGAAGAATTTATTGGGGGCGCGCTACGCGCAGTAAAAAAGCCCCGCATGTGCGCGGGGCATGAAGAACCCTGGAAAGGGTTAGAACCAGTTGTCCTGCATGGCCAGGCACGTATCGTCGCGGGCTTCCAGCAGGGCCAGTTCGTGATGGCAGCCGGGTACTTCCCAGGTGAGGAAGTAGCGTGCGGCCTGCAACTTGCCCTGGTAGAAGGCGGAGTCCGCCGCGTTGCCTTGGGCGAGGCCTTGTTCGGCGCGGATCGCCTGTTCGAGCCAGCGCCAGCCGATCACGGTGTGGCCGAAAACCTTCAGGTAGAGCGCCGAGTTGGCCAGCGCCTGGTTGACCTTGCCTTGCATCAGGTCACCCAGCAGCGCCAGGGTGACGTTGGAAAGACGCGCGAGCAGGTCCTCCAGCGGCTGGCGCAGGGCGTTCAGCGAATCGTATTCGGCGGCGCGTGCGCAGCAGTCGTTGATCAGCCGGGTCAGTTGCTTGAGGCCGGCGCCCTTGTTCTGCGCCAGCTTGCGGCCCAGCAGGTCGAGGGACTGGATGCCATGGGTGCCTTCGTGGATCGGGTTCAGGCGGTTGTCGCGGTAATACTGCTCAACGGGGTACTCGCGGGTGTAGCCGTGGCCTCCGAGGATCTGGATCGCCAGCTCGTTCGCCTTGAGGCAGAACTCCGAAGGCCAGGATTTGACGATGGGCGTGAGGAGGTCGAGCAGTTCGTGGGCCTGCTGGCGTTCGTCTTCGGTGGCCAGGGTCTGCGTGTCGTCGAACAGGCGGGCGGAGTAGAGGCCGAGGTCGAAGGCGCCTTCCACATAGGCCTTCTGGGTCAGCAGCATGCGGCGCACGTCGGCGTGCTGGATGATCGACACCTGGGGCGAGGTCGGGTCCTTGCCGTCCGGCAGGCGGCCCTGGGGACGTTCGCGGGCGTAGTCCAGGGAGTAGAGATAGCCGGCGTAGCCGAGCATCACCGCACCCATGCCGACGCCGATGCGAGCCTCGTTCATCATCTGGAACATGTAGGACAGGCCGGCATGGGGTTTGCCGACCAGGTAGCCGACGCATTCGCCGTTATCGCCGAAGTTCAGCGCCGTGGAGGTGGTGCCGCGGTAGCCCATCTTGTGGAATAGGCCGGCCAGGATCACGTCGTTGCGTTTGCCGAGCGAGCCGTCATCGTTGACCAGGAACTTGGGCACGATGAACAGCGAAATGCCCTTCACGCCAGGCGGTGCATCCGGCAGCTTGGCCAGCACCATGTGCACGATGTTGTCCGCCAGCGGGTGGTCGCCGCCGGAAATGAAGATCTTGTTGCCCTTGATGCGGTAGGTGCCGTCGGCGGCCGGCTCCGCACGGGTGCGGATGTCCGACAGGGAGGAGCCGGCATGGGGCTCGGTCAGGGCCATGGTGCCGAAGAAGCGGCCGTCGATCATCGGCTGCAGGAAGCGCTGTTTCTGCTCGTCGCTGCCGAAGCTTTCGATCAGGTTGGCTGCGCCCATGGTCAGGAAGGGGTACGCCGAGCTGCCGACGTTGGCCGCCTGGAAGTGGGCGAAGCAGGCCTGGGACAGCAGGGTGGGAAGCTGCATGCCGCCCTGTTCGAAGCTGCGCGTGGCATTCAGGAAACCGGCTTCGAGGAAGGCGTCGACTGCGGGTTTCACTTCCGGGATGAGGGTGGCGGCGCCGTTGACGTACTCCGGCTCCTGTTCGTCGCCCTTGCGGTTGTGCGGGGCGAAGAATTTTTCAGCGATGCTGCGGGCGGTGCCCAGGGCAGCGTCGAAGGTCTCGCGGTTGTGATCGGCGAAGCGCTCGCGTTGGGTCAGGGCTTCGGCGTCCAGCACTTCGTAGAGTTCGAAGGCCAGGTTGCGGGAACTGAGCAGGGTCTCGGACATGGTGGCTCTCCGGATGGAATCAGCCGAGTCTAGGTCGGTGAATGAAAGGTGCCTAGCAACATCCACGAGCGTGATAAAGGGGGTGAAGCCGTGATTGGGCGCCGGCTGGTAGAATGCGCCCCTTGCGAGGATTCCCCATGAACTACCGCCATGCCTTTCACGCCGGCAACCATGCCGACGTGCTCAAACACTTCACCCTGGCCCGCCTGATCGCCCTGCTGTCGCGCAAGGAGGCACCCTTTGCCGTCCTCGACAGCCACGCCGGCGTTGGCCTCTACGACCTGCTGGGCGACCAGGCCAGTCGCACCGACGAATGGCGCGAAGGGATCGGCCGTCTCTGGGACTTGCCGGATCTGCCCGCGCCCATGGCCGATTACCTGCGGGTGATCCATGAGCTGAATCCGGATGGCAGCCTGCGCTTCTACCCGGGCTCTCCGGAGTTGGCGCGACGCCTGACCCGCCCACAGGATCGCCTGCAACTGAACGAGAAGCACCCGGAAGACGGCCAATTGCTCAAGGACAACATGGCCGGCGACCGTCGTGTCGCCGTGCACCTGGGCGAAGGCTGGCACCTGGCGCGGGCACTGCTGCCGGTGCCGGAAAAGCGCGCGCTGATGCTGATCGACCCGCCGTTCGAACAGGCCGATGAGCTGGAGCGTTGCGTCACGGCCCTCAAGGAAGCCATCGGGCGCATGCGGCAGACCGTGGTTGCCATCTGGTATCCGATCAAGGATCAGCGGCAGCTCCGGCGCTTCTACCAGGGGCTGCAGGGCAGCGGCGCCCCCAAGCTGCTGCGCGTGGAACTGCGGGTGCATGCGGCCGACACCGCCGACTCCGGCTTGAACGGTTCCGGCCTGGCCATCGCCAACCCGCCGTGGGGCATCGAGGACGAACTGCGCCAGACCCTGCCGTGGCTTTCCGAACGCCTGGCGCAGAGCAAGGGTGGCTGGCAGCTGGATTGGCTGATCGAAGAGTGAGTGGAACAGGCCGCAGCTGATATCAGCTGCGGCCTGGTTGCGGTTCGAGGTAGTAGGTCAGCTGCCGGCGCGGACTGAGATACTCCAGCACCTCCAGCGGTAGCTGCGACGGGCGCAGGCTACGGGCGATGGACAGGCGGGGCTCCTGCTCCAGGTCCAGGTCCAGGATCAGCGCTTCCTGCTTGGGAATCTCCGGATCGTGGACGACCAGCGTTGGCTTCAGCGGCTGCGACGGGTTCACGCCCAGCACCAGGGCGAAGCGTTCATCTTCCAGCTGTACCAGGCTGCCGGGCGGATAGACGCCCATGGCACGAATGAAGGCTTTCAGCGCGACTTCGTCGAATCGCTGGCGCTGCTGCTTGAACATCAGCGCCAGGGCCTCGTGGGGACTCAGAGCGGTGCGCGGGTCGAGCGGGTTGCACAGGTTGTCGAACTGGTTGGCGATGGCCACCAGCTTGCTCAGGCGGCCAATGCCGGCTTCCTTCAACCCGCGCGGGTAGCCGCTGCCGTCGCAGTGTTCATGGTGCTCGTGGATGATGCGCAGCACTTCGTCGTCGAGCATCAGCCGCTGGCCCATCTTCAGGCCGAAATCCGTGTGCAGTTGCAGGAATTGCAGTTCGGGTCTGGTCAGGGGTTCGCTTTTCAGCAATACCTTGCTCGGCACTTCCATCTTGCCGATGTCGTGGAGGAGACCGCCGAGGCCCAGGCTATGGCAGGCCTCGGCATCCAGGCCGAGCTGACGGCCCAGTAGGAGGGCCAGCACCGTCACGTTGAGTGCATGGAAGTAACTGTCGTCGACGGCTTTGCCAGTGATGCTGTGGAGCACCGCGCCGGGCCCGCCGAGGAGGGTGTCGACCAGTTCCACGACTATCGCTCCGGCTTGCTTCACGGCCTCTTCCGGCCGGCTGCGCAGTGTCTGGTTGAGCGTCTTGACCTGCTGGCTGGCCTGGATGAAGCGGCGGTCCACCTCGGCCACCCGCTTGCGAAGCTGGCGGAGCTTTTCACTGCGAACCTGGCGCGCCTTCGATTCCGGGTCTTCGGCGACCGGCGCCTGGGGCGGAGATTCCGTTTCGGCAGGTGGCGGCAGGGGTTCGCACTCGCTGCGCGCCGGATCGTAGCGCAGCCGGTTCAGGCCGAGGGCCTGCAGGGCCCGAACCTGTGCATCGTCCTTGATCTTGAAATTACTGAACGCGAAGTCGTGTTCCCACCAGCCCAGCTCCAGTTGGATGTACAGGCCGATGCGGAGTTGTTCAGGCTGGATGTAGTGATGTCGGGACGGCATACCGAGTGACTGGTGGCGACTGGCCACTTGAGTCTAATCCTTCGGTAACCGTCCCGTCTGCCCTTCTTCAGGCGGGGAGACACACGCCGGTGCCACCCAGGCCGCAATAGCCGCCGGGATTCTTCGCCAGGTATTGCTGGTGGTAGGCCTCGGCGTAATAGAAGGCAGGTGCCTCGGCTATTTCGGTGGTGATGGCGCCGAATCCGGAGTGCTCCAGTTCTGCCTGGAAGCGCTCCTGGCTCGCACGGGCCGCAGCCAGTTGATCGTCGCCATAGCAATAGATGGCGGAGCGGTACTGGGTGCCGACGTCATTGCCCTGGCGCATGCCCTGGGTCGGATTGTGCGCTTCCCAGAACACCTTCAGCAGTTCGTCGAAACTGATTTTCTGTGGATCGAACACCACCAGCACCACTTCCGTGTGCCCGGTCAGTCCGGAGCAGACCTCGTCGTAGGTGGGGTTCGGGGTAAAACCGCCGGCGTACCCCACGGCAGTGGTCCAGACCCCCGGTTGTTGCCAGAAGCGCCTTTCAGCGCCCCAGAAGCATCCCATGGCGAACTGCGCCACTTGCAGGCCAGCGGGGAACGGGCCTTGCAACGGGCGACCATTGACGTAGTGGCTGTCGGGCACCGGCATTGGCGTCTCGCGGCCGGGCAGGGCCTGGGCGGCACTGGGCAGCTCGAGTTTGTGGGCGAGTATTTGCGAACGCAGGACCATCAGCCGTCTCCTCGGGATTGCAATGAATCCCGATGTTACCCCGATTGCGAGGTCGTTTTTCAACGGCTGTTCAAGGGGATTTGCGGCAGGGGTAGCGACCGAGGTTTTCGAACAGGTGCTTGCCGGAGATCGGCTTGTCGAACAGGTAGCCCTGGCCCACGTCGCAATGCTGGCGACGGAGGAAGCCGAGCTGGGCTGCGGTTTCGATGCCTTCGGCGACCACTTTGAGCTTGAGCTTGTGGGCCATGGCGATCACTGCCGAGGTGATCTCCTTGTCGTCCTGGTTCTCGGGGATGTCCTTGATGAAGCTGCGATCGATCTTGATCACGTCGATGGGGAATTTCTTCAGGTAGCTCAGCGAGGAGTAGCCGGTACCGAAGTCGTCCATGGCCAGGGTCAGGCCCAGGCTCTTCAGGCAATTGAGCTGATGTCGGGTGTCGTCGGTGGCTTCCAGCAACAGCCCTTCGGTGAGTTCCAGCTCCAGGTGTTTCGGCGGCAACTGCTCTTCGTGGAGGATGGCGGAGATGGAGCCGACGAGGTCGGGATCACTGAACTGCTTGGGTGACAGGTTGATCGCCACCTGGAGGTCGCCCAGTCCTGCGGCGGAGAGACGTTTGCTCATGCGGCAGGCTTCGCGGATCACCCATTTGCCGATGGGAATGATCATGCCGGTCTCTTCGGCCACGCTGATGAACTGGTCCGGGCTGATCATGCCCTTCTCCGGGTGATGCCAGCGCAACAGGGCCTCCATCCCGAGAAGTTGGCCGGTCTTCAGGCACAGCTTGGGCTGGTAGAAGACTTCCAGTTCGTTCTGCGCCAGGGCACGGCGCAGGTTGTTCTCGACGAACAGCTTGTAGCTGGCCTCCGCGTTCAGCGCCTCGGTGAACAGCTGCAGTTGGTGCTTGCCGTTGGCCTTGGCCTTGTGCAGGGCGAGGCCCGCATGCTTCATCAGGGTTTGCGGGTCGCGCCCGTGCAGCGGTGCGCAGGCAAGGCCGAGGGAGCCGGTGACGCTGATCAACTGGTTGTCGACGAACAGCGGCTTGTCGAGGGTTTGCAGTACCTGGGCGGCGATTTTCTGCCCGTTCTCCAGGTCTGCCCCGTCGAGCAACACGGCGAACTCGTTACTGGCGAAGCGCGCAAGGATGCCGCTCGGGCTCAGGCTGTTGCGCAGACGCCGCGCCAGGCTCACCAGCAGCTTGTCGCCAGTCTGGTGGCCGAGGCTGTCGTTGATTCGCTTGAAGTTGTCGATATCCACCAGCAGCAGGCAGAGCGGGGTCTCGCGGTCGCTGTTGAAGCGCTCTTCGACGGTGCGGATGAAATAGGGGCGGTTGCCGAGCCCGGTGAGGTTGTCGGTGTAGGCCAGTTTCTCGATGCGCTGCTGGGCCAGCTTGCTGTGGGTGACGTCCTCGTAGATCCCGATGTAGTGGGTGAGTTCGCCGTCTTCACCGAACACCTTGGAAATGGACAGCTGGCCCCAGTAAGGCTCCAGGTTCTTGCGCCGGCTGCGGAACTCGCCTTGCCAGCTGTTGCAGGCGGCCAGGCCCGAGCTGGTGTCGAACAGCAACTCGCTGAGGTTCTCCAGCGCCGGCAGGTCCGACAGGCGACGGCCATGGACTTCATCGGCGCTGTACTGGGTGATGGCGGTGAAACTCGGATTGACGTATTCCACCAGGCCTTCGCGGTCCACCAGCAGGAAGGCGCTGGCGCTCTGTTCCACCGCTCGCTGGAACAGGTGCAAGGCGCTGGTGGCGTGGCGTCGCTGCTGGTTCACTAGTACCTGCGCGAACTGGTCGGCCAGCTCGCCGGCGAAAGCGATCTCGTCGGTCTGCCAGACCCTTGGCGCGCCGATGTGCTCCAGACAGAGCACGCCGACCACCTCGCCACCGATGCGGATGCTGGCATCGAGCATGGCAGTGATGCCTTGCGGCTTGAGGTACGTCCTGGTCAGCTCGCTGGTGCGCGGATCGCTCTGGGCATTATGGGCATCGATGGCACGGCCGCTGTGCAGGGCTTCCAGGTAGCGCGGGAATTCGCTCATTTCCATCGCGCCTGGATGCTCGTGGCTATCCTCGTCGCGACGGAACAGACCGACCGCTGACAGCTGGGTGCCGTCCAGCAGCCAGATGCCGACGCGGGCCACATCGTAGGCCTCGCAGGCAGCCTGGGTGATCAACTGCGCGGCTTCCTGCGCCGGGTTGCTGGAGCTGTAGCGATGGCGTGCCAGCCGGACGATCAGGCTCTGCTGGGCGCGGGAACGTATCAGGTGTTGCAGATGGTCGTCCTGGGAACGCTGGTAAAGCTCCAGGGACGTACGCAGCCGGCTGTTCTGGGCCTCCAGGTCAAGGTTCTGCAGCCGCTCCTTGTGTTCGGATGCGTCGCCTGCCACCAGTAGATAGCCACGCAGCAGTTGCCGCCCATGCTGCTGGAATGACTCGCCGATTTCCTGCAGGCGCAAGGGACCGTTGGGTGAGTGCAGCGTGTACTGGATGGAGTAGTGCGGGTGGCTGACCAGCTGCAGCTGCACCTCGTCATGCAGCCGATACCGGGCTTCCGGTTCCATCAGGCTGGCGTAGGGGGCGTCGATCAACGCGCATAGTTCGCTGGCTGGAAGACCGAGAGAGCGTTCGCAGCTCGGATCGAGGAAAAGCATCGCCCAGCTGGCTTCGTTGAGCCGCTCGAAACGCATCAGGCCCAGTCGCGAGGGAACGGGCAACTGCGTCACTATCTCGGCCACCGTACGGCTGGCGGCATCGGGATGGCTCTTCATCGGGCGCTGGGCTTCCACTTCTCTGACCGGTAGAGGGGCCGGTCTACTTCTTCAAAGCATCGGGCAAGGGTGCATCATGATGATGGCACTGGCAAGCATGCCGCACGGTGCAATTCACCAGTGGAAAGGGGCGCATGGAAACTGTGCGCGAGCGCACAGTCGCTTGCGAAAGGAGGGCGCGAAGTCAAAAAAAAACCCCGCCTCAGAGGGGGCGGGGTTGAGGTACGAGCGTGGCGTGCTCGCGAATTTGAAACGAGTTACAGCAGCATGGTGCGGATGTCTGTCAGCACATCACCGAGACGCTTGGTGAAGCGTGCGGCAGCGGCACCGTTGATCACGCGGTGATCGTAGGACAGCGACAGCGGCAGCATCAGGCGCGGCTGGAAGGCCTTGCCGTCCCACACCGGCTGCATGGCGGCCTTGGACACGCCAAGGATCGCCACTTCGGGCGCGTTGACGATCGGCGTGAAGCCGGTGCCGCCAATGTGGCCGAGGCTGGAGATGGTGAAGCAGGCGCCTTGCATGTCGTCCGCCGAGAGCTTCTTGGTCCGGGCTTTTTCGGCCAGGGCGGCAGCTTCGGCAGCCAGTTGCAGCAGGCTCTTCTGGTCGACGTTCTTGATCACCGGGACCAGTAGGCCGTCCGGGGTGTCCACAGCGAAGCCGATGTGCACGTACTTCTTGCGGATCAGCGCCTTGCCGCTGGGGGCCAGGGAGCTGTTGAAGTCCGGCAGTTCCTTGAGCAGGTAGGCACAGGCCTTGAGCAGCAGCGGCAGGACGGTCAGCTTGACGCCGGCCTTTTCGGCCACTGCTTTCTGGGCTACGCGGAAGGCTTCCAGCTCGGTGATGTCGGCCGAGTCGAACTGCGTCACGTGCGGCACGTTGAGCCAGCTGCGATGCAGGTTGGCGGCACCGACCTGCATCAGGCGGGTCATGGCCACTTCTTCGATTTCGCCGAACTTGCTGAAGTCCACCGCCGGGATCGGCGGGATACCAGCGCCACCGGTTGCACCGGCAGCGGCGGCGGGGGCTTCCTTGGCCTTCTGCATCATGACTTTGACGTACGCCTGCACGTCTTCCTTCAGCACGCGGCCGTGGGGGCCGGTGGCCGGAACTGCATTCAGCTCGACACCGAACTCACGGGCCAACTGGCGAACCGCCGGACCTGCGTGGACCTTGGCGCCGCTGGAGCGCGCCGGTACACCGGTGGTGTTCGCCGCGGCGGCGGCCAGTGCCGCGATGGCGGCGACTTCGGCGGCAGCGACTGGATGAGCGCCGTCCGGTACACGGTGCGCAGGCTGCGCGGCAGCCGGTGCGGCGGCCGGAGCCGGAGCCGGAGCAGCGCCCGCGACCTTGAGCTTGAGGATCAGGTCACCGGTGCCGACTTCCGCGTCCAGCTTGACCTCGACGCTCTCCACCACACCAGCGGCGGGCGAGGGGATCTCCATGCTGGCCTTGTCGGACTCCAGGGTGATCAGGGACTGGTCGGCGGTCACGGTGTCACCGGCCTTGACCAGCACTTCGATGACCTTGACCTTGCCGTCGGTGCCGATGTCCGGCACGAAGACGTCCTGCACGCTGGAGCCGGTGGCTGCCGGAGCGGGGGCTGCAGCCGGAGCGGCAGCAGGTGCCGGGGCGGCAGCGGGTGCTGCAGCCTGGGCAGGCGCTGCAGCAGCAGCCGGAGCTGCGCCCGCAACACGCAGCTTGAGGATCAGGTCGCCGGTGCCGATGTCGGCATCCAGCTTGACTTCGACGCTCTCCACCACGCCTGCGGCGGGGGAGGGGATCTCCATGCTGGCCTTGTCGGACTCCAGGGTGATCAGCGACTGGTCAGCGGTCACGGTGTCACCGGCCTTGACCAGTACCTCGATGACCTTGACCTTGCCGTCGGTGCCGATGTCCGGCACGACGACGTCCTGCACGCTGGAACCGGTGGCCGCCGGAGCAGCAGTCGGGGCCGGCGCAGCGGCGGGTTGTGCGTCTGCCTTGGGCGCGGGAGCAGCAGCCGGTGCGGGCGCCGCGGCGGCGGCACCCTCGACTTCCAGTTCCAGCAGTTCATCGCCTTCTTTCAGGCGATCACCCAGCTTGACCTTCAGGCTCTTGATCACCCCGGCCTTGGGGGCCGGGATTTCCATGCTGGCCTTGTCGGATTCCAGGGTCAGCAGGCTCTGATCGGCTTCGATGCGGTCGCCAACCTTGACGAACAGCTCGATCACTTCACCTTCGCCACTGCCGATGTCGGGTACGCGAATCAATTCACTCACAATGCGTCTCCTCAGCAGTCCAGCGGGTTGCGTTTTTCAGGGTCGATACCGAACTTGGCAATGGCCTCGGCCACGACCTTGGGTTCGATTTCGCCGCGGTCTGCCAGGGCTTCCAGGGCTGCCAGGACCACCCAGTAACGGTCCACTTCGAAGAAGTGACGCAGCTTTTTGCGGGTGTCGCTGCGGCCGAAACCGTCGGTGCCGAGAACCTTGTACTCCTTGCTCGGGACCCACTGGCGGATCTGGTCGGCAAACAGCTTCATGTAGTCGGTAGACGCCACGACCGGACCCTTGCGGCCAGTCAGGCACTGCTCGACATAGGTCTGCTTCGGCTTCTGTTCCGGGTGCAGGCGGTTGTGACGCTCGATCGCCAGACCGTCGCGGCGCAGCTCGTTGAAGCTGGTGACGCTCCAGACGTCGGCGCCGACGTTGAACTGCTCGCGGAGAATCTTCGCCGCTTCCTGGACTTCGCGCAGGATGGTGCCCGAACCCAGCAGTTGCACGTGATGCGCGGCTTCCTTCTTGTCCTCCTCGAGG
>MTEW01003616.1_pt1 | contig 134260 bp, 121 predicted proteins | sample 1042681 | NCBI WGS metagenome assembly MTEW01 (sample SAMN06185811, study PRJNA358809) | soil metagenome | isolation source: soil biostimulated with citrate as carbon source | place: India | collected 2015-05-23 | reverse complement strand
CCGCCCTCGTTGTGGCGCCATATAGACCCCACCAAACAAAACTGTCAACGACCAATCATAACTTTTTCCAAAAATTCTTTCCACAGGCATCAAAGAAAAAGGGCCGCTCAAAGCGGCCCTTTTTCAAAAGTATGTAGGAACGCGATGCGCTAATCGGGTTCGTATTCGCGCGCACCATCATCCTTGGAGAACAATACGCATGGTCCCTGGGAACCGCGGGGATCATATGCATAGCCCTTAGACGCAAGCGCCTGGGTCATGTCCCGAATGCCAGCCAGGCCGTAGAGATGGTCGTGCAATTCAAGAAAGATGCGTTCCACGCCTGTCAAATCCGCGTTTTGCAGCAGATCACGCTCGGCGCCCTCGATATCCATAACGAGGACATTGATGCCGTGTTGAGCGATGAATTCGTCAATATTGGTCGAGAACAGTTCTATGGCATGTTCGTAAGGCCCCTGATTCTCGTCCATGGACGACATCCAGAGATCACGCCGCACATAAAAGCGGAACGAACTGGGCTCACCCGCAGTCAGAATCCCTTGTGACAGCACCACATTGTTGAGGCCGTTGGCATCGACAACACGCCGGGCCAGTGCCGCTGTTGTCGGGTTCGCCTCGAAAGCCCAAACCGACACATCCGCTATCCTGGCAATAATGGAGGTGATAATTCCGATGCCTGAACCGAGTTCCAGTACACGATCCCCTGGCTTGACCGCCTTGAAAATCGAACGTGCTTCCTTGGCCTCATAGCTGCCACTTGTCAAAGCCTGCCAGATAACCGGCGAAACTTCGTCAGACGTTATCGGTACGTTAATCCCATGTACTTTCAGCAATTCCTGCGCCCCGGTTCCCCACGGAACATCTTGTTCGAACAAACGAGCAAAGAGTTCCGACATATTGATGTATTACATCGCAATCTAATTTTGCGCTGCAATCAGCGTATGAGCATAAACTGATTTGTGCCTTTGAAGCCAGTTGCAACGCGATGATATCATCAATGATTGGAAGCCAGACCGACTGTCTTCAAGTCTCGCGGGTGTCCGTGGAGATGTTTGAGCTTTGAAGCGGGCATCGGCTTACCAATTAGATAGCCTTGGACCTGATCGCATCCTAGCCGCTTGAGGCATTCAAACTGCTCCTCGGTTTCAATGCCTTCCGCGATCGTCACCATTCTGAGGCTGCGCCCTACTCCGGTTACGAGTTCGACAATCGCAAGTGCGTCGGGCCGTGTGGTCACATCGCTCACGAAAGTACGATCAATCTTGATCTTGTCGAAGGGAAATCCGCTGAGACTGCCGAGCGAAGAATAGCCTGTGCCAAAATCGTCCATGGCGATCTGAATACCCAGTGCTTTCAGTTGGCGCAGCGTGCTCAAGGTCTGTTCGTTCTTGTCCAGCAGCACCGATTCCGTAATCTCAAGTTCGAGCCGGTCCGCACCAAGCCCGCTTTGCTCCAGCGCATCAATAACGCTCTGAATAAGGTTCAGACTGCGAAACTGAACAGGAGAGAGGTTGACCGCGATCTTGAGAGGCTTGTTCCAATGTGCGGCCTCCAGACAGGCCGTCTTGAGCACCCAATCCCCCAGTGCATGAATAAAGCCTATCTTTTCGGCGACTGGAATGAATTCGACCGGTGAAACCGAGCCTCGGACCGGGTGTGTCCAACGAAGCAGGGCCTCATAACCGCATATTTCCCGCGTTACGGTGCAGGCTTGCGGTTGATAGTAGACCTCCATCTCACGGTTCTCCAGCGCCTTCTGAAGATCGGCTTCGAATGATTTCTTTTCCCGCAAGCGTGTCTGCATCTGGGATTCGAACACACTCGCGTGACCGGGTCCAAGCGCCTTTGCTTCGTAGAGCGCAAGATCGGCGTGTTTGAAAAGCTCTTCCGTATCGGGCTCGCCCTGAGAGATCGCGACGCCGACACAAGTTCCGATTTTTATTTCCAATTCGCCCACATGATATGGCTCACTGATGGCCTCCATCAGGCGGTCTGCAAGTTCCAGGGCCTGATCTTCCTGAAGTCCCGTGGAGAGCAAGGCAAACTCATCGCCCCCCAACCGGCAGACCATGTCGCCTCGCCCGCCCAGTTTGGTCAGACGCCGCGCGACAGCCTGCAACAACGCATCGCCGACATCATGTCCAAGTGTATCGTTGACGTCTTTGAAACCATCAAGGTCCAGAAGAAGAATGACCGCCGACTGACCTCCGGCATGTGCGGCTTCCAGCCTTTTTTCCAGATCCTGCCGAAACAGAACACGATTGGGCAAACCGGTCAGAGCATCGTGGTGCGCATCATGTTCAAGCCGAAAGTTCTGAGACTGCAGTTCCCCAGTCGCCTGCCGAAGATCGCTCGTCAGGCGCTGCATGCTACCATGCGCCCTATCAAGAAGCTTGTTGTGGCGAAGCAGAAGGATAACCAGCACCACCCCGCAAATGATGAGGCCCGCCGCCAAACCAGTGTAGATGAGATGCAGTTGACGCACTTCCGCCTGTGCGGCATCGATAAGCCCTACGTCATATTCGACGGCCGTCGAGGCAAGCGCTGTCATCGGTCCATCAAGTATGGTCATGGAGTGCAGGACAGTTTTGATACTGTCTATGTCCAACTTATCGAACTGACGATCAAGCGCCTGCAGAACATCGCTCAGTTTCAAAAACAGATCACGGCGCTGCGGATCGTCCTGAATGAAGGATCGCAGATTGCCCTGTTGCAGCAATTCCAACCGACCCAACATAATATCGAGACGAAGCCGTAATTCGTCGCGGCTTTCTTCGTTCATGTTCAGGGCATATCCAGCCAGAACATGCTCGAGCCGCATATATTCGGACACCGTCTGCCCGACGGCCCAGGAGTCGTTATAACGGGAGAATTTCTGAAGCGCTGTCTGCCGTTCGGCAATGACATAGGCGATATACGCCGTTGCCACCACGAAACAACAGATAATAACGCCTAGAATTCGTCTCACACTTGCCTCTATTCAACTATCAGCTTGGCAACCTGCCAGGCAGAACGTGTGTAATAGGTCTGAGTTTGAAGTTGTGGGTCGCTGTCATAAGGGTAAATTATAAACAACGGTCCTTTGTCACGAACCGGCATGTAATTCCCATCCCGCTTCATGGCAAGAATAACGTTGAATCTCTTGAAGTCCTCCAACGGCAACGAACTAACGTAATCGTTCAAAGCAACTGCGGTCACCTTCGTTCCCTTCGCGCCCACGAGCGACATAAGCTTGTCCATCGATACGCCCTCGAAACGCACGCGACCGTCATACCAAGGATTTGCCGTTTCCACGGTGACCAACCCCATCGCTTCCAGCATGTCCCGATCAAACTGGGCCGTATCGCCAACATTCGTATTCGAGATTTTGCCGGATATGACGAGAATCGGCTTACCGGTCGGCTTCGCCAAGGGTTCAGCAGCTGCCCCGGACAACCAGGCAAGAGGCAAGACCAGGCAGAAAAGGGCTCGGATAAGTTTCATTGCATTCTCCATAATAAACTAAACCATTAAAGAGAATTGCCTAAATCAACGTGAAGATCGCACCAGTTTTGTACCTTTTCATGCTTATCTGCAATAAAAATGAAATATCAAAAGCTCCCCTGACGCAACGTAACTTCAAAGGGTCGCAGTTGGAGAACCATCTTAATATTAGATAGCTTTCACATAACGGTCGCATTTTAACATGCCATGCCCGATAATCAGTTGAGGCGGGAGTGTCGATCCATACCAAAACAGGGCAACGTCATGACGCCGCCCTGTAGAAATAATCGATATGGATCGTTGATTCAGCCTGCCAGTTTTCCACCTGTCATGGCTTTCGGCACGCCCGTTGTGCTTGGAAAGCTGATGGGCAGGCCGCGCAGGACACGTACCGCCAGGAAAGCAAAACATTCCGCTTCCACGGCATCGCCCCGCCAGCCAAGCGTTTCGACTGGAACAAGTTCCACTTTCGCACGCTCAACCAACATGCGCATCATTGTCGGGTTACGGCGTCCACCCCCACTGACGGCAAGACGCTGAGGTCGGCGGGGGAGAAGGTCCAAAGCCTTGCCTACTGCCGAAGTCGTGAACGCGGTCAGCGTGGCCGCCCCATCTTCCTCATCCAGACCATCAGCCATTGCATCCGTAAAATCGAACCGATCCAGAGATTTAGGATATGGCGCGGCCAGATAGGGGTGTTTGAGCAGTTCGGCGAGCCGTGCCTCGTCCGCGCTGCCCTTCGCCGCCAGCGCTCCGTCGCGATCCATTTCCCCCAAGCCGCGTGCTTTCACGAAATCGTTGATGGGCGCATTGGCTGGTCCCGTGTCGAATGCCACAAGCGCATCCTCACCATCCCACCAGGTGATGTTACCGACACCGCCGAGATTAAGAATCGCTGTATTGCCGCTCGGATCCACGCTGCGCAGCAAGGCAGCATGATATATGGCAGCAAGCGGAGCACCCTGCCCGCCAGCACGGATATCTGCGGTGCGAAAATCATAGGCGACCTTGGTCCCCAGGAGTTCGCTCATAAGCCTTCCGTCGCCGAGTTGCCTTGTGTCTCCGATTCGACCGGTTTGCGGCGCGCGATGCAAAACCGTTTGCCCGTGGAAGCCGACGACACCGATATCCGCCATCGAGAGCCCGCTTTCCTCTACCAATTCGCGGACAGCCGCAGATTGCGCGCGCGTCAGCGCTTCTTCCGCCTCGGCAAAAACAGTGGGCTCCGATCCTTCGAAATTCCAGATGCGCGCTTCGGCCTGTGCCTGTTCCAACAGGTCGCGAATCCAGCGCGGATAAGGCTTTAGCGCATACGCTCCGAATTCTGTTACCGTTTCCCCATCTGTTTTCAACAGAGCGACGTCGATGTTTCCGTCAAGAACTGTGCCGGTCATCAGTCCGACGGCCCATATTGGCTGCATAGATGTCTCCTATCCCAATGAGATTGCGTCACCAACGCCCTGACGCAGTGCCAAGATACCGCTGTCGAAATGACGGGTGGGATGAATGCGGTTGGTGAGCAGGGTCCATGCCCGGCCTGCTTCAAAATCGATCCATAAGCCGGTTCCGGTAAACCCGGTATGGCCAATCGTATCCTTCGAATTGAAGCTGCCGCCCGACCAGCCATCATAAGGCCGTTCCCAGCCATGCGTGCGGGTTGCGGATAGTGGCTGACGCATGTGGGCGATCACGTTTCGCGGTGCTCCCGTTCCGTCAAGCAGACCAAGCGCGAAATCGAGTATGGATGCGGCAGTACCGAACAGACCGGCATGCGCGGCCCCTTGCAATGCCGAGCAATTATCGTCGTGTACTTCGCCGCAAAGTACACGATTGCGCCATGTGCAGTTTTCCGTCGCGGCACTCATTTCCGGCTCCGCAGAAAAAGCGAAGCCCTCGCCGGGCTCCATCTCTCGAATGGTCTTGCCGTATAGCCTTTCCAACGCAAAGCCGAGCAGGATGAAATTGATGTCCGAATAAACCGGTTGGCATTTGCGCCATTCGCGCTGCAGAACGAACGCGCGCAAAAGTTCCGGATCACGCCCGTAAGTGTAGATCGGTTCGACGGACGGAAAAGGCGTCTGGTGGCCAAGGCATTCACGGAACGTGACCTTGCGCTCCCAGGCGTCATTATCATACTGCCGAAGATCGGGTAGCAAGGTGGTCAATGGCGCATCGAGATCAATGACGCCATCCTCAGCCAGCGCAAGAATGCGGTGCGTCGTGAAAATGACTTTTGTCAGCGAAGCAAGATCGAACCACGTATCGATGCTCATTGCCCGTCTGGTCGGGACGATCTGTGCAAAGCCGGTCGCCCTGACAGCGCGGTTGCCAGAAAGATCGACCATCCCAAGAACACCGCCGGGAATGCGATAAGAGTCGCAAGCGTCTTTCACCAAAGCGAACGCTTTTTCAAAGCGAGCCGTAAAGGCGGTATCGGATCGGGGAATATTTGATTCTGCCATGGTAATTATGCCTCGGTCCGGGCCATGTGATCCCGGCCATATGTCTGCCAGTTTGCCGGCTCCGGCTCATAACCCAGCGGGCGCACAAGCGAGGGCACTTGTCGTGTGTCGAGGGCGAAATGTTCGTTGCGCCGATCAATACTTGGAACAGCAGAAATCAGCCGCTTCGTATAAGAGTGTTTCGGCGCAGAAAGGATTGTTGCGGCATCGCCGATTTCCACGATTTGCCCGGCATAGACAACTGCTATGCGATGCGCGATCCGCTCTACCACTGCCATGTCGTGCGATACGAACAAGTAAGCAAGGCCACGCTCCTTCTGGAGGTCGATCAGCAAGTCCAGAACTTTGGCCTGCACAGATACATCCAGCGCGGAAACGGCTTCGTCCAGAACTACGACCGCCGGGTTCAGCATCAGCGCGCGGGCGATACAGAGCCGCTGGCGTTGCCCGCCCGAAAACTCATGTGGGTAGCGCTCCAAGCTGTTGCCGGGGAGCCCGACGCGGTCAAGCAGTTGTAGCATCTTCTGCCGCGTCTCCGGTCCGTCCCGCCCGCCAGCTGCGATAACCGGCTCGGCAAGGATACTATCTATGCGCAGACGCGGATTGAGCGATGCGTAGGGGTTTTGAAAAACCATCTGCACCGAAGAGAAATTTCCCGCATCGTTGGTGCTAACCGCACCAATTTCCAACTTTCCGCGTGAAGCTTTGACAAGCCCGAGAATGGCTCGCGCAGTTGTCGATTTTCCCGAACCGCTCTCCCCCACGATCGCAAGCGTTTCACCGGGAATGAGATCAAGATCGACGTTCTCCACCGCATGAACTGCCCCCAGCCTGCGACCCAGAAAACCGCCTTTGACCGGAAAACGGACCGTCAATCCTTTCACCGACAGGATCGGTTTTGTTCCCGATAGCGTGGTGCGCACGGTATCGGTTCGCACCGCTTTGCCGCTTTCAAAATGCGGAACGGCCTTCAGGAGATGTTGTGTGTAGGGATGCTGAGGCTGGTCGAGAACAGTGCTCAGCTGTCCTTGTTCAACCGCCTTGCCATGCTGCATCACCATGACCTTGTCGGCCATTCCTGCGACCAGACCAATGTCATGCGTGATGAAGATCATCGCCATGCCGGTTTCTCGCTTCAGCTGTGCGAGCAGCGCCATGATCTGCGCCTGCACGGTAACATCGAGCGCCGTCGTGGGCTCGTCGGCAATCATGAGGCGCGGATTACATGCAAGCGCCGTGGCGATCATCACTCGCTGCAACATGCCCCCGGAAAGCTGGTTCGGACAGTATTTGAGCCGCCGTGCGGCGTCCGGAATACGCACGCGATCCAGCGCGTCCTTGGCAGCGGAAGCTGCCTGTTTTCCTGTGAGCCCACGATGGAGACGGAATGATTCCTCGATCTGCGTGCCTATCGTCAGTACAGGATTGAGGGATGTCATCGGCTCCTGAAAGATCATACCGATTTCTGCACCGCGGATTTTCGTCAGCTCTGCTTCGTTCGCAGTTACAAGATCGATTGTGCTACCGTTTGCGCGATTCAGCTTGATTGATCCGTCGATGACGCGACCGCCGCCAAAATCCACCAGACGATTGAGCGACAGGGCCGTTACAGATTTGCCGGAACCACTTTCGCCGACAATTGCCAGTGTTTCGCCCACAGCGAGATCAAAACTTACGCCACGCACAATCTCGTTGGCTACAGGATTGCGACCGAATCCAACGCGAAGGCTCGAGACAGAAAGCAGCGTGCTCATGCCATCGCTCTCCGCATCTTCGGGTCGAGGATGTCGCGCAGGGCATCACCCAGAAGGTTGAAGCCAAGAATGCCGATCATGATCGTAAGTCCCGGAAAGGCCAGCAGCCATGGCGCGATCTCCATGAGATTACGCGCATCGGCCAGCATGAGACCAAGTGACGAAGCGGGTGGCTGTGTGCCCAGACCCAGAAAGCTCAGGCCTGCCTCCGTCAGCAACGACCAGGCGAGCGCCAGGGTGATCTGCACTGTCAAAGGGGCCACCAGATTAAGCAGCAGATGGCGGGAAAGGATATAACGGTTGCTGCTGTGGAACGTACGCGCCGCATCAACGAATTCGCGTGTTTTGATCGACAAGGCCGGGCCGCGTACAACCCGCGTGAAGATCGGGGTGTAAACGATGGCAATGGCGGCGACACTTGTTCCTGTTCCCGGCCCGACAACAGCAATGATGAGAAGCGCAAGCAAGATTGCCGGAAACGCCAGAAGCACATCCATGATGCGCATGACGACACCGTCCCACCAGCGCCCGAACCACGCCGCGGTCAATCCCAGAACAGTTCCCGCGAAAGCGGCAATCCCGACTGCCGAAAAGCCCACCATGAAGGATTGCGCGACACCAGCCATCAGGCGGCTCATGACGTCACGTCCGAAAAGGTCGGTTCCCATCCAGTGGGGAGCACCTGGAGGACGCAGCCTGTCTATCCGATACTGCATCAGCGGATCATGCGGCGTGAAGCCGAAATAGCCGAGACAAGCCACGATCAGATAAACCAGAACGATGAACCCCCCGATACGACCGCTGGGATGAGCGAAAACAGAACGCAATATCTGCATCAGCTTTCCTCCAGACGAATGCGCGGATCGAGCGCTACATACAGGAGATCAACCAGCAGATTGACGATCATGAAATTGAAGGCAATGAAAAGAATGCTGCCCTGCACCAGAGCATAATCGCGCTGGAGAATGGCGTCGAGCACCATGCGTCCAAGCCCCGGCAGAGCATATATCTGCTCAACCAGCACAGCTCCGCCCAGAAGATAGCCGAACTCCACTCCGCTCAGGGTCACTACTGGTATCAGCGCATTAGGCAATGCGTGCCGCCAGATGACAGAGCGAGCCGATGCTCCCTTGCTGCGAGCCGTGCGAACGTAATCGTCGCTGAGAACGTCCAGCATGGCCGAACGCGATATGCGTGTGACCGATGCCGCAAAAGCAAAGCCGAGCGTCAGGGCCGGCAAGATCATCTGCAGGAAATTCTGCCACGGGTTCACCCAGAAAGGTGTAAATTCGCCCATCGCAGGCAAAACCCCAAACCCCGCCGACAGTATATAAATAAAGAGGAGACCGAGAACGAAGCTCGGAGTCGACTGCCCGATCATTGCGAAAATGCGCACCGCCAGATCGGATTTTTTCTCGTTGCGCGTTGCCGCATAAACGCCAGCAGGGAGTCCAACGAGCAAAGCGATAAACACCGACATCAATGCAAGTTGGAGTGTCAGCGGAAAACGCTCAAGGATAACCGTCAAAACCGGCTTTCCGAATGTCACCGAGACACCAAGATTACCTTGCAGCACATCACCCAGCCATCGCCAGTACTGGGTGGTCCAGCTTTGGTCGATACCGAAATATTGCGCCAGCGCCTGCCGCTGTTCCGGGGTCAACAACCCTGCCTCCGTTCCGAGCATGGCAGTGATGGAATCACCCGGCACCAGACGGATCGCAACGAAGACAAGGATCGACACCCCCAGCATGACCAGAGGAAATGTCAGCAGCCGACGTGTCAGATAATTCATGTCAGATTACTCACGGCCTGCCGTTCCGGAAGGCACTTGCAAGCCACGCCTTCGCAGGAAGACGTGGCGGATTTCGTGACATCACTGCCCGATCTGCAGCTTGGTTATGCCGAATAGCGATCCGGTTGCGCGAGGCTCGAAACCGGTAACGTTTTTCTGGTGAGCAACATAAGTGTTAGCCGTATAGAGCCATACCCACGGAGAAACTTCCGTTATGTGCTTATCGAAGTCGGCAAAAATCACCTTGCGCTTTTCAGGGTCCGTTTCGGCTCTCCCCTTCTGCATCAGATCGTCAAGCGTATCGTCGATATACTGCGCGACCTTCTGAAGGTTGCCCGCCTTGGTCCAGTATCGGCCATACATCGTATAGGGATCAGCCGAACCGCCGTTCAACGCCACCGCCATGTCGAAGTCCCCCTTCAGCCACGTATCGACATAGACGTTCAGTTCCATCATCCGGATATCGAGCTTTACACCGATTTCGGCGAGTTGCGACTGAAGCACCTGCGCCTCGGCCGCAGCGGTCGCAGGCTCTCCATTTGCCGCGATGATCGTTGCCGAGAAACCGTCCGCATAGCCCGCATCCGCCATCAGCTTCTTCGCCTTTTCTACATCGGGCTTATAGCAGAAAAGCGTGCTGGGGTCGCTTGCATAGGCGGGCATTGTCAGCGGGCCCGTCACCTTTCCTTCGCCGAGCAAGGCCGTGTCGAGAACATCCTGCCGGTCAACGGCGCAGGAAATAGCTTGACGCACGGCCAGCTCCGTCATGGGCTTGCGCGAAGGGTTCAATTGCAGGACATGATAAGCAAGCGCCGGCGTGCGCACCAACTCAAGAGCGCTTTCGTTCGGCACCATCGTTGCGACCAGCGGGTCATTGAGAAGCGCAAAATCGATCTGCTTGGCGCGAAGCGCGGCGAGAATCGCCGTTTCATCTGGCAGAACACTGATGTCGATCCCGTCGACCCTTACCTTACCGCCGGCCCAACCGGGATTGGCTTTCAGTACTTCCTTGGAATTCGGTTCCCAACGTTCAAGGACAAACGGGCCGGATCCAACGGTTTTTGTACCAATATTGCCCGCCTTGATCTCGCTTTCAGGAAGGATAGCCGCATTGATGCTGGCAATGGCCGCCAATAGCGGGGCGTCTGCCTGCGAGAGTTTGAAGACAACCGTTTCGTTGTCCGGCGTCTCAATAGCGGCGATGGAACCGAAATTGGCACGCGCCACCGCACCCGTTTTTTCGTCCAGGATACGCTCGAAGGATGCCTTCACATCGGCTGGCGTAACCGGCTGACCGTTGTGGAACTTGGCATTCAGGTCGAGCTTGAATGTCAGAATCTTGCCGCCATCGGAAAACTCCCAACTTTTCGCAATGGCAGGCGCGATCTGAAGATCGGAACCGAGACGAACGAGCGGCTCGTAGATGAGTTCAAGCAGCCGGATCGATGAAAACGCCGGCTGCTTATGCGGATCAAGACCGGTGGCATCCTGTGACCAGGCCATGCGAAGCGTCGCGGCAGAAGCCGTAGACAGGCCCAGCCCGCTGAAGCTCCCAATGCTCAATGCCAATGTGGCGGCGCCCGCAATCAGGCTTTTTTTGAAAATCGCTCCCATTTTCTTCCCTCGCAAATCACTGCAATGCTGATGTCCGACCGCTTCCCCGCTTCGGCTCACGCTTTATTGGCATTTATTGCCTGTCTAAGAAATCCCCCAGCATTCTTTAATGCCTTTCTTGCCTCATCCACTGGCATTCCGGTAATCGTGATGAGGATTGCAAGCTTGACGTCATTATCCGTCAGGGCGAGAACGCGTTTTGCCTCCCCCGCCCCGCAACCGGTTGCCTGCATGACAATTCTCGAAGCACGTGCGACAAGCTTGTGGTTGGTGGCACTGACGTCCACCATGAGGTTCTCATATGTCTTTCCTATCCGGATCATGCTTGCCGTCGTCAGCATATTGAGCACCAGCTTCTGCGCCGTGCCGGATTTGAGGCGCGTTGAACCAGTCAGTATTTCAGGCCCCACAACTGGCGATATGGCAATTTCAGCCATAGCCGCAATCGTCGAGTTCGGATTGCAGGAAAGCGCCACAGTCGTAGCACCAATTGTTGCCGCGTAAGCCAGCCCTCCGATCACATAAGGAGTGCGTCCACTGACCGCGATTCCCACGACGACATCCTTTGAGGCCAGACTCACATTGCGCAGATCGGCCTCCCCCAGTGAGGGATCGTCCTCTGCGCCTTCGATTGCATGTTGCAGCGCATCGGCGCCACCTGCAATCAAGCCCACCACCATTCCTTCCGGTACGCTGAATGTCGGTGGGCATTCCGATGCATCAAGAACGCCAAGACGTCCGCTCGTTCCAGCACCCAGATAAATCAGCCGACCGCCCCTCCGAAAGGCGTCAACAATTCTGTCGACCGCCTGCGCGACGTGAGGCAGAACTTTTTCGACAGCGGCGGGTACCAGATGATCCTCGTCGTTAATGCGGCGCACGATAGCAAGACTGGCTAGCAGATCGATATCCATCGTGCGCGGATTTCGCTCTTCTGAAACCAGCTTATCCAGTTCAGATAACAACGCCTGTTCTGTCATGCTCTGCCTGCCTGTCGAGCGGCGTTCAAATGCGCCTTTATGGTTAATATGCTAGGATTGAAAATTCTTTTCGTCAATTCAAATACGGAATATTTTATTCCTTACCTTCACCGAAGTACGGTCCAATCGGATAACACCGCATCAGACATATTGCCGGATCACCATCGGCGGAAAGAGGTGAATTCTGCCGATATCGAATCTAATCGCGAGCTATCCGCTGAAGCGTTCCGGTCTCCGCGCCGCATTCCACACATACCGTTGGGCAATTACGCATAATCGTTTATGTTGGAATTCTGTATTCCAAAGCAAATCGAATTGTCTTACGACCGAGGCAATCGAGTATCGAACCTTCCGGCACCGGAATCGGGAATAGTTACATATGTCGATTCTACAAAAGATCAGCGCCAAACTGAACGAACTGACCGTTGCGGATCGAAAGATCGGTCAGTTTATCGTCGACCATCCGGAACAGGTGTTGAAACTTTCTTCCTCCGCGCTCGCGGCGGCGACCGGACGCAGTCAGTCAAGCGTGGTCAAGTTCAGCCAGAAATTCGGATTTGACGGCTATCAGGAACTCAAACTCGCCGTCAGCGAAGCCCGGGCCAAGGAATGGCAAGTTCCAGCAGGCATGGTGCACGGCTCCATCGAAACCGGGGATAGTTACATCACCGTTCTGCAGAAGCTTATCGGCAGCAAGCTGCAGTCGATGCAACGAACGGTTTCCGCCAACAGCGAGCAGGATATCGACGATGCATTGCAAGCGCTGATCAGCGCGCGACGTATCCACCTCGCCGGCGTTGGCGCATCGTCACTCGTGGCGCGCGATTTTTCCTATAAGCTGATGAAACTCGGCCGCAACGTGATGCACGATAGCGACAGTCATATCCAGATGGCCAATGTTTCGACCTTGCACGAGGGCGATGTCCTGTTTGCCCTCTCCTATTCGGGAACGAGCATCGAAACCCTCCGCATCTCGGAAGAAGCCAGGAAATGCGGAGCAACCGTAATCGCTGTTACAGGTCTCAACAGGAATCCGCTTAATGAAATTGCCGATATTCCCTTGTATACCGTTGCGGATGAAGAGCGGGTTCGCTCATCATCGATAACCGCGCGCGACGCGCAACTTATTTTGACGGACCTGCTCTTTATCTTGCTGTTTCAGCGACAATCAGATGCCAGCGATTACGTGCATAAAAGCGAAGCGGCAGTGTCTTCGCTGAAACTATGAACGACGAGATCAATCGATAATAGCTGCGGCGGCGAGGCTCGCAAAGGCAGCAACGAATGCTACGGCGACAGCACCAACTTTTGTGAAGAGATTGAATGTGTCGCCCGGCATTTCACGGTTTGACATGTTGAGATAGACGAGCGCCGCCACGACAATAACAACCGAAAAGCCAAAAGCGGAAACCCACTGCCATACCTCAGGCATGAAACCTCACAGACGCTAACTCAATTTGAAATCTGCGGTTTCTTACCCAAATTTTGTTACCACAGTGTGACCCAGTTAGTGCTTTCTGTTCCAGCGCGCAATGTACAGCGCTGTCCCTGGTCATCATCTATTTGTGAATAGTCGACCCTTCCAGCACTGCGGTGGCCCGTTTCGCAGGCTCGCTCACGGCCATAGCACCGCCAGTTAACTGCAACTGCACAAGCTTCTGGATCAAGGCTGAAGATGACTACCGAACGGCAAAAGCCGTGATATATCTGCCGGCGAGCAAACAGCCGTGCGCATAAACGACAACTCAAAGGTATACATTATGACTTCGCCATCATCACCACCGCAAATCGAACAGGAAGAGCGTCTCGAACGGCTGGCATCGTTGCAAGGCAAGTTGAGAGAACGTGGTATCGGCGGGCTTCTGCTCGGGCCGACAGCAAGTTTGCGTTATTATACCGGGCTGGTCTGGCACATCAGCGAACGTTTTCTGGGCGCCCTCGTTACGCCTTCGGAGGTAATTTACATCGTTCCCGGCTTTGAGCAGAGCCGCGTCGAAAGCCTCCCGCATCTAGCTGGAGAAATCCGCATCTGGCAGGAGGAAGAGAACCCAGCCGCGCTGATCGCATCGCTCCTCCCGGCAGGTGCTAAACTTGCGGTCGATGACGCCATCCCGCTGTTTTTCTATAATGCTCTCAGGCAAGAGATCCAGCCGGACCGGCTGCTCGACGGCGGCGAGCTGATCCGGGAACAGCGTATCCGCAAGTCGGTCAAAGAAATTGCGATCATTCAGTATGCGATGAATCTGACGCTTGAAGTCCACCGCCGTGCGCATGCAATGATCAAGCCCGGCATTGCCGCAAGCGAAGTCGTGCGTTTTATCGATGAACAGCACCGCGCACTCGGCGCAAGGGGTGGCTCGACATTCTGTATCGTCTCATTTGGGACTGCGACCTCACTGCCGCACGGCGCGGACGGCGAACAGTTTTATCAGCCGGGTGATGTTATCCTTGTGGACACAGGCTGCCGCATCGACGGCTACCATTCCGATCTCACGCGCACCTATATGCTGGATGAGCCTACAGCAGAGTTTTCGCGCATATGGGCGATCGAACGCGAAGCCCAACAAGCCGTTTTCGACGCGGCGAAGCTCGGCGCTGCTTGCTCAACCCTTGACGATGCAGCGCGCGCTGCGCTCGTGAAGCACGGATTGGGACCGGATTATGCCCTGCCCGGCCTTCCTCACCGCGCTGGTCACGGCCTTGGCCTGGAAATTCACGAAGCCCCCTATGTCGTCCGCGGGAACTCACTCCCGCTTGCGGAAGGCATGTGCTTCTCCAACGAGCCGATGATCGTGGTCCCCGACCAGTTCGGCGTCCGTCTGGAAGATCATATCCATATGACGGCAACGGGGCCAAAATGGTTCACCCAGCCAGCGAAAAGCCCAACGCAACCTTTCGCATAGGCCTGCTTGCTGTTATCGGATGGCTGGAATACCCGTCCAGCTTTCTGATCTCTTTTCGCCAATGCCGATCAGGTCGATGGCCCGCGCCGCGATCTGATCGGCCACCTCGTCGACAGATTGCGGCTTGAAATAAAAGGCTGGAACCGGCGGCATCACAATCGCACCCAATTCCGTTACCGTGCACATATTGCGCAAATGCACCAGATGCAGCGGAGTTTCTCGTGCAATCAGAACCAGCTTGCGTCGTTCCTTCATATGAACGTCGGCCGCGCGGGTTAACAGGCTGTCGCTGTGCCCCGTGGCGATCGCTGCAAGTGTACGCATGGAGCATGGCGCAATGATCATACCTGCGGTTGCAACCGATCCGCTCGCGATAAGGGCCCCTATGTCGCTGACAGAATAACTTCTATTCGCGAGCCTGTGCAGAAGCGCATAACCGTCAGGACCTAGCTCGTGACGCAAGGTCTGCTGAGCGGCGTCCGACACAACCAAATGGGTTTCGACATCACTTAAGGCGGAAAGCTGTTCCAGCAGCTTGAGCGGGATGAGAGCGCCTGATGCCCCCGAGATGCCGACAACAATCCGTTTCATCGCATGGTTTCCTTATCCAGACCCAGTTCGCCCCACATCGCATCCACACGGGCAATCACGTCATCGCTCATCTCCAGCACGGCACCCCATTCCCGCTCGGTTTCAGCCCCGATTTTGTTGGTCGCATCAAGTCCAAGTTTCCCGCCCAGACCCGAACGAGGCGACGCGAAGTCGAGATAATCCACCGGTGTGTCAGCCAACGTGACGACGTCTCGGCTCGCATCGAAACGCGTGGCGAGCGCCCACATGACATCATCCCAGTTGCGGACATTTATGTCTGGATCGACTGCGATTATGAGTTTCGTGTAGCTGAACTGCGGCAACATGGACCAAAGCCCCATCATCACCCGCCGGGCCTGGCCGGGATAGCGCTTGTCGATCGAAACCACCATTGCGCGGTAGGAACATGCTGCCGGAGGCAGCCACAAATCGACGATTTCCGAAAACTGTTTCCGCACAAGCGGCACAAACAGTTCGTTCATCACTTCGCCAAGTCTGGAGGGTTCATCTGGCGGACGACCCGTATAGGTCGAAAGGTAGACGGGATTCTTTCGCATGGTAATAGCCGTCACCTGCATCACCGGAAATTCCTCCACACTATTATAGTAACCGGTGTGATCGCCATACGGCCCCTCCGGCGCGGTAGCGGATGAGGAAACTCGTCCTTCCAGAATGATTTCGGCATTGGCGGGTACGCAGAGCGGCACGGTGCACGCACTGACCACCGAAGGCCTCCGCCCTGCAAGCAGGCCCGAAAAGGCAAGTTCGCTCATTCCTTCAGGCAGGGGCATGACGGCCGAGAGAATCGTCGCGGGATCGGCACCGATGGCCACGACAACAGGCATATCCTCGCCGCGCCTTTGCCACATGCGATGATGGCGTGCACCGCCCCGATGGGCAAGCCAGCGCATGATGAGCTTGTCGTGTCCAAGCTTCTGCATCCGATAAATCCCGACATTGATATCGGATGGATCGTCCGGCGGCTGCGTGATGACCAGCGGCCAGGTGACAAGTGGGGCGGGTTCGCCGGGCCAACACCACTGGATAGGCAGCAGATCGAGATCGACGGCTTCGCCCTCGAGCACCTCAGCCTGCACCGCCGCATGTCGGACATGACGGAGGCGCATGTTCAATGCGGCCTTTGCCAAAGGCAGCTTGCTCCATATCTCACCCGCCGAACGCGGCGGCTTTGGCGCGCGCAGTTCCGCAAGCGTCTCGGCAAGGCCGGAAATTTCTTCGACAGAACGGCCAAGCCCCAACGCGATCCGCCGCCTCGAGCCGAAAAGATTGGCTACCAGAGGAATTGAGTGCCGACGCCCTTCCGCGTTGACGGGCTGCTCGAAAAGCAGCGCCGGGCCATCATCCTCAAGCACTCGCTTATGGATTTCGGTTATCTCCTGGACGAGCGATACCGGACGCCTGATCCTGACGAGATCATTGCGACGTTCAAGCTCCCATAAGAAGCTTTGCAGGCAGTCGTAATATGGTGGAATAGATCGGGCCGTTTTCATAACCCATTTTTGAATATCGAATTCTTTCGCCGTCTTTGATCTGAATCAAACTGTCCTTGTATTGAATCGCCTAATTCTGGTTTCACCTTGTAAGGCTCACCGGAGCTGGATGATGATGAAGATACCCTCGGCTGTGGCTGCGCCAGCCCGGCTTGTTCCACCGTTTCTGATCGCCCCGTTCGTCTCGCGTATGTTCTTTCACGTGATGCGAGCCCACCCGGGGCTCTTCGAACGTCTCGGGGATTATGCGACGAAGCGTTTCCGTTTTCACCCGTCCGACATTCCGTTTGCTTTTGTGATTGAGCCGGACAAGCCACGCATCACGATCATGCGCGAAGATGAGGCGACGTCGGTCGATGCGGGCATAGAAGGACCGCTGGTTATGTTGCTTGCGCTCCTCGAGGGCAAACTTGATGGGGACGCGCTATTCTTCTCCCGGGACATTACCGTGACGGGCGACATGGAAGCCATGCTCGCACTTCGCAATGCGCTGGACGACTGCAACATAGATCTTCCATCCGATCTCGGCACCGGCGCGGGGCCATTTGCGCCGATGGTGCGCGGAATCGCAAATTTTGTGCGAAGCAAAGCCTTGGGCAAGGAAACTGACGGATGGAACTGATCTGCCCTGCAGGCACGCCGTCGGCCTTGCGCGAAGCGGTAAGTGCCGGAGCGGATGCCGTCTATTGTGGTTTTCGCGATGAAACGAATGCGCGTAACTTTCCCGGGCTGAACTTCAGCCGCGATGAGCTACGCGACGCAATCCAGTTCGCCCATTCCCGCAAAACGCAGGTTTTCGTTGCCATCAACACGTTCATGCGCGCGGGCGATGAACACATCTGGTATCGCGCCGTGGACGATGCCTCGACACTCGGCGCAGATGCCGTGATCCTCGCCGATTTTGGACTGATGGCCTATACGGCTGAAAAACATCCAACGCAGCGGCTTCACGTATCCGTACAAGCTTCCGCTTCCAACGCAGATGCAATCCAGTTTCTCGTTGATGCATTCAAGGCAAGGCGTGTCGTGCTGCCGCGCGTGCTGACGATCCCCGACATTGCAAAACTGGGCCGCAAGATCACTTGCGAAATGGAAGTCTTCGTATTTGGCGGATTATGCGTCATGGCTGAAGGGCGCTGCTCCCTGTCTTCTTACGCAACGGGCAGATCGCCCAACATGAACGGCGTTTGTTCACCGGCAAGCCATGTCCGCTACCGGCAGGATCGGCAGGAACTCGTTTCCGAACTCGGTGAATATACGATCAATCGTTTCCCGGTGGGCGAACCCACCGGCTACCCAACCCTTTGCAAGGGCCGCTTCAACATTGCAGACGAGCAAGGCTATGCCTTCGAAGACCCCGTTTCGCTCGACGTCATGAACCATATAGACGAGTTGCGGGCGGCGGGAGTCTCGGCGCTCAAGATTGAAGGTCGCCAGCGCGGCAAGGCTTATGTCAGCGAAGTCGTCTCCACGCTGCGTCAAACACTTGCGGCGTCTCCCGAGAGCCGTGCAGCCCTGCTATCGCGTCTCAGACTGCTGAGCGAGGGCCAGCAGACGACTTCAGGCGCTTACGACAAACGCTGGAGATAGACATGTCCGGAGCGAGCCTCAGCCTTGGTCCCGTTCTCTTTCTGTGGGACGGCCCTAAATGGCGCGATTTTTACTTCCGCATCGCCGACGAAGCGCCAATTACCAATGTGACTGTCGGTGAAATCGTCTGTTCCAAGCGGTTCCATTTCCTGACACCTTACATGGACGCCGTGATAGAGCGGCTGCAGCGCGCAGGAAAGCTAGTGAGCCTCGGTTCGCTGGCGCTGGTGATGCTTGAACGCGAAGCCAAGCAGGTCCGCCAAACGATCAAGGAAGCATCACTGCCTGTTGAGGCAAATGATCTGTCTGCATTGGGACTGTTGTCCGGCGTGCCGCACATGGTCGGTCCGCTGGTCAATGTTTACAATGCGGCAACCGCCAAGGTTCTTGCCACTCGCGGCGCGCAGTCGATTTGTCTTCCGCCGGAATTACCGATCAGCTCTATCCGGGAGATTGTCAAAGCTGCACCCGATATTGCTTTCGAAATATTCACGTTCGGACGAGTGCCGCTCGCCATTTCAGCCCGTTGCGCGCATGCGCGGTCCAAGGGTCACATAAAGGACAATTGTCAGTTTGTATGCGGTGAAGAACCGGACGGACTGCCCGTCAAAACGCTGGACAGCCAACCCTTCCTGGCTCTCAATGGCGTGCAGACGCTCTCTCATACCTGTCAGTCGCTGATCGAGGACCTGCCCGACCTGCTCCAAGCAGGGATCAGGCGTTTCAGACTGTCACCGCAGGATTGCGATATGGTGGAAGTGGCCCGCATTCATGACGATGTGCTGAAACAGGTAACCAGTCCGGACGAAGGAGCCGCGCGCCTGCGAAAAATCTATCCCGATGTGCCGCTCTCAAACGGTTTTCTGCACGGAAATATCGGAGCTGCATGGATCAGCCGGCAGCGTTCAGCCGCAGCACATTAGAGCGGTTCGTGTTCTAACAGCATCGCCGGAACCGCTCTAATTATTTGTTTTATCGCATTATCCAACGCATCGAAGCGGGATAAGAAATCAGTCCAGTGAACTGATTTCCCCGCGTAGACGTTTCACACTTTTGCTGGAAATGCTCTAGATCGATGTAACTCGACCTTCGGGCGACCGTGACACCTTCCTCCAAGAGACAGCTCACAGATGCACGAAAATATCAATCACGCTTCCTGAAAGTCGAAGCGTCAATTGCGAGCTTCTGCAGACGGGCATAGAGGCTTCGTCGCGGCAATTGCAACAGCTCTGCGGCGGCGCCGACGTCGCCGCTGAACCGGTCCAGCGTCGCCCGAATGACACTTTCTTCAAAACGATCCATCTGCTCCGACAGTGATGGCGGGTTGGGTTCCGCGACGGGATCGTGGCGCAGTCCCAGCACGACTTGCTTGGCATAGTTGCGCAACTCGCGAACATTCCCTGTCCATTCGTCTGAATTCAGCCTCGCTTCCATCGCCGCATCGATAGCCGGTCGCGACCGGCCAAACCGAGCTGCTGCTTCATCAAGAAAATAGGAGAAAAGCAAACCGATGTCCTTCCGCCGCTCACGCAGCGGAGGAACACGGAGCCTGACCGTTTCAAGGCGGTAGAACAAGTCGGAACGAAAGCGACCCGAGGCCACAGCTTCTTCGAGATTTCCTTTTGCAGCCGCGATGATCCTCAGATTCACGGCCCGTGGTTCCCCGGAAAGTGAGGGCAGTTCACGCTCCTCGACAACACGTAGCAGCTTACCCTGAACAGCTGGCGACATGCTGTCTATCTCATCGAGAAACAGGGTGCCACGATCCGCATCCGCTATCCTTCCACGCTGGATGCGACTGCCGAACAGGACTTCGTCCGCTATGGGATCCGGCAAAGCCGCGCAATCGATGGCAACGAAACCGCGTGCGTGGCGCGCGCTCCAGCGGTGCAGAAGGCGGGCCACCAACTCCTTGCCTGTACCGGTTTCGCCTTCGATCAACACATCGACATCGACGCTGGCAAGCTGGCGGATCGTATCGCGCAACCGCATCATCACCGGCGTTTCGCCAAGCAAGGGATAATCCTGTTCGGCATCTGCCGCCGCCCGGCGAAGGCGACGATTTTCCAGTACCAGACGGCGCATTTCCAGTGCGCGCCGCACGCTCGATATCAGATGATCGGCGGCGAACGGTTTGGCAATGAAATCGAAAGCTCCCTTTTTGAGAGATGCCACAGCCATTCCAATGTCGCCGTGCCCGGTCATTAAAATGACCGGCAGTTCCGGGTCGCGCGCCAACAATGCTTCCATCACCGCATGCCCATCAACGCGCGGCATGCGAATATCGGTCACAACGATGCCTGGATAATCAGGCGTCAGACTGCTCAAAGCCGACTGCCCGTCACCATGCGCCTCAATATCGAGACCTGCGATCTCGAATGAATCGGCCAAGGCCGTACGAAATGCCGCATCGTCATCGACCAGCATGACCCGCAATGGCTCACTTTCCGTCACGGTGCCCCTCCTTTCCTGCACGTCTCAAAGTGGCAGCAAAAGCCGCGCCGCCAAGCCGCGATGGAATGACGTGCAATGTTCCTTCCATTTCAGTCATGAGGTCTCTTGCAATACCCAGGCCCAGGCCCAGCCCATCCGCTTTTCCGGTTACAAAGGGGCTGAAGATCTCATCGGCCAGCTTCGGTTCAATCCCCTCGCCGTTATCGTCCACGACAAGGGAAATTTGATCCCCTTCCTCCCGGATGCTGAATGCAACATGAGGATTATGGCTGGTCGCCACCGCATCCAATGCATTCTGCAGCAGGTTCACCAGCACCTGCTCGGATCGTATGCGGCAGGCGAGTATCACCATGTCGGATCGCTCAGGTATATCCAGTCGGACATTGGCGTTGCGGAACCTGTCTCCCATAAGCAGCATTGTGCCATCCACCAGTTCATTCAACGGAAGTGGGCGAACGATACCGCTCCGCCGGCGGGCAAACCGACGCATCTCCTGTGTGATGGAACCTATACGAGCCGTGAGCTCCACCGACGTACTAAGGTTACTGGCAACCTTGTCGAGCTTCCCATGTGCAAGATGATGCTGCGCGTTTTCCGCAAGTGTTCGAATGGTCGCGACTGGCTGATTGATCTCATGCACCAGTCCTGCGGTGATTGATCCGAGGGAAGCAAGGCGGTTTGCCTGGGCAAGCTCCTCCCGGGCATCGCGAAAGCGCTTGTCAGCCAGTTCCCGTTCCGCCATTTCGGCACTTAATGCCGCGGTACGTTCCTCAACCGCACTCTCAAGCTCTGTACGATAAGCCGCAGCACGCGCAGCGCGGCTTACCCGCCAATAAATCGCACCGGCTATTATGACGAAAACGAGCATCGCCGCCACGGTCACCAGACGGGCAAGATCATTTGCGGCCCGCAACGCTGGTCCCGTTGGTTCTATATGGACCAGTTTCAGCGCCGTTCCCGCAATCGGCTCATCGACAGCGATTGAATATCCGCCGGAAGGCTCGATCATCATTTCTTCCGGCGCAAAGCGATAATTGCTCGGTTTCATATCCGCCGCATTGAACTGCCCGCTTTCGATGATCTGCGCGCGTTCTGTGGTTGTTATCGGCTGAAACGAACGAAGGTCTTCGAATTTATCCGTAGAGGCGAGTATGATGCCCCGGGGATCGACAACGAAGGTTTGCCCAGGATCGTTGGACCAGGTTTGAACCAGCCTGTGAAACTCGAATTTTATCACGACCACACCGACCGGGTCAGCCTGATCGCCAATGCGCTGCGCGAGGAACAGACCAAAGCGCCCGCTCAGGTCACCTATGGCATAATATTCAGCCGAGCCCGCGGCCATCGCGCCCTTGAAATAAGGGCGGAAATCGTAGTTCCGCCCTACGAAGCTCTCTGGTGTATTGGCGTTGGAGGACGCGATAACAGTACCATCACGCGCTATGACATAGATGATTGGTGAGCCAATCTGGTGTGCAACAAGTTCGAGTTTCTGATTGAGACGGGCTGTGGCATCCCGCGAGCCACCGGCGAGCACATCGCGCAGATCGCTATATTCCTTTAAAACGACAGGCAGCAGCCGGAACTTCGCAAGTTCGCTGTCAATCAGTCGGGTCTGCTGGCGCGCAATAAGTGTTGCATCCTCGCGAAGACGATCAAGCGCCCCGCGTTCCGCCCACAGCCCGGCGGAAAACCACAGGCCGAGTGACAGCAGGAAAGCGAGGGTAACCAAAGCGAGTTTTGCGATCTTTGATGGCAGCTTCATTTGTGCCGATTTATGCAAACTTGAGCAAGGAGTCACGCAGAATCTTGCACACAATTTCCTGCGAACTATGCCGAGAATTGATAAACTTCATTTTGTTTCAAAGGCTTAAAAATTTTAACTCCTCTGTCTGGCGATGTTTTCTGCGCTGCAGCATGTTAGCGCCACTTCGAAATAGGGAGTTTCGAAGGGAGGAGTTAGCCGTGAACCACTTCAACATAGCACCAGCACCGCAATTGATATCCGGCGTCGCTCTTACCGGCCGGATCACTGATATTGCCTGCTCGAAGCTGAAGCGGAGTGCGGACTGAGATTCTTCACCAACGCTACACAAGTCTTCTCCCACAATCCCAAAAGGAAGTGCAGAGACAAGTTGAAGCGATGGAAAAACACCCCGAAACCGTTTCGTCGATCCGGTTAGCAAACAAGGGGTGAAATTCAAAAATCGAGAGATTTGAAGGAGCAACCATGGTCTCAATTACAAACGAACGGAGTGAAGTGCAAAGCACCAACAGCCGCCTGAAATCCATCATCGGCGGCTCGACCGGCAACCTCGTCGAATGGTTCGACTGGTATGTCTATGCAGCATTTGCGCTCTATTTTGCACCGCACTTCTTCCCGTCCGATAACCAGACCGCCCAGCTCATGAGCGCGGCCGCAGTCTTTGCGGTCGGTTTCGTCATGCGTCCTATCGGCGCTTGGATCATGGGTATTTATGCCGATCGCAAGGGCCGCAAGGCAGGTCTGGCGCTGTCCGTGACGCTCATGTGTGCCGGCTCGCTGATTATCGCGCTGACGCCGGACTACCAGACCATCGGGCTTGCAGCTCCCGCCCTCCTCGTGCTCGCCCGTTTGATGCAGGGCCTCTCGGTCGGCGGCGAATACGGCGCAAGCGCCACCTATCTGTCGGAAATGGCAGGCAAGGATCGCCGTGGCTTCTTCTCTTCCTTCCAGTATGTCACGCTCATTTCGGGGCAGCTTCTCGCAATCCTGCTTCTGATCGTGCTTCAGTCGACGATGGAAACCCCTGCGCTCGAATCCTGGGGCTGGCGTATTCCGTTCTTCATCGGCGCACTGCTTGCCGTTGTCGTGTTCTGGCTGCGTCGCGGCCTGGCGGAAACCGAGAGCTTCAAGAATGCAAAGACCAAGGACGCACCGAAATCCGGTTTCTGGACGCTTATCAAGCACCATCCGAAGGAAACCGCCCTCGTCATGCTTCTGACCGCTGGCGGCACGCTCGCCTTCTACGCATACTCGATCTACATGCAGAAGTTTCTGGTGAACACGTCCGGGTTCAGCCGTGAAGTGGCAAGCCAGATCAACGCCGTCACATTGTTCGTCTTCATGTGCCTGCAGCCCATCGCTGGCGCTTTGTCGGACAAGATCGGCCGCAAGCCGCTGATGATCGCGTTCGGCGCAGCCGGTGTTCTTTTCACCTATCCGATCTTCACGACCCTGGAACAGACCCGCGATCCGATCACGGCCGGCCTGTTGGTCATGGGTGCGCTCATCATCGTCACCGGCTACACTTCCATCAACGCTGTGGTGAAGGCGGAGCTTTTCCCGGCGCATATTCGCGCGCTCGGCGTCGCCCTGCCCTATGCGCTGGCCAACACCCTCTTCGGTGGCACCGCCGAATACGTCGCGTTGAGCTTCAAGAATGGCGGTTGGGAACGTGGTTTTTACTGGTATGTCACCATCATGATCGGCATTTCCCTGATTGTGTACCTGCGCATGCGCGATACCAGCAAGGACAGCATGATCAAGGAAGACTGACACAGCCTCCCAAGCGAAGAGATGCCGGGCCCAGTGCCCGGCATTTTTTTATTTCTCCTGCTGTACCGTCCGAAACCGTCCCGGGCTCTGCCCCATCCATTTATGAAATGCGCGATAAAAGGCGCTCGGTTCACTGTAGCCAAGTTCGGCGGCTACCGCCGCTACACTGAGGCTGTTTTCCTGCAGAAGCCGTTCGGCAGTCACGAAGCGCAACTCGTCCTTGATCGTGCCGAAACTCTGCCCCTCTCCCCGTAGCCTGCGCCGCAAGGTCGGTACGGACATGCCAAGTCCGCTTGCCAACTCTTCCAGGGACGGCCAGTCTGCCATTGGCAAGGCGTTCAGTTGCGACCGCACCCTTGCAGAGAGATCGTTATCATGACGATAGCGGATCAGAATATTGGCAGGAGCTTCGCGCAGAAAACTTTCCAGCGCCACATCGCTCCGAATGATCGGCAGCGACAGATAGGATGATGAGAAAACCAGTCGCGTGACCGGCTGGTCAAAGAGAACCGGCGCTCCGAAAAATTTATGATAATCCTGACGGTGGACAGGCGCAGGGCAGGCAAAGTCGAGCGTCCGCAGGGGAATACGCCGTCCGATCAGCCAGCAGGCCACTCCCATCAGGATCAGCCAATAGGCCCGATAGGCAAAGGCCGGTCTCGGAGGTCCGGCATCGGTCAGAACAACATGGGCCATGCCGTCGCGGATCCGCAATTCACCCTGCGGATCATCCAATACCACATTGAGAAACTGCAAGGCCCGCCGCAAGGCACGTTCCAGCGTGCCTGCATGCAAAACCGCGTGACAAAGGAGGTTGAAACTGCCGGGGCGCATCGGCCTTGCAGCCAGCCCGAAGAATTCATCATTGATCGTTTCGGCAATCAGCCACCACAAGCGACCGTATTCGACATTGGTGACGGGCTCAGTCACTCTTTCCGACAAGCCGATTTGGGCCATCAGGGGAGCTACATCTATCCCCCGAACGCGCACGCTTTCGAGCGCATCCTCGACAAAGCCCGGCGCGATATTGTGGCGCTCCATGCTCTTCCCATATTGCAAAATCGATCACACATTAATGCATCTAATGTCATTGTTTGCAATGCATGACGCGTTAACCTTCAGGAATGGTTGGCCACGAGGAGGTGGCGGTCAGGGAGGTTATACTGGATGACTGAAACGTCCGTTTCAGCGCGGCTGGCGCGTTATGAGGATGCCGTTGCGCAATTTCGCATCGAAGATGCTATCGCAAAGCTTCACGGCAATCCGGAAACCGGCATCAATGCCTGTGTTGAATGCTGCGACCGGCATATCGGTGATAATCGCGTCGCCTTGCGTGCCATTGCGGTAAATGGCGAACTTTCTGAACTCACCTTCGAGAACCTGCGCGATATGGCCGCTCGTGCGGGCAATGTACTGAAAGATGCAGGTGTCGGCGCTGGCGATGTCGTTGCAGGTCTGTTGCCGCGCACGCCAGAACTCATCGCAACCATTCTCGGCGCGTGGCGTATCGGCGCTGTCTATCAGCCGCTTTTCACCGCCTTCGGTCCCAAAGCGATTGAACATCGTCTGAAAACCAGCGGCGCAAAACTGGTCGTCACAAACACAGCCAATCGCGCCAAGCTTGCAGAAGTCGAAAAATGCCCCAAGGTCGCTACCGTTCTCGCATCCGGTGAAAGCCTGCCCGCCGGTGACATCGATTTTCGCCGTGCGACTGCGTCCGCTTCGGTTGACTGCCATCCGGTACTTCGCACAGGCAGCGACCTGTTCATGATGATGTCGACCTCCGGTACGGCCGGCCTGCCGAAAGGCGTGCCAGTCCCGCTTTATGCGCTGCTGGCATTCGGCGCCTATATGCGCGACGCCATCGGTCTGCGTTCCGACGATATTTTCTGGAATATTGCCGATCCGGGCTGGGCATATGGACTTTATTATGCCGTGACAGGACCATTGCAGCTAGGCATCGCAACCACGCTGTACGAAGGCGGCTTCACCGCTGAAAGCACCTACGATATCATTGAGCGTCTCGGTGTTACGAGCCTTGCCGGTTCACCGACCGCCTTCCGGCTGTTGATGGCGGAAGGACCGGAAGCAGCCAAACGCGTCAAGGGTCGCTTGCGCGTAGTATCGAGCGCCGGAGAGCCACTCAACCCGGAGGTTATTCGCTGGTTCGACGCATATCTCGGCGCACCGATCTATGATCATTACGGCCAGACGGAACTGGGCATGGTGGTCAATAATCATCACGGCCTTGGACACGCGGTCCGGCACGGGTCGGCTGGTTACGCCATGCCCGGCTATCGTGTGGCCGTTCTGGATGAACAAAGCAACGAACTCGGTCCTAACCAGCCTGGTATTCTTGCCGTCGATATAGCAAAATCGCCGCTTCTCTGGTTTTCCGGCTATTACAAGCAGGAAACGCCAGCCATTGCGGGCGGTTACTATCGCACTGGCGACACCGTGGAATTCGAGCCGGATGGTTCGATCAGTTTCATCGGCCGGGCTGACGACGTTATAACATCATCCGGTTACCGCATCGGACCGTTCGATGTGGAAAGCGCCCTTCTTGAACATGCAGCGGTCAATGAAGCCGCGGTCGTGGGCGTGCCGGACCCGCAACGCACGGAAATTGTGAAGGCATTCGTTATCCTTGCGCCGGGTTTCGAAGGTACGCAGGCACTGAAAGATGAACTGGCATTGCACGTGAAGACGCGGCTCTCCGCCCACGCCTATCCACGTGAAATCGACTTTCTAAGCGAACTTCCCAAGACACCGAGTGGAAAAATACAGCGTTTCCTCCTGCGCAAGGCGGAAATCGACAAACAGCAACAGACGAAGGCCTGAGGACAAGAATATGCAGATTAAGGATCGGGTATTCCTTATTACCGGTGCAAGCTCCGGCCTCGGCGCTGCGGTTGCGAAAATGGCCGTCGATGCTGGTAGCAAGGTTATGCTTCTGGATGTGAATGCAGAAGCAGGCGAATCGCAGGCGAAGGCGCTTGGCGCGGCAGCAAAGTTCCACCGCACGGATGTCACCAGCGACGAGGATGGCAAAGCAGCTATAGCAGCCGCACTGGAAGCGTTCGGACGCGTTGATGTGCTCGTCAATTGTGCCGGTGTCGCGCCCGGCGAAAAGGTCCTCGGACGCGACGGGGCGCATCGACTGGAAAGCTTCACGCGCGCAATTTCGATCAATCTGATCGGCACGTTCAATATGCTGCGCCTTGCCGCGGAAGCCATGGCAAAGAACGACCCCGGTGAAGGCGGGGAGCGCGGCGTCATCATCAACACCGCATCGGTTGCAGCCTTTGACGGCCAGATCGGTCAGGCTGCCTATTCCGCTTCCAAGGGCGGCGTTGCTGCGATGACCTTGCCGGTCGCCCGCGAACTTGCGCGTCACGGCATTCGGGTCATGACCATCGCACCGGGAATTTTCGCCACGCCGATGATGGCCGGCATGCCGCAGGAAGTGCAGGATGCGCTTGGTGCATCCGTGCCCTTCCCGCCTCGGCTGGGGCGTCCGGAAGAATATGCGGCTCTTGCCCGCCATATCGTGGAAAACCAGATGCTCAACGGTGAAGTCATCCGCCTGGATGGTGCACTTCGCATGGCAGCAAAATAAAGCCATTCCAGGAAAAGTGGAAACCGGTTTTCCGTCCGGAATTGCGTACGGAAAAAACCAACGAGGAACGATCATGTCCAACAGCGATCCCATTGTCATTGTCGGTGCTTCCCGTACTCCCATGGGTGGCTTTCAGGGCGATTTTGCCAGCGCTCAGGCTACAGACCTCGGTGCCGCGGCCATTCGTGGCGCACTTGCAGGAGCGGGGCTTGCGCCAGAAGCGGTCGAAGACGTCTTTATGGGCTGCGTTCTGCCCGCCGGTCAGGGACAGGCTCCGGCGCGTCAGGCTTCGATCAAAGCCGGAATACCCGTTTCCACTGGCGCGACGACCATCAACAAGATGTGCGGCTCCGGCATGAAGGCGACCATGCTCGCCCATGATCTTCTCCTCGCGGGTTCCGCCAATGTGATCGTCTCAGGCGGCATGGAAAGCATGACCAATGCCCCCTATCTGCTGCCCAAGGCACGTGGCGGGTATCGTATGGGACACGGCCAGATTCTCGACCACATGTTCCTTGACGGGCTTGAAGACGCATATGACAAAGGCCGTCTCATGGGCACCTTTGCCGAAGATTGCGCGGAAGCCTATCAATTCACCCGTGAAGCTCAGGATGAATTCGCCATTGCCTCACTGACGCGTGCGCAGAATGCTATCAAGGATGGGCTTTTCGCCGCCGAAATCACGCCCGTCACCGTGAAGGCTGGGCGCAGCGAAGTTGAAGTTTCGATTGACGAGCAGCCCGGCAAGGCGAAACTGGACAAGATACCGACCCTTCGCCCGGCATTTCGCGACGGTGGCACTGTGACGGCCGCCAATTCCTCCTCGATCTCGGATGGGGCAGCTGCACTCATTCTCATGCGCGCATCGGAGGCGGAAAAGCGCGGGCTCACCCCGCGCGCCGTTCTGGTCGGCCATGCCACCCATGCCGACAAGCCGAACCTTTATCCAACTGCCCCCATCGGCGCGATAAGCAAGCTTTCGGAAAAGATCGGCTGGAACCTGAGTGATGTCGATCTTTTTGAGATCAACGAGGCCTTTGCAGTTGTCGCCATGGCTGCCATGCGCGATCTCGATCTTCCGCACGACAAGGTCAATATTCATGGTGGCGCCTGCGCCCTTGGCCATCCAATCGGCGCGTCGGGTGCCCGCATTCTTGTGACCCTGCTTTCAGCCCTCGAAACCCATGGCCTGAAGCGCGGCGTGGCTGGCATCTGTTTGGGCGGTGGCGAGGCCACCGCCGTAGGCATTGAGAGGATTGTCTGATGCTCTTGAACGATACGCAGGAGCAGATTCGCGAAGCTGCCCGGCAGTTCGCACAGGAACGGCTTGCGCCGGGTGCTGCCGCACGCGACAGGGAGCACGCCTTTCCGCGCGCAGAACTCAGCGAAATGGGAGAGCTTGGCTTTCTCGGAATGCTGGTGTCGGAAGAATGGGGCGGCTCCGATCTCGGTACGGTTGCCTATGCGCTGGCGCTGGAAGAGATCGCGGCCGGCGATGGGGCATGTTCGACCATCGTTTCGGTCCATTCATCGGTCGGCTGCGTTCCCATCCTCCGTTTCGGCACCGAAGAGCAGAAACAGCGGTTTTTGCCCAAAATGGCGTCTGGCGAATGGATTGGCGGGTTCGCATTGACCGAACCCCAAGCCGGTTCCGATGCCTCCGCGCTCAAAACCCGTGCACGCCGCGATGGTGATCATTATGTGATCGATGGTTCCAAACAGTTCATCACGTCGGGCAAGAATGGCAGCGTAGTGATCGTGTTTGCCGTTACCGATCCATCGGCTGGCAAGAAAGGCATCTCGGCTTTCATCGTGCCGACCGATACACCGGGTTATGAGGTCGTTTCAGTCGAACACAAGCTCGGCCAGCATTCGTCTGATACATGTGCGCTCGCTTTCACAAACATGCGCATTCCGGTGGAAAACCGGCTGGGTGAAGAGGGCCAGGGCTACAAGATTGCGCTTGCCAATCTGGAAGGCGGGCGCATCGGTATCGCCGCACAGTCAGTCGGGTTGGCCCGCGCCGCATTTGAAGCCGCGCGTGCTTATGCCAGGGAACGCGTTACATTCGGCAAGCCGATCATCGAGCATCAAGCGGTCGCGTTCCGGCTCGCGGATATGGCGACAAAAATTGAGGCGGCCCGGCAGATGGTGCTGCATGCAGCCGCATTGCGTGAAGCAGGCAAACCCTGTTTGACGGAAGCTTCGATGGCCAAACTTGTCGCTTCGGAAATGGCCGAACAGGTCTGCTCCGCCGCAATCCAGATTCACGGCGGTTACGGGTATCTGGCTGATTATCCGGTTGAGCGCATTTATCGTGATGTTCGCGTATGCCAGATTTACGAAGGCACGAGCGACGTACAACGTCTCGTTATTGCACGGGGATTGTGATCGTCTCCCTGCAATAATGTTTGCAAGTCACGATGAAAATCGACCAAAGAGCGCATGCGGATAAGCGTGTAATCCGCGGCACATTGTGAGGCCCGATGACTGTTCGCCCGATTGTAAGCTATCCGGATAAACGGCTGCGTGCCGTAGCCGATCCTGTCACCCTGTTCGACAGCGCTTTGCAGGAACTGGGAACCGATCTCCTCGACACGATGCGAGCAGCCCCGGGCATCGGGATCACCGCGCCGCATATCGGTATTGCAATGCGTTTGGTGGTTCTGGAACTGCCTGAAGCAGGCCCGAAATTCTATGTGAACCCGCAAATCCTCTGGGCTTCAGAAGAAAAGATCCATCATCAGGAAGGTAGCGTTTCCATGCCGGGCGTTGTCGATGAGGTCGAACGCCACGCCCGCATCAAAATCCGCTATCAGGACCTCGACGGGAACGAGCAAACCGAGGAATCGGAAGGCCTGCTCGCCGTTTGCCATCAGCATGAAATAGACCAGCTTGACGGTATTTTCTGGATACAGCGCCTCTCGCGATTGCGCCGCGACCGCCTCGTCAAACGTTATGAGAAATCGCAGCGCCAGCGATAGTTAGCGCTGCGAAATAGATCAATAGAGCAAACGCGCACGAATGGTGCCTGGAATTTCGCGAATGGCCTGCAAGACCGTTTCGCTGGCGTCGCCGACGCCGTCAGCTTCCATAACAAGATAACCCACTTCGCCATCGGTCTGCAGAAACTGACTGGCGATATTGATGTTATGTGTCGAGAAAACATTCACGAGGCTGTTGAGAATGCCGGGGCGGTTTTCATGCACGTGCATGAAACGCGTACCCGTCGGGCGCGGCGGCAACTGCACCTGCGGGAAGTTGACGGCACCCAAGGTAGAGCCGACATCGGAATATTCGACCAGTTTTCGGGTGACTTCCAAACCGATACGTTCCTGCGCTTCTTCCGTCGATCCACCGATATGCGGCGTGAGAATGACGTTTTCCAGTCCCTGAATGGGCGAAACGAATTTGTCGTTGTTGGAGGCTGGTTCAACCGGGAACACGTCGATGGCAGCACCTGCGAGGTGGCCTTCCTGCAGGACCTTCGCCAGAGCCTCCAGATCGACAACCGTACCGCGAGCATTATTGATGAGGAAAGCGCCCTTTTTCATCTTCCGCAGTTTTGCTTCGGTAATCAGCTTCGAAGTCGATTTGTTCGACGGTACGTGCAGGCTGACGACGTCCGAAATCTTCAACAACTCATCAAGGCTCGCAGCCGGTTTGACATTGCCATATTGCAGTTTGTCGGAAGTGTCGAAATAGCGGACCGTCATGCCGAGGCTCTCAGCCAGATTGCCGACCTGCGAACCGATATTGCCATAGCCTACAATACCCAGCGTCTTGCCGCGCACTTCGCGGCTGCCGGTTGCCGTCTTATCCCAACCGCCTGCATGCGCAGAGACCGAACGCGGGAAGATCCGACGCATCAGCATGATGATTTCGCCAATCACCAGTTCCGCCACCGAACGGGTGTTCGAAAATGGTGCATTGAAGACCGGAATGCCGCGCTTGCGGGCTGCTTTCAGTTCAACCTGGTTGGTCCCGACGGAGAAGCAGCCGACTGCTATCAAGCGGTTAGCCGCAGCAAAAATCTCTTCGGTCAACTGCGTGCGGGAACGAATACCGACAATATGCGCTGACGAAATCGCTTCGATCAGATCGGCCTTATCCAGCGCCTTCGGCAAATGCGTGACATTGGTGTAACCGGAGGCTTTGAAGTAATCGACGGCCGTCTGGTTAATGCCTTCCAGCAGAAGAACATTGATGCGGTCGCGAGCGAGGGAGAGACGTTCAGTCATTTTGGGGATTTCCAAGCTGTAACAGCGAATAGTCGGTTTACGACATGAATGAACGCAAAGCCGTCGTCAACAGGATGAACTGAAAGATTTTACCCCGATTGCAGATTCACGAAGAAAGTGAACGGAGCATCGCCTTTCCGGAACGCCAAAGAGGCCTATCTGATAGGACATGACAAGCGGGACAGGGACGGCATTTCCCTGTCCCTGATGGCGTCGGACTTCATCGTAACAACCGGAGGAATGCTCTCTATGAGTGAAATGATCACTCTCGACACCCATGAAGCCATTCGCGACTGGGTGGCTGCTCGCAACGGAAATCCGGCATTTGTCAGCACCTCCATAGGTCCCGATGCTGCGCCGGTCTTGCGAATTGTTTTCGAACCAGAGTTTGTCGCCGATGTCGAACGCCCGCTGGACGCGGGCGGTCTTGAAATCGTCGAATGGGAAGATTGGTTTCGCCTGTTCGACCGGCAAAAACTCGTGATGCTTGTGGCACACTCGAAGCCGGGAAAACTCGACTTTTACTACCAGATTCTTCCGGGCTGACCGCTTTCCAGACCTTTACCGAGTACATAAGGCGGACCAGTTTGAAACTGGCCCGCCGGACTGAGCATTCAGCCCTTCAGTTTCCGACCAATGACTTTTGCAACCAGCGCCAGCGAAATGGCTCCCGCGTCCGGATGACCGATACTCTTGTCGGCAAGCGGCCTTGCGCGGCCGAGTTTCGGGGCCAGAGGCGCCGTCGCTTCGGCTGCTGCCTTTGCTATATCGGCAGCTTTATTCCATGCATCCGCCAGCCGAACACCTGCTGCAAACTCATTTTCGAGCGTCTCCACAAAAGGCACGAAAGCATCCACCAATGTCTTGTCGCCGGGTTTGGCCCGGCCAAGCGTGGTGACGGCATCGAGCGCGCGCCTGCCGCCGCGAACGACTGCTCCATCATCAATGCTGCCATTGTCGGACAGTTCTGTGCTCCATGAGCGCAGCAGAAGCCCCCATAGCGCTCCGGATGTTCCTCCGGCTCGATCTGCCCAAGCGTCACCGGCTACAGCCAATACGCTTGCGGACCCGGCTCCAGCTTTCACGGCTTGATCCGCAGCCTCCCTTGCAGCCGCGGAGCCGCGTCGCATACCCTGCCCGTGATCGCCATCGCCGGCAAAGGCATCAATGCGGCCCAGCTCTTCTTCGGCTTCAACCAGTGCGTCACCGACGGTGTGCAGAATAGCTTGAATGCAGGCACCCCCTGCTCGTCCTGCCTCATCCGCCTGGGCAAAAACCGGGGCTGCATCCTCATTGGCGATGATATCGTCAGCGGGTTCGACTGCAATGGCTGCGCCGCGACGAAGAACCGGGGTATCGCAAGCTGCCGTCCAATAGCGCTCGAGTTCTTCATCGAGCCACAGGAGTGTCAGTGAGCACCCTTGCATATCGAGACTGGTAACAAATTCACCCGCTTCCGGTGCCACAATATCAAGACCGAATTTTTGCAGAAGCGACGCGATCGCCGTCCACAAGACAAACAGCTCTTCATATTTTGTCGCACCGAGGCCGTTCAGGATAACGCCAACCCTTTGCGTTCCTTCCGGACGCTCCGCCAGAAGCTTCTCCACCAACAGGCTTGCCAGACCGGAGGCAGGCAGGATCGCCTCTTCCTTGATTCCTGGTTCGCCATGAATGCCGAGACCAAGCGCCATCTGGCCTTCCGGTACGGTGAAGAGCGGATGTGGAGCGCCAGGCAATGTGCAGCCTTTGAAGGCAACGCCAAAGGAGACAGTGTTCGCGTTGGCCTGACGCGACAGCCGTTCGACCTCATCCAGGGACAGACCGGCTTCGGCAGCCGCGCCAGCAATCTTGAACACGACCAGATCGCCAGCAATGCCGCGCCGCTTTTCGTGCATATTCGCCGGAGCGCTGGCCACATCGTCCGTTACCGGCAGGATGCGTACGTCGATCCCTTCGGCACGCAGGCGCTCGGCGGCAACGCCGAAATTGAGGACATCGCCTGCATAATTACCAAAGCCCAGAAGAATACCACCGCCCTTATGCGCCTGGCGGCAGACGCGGGCTACTGCCGCTGTCGAAGGTGAGGCGAATACGTCGCCAGCAACAGCTGCATCGGCTAGACCCGGTCCCACATATCCGGCAAACGCCGGGTAATGGCCGGAGCCGCCCCCCACAACCACAGCGACCTTGCCTTGAGGTACCTTTGTCGAGCGAACAACGCCGCCCCGCACGTGGCGAACATAGCGGTTATAGATACTGGCAAACCCGGCAAGAGCGGTCGAGGCAAACTCCTCCGGCGCGTCGAAAATCGTCGTCATTGAAACAGTCCTTGGTCTGGGTCATTAGCCGCGTGGCAGGATGCGGCGCAGATAGTCACGATTTGTAGCCGAAACGGAAAGCCCGTCGCCACCATAATGTTCACATAAAAACGGGCTGGCAAATCCGTGATCCAGCGCCATTCCGATCGCGGCGCGATAATTGATGATGCCGCTTTCAAGCGGAGCCGGATGCGTGACGATTACACCCGATGCGGGATCTTCAGTGCGGGTGTAGTTCTTGACGTGCCAGAACTTTGCGTAAGGCGCCACCTTTTCCATCATCTGCTGCCAATGCTCGACCGGACGGTGCAGACGAATGAGATTGCCCAGATCGGCATTGATCCCGACATTGTCGAGACCGACTTCCTCGACAAAACGAACTGAACTGTCCGCAGTGCCAAGATAAGTATCCTCATACATTTCAAGCGAAAGCTCTATATCGAGCTCCTCCGCATGGCGTCCGAGTTCGCGAATTCGCTCCACGGCCTTTTTCCAGACAGCCGGATCGTCCGGGTTCTTCGCCCCGTCAACCGTCCAGAACCACAATGCCTGTTTCTGTGCATTCGTCAGCGGTTCAAACAATCCGAAGGAAACGCTGCCCGCGCCGATCTCTTTCGCCGTGTCGATAACTCGATGCCCATAGGCCAGATATTCATCGCCGCGCTGGGCGTCGATCACACTGCGCCGTGAAGTCGAAATTGCAGGAATGGTGAAGCCTAGCGATTTGGCAACGGTCATGAATTCAGCGAGGCGTGCAGGCGACAAATCAGCGAGCCGCAGCCAGCTGTCTGTCGGGTCAAGTTCCGTAAAACCTGCGTCCGCAACATCGGACAAGGTGCAAGCCCAATCTTCCGCCGACTGATCCTGCACCGAACTGCCATCCGGCAGCATATTGGGATACTGGATCATCGCCGCTGCAATTGGCCAGGTTTCGCGTGTCCATTTGGAAGTTGTCTGTTTCAACTTGCATTCCTGTTTTTTTGCATCATCCATCGGGATCAGGCCACATTGCCATTGCCGGAGGGAACCTGGGGCTTGCGGTTCCGCAGCCTGCCGATTGCCCAGAATAGGGCTGGGGAGACCAGCAGGAAGACGCCGAGCGTCATCAACGAGGCAACCAGGCCATTCGACCAGAATATCGAGAGCTGACCGCCGGACATCATCATCGACTGGCGGAATGCATCTTCTGCCTTGTCGCCGAGAACCATGGCGAGAACCAAAGGCGCCAGCGGATAATCGAGCTTCTTGAAGATGTAGCCCAGCACACCGAATGCGATCACCAGCCAGACATCGGTTATCGAGTTGGCAACCTGATAAGCGCCGGAGAAAATGACCGCGACAATGATCGGACCAATGATCGAGAACGGCACGCGCAGAATAGATGCGTAGAGCGGCACGGTCGCAATCACCAGAATGACGGCGACAATGTTGCCGAGATACATGGAGGCAATCAGACCCCAGACGAAATCCGGACGATCCGTGAACAATGTCGGACCCGGAGTGAGCCCCCAGATCATCAGCCCACCCATCATCACGGCAGCGGTTGCCGACCCCGGCACGCCCAGTGCCAGCATGGGGAGAAGGGCGGATGTGCCAGCAGAATGGTCGGCGGTTTCCGGCGCGACGATCCCGCGAGGATCGCCTTTGCCGAACTTCGATTTGTCCCGTGCAGAACGGCGAGCCACCCCGTAGCTCATGAAGGATGCAGCGGTTGGTCCTGCGGGGGTTATACCCATCCAGATGCCGATCAGCGTGGAACGAGCGAGCGTAAACCAATAGCGCGGCATTTCGAGAAGAGTGCGCCCGATCTCGCCAAGACGCACCCGCGCCTTGATACCGTCGAAACGAAGCCCCTCCTCCGTCGTCAGCAACAATTCACCAATCCCGAACAGGCCCATCACCGCGATTAAGAAGGAGATACCCTTGATAAGTTCCGGTATGTCGAATGTCAGACGCAGATTGCCGGAGATCGTGTCCATACCTACGGAAGCAAAGGCGAAGCCAATCATCATGGAAACGAGCGTCTTGAACGGCGATTGCGCGCCCATGGATATGAAACTGGCGAAAGCCAGAAAATAAACAGCGAAATATTCCGGGGATGAAAACCGCAGGGCGAAATTGGCGACCCAACTTGAGAGCAGTGTAATCATCACCACGCCAGCCAGTGCGCCGATCCCAGCCGAGACGAATGCCAGCGTCAGCGCGCGGCTCGCATGTCCGGCCTTCGCCATCGGATAGCCGTCGAAAGTGGTGGCTACGGACGAAGGTTCCCCCGGAATGTTGAACAGAATGGACGTTGTCGACCCACCGAACAATGCCCCCCAATACATGCACGAGAGCAGAATAATCGCGGAGATCGGGTCCATCGTGAATGTCAGCGGCAAAAGCAGGGAAACGCCATTGGGCGCGCCCAATCCCGGCAGGACACCGACCAGAATTCCAAGCGTCACCCCCAGCATCATCAGCAGAACATGATTGAAACTGAGTATGTGGGCGAAGCCATCCATCAGGAGACTGAAGTTTTCCATGTCTTTCCTCCAAAGACATCGGACTTTCCGGTATCAATAAATCCCGAAGAAAGCCTCGACCGGACCTTTAAGGAGTGGAACCTTGAATCCGATTTCAAAAATGACGAAAAAGAAGAGGGAAACGGCAATACCGGCTGGCAATGAAGCCCACCACCTGTAACGCCCCTGAAACATCATCGCTCCAGCGATGTAGAGGGCGGTGCCGATATAAAGGCCGAGAACCGTCGATATGGCAGCGAAGGCAACCAGCGGCACAGCGAAACCGAGAACCGGTTTCAGCCGGGAGAGCTCAACGAAGACTTCTCCGCTACCGCGATGTTTTACAAATGCCACAACGAGGTTAACCGCGCTTCCGAACAGGATAAGCAGGCCGATATAGAACGGAAAGTAACCCGCATCCGGCCCCATTTCCGTCCAGCCTGTGCCAGCCTGCTGCGCCCCGTAACAAACTGCGGCCCCCAGCGCGCCCGTGAGGAGAGCCACGCCCGCCTCAACGGAGAAGCGGGAAAATCCGCCGTCGCCATTTTCACTCATGTGATGAGCTCCTTCGATGGAAGATGCAGGCGCCAGCGGCACCTGCACAAATGCCCAAAACGTCAGTTGGCCAGCCAGCCTTCGCGCTTGAGCACCGCCGTTACCGCCGTTTCATCATTCTTGATAAAGGAGGAAAGGTCGTTTCCGCTCATATAGGCGGCAGATTGCGAACTATCCGCAAGGTACTTCGCCCATTCAGGTGTTTCGGAAACCTTTTTGAGTACCCCTGCATAGTAGTCGACGACTTCCTGATCGACACCGGCTGGCAGCCACACTGTGCGCGGCATCGAGTAATTTTCGATTGCGATCCCCGCTTCCATGCAGGTCGGAATGTCGCTCCATCCCATATCGCCAGCCACCTTTCCCTCCCCCTTGAGCTTTTCGCTCTTGAAGACACAAAGGGGCTTTACCATTCCGGCCTGCCATTGACCGAGATTTTCGCTCGGATTGTTGACATTGGCGGCGATGTGCTCCCCTGCGAGCTGGACGGCCGCTTCACCACCGCTTTTGAACGGAATGTAGCCGAGTTTCGAACCGGTGGCATCGTTGATCATGGATGTAAGAATCTGGTCAACGTCTTTGGACTGGCTTCCACCAACCTTCATACCCGCATCATCCTTCGCCTTGGCGATAAACTCTGCGGCGGTCTTGAAATCGGATTTTCCGCTGACCCAAAGGATGAACTCGTCTGCGGCAAGGGCTGAAACGGGTATCAAATCGTCCGATTTGTAAGGAACCTTGGCGCGCACCGGCAAAAGATAGGCGTTGTTGGTGCCGAAAGCGAGCTTATACGGATCACCCTTGTAACCAGCAGTATAGACAAAGCCTTCGGCTCCGCCCGCACTCCCCTTGTTCGTGACGACGATTGGCGCGCTCATCAGCTCATACTTGCCGATGATCGACTGAATTGTGCGCGCGAAAATATCAGTTCCCCCGCCCGGTCCGGCGGTTACGACAAATTCCACAGGACGCGTCGGCTCGAATGCGTGCACAGACGAGGCAACTACCGCCGCCCCTGCGGCGAGGCATGCAATGCGCAAAGACTTCTTCATGGTCTATCCTCCCAGTTAAACGGCATGGGCCTCCCCCCAGGCCGATTGCATCAAAATGTCAGCAATCACGCAGCGCTTGGAGCGCTTTGGCTCTTTTCGCCATCCGTGCGGCAAGCAGGATCGCTTCGCGCGTAGCTCCCACATCCGCAATCCCTTTCCCGGCAATATCATAGGCTGTGCCGTGGGCAGGCGTGCAAAGCGGAAATGGCAGTCCGCCCATCATCGTCACGCCCTTGTCGAAGCCCATCAGCTTCATCGCAATCTGCCCCTGGTCGTGATACATTGTCAGCACCGCCTGGAAGCCATCCTTGAGGGCACGCAGGAACACCGTGTCCGCCGGAAAGGGCCCATCCACATCGAACCCCTTGGCCTTGGCAGCCTTTACCGCCGGCTCAATGATGTCGATTTCTTCCATCCCAAAGCTGCCTCCGTCACCGGCATGCGGATTGAGCCCGGCTACTGCAATCCTCGGGTTGTCATATCCCGCCTTTTTCAGGCAGGCCCAAGCCAGTTCGAGCTCAGCCAAAATTCCTTCGACAGTCAGCGTCGAGGCTACGTCCTTGAGCGGAATATGCGACGTTACGCGCGCATTCCAAACCTTCTCCAGAACGTTGAATTCACGCACCTTGCCCGCGAAGTTCAGCACATCGGCAACAAAGCGAATTTCGTCGTCGTAGCCTGGATATGCAAACCGCATGGCCTGCTTGTTGAAAGGCGTGAAGCAAACGGCCTGCGCGTGACCTGCCCCGGCAAACTTCAAGGCGGTGCGGAAGTTGTGGGTCGCGAAAGTTCCTCCAACCAATGTGGCCTCGCCACGCACGACATCCTTCGGATCGAGATTCTCCAAGTCCACGAAGACATGCTTGCCCACCGGCATGCCAGGCGCATTTTCGATATTGGCATCCTGCAGATCAAGTTCGACACCTGCGACGCGCGCGCCTTCATCCAGAATACGACGATCCCCGAAAACGACGAGATGCGCTTCTTTCTTGACATCCGGCAGGGCCAGAAGACGTGCCGTCAGCTCGGGGCTGACACCGGCTGGATCCCCCATTGCAAGCGCAATCACGCTCGGTTCAGCGCCAGTGGCAGTCATTAGCATCCTCCTCGTCTGCATTCTGTATGCAGCATGCATAAGTCACTCTTAGTGGGGACGCAAGCATTTTGTATTCTGTATGCAGCATTTTATATTGACGATTGAGAGCGGGCCAGCCATCTTCGCGTCAGATGGTGAGATGGGATTCGAGCTCACTCTTTGAGAAAAAGGTCGATGGACGAAATTCAGAAAACCGAGCAGTCCGATAACGGCTCACAGGCGTTCCGCCGCACTGCTTTGCACGATATGCTCGTCAACCATCTGCGCGATATGATCATCGAAGGGCAGCTGGAACCGGGCACCCGCCTGCACGAAGGTCAGCTTGGCGAACAGCTGGGGGTATCGCGGACGCCACTGCGTGAGGCGATCAAGTATCTGGCCAGCGAAGGTCTGGTGGAACTTGTTCCAAGCCGCGGCGCCGTTGTGAAACGGTTCAGTGCGACCGATGTAAAGGACATGCTTACAGTCCTGCGCGCCTTGGAAGAGCTTGCTGGAAAACTTGCCTGCGAACTGGCGACCGACCGGGAAATCGGAGAAGTTCGAGCACTGCATGATGAAATGATCGAGCGTTACAAGCACTCTGACCGCCTGCAATATTACAAGCTCAACCAGCAGATACATCTGGCCATTGTCCGTCTCGCCAAAAATCCAACGCTCGCGGATATTCACCAGATGCTGCAGACGCGGTTGAAGCGCATCCGCTTTGTGGGGCATGAGGGCGCGGAGAAATGGGCCGCAGCCGTCTCCGAGCATGAAGAAATGATCACGGCTCTCGAAGCCCGCGATGCAGAACGGCTCTCCGAGGTTCTGGGGCGCCATTTGGCGAAAGCCTGGGAGCGCGTCCGCGATACGATGTAGAATGAACAGGCGGCCCGCTATCATCCAGATCACTGTTTGATCGAAAACATCAGATGAAGTCTACCTCAATCCAATCAGTTCGCGTTATAGATGAGGTTGGAAACTTTTGCTTATCTGATGCATCGGTGCAGACTATGGAACTGAAATGGCTTGAAGATTTCGTCAGTCTTGCAGAGCACAGGAGCTATTCCCGCGCGGCAGGTGACCGCAATATTACACAGTCCGCCCTCAGCAAACGCATCAAGCAACTGGAGGACTGGATTGGTCTACCCCTAATCGATCGTTCTTCGAATCCTATTGGCTTGACGAAGGCGGGAGAATGTTTTCTTCCGCGAGCACACGATGCTCTTGAAATGCTGCTTACCGCCCGTAAGACCGTCAGCGATGGTTACAGCGCATCGTGGGAAATCATCTCTTTTGCTACACTCAATACGCTGTCACTCACGTTCTTTCCGCACTGGATGGCGCAGATTGAAGCCGCCGGCGTGTCATTCCGCGCTCGTTTTGCCGATCCGCATTCATCATTCGTCGGAAATATTTCCACGCTTGTCAGCGGACATTGCGACTTCTTTCTGACTTATGCGCATCCGGCAGTTCCGCAGATGGATGATCTCAGTGGTTATCCGTTTCTGGCGCTTGGCACCGAAAGGGTCATCCCCGTCTCCGCTCCTGCCCCGAATGGACAAGCCCTTCATAGCCTTAAGGAAAAGTCGTTGCCGATCGACTTTCTCAGCTATCGTGGCAACTCGTTCTTTTCTCTCGCATTGCCCTGGCTGTTTGAGAAACATGGGTTCGAATTGAACACGGTTTATGAAAACGGAATGTCTGTTGCGCTCAAGGCAATGGCGGTTTCCGGACATGGTGTTGCATGGATACCGGAAAGCCTTGTCGATGATGAACTCAAGCGTGGCGTGCTGGTCCGCGCCGGTGAAACCGACACCGATCTGTTGATTGATATCCGCGTTTACCGAACACCCCAATTCAGGAACAAGCAGGCCGAACTCCTCTGGCGCCGTGCCTCGCAACTGGTTGCCCAGAAAAATGGCCACGACGCCGGAAGTCCTGCGTCCGGTTAAAACATCAGAGCCAGGGGAAAAGCGCTGCAATAGTTTTCAGGTTCTCTTTGTCGTCCAGATCGCCCAGATCCCTATAGATCCGATCGGCGGCAGGAATTGTCGCGCAACAATCGAGGAATTTTCGCGCACGGTCATCGACGCTGAACGGTTGCTGCAGGGTACCAACGGCGAAGCTGCGAGCCCCTTGCAATACACAACCGTTTTTCAGTGTAACAGTTACGACGTGCGGCAGTTTTTCCGCGGATGCCCGTTCTTCTTCTCCTGAATAGCTGCGCATGGTAATAGCATTGATCAGTGGATCATGTCGGAAAGTATCCACGGCCTCTGGGGTGAAATCTGCGAGAGTCAGGTATCCCTGCCGCAGAGCGCGTGCGACGCAATATTGCATGGAGAAGCGTGCCTGCATCTGGTCGACCGGCTGCGTGTAGGCAAGGTTGCGATAGTTCGCGATCCCAACCAATGTATTCACAGCCCAGATATCCTCGGCATCAAATTCGTGCTCTCCCTTAAGATCAAGCAATGCATCAACGGTCATATGGGTGGACCCACAGCAAGGATGCCGTTTCGGCATGACACCGACCGTTTCAATGACATGCGGCTTATCGGAGAGGATGGCTTCGATATTCCAGCCGAGACGTGGATCCCCTGCAAATAGCTCACGAATGCCCTGCTCACCTTCCAAAATATCGTGCCGTGCCTGCATTCCGGCTTTTGCGAGCAACGCGGCCTCAACCGCATTACGCGCGGCCATACCCGCATGAAACGGCTTGATCAGCGTACCAAACTGGCCCTTGGTACCGGATGCAAAACTGGCAGCGATGGTTATCGCCTGTGCCGTCGCCGTAACATCGAGACCAAGCATATGGGCAGTCGCGACAGCCGTCCCGATGCTCCCCACAGTGGATGTCCCATGCCAGCCAGCTGTGTAATGTGCCTGTCCCAAGCCCTCGCCCACCAGCGCCTGTGCCTGCAGCCCGGCCAGATAGGCGTCAATCAAGCGACGCCCCGTTGTTTTATCCAAATCGGCCAGCGCCACGATGGCGGGGACGATCACTGCCGAAGCATGGCTCATGCCGGGCAGGAAATTATCATCAAAATCCAGTGCATGCGCTGCCGTACCGTTGACCAGTGCAGCAAACATCGGGCTGCCTGTCCCTCCCGTAACCGACAAGGCAGTTCCACCGGCGCTGAACTCTGCAAAGGCTTTAGCAACGCTTTTGGTGCTGTCGTCGCCGCGACCGGCCACCATGCAGGCCAACGTATCCAATATGGCGTCGCATGCCAGTTTTCGTGCATCGATGCTTATAATCGGCTTTGCACAAGCTAAAGCTATCGCGAGCGCGACCGTCATCTCCTCCCGCTGCATGACGTTACCCCTGAAAAGCATCAAGAATGAGTTTCAGGAGACGCCCGAACTTGTGCCGGTTCAGCTGACGCCCAGCAACATTGGTATCCACGCGATGCACAATCACCATGTCGAGCGCGGGCAATACGATACAGAAGTGACCGCCCGCACCGAAGCCTGCATAGCTGCCTTTCGGTGTAACCACGCCGGGGAAGAAGACACCGTCACGCTCCAGCCACCACATATAGCCATAGGCCCCGCGGGCACCGGCATGAGAATAAGGCATCACACACTCCTGCGCCCAGCCTTCAGGTAGAATGAATGCACCATTCCAGCGACCATTGCGCAGATAAAGCTGACCGAAGCGAGCCAGATCACGTGTGGACAGACGGAACGGGTAAGCGGCATGCTGGCTTTCCGTAAATCGATCATGCCAACCATCCGGTTTTTCGCCGTCCAACCTGAAATCCTCAAGCCCGAGTGGTTTAGCGATACGTTCATCGAAAGCCTGATGCACGGTCTTGCCCGTCAGCTGTTCGAAAATAGTTCCAAGCGCATTGAAATCCCAGTTGTTATAACACCAGAAAGTTCCTGGCGCATGGGAGTGGCGCTTTTCCTTGATCATCCGCATCCAGGGCGTCTCGTAGCCCGCAGGATGATAGATGCCCGAACGCGCGGTCAGGAGATCATAAACCGTTGCCTGCTTCTCGACTTCGCTCAAGCCTTCATTGTCGTCAATGCCCAGCTGCTCCAGCGTTATGCTAAGATCGATGGTTCCATCGGCCACATCCTGCCCCATCAGTGCGGCAAGGATACTCTTGCGAATGGAGTGGCAGAGGTATTTGTGTGTGATGTCGCCATAGGTGTGGACGATCTTGTTACCTTGAACGACCATCAACGCGTCAGTTTCCTGTTGATCCGCGCAAGCATCAACAGCACGAAGTCCAGCCTCCGACCAACCGGCTGCAGCAGGATTCTGCAAGCGTTCCCATTCCGGTCCAGGATTGGCTACCGAATGATAGTTCATATTCGTACTTCCCTAGCTTAATTATGTGCGACAGCTTCCACGCTAGCCTGCAGAAATTCCTGCGTGTATTTGGCCTTGGCGCGTGAATGACGAAGATCGTCCGCCGTCAATTCTTCCAAAATGATACCCTTATGCATGACCCCGACGCGCTGGCAGATATGCGCCACCACCGCGAGATCGTGCGAAACCATCAGGTAGGTGAGATTGCGTTCCCGGCGCAGCACTTTGAGCAGATTGAGGATTTCCGCCTGCACCGAAACATCGAGCGCAGATGTCGGTTCATCGAGAAGCAGTACATCCGGCTCGATGATAAGCGCACGCGCTATCGCGACGCGCTGGCGTTGACCGCCAGACAGTTCATGCGGATAGCGATAGAGAAAGCTTGGACCGAGACCGACCGCTTGCAATACATCACGAATGCGCTCGTCCCTGCGATCCATGCCGTGAATAGCAAGCGATTCCGCCAGCACCTTGTGTACCTGCTTGCGCGGGTGCAGTGAGGCATAGGGGTCTTGGAAGACCATCTGAACACGACGGAAAAACGCTTTATCGCGCTCGCCGCCCATTCTTTGTCCGTCAAAGAAAAAGTCTCCTTGATAGTGCGGAATGAGACCTGCGAGAGCGCGCAGGATTGTGGACTTGCCACAACCAGATTCGCCGATCAGCCCATAGGCTTCGCCGCGCTCGATATGAAATTGCGCCTTCCTGACAACTGTGGCGCGCTTGCGTCCTTTGCCAAAACTGATGGAAAGGTTCGAAACATTCACGAATGGAGAGTTGGCTGCATGTGTCATGAAACTCCTCCAACCAACGTCGGCTCGGTGAGCCAGCTCTTCTCCCGTTCCGGCACCTTCAGCATATCGACCGGCTGGTCCAGCCGAGGAAGGCTCGCCAGCAGCGCCTGTGTATAGGGGTGACGCGCCTTGTGCAGTTCCTTGGCTGGCAGATATTCCATGATGCGCCCCGCATACATGACCAATACCCGGTCACAGAAATCCGCCACCAGATTGAGATCATGGCTGATAAACATCAGCCCGGTACCTGAACGGCTTACCAGTTCATCGAGAACTGTCAAAACCTGGCGCCGCACCGTCACGTCGAGCGCTGAAGTCGGCTCGTCCGCAATGATCATGTCCGGTTCGGGGATCAACATCATCGCGATCATCACACGCTGCCCCATACCGCCGGAGATCTCGTGCGGGAACAGACGCATGACACGTTCAGGATCGCGAATGTGCACGGCCTCCAGCATGGCAATCGTCTTTTGTCGCGCCTCTGTCGATTTCACTCGATGATGGAGCCGATAAGCTTCCATAATCTGATCACCGATACGGATCAGCGGATTGAGTGAATATTTTGGGTCCTGGAGGATCATTGAAATGCGGTTGCCACGCACGCTGCGCATCTGGCGTTCGCTGGCCGACAGCAGGTCAATCTCGCCGAAACGCAGGCTCTTGGCGCGGATTTGTGCCACCTTTGGCGTCAGTTTGAGAATCGAGCGCCCGGTCATCGATTTGCCGGAGCCGGATTCGCCCACAATGCCCACCTTTTCGCGACCAATGGAAAAACTGATGCCACGAACGACATCGATGTTGCGGTCAGCACCCGGAAAAGACACCCAAAGATCGTCAACTTCAAGCAACGGTTCTGTCATGGATCTTATCCGTTTCTGGGGTCTAGCACATCGCGCAAACCATCACCGAAAAGGTTGAAGGCGAGGCTGGCGAGCAGGATTGCGGTGCCGGGAACGGCGGCAAGCCACCACGAGGTCATCATGAATTCCCGCCCACTGGAGAGCATCGCGCCCCATTCAGGGCTTGGCGGCTGCGCACCAAGGCCGAGAAAGCCAAGACCAGCGGCTGTGAGAATGATCGAAGACATGTTGAGTGTGATGCGGATCACCACCGAGGGAATGCACATTGGTACGACATGCTTAGCGATCACCCGCATGGTAGAAGCCCCCTGCAGACGTATCGCGGCGACGTAATCGGACGAGCGAATGGTCAGTGTTTCGGCACGGGCAAGGCGCGCTATGGGTGGCCAGGCGGCGAGCGAGATAGCGATAACCGCATTTTCAATGCCCGGCCCAAGTGCCGCAGCGAAGGCTAGCGCCAGTACCAGACTGGGAAAGGCAAGGAAGATGTCGACTATGCGCATCAGTGCCGTATCGACCCAGCCGCCCATATAGCCGGCGGTGGTGCCGACGACGAGACCTATGGGTGCCGCAATGCTGGCAGTCAGCGTCACGATGTAAAGCGTGATGCGCGAACCATAGACGAGCCGGCTGAAAATATCGCGACCCAGTTCGTCCGTGCCAAAGAAGTGCTCCCAGGACGGTGGTTGAAGGCGGTTCGCGAGATTGTTGGCTCCGATATCGTGCGTGGCGATCAAAGATGCAAAAATGGCGATCAACACCAAAAGCACGATTACTGCTAGGCCGAAGACGGCGGATGTGTTGGCCAACAGCTTGAACCAGGAACGGCGCAACTGCTGAATATTGGCCTGAAAGGCAGAAGTCGGTACGGAGGCGGTCAGCCAGGCCCGCAGGGAACCGGAAGTTGGCGATGTGCTGTTGTGCGTGTCCATCGGCAATTTCCTACCGTGTGCGGGGATCGAAAACGCGATACAGGAGATCGCTGATCAGGTTGATACCGACGAACAGAATGCCGACAATAAGAGTACAGCCGACAACCGCGTTCATGTCGCCTGCCAGAAGCGCATTGGTGAGGTAACGCCCGAAGCCTGGCCATGCGAACACGGTCTCGGTCAGCACCGCCCCTTCCAGCAGGAAGGCATAAGACAGCGCCACGACTGTAACGACCTGAACCGCGACATTGCGAAATGCGTGGCCCCAGACCGTGCGCGCCCAGGACAATCCCTTGACGCGCGCAGTGATGATATATTCCTGATTGAGCTGCTCGATCATGAAGCCGCGCGTCATGCGGCTGATGTAAGCCATTGAGCCAAACGCGAGTATCAGGGCTGGCATGATGATATGGCTTACGGCGTTCCAAAATGCATCCCACTGCCCCTGCATTGCACTATCCACAAGCAGGAAACCGGTCGTCGGCTCGACGGAGTATTCGTAGATGAAATCTATCCGTCCCGGACCACCGATCCAACCTAGCGTGGCGTAGAAGATCAGCAGCGCCATCAAGCCGAGCCAGAAGTTTGGCGTTGAATAGCCGAGCAGACTGACCATGCGAACGGCATGGTCAAGCGGCGAATTGCGATACATGGCTGAGAAGACACCAAGCGGAATGCCAAGCGCGGTACCAATGACGATTGCCACAGTCGCCAGTTCGATGGTGGCGGGGAAGACGCGCGCAATATCTTCCAGTACCGCGCGGCCGGAAGTCAACGCATTGCCGAAATCGAACATCAGCGCATTCTTGAGGTATAGGCCGTATTGCACGATCAACGGCTGATCAAGACCCAGCTTACGATACATCGTGTCATAGGCTTCCTGAGAAACATTGTCCCCCAGCATGGCGATGACCGGATCGAGTGGCAAAAGGCGGCTGATGAAAAAGGTCAGCGTGATCAGTCCCAGAAGCGTAATCACCACTGAAACAATCAGGCGCGCTGTGGCGGCGAGGTACTGAAGCACCGGACCGGCTTCCCTGTCGCGGTCGGCCTCCTCGACGTCTTCCATGATTTCGTGCGTCGTCATCTGAAAATTCCCGAAAGAGAGAAACGGGACACCAGGCCGGGATCACATTGAGAACCACAAGCGGCCATACGGACATCCATCAAATCGAAGTAGACGCCCGGCGACTGCCAGGAAGTCGCCGGTAACGCCATTCGCCTTACTTTGCGGCCAGATCGTAATAGACCCGGAAGCCGTTCCAGCTCCAATTCTTCATGGCCTTGTTGACGCCCGCAACATTGTAGATTTGGAAAATGAAGGCATGGGGCCCTTTCTCCATCATCTCTCTCTGAAGATCGATATACATCTGCTTGCGCTTGGCCTCGTCCTTCTCGAACAAGGCTGCGTCGACCTTCTTGTTGACGGCCTCGTTGAAATAGCTCGCACGCCAACTCGGATACATGGTCTGCTTGGCTTCAGCCCGGTTGTCGGGATTGAATATCTGGCGCGAAGCATTGCCATGCGCATCCGGCACGGTAGTCTGCCAGCCCATCAGCGAGGTTTGGAACTCGCGGCCCCGGATACGGCTGAACAATTGCGCATTGGCCATGCGCTCAATCTTGATTTTCACACCCACCTTAGCGGCTGCGTCCTGAATGCTCTGAGCAATCGGAGCTGCATAAGGCGCGGTACTGATAAACATCGTCGTCTCGAAGCCCCTCTCGTAACCGGCTTCCTTCAGCAGTTCGCGGGCCTTTTCAACGTCAAGTTTGAAGGGCTGTCCTTCCTTCTCATCCAGCGCGCCGAAAGCACCGAGCTGCACGAAGCTCGCACGCGGCACGCCAACATTGTTGATTACCGTCTTGCCGAGACCTTCGTAGTCAATGAGATAGCGCATAGCGAGGCGCACCTTCTCGTTGGCAAAGATCGGATCGGCATTGTTGAAGTTCCAGTAGAATAGCGAGGGCTTCAACGAGCGTGAGGCGGTCACCTTGTCCTGGGTTTCGAGATCGCGCAGGTCCTCTGGCGTCAGATCACGAGCAATGTCGATGTCACCTTTTTCAAGCAGCAGCCGTTGAGTTCCCGCTTCCGAAACATGGCGGATCAATACCTGCTTGAGCTTCGGTACTTCTCCCCAGTAATTATCGGTCGCCTGAAGTATTACCACTTCCGCGGGGTTCCATCGCATCAGCTTGTAGGGGCCGACGCATTCCGATCGAGTGGCCAGGTATTTGTTGCCCATGTCATTATCGACCTGGTTTTCCATCAACACCTTCTGATTAAGAAGGCTGGCTACCCGGTTGGCTGCAATCGCTGCCAGGATGAGGTTGACCGGATAGGGCTTGTCGAGCTTGAAAACCACCGTATTGTCGTCCGGTGCCGAGATGGTCTGGTCCACATTCTCCTTGGTGAAACCGTATTCCGTCAGCGTCGCGGCATTACCGAAACCGAGCTTGACCGCGCGCTGGAGCGACCATGCCATATCCCCTGCCGTCGCCTTGTCGCCATTGTCGAACTTCAGATCATCGCGCATGTGGAACGTGATCTGCAGGCCGTCCTGTGAGACATCCCAGCTTTTGGCGAGTTGTGGCACGATCTTGGTTTCGTCAGCCGGATCAAAATCCACCATCGGGTCACAGATATTCTGGATGATCTCGTTGGTAGCGGCCTCGCCGATCTGCGCGGGATCAAAAGTGCTGATAGCGTCGATGTTCCATGCCATGACAAGCGCATTCGGCGGTGAGGCGGCTTCAGCCGCGAACGGCGCAGCGCCCATACCGGCGGCAAGCGCAAGTGCTGTCGTGCAACGCAGGATGGATGTCGTCTGTCTTTGCATTGTTGTCCCCTTTTTATGGTTGGGCATTTTCAAATGTGCTGCGCGCGGACGCGCAGCACCAAGTGCAATCATTCAGCCGTTTAATCTGCCGGACGCGGCTGAAGTGGTGGATTGACTTCAGGTGGGATCGGGCAAGTGTAGGGTGTCTTTGCCGTGCGGGCCTTGTGATCAGCTTTGGCGTCGCTCAGGATTTTCTCGTTCTGAAGAACATCTAGCGCCGTGCCCGCCATTACCTTGGCGGCATAGACCATGCCCTTATGCGCCGCCGGCGTCTTGCCTTGCGCGGTGATCTGCCACGAATGACCGGGTGAGCCGATCGCGTGCGTCGCCACGCGTGCCTGAACGGTCGGCACGACCCAGCTCACATCTCCCAGATCGGTGGAACCGATCATCGGCACGCCCTTCTGCTCACGCGGCAATACGTAGTCGCAGAGCGGCTCGTTCTCCGTTAGGGGTTGGCCGACACGCAGATAGTCGGTCTCGATGTCTTCCTTAGAAAGAGTTGCCTGTATCTTGGCGGCAAACGCACGGTCCGCATTATCGAACGGCACACCACCCAGGCGCTCCATGTTCGAATGCATCGCGATTTCGAGCGGCGTATTGCCCAGGAGGTTCGAGACAGCGCTCATGATGGAAATGTCGACGGTCGTCTCCGTCATCATCGCAGCGCCTTGGGCAACCTTCTTCACCCGTTCATTGAGGGCGAACATGCCCGGCAGGTCGGTAGCACGAATGGCATAGCGCACCTTGGCCTTGGCCTGCACGACATTTGGCGCGATACCGCCCGCATTGAGATAGGCATAGTGAAGACGGCAATCAGAAGGGATGTGTTCTCGCAGATAATTGCAGCCGACACTCATCAACTCCACCGCATCCAGAGCCGAACGCCCCAGATGCGGTGCCGCGGCGGCATGGGAGGCTCGTCCGGTGAATTCGAAATCCATGCGCGTATTGGCGAGCGACTGTGCGTCATCCACCTGTGTGAACGAAGCCGGATGCCAGCAGATGGCAATGTCGACATCGTCGAAAGCGCCGGCGCGCGCCATGAACGACTTGGCCGCGCCGCCTTCTTCTGCTGGGCAACCGTAATAGCGTACACGGCCTTTCTTGCCGGTCTGTTCCAACCAGTCCTTGACCGCCGTCGCGGCCAAAATGGCAGCGGACCCCAGAAGATTGTGGCCGCAGCCGTGGCCATGTCCCGTGCCAGGGATCGGGCGGGGTTCCGCAATACCGGCTTCCTGGCTGAGGCCAGGAAGAGCATCGTATTCCCCCAAGATTGCGATGACTGGCCCGCCCTCGCCGGCCTCGCCCATCACGGCGGTGGGAATGCCAGCCACGTTCTCGGTGATACGGAACCCCTGTTCCTTCAGCATTTCAGTATGCTCGGCACAGGACCTATATTCGGTATAAGCGATCTCCGGCATGCCCCAGACTCGATCACTCAAGGCTTCAAAATCAGCCTTCTTCGCGTCCACAAGATCCCAGATCTCTTCACCATTCTTCACGGCGTATTCTCCCCACATTACTTCTAAAGATTCTCGTCGATGAAACGGGCAAGCGCGCCAAAAACACGACGGCGATTTTCAATGCGTGCAAAGCCATGGCCTTCATGCGGAACGCGCAGATATTCGACAGGTTTGCCGAGACCGCGGAGGCACGAATAGACCATTTCGCTCTCGCATGGCGTGACGCGCGGGTCCTCCAGGCCGTGCGCGATCATCAATGGCGCGGCGATGTTGCCGATCCGATTGATGGGTGAGAACCGCTCCAGTTGATCCCGCATGGTTTCGGCATCGCCATATTCGATTGCACGCAATTCCTTGCGCCAAGGTCCCGTGGTCTGCAGCAGGGTGAGGAAATTCGCGATCCCGTAATATTCGACGCCCAGCTTCCACAAATCTGGATATTCCGTCATGGCTGATAGGACCATGAACCCGCCATAGGAACGGCCGAACACACCGATACGGCTCTCGTCCACATCATCGCGTGCCCCGATCTCCATGCGCACCGCCCAGAGATCGGCTACGCTGTCCATACGCAGCTCACGGTCATCGAGGTGCTGATAGGCGCGGCCATAGCCAGTGCTGCCGCGAATATTGGGCGCGATGACCATGATGCCCCGCGCCAGCATATACTGGATGTCAGCCCGGAAGTCCGGCTTCCACTGGGCTTCGGGGCCACCATGTACGATGATCATCACCGGATAACCATCAGGGCCGGCTGCACGTTCCGGCTTGTAGACGAAATAAGGGATTTCCAGACCATCGAAACTTGCGACGCTCGTTACCGTGGGTTCCACAAAGGCTGGCAGTTTCACCTTAGCCTTCGGCACGTCCGTCAGGCGCGTGAAAACACCGCTTTCAACATCGCAGCGCCAGATATCGCCCGACATCGTGGCGCCTTCCACTGGCATGATCAGCGACGTGCCGTCAGGCGCCCACGCCATCGAAGCGACGACCGCTGCAACCGGCATCTCTAGCTGTTTCCGTACGACTCCGTCACGGCCGATCAGAACCACATCGTTCCAGCCCTGACGGTTCACGACGAGTGCTATCGCGTTCTGGTCAGGTGAGATTGCGAGCGCTTCGACATCTCGCCCTTCGAAAGCGGCAAGTTCTGTCAGCGTTGCCACACCGTGCGGCTTGACCATAACCGAGAGATACTCACGTTCCTGATCGGCAATCAAGAGAATGCCGGAACCGTCCTTGAAGAATTTCGGAGCCTGATAGCGCGCCCGGCCCTCATGTGGCAGGATGTTCTCATAAGCGCCTGTTTCGAGATCGAGACGGCAAAAATCCTGATCCGTCATGGCACGCTGGCAATCATTGACCAGAAGCGACTTGCCATCGGGCGCAAAGGCGGCGGGCGTGCGCCAGCCGGCACCTTTGTAGACACATTTGGTCTCGCCCGTGGCAACGGTCATCACATAAATGTCCATATGCGAACGGTCGCGATAATTGGCGCCATAGGCGATCTGCGTTCCATCCGGCGACCAGCAGCCCCAGGCGTGCACCACCGTCGTATCAGTGGTGAGGAGACGCGGTTCTCCTTCGGCGTTTTCGATCAGCCACAGCTGGTGACGCTCATCACCACCCCAGTCGGTGGTTATGAGCAGATCACGGCTCTTCGGATTGAATGCAAGATTGCCGACCGGTTCTGGTAGGTTGGTAATCTGGCGTGGCCTGCCGCCCGCGAGCGGGCGCGCCCAGACCTGCGCCGTGCCGCTTTCATCGCTAAGATAAACCAGAAGCTCACCATCCGGCGAGACGGCTGGCTTTACTGCCTTGCAGATATCGATGTAGTGCGTCATCGAAAGCGATGTCTCGGCGGTTCTTGTATCGAACATCGAACTGTCCTCAATTCCAGGCATTGCAGTGTGGGCTTAGGTCAATTGTCTCGCCAGCCGGGCTGATGCGGCTGTCAGTGCATCTGCCATCGGGCCGATTGTCGACTGATGATTGGCAAGCGTGACGATGGTGAAATTCGCTTCCGGCCAGGCTTCCTTGAGTTTCCACGCCGTCATCATCGGAGTGACAGTATCGTAGCGCGCCTGCACAATTTCAGCGGGAAGGTGTCGGATACGATCGATGTTATCGAGGAGATAATTGTCTGGAAGAAAAGCCCGGTTGACGCAATAATGGGTAAAAATGCGTGATACAGACAAAGCCGCTTCCGGCTTCAAAAGTTTGGAAACATGGTCCGTGTTCGGTTCGAAAGTTTGTGTACGTGCCGAAAATCCTCGCAGGCTCTTGGCGGCTTCCTGTTCTTGTAGCGGGTTTCCAGAGGTTAGCCGCTTATAATAAGCGGTAAGTAGATCGCTGCGTTCGCTTGCCGGCACGAATTCGGCAAATTTCTGCCAGTGGTCTGGAAAAATAGCCCGACAGCCATAGAACCACCAATCGACATCTTCCTGCCCGCCGAGAAATATGCCGTGCAGCCGAAAGCCGAGGCAACGCTGCGGGTATGCCAGGCCATAGGCAAGCGCAAGACAGGATCCCCAGGACCCCCCCGCCACGAGCCAGCGCTCGATATCGAGCTTTTCACGCAGGGTTTCCATATCCATGATCAGATGCTGTGTGGTGTTTTCAGCAATTTCAGCGGCAGGGGTGGAACGACCCGCACCACGCTGATCAAAGGTGATGACGCGATAGGTATCAAGATCAAAACTGGCTACCTGCCTGGCTGACACGCCTGCACCAGGACCGCCGTGCAGAAAGACCGCTGGGATGCCTTTCGGATTACCATATTCCAAAACGGAAAGCTCATGCAGATCGCTGACCGGCAAGCGGAACTGCTGCGTCGGTTGCGCAGCACTTACCGCATCACTGGCGCCGCTTTGAGGCGCCATATCATTGAATAGCTGCGCCTTTTCGTCAGAAGGGTAATTCCTCCCCTCCGGAACGCACTTGGCTTCCGTCATTTATTTCCCCATTTTTTTGCGCTCATTTGAAAGGCGCGCCAGTCTTAGTTGCCCGAAGCTAATCTCTCTCTTTTTCAAAAGCTTAAAGAAAAGCTGAGGAGCATCCTCCCTTGACTGTCAATTTTGTTGTTTGAAATTTATAGGCAGCAAATTTAGGCTTTGGCCAATGCAATTTTAGACTTGCCATTCCAATTTGGAATAGGTTGCCATGCGCGGTCATATCGTTGATAGGCTTATCCCGCCGGGGCTCGAATAATACTGATCCGTTAGTGTGTTGAAGCTGACGTTGCCAGCATCTTCAGAAAGAGATTTAAGGCGTATGGAATAGTCCCTTACGATATAAACAACCGTTTCAAGACAACAGAACTTGCAAAACCCCAGCAAGCTCTGCAATCTCAGCGAGCTATTCAATCCAGGCCATAAATGCCGGTATGAATCTCACCATCTGTACCGCACCATGCGCGATACATGCCCGGACTGTTGAACGGCAGACTGACATTGCCTTTACGGTCTACCGCAACCAGACCACCAGAACCGCCGATTTCACCAAGTTCACGGACAACGGTGCCGGCTGCTTCGTCGAGTGATTGCCCTGCCCAGCGCATCCGTGCATCAATTTCATGGCCCACCGCCCAGCGGATGAAATATTCTCCGTGACCCGTGGCGGAAAGCGCAACCGTCTGATCGTCCGCCCAGGTTCCCGCGCCGATGACCGGGCTGTCGCCAACGCGTCCCGGCGTCTTCGCAGTCATACCACCCGTGGAGGTAGCAGCAGCCAGATGTCCGAAGCTATCCAGTGCGACAGCGCCTACCGTGCCATGCTTGCGGGCTGGATCGCCATCGTCGGCTGCGCCGCTGCGACGACGTTCCATTTCGTCATGCAATGCCTTGCGGCGTTGTTCTGTCGAAAACCATTCGGGAGCCATCATTTCCAGGCCCGCCGCTTCGCAAAAACGCTTTGCTCCTTCACCCGCCAAAAATACGTGTTCGGTCTTTTCCATGACCGCACGTGCCGCAAGAACAGGATTGCGCGGGCCGCAAATTCCAGAAATTGCTCCACAAGCGCGCGTAGCGCCATCCATGATGGCTGCATCCATCTCGTGCGTTTCGTCTGCGGTGAAAACAGCTCCTCGCCCGGCGTTAAAAAGCGGATTTTCTTCCAGAGCCATTACAGATGCCGTCACAGCATCGAGAGCTTTGCCGCCCTTACGTAAGACGTCCAGTCCAGCCCGCAGGCATTCACGCAATCCGGCATGATAGGCCGCTTCCTTCTCTGGCGTCATATTGGCCTTGAGAATGGTTCCAGCGCCGCCATGCAACGCAATTACGGGGACGAATTTGGACATTTTATCTCACTGTTAAAGAGGGTGTCTAAGTCGGAGACAGGTTGCAGAGCCTAACGATCTATCGAAAAGTATCCGCCCGTTTCGACTGGTTCGTTTCGCTTTGGGTGTTTTCAAGTTCCTTCGGAAGAGGCAAGCTCGAGCAGCGCAGATGCATCTCACGAACGAACAATTTTCTGCGCTTCTCGTCGTTCTCTTTTATGGCTGCCGCAATGCCGAGCCCGTAGGGACCGATAAGCAGGCCTGGAGCCAAATCGGAAGCCTTCGTTTCTCTCGCCTCATAGTTCACAGCCTCAGCACGAATTTCTTCGCACTGCGGCGACTGCCATTTGGGGTCCTGAGATGAGAGGGTGGCTGCATAATTCTGCGGCGATGTCGTGCACCCCGCCGCTGCCAGTGAAAGCAGGCAAACGACCCCTATCCCTGAATGTTTGATTACCATTTCGATCCATTTCCGTGCGCGATGAGTTTCAACGACGATGCGAACGCTCTAATCCGAAACATGGCCATTTCCTGCGAGTATTGCATCCGCAGCCAACCCGCCTGCCATGCGATAATCGTCCGACCACTCTTCATCATCAAACACGCAGAGCGCAATCGTCGCGCATCGCTGCCTTTCCCGGAGGATGGCAAGCGCGATTGCGTCAACAGGTGCTATTCTTTCGTTGGCCTCTGAGACTTCGAGCCACAAATTTCTGGCCGCATCTACAATGTCACGGGGAAATTCCATGCCCTCTGCCTTTTAACGTGGTCCAATGCGGAGCAATTTCGGCTCTTCGAATCACAAGCTCGTACTTGCCGTTCCTATATCGTTTCATAGTTCAACGTGTCAGACACTTCTCAACAACGCCGCATTGAATGAACAAAAAGCACCATTCGGCGGATACAGCTCCATCCAAGTGCCGGCTGCAATATCCCGGCTACTTACCGGTACCGTCAGAAAGCCTGTTAGCCCTATAGGTCAGACTTCCCGGTTCAGCAGCATCCACATCGATCCGGATATTTCTGATTTCGATGGCATGTTGGTCAGCCGGGAAATCCAACATTTGCCCCGTATCCGGGGTTTGCAGATCATTGGCAGTGTAACCGCGGATTTCGAAACGCATCCTGCCATCGACAACGCCCCGATAAACGATATCAAAAATAGTGCCGGACTCATTGGGATCGTATTCGCCAGGATTCGGTATCTCCAACCCTTTTGCATAATCGCGCGGAGGGATGATGGGATCGTCGCTTAGAACAAACTGCGTCTGACCAAAGGTGTTGGTTGCCGGTGCGGGATGGTGCGATGTCTCTTCAGTGCCCGTTGAGACCTCTGCACCTGCGGCTTGTTGCGCATGCAATTCGGGCGGGAAATTCAGAAAACAGACAGCGACCAAGTATATTGTAAGCCATCGGCTTATCTTTGAACGTTTAACCATCGGCTCTTCTTTTTCCTGAATCGCAAATTACCCCGCTGTTTTGACCGAAACGCAACATGCAGGCAATCCCGCATGTCAAGTGCTGTTCGCGCTGAGGGCATGGTCGTAACCGTCACGATTTTATGACTGCAATCCTAAGCACCTTAGGTTAGGGTCAGCCCGGGAAGATCACCGTCCGAAACCTCAATAGAGAGGCATGGCATGACCGTTGAAGCCAGATCTGTTCGCATCATTCGGACAGTTGTTGAAACGCTGCGGCCACAGTTCAATGTGGAGTTATGGGACGGTACGCGCATAGGCGCATTCGACGGTCCGTCACTGGTGATCAACGATCCGACGATCGTTCGGCAGCTCCTTCTCAAACCGAATTACGATTCACTGATCGAGATATGGACCTCAGGTCGGGTCGATATCAGCAATGGTACAATCTTCGATCTCGCCAAAGCCAAAACCGACGGGAGCGTGAAGAACAGGCTGAAGGAGTTGCCAAAATGGCAACTCCTCAAGGATCTCCCGGCTCTTCTTTTTGCTAGTAAACCCAATAGACGCGATGTTCTTGACGGCAAGGAGCCTTTCGTCAGCGGATCGAACAAGGAGGCAATCACGCATCACTACGACGTCTCCAACGAGTTTTACCGTTTATTCCTCGATGAGCGAATGGTTTACACCTGCGGCTACTTCACGGACTGGGCTAATGATATCGACCAGGCACAGAAGGACAAGCTGGAGCTCATCTGCCGAAAACTGCGATTGAAACCGGGGGACCGGCTTCTTGATATCGGGTGCGGTTGGGGCGCTCTCCTGATTTATGCTGTGCAGAATTTTGGTGTCATCGGCACCGGCGTTTCGTTATCGGAAGCCCAAACGGCGCTGGCGCGAGAAAGGATCAAGCTGGCAGGACTTGAAGACAGGATTACCATCCACGTCAAATCCTATGCAGAGCTTGACGGTCAGTTCGACAAGATTTCATCTGTGGGAATGTTCGAACATGTTGGTATCGCCAATTACGACAGCTATTTCAGCGCCGTCCATCGACTTCTGCGCCCCGGCGGGCTTTACATGCATCACGCAATCACCCGGCGCATGAAAAAGGACAAGAAATCCTTCAAACGTAAAAGCGCAGAGCATAAGGCTCTGGTGAAGTATATTTTCCCTGGTGGGGAACTCGACCATCTTGGCATGACAGTAGAAAACCTCGAAGGGCACGGGTTTGAAGTCCACGACGTCGAAAATCTCCGCGAACATTATGGCATGACGTGTCGGTTATGGTGCGAACGCCTCTATAACAATTTCGATAAGGCCGTCGCTGAAATAGGTTATCCGAAAGCGCGCCTATGGCTGCTCTATCTTGCGGGATGTTCGCTGGCATTTGAGCGAGGAACCGTCCAGATCAACCAGACTCTGGCCTCGAAGCGCAAACGCGGTATTTCCGCTGTGCCTCAGACCAGAGCGGATATTTATGCGGGGTTCGAAAAATCTGACAGCTGAGAGGCTGCGAATACCCCTCCCTATCCTTCGCGAAGGCTCTATTCCTTTTTGTAAAGTGTACGCGACCGTTCAAGATGTCGAAGCATGGCAGCTTCAGCGCGGTCTGCATCCTTGACGGACAGACAATCCAATATCTCCTCGTGTTCCACGAGCGTATATTTCTCTTTGCCGGTCCAGATAAGCATATGAGTGTGATACTCCTTCAGCCAGGCAAGCATGGCTTCGCTCACGGCCACTAGAATGGGATTGCCGGAAATCCTGGCTATCCGGACATGAAACTCCATATCGGCTGCGATAAAGGCGTCTGCGTCACCGAGCGATTCCCGCTGCCGTTCGATGATCTGTCGCAGTTCAGCGATATCAGTCTCGGTAATTTTCTGCGCGGTCTCGCGGACGATGCCGCGCTCGAAGAAAATGCGCGCGCTCTTCAAATCTTCCAGCGTGTCCATTGACTGCGCAAGCATGATCTTTGCGGTTGGATCCACCTGCTGGAAAATCGATCTTGCAGTCAGCTTCAACACCTTGGCACGCTCGCCGTGTGAAATGCTCACCAGTCCCATTTTGGCGAGCGACTGCATTGCCTCGCGAATTGCAGGGCGACCGACACCGAAACGTTCCATCAGCACGCGTTCCGACGGCATCTCGTCTCCCGGCTCCAGCTCGCCGGAAGTAATCATATTTTCGAGCCGATCAAAAACTTCGTCGGACAATTTGCGACGAACAATAGGTTCGAATGGCTGGTTCATTACATCTCACCCCTCAGGCGCTTTTCCTTCTTATGCATCTTCGACTGTCCGGAGAAAAGCTGTTTGCCCACAGCAGCCCGAGCGCCGCACAATTTTTCACTTGCGCATAATGGAATACTCATTATACCAGTCGACCTGTAAAAGCCAGCGAAGTATCGCGGGCAACGAACCAATCGCCTGTTCCGGTAGTAGCCATGTACATCCACCTGACCTATCGCATTGAGACCACCGGCAGCATCGAACAGATGGCCGCGAAGATTGCGAGCGATCAGTCGACCGGCACGTTTGTCGCCGTTCCGGGTGAAACGGAAGAACTCAAGGCGCGCGTCGCGGCGCGTGTGCTGGAAATCCGTCCGCTGGAAGACGCAACGTGCCCCACATGGCCAGAGCTTGAACCCGGACATGGCCCAATCAAGCGCGCGGATGTCGATATCGCATTTCCGCTTGATGCTATCGGCACCGATCTTGCAGCACTCATGACGATAGCCGTTGGCGGCGTTTATTCGATCAAGGGCATGACCGGCATCCGCGTCGTGGACATGAAGTTGCCGGAAGCTTTCCACACAGCACATCCCGGCCCTCAATTCGGTATCACCGGAAGCCGTCGCCTTACCGGCGTTGCGGAACGTCCGATCATCGGCACCATCGTCAAGCCGGCACTTGGCCTGCGTCCGCACGAAACCGCAGAACTGGTCGGCGAGTTAATCCAGTCTGGTGTCGATTTCATCAAGGACGACGAGAAGCTGATGAGCCCGGCCTATTCGCCGCTCAAAGAGCGCATCGCCGCGATCATGCCGCGTATTCTCGATCACGAGCAGAAAACCGGCAAGAAGGTCATGTATGCCTTCGGCATCTCTCATGCCGATCCTGACGAAATGATGCGCAACCATGACATGGTGCTGAAAGCAGGCGGCAATTGCGCGGTAGTCAACATAAATTCCGTCGGCTTTGGCGGCATGAGCTTTCTACGCAAGCGTTCGGGTCTCGTACTTCATGCCCATCGCAACGGCTGGGACGTCCTGACCCGCAATCCAGGTGCAGGTATGGATTTCCGCGTTTATCAGCAGTTCTGGCGTCTGCTCGGCGTCGATCAGTTCCAGATCAACGGCATCCGCGTGAAATATTGGGAGCCGGACGAAAGCTTCGTCAATTCGTTCAAGGCCGTCAGCACACCGCTGTTTGAGCCATCCGATTGTCCGCTTCCTGTGGCGGGGTCCGGCCAGTGGGGCGGACAGGCGCCGGAAACTTACGAGCGCACGGGCCGCACCACGGACCTGCTTTATCTGTGCGGCGGCGGCATTGTCAGCCATCCGGGCGGCCCGGCAGCTGGTGTTCGTGCCGTGCAACAGGCCTGGGAAGCGGCTGTCGCGGGCATCCCGCTCGAAACATATGCAGCAGATCACCCAGAACTTGCAGCCTCGCTCGCAAAATTCGGAAAAGGCGGCGAGTAATGTCAGAGGTTTCCAACAGACTGCTGCTCTCCTATTACGGCGACGATCTCACCGGCTCGACCGATGTCATGGAGGCACTCGCTTCTCACGGCGTCGATACCGTTCTGTTCATGAATGTTCCGGATGAAGAGCTGCTTGCCCGTTTTTCTCATTGCAAGGCTATCGGCCTCGCGGGTACCAGCCGCAGCGAAACGCCGGAATGGATGGAGAAACACCTCACCCCGGCATTCAACTGGTTGAAAGGCCTCAATGCGGCTATTGCGCATTACAAGGTCTGCTCGACCTTCGATTCCGCACCGCATGTCGGCAATATCGGCAGGGCCGTGGAAATCGCCAAAGCGATCTTCGATCAGGCCTATGTGCCCTTGATTGTCGGCGCACCACAACTGAAGCGTTACACGGCTTTCGGCAATCTGTTCGCCGCCTATCAGGGCGAGGTCTATCGCATCGACCGCCACCCGGTCATGAGCCGCCATCCGGTCACGCCGATGCATGAGGCGGATCTGCGGTTGCATTTGGCTCAACAGACAACGCTTAAAACCGCACTCGCAGACCTTGCAACCCTTGGCTCGCAGGACGTCGATGATCGCGTCAGCGCTATCGCCAACAATGTTGACGGCATGTTGCTGTTCGACGTCGATAGTCATGAAAGTCAGCTGCAAGCAGGCGAACAGCTCTGGCGCTTGCGTGCCCGCGAAGGCTGGTTCGTCGCTGGCTCGTCGGGCGTTGAATACGCGCTTCTGGCCGCATGGACCAAAGCGGGACTGATTGGATCAAAAAGAGAGTTTCCGCTCCCCGGCAAGGCAGACCGCATTGCGGTCGTTTCAGGAAGCGTATCGCCCACGACGGAACGCCAGATCCGTCATGCGACAGCATCAGGCTTTACCGGCATTGATCTCAATCCCCTCGAACTTGTCGGCGAAAACAGCAATCAGGTAATCGAAACGGCTATTGCTGAAGGCGAGAAGGCGCTCAAACAGGGCAACAGCGTAATCCTTAACACCGCACTTGGTCCTTCTGCTGATCGCGGCACTGAGATCGACAGGATCGTAGGCAGCCGTCACAAACTGGCGCGTAGCCTCGGATTCATACTCCGCAGCCTTGTCGAGCGCGAAAGGCTTACCCGCGCAGTCATTGCAGGCGGGGACACTTCCAGCCACGCATTGCGCGAATTGCATGTTGACGCGCTCACCACGCTTTTGCCGCTTCCACAAACTCCGGGCTCGCCGCTTTGCACTGCACATAGCACTCACGCTGCAACCAATGGCCTGCAGATTGCTCTCAAGGGCGGTCAGGTCGGCTCTGACAATTACTTCAGCCAGATTCGCGACGGAACACGCGTCTAATCTGGAATACTCATTGACTGGTTATACCAGTTACGATACCAAAACATGGGAAGGAAATTTCAATCATGACAGCTATCGCTTTGTTCGGAGCGGGCGGCAAGATGGGTTACCGTCTGGCCAAGAACCTCAAAGGTTCGCGCTTCGACGTACGCCACATCGAAGTCAGCGACGCAGGCAAGGCCCGCCTCAAGAACGATCTTGGCATCGACACCGTCGACGCCGATGCTGGACTCGAAGGCGCTGAAGTGGTCATCCTGGCCGTGCCGGATACCATCATTGGAAAGGTTGCCGCAGGCATCGTCGACAAGCTCAAGCCCGGCACGATGGTTATTGCGCTCGACGCGGCTGCGCCATTTGCCGGTCATCTGCCCGAGCGTGCAGACCTCACCTATTTCGTGACCCATCCGTGCCATCCGCCGATCTTCAACGACGAAACGGACATGCAGGCCAAGAAGGACCACTTCGGCGGTCTGTTTGCAAAGCAGCACATCGTTTCGGCTCTCATGCAGGGGCCGGAAGAAGCCTATGCGCTCGGTGAAGAAATCGCCAAGGTCATCTGGGCGCCTGTCATGCGCTCGCACCGCGTTACCGTTGAGCAGCTTGCAATCCTCGAGCCGGGCCTTTCGGAAACCGTTTGCGCATCGCTTCTTGTCGTCATGAAACAGGCCATGGATGAAAGCATTCGTCGCGGCGTTCCAGAAGAAGCAGCTCGGGATTTCCTTCTCGGCCATATGAATGTTCTCGGCGCCGTCATCTTTGGCGAAGTCCAGGGCGTATTCTCCGATGCCTGCAACAAGGCAATAGAATTCGGCATTCCGGCGCTGATGCGCGACGACTGGAAGAACGTTTTCGAACCGGAAGAAATCGCAGAAAGCATCCGTCGCATTACGTGACGTCACTTGGGGGGGCGGCGCACGCTCTCCCCTTTTTCCGCCCTTTTGGGAAATGGGGCTTATTGGGAGGTCTACATGAAATTCACACGCAGAAAAATTGCGCGCGGTTTTGCGATTGCGGCCGTTTCGGCAACATTGGCAGGCGGCGTTGTCATGCCGGCATGGGCTGCTGACCTGATCGCGATCATCACGCCATCGCATGACAATCCGTTTTATAAAGCTGAAGCAGTAGGCGCTGAAGCCAAGGCCAAGGAACTTGGCTACGAAACACTGATCCTTCAGCATGACGACGATCCGACAAAGCAATCGCAGCTGGTCGATACGGCCATCGGTCGTGGCGCAAAAGCCATCATTCTCGACAATGCCGGTTCGGAAGCATCGATTGCCGCCGTGCAGAAGGCCAAGGATGCCAAGGTCCCTTCATTCCTGATCGACCGTGAAATCAACGCTTCGGGGGTTGCGGTTTCGCAGATCGTATCCAACAACTATCAGGGCGCGCAGCTGGGTGCGGAAGAATTCGTCAAACTGATGGGCGAAGCCGGTAATTATGTCGAACTGTTGGGCCGTGAATCCGACCTGAACGCGGGCACCCGCTCCAAGGGCTATCACGACGTCATCGATGAATATCCTGATATGAAGATGGTTGCACAGCAGTCAGCCAACTGGAGCCAGACCGAGGCTTTCACCAAGATGCAGAGCATTCTGCAGGCAAATCCGGATATCAAGGGTGTGATTTCGGGCAACGATACCATGGCCATGGGCGCATGGGCAGCACTTGAAGCTGCAGGCCGCAAGGACGTTATCGTGGTCGGCTTCGACGGTTCGAACGATGTTCGCGATTCCATCAAGGCGGGCGGCATCAAGGCAACCGTTCTCCAGCCGGCCTATGCCCAGGCACAGATGGCCGTCGTCCAGGCTGACGAATATATCAAGACCGGCAAGGGACCAGCTGAGGAAAAGCAGCTGATGGACTGCGTGCTCATCAATCCTGACAATGCCGACAAGCTCGAAACCTTCGCCTTGAAGGACTAACCCTTAAGCTTGCGAGGCCGGGGGCGTACACCGCTCCCGGCACATTCCTGATATCGAGGATAGATTCATGTCAGTGCTGAAGTCAGCTTCCATTATTCTGCTGGCCTGCGGTGTCGCGCTTTCGGGCTGCAAAATCATCAAGACCCCGACAGCGGAAGAAGCCGCAGAAGCACGCGGCGATAATTTCAATCCGGATCGTTCGGTTTCCGACATCTGGGACGCAAAGGTTAAGCCGTTCTTTGCCGAAAAAACTGCGACGCTCGATGAAGTGATGCAGGCAGCAGATGCAGACGCGGACGCCGCCGGAGCGAAATACGGTCATCGCGAAAAGCAAGGCAATGCCCCCTGGACTTTCGTCGTCAGGCTTGAAGGCACCGTGGTCGCCGCAGAAACGAAATCCCGCGCCGCCTATGTCGACGTCGACAGCAATGGCGATGGCAAGCCAGATGCACGCGTGCAGATTGGGCCAACCGTTCGCGGCACTGCAATCCGCGACAGCCTCTCATTCGTGAACTTCAACGAATTCCGCAACCAGATCGACTGGGCGCAGTTCGGCAAGGCTTTCAATACCCGCATCAATGACGACGTATTGTCCAAACTGCCGCGCGAAAATCTGGTCGGCATGAAGGTGAAAGCGCAAGGCGCTTTCCCCTTGCCGTCAAAGGGTCAGCTTCCGGTTCTCACCCCCGTTTCCATCTCTTTGGAGAAATGAGTCATGAAGACGGAATCGAACCGGAAGCACGATATCGTCCTCAAGCTTGAAGATGTTTCCAAGGTCTATTCAGGCATTGTCGCGGTCAAGCGCGCCAATCTTGAATTGCGCCGCGGCTCGGTCAACGTGCTTGTCGGTGAAAACGGTGCTGGCAAGTCAACGCTGATGAAAATCATCGCGGGTGTTGAGCGCCCGACCATGGGGAAGATCATTCTCGATGGCGAGGAAGTAGCATTCGACAGCCCCGCCGACGCGCAGAAGCGCGGCATTGCGATGATCTTTCAGGAGTTGAACCTGTTTTCAAACATGACTGTGGCAGAGAATATCTTTGCCACACGCGAGATTACACGCGGTTTGCGGGGCATTGATCACAGGGCGCAGGTCGCAAAAGCCAGCGAGTATCTCGACCGGCTTGATGCAGGCATCAGCGCAAATACGCTTGTGGCCGATCTGCCCATCGGACAACAGCAGCTCGTCGAAATCGCCAAGGCCATTTCGCTCGATGCACGCATCGTCATCATGGACGAGCCGACTTCGGCACTTTCCGCAGCCGAAGTGGATATTCTGTTCAAGGTGATTGCTGAATTGAAAAGCCAAGGGGTGGCAATCGTCTATATTTCGCATCGTCTCGAAGAACTGATGCGGATCGGCGATTACATCACCGTTCTGCGCGACGGAAAAATCACCGGCCAGGAAGAAATCAAAAATATCGATACGCAATGGATCGTTCGTTCGATGATCGGTTCGGATGCCAAGGATTTTGCCAAGCCCGTGACCCACAAGATCGGTGCGGAACGGTTTCGCGCCGAAAACATCACGCTGCCCCGCCCAACAGGCGGGCTGGCAGTCGATGATGTCTCGCTAACCGTCCGCGCAGGTGAAGTTCTTGGAATCTACGGCCTTATGGGGGCTGGACGTTCCGAGTTTTTCGAATGTGTGATGGGGCAGCACGGGCATTCTACGGGCCAAATCTATATCGATGGCGAGGAAGTGAAGGAGCGAGACACGACCCGTCGTATCCGGCGCGGCCTTGCACTCATCCCGGAAGATCGCCAGCGCGAAGGCCTGGTCCAGATCCTGTCGATTGCCAGTAATCTGACACTGGCAAGCCTCGACCGCCTGGCCCGCTTTTTCCACATCACGCCAAAGCGTGAAAAACAGGCCATTCAACAGGCGATCCAAGACCTTTCCATCAAGGCGCCGAACCCGGAATTTGAGGTCACTTCAATGTCGGGCGGCAACCAGCAGAAGGTCGTCATCGGCAAGGCGCTGATGACCAATCCAAAAGTTCTCCTGATGGACGAGCCATCGCGCGGCATCGATGTGGGTGCGAAAGCCGACGTTTTCCGCACCATGCGCAGGCTTGCCGCCGAAGGTCTTTCCATTCTCTTTTCAACCTCTGATCTGGAAGAAGTCATGGCGCTCTCCGATCGCATCGCGGTGCTCAGCAATGGGAAGCTGATTGCCATTTTCGACCGCGATAAAGCAACGGAAGCCGATATTGTTGCCGCTTCGGCCAAGGGCCACGGACATACGCATGACAACGACCACAGCAAACAAACAAGGGAACGCGCGTCATGACAGCCAACACGACGACGGCCGCCACTGACTCAACCTTTAACAGCGGCTCGGCCCTGCTGACGCTTATGAAACTGAGAACCTTCATCGCGCTTTTCGCGGTATTCATCTTCTTCTCGTTCGCAGCACCGAACTTTCTGTCGACCGCCAACCTGATCCTGATGTCAAAGCACGTTGCTCTTAACGCGTTTCTTGCAATGGGCATGACTTTCGTCATCATCACCGGCGGCATCGACCTTTCAGTCGGCTCAATTGTCGGGCTTTGCGGCATGGTTGCCGGCGGTCTTCTGATCTACGGTATCGATCTTGGCATCGGCTATACAATCTATTTCAACATCATCGAAATCTCGCTGATCACACTGGCGGTCGGCATCGCAGTTGGCTTCATAAACGGGCTATTGATAACCAAACTGAATGTTGCACCCTTCATCGCGACACTCGGCACGCTTTATGTGGCGCGCGGTCTGGCACTTCTGTCTTCCGATGGTCAGACCTTCCCGAACCTTGTGGGCCGTGAAGATCTGGGCACAACCGGCTTCGCCTTCCTCGGATCAGGCAGCATTCTCGGTCTTCCGGTCTCGATCTGGATTCTGATCGTCGTCGCATTGGCCGCAGCCTATATCGCGCGCTATACGCCTCTTGGTCGTCAGATTTTCGCAGTCGGTGGCAATGAACGCGCTGCGCGCATGTCCGGCATCCGTGTCGACCGCGTAAAGATGTTCGTCTATATGTTTTCAGGCTTCTGCGCCGCGATCGCGGGGCTTATCATCTCGTCCGAACTCATGTCGTCGCATCCGGCAACAGGTAATTCGTTTGAGCTTAACGCCATTGCGGCGGCAGTTCTCGGCGGCACCTCCATGTCGGGCGGGCGCGGCACCATTGGCGGCACCATCATCGGCGCATTCGTCATCGGCATTCTCTCCGACGGTCTCGTCATGATGGGCGTATCGTCCTTCTGGCAGATGGTCATCAAGGGCCTTGTCATCATCATCGCCGTGGTGGTCGATCAGGCACAGCGCCGCCTCCAGCAGCGCGTTACACTCATGCAAATGGCAAAAGCGGGTTAAAAATGGCAGAATTGAATGGCGCTCTGATCGGCTGCGGTTTCTTCGCAATCAATCAGATGCATGCATGGAAAGACGTTTCGGGTGCCAAGATCGAGGCAATCTGCGACCGCGACCCGGAGCGGTTGAAGATTGTCGGCGACCAGTTTGGCATCGAGCGCCGCTACACGGATGCTAAGGCGCTATTTGCGGACGGCGGCATCGATTTTGTCGATATCGCCACCACCGTTGCAAGCCACCGCGCGCTGGTGGAACTTGCTGCCGCCCATAAGGTGCCGGCAATCTGCCAGAAACCTTTTGCGAAGACGCTCGACGATGCAAAGGCGATGGTGAAGGTCTGCGATGAGGTAGGCATTCCTCTCATGGTGCATGAAAACTTCCGCTGGCAGACGCCTATCCAGGCCGTGCGCACAGCGCTCGACAGCGGCGTCATCGGCGCGTCGTTCTGGGGTCGCTTTTCATTCCGCTCCGGCTTTGATGTTTTCTCCGGCCAGCCTTATCTTGCAGAAGGCGAGCGCTTCATCATCGAAGACCTTGGCATTCATACGCTGGATATTGCACGTTTTATTCTGGGTGACGTGACAAGCCTTGTCGCACGCACCAAGCGTGTCAACCCGAAGATCAAGGGCGAAGATGTGGCAACCATTCTCATGGACCATGAAAATGGAGCTACTTCCGTTGTCGATGTGAGCTATGCCACGAAGCACGAAACCGACCCTTTCCCGGAAACGCTGATCGAACTGGACGGCACGGAAGGCTCGATCCGTCTTTATCAGGGCTATCGCCTTGAAGTGATTACGTCCGGGGGTACGACAGTTTCCGACGTTTCGCCAAAACTGCTCTCCTGGGCCTCGCGTCCGTGGCACAATATTCAGGAAAGCGTTTTTGCCATTCAGCAGCATTGGGTGGATAAACTCGCTTCCGGTGCAGAAACCTCGACATCGGGCGCAGACAATCTCAAGACCTTTGCGCTTGTCGAGGCTGCCTATGACAGTGCAGCAAGCGGCAATCGCATCGACATCAAGGCATTGCTGAAATGAGCAAAGTCGATCCATTCCTGCTCTATGGCACGCGCGAAGCAGAAGCCACGGCAACGCATCTGAAAGCAGGGCTTCTTGCCGTCGATCTCAGCGACGGCAATCTTCGCACCATCACCTATGACGGCGTCGAGGTTCTGCGCGCCATCTCCTACCTGGTAAGGGATCGCGATTGGGGAACCTATAATCCGGAAATCCATGATCTGAATGTTGAGCAAAACGACAGCGGTTTCATCGTCACCTATCAGGCACGTTGCGAAAGCCCGGATGCAACGCGACTCACCATTGATGTCCGCATTCAGGCCGAGCGTGACGGCGCACTCACTTTCGACGCCGTGGCCAATACCGCGACCGGCTTTGAAACCAACCGTTGCGGCTTCTGCATTCTGCATCCGGTCATCGGCGTGGCCGGTTCGCCCGTGACTGTAGAGCATGTCGATGGCGTGTTCAACAAAACCCGCCTCCCCGACCTGATCGAGCCGTGGCAGCCCTTCAAGGACATGCGTGCAATCACCCACGAGGCTATCCCCGGCCTCATGGTCGAATGTCGCATGGAAGGCGATACGTTCGAGATGGAAGACCAGCGCAACTGGTCAGATGCATCCTACAAGACCTATGTACGTCCGCTGGCTCTGCCATGGCCCTACCGGATCGAAGCTTTGAAGCCCCAGCATCAGCGCATTGTGCTCAACATTGCTGACACGCGCCCAGCAACATCCAAAGTGGCCCAACATGCTGAACCGGTGAAAATCACTTTCGGAGACACGGGCGGCGTCATGCCCAATATCGGCATCATCATCACGCCGGAAGAAGCCAAGGCCAGTTCAGCTGCAACAGAGTTGCTTCGGGAACTTGCCCCGCAGGACCTTCTGTTTCATTACGATCCGTTGGCGGGACATGAAGGTTCAGTCTTTGCAGATTTCGCAGCATTAGGCGGGAGCCACAAGGGACGCGTCGCGCTTGAAATTGCGTTGCCGTGCAAAACCAACCTTATCGACGAGACGACTGCAATCGCGTCCGATATGAAAGCAGCGGGCTTCACCCCGGATGCAATCATCGTTTCGCCTGCCATAGACCGGCAATCGACGCCACCCGGCAGCGAATGGCCACCCTGCCCGCCGCTTGAGGAGGTTTATGCCGCAGCAAGAGCGGCCTTCCCGAATGTGCGTCTCGGCGGCGGAATGCTAAGCTATTTCACCGAGCTCAATCGCAAGCGTGTTCCGGGTGAGCTTGTTGATTTTGTCAGCCACTGTACCAATCCGATTGTCCACGCTGCCGACGACCTCAGCGTCATGCAGACGCTGGAGGCGCTGCCGTTCATTACCCGTTCTGTACGCGCGATCTATGGCGACAAACCCTATCGCATCGGGCCGTCCACCATTCCCATGCGCCAGAATCCCTATGGCAGCCGCACAATGGAAAACCCGCATGGCAGACGCATAGCCATGGCCAACCGCGACCCGCGTCATAATGGAAAATTCGGTGAAAGCTTCGCGATGGCCTACGCCATATCGGTGCTGAATGCAGGCCTCGACAGCCTGACGCTTTCGGCTGTCACAGGCTCGTTCGGGCTTATTGCCGGGGAAAACGAGCCAAGGCCCGCAGGGGAGAAACGCCCGCTCTTCAATACGATAAGAACCTTGTCCGCGCTGGCAGGAAAGAGATGGCAGCAGCTTGTTTCGTCCCGGCCCGGCCACGTTCTGGCTTTTGCGACAGAACAAGAATTCTGGCTGGTGAACATCACTTCACAACATGAGGCCGTCAGCATAGCTCAGTCTGGCGAGGTTACTCTTGAGCCCTATGCGGTCGAAAGTTTGAGACGCTCCTGTCTTTAGCGTGCGGCTGTTTTTATCCCCGACGGCATGAGCTGGAACCGACAAATCCGGATCAATCCGCTAGCCCGACGCTGCAGGCATGTACTGATGGCCGATCCCGATATACGTATCGGGATCGTGGTCTTCGCTACGATTTAACGCCCGCTCTCCACAAGCGGTGCCTTTCTTTAATTTGCAGCGTGCTCGGGCACTTTGTTTTGCAGGATAGCCAGATCGGTGACAATCGCGGCGGCTTCGTTCTGCAGAACATCCGTCGCGTTCTTGCGGCTCTTCTCGATTGCAAGGTCGGCACTCAGGCTTCGCTCGTTCGACTGCAGGCCGTCGTCAATCTGCGCATCAATGCCATCATTGGATTTTCCGCGCGCCTTGGCTCGATTTTCCTGCGCGGTCATCTCATTGCGACGCACCGTTTCATTGAGCGAGATGACCTTTTTCTCGCGCTGCGCCTTAAGCGTCGCTACATCTTCCACAAAGTCCTGGAACTCGCGGGATTTCTGCACGCGCTCGTCGTGCAGATTTTGCAGCTTTGGCAGCAACGCTTTTATGTCATCAGAGGCTTTGTATTTCGCCGCTGAAACCTGAGACCACGGCAAAGCATTGTCGAAGCTCGATTCACCGACAAGCTTCAGATCGAAGAGGCCCGGCAGGCTGATATCGGGCGTCACGCCGCGCAACTGCGTCGTTCCACCGTCGACACGGAAGAACTGGGCGACCGTAAATTTAAGCTCGCCATATTCAGGTTTGGGATTGTTGGCCACTTCATCGAGGTCGACCACGGTCTGCACGGTTCCCTTACCGAAACTTGGCTCGCCTATGACCACGCCCCGGCCGTAATCCTGAATTGCCGCCGCGAAAATTTCCGAGGCGGAAGCAGAGCCGCGATTGATGAGCACGCCCAACGGCCCCTTCCAGGCTGGCGTCGGAAGATTATCGCTTTCAACCTTGACTTCGCCGTTTGCATTGCGTTGCTGGACCACTGGCCCCTTGCCGACGAACAGACCTGTCAGATCAATCGCCTCGCTCAGCGAACCGCCGCCATTGTTGCGCAGATCGACCAGAACGCCGTCAACCTTATCCTGCTTCAACTCGGCGATCAGCTTGGCGACATCGCGGCTGGCGCTTTTGTAGTTCTTGTCGCCCTTCCGCCGCGCTTGAATATCTTCGTAGAATGCCGGGAGCGTAATCACCCCGATCTTGCGGGTAACGTCTCCGTCCTTTACGGGAAGGATCGTCTTCTTGGCGGCCTGTTTGTCGAGACTGATCTTGTCACGAACCAGCGTGATGACATGATGCTTGCCATCGGCGCCGGCATCTGCCGGCAGGATATCGAGGCGCACGACCGACCCCTTGTCGCCGCGGATCATCTGCACAACTTCGTCGAGACGCATTCCGATTACTTCTTTGATCGGACCGTCTTTGCCCTGACCGACGCCGATTATACGGTCGCCCACGGCAAGCTTGCCCGACGACTGCGCCGGGCCGCCCGCAACAAGCTCGCGGATCGTCGTATAGTCGTCTCTTTCCTGAAGCACCGCACCGATGCCAACCAGCGACAACTTCATGGAAATATCAAATTCGGCCGAAGCCTTGACGCCGAAATAATCGGTGTGCGGATCAACCGATGTTGTATAGGCAGCCATGAATGACTGAAAGGCATCGTCGCTCTTGTATTTATACGTGCGCTCGATGGAGTTCTCGTAACGCTTGTCGAGCGTCTTGCGAATAGTTGCATCATCCTTGCCGACGAGCTTCAGACGCAGCCAGTCGTTCTTGACGCGCTTGCGCCATAGATCGTCGCTTTCCGCGTTCGAACGCGGCCAGGGTTCCTTGTCGCGCACGATGGAGAACTCTTCCTGCTTGCTGAAATCGAAATTCTGCTTGAGCAGGCCACGCGCAAACGTCATGCGCTCGATGATGCGCATCTGATAGACGTTGAAAATGGAAAAGGGGATGGTCAGGTCCTGGCGGTCGATGGCGTCATCGATTTCCTTGCTGCCGGTCAGGAACTTGTCGACATCCGCCTGCAGAAAGATGAGCCTGTCCGGGTCCAGTGAATCGATGAACCGGTTCATGATCCGGACCGACAAGGCGTCATCCAGCGGGATGGGCCGATAATGGAAACGCGTGAGAAATTCTGCCGTGAGATGAGCGGCTTGAACCTGCTCCGGCGATGGCTTCAGAATGGCCGGCGAACCGACTTCGAGAGCCTGCGCGGGCAAAATACCTGCCAGGAAGAGACAAACCAGGCCAATCTTGATGCGTTTCAAGTTATGTTCCATTCTTGACGCTGAGCGTTTAATTCCAACTCTTGTTGGCTAATTATGGTTCTTTGGCAACCGTCTATCCCAATTAGCGCATTTCCGGTTCTCATTCATAGGAAAAGCGCGTCCCAGCGGGTAGCGGATTTCAAATGACCCCGATCCCGAACAGGTGGGCAGGCAAACAAAAACCGCCAGCTATTTATTCTGGATCTTTGTGACTGGCTTATCCGCCAAAGCCCGCTTCACTGCCGCGCGTGCAGATGCCAGATCGGGCATCACCCAGTTGGGCTCACCGCCCAGAAACTTGTCGAGAAATGCGATCGCGTAACCAGGCATTTCGACAATGTTTTCCTTGTAGGACCACCAGGTGCGCAATTCATCAGCACATTGGTCTATATTCGGAACGGTGCCGAACTCCTGTTCCTGCACTGCAGCAATCGCGCAGATACAGTAGTTGGTGTAGAGGAATCCCTCGGGCCAAAACCTGACGATCTCATACAGCCGCCCCGCATCGCCGTCAGCCTGAATTGGCGGTGAAATAACTTTCGCCGGAGACAGCCGGATCAGTTCGCGCAACACCAGCCCGGCTGCAAAGGTGATGAAATCCTTGCGGTCCACCTTGGCGAAACGCTTGTTCTGGTCCACCAGCTCCACCCAGTTCAGAAACGCCTCGGTGAGTTTCTTTTCATCAATGTCGTATTCAACACCGTAGAGCTCATGCAGCAGGCTTGCATGCTTGCGGAACGTCGCCCTGAACCAGCGCAACTGGCGCAGTCGATGACGCAAATCAGGCATCGATGCCATTTGTTCCCTGAGCAGCAAATCCATGACGCGAGCGGCCTCCTGTTTCCAAGCGACATTATGCGAAGTCGATTGAAATGTCAGTCTTCATTCGTCTTTCCTTTGCGATAAAATTATACATATTGACATTCACGAAGACAAATGTTCTCTATTTCATGAAAGGCGAACGTGGAAAATAGCCGTTTGCCCTTCGTGGGAGGAGAATAAAATGGCTATCTGGCAATGGGCTTTGCTGGCCCTCGCATTGCTGTGGGGCTTCCAGTCGCTGGGCGTCTGGTTCCAGATGCGCCACTATTCCGATGTGATGAAGGGCATCACTTCGAAATATTCCGACGGTTTTGTTGGCGCGGGTCACATACGAGGGCGTTTCGGCAAGGGTGTCATCGTGTTGATCGTCGTGGATCGCGACCTCGTGGTGCGTCGCTTCCTCCAGATGAGCGGACGAACCGTCTTTGCAAAGTTCATCCGCCGTGAAGGTTTTGAGGGAATGCGCCTTGGCGAATTGCCGGACAATCCCGCGTTTGGAGAAGGAACGTCTGAAGTGGTGGCTGCCGCCAGACAGGCGATAGAACAGATCGGTCGCATAAGAGACCAGTCCGATGGGATCGAACTCGAAGGTCTGAAGGCAGTGGGAGCATAGGAGTTGCTTGCCTGAAACAAGCAATCGAGGAGGAGCAATGTCGATAGTGACGATGTTGGCGCAACATGCCGACGCAACGATTCAATCCATACATATGGCTGGCAGCATGATTTCCGATGCGGCGCTGCATGGCAAACAGGCCGCAGAGCACGCGGGAAATGATCTTCTGCAGCTTGCGCAAGCAACGGCCCCCGCGCCGGGTGATGCGGGCGGCAGCGGAATTACCGTCGATCAGTTCAAGGAACGACTTCAGAACGTCCAGCAGGAAGAGCAGCTCGGCTGGCTTGCCTCGATCGGCAAGCACTTCATCGGCGTATTCCAGAAAGGCGGCGAGGTTTTCTCGGGGTTTGTTACAGGCATTATCCCGACGCTCGTCGTGCTGATGACCGCTTTTTATGCCGTAACGGAACTGGTCGGCGAAAAGCGCGTCCATGGTATCGCGCGTAGCGCCGGGCGCATTGCGCTGACCCGCTACACGGTACTGCCGGTTCTGTCGGTGTTCTTTCTGACCAACCCGATGGCTTACACGTTCGGCTCATTCCTGGACGAGAAATACAAGCCCGCTTTCTATGATGCGGCCGTGTCCTACGTCCATCCGCCGCTCGGTCTCTTCCCGCACATCAATCCCGGCGAATATTTTGTCTGGGGCGGCGTGCTGGTAGCCCTTCTCGAGCTCGAGAAGAAGGGCGCGGTTCCAACCGGCTATCATATCAATGTCGCCATCTGGTACGCCATCGTGGGTCTCGTGGTGATCCTTCTCAAAGGCATGCTTACAGAACGCATCACCGCCATCATGGCGCGGCGTCAGGGCATCGAGCTTTAAGCCGGAACGGGGGAGAAAAACATGGTCAAGACCTATAAGGCAGTCAAGATTTCCCGCGGCTCGAATGGCTGGGGCGGCCCGCTTGTCATTCAGCCGACCGACCAGCGCAACAAGGTGGTTTCGGTCACCGGCGGCGGCATCCATCCGCTTGCGCGCCAGATCGCCGAGCTGACCGGCGCGGAGGCGGTTGATGGTTTTCGCTCACCGCCAATCGAAAGCGAAATGGCAGTGGTGGTTGTCGATTGCGGCGGCACGGCCCGCTGCGGCGTTTATCCGCGCAAGCGCATCCCGACCGTAAACATCACTCCGGTCGGGCAGGCAGGTCCGCTGGCACAGTTCATCACTGAAGATATCTATGTTTCCGGCGTAAAACCGGAAAACATCGTTCCCGCTGACGGTTCAGCCGCCGCAGCTCCGGCTGCTGCTGCCGTTGAAGAAGAAAAGCCTGCGCCAGTGGAACAGCCGAGCGAAGGCGGCCTTGTCGGGCTTATCAGCAGCATCGGCCGCGTCATGGGGCGCGTCGTTGGTATCTTCTTCCAGGCCGGACGCCGCACGATCGATCAGGTTATCCGCAACGTACTGCCGTTCATGGCATTTGTGACGATGCTGATCGGCCTGATCCTCTATACCGGGATCGGCGATATTCTCGCCCAGCCGCTCGGACCATTGGCCAATAACATCGTCGGCTTGCTTGTGCTTTCCGCAATTTGCGGGCTGCCGTTCCTGTCGCCAATTCTGGGACCGGGTGCGGTTATCGCGCAGGTGGTGGGTGTGGCGATCATCGGCCCGCAGATCGCAAACGGCACCATTGCCCCGGCAATGGCCCTGCCCGCCTTGTTTGCCTATAACACGCAGGTCGGTTGCGACTTCGTGCCGGTCGGCCTGGCGCTCGGAGAAGCCAAGCCGAAGACCATCGAAATCGGCGTGCCAGCGGTTCTGATCAGCCGTCAGATCATGGGCCCGCTTTCGGTTTTGATCGCATGGCTGGTCAGCCTCGCGGTGCTTTGAGCTTTCAGCCCGCCGCAGCAAAGGCGGCGGCGGGCAACCTCCTAAACACGTGCAGTAACGATGTTTTCCGATCGATTTCGCCAAGCATAGAATACCATAGAAAGAAAGGACCGCCTCTATGTCGATACACCTGAAAACGCGGATCACCGCAATCGGCCCGGAAGTCGCGGACCTCGCTGAAGGCGGCGTTCTGATCCTGTTTGCTGACGGTTCTCCTCCGGAACTGGCAGAAGTATCTGTTCTCCATGTGGTGGAGGAAGGCCCCGAGGCTTCGGCTCCTGCCGTCGGAACGAAGATCGCAATCGGTGCACTCAAGGCCGAAATCACCGCCGTTGGCGAAAGCGCCTGGCAGAAGGTGCGCGAAATCGGGCATGTCGTCATTTCATTCACCGGTGCAGATTCGACAGATCGCCCCGGCGAAATCTGCGCCAGTGAAATAGCAGGCGAAGAGCTTGTCGCTGCTCTCAAGGAGGGGCAGATTATCACCATTGGCGGCTGAAACTGCCCATCCCTGGATTTGGAATTGCGTGTTAAAACAGACGATTGGAACCCATTTTCAACAATCATTGCGTTGAAATGTTTCAGACGTCGATTTGAGGCTTACATAGATGGAACGCTCGACTATCGTCCGGGTGCGTGAGGGGCTGCATGCGCGCCCTGCGACCCGCTTCGTTAAACTGGCCAAGGGTTTTGAGAGTGATATTGAAATCGCCAAGGCCGGAAAAAGCGTAAGCGCCAAAAGCTCTGTCAAGCTGATGCTGCTTGGCGTGAAGGAGCTTGACGAAGTCACCGTTCGTGCCGATGGAGCAGACGCGATTGAAGCCATTGAAGCGCTGATCGGCTATCTGGAAAACCCGCAGGCGGGCCTGGAAGAGGTCGCCGCGCCAGCTGCACCTGATGCTCCGGCTGCACCTCAAGCCGCAACCATGCCGCAAGTGGCGATCACGCCCAAACTCCCCGCAGGCCAGATCAAGGGAGTTGGCGCAAGCGAAGGCATTTCATTGGGTGCGGCTTTTCCATTTTTCCCCGAAGAAATCAAACCTTCGGGCCGTAAACTCGCATCCGATGAAATAGAGACCGAGATCGCTCGCTTCAGGTCGGCTATCACCACCGTACAGCAACGCATGGATGCCTCCCTTTCCGGCGGCAATCTTGCAGATGCAGACAGAGGCATTATTGCAGCACTGAAGGATATTGCCGCGGATGACAGCCTGATCGATGAAGCGATCGGGCTTATTCGAGGCGGTCTCGACGCAATCTCGGCGATGCTCGCCGCGGCTGCAACCCTGGCCGGGCAATTTGCAGCACTGGATGATCCGTATCTCAACGCGCGCGCGGACGATGTGCACGCCGTCAGCCGCCAGATATGCCTTGCGCTTCTCGGCAAGGAAGACGTCAATCTGGAAGGCTTGCCGGAAGGATCGGTGCTCATCGCAGAAGACATCGGCGCTTGGGATCTCGCAAGAGCGCCGCTCAAAAAGATCAAAGGTGTGGTCTGCGGGCACGGTGGCGCAACATCGCATGTGGCCATCATTGCCCGTACACACGGCATTCCAGCGGTTCTTGGTCTGGGAAGCGCTGTGCAGCAACTACGAAATGCGAAAACGGTGGCAGTGGACGGAAGTTCGGGCATCGTTCATGCTGATCCGGACACAGCCGCCCGCAACGAAATCGAAGCGCGTGTTTCCAGGGCATTGCAGGAAAAGCAGGCACTTGATGCTTATCGCTCCGTCACGCCGCGCAGGGCCGACGGCACGATCATCGAAGTTGCAGCCAATATGGGTGCGCTGGAAGAGATCGAAGTCGCGCTTGAATCCGGTGCGATGGGGGTCGGGCTTTTCCGCACCGAACTTCTCTTCATGAAGCATATTCACCTCCCTTCGGAAGATATGCAGACCGAAACCTATTCCGCGCTGCTGAAAGCCTTTGCGCCGAACCCCGTCATCGTTCGCACGCTGGATATCGGCGGCGACAAGCCGATTGCCGGTATCGAATTTCCCGAAGAAGAAAACCCTTTCCTTGGCTGGCGCGGCATTCGCATGTGCCTGGACCGGTTAGACGTGTTCAAGCCGCAATTGCGAGCCCTTTTGCGTGCAGCGGTCAGCGGCAATCTCAAAGTCATGTTGCCCATGGTTTCGGATGTCGAAGAAATCCGCGCAACCAAACGCCTTATCGCCGAATGTATCGGCGAGCTTGAAAGCGAAGGCAAAGCCTTTGCCGGATTCGACCTTGGCGTGATGATCGAGACGCCCGCCGCTGTTTTCGCTGCGCGGGAACTTGCAAAAGAGGCGGCTTTCTTCTCCATCGGCACCAATGACCTGACGCAGTATGTGATGGCTGCGGACCGGCTGAACCCGACCGTGGCGAAACTCAACGATGTTAGCCATCCGGCGGTGATGGCGGCAATCGAGATGACTGCTAAAGCCGGTACGGAAGCAGGTATCATGGTCGGCATGTGCGGCGAGGCGGCAGGCAGACCGGAACTCATTGGCGAGTTCCTGCGAATGGGACTGACCGAACTCAGCATGAGTCCGGCATCAATTCCCCGCGCGAAGAAGCTTATCCTGGATATGTTTCAGCCGTCTGCAGCGGGTCAGGGAAGATGAGCAATTAGCGTCTGGAACAATGTTTCGAGCTGCGCCTGATCGCGCTCTTCTGCTGCCTGCATGAGACGATCATGGCGCACATCCAGCGACAGAATTGCGCTTTCCAAAGGATCGACGCCCGCCAGATCGGCCGCTTTTGCAGTAGCCAGACCACAGGCAAGCCCCACCGCTGCAAAACAGGTCGTTTCAAATTTGCGCAAGGCTTGGGGGTCGCGATGCCCTTCCATGGAGATGAACCGCACGGGTCTCTCGCCAAGCAGTTCCAGAAAAAGGGCTGTCACGGCCCCGGAGGTGGCAGCAATTTTCGTTTCCCCTGCTTCTGCGGAAAATACGCTCTTCAGCAAAGAGCCATGTTTCCGCATCATCCTTGCATGAACCGTTACGAATGCCGCTTCCTGGATAAGCGCATTCTGCAACTGATGGCGGCGCGACACTTCCTTGGTAAGATAATACATATCCTTGCGGAAAGCGCGTGCCCCTTCCGTGCCGGCACCGAAATAGACCGACAAGCTTTTCACATGCGGCGCGCTGTTATGGACCTTCGGGTCAGCCGAAATCAGCGAAATGGAAATCGTTTCTGCTGTCGTCAGAGCCTTGTCCACCATGCTTGCCGCATGTTCCAGCAACAGTTCAGGAGACGGGATGTCGCTGCGCCTTTCGGCCTCCGGCAAACCTTCGTGGCAATTGCGACGAATCATGTATCGAACGCCACGCAGGCGGTCCTTCAGATTGACTGCAATTTCTTCCGAAAGAGTGCGCAACATTGTCGATTTCCTTATGACAGCACCATCCGCAACAGGATGGACCAGACACATGAATTATGGTTTGCCTTCACACGGAAAAGCAATAGTTTCGGTGTAAGAACAGCGCTTATATAATGCAGTATTACGCCATTAATTTGAGGGATAGTTTTGAAAAAGGCCGGCAGGAAGACACAGAAAAATCCGGAAACAGCGGACCTTATCATCGGATCGGAAGGTGTGGCTGCCGAAAACCGTACAAGCCGGCTGCGAACACGCGCTGCGTGGATGTATTATGTCGAACAAATGACCCAGAACGACATCGCGGAAGCGCTCGGCGTCGGGCGTGTCACAATCGTTCGCCTTCTTGCCGATGCCCGTGCTCGCAATGAAGTAAAGATTACCATCGAAGGCAAGCTGGCAAGTCTGACATCCCTCGAAGTCGAACTTGAGAAAACCTTCGGACTGGACCGCGCCATCGTCGCCCCCCTCTCTTCGCCCGACATCGATCCTATCCCGCCAATCAGTGCCGCCACAGGCGCCTATCTTTCCGAAAAGGTGCAGCACGGCATGACGATCGGCGTCGGCTGGGGACGTACTCTTTCCAGCACCCTGCAACATATCGGGGCGCGCCCGCTCAACGATCTGAAAGTCATTTCCCTGCTCGGCGGCATCGTACAGCCGCGCCGTTCAAATCCGCCGGAATTCGCCTGGCAGTTTGCGCAGATTTTTCAGGGCGAAGGCTACCTGATCCCCGCCCCGGCTCTGGTCGACAGCAAGGAAACCCGCATTGCCCTCATCGAACGCTGCGGCCTGAACACCGTGCTCGACATGGCCGAAGAACTCGACATGGTCCTGCTCAGCGTCGGCGATATTCAAACCGCCAGCAGCACGTCCTATCGTGTGGGCCTGATCGATGAGGCGCAGAAACTGTCCCTCATCGACAACGGCGCCGTTGGCGACGTGCTGTTCCATTTCTATGACAAGAGCGGCAAGATCGTCGATGATCCGGTCCATGATCGTGTCATGTCGGCGAAGATCGAGAGCCTTCAAAAGACGCCGCAGCGTATCCTCACATCAGGTGGAAAAGAGAAGATTGCAGCCCTGCTTGGCGCGATAAAGCTTCTGAAGCCGACCGTTCTCATCACCGATGAAGAAAGTGCAGCGCAAATGCTCCGTGAAATGGCGCGACCGGAATGAAAGACAGCACATCGCTGCAAAGCGACGGGCTGTTCTTGATTACATTGCTTCGGCAGCGGCTGCGCACTCCTTCAGGATTTGCAGCACGGCAGCCCGCTCCTCGATCTGTGGCATATGTCCGCAACCGGCGAAGATGTGGACGCCAACTTTGCCGGGCAGACCATGCGCGTGAGCCACGGGGATAACTCGGTCTTCCGCCCCAAAGATAAGCCGCACCGGCATCGCCAGAGCTGCGATGCTTGAGCGAATCTCAAAGGTTTGCGTGCCATCTGCGAAGAACCGGGCGCCAATCGCTTCCTGCGTATTGCGCAGTTCTGTATCGGCAGCCTGCGCAACTGTTGCATTGATGAACGGCTTGGTCAGACGGGTCTCGTCGGCGACGAGCAGCTTCAGCCACGGAACGATGCTGGCTTCGCTTTTCGCGCCGACAAGCCCCTTGATGAAGGCACCGTTGATCTGGGGTCCCAAGCCGCCCGATGAAATCAGCAGCAAGGAGCGCACATCGATGAGCCCCCGCGCCGCGACGACACTCGCCACAGCGCCACCAAGCGAATGCCCGACCAAAAGGCACGAGCCGACCCCCAGGGACCCGAGCGTTGCTTCAACCGCGGCAGCAATATCATCGATATTTTCGGGAACGATGCGGAGCGAATTGCCGTGTCCGGGAAGATCAAGCGCCAGGATCGGACGGCCAAGCGATGCGCCGGCAAACAATCCACGCCAGGAATTGAGATCGGCTGCAAAGCCATGGAGCAGAACCACCGGCAGACGCCCTGCTTCCCCCTCACGCAACCAGACTGCATTGAGCTGGCCGAGCGGGGTCGGTTCGGCATTTTTGCTTGCAAACGATTTGGCCGGGACCGCAGGGTTCGCAACGCCGATATCGCCTTCGACGTCCTTCTTCTGCACACGGCCCTTCGGACCCGATCCCTGAACGGTAGCGAGGTCGATGCCTGCGTCACGCGCAAGCCGCCGGGCGAGCGGTGTCGCCCGGACCTTGTCCGCTGAACTCCGTTCATCGTCTTGGGAGGACTTGGGATCATGCTGTTTCGGCGCGGCTGTTTCGATTGCCCTATCGACGGGCGCGGCAGCAATCGGCTCTTCGGCAACCGCTGCGGGCTTGCCGCTGCGCTCTTCGCCTTCTTCATAAATCCAGGCGACAGCCTGACCGACAGGCACAACGGCCCCTTCCGCCGCGCTGATGTCCGCGATGACGCCCGAAGCAGGCGCCTCGACTTCCATCGCAGCCTTGTCGGTCTCGATTTCAAAGAGAAGCTGGCCTTTCGTGACCGTATCGCCATCCTTGGCGTACCATCGCGAAATCTGGCCCGTTTCCATATCCATATCGACCTTGGGGAGAATGACTTCCACGGCCATGGTCAGCGCACTCCCTTAACCAGATCGCGAGCGCTTCTCAAAATGTCGGGCACCTGTGGAACGGTCGCGCGCTCGAGGTCGGGGTTATAAGGAATTGGAGTTTCGGCACCGCCAAGGCGAACGATTGGCGCGTCCAGATAGTCGAAAGCATCGCTTTCCGCGACGATTGCGGAGATTTCAGCACCGATGCCAAGCGTCTTCACCGCTTCATAAACGCAGAGCAGCCTGGACGTCTTCTTGACGCTTTTGATGATGGTTTCGCGATCGATCGGACGTACCGTGCGCAGGTCGATCACTTCAACGTCGATCCCTTCCCGCGCAAGTTCGCCAGCCGCATCGAGCGCCTTGTGCACCATGATGGCGGTTGCAACAATGGTCAGGTCGCGACCTTCGCGCACCACTTCCGCCTTGCCGATAGGAACCGTGTAGAAGCCTTCTGGAACAGGGCCTTTCATCTTGTAAAGCAGCTTGTGCTCGAAAATCATGACCGGATCGGGATCTTCAACCGCCGCAAGCAACATGCCTTTAGCATCGTAAGGCGTTGAAGGTTGCAGGACCTTCAGACCGGGTACATGGCCAAGCCAAGCTTCAAGGCTCTGGCTGTGCTGTGCCGCAGCACCCGTTCCCGAACCTGCCGGAAACCGCATGACGAGCGGCACCGAAACTGCACCACCAAGCATGTAGCGGATTTTCGCAGCCTGATTGACGATCTGCTCCATCGCCAGCGCGGCAAAGTCGGAGAACTGAAACTCAAAGATCGGGCGCATACCGGTCAACGCTGCGCCGACCGCAACGCCAGCGCCCCCCAGTTCCGAAATCGGCGTATCCATAACGCGGTCTTCACCGAAGCGATGGACAAGATCACCGGTCACCTGAAATGCGCCGCCATACACGCCAATATCTTCGCCCATCAGAAACACGCGATCATCGCGCTCCATGGCAATCGCCATGGCTTCCTGAATGGCTTGCGAATAGCTCAACTCACGGATTGTCGTGTCCATGTTCAAATATCGTCCGTGTAAACGTCGCGGGTCAGATTGGTAAGATCGGGCGCAGGGCTGTTCCTGGCGAATTCAATGGCCTCGGCGATTTCCTTCTCGACCTCGGCGCGGATTGCCTCGATCTCGGCGTCGTTGATGAAACCATAGGCTTTCAGATCAGCCTCGAAATGTGCGATTGGATCGCGATCATTCTGCCAATGCTCGATTTCTTCCTTGGTACGATACCGGTTGCGGTCGCTCTTGGAATGACCGCGGATACGGTAAGTCTTGTTTTCGATCAGCGTTGGTCCATCCCCGCGCCGTGCGCGCTCGGTGGCCTCGCTGACGGCTTCCGCCACTTCGGACAGATTATTGCCATCCACGATCACGCCCGGCATGTTATAGGCCGATGCACGGTCGGCGATATTCGCAACCGCCGTCGATCGCCTGGTGGAGGTGGACATGCCGTAACCGTTGTTTTCGCAGACGAAAACGACCGGGAGCTTCCACACCGAAGCCATATTGAGAGCTTCGTGGAAGGCACCTTCATTGTTCGCGCCATCACCGAAGAACGACACGACAACCTTGCCGTTTTTCTGTTTCTTGGCGGAAAGCGCAGCACCTACCGCAATCGGAATGCCGCCGCCGACAATACCGTTTGCGCCAAGATTGCCCTTGGAAACATCGGCGATGTGCATGGAGCCGCCACGGCCCTTGCAATAGCCGGTTTCCTTGCCAAAAAACTCGGCAAACATGCGCTTCACATCCGCGCCCTTGGCGATGCAGTGGCCGTGCCCGCGATGGGTGGATGTGATCATGTCGTCGTCGTTGAGCGGCAGACAGGAGCCCATCGCGCTTGCTTCCTGCCCGATGGAAAGATGCATCGTTCCGTGAATGAGGCCACGCGTGTAGCTTTCCTCCGCCCCCTCTTCAAAACGGCGGATGAGATACATCTTGTGCAGCGCTTCTTTCAGTTGATCCGGCGAATAGGTGCGGAAGGCATAGGGCAAGTTGTGACGGTCGCCCGTATCCTGCGGTTCGACTTTTTTGGCTTGAACCATAATGTTTGTCCTTACGCTCCGTAAACGAGCTTGTCCTGACGCGCGCGCAGCTCGGCAATCCTGGAACCGGGAGCAACAGCCGCGTTATCGTAGGTGATGAGCTCGCCCTTTTTGATCGGCCTGGTCACGCTGCCACCTTGCAGAAGCCCGCAGGGAATCGCATGCGCGCTACGCGCTTCGCCTGAGGTCATGATCCACGCGCGGTAGCAATATTCGCCAATCGCATCGAGCTTTTCGCCTGGCTGCATGTCCTTCTTTGCAACCGCGGCCACTTCCGCGACCGGCTTTGAAAGCGGCACCATGTCCGGCTTGCCGTAGAGCACCACCCGGGCACAGGTGAGCGGCACTTCGAGGGAAGTCAGGTGATATGGACGATGGAATGTGAAATATGGACCCTTGCCCATTTTCAAGTCTTCCATGCGCTCGGAAATACGCGGATGCGACATGTCGGCCACGACAAACACGCCCGGGGCTACGCCCTTGCCGATGGAATAATCGACCACGCCGACCTTCGACAACACGCCGCCGTCCTTTTCAGGAATCAGTGTCTTGTTGAGCTGGTCGAGCGTTGCAGCAGGGCCATGCATGCCAGCCTTATCCGGGACAAGACCCGTGGCATTGGCAATGGCGGCCATTTCGACCATGGTTTTCGAACCATCCACGAATTCCACCAACATGCGCACATTCATGTTTCGGCGCGTGGCTTCTTCCATATATTGGTCGGGAACAGCATCGATGTTGAGCGGATTGTTCTTGCCCTTTCCTGCAGCCACAATCGGATGGCCCATCGCCGTCACGAACTCGATCAGCTCCATGCATGACGACGGCTCATCGCCGGCACCTAGTGAATAGGTGACGCCGAGACGTTCGGCTTCCGCTTTCAGGTAAGCGCCGATCGTGACGTCCGCTTCGACATTCATCATGACGAGATGCTTGCCATGCTCCATGGCGCGCAAGCCGATTTCGGCGCCGACAGCCGGAACTCCGGTCGCATCGATCACAACATCGATAAGGTCGTTTTCAAGGATCAGATCGGCATTGTCGGTTACGGCGACCTTGTGCGCCTCCATGGCGGCAGTCAAATCGGAAGCGGTCGAAACCTCGCGGCCATAGCCTTCTTCCTGGAAAGCAATATCGACCGCTTTCAGGGCGTTGGGAATACGCAGTTCGGAGATGGCGCCGATTTCGATGCCGGGCATATGCGCGACACGCGTGACGATATCCGTGCCCATCTCGCCCGAGCCGATCAGGCCGATGCGAATGGGCCGCCCACTATCCGCACGCGCCTGCATGTCACGCGCCAAACCTGTCAACGCCACATTGGTTGCCATCGTTTCCTCCTGAACCTCCCTGCAAAAATTCTCGCAGTCTCCTCTGATACCCTATGGATTAATGAACATTTGTTTTTAAGTCAATACCAGTGTTCATTCAGAGGCCGCGAGCCGGAGCATCCAGATGCCATATTGTTATTCAACTTTGGTTTGATATAGAATACAAATGTTCTGCCGTTTCGCCCGGTTCACTTTTTGAAACGTCGATACGTGCGAGCTAATAATGGCGTTCTGTAGCTCGGCGCACTTTGGGAAAGTGCCCCGGGGGGAGGAGAAATAAATGGACGCATTTCTGAGCGGGTTGAAATCGGCAATCGATACATTGGGGGCAACGGTTCTGCTGCCGATTGTCATCTTCATCATTGCCGTCGTACTTGGCGCAAAAGTGGGCAAGGCCTTCCGTGCAGCCGTGACCATCGGCGTGGCTTTCATCGGTATCAATCTGGTTCTGGGCCTCATGTTCACCTCTATCGGTGAAGTGGCGCAGGCAATCGTCACCAATACCGGCATCAAGCGCGATATCGTGGATGTCGGCTGGCCTTCCGCTGCTGCAATCGCCTTCGGCTCGTCAGTGGGCTTGTGGGTCATTCCGGTCGGCATTCTCGTCAACATCGCGCTCCTGCTGCTACGCTGGACGCGCACGCTGAATGTGGACGTATGGAATTTCTGGCACTTTGCCTTTGTCGGCTCACTGGTCGTCGCTGCAACCGACAACCTTGCCTATGGCATCATCATTGCAGCGCTCGTTGCCGCTCTATCGCTGTTGTTTGCAGACTGGTCCGCGCGCGCCGTGCAGCAATTCTATGGCGTACCGGGCGTTTCCGTGCCGCATCTGGCTTCCGCGCAGATTCTGCCGATTGCGATCATCCTCAACTGGATCATGGATCGCATTCCCGGCATCAACAAAATCAATATCAGCACCGAAACCATCGAACGCCGCTTCGGCGTATTCGGTGAACCGGTCGTGCTCGGCCTCATCATCGGTCTGGTGCTCGGCCTCATAGCATTTTACAATGCAGGCGATTTCGGAACTATCCTGGCAAAAGTTCTCGGCACCGGCATGACGCTTGCAGCGGTCATGCTGCTTCTGCCGCGCATGGTCAAAATCCTGATGGAAGGCCTGTTGCCGGTATCGGATGCGGCGCAGGAATTCGTGCGCAAGCGCACCGGCAACCGCGAACTTCTCGTCGGCCTAGACTCGGCTATCCTCATCGGGCATCCGGCGGCGATTTCGTCCTCGCTCATTCTCGTGCCGATTGCGATCATCCTGTCGGTCATCCTGCCGGGCAACCGCGTGATCCTGTTTGCCGACCTCGCCGTCATTCCGTTCATCGTCGCCATGACTGCACCGCTCCTGAAAGGAAACGTGTTCCGCATGGTCGTCGTCGGAACGATTACGCTGGCCATCGGCTTCTATGTCGCCAACGCTCTCGCACCGTTGTTCACCAGCGCTGCCGTTTCGTCGGGCTTCAAGCTGCCTGAAAACGCCCTGCAGATTACGTCCGTGGTCGACGGTTTCCTGTGGGTGCCATATGTCATCATCTCGGCCATCCAGTGGCTCGGTGCTATTGGTATCGCTGTGATCGCCGTGGTCATTGCAGCACTTTTCATGCTCTATCGGCGCAACACGCTGGCATGGGAACGCGCCGCAGGTGCGGAGGACGAACCGGCGGACGAAATTGCTGCCTGATGGCAGCAGGGATCGGCGCAGAAATCAAAGTCGCACGTCGAGATCGACGTGCGATCTTGTCTAAAATGGAGAATGCAATGGCAGCTGGCCTGATAGATTTTCTCGACCCGCAAGCGATTGAGCTTCAGAGCGAAGCGAAAACCAATGAAGAAATCATCCGCATCCTGGCGGGTAAACTGGAGAGGCTCGGCTATGTGAAGCCGAGCTATGCCGATGCCGTTGTCAGCCGTGAACTGTCGATGCCCACGGGACTGCCGCTTGAGCGCGACGAGAATGTTGCCGTGCCTCACACGGACCCCGAGCATGTCCTCAAGGCCGGAATTGCCCTGGCGACGCTGAAATCGCCGATTGAATTTGCCAATATGGAAGACCCAGAAGAAGCTGTTCCTGTGGGATATGTCTTTCTGCTTGCCATCAACGACAAGGACAAACAGATTGTAACCCTGCAGCAGATCATGGCGACCATACAGGATGCTGATGCACTCGACCGGTTGAAAGCGGCGCGCACGCTGGAAGACGTTCAAACCGCGCTGCAATGAAGCGTCTCCCGAGAGCTGTTTCACAGTTTCCGGAAAAGATGCGTGGTTCAAAACAAACAGGAAGCGCGGTCGCACTCAATCAGGCCGCCTCCGCTCTTAATGAATGAACTTGGAGGAACCCCATGGCCAGAATAAAAACAATTCTCTTCGCTTGCGGCACGGGTGTAGCGACATCCACGGCGGTGAACGCGACCGTTACCGAAGAAATGAAAAAGCGCGGGCTCACCTTCAATGCCCAGCAGGCAAAAGCGACCGAAGTTGCTTCGCTGGCCGACAATGTGGATTTCATTGTTTCCACCACGCCTATTTCAGCCTCGGTGAACAAGCCCGTCATCAAGGGATTGCCCTTCCTGACCGGCATCGGCAAGGATCAGGTTCTCGACCAGATCGAGGCTGAACTGCGCAAGTAACATCCTTACGATCCCCGGGCGTCATCAGGAAAGGAGCGGTCATGCCGCTCCTTTCCAGTTTTCGCGCTCAGGAAGCCTGCTCGGGCATCCGCGGCAAACTCGTCAGGAGCTTTCTGGTGTAGCTATGCTGCGGGTCGGAAAGAATATCCCGCGTATTACCCTGCTCCACGATCCGGCCCTTTTCCAGAACGATCAGCCGTTCACATAGCAGGGCGACCAGCGCAATATCGTGCGACACCACCACGAAAGTGGTCCGTTCTGAAAGTGAGCGCATGAGGTCGATGATGCGGGTGCGCGTTGTGAGGTCGAGAGCACTTACCACCTCGTCGGCGATGATGAGGTCGGGCTGCGAGACGATCGCCCGGGCAATGGCGATGCGCTGGCGCTGGCCACCGGAAAACTCGTGCGGATAGCGGCGAGCCGCATCCGCCGGCAGATCGACGGAAGCAAGCGCCTGCGCAACTGCCTGCGCAATATCGGTTTGGATTTTCAGGGATCGCAGCGGTTCCGCGATAATGTCGAATACGCGCTGACGCGGATCGAGCGATGAATAGGGATCCTGAAACACCGCCTGGACCGAACGGCGGAAGTCGCGCATGAAACTGCGATTGCGGATATCCAGAGGATTGCCGCGAAACGAAACATGCCCCGAAGAAGCGCGCTGCAATCCGAGCAGCAATTTCAACATGGTCGTCTTGCCTGATCCGGACTCACCGACAATGCCGAGATTGCTTCCGGTTTCAAGCTTCAGATCGACATCGTGCAGGACCGTCTTGCCGCCTGTATAAGCGAAGGAAACGCGCGAAAGATCCATCAACGTCATCGCGCAACCTCCAGCGCAGCATCGAACGCCCGCGCAGCAGCCACGAGCCCCTGCGTATAGGGTTGCTGCGGGTTGGTGAAGAGTTCCCCGACCGGCCCTTCTTCTATCAGCTGTCCCTGCCGCAGAACCAGCGCGCGTTCGGTAACGGTGGCGACCACCGGCAGATCGTGGCTGATGAACAGAAGCCCCATCCCCTCGTCCCGCACCAGCTGTTCCAGCAGTTTCAAAATCTCGGCCTGCGTGGTCACATCAAGCGCTGTCGTCGGCTCGTCTGCAATCAGAAGCTTGGGGCGGCAGGCAAGAGCCATGGCGATGGCTGCGCGCTGGCGCTGGCCGCCCGATATTTCATGCGGCCAGGAGCGGGCAATACGTTCCGGGTCTGGCAGGGATACGCGTTCCAGAAGTGCATGGACCTTTGCGTTCAATTCACTCTTTCCCAGCCTGCGGCCATCTCTTGCGGCGCGCCGGTGGACGACCAGACCGACCTGCTTGCCGATCCGCATCAGGGGATCGAGCGCCGTCATCGGCTCCTGAAACACCGTCGCGACGCTCTGGCCGCGTAACGGAACCAGATCACGGTCGCGCGCGCCGATGACCTGACGGTCATCGAGTATGACCGATCCGCTTGCACGCATCCCGTCCGGCAAAAGCCCCATGATTGCAAGTGCCGTCAGCGACTTGCCTGAACCGGATTCGCCGATCAGGCCGACCCGTTCTCCCTGGCCGACAGACAGCGAAACGCCCGAGACCAGGGGCTTGCCGCCGGTTGCAATATGAAGATTCTCTACTTGCAGCAAAGCACTCAACGTCGCCTCCTCCGCGTCGGGTCCGCCACATCGCGCAGCCCGTCTGCGAACAGATTGAGCCCGATCACCAGCGACACGAGCGCCAGACCCGGCGCTATGGCGCCAAAGGGCGCCGTATAAACCGACGCCTGCGCTTCCTGAAGCAATCGCCCCCAGGAGGAGTTGGGCGGCGGAGCGCCGAGACCAAGATACGAAAGCGATGCTTCGGCGATGACCGCCAGCCCGAACTGGAGCGCGAAATTCACGATCAATGTCGGCCAGATATTCGGCAGCACATGGATGCGGACCAATCCGAACCAGGATGTACCGGAAATACGCGAGGCGGTGATGTAATCCATCGCCAGAACGCGCTTGGCAAGGATGCGGGTCAGACGCGCCACGATGGCCGAACCGGCAATGCCGATGGCCACTATCGCTGTCGTGAGGCTGGCGCCATCGCTGGAAGCAACGATTAGCATTGCCAGCAGCAGCGTGGGGAAGGCTATCAGGATATCGAGCGTTGCAGCCAGAACGTCGTCGAGCGTTTGTGTCGCAAAGGCTGCGAGGACACCCAGCGTCACGCCAATTACCGCGCTGATCGCGATGGCGCCGCAGCCGACGACAAGCGCAATGCGCGAACCGATCATGATTTGGGTCATCAGATCGCGTCCCAGACGATCCGTACCGGCCCAATGCAGCCATGAAGGCGCTTCCAGCCGCCCGCCCACCATTTCGCCGACGCCGTATGGGGTCCACACCAGCGTAAGGAGAGCGACAACCAGATGCACTCCGAGCAGCAATCCTCCCGCGACCAGCGGCCACGGCAACCGGTAGGCTGGCGTGGGACGGGGAATCTCCATTTGCACAGGTTCCGTCATGCTCCGCCTCCCGCTGATCGCTGGCGCAGACGCGGGTCGATCAGTCGTTGCAGCAGGTCCGCGGCAAAGCCCACCAGCAGCACCAGAAGCGTAGAGACGAACAGCACACCCTGAACGTTGGGATAGTCGCGCTGCTCTATGCCGAGCAGAAGCATCGAGCCGAGGCCGGGAAGTGAAAATACGCGCTCGACCACAACCGCACCCAGCAATGTCGATGCAAGTTCGATCCCCAGAATGGAGATCACCGGCACCGCGCCATTGCGAATACCGTGACGGACAAGCGCCTGCGAGAACGTCGCGCCAAGCGCCCGCGCGGTGCGAAGATAATCGCTGCCAAGCACATCCTGCGTGGCGGAGCGAACATAACGGATCAACGATGCCGACATGACGATGGCAATGGTCGCAACCGGCAATACAAGCGACTGAAATGCAGCAGGCGCCGACTGCCATCCGCGTGATGGAAAGCCGCCGGAGGGAAACAGCCGCAGCTTGACGGCAAAAAACCAGACCAGCAGGATACCTATCCAGAAGACAGGTACGGCAATGCCGAGCTGCGAAATCACAGATATAAGCGATCCATACCAGCGGTTCTGGCGCACGAGCGAAAGAATGCCAAACGGCACCGCGATGATGATGGCAACGAGAAATGCCATCAGCGTCAAAGGCACGGTCACGGCCAGCCGCTTGCCGATTTCGGCAAGAACCGGTGCTCCACTGACAAAGGAATTGCCAAGATCGAAGCGCAAAAGACTGCCGATAAAGTGCAGGAATTGCTCGTAGAGCGGCAGGTCCGAACCGACCTGTTTGCGTGCAGCCTCGATCTGCGCTGCATCCGCGCCCACGGAAACCAGCGCATTGGCGGGATCGCCCGGCAACAAGCGCAACAGCAGAAACAGAACGATCGATGCAATGAAAACCGACAGAACCAGTATGGCAAAGCGGCGTATGATATAGGTGAAAATAGCGTTTACCTCTCCGAGCGAGGGGCAGCACTCAACCCCTCATGCAAATGCGACAACGCCGCCGGAAACTAATCCAGGCGGCGCGGTCTGTCGAGTTCGTGTTCTCGATATCGACAGGCGGTTACTATTCCGCCTTCACGATGTCATAGGCGAAGAACTGCGAATTCAAGCCGTTGAGGGGGTAACCGCTGACCGATTTCTTTGAAACGACGATCTGCGGATAGAGGTAGAACCAGTTGCTTGCCGCGTCCTCGGCAATGATCTTGTTGGCCTCAGTCAGTTTTGCAGTCTGTTCGTCCGTGGTCGCGCTCGCCTCCGCTTCCTTGATGAGATTGACAACCTTCGGATTGTTATAACCCCAGTAGAAATCGGGATTGCCGTAGAAGACGATGTCGCGGTGGTTCACATGCTCCTGCAAGGTGGCCTGGAAATCATGGGCCTTGTAAACCTTCGTGTACCATTCATTGGCGGTAATGACGTTGATCTTGACCGTTACGCCGATCTTGGCCAGTTCGCTCTGGATGAACTGCGCGGCAATCGGGTGCGGGTCATAATTTGGCGTGTCGATGGTGAAAGTGAAACCGTCTGGATAACCGGCCTCCTTCAAAAGCTCCTTGGCGCTTTCGGGATCATAGGCGTCTACCTTTGTAAGATCGACGTACCACGGATCGGTCGGCGGCACGAAAGAGCCGATCAGCGTGCCATAATCGCCCCATACGGCCTTCAACAGCTTCTGATCGTCGATGGCGCGAGCAAGTGCCTTGCGTACTTTCACATTGTCGAATGGCGCAACGCGGTCGTTGTAGGCCAAAAGCAGCTTGGTAGTAGACTGCCCCTCACTGACGGTGAAATCCGGATTGTCCTTGAACTGTGCCAGCGAATCCGGACTTTGGACCGACGTGATGATATCGACGGACCCGGTCAGCAATGCATTGTTGAGCGCACTCGCATCGGTGAAATACTGGAACACCACCTCACCGTTTTTCGGCTTGGCTCCCCAATATTTATCGAAGCGCTTCATCGCCAACGAAGAACCGCGACGCCAGTCTTCCAGCTCGTAAGGTCCGGTCCCATCTTCCTTCGACTGCAAATCCTTCGCTTCATCGTTCACCACCCATACATAGCTCAAATTGTATGGCAGGGAGATCGAGCGCGACGACAGCTTGACGACAACCGTCTCATCGTCAGGGGTCTCGATAGCCGAAATGGATTTCAGGCTGCTTTTGCGCGAGCTTTTCGATTCCGGCGCGGCAACGCGCTCGATGGAAAACTTCACATCCTTGGAAGTCAGCGGCGCGCCCGAGTGGAACGTCACGCCCGGTTGCAGCTTGAACGTATAGGTAAGCCCGTCATCGCTGACCTTGTAATCCTTCGACAGGACCGGCTCGACCTTTCCGTCATCGGCCAGCCGGAAGAGGGCTTCATAGACATTGCCGTTGAACGCTTCGTTGATGCCCTGCCCTGCGCCTGCCGTATTATCGAGGTTCTGCGGCTCATAGAGCGAACCTATATTGATTGTCGCGTCGGGGTCGCTTTCCTGTGCCAGCGCCTGGCTGAACGAACCCGCACCAAGGGCCACGGCCAATGCCGCACTCAGCCCCCAATAGGCCAATCCCGATCTGCGATTGCGAATGTTGAAGCCGCCCATATTATTCTCCTGCGTGGAAAGCGCCCTTCCGGGCTCTCCTCAGAGCATTTCCCGTTTTATCGGGAATGCTCTATCTATTTGTTTCTACGCCTGTCTTATTTCGAAACCGGTGCCGCTTTCGAGAAACATGCCTTGACGACGGTTATACCGCGACGGAGAGAGCATCGATAAGCGGCGACACGATGAGATAGTGAGAATTATTAGAAATTTATTCTATAAAGAGTCAATCGATTGGATAAACCATCCGGACGGCAGCTCGGACCATCCGATATAAGCCACACCGACAAAGCACCAACCTTGAGAGATCAACCATGAGCTATATGGACCGGCACCGCGCACAGGAACTGCTTACTGCGGAAGGCCTGGAGGCTTTGGTGCTTTTTCAGCCTGAAAACTTTCGCTATGCAACAGGGATTGCGGCGGGCGTGGCGACGATGTGGGGGCGCGCCGGCTCGGCCATAGCGCTTGTTCCGGCAGATGCCTCGACACGTTCAAGCGCCATTATCAGCGATCAGGCTCTGGCGGCAGCCGGTACTACGACTGATGACATCGACTTTCGCTCGCACAGAATCTGGATCGACGCCGTTACGGTTCATGGCGCGCGCACGATCGAAGACATTAACGCAGCCTATCGTGAGAACGGCAATATCGGCCCGCGTCCGGAAACCTTCGACCAGAAGGCAGCCTTTCAACTGCTTGCCGACGTGATTGCCGAACGGCGCCTCGCTCGGGCGAGCATCGGGATCGATCTCGAATTCGTACCGGCTGCCGATTTTGAGCGCCTGAAAGCAGTCCTGCCCTCGGTGCAATGGCGCGATGCCTCTCGGATCGTCAAGCAACTGCGCCTGATAAAGAGCGCCCGCGAGATCGAGTTTCTGCGCAGTGCCGCCCGTTATGCGGAAGGCGGCTTGCAGAGAATGGCGGCGACAGCGCGGTCCGGCGTCACGGCGGCAGAGCTTTCCGACGCCTGGCTGGCCGGAGCGACGAGCGCCGCCGAAGCAAACGGACAGCGCCTGTCTGGCCACTGGGCTTATATCTCGACCGGGCCTGACCTTCAGAACCCGGCGGCGCAATTGGCGGAGGGCGGCCTCATCAAGGCCGATGTCGGCACACTGGTGAACGGCTATTCTTCAGATGGTGCCCGCACCTATGTCTACGGTGAGCCTGCGCCGCTTGCCAAGCAGATTTACGACGCGCTTTTTGAAACGTTCCATGCCGGTATCGCCTTGCTGAAGCCCGGCAATACATTCGGACAGGTCCACGAAACAATGCTCTCCACCATGCGGCGTCATGGTTTCAGCGAATATTATCGCGGGCATTTCGGGCATTCCGTCGGCTCAGCGCTCGGAATAGAGGAATGGCCCTTTATTTCGCATGCCAACACCATGGTCTTTGAACCCGACATGGTGCTGGCTGTGGAAGCACCGTTCTACGCAAACGGCGTGGGGGCGCTGATGATAGAGGAACAATTCCTCATCACCGCAGACGGAGCGGAAACGATGAATGCCCTTCCGCGCGAGCTTGTCTCGATAGGCTGACCTCAGCGGGTCTGCGAACGGCTTTGGTCGCTCATTACTCGCGAAGGGAGGCCATGGTCGCCCCTCTTCATGAGCGCAACAATTATCTTCATTTGACTTTCCTTTTGTTTTCGATTTTCATTGTTTGGCTTTCACACTCGCAAAGGCTGAACGTGTGATCAGGTGGAGGAACATGTCAGTTGCTAATGCGCATGCCCTCTTCTTAGACAAAAGCTGCAAGCTATATGCTTATCCAAGTAATCCGCCTCGAGTTTGCTCGAGCATAGGCCGCGGCCCCATGGTTGCGCCTGCTGACTGGCGCGCATCGAGCACCGGGCCCGGGGTTGTGGTAAGGTGGGCGGAGCCTTTGGCGAAACACATCTTCGGCAGCGTTCGGAATGGCACTGGAATATGCATGTTTTCCGAAGAAGCACGGAAACGGCCTGCAGGACACAAGTTGCTCATAAGGGATAAGGCACAGCCCCTTGAAGTCCATATTGAGAGGATATGCCAATAAGCGCAATAATTCCGACGGTTGGAGGAGGCCTCGGGACATATGCTGGAACTGCGAAATATCTCGAAGACGGTCGGAGGAGCCACTCATATCCATCCGACAAATCTGGTCCTGCCACGCGGGAGCCTGAATGTGCTGCTCGGACCAACCTTGTCCGGCAAGACCTCCCTCATGCGCCTCATGGCTGGACTGGACAAGCCAAGCGAAGGCTCAATTCTGTTCGACGGGCAGGATGTTACCGGCATGCCCGTGCAGAAGCGCAATGTGGCGATGGTCTATCAGCAATTTATCAATTACCCGGCCTTGACCGTTTATGAAAACATCGCTTCGCCGATGCGCATCGCAGGAAAGTCCCAGTCGGAAATCGACAGTGAGGTTCGCAAGGCCGCAGAGCTTCTGAAGCTGACGCCCTATCTGGACCGAACACCGCTTAACCTCTCCGGCGGCCAGCAACAGCGCACCGCGATTGCGCGTGCCATCGTGAAAAAGGCCAATCTCGTCCTGCTCGATGAACCGCTGGCCAATCTCGACTACAAATTGCGGGAGGAATTACGCGAGGAACTGCCGCGCATCTTTGCCGAATCTGGCGCTATCTTCGTCTACGCAACCACCGAGCCTTCCGAGGCGCTGCTGCTCGGTGGCAATACGGCTGCGCTTTCGGAAGGCCACATCACACAGTTTGGCAGAACAATCGACGTCTATCGCCGCCCGCTCGACCTCATCACAGCACGCACATTTGCCGATCCGCCTTTGAACACGGCTCGCATGGTCAAGTCCGGTGATCGTTTCCTGCGGGCGGATCGCCCCGCCATCGCCGTGCCGGGCCAGCTGGCCCATATAAGCGACGGTCCGCTGACCATCGCGTTCCAGCCGCATCATCTGCTCGTCCGTCCAGCGGAAAACGCTACAGTTCCCATTCGGGCCCGCACACTGGTGTCCGAAATCGCCGGATCGGAAAGCTTCATCCATCTCGATTACGAAGGCGACCGCTGGGTCATGCTGGCGCACGGTATCCAGATCATCGAGCCGGACCGCGAAATCGAAGTCTACCTCGACACGCGGCATCTGATGGCATTCGATGAGACCGGTCGCGCCGTCGGCCACGCGTCCGGCTTGGCGGCATAGGAGGACGGCGATGGCACGTATCACTCTCGATCATATCCGCCACGCCTATAATGCCAAGGCGCAGGCCGCAGGCGAATACGCCCTGAACATGGTCAATCATGAGTGGGAGGATGGCAGTGCCTATGCGCTGCTCGGCCCGTCCGGTTGCGGCAAGACGACCCTGCTCAACATCATCTCCGGTCTTCTGAAGCCGACCGAGGGGCGCATTCTCTTCGATGGTCAGGACGTGACCAGCTTGGCGACCGAGGACCGTAACATTGCGCAGGTCTTCCAGTTTCCCGTCGTGTACGACACGATGACTGTTTTCGACAATCTCGCCTTTCCCCTCCGTAACCGTCGCATGCCGGAAGCGGAAGTGGAGCGCCGCGTGAAGGACATTCTCGAAATGACCGATCTCGGCGGCATTGCCGGGCGACGGGCACGCGGACTGACTGCGGATCAGAAGCAGAAGATTTCACTGGGTCGAGGTCTGGTACGCGCAAACGTCAACGCGATCCTGTTCGATGAACCGCTGACGGTTATCGATCCACACATGAAATGGGTGCTGCGTTCGCAGCTGAAGCGGCTGCACCGTCAATCGGGTTTCACCATGGTTTATGTCACGCATGACCAGACCGAGGCGCTGACATTCGCCGACAGGGTAGTGGTGATGCACAATGGAGAAATCGTGCAGATCGGCACGCCCGCTGAACTGTTCGAACGCCCCAAGCACACATTCGTCGGCTATTTCATCGGCTCTCCAGGCATGAACCTCATGCCCGCCCGGATTGACGGCCAAACTGCCCGGGTCGGCGCGCAAATCATCTCACTGCCCGGCACTCCTCAGATTGGCCATTCGACACAAGTCGAGCTGGGCATCCGGCCGGAGTTTGTGAAGCTCGGTCGTGAAGGCATGCCAATCCGTGTCGACAAGATTGAGGATATCGGGCGTTACCGCATCGTGCGCGCGGGCTTCGAAGGGCAGAAACTGGCAGTGGTGGTCGGCGAGGATGAGGACATACCCGCCGAACCGCGTGTGACCTTCGATCCGAAGGCTATCGGCATATTCGCGGATTCCTGGCGTGTGGGGATGGCGGGCTGACCATGGAGAAAAGCTGGAACAACAAAGCCTGGTTCATGGTCCTGCCGGTGCTGGTGCTGGTCGCCTTTTCCGCGGTCATTCCGCTGATGACGGTAGTGAACTATTCGGTGCAGGACACGTTTGGCAATAATCAGTTCTTCTGGGCCGGAACAGATTGGTTCGAACAGATTCTTCACTCCAGCCGCTTCTGGGATGCGCTCGGGCGTAATCTCATTTTTTCGTTCATCGTTCTGGCTATCCAGATACCTCTCGGCATCCTGATTGCGCTCAACATGCCCAAAAAGGGTTTCTGGGTTCCGGTGTGCCTCGTCACCATGGCACTGCCCCTGCTGATACCATGGAACGTGGTCGGGACGATCTGGCAGGTTTTCGGGCGCAGTGACATCGGCCTGCTCGGCTATTACGCCAACTGGCTGAGGCTGGATTACAATTACGTCAACGATCCGTTCGATGCCTGGGTGACGATCATCCTCATGGACGTATGGCACTGGACCAGCCTCGTGGTGCTGTTGTGCTATGCAAGCCTCGTATCCATTCCCGATGCCTACTATCAGGCCGCAAGGATTGACGGAGCCTCGCGGTTCTCGGTGTTTCGTTACATCCAGCTGCCCAAGATGAAGCGCGTTCTCCTGATTGCTGTACTGCTCCGTTTCATGGACAGCTTCATGATCTATACCGAACCGTTCGTGGTGACAGGCGGCGGACCGGGCAATTCGACGACATTTCTGTCGATCGATCTGGTCAAGATGGCGCTGGGGCAATTCGATCTTGGACCGGCGGCCGCCATGTCGTTGATCTACTTCCTTATCATCCTGCTGCTGTCTTGGGTGTTCTACACTGTCATGACCAGCCACGATCAGGAGGCATGAGATGAACGCCTTACATGGAGCCTCTATGGGTCGCGTGAATGCGATTGCACCGGATATCAGCGCCGTCAGACAGCGCGCGAGCAGACGCGAGACGTCACGGTTCGGCTGGCTTATACCGACAATCTACATCATATTGCTTCTGATCCCGATCTATTGGCTCATCAATATGAGCTTCAAGACCAATCAGGAAATCCTGACGTCGCTGACGCTGTTTCCGCATGAGCCGACGCTGCAAAACTATCGCGCCATCTTCACCGACTCCGCCTGGTACTCGGGTTATATCAACTCGATCATCTATGTTGTCATGAACATGGTGATTTCAGTCTCGGTGGCGTTACCGGCGGCCTATGCCTTCTCGCGTTACCATTTCCTGGGAGACAAACATCTTTTCTTCTGGCTCCTGACCAACCGCATGGCGCCTCCGGCAGTGTTCGCCCTGCCGTTCTTCCAGCTCTATTCGGCATTCGGGCTCATCGATACGCATATTGCGGTCGCACTGGCGCATTGCCTTTTCAACGTGCCGCTGGCCGTTTGGATTCTCGAGGGCTTCATGTCCGGCGTACCGAAAGAAATCGACGAGACAGCCTATATCGACGGCTATTCGTTTCCAAAGTTCTTCGTGAAGATCTTCATGCCGCTGATCGCATCAGGCATCGGCGTGGCAGCCTTCTTCTGTTTCATGTTCTCATGGGTCGAGCTGCTGATTGCACGAACCCTCACGACCACGGACGCGAAACCCATCGCGGCCACAATGACACGCACCGTTTCGGCTGCCGGAATGGACTGGGGATTGCTCGCTGCCGCTGGCGTTCTGACGCTGATACCCGGCGCACTGGTGATCTGGTTTGTCCGCAATTACATCGCCAAGGGCTTCGCCCTGGGGAGGGTCTGACATGTTTCATCTGCCCGATTTCTCATGGATGGCCTGGACCTGGCAGACCGCCGCTTTTTTCTGCGGTATCGCCGCCCTGCTCGTTGGAATGGGTGTCTGGGAATATGCTTCCCCCGGAGGCGCACCACGCAACGGCATCCTGGGGTTCGAGACCACGCGCGGCGACCGTCTGTTCATTTCGTTGCTCGGCAGCGCATTCATCAATCTGGCATGGCTTGGACTGGTTGGTCCGAACCTGTGGTGGGCTGTCGCCCTCTCGGTGGTCTACGCCATTGGCGTATTTCGCTTTGTTTAAGGTGTCCGAAGCGGAATACGTCCGCTTCATGCAGTAGTGGGCCCGGGGGACATACCGCGCCCGAAAGTCGATATGCACTCGCAAGCTTTGGGAGGATCAACATGCGACGGCATCTAATGACAACTACGGCACTCATCGTGCTGGCAATGACAGGCGCAGCTTCAGCAGGAATGGATGAGGCAAAGCAGTTCCTCGACAAGGAAATCGGTGACCTTTCATCCCTTTCGCGCGCCGACCAGGAAAAGGAAATGCAATGGTTCATCGATGCAGCCAAGCCCTTCCAGGGCATGGACATCAAGGTCGTTTCCGAATCCCTGACCACCCACGACTATGAATCCAAGGTGCTGGCCCCCGCTTTTACCGCCATTACCGGTATCAAGGTCACGCACGACATTATCCAGGAAGGGGATGTCGTCGAGAAAATCCAGACGCAGATGCAGACCGGTCAGAATCTCTATGACGGCTGGGTCAACGACTCCGACCTCATCGGCACGCACTGGCGATACCAGCAGGTCCGCAACCTGACCGACTTCATGGCCAATGAGGGCAAGGACGTTACCAATCCGGGCCTTGATCTGGACGATTTCATCGGCAGCAAGTTCACCACCGCTCCCGACAAGAAGCTCTATCAGCTTCCCGACCAGCAATTCGCGAACCTCTACTGGTTCCGTTACGACTGGTTCAACGATGAAAAGAACAAGGCCGACTTCAAGGCGAAGTATGGTTATGACCTTGGCGTTCCCGTTAACTGGTCGGCATATGAGGATATTGCCGCGTTCTTCACCGGTCGCGAAATCGATGGCAAGAAGGTCTATGGCCATATGGACTATGGCAAGAAGGACCCGTCACTCGGCTGGCGCTTTACCGATGCGTGGCTTTCCATGGCCGGCAACGGTGACCGGGGCTTGCCGAACGGCCTGCCTGTGGATGAATGGGGCATCAAGGTCGATGACCAGTCGCGTCCGGTCGGTTCGTGCGTCGCACGCGGCGGCGACACCAACGGACCAGCTTCAGTCTATGCGATCCAAAAATATCTGGACTGGATCAAGGCCTATGCTCCAGCGGAAGCGCAAGGCATGACCTTCTCCGAATCCGGTCCCGTTCCTTCGCAGGGCAACATCGCCCAGCAGATTTTCTGGTACACGGCATTCACTGCGGACATGGCCAAACCAGGTCTCCCCGTCGTGAATGAGGACGGAACGCCGAAGTGGCGCGTTGCCCCCTCGCCGCACGGTGTTTACTGGAAAGACGGCATGAAGCTTGGCTATCAGGACGTTGGCTCCTGGACGCTGATGAAGTCCACGCCAGATGACCGCGCCAAGGCCGCGTGGCTCTATGCGCAGTTTGTCACGTCGAAGACAGTCGATGTGAAGAAGAGCCATGTGGGACTGACCTTCATCCGCGATTCCACGATCCATCATCAAAGCTTCACGGATCGCGGACCGAAACTTGGTGGTCTGGTCGAGTTCTATCGTTCTCCGGCCCGCGTGCAATGGTCGCCGACCGGCACTAACGTACCCGACTATCCGAAGCTGGCTCAGCTGTGGTGGCAGGCGATCGGCGATGCGTCTTCCGGCGCAAAGACGGCACAGGAAGCGATGGATTCCCTTTGCGCCGAACAGGAAAAAGTCCTCTCTCGTCTGGAGCGCGCCGGGGTTCAGGGTGACATCGGACCGAAGCTCGCCGAGGAACATGACATCGAGTTCTGGAACAAGGATGCCGTTTCCAAGGGCAATCTCGCTCCGCAGCTGAAGATCGAAAACGAGAAGGAAAAGCCAATCACCGTCAATTACGATGAACTGGTCAAGAGCTGGCAAAAGTAAGGCTGGTAAAAAACTTCATCGGTCGGCCTGTTACGCCGACCGGCGACCCACGTCGGATTGTTTCGCGGTAATGGGGTCTCAAGATTAGGCCCTTATTTCACAAACCACTTAATTGCAGTCCTTTACGATATATAATTTTAAATATACTTACATTGACAAGAAAAACTGCATGATATCCTATTCTGATGCAGCGTTTTACCCACGCGACTTACCATAGAGGGAGGACAGAATGGATATCAGGCCGTCTATCTTTGCCTGGACTTTGACTTGCTCGCTGGCAGTATCCGGCGTCGCATTCTCGCAGGAATCCCGCACAAAAGTTATTCTGGACGCGGACATGGTCGAACTCTTCGACGATGGCACCGCCATGCTTCTGCTTGAGCGGGCTCCCAACATCGACCTGCTCGGCGTGACGGTCGTGTCCGGAAACACGCCCATGCCGGCCGGCGTGGCCGCGGGTGTCCGACAGTTGGAGGCGCTTGGCTCCGACGTGCCTATCTATGAAGGCAGCCGATACGGCATTCGCAACTGGCGAGGGAACAAAGCCACGCCGGAAGTGCTCGCGGCAGAATTGCAGATCAGCCCCATCACCGGTTGGGGCGGCTATCTGCGACCGGATGCGGGCAACGAGATCGATGCCGACCCCACGGCAAAATGGTCCGACGTTTACAAACACAAATATGGCGAAGCGCCATCCTACAAGCGGGTTTATGGCCTGGATAATCCCGACCCGGATGGCAACAGGGACGCCGTCGATTTTCTGGTCGATACAGTCAATAAATATCCCGGCCAGGTCAAACTGGTAGCCATCGGCCCACTCACCAATATCGCACGCGCCATTCTCAAGGACCCAAGCTTTCCGTCGAAGGTCGCCGAAATCGTCTATATGGGCGGTGCTTTCTATGTACCCGGAAATTCGTCAGCATCGGCGGAGTTCAACTGGTGGGCCGACCCTGAAGCCGCCAAGATCAGCGTCCGGTCGAAATGGGGCGATCCAAATTCCGAAACTTTCAAGGCGTATGGAAATCAGGTGATTTCGGGTCTGGAGGCCAATGAACATACGGGCGGAATGCCGGAAGACCTCTATCGAAAAATGGTCGACGGCAGCGTTCCGGGCATTCAGAAACTCTGGCTTGCCCGGGAGGAGCGGATCAAGGCGGAAGGCGGAACCACTTTCGGGCCCGACAATGTATGGGACCTGTTTGCAGCCGCTTATGTCATCGACCCCTCGATTGTGCTCGCATGGAACAATGCGCCTCGTCCCAAGGATGGAACATCTGCGCCTGCTACCGGCGTTTATGTGGACGTGAACACTGAGATGGGCCTGGACTATGGCCGAAGCCTTGCGTTCACCAACAACGATATTGGAGGCAATGGTGAGGCAAGACGGGGACCGGTAGGCACTCAGAAGGCCGCCATTCAGAACTACATCGACGAAGACAAGTTCTGGAAAAAGATCGTTGTCCCCCTGACAACCGCCACAAAGAAATAGGCGTAATCCAAAACCCGGCGCGGTGCGAAACGCAAAACGCCGGGTTGAAGCCTTTCATGGTGCGGTCAGCGAATACGCCGCAACAACCTTTCGCGATAGGTATCGACAATAACCGCGAGGATGATCACCGTACCGATAATGATCGGTTTGTAATTGTCACCGATGCCGAGCAATTGCAGGCCGGTAGCCAAAACCTGCAGGATGCAGGCACCGGCCAGCGTCCCCACGATTGATCCCTTGCCGCCGAACAGGCTCGTCCCACCGATGATGACGGCTGCTATCGCGTTGAGTTCATAACCGACGCCAGCAATCGGGCTTCCAATGTTCAGCCGCAGCAGATAGACAATCGCAGCAATACCGGCGGTGACGCCGGAAATGACAAACGCAGCGATCTTGTATGCATCGGGATTATGTCCCGAAAGGCGCACCGCCTCGTCATTGGCGCCGACCGCATAGATCATGCGACCGAAAACCGTAAAGCGGAGAACGAACCAGCCGACAGCGATCACTGCCACCGCGATCAGGAAGATCGAAGGCAGGAAGCCACCGACTATCAGATTCCCGAAATCGACAAACCCTTGCGGAAGCCCGGTAATGGTGGAGTTGTTCGACACCACACGTGCCGCACCGGCGGCGATATTGAGCATGCCCAGCGTGACAATAAACGACGGGATTTTCCAGTAGGTCGACACCTTGCCGTTGATGAACCCGCAAAGCCCACCGACGGCAATGCATGCCAGAACGGCGAGCGGGATCGACAAGGCGGGCTCCAGACCGGAGGTCATGATAAGTGCGCCCACGACCGTGCATAAGGCAAGCACCGAGCCAACGGAAAGGTCTATGCCGCCGGTCAGAATAACGAAGGTCATGCCTGCCGCAAGAACCGTGTTGATGGCGATCTGAACGAAAATCTTGAGCGCGTTGCCCGGCGTTGCGAAATAGGGCGCGGTGAAGGAAAATACCAGCGTTATCAGGATCAACGCCAGAAACACACCCGCATCACGCAGCAGGAAGCGCTTCAGTTTCTGGCGATCGACAGCGTCGGATTGTTGGACAGATGGAGAAGTGGGTTCCGTCATGCGTGAACATGCTCCTGATAAGCGAGCGAGAGAATACGTTCCTGGTCGAATTGCGACCGGTCAAGTTCCCCCACCAGTTTGCCGTTGGAGAAGACGATGATGCGGTGACACATGCCGATAAGCTCGGGCAGGTCCGAGGAAATCATGATGATTGCCTTCTGGTTGGCGGCAAGCATCCACAGGAGTTGATAAATCTCGCGCCTGGCGCCGACATCAACCCCGCGTGTCGGTTCATCGAGTATCAGCGTGGACGACCCACGAAACAGCCATTTTGCCAGAACCACCTTTTGCTGATTGCCGCCGGAGAGATTACGCACCGGCGTGTCGATGGATGCCGTCTTGACGCGCAACCGCTCGACCAGCTCAGCCACGGCACCTTTCTCGACGCTACGGTCCAGCAGACCGCCATTCGAGATTTTTTTGAGGTCGGTGATCGTGGCGTTGATATAGACGGGCATATCCAGCAGAAGCCCCTGGGTCTTGCGATCTTCGGTCAGGAAGCCAAGGCCGTTGCGCACCGCATCGCGCGGATCACGGATGTCTACCGGCCTACCATCGATATCGATTTCCCCTGCCGATCTTGGATCGGCGCCGAAGATTGCGCGCATCACCTCGGTGCGGCCTGATCCGACCAAACCGGCGACGCCGAGAATTTCTCCATGGCGCACCGAAAACGAAACCGGCGGGGCGCCGTTGTTGCGCCTGACATTCCTCACCGACAAGGCGACGGTACCAGGCTTGATATCAGCATTGAAGCCGTATTCATCCGCGATGTCGCGGCCGATCATCATGCGCACCAGATGCGGCACGCTCAACCCCTGCAGGTCGCGTGTCTCCACCAGCCGCCCGTTGCGCAACACCGTTACGCGGTCACCGATCTCGAAGACCTCGTGCAGACGGTGTGAGATGTAGATGATGGTGACGCCTTTCGCCTTCAGGCGCTTGATGATCGCAAACAGCCGCTCAATTTCCGGTGGCGTCAACGTCGCCGTCGGCTCGTCCAGAACCAGTAGTTTGCTGTCATAACCAAGCGCCTTGGCGATTTCGACCAACTGCATTTGCGCAACGCCCAGCTCCGAGACCGGCATCCGCGGATCGACCGCCAGACCTACCTCGGCGAGAAGCTCTTCGGCGCGCCGGTTCAGCCTTGCCCGATCCATGATCCCAAAGCGCCTCGGAAGGCTTTCCAGCATCAGGTTTTCGGCGATGGAAAGATGCGACAGCAAGTTGAGTTCCTGATGAACGATGCGAATACCCTGAACCTGCGCGTCGTGCGGGGTCTTTGGGTTGTAGGGCTGGCCGTTCAGAAAAATCTCGCCGGAATCGGGCTGATATATGCCGGCGAGAAGCTTGATGAGGGTGGACTTTCCGGCGCCGTTTTCGCCCAGGATGATATGTGTCTCGCCGCGCTGCAGTTCCAGCGTGATACCGTTCAACGCAACCACACCCGGAAAGGTCTTGCCGACATTTTCCAATCTTAAAATGGCGTCGGCTGACTGCATGTCTTTTCCTGCCTGCCGGGTGAAGCGGAGCGGCGCTTGGAGCGCCGCTCTATGATTGGCATGTTTCAGAGATCCTTGGCGGTGATGAGTTTGATATCCGTCTTGACCCAGCCGGAAAATTTCTCGCCCGCCAGCTCCTTGAGACCGTAATCAATGCCCATGGCTGCCATCTGCGCCCCGAACTGATCGACAGTGGCAAGCATCTTGCCATCCTTGATCAACGGCTGGACGGCGGGAATATTGTCGAAGCCCACCACCTTGATCTGCCCCGATTTTCCAGCGGCATCCAGCGCCTTCACCACGCCGAGCGCCATGGAGTCGTTGGCTGCCATCACGCCTTGAATGTCCTGATATTGCGTCAGGAAATTGGTCATCAGCGTGTTGGCTTCTTCCGTTTCCCAATGCGCCGTCTTGGAATCGAGCAGCGTCAGGCCGCCCTCGGCCACGGCATCGTCAAACCCCTTCTTGCGTTCCTTGGCGTTGTCGGCCTCGGGATTGCCTTCGAGGATAACCACCTTGCCGCCCTTGCCCAGTTCCTTGGCAAGCGCCAAGCCTGCGAGCTTTGCACCCTCGCGGTTATCGGGACCGAAAAAGGCAAGATCGACACCGGCCTGCTTTTTCGCCTCCTCATCCAGCGCCACGTCGATGTTGATGACCTTGATGCCGGCTTCCAGAGCCTTTTTGACCGGCGTTACCATCGCCTTGGAATCCGCCGGAGCCAGCACGATCACATTGAACTGCTGCGTGACGAAATTCTCGACTGCATCGACCTGTGCGGCGAAATCCCGTTCATCCTTCATTCCGACAGCGGCGAAAGAGAACTTGTCGGTGTTTTTGGCGGCATAGTCCTCGGCACCTGCCTGCATCTGCTTGAAGAACTCATTGGCGAGCGACTTCATGACCAGACCCACTTTGGGCTTGTCCGCGGCAAAAGACGGCAAGGACGGTAGAAGCAGAGCACCGGTGCCCAGTGCGCTCGATGTTATAAACTGGCGCCGTGAAATTGAAACCCGACCCAGTCCTGTAATAATTGAACTTTTAGTCATGAATTCCTCCCCTCACTTCAGTAAAAATCTGCCGTGTTACTGCAGCGTAGTGCTGTGTATGCAGTACTGTCAAGACGGCAAGATAGAGGGAAGCGTTCACGGTTCTGGCCCCATGACAGACCTGACACAGCAAAACCGATTGCACTTCTCATCACGATATCTTCGCAGTGTTAGAAGGAGTTGACCGCCACCACGGGAACTGGTGACGCACTTATCGGTTGATGTCGACGGCGGGCGTGAAACGAGCAAGGATAACTGCCATGTACAAGTTCCCGGCAATCGCAGCTTTGGTACTATCGGCTTTCATTCCAACTGTTCCCGCACATGCGCAGAGTATTGAAATCGGCCCAAACGGTATCCAGGTCAATCCGGATGGAGATCGACGTTACGGTCGCGAGGAAATCAGCGAACGCAGGGCCGCCCGGATCGCGCGCAGCGAAGGGATGGATGAAGTTGAAAGCATCTCAAGGCGCAGAAACGTTTATGTTGTCCGAGGACTGGACCGTCGCGACGACGAGATGCGTGTTGTCATAGATCGTCGCACCGGCGAAGTCCTTGAGGTGCGCTAGCCGTGCGAAAAGACGGTTGGCGAGAGCGATCAAAAAGCGGCTCCCATGAGCCGCTCTTGCCTGAATAGTCCAGGGATCGCACGGGTTCCGCCCACAGCGCCTCCTGTCGGGGCCACCCGCCGGCAACGACGGCGTAGACTCGGTCACTCAGCGTGAATGAACCTTTTCGTTAGGTTTTTGTTAACCATGCTGGAGGACATGGCCATGCAGTTGATTTTTTGGATTGAGATCGTAGCGATCCTGGCCGTCAGCGCTGTCGTTTTCGGTATTACCTGGATCGAAACCCATAAGAAGTGAACCAGCTGACCGGGATCGCTTCGAGAGTGTGCCCCTTGGACGCAGCTCCGTTCGTGCGCGCCAAATTTAACACGGTTGAGTTAGCGCCCAAACTGCGTCAAGGTATGAGGCATGTTCGATTGGCCACTCATATTTGTCAGCCTGCTAGCGATTGGTGTGGCGGTATTTCTAATCTACTGCTTGTGGGTGATTGTTTTTGCAAAGCCGGACGGGGAACCCGTCGAGCCCACGACCCTCGACACGGTCGATATGCTCCCTTTCATGAATCACGACGCTGATTGATACCCCTTCGAGCCATACGGCCTGAAATCTGTTCGGTTACAGCTGGACCGTGAGTTTTTTCCTTGTTCCCCCGAGGTTTTGGCATTGAATGCCTCGTTTCCCGGACGCTTGCGGTGCTAAAAATTCTCCAGCAAGAAATGGAATTGGTCTTAAAAACTGCGCCCGAAACATACCACGACAAGAATGTAATTTCGTACGGTTTACACCACGATTCTATCATAAACGGACGCCACGATCAGCTCTATATCTTGCCATCGGAGATGCAGACCATGATCCACTCGACACCCAATACAGTCGCACCGGAAGCCGGTTTTCATGCTTTTGGCAATTCTGGCATGCTTCGGGAATTGCAAGCGAAAGTCGAAGACGCCAAGCGCAAGGCGAATAGCAGCCTGCGCCGCGCTCGGTCCGCGCCCGGACCGCACGTGACGACGAACTCCATTTTCCTGTCACTCTATGAAGAACATCTCCGGGATCGGGAGTCGTTGTTTTCCTCGTTGCGGCAGCTGGACGATATGCGGAATGCGAGTACGCAGCATCGGGTCGCCGAATAAACCGTCAACCTCTGTTGCGTGGATGAAATCCATTGGGGCCGAAGCGCGTTTAATCCTGATAGGCGAGACTATCGCTGAAATTGCCGCTGAAATTGCGCCCGGCTTCGCGGGCGATATTGGCCACAAGCGTGATCAGGCGTGTCGCCGCGCTTTCGAGATAGATAGCGCTATAGCTGGTCGCGGGGAAAGCGGCGTTGGTATTCAACACCTGAAGCTCGCCCGTCCGAAGCTCTTTCTGGATCACCACGGGGGGAATGACGGAAATACCGACGCCCGCCGAAATCATGTTGATCGTCGTGGTGAGCGAGTTGGAATAGTGGACAGTTGCGTCTTTCAACCGCTCCTCGGTGAAGTAATTGATGATCTGCTGATAATTATAGGAGCCGCTCTCATAGGAAATGAGATTGCGGCCCAGTAGATCATCGCGCGACAGAACATCTTCCGCACCGCCCGGAAACTGGTTGCTGCGCGATATCCAGAACATGCCGAACGTGCATATGTCGACAATACGCAGATTGGGCGTCGGTTCGGGCTTGATCGCGAAAACGATATCGAGCTCCCGTTGCTCCAGCTTCTGCACGACCCCCTTCGAAGATGAGGTTGTGATCGAGATGCGTATCTTCGGATAACGCTGGCGCACAATATCGAGAATACCCGGCAATATGGTCATGGCAAGGCTTGGAACGATGCCGATCTTCAGCGTTCCTTCGAGCCCGTTTTGCGGGCTCAGGCTTTCCACCAGATCATGGTAACGCCGCACGACATCGCGCGCGCCCTCGACAAAAGCTTCGCCCTCCGCCGTCAGGTTGACGTCGCGCGCGTCGCGGTCGAAAAGCCGGAAACCGAGTTCCTGTTCCATGGCGCCGATACGATTGGATATTGCCGCCGGCGTCATGTTGAGGCGAGCCGCCGTCGCCCGGAAATTACGCAGTTCCGACAACCAGATCACCGTTTCCAGAAAACGGATATTCATGGACCGGCATGTCCCTTCCCATTTCAGTTACCCGCGCGCGTTTCTTGAAGTCCCTTATTGCGCTCCGGGCAGCCAGATTCGTCCTTTCCTTCTAAGACACTTGCGGGATGAAAATAAGCAAATAGTCATATTCAATCCCACAAACGACAGGGCCGGCCAAAACCGGCCCTGTCAGATCAGCCTTCCGCGTGAGCGAGGATTTTCCTGGTTGCGCCTGAAACGTCACCCAGCTTGAGACCGGTCTTTACGGAAGCTTCGCGTGCCTTGCCCTTGTCCTGTATGTCCAGCGCACGCGAGGCGACCGCGTTCACTTCGTCACGCGGCAGGACGAGAACACCGCTCTCATCGGCCAGAATGGCATCACCCGGATTGACGACGACACCGCCGCAGGAGACCGGAATGTTGATGCCGCCACCCAGATCATAGAGCCGGGTGGTGATGGGCGAGATGCCCCTGGCCCACATCGGAAAATCGGAATCCTCGATTTCCGTCAGGTCCGTGCAGGGGCCATCCACAATGCCGGCGACGGCCCCCGCCGCCTTCGCCGCGATGGTCACACCGCCGCCCCAACACGCATAGCGGTCGTCCCCCATCCGGTCCACCACCAGAATATCGCCGGGGCGAAGCATTCCGGTTACGTGGTGAAGCAAGGTGGAATCCGGACCCGGTATGGCGATGGTGACGGCGGTGCCCACCACGCGGCGCTTCGGGAGGAGCGGCTGGATGGAACGGTGCATGAAGCCGAAGAAACGCCAGTGTCCGACGGTGGCTGTTTCGACGCCCGACAGGAGCTTGAGATCGCTTTCAGCTATCTGCTCCGGCATGGGGTTGATCGTATACATAAGGCGCCTCCTATGCGCAGGCCTGCAACTGCTTGCCGATGCGGCGATGGCTGACCATCGGGATGAGTGAACGCACACGTTCGATCTGGGCACGCTCGATGCGGGCCGTCACGAAGCCGACACCATCGGAGGCGCGCGCCACCACATGACCCCACGGATCGCAGACCAGCGAGTGACCATAGGTATGACGCCGTTCGCCGTTGGAAACGGTGCTGCCGGTCTGGCCGCAGGCCGCGAAATAGGTCTGGGTTTCGATGGCACGGGCCCGCGCCAGCACCTCCCAGTGATCCTTGCCGGTCTGCAACGTGAATGCGGCGGGAAGAACGATCACATCGGCACCGGCCTTTTCCAGCTCCAGATAAAGTTCGGCAAAGCGGATGTCGTAGCAGATCGCGCAGCCGATCTTGAACCCGTCGAGGTCATAGACGACGACATTCTCGCCCGGCTTGACGGTGGCGGATTCCTTATAGGCCGTCCCGTCCGGCCCGACGATGTCGAACATATGGATCTTGCGATAATGCGCGATCTCCTGGCCTTCGCGATTGAATACGAAAGTGGAATTGTAGATGCGCTTTTCGTTCGGAACCTTTTCCATCAGGGTACCGGCATGGACAAAGACTTTGTGCTCACGGGCAAAGTCCTGCGCCATTTTGTAGGCAGGACCACCGGGAACGCTCTCGGCTGCCGCAAGTTTTTCTTCCGAAGTACCGCCGTAATATTCGAAATATTCGGGCAGCACGATTAGGTCCGGAGAATCCGTGCGCACGGCATCTTCCATCAATCCCCGCGTAATGCGCAGGTTTTCGGCCTTGTCGGCCTGCGGGCTCGTTTGGATCAGGGTGATCTTCATTTTTTCCTCCAGCGAATGGGTTAGTAATCAGTTCAGTCAGGCAACCAGGGCTTCGCTTTTCAGCATGTTTACGGTCGAGACCATGCCCTGGCGAAGCGTCATGTTCTGGGTGGCGACGACCAGCATCGCGGCGCCCTCGTCCTGCGCGAAGCGCCGTTCGGCTTCGGTCCAGGCGGGCATGATCCACGGCTTCCCGGCAGCGCGTGCAGCAGCCGCGCAGCGGCGCAGGTCGGCCTTGTCGTCATCATTGAAAGCGTAGGCTCCCCGCCCCCGCGCAAGCGCCAGATCCGAAGGGCCGGGAAACAAGCCGTCAACCGTATCGAGCGCAATGATCTTCTCGACATCGGCAAGACTTTCCGCCGTCTCGATCATGGCGAAGCATTTGGTGCGCTTGTTCTCTTTCTCGAAGGCATCGGTGGCCGGGCGGGCATAACCGAAAATGCGGCCGCCAGTATAAGAGCGCGTGCCGACCAGCGGATATTTTGCCGCTTTCGTAACCTGCTGTGCATGTTCCACGCCCAGAATATGCGGAACGATGACGCCATCCGATCCGAAGTCCAGCGCCTGCTGAATGGCTTCTGGCGTCGGCGCCAGCACCTTGGTCAGGGTGGAAAGACCCTGCGCCTTGGTAAAGGCCAGAAATTGGTCCAGTGTCGACAGGTCGAAGGTTCCGTGCTCGAGTTCGAGGACGAAGGACGAGAAGCCGCAGGTCCGGGCAATTTCGAGATAGCTGAAATGCGGTTGCGACATCCAGAGGGCGATATTTTCCATGCTTGAAGTCACTTTCAGTTGGGAGGTTATTTGCCGATTGTGCGTGACAATCCGAGTGTGCGTTCGATGACGAAGATGATGAGCAGCGTCGCCGCGATCAGCACGACCGAGATGGAAGCGGTCATCGGATCGGTGCGGCTTTCGACATAATTGAAGATTTCGACCGGCAGCGTCGTCATGCGTGGCCCGGTGATGAAGAGCGAGATCACCACCTCATCGAAGGACAGGAGGAAGGACAAAGCCGCACTTGCCACCAGACCCGGCATCATCAATGGCAGTGTGATGCGACGGAACACCGTGAACGGGGACGCACCCAGCATCGTGGCGGCCTCTTCGACCGATGGAGGCAAGGTGGAGAACGCGGTTATCATGATGCGGATGACGTAAGGGGTCGTCACGATCAGATGGGCGATCACAAGACCTGTAAATGTGCCGAGAAGTTCCAGCCGCACGAAGACCAACAGAATGGCGAGGCCCAGCACGATGGATGGCAGAAGCAGCGGCGCGGTAAAGAGGTTCAGCACCGCTTCGCGTCCACGGAACTGATAACGGCGGATCGCATAGGCTGCCGGGATACCCGCCAGAAGCGACAGGACGGTAACGACCGATGCAATGCCAAGGCTGATCCAGAACGCCTGGATGAGCGTTTCATGGTGCAGCATTTCCGCATACCACCGCACGCCCCAGCTCTGCGGCGGAAACGTCAGATAGTTATCGTTGCTGAACGATAACGGCACCACCACCAGAATGGGGGCCAGCAGGAACAGGTAAAGCAGGCCGACCAGAAGGCGGAATGGCAATGAAGTTGAACCGATCATCTCATTTCTCCTTGCCGGTCAGTCGATGCGACGTGCGATACGGGAATAGACCATCAGAGCGAGGCCGAAGATGATCAGGACAATGACGGAGGTTGCGGCGGCCCGCGGCCATTCAAGCTGGATCACGGCCTGATCGTAGATTTCCGTCGCCAGCAGGAACACGCGCCCCCCGCCAAGCAGTTTGGGCGTGATGAAGGAACTGATTGCCAGCACGAAGCAAAGCAGGCAGCCAAGCGCGATACCCGGCAAGGTGAGCGGCAGGATGATGCGGCGAAACCGGGTGAAGGCATTGGCGCCGAGGGATGCCGCAGCCTCCTCAAGCGAAGCGTTCAGGCGCCCGAAACCGGCAATCAGCGACAGCGCCATGTAGGGGATCAGGATTTCCACCATGCCGATGAACACACCAAGCGTATTGTTGACGAGCCTGATGGGGGAGGAAATGACGCCGAGGTTCATCAAGGCTCCGTTGACGAGCCCCTGATCCCCTAGAAGCACCATCCAGCCATAGGTGCGCACCACGCTGCTGACGAGCAGCGGCGAGACCGTCACCACGAAAAGAAAGTTGCGCCATACGGGTGAAACACGGTGCAGGAAAAGCGCAATCGGATAGGCGCAGACGAGCGTTGCCAGCGTGATGAATGCGCTCAGCCAGAGCGAGTTGAACACAAGCCCCCAGTTGAAGCTGTCGGTGAAGAAGTTGATGTAGTTTTCGAACGTATAGCGGTCTGTCAGGACACCGCCGCTCTCGCTTTGCAGGAAAGATATCTGCGCCAGATGCGCAACCGGCGCGATAAAGGCGATGAGATTGATCAAGGCCATCGGCAGAAGAAGCGCAACGGCGACGAGACCGTAACGCCTGCGTCTCGACGGCTTTGCCGGGATGATGCCGGTTGATGTGATCGCTGTCATGACGTCAGCTCCCGAAAACCAGCATATCTTCTGGTTTCCATTCGCACAGCAGCCGGTCACCGGTATGGAATGCATGTCCCGCGCTGGCGGTCGGCACTTCAACTTTCAGGCAGGCGCCCTCGATCTCGATGTCGTATTGAACGATGTCGCCGATATAGGTCGTACGCTCAACCACGCCGTGCGCGCTGTTGGTTACGACGCTAACAAGATTGCGATCGCGGTTGGGCGTGAGATTGATGCGATGCGGACGAATGGCGATCTGCCCGGACCCGCGTGACTTTCCATGCGTGTTGCAGCGATAGGCGGCGCTGCCGAGACGGCAGACATTTTCGTCGAGGATCTCGCAATTGTGGACATTGGCGCGACCGACGAATTTGGCGACGAACAGCGAGGATGGCTTTTCATAGATTTCTTCCGGCGAACCAAGTTGCGCCAGCCTGCCGCTATCCATAACGCCCACGACATCGCACATTGTCAGCGCTTCTACCTGATCATGCGTGACGAAGACCGTGGTGATATCGAGGCGTTTCTGAATCTCGCGGATTTCGATCCGCATGTCGTCGCGCAGCTTCGCATCCAGATTGGACAGGGGCTCATCGAGCAGAAGAATACGCGGACGAATGACCAGCGCGCGCGCAAGCGCCACGCGCTGCTGCTGGCCGCCGGACATTTCCTTGGGCTTGCGCGAGCCATAGCCGGGAAGCCGCACCATTTCGAGTGCTTCTTCCACCCGCTTCTTCGCCTCAGCCTTGGCAACCTTGCGCATATCGAGGCCGAAAGCGACATTCTCGGCCACCGTCATATGCGGGAACAGGGCATAGTTCTGGAAAACCAGACCGATATCGCGCTGATGGGGCGGCCTATGCGAAATATCGTTGCCATCGATCAGGATGTTGCCGTCCGAAATCGATGCGAGACCCGCAATCATGCGTAATGTCGTGGTCTTGCCGCAACCGGACGGGCCGAGGAGACCGAGCAGTTTTCCGCGGGGAAGATCGAGATGAAGATCGTCCACTGCCCGGTAATTGTTACCGTAAAGCTTGGTGAGGGCTTTCAACTGTAGAAATGAGCTTTCTGCTGCCATATCGAAACCTGCAAGGGTTCGGTGCCGCCCCGAAAAAACGGGGCGGAAGCGTAAATTTCAGGGTGAGGTAGGTTTAACGACCAGCCGGAATGATCTGGCGCCGCCAGGGATTGAGCAACTTGTCGCGCATATCGCCGATAGTCATCCAGTCGACCGGAATGAGCTTCTCGCGTTGAGCCGTATCCATGTACGGGATGCGCTTTTTCGTTGCGTCGTTCACAGCCGCTTTCGTGTTCGATGGCGCATAGAACATGATCTCGGCGAAACGGGCCTGCGCCTCGGGGCTTATCGCGTAATCGATGAAGGTCCTGGTTGCATCCATGTTCTTGCCGTTGGCAATGGCGCTGATCACATTCACCTGCGCAGCCGTGCCTTCCTTCGGCCCGACCGACTGAAGCTTTCCGCCAGTCTGATCATAATAGAACTGCGCACGCGCATTATAACCGATGGAGAGGGTCGCCGTTCCGTTTGCAACCAGCGTATAGGCATCGGGCTTCGGTTCCCACGTCTGTACGGCAGGCGCCAGTTCCACCAGCTTGTCTACGCCGGGCTTTACGGTCTTCGTATAATCGCCTTCACCGGCAAGCCGGTTTGCAATGATCGTAAGCAGGATGGCCTGAATATCGCCACCGCCCTGCGCCGGGATGATGACCTTGCCGCTTTGCTGCTTGTCCCAGAGCGCTTCCCAGCTATCCGGCGCACCTTGCCCAAATGCATCATGATTATAAAGCAGCGAAAGCGTGTCATATGTGATTGGAATTGCAGCGCCGGCGAGTTCCTTGCCGAGCTTAGCCACATCCGCATAATTTTTGAGCGTCGCTGGGTCGAGCTTTTCAACCAGCCCTTCCTCATCGGCTATCTTGGCGACCGAGAGATCGTAGATTACCGCATCCGTCTGCGGCGAGGACTTCTGGGCACGCATGTTGCCAAGCGATGTCGCTGCATTCTGCACCCCGTAATAAGTGACCTTGATGTCGGGATGTTCCTTCTGGAACGGTTCGATGACGGCCTTGACGTAATTGTCCTGAAATGCGCCGCGATAACCCATTACGGTAATTTCCGCAGCATTGGCTGCGAAAACAGTCAGAGCCGAAACACTCAACGCTAAACTCGCCAGAAAAGCCGATTTTCTGTTGATCAGACGTGCCATCAGTCACTCCCCTTTTGTTTGAGAACAAGGTGGAGAATGGTGGCGGGAGCGTCCAACGACTTATTCTGTCCGCCTGTTCGATTTTGCTTTATGCCTTTGAAACTCGGAGCTTTTGCTCCTGCATTTCAGGCGAAGATACTGGTCTGATGAAACCTGCATCCAGCACGTGATGAAATTCTGATCCATTGCCTGTTTTTTGAGCAGATTCCCGCTGAGCGGTAGCCATTCGCCCGTTGCCTTATGCCTTTGTCGCCTCGAAACCACCGGCATCGCAAGACTGGCACGGTCCTTGCTTCTCTAAAATCGAACACCGAGCCGCGCGACACCGCATGACTTGTGGTGATCGATCAACCGAGGATGACAGAGAGACTAGCCGATGACCAAGTACAAGCTCGAATACATTTGGCTCGATGGATGCACCCCTGCTGCCGGACTGCGCGGCAAGACGCAGATCAAGGAATTCGATGCTTTCCCGACGCTCGACCAACTGCCGCTCTGGGGTTTCGATGGTTCTTCCACGATGCAGGCTGAAGGCCGCAGCTCGGATTGCGTGTTGAAGCCGGTCGCGATCTATCCCGATCCTGCCCGCAAGAACGGCGCTCTCGTGATGTGCGAAGTCATGATGCCGGATGGCATCACGCCGCATCCGTCCAACAGCCGTGCAACCGTCCTTGAAGACGATGATGCATGGTTCGGCTTCGAGCAGGAATATTTCTTCTACAAGGACGGTCGTCCGCTCGGCTTCCCGGAACAGGGTTTCCCCGCCCCGCAAGGACCGTATTACACCGGCGTCGGCTACAAGAATGTCGGTTCCATCGCCCGCAAGATCGTCGAGGAGCATCTCGATCTCTGCCTGGATGCGGGCATCAATCACGAAGGCATCAATGCGGAAGTGGCCAAGGGCCAGTGGGAATTCCAGATTTTCGGCAAGGGTTCTAAAAACGCCGCAGACCAGATGTGGATCGCCCGTTACCTCCTGCTTCGTCTTTGCGAGCAGTACGAAATCGACATCGAGTTCCACTGCAAGCCGCTCGGCGATACCGACTGGAACGGCTCGGGCATGCACTGCAACTTCTCGACCAGATACATGCGTGAAGTGGGCGGCAAGGATTATTTCGAAGCCCTCATGGCGCAGTTCGAGAAGAATTTGCAGGACCATATCGACGTTTACGGCCCGGACAACCACATGCGCCTGACCGGCAAGCACGAAACCGCTCCGTGGAACAAGTTCTCCTATGGCGTTGCCGACCGCGGCGCCTCGATCCGCGTTCCACACTCCTTCGTGAGGGATGGATATCGCGGTTATCTCGAAGATCGCCGCCCGAATTCACAGGGCTGCCCATACCAGATCGCTTCGCAGGTCCTGAAGACGATTTCTGAAGTCCCGACCTCGGAAGACGAAGCACTCGCTGCCTGATTTCCAGACGAACGGCCCGGTGGAGGAATTCAGCGGGCCGGTGGTTGGGTTTCTCGGAAAACCGCAAACAACAAAAAAGGCCGGGGCGAAAACGCACCGACCTTCCTGATCATCGCTTTACTACCAGTGCCAGTACATCCGTGGTCAAAAGCATCAAGCGATGAAGGCTATTGCGAGCGACAGACGCGTTCCAGCGCTCTTAAGCAATGCCTATGACAGCCATATAGGCGCACATCTTGTTCAAAACAAGGTCGTGCATCAAATTAGTTCCGGCTTCCCCTTCCCGCGCAAGACCGAAGCATATCGTTCCCAGGATGCCCGAACGACCTGTCTGCGTCCGTCCACATCATCCTCCATGATTATCGATCGCCATCGCACTGCGGAACGTCCGGGCCGTTATCCCCGCTGATCTGAATGAACGGGTGACAGGATTGGGAAACCGAACGAGCGCCGATGGCAGAAGCCTGGGGAGACTGGATTCCTTGCAAACGGCCCAGACTCGAATCATTGACTTTTGAAAATGGCCGCATTTAAACACCTGTCACATTCCTGTAATGGATCAATCCCCCCGCGACCGCGTAACCCGGTGCGCTGCGTAAGAAATCAAGAGTAAATCATGGCAAACGAAGATCTCGAAGCTCGGCATCTGGAGACTCTTGATCGCGACCTTGGCCGCTTCGTCAAGCTGGAAACGGCGGCGAGCTACGTCTCCCGTCCGCTCGTGGCGCCCGGCATCGCTCTTGTATTCATCATGCTTGCCGGGCTTGGAGCGGCGATGCTGCTGGGTCATTCCAGCCAGATGTTCATCGTTGTCGCCGCAGCCGTCTTCGGCGCTTACATGGCGTTGAATATCGGCGCCAATGACGTTGCCAACAATATGGGACCCGCTGTCGGGGCCAATGCGCTGAGCATGGGCGGTGCGATTGCGATTGCTGCCATTTTTGAAAGTGCGGGTGCGCTCATTGCCGGGGCCGATGTCGTCTCGACGGTGGCGACCGGCATCATTGCGCCCGATACGCTCGCAACCCCGGTCATGTTCATCTGGGCGATGATGGCGGCGTTGCTCGCCTCGGCGCTCTGGGTCAATCTTGCCACCTGGATCGGCGCTCCCGTTTCAACCACCCATGCGGTTGTCGGAGGCGTCGTCGGGGCGGGTATCGTTGCGGCTGGCTTTGGAGCGGTGAACTGGTCGCAGATGGCCGCAATCGCGGCAAGCTGGGTTATCTCGCCGGTGCTGGGTGCGATCATAGCCGCCGGTTTTCTCTGGCTGATCAAAGCCCGTATCGTCTACCGCGCGGATAAGATTGCCGCTGCCCGCGTTTGGGTGCCCATTCTTGTCGGTCTGATGGCTGGCACCTTTGCAACCTATCTGATCATGAAGGGGCTGAAGCAGCTGGTCGATGTATCGATCGAGGTCGCTCTCGCCATCGGGCTGGCTTTCGGGCTTGCAAGCTGGCTAACCTTGATCCCGGTCATTCGCCGCCAGTCGCAGGGGCTCGAAAACCGCAACAAATCGCTGAAAGTCCTGTTCAGCATTCCGCTGGTTGTTTCGGCGGCGTTGCTTAGCTTCGCCCATGGTGCAAATGACGTGGCCAATGCGGTCGGTCCGCTTGCGGCGATTGTTCAGACATCGCAGACGGGCACGTTGATTGACGGTGTCGAGATTCCGCTCTGGGTCATGCTGATCGGCGCTTGTGGCATTTCGTTCGGCCTGTGCCTGTTCGGTCCGAAGCTCATCCGGATGGTTGGCAATCAGATCACCAAGCTGAACCCGATGCGGGCCTATTGCGTGTCGCTTTCCGCCGCGATCACCGTCATTCTCGCCAGTTGGCTGGGATTGCCGGTCAGTTCAACCCACATCGCCATTGGTGCGATCTTCGGCGTCGGATTCTTTCGCGAATGGGATACGGAACGCCGGCTGAAAAAGGCGCGCCAGGCCCTGCCGCTTGAATCCATCCCGGTTGAAGAGCGTCGCCGCCGCAAGCTGGTTCGCCGTTCTCACGCGCTGACGATTGCCGCAGCCTGGGTGGTAACGGTTCCCGCTGCCGCAATTCTGTCGGCCATTCTGTTTGCCTTGCTGAACCAGTTGCCCGTGGGGAATTCCTGATTCAGCGAGCTAAAGCGTGTCGCATTTATCATATTCACAAAACACGCTTTAAGCTTTCGTGCATGTCTTTATCCCAAAACCGGTTCCCACTTTTGGGAGACATGCTTTAGGCTCCGCCGAGAATTGTAAAAGCCCCGAGCTGCAAGCCCGGGGGGTTGTCCCCGCTACTGCTCACGCCATGGGAGCCCCGGATAGAAGCTGGATTGAGCGTCAAGAAAATGCTCCAATCCCGTGGACTGATTGACACCATCATAGGGTCATCAAGGCAGGCGGCATAAATGGAATTCAAGGAGACTGGCATGAGCGTGCAATTTGCCCCGCAGCTGACGGTGTGCGGGATTGAGGAACTGGCCGGGCAGCGAGCGCGAAAGGTCACCCATGTTCTGTCGCTGGTCGATCCAGACCTTCCCGAACTGGATGCGTTTCAGACTTTCGAGCAGCATCATCGCGTGACGTTGCGCTTTCACGACATCATCAATGCCGCCGACAATCACACAATGCCAACGCCGGATCATATGAGCTCGATCCTCCAGTTCGGCTCGGACTTCCTCGCTGCACAGAACGGGGAAGCGCCGCGCCACCTGCTGGTCCATTGCCATATGGGCGTGTCGCGTTCGACGGCGGCCATGGTTTCGCTCATGGCGCAGGGCAATCCCGACGAAAACGCTGAAAACCTTTTTGCGCGCCTTGTCGCCATTCGCCCGCAGGCCTGGCCGAATTCACAGATGATCGGCTTTGCCGACGAGCAGCTTGGGCGTAAAGGCGAACTGACCGACGCATTGCGCAGGCATTACGGCCGCCAGATCGAACGCAACCCGCAATTTACGGAATGGATGACAAGGCTGGGCCGTCAGGCCGAGCTTCAGATGGCGATACCGGCTTCACCGTCGACGGCATCATCGATGTGACCACATCAGCCTGCGAAAGAAAAAGGCGCCTTTCGGCGCCTTTTTCCTAACTTATCAATCGACCAGCCCATATCAATATACAGGCGCCGATGAAGCCCGCGATCAGATAGCCCAGCCAGCCGCCGAACGAAACACCGAGCAATCCGAAGATAAAACTCGCTACGGCTGCGCCGATGATACCGAGAATGATATTCATGAATATCCCGGTATTGCTGTTCATGAAATTGGAGGCAATCCAGCCGGCCAGACCGCCGATGATGATTGCCGCAATCCAGCCTATTCCTGCGCTTCCCATCGAGAACCCTCCTGATTACAGTCCGGCGGGCACCTTGCCGCCGTTATCCTTCAGTTTCTGAATGACCTGCTTGTGCAGCCAGACATTCATGGTCGCGGAATCACCCGTGTCACCGGTATAGCCCAGTTCCTTGGCAAGTTCCTTGCGGTGCTCCAGGCTGCTGTCGAGGCCAAGAGCCTTCATCAGATCGACGATCGAAGTCTTCCAGTTGAGCTTCTGGCCGCTTTTGGCAACGGCGGCATCAAGAATAGCGCCTACGTCGACGCTGCCCGCAGCAGCGGGTGCCGACTGTGCCGGAGCGGCAGCGCTCGGCGATGCGGTTGGCGTCGGCGCTGGCGAAGCAGCGGTTTCCGTGGAAGGCGTTGCAGCCTGCGCCTCTCCCCAAATGGCGTTCTTAATCTTGTCGAAAATCCCCATCACGAACTCCAATCGTTGAAAAATCGATATGCCCCCAAACTCCCGACTTAGGACGATCGGAAACCTGGACACAGCAAATCATCCGGTGATTCCCGGACAAACGCTCGAAGTAAATGAAGATGAAGCGGTTTTGTTCCCTATAAAGTTGTAACAGAAAGTTTCAGCGTGTCTTGATCGCGCATCTGTGCAGCTAGGCGCGTGCCGATCGGACGTGCCGGAATCAGCCTGATGTTCTGCGCCGGACATATCGCCAGCCCGAAACAATCCCCTATCTTGTTACGCATCAGCCCCGAACAAGGGAGTGGCCGCGCGTGCACAAGCAGCTTGTTACGTTCAATGCCGGTTCGTCGACCGTCAAGATCGGCACCTTCGCCTTTGACGGACAGCAACTCCGAAAACGGGCGCGGGGCGAGATTGATCTGAACGAATCTCCCGTGACCTTTCGATTGCGCGGTGAAAGCGGGAACCTCGACATTGCCCTGGCATCTGCGGATGCCGGGAATATCGTCAGCATTCTGGAAGAACTGTTCGCACGATTGTCCGATCATATCAGCCCCGGCAACATTCTCGGCGTCGGTCACCGCGTCGTCTTTGGCGGGGATCAATTCGCCGGGCCGGTCTTGTTAGACGACAAACATATCGAAGCCATCGAGAGCCTTTCCATTTACGCGCCGCTCCACCAGCCCAAAAGCACAGCTCTGATAAAGGCCGTCCGGAAACTCCTCCCCCATCTTCCGCAGGCGGCCTCCTTCGATACCGCCTTCCACCAGACCATACCGGACAAGATCAGGCGTTTTGCGGTTCCCATCGCCCTCCACGAACGCGGAATAAAGCGATATGGCTTTCACGGCTTGTCCTACAAATCCATCATCGCGAACTTTTCCCGACGAGTGCCGGAGCTTGCTGGCGGGAGGATCGTCGCCGCACATCTGGGAAGCGGGGCAAGCCTGTGCGCCATGGACGGCGGCAAAAGCGTCGACACCAGCATGAGCTTTTCCACGCTTGACGGCATTCCGATGGCGACCCGTTGCGGAACCATCGATCCCGGCGTTCTCCTTCATTTGTTGCAGCAGGAAAACATGCAGGCGGATGCGCTTGCCGACCTGCTTTATCATCGCTCCGGCCTTCTCGGATTGTCCGGGATAAGCAGCGATACACGCGACCTGCTCGCAAGCGATGATGCCCGTGCCCGGGAAGCCATCGACATTTTCACCGCGCGCATTGCCGGTGAAATATGCAGGCTCGCCGCGACGCTCGGCGGACTGGATGCCTTGATCTTCACCGCCGGTATCGGGGAGCACCAGCCCGCAATCCGAGAGGCGGTCTGCGAGCGTCTTTCCTGGCTTGGTTTTGAAATCGACGCTGCCGCCAACAAAAACAATGCTTTCCGGATCACGCGCCCAACCTCGCCGGCAGCGGCCTTCGTGTTTGCTACCGACGAGGAACAGATTATCGCCGCCGAAACGCTGGACGCTCTTCGGAACCCCGCAGTTACAGCGCCCGCCGCATCTGCGTAACCATCCGCGAAGGAGACAGAGAATGACCAAAGCACCGGCCCAAGGCCCCCTGGCACCTCAGCAGCTCGCGCTGATCGATCGCTACTGGAAAGCGGCGAACTATCTTTCGGTGGGGCAGATCTACCTGATGGACAATCCCCTGCTGCGCAAACCGCTGGAACCTGAGCATATCAAGCCACGACTGCTCGGCCACTGGGGGACGACGCCCGGCCTGAATTTCATTTACGCGCACCTCAATCGCATCATTCGGGAAAGAAATGCCAACATAATCTACATATGCGGGCCGGGGCACGGTGGACCGGGCATGGTAGCGAACACCTATCTGGAAGGTTCCTATTCTGAAATCTATCCGGGCGTGAGCGAGGATGAGGCAGGAATGCGCAAACTGTTCCGGCAGTTTTCCTTTCCCGGCGGCATACCAAGCCATGTCGCGCCGGAAACCCCGGGCTCGATCCATGAGGGCGGCGAGCTGGGATATGCGCTTGTGCACGCCTATGGCGCCGCTTTCGACAATCCTGATCTGGTGGTCGCCTGTGTGGTCGGCGATGGAGAGGCGGAAACGGGAACCCTTGCCGCCTCGTGGCATTCCAACAAGTTTCTCAATCCCGCACGCGACGGCGCCGTGCTGCCGATCCTTCATCTGAACGGCTATAAAATCGCAAATCCCACCATCCTCGCCCGCCTTTCCGATGACGACCTCACCAGTCTCTTCAGGGGCTATGGCTATGAGCCGTTCTTCGTCGAGGGCAGCGAACCCGAGGCCATGCACCAACAGATGGCAGCAACCCTCGATGCGATCTTCGCCCGGGTCGAGACGATAAAGCGAAGTGCCGATGTGAAATCACCGGAGCGCCCCCGCTGGCCCATGATCATTCTGCGAAGCCCGAAAGGTTGGACCGGCCCGAAGGAGGTCGACGGGCTGATCGTAGAGAATTACTGGCGATCGCATCAGGTTCCCGTCGCTAATTGCCGCGAAAATGATGCGCATCGCAAAATTCTTGAAAACTGGATGAAAAGCTATGACCCGGAGGACCTGTTTGACGAAAAAGGTGCGCTGAAGCCCGAACTGCGCGCGCTCGCGCCGCAGGGCGAACGGCGCATGGGGGCCGGCCCGCATGCAAATGGCGGCTTGCTTCGCAAGGAACTGCACACGCCCGACTTCCGGCAATATGCCGTCGAGGTCACCGAACCGGGAGCGCTGGAAGGGCAATCCACCAAAATACTCGGTGAATATCTGCGCGACGTGCTGAAGCTGAACGAGCGGGAGAAGAATTTCCGTGTCTTCGGTCCCGATGAGACCGCTTCAAACCGTCTCGGCGCGGTCTTCGATGCCAGCGACCGCGTGTGGATGGCTGAAACCTTAGACATAGACGACCATCTGTCGGCCGATGGCCGCATCATGGAAGTATTGAGCGAGAATCTGTGTCAGGGCTGGCTGGAGGGCTATCTGCTGACCGGAAGGCACGGGTTTTTCTCCTGCTACGAAGCCTTCATCCATATTGTCGATTCCATGTTCAACCAGCATGCAAAATGGTTGCAGGTCGCGCGCGAACTGAAATGGCGAAAACCGATTTCATCGCTCAACTATCTTCTGACCTCTCATGTCTGGCGTCAGGATCATAACGGCTTTTCCCATCAGGACCCGGGCTTTGTCGATCTGGTGGCCAATAAGAGCGCCGATATCATCCGCGTCTATTTTCCCCCGGACGCCAACACGCTGCTGTGGGTTGCCGATCACTGCCTTAAAACCTGGGATCGCATCAACGTCATCGTGGCGGGAAAACAGCCTGAACCGCAATGGCTGTCGATGGACGAGGCCGTGCGCCATTGCGAAGCCGGTCTCGGCATATGGGACTGGGCCGGAACCGAGGACGGTCTGGAACCCGACATCGTGATGGCCTGCGCGGGTGATGTGCCAACGATGGAAGTTCTCGCCGCTGTTTCTCTCCTGCGCCAGTCCCTGCCGCATCTGCGCATCCGCGTCGTCAATGTCGTGGACCTGATGGTTCTGCAATCACCGCAACACCATCCGCACGGCATTGCCGACGACGAGTTCGACCGCATCTTCACGACCAACCGGCCCGTCATCTTTGCTTACCACGGTTATCCCTATCTCATTCACCGGCTGGTCTATAAACGCACCAACCATTCCAATTTCCACGTGCACGGCTTTATCGAACAGGGAACCACGACCACGCCTTTCGACATGACGGTGCTGAACGAACTGGACCGGTTTCATCTGGCCATGGCGGCTGTCAGGCGGCTGCCAATCGGCAATGACGTGGCGGGTCCTTTGATCGCCACGTTCGAGGAAAAGCTGGTTCTTCACAAACGTTACGTGCGGGAACATGGCGAAGACATGCCGGAAATCCGGGATTGGAAATGGGACGCACGGCTGTAAGCAACCGCGCGAAGAAGCGCGGCGCCCGCAGGCACCGCGCTTCAGGTTCAGCCAGTGTCGCAGGCGCCGTGAGGGCGCGATGCTGACGTGCGGGTTTTCTCACCAGCGCTTCAACCCCAGCAGTTTCTCGCCAAGCAGGGTCAGCGCGACTGTCTCGGCGTTGTGTTTTTCCCATTCGCGCGGATCACCGGGAAAAGCGTCGCGCCTTGGATGATCGCGCTCCCGCCAGAGCCGGATGCGTTCCAGTCGTTCGGTCTCGTTTTCCCATTCGGCAGGGTGCATGGAGATATATTGCGCCATGCGCACCCGGTTGTCGGAATGGTTCGGCCTGACGCCATGCGCCAGCAGCGAATTGAAGATCATCAGGTCGCCTGGCTCCATGTCGATATTGACCACTTCGAGCCCGGTCATGTCGGGATGCATGGGGTCGCGGTCGTCCGGCTGTGTTTTCACCCATTCCTCGAAATGCTCGAACAGATAGGGCACGCACTGGAAACCGCCCACATCGCCATCCTGCTTCTGCAGGCTAAGCACACCCTGCACGCCGATTGGCAGAGGCCGGATCGAAGTGTCCACGTCCCAATGAATGAAGCCGTGCGGGTTGCCCTTGATCTTCTTTGGCGGATTGAGGTTGGCCCGGTCGATGGTGACCCAGAGGTCCTCCCTGTCCCATATATCGACAAAGACGTCATAGACACGCTGCTCCATACGATTGTCCCAAAGATACTGGTGATTGTAGATTTCCAGCATCCCGGTATTGTTGAGCTCCTTCATCTTGTGCTCGCGCCGCTGCGGCGCATACCAGGTTGAAGGGTCTTTCGGGTCCTTTTCGTCGAATTCCCAGAGCAGATCGACAAGACGCGCAACATTGGCCGCCGGGACGGCCTGACGGACGATGACATATCCCCTTGTCGTCCAATGTTCCCAATCGGCCTTTGACAGGACGCGCAGCGGCAGGTTCTTCCTGATGTCCTTCAACTGGATCGTCGCGGCTGCGGTCGGATGGCTGTCGCGCTTGGTCATTGTGGTGTCCTGCATATCGTTCTCCCATCATATGCTTGCCCGGAACCGGGGATGCAGGAAAGCTAATGGTTTCCCGCGCGCCATGTTGCGCCCAAATGGACAAAACTGATACTATTCCAGCGTCGAACCTGTACCCCAAGGCAACATGAAGCCACTTCTTGAACATTTGCCCGCATCGCCGGACGCTTCCTGGAGCATGCTCAATCGGCGTCTCGACGATGCGATCCCCTTCGAATGGCATCATCATCCCGAGTTTGAATTGACGCTGACGCTCAATTCCCGCGGCCAGCGCTTCATCGGAAACCACGTCGCCGAATACGACCATGGCGATCTCGTCCTCATTGGCCCCGATCTGCCGCACACATGGGCCTCGCGCGAAAAACTCGACGAGACAAAACCGCACGTGGCGCTTGTCTTCTGGTTTCGAAGGGAATGGATAGATGGCCTGACGGGGGGATCGGTGGAGCTGGCTCCCATCCGTCGCCTGATATCCGACGCCGGCACGGCTCTGGCGTTTGATCCGGCGCTCGGTCGTCGCCTGTCGGCGGATTTCGAGGCGCTGTTCCTGCATCCGCCGGCGCAGCGGCTGATCGGCCTGCTGACGATACTGGCAAAGCTCGCGGAGGAGCGCACGAGACAGCCACTTTCGTCCGTCATTCCCCAGCAGCATGTGGGCGACCGCTCAAGGATCGACCGGGTACTCGTGCATATCCATAAGCACTATCACGCGCCCCTGCGCATGGAGGAGCTTGCCGAAATCGCGTTCCTCAGCATTTCGGGCCTGCATCGCCTGTTCCAGCGGCACACTCAGATGAGCGTCTCCGAATATGTGATCGCCTTGCGGATCGGCGAATCCTGCTCGCGGCTTTCGGGTACGAACCAGCCCATCCAGCACATAGCCGCCGAAGTCGGCTACGCTTCCCTCGCCAATTTCAACCGGCAGTTCAGACGGTTGCGCGGCATGTCCCCGCGCGAATACCGAATGTCCTTCCGCCGGTAGGTTCGACGTTAGGCAAAGGCTCACTCACCTGCCATTGGGCTCAGGACTGCTCTGGAAAACGCATAATCAGAGGTCCTTGATCAGAAAGACCTCGGATTGGGGCTGAAACTTTCCAAAGGAAATGGCTCCGGCCTCGCGAAAGCCATTGCTCCGGTGAAATTGCTGAGGTTCCTTCTCGTCGGCAACACTCGATGTCATCAATTGCGTGGCCTGTTGTTCCCGCATCGCGGTTTCCCAGCGCTGGAACAGCAATCCGCCAATGCCGCGCCGCCGGTATTGGGGAATGACCCAGATCATATCCATGTAGGGGATAACACCCCAAAACCAGCTGTAGCGAAGAAATCCGGCAGGCTCCGCATCGGTAAGAGTAATGATATACTCGCCAGCGGAAAGACAGCGCTTCACCCAGTGCGCAGGCACGTGCGGGTCATGGCTGATCAGCCAGTCCGTATATCGGATATCAGCGGTAATAACATTCGCGTTCATTCTCTGCCTGTCATTTTGTCCGCTCCATTGGCCCCGTCGTTCGGGACCGGACCGCTTCGCCATGAGTTGTCCGTGGCAAGAAAATCGACGAACGCCCGCAGTTTCGGCGAGAGATGGCGGCTCGACGGCCACATGACCTGCAAGGGCGTGGGAATATCGAGATAATCCTCGAGAACGCTGACCAGTGTCCCGTTCGCCAATTGGGGGCGTACGCTCAGATCCGGGATGGAAACAAGGCCGATGCCTTGCTCCGCCAGGGATATTTGCGGCTCCAGTGAATTCAGCACCATGCGGGCGGTCAGGTCGGCTTCGAAGATTTCATCTTGCCTTCTGAAACGCCAGCGGTCGAGCTTGCCGGTCGTGGGGAAGCGGTAAACCAGGCACGAATGGCGCGCCAGATCCTCCGGCTTTTCCGGCACACCATTCCTGCGCAGATAATCCGGAGAGGCAACGACCGCCCGGCGATAGGAGCCGAGCTTGCGGGCCATCAAACGGGAATCGCCCTGATGGCCTGTACGGATCACGGCATCGAACCCCTCCTCGATCACGTCCACAAGCCGATCGGTAAAGTCGAGTTCCAGTTCTATTTGCGGGTGGTGGCGCGCGAAAACCGCAATGGCCGGCAGGAACAATGCGCCCAGCGACGGCAGGCTGACGCGGAGCCTGCCGCTCAGTTCCTGACAGGTCTGCGACAATTCACTTTCGGCCATCTCGAATTCACACAGGATGCGGTGGCATCGGTCGAGAAACTTCACGCCTTCCGGCGTCAGCGAAATGCTGCGGGTGGAACGATGGAACAGCCTTGTGCCGAACCGTTCCTCCAGCCGCACCACTGCCTTGCTTACAGCAGACGGCGAAATGCTCAACCGACGCCCCGCCTCCGTGAAACCTCCGGTTTCGGCTGCCTGCACGAAAGCGCGCAATGCGCCAAGACTGTCCATCCTCTGAGCCTCCATGCCCGACATAAATGTCAAAAGTATTTGGAATTATAGCCTACTTTTCTTGATTGGCGAGATTGAGCAATTTCCCCAACCCGATTTACCAATAGGATTTTGCTCCATGACATCCACCTCCACCCCTCGACAAAGCACGGAAAGGCTGCCCGTCGGGGCGCTGCTGGCCCTCGCCATGGCGGGCGTCATCACGCTCATGACCGAAGTCATGCCCGCTGGCCTTCTTCAACAGATCAGCCCCAGCCTCGGCATTACCGACAGTCTGGCGGGGCAGATGATATCCGTTTACGCCGCAGGCTCGTTTCTCACCGCCATTCCGCTCATCACTTTCACGCAAAAACTGCGCCGTCGCCCGCTTCTGCTCATGGCGATCGTCGGCTTCGCGGTGGTGAATGCCGTAACCGCCCTTTCCAACAGCTTCGCGCTGATGCTCATCGCCCGGTTCTGCGCCGGAATATCCGCCGGCCTGGTGTGGGCGTGGCTTGTTGGCTATGCAGCCCGGCTTGCGCCATCGCATCTTGCCGGACGTGCGATTGCCATTGTCGGCATCAGCGCGCCGCTGGCATTTTCCTTCGGCGTTCCGGCAGGCACATTTATCGGTGCGCTGGCCGGATGGCGGCTCGCTTTCGGATTGATGAGCCTTCTCGCGCTTGCCCTCGCCATCATGATCCACTTCATCGTGCCGGACCTTCCCGGACAGAAGCAGGAACAGCGGTTTTCCGTGCCGGATACACTGCGCATACCGGGCGTGCTGAAGATACTCGGCATGACGCTGGCATTCGTGATCGCACATAATATCCTTTACACCTATGTGTCGCCGTTCCTGAGCCTTTCCGGCCTGTCGGCCCGCGCCGACATGGTGCTCTTCATCTTCGGCATTGCGGGAATTGCCGGTCTCTGGGTCGTCGGCACGTACATCGACCGCAAGCTGTGGCCAATGATGCAAGGCAGCATCATCGTTGTTGCCGTCTGCGCCATCGCCTTCGGGGTCTGGAACACCTCGCCGCTGATCGTTCTTGCCACCGCCGGCCTGTGGGGACTGATTTTTGGCGGCGTTCCAACGCTGCTTCAGACAGCGCTCGCCAAAGCTGCCGGCAGCGCGGCGGACGTGGCGCAAGCAATGCTCGTCACCTTCTGGAATCTCGCCATTGCCGCAGGGGGACTGATCGGCGGCCTTGTTCTCGGCGGTTTGGGCGCAGGCTATCTTCCCTGGGCGATGGTCGCATTTCTCGCGGTCACATGGCTGATTTCGCTTCAGTCACATGCCGTTGAGCTCTCTGCTGAAACGCAACCATAAGCCGGGGAACGAGGGACATGGGCTCGGCAAATGCTGGACATGGAATGCCGGGCGTGGCTGGCTTCCAGCAGTCTCGTCCGCTCATGTCACCTCTTGCGCGCCACGATATAGGGGCGATTATCGTTGCCCCTCGCGGCGTGGCGTTCAACGGCAAGGATATCGAAGCCCGCCGCAGATATTTGCTGGCTCAGTTCCGTCGCCGGGAAGACGCCCGCATAGGGCGCCTTGCCGATCAGGCGCATCGCGGGCAATGCCAGCCGGATGAGCGGGTTCATGTCGCCCACGCAAGGCGTCTTGGAAATGAACAAGCCTCCCGGCTCAAGCAAAGTGTGGATCGAGCGCAGCGTGTCCGACAGGTCACGAACCAGATGGAGATAGTTGAAACCAAGAACCACGTTGAACCGTGCCGCCTCTGAGGCAAGCGCCTGCGCAGTCGCCGTTCGGAAGGAGAGAGCCGGGACCGGGGCAGCGGCAAGCTTTTCGTTGGCAATCGCGATCATTCCGGCAGAAAAATCTGTCGCTAGATAATGCTGAACAGCACCGGCAAGCTTAAGCGCTGTCGTTCCTGTTCCGCAGCCCAGTTCCACCACCTTGTCGCTTGCACCAAGCAAAGCCCGGGTCCGGTCCAGCGTGCGCTCATAGCCGATCTGATCCGCGATCTTGCCCATGGCATATTTCCGCGATGTCCGATCCCAGAAACGCGCATCGCTTGCTGTGTTCATGAAGGGCCGCCTCCCAACCACCGTTGCACGCATGAATAGTGCAGAAATGTGATTGCGTGAAGAGGCGGCTCTCCGCGCCCGGGCTGATGAATGCTTCAATCAGCAAAGGCTTTTCTGTCTGGTGCGACGCTGAACCAGATAGGTAGCAACGGTAGCAGCGAACAGCAGCAATGCCGTTGCCACCACGACAGCGACATAGGCATTCTCGAACGCCTGCGAAGCGAGCGTGGTCAACGCACGGGCGTCAGCGGCGGCCATCGATTGCGCTGCAAGCAGCGCCTCATCAAGGCTGTCGCGGACAACAGGAGGAATGCCTGAACCGGCTGGCAGAACGAGGCTCGCCGTATAGAACGCTGACAGGATACTGCCGAAGATCGTTACGCCCAGAGCATTGCCAAGCTCGAACGAGACTTCCTCCACCGAAGCGGCCATCCCCGCTTTTTCGGCAGGCGCGCTTCCCATGATCGAGGATGATGCGCCGGTCATCGCACAGCCGACGCCAAAGCCAAGGACGGCAAGCCCCGCCAGATAGAAGTGCGCCGAGATCCGGTAGGTGAGGATGTAGATCATCACCCCGAGCGCCGTAACGCCGAGCGATATCCAGAGCACCTTGCCCGCACCGAAGCGCGGCAACATTGCGCCCGCAAGCGGCCCCGCAACGAAAGCTGCCAGCGGGATAGGCAGAATGGTCAGGCCCGCCTGGAGCGGTGTCATGCCTTCGATCAGCTGCATGCGCTGGCTGAAAACCAGTTCCATGCCGGTCATCGAGCCCGACGCGACCAGAGCTGCAAACACGCCCAACGAGAACAGTCTCGTCCTGAACAGCGAGAAATCGATCAGTGGTTCAGCGCTTGCAAACTGTCTGCGGACGAAGATCGTCGTGGCAGCAAGGCCGATGACGAGCGCTGCCGCAAAAATGGACATGGAAGCATCGCGCTTTGCAAGTTCCTTGACGGCATAGGTGAGCGCGATCAGCCCCACCATGATCTGGATCGACCCGACCAGGTCCCATTTGCGCTGTGAGCCGAGCGGACGGTTTTCAAGGTGGAAGGCCGAAAGCCCGAGCGCAACCAGAACGACCGGCACATTGATCAGAAAGACCGAACCCCACCAGAAATATTCCAGCAGAATGCCGCCCGCGACCGGACCGATGGCAGCGCCACCCGAAGCGATTGCCGCCCATATGCCGATGGCAAGCGAGCGTTCTTTCTCATCGGTGAACGTGAGGCGGATGATCGAAAGTGTGGCAGGCATCATCATGGCCGCACCGCAGGCAAGGAATGCGCGCGCCGCAATCAGAATTTCCGGATTTGGCGAATAGGCTGCACAGAGCGAGGCAAGGCCAAACACCGCCAGCCCGTTCATGAACATGCGCTTGTGGCCGAGCTTGTCACCGAGCGTGCCGAGGCCCGGCAGCAGACCTGCTACCACCAGAGGGTAGATGTTCATGATCCAGAGCTTTTCCGAAGCGCTGGCCGCCAGATCATGGGTAAGACGCGGCAGGGCTGTGTAAAGCACCGTCATATCCACGACGATCAGGAACAACGCGCTGGAAACAATTGCGAGAACGAGCCAGCGATTTTGCGGCAACATCGGTTCATACCTTTTCAATACGGTCGTATTCAAACTTGTCAGAGGTGCCGACGTAATATAAATCCGTCCGTATGGAAAGTAAGAAATTGCAAAAAACGGGTCGCCCGCGCTCGATCGACCGCGATCATGTGCTCGACATGGCCGAGAAGCTGGTTGAGGAAGGCGGCATCCTTGCGCTGACCATGGACGCGGTGGCGCAGGCCGCCGGTGTAACCAAGGGCGGCGTGCAATATTGCTTCGGCAACAAAGACGGGCTGATGAAAGCCATGATCGAACGGCTGGGCGACCGGTTCGACGATCAGGTGGCGGCACGCAAGCGGCATAAGAATGACGCGATCTCACACATAGCGGCCCATATAGCGGTGACGCGCGAAAGCGACGCAGACGACGATTCGCGGTTTGCAGCCATGATGGCGAGCCTGATACCCAACTCCCATTATCTCGAGGAAACCCGCGCCTGGTATCGCAGGCAATGGGACGGGCTAGATGTTTCGACGCCGGAAGGACGGCGGGCGCGCTTGGCATTCATTGCCAATGAGGGCGCATTCTGGCTGAGAAGCTTCAACCTGTTCGAGCTGACACAGAAAGAATGGCAGTCGATCTTCGATGATATCGAAGAGCTTCTTGGCGAGCATTCAAAAGGGCGCGAATAGGTTTCAACGGCGGATCGAAGTTGGCGCTCGCTCCATCATCGCTACCGGCAGGGACAAGAAATCTGTGCCATTAGAGCGGTTCCTATTCTAACAGAATCGCCGGAACCGCTCTAACTATTTGTTTTGTCGCATTATCCAACGCATCGGAGCGGGATAAGAAATCAGTCCAGTGAACTGATTTCCCCGCGTAAACGTTTCACACTTTTGCTGGAAATGCTCTAGGGCGCGTTTCGAGAACCGTTTCACAGTTTTCGGGATGCGCTCCGGCCTCAAGAAATCTTCTTTCGGTATTCTGTAGGGCCTAGTCCCGTATGGCGTTTGAAATATTTACTTAAGTAAGACGCATCTGCAAATTCAAGATCATGTGCAATTTGCTGCATTGACCTTTTTGGCTGCATCAACTGTTTCTTGATTTCCAGTATTACCTGTCGATCGATCAACGTTTTCGGGGCATCATTAAAAAATCTCTTGGTGAGTTGCGAGAGATAATAAGGTGTCACATTCAGGAGACCCGCATAAAAGGACACTTCACGCTGATGTCTGCAATGCAGGAATATCAGCTCCCAGAATTTCCAGCAGAGCGCTTCCTGCCTGCTGTAATCATTTTTCTCGGAAATATCGAAACCGGCGGCCTTATGCGAAAGCCACAAGAACAGATTCTGAAACTGATTGACCAGAATGGTGCTCTGATATTGCAGCGGCTCTTCGTAAATGAAAGCGGTCATCTTCTCCCAGACCGAGAGAAAACGAATGGTACGCTCATCGGCCTTAAAAAACGGATGCCGGCTTAGAAACAGAAACAACTCGTTTGGCAATCCATAAGCAATATCCGAGGCTATGGAGCGCTCTATCAGATAATAAGAGCAGGAAAAATCAGATGATCTATTGCTCACAGAAGCGATGGAATCGTCATAAAGAACCAGAAAATCGTCTTTCTGCATCTGGTAGCTTCGGAAATTCACCTCGAATTCGGCCGAGCCATTCTGGCAAATGAGCAGCACAACATAGCTCAATGACAATAGCTGGTTATCGTCTTCCTCGAGCCGACCTTTCCCGATCCCGAACTCGACGCCTTCGGCGGGGCGCAAGGAGCAACCTGTTTTCATTTTGTCCATCATTGCAGCGCAATCGCTTCAGATAAAGACCGTTTGTTTTCATTATTACCTACTTCACCCGGTTCCTTCCATTGTCAACTTTTCCCTGCCTTCGTTAAAAGCCGGGGACAGCAACCCTCGATAGAAATGAGAAGAACCATGCTTGAAACCGAACGTCTGATCATGCGGCCATGGCAAGATAGCGATGCAGCCAGCCTGTATAAATATGCCAGCGATGATCGGGTGGGACCGATTGCCGGCTGGCCAGTTCACCAGAGTGAGGAAGAAAGTCTGGAAATTATCCGGACCGTGTTTTCGCATCCGGAAGTCTATGCCGTCACCCTGAAAGAGGACAATGTCGCCATCGGCATGGTGGGATTACTGATCGGCAAGGACAGTAATTTTGATATCGCCGCCAATGAAGCAGAGGTTGCCTACTGGATCGGTGTCCCCTTCTGGGGAAAGGGCCTTATTCCGGAAGCTGTGAAGGAACTGATGCGCCATGCCTTCGAAGACCTGAAAATGGCGGCTCTGTGGTGTGGTTATTTCGCCGAAAACGAGCAATCCTTCAAAGCCCAGGCGAAATGTGGCTTTAAACATCACCACACGGAAGAGAAGCAGTTCAACCAGTTCATGAATGACCATCGCGTCGAACATATAAGCCATATCGGCTTGGATGAGTGGCTGGACTTACAGAAGTGATTTTCGGTGCAAACAAGGTTTGTGTGGGGCTTTGCGGCCCCTGCTCCTTTTCTGGGTTGCGGCGGATGCGAGCGATTATCCGGCTATTTTGCCCCTTTAAACGCCAAAACCCGCCGCTTGTGCGACGAGTTTTATTTTTGGTTGCGGGGGCAGGATTTGAACCTGCGGCCTTCAGGTTATGAGCCTGACGAGCTACCGGGCTGCTCCACCCCGCGTTATGGGTGCGATATTATGACCGGTTTTGGTATTTTTTTGGCGCTTTGGGCGTGATTTGGTCTGTTTTGCATGGGTTTGAGAAGATGGATTGATTTGTGTGCTTAGCAGACCTGGCAGCGACCTACTCTCCCGCATCTTAAGATGAAGTACCATTGGCGCTGGAGCGTTTCACGGCCGAGTTCGGAATGGGATCGGGTGCAGCCGCTCCGCCATAACCACCAGGTCGGCGAAGAACACAAATGAGAAGCTGGTTCAGGGCAGTAAGGCAGTAGGGGAATAGGGCAGTATGTTTGGTCTGCGCCTATCCTTTGCCTTTGTGCTTTGTCTTTCTGTGCAGGCGATGGTTAAGGGCTTTAGGCAACATATTGCCTTATTGCCCTACTGCCATATTGCCTTCA